>Ga0070766_10000002_pt1 | contig 378590 bp, 346 predicted proteins | sample HubBroMetageWFT6_FD_69782 | JGI IMG/M metagenome (GOLD analysis project Ga0070766, IMG submission 69782) | Warmed and freeze-thawed soil microbial communities from the Hubbard Brook experimental Forest, New Hampshire - Hubbard Brook CCASE Soil... | ecosystem: Environmental > Terrestrial >...
AAGAGCTGCAGAGGCGCCCATTGCGGCGCTTTGGCGAACCAGATCGTTCGCACGCCCTGCTGGACGAGGGTGTAGGCGATTGCGGTTCCCCGGTCGTCGCGCACGAGCCCTTCGGGGAACGGATAGTTGAGAATCTGGACGAGCGTAAAGACGGCAAGCAACATGCCGCTCTCTACGCCGTCGCGGTGGCCCGTTCCCCGACCGTGAAGGTCAGCTCGCCGCGATCGGAGTCGAAGCCGACGTCGACCGCGTCACCGTCGTTGATCTCGCCGGCGAGGATCTTGCGCCCGATGGGCGTCTCGAGCTCCTTCTGAATCGTTCGCTTGAGCGGTCGCGCGCCATAATGCGGATCGTACCCGACCTTGACGATGTGGCGCTTCGCCGCATCGGAGAGCTCGAGCGCGATGCGCCGTTCGGCGAGGCGTTTGCGCAGGCGCTGCATCAGCAGGTCGACGATCGTCAGCAACTCTTCTTCGTCGAGCGCGTGGAAGACGATGATCTCGTCGACGCGATTGAGAAACTCGGGCCGGAAATGTTGGCGCAGCTCGTCGAGCACCGTCGCGCGCATCACCGCGTAATCGGCGCCGTCGACGGAGCCCTTGTAATCGAGAATGCGATGGCTGCCGATGTTCGAGGTCATGATGACGATCGTGTTCTTGAAATCGACGGTGTGGCCCTGACCGTCGGTCAGCCGTCCGTCGTCGAGAATCTGCAAAAAGACGTTGAAGACGTCGGGGTGCGCCTTCTCGATTTCGTCGAAGAGAATCACCGAATACGGGCGTCGGCGCACCGCTTCGGTCAGCTGGCCTCCCTCTTCGAAACCGATGTATCCGGGCGGCGCGCCGAGCAATCGCGCGACGGTGTGGCGCTCTTGATACTCCGACATGTCGATGCGGATGAGCGCGCGCTCGTCGTCGAAGAGATACTCGGCAAGGGCCCGTGCGAGCTCGGTCTTTCCGACGCCGGTCGGTCCGAGAAAGATAAACGAGCCGATCGGACGATTCGGATCGGCGAGACCCGAACGCGACCGCAGCACGGCTTGCGCGACCGCGTCGACGGCTTCGTTCTGACCGACGACGCGCCGATGCAGCTCGTCTTCCAAGTGCAGCAGTTTCTGCTTCTCGCCCTCCATGAGCTTGGTCACCGGAATCCCCGTCCAGCGTGAGATTACGCCGGCGATGTCGTCTTCGTCGACCTCTTCCTTCGAGAGCCGCGCGCCGTCTTTTTGTGCGAGACGCTCTTCCTCTGCGGCGAGTTCTTGCTGCAGCTTTGGCAGCGTTCCGTAACGCAGCTCGGCAACGCGGTTGAGATCGTACTGCCGCTCGGCCTGCTCGATCTGCACCTTTGCCTGCTCGATCTGATCGCGGATGGTGCGCAGTTTCATCGCGGCGCTCTTCTCGGCATCCCACCTGGCGCGCAGGCGCGTCTGATCCTCGCGCAACTCGGCGAGTTCTTTCTCGAGCTGCTCGAGACGGCGCCGGCTTGCGGCATCCTCTTCCTTACGCAGCGCTTCGCGCTCGATCTCGAGCTGCAGCACGCGGCGCGAGACTTCGTCGAGCTCCTGCGGCATCGAGTCGATCTCGGTGCGCAGCTTGGCGGCCGCTTCGTCGACCAAGTCGATCGCCTTGTCGGGCAAAAAGCGATCGCTTATGTACCGGCTGCTCATCGTCGCCGCGGCAACGAGCGCCGAATCCTTGATACGCACGCCGTGGTGCGCCTCGTACTTCTCCTTGAGCCCGCGTAAAATCGAGATCGTGTCTTCGACGCTGGGCTGATCGACCACGACCGGAGCGAAGCGGCGTTCGAGCGCCGCGTCCTTCTCGATGTACCTGCGGTATTCGTCGAGCGTCGTCGCGCCGATCATGTGCAGCTCGCCGCGCGCGAGCATCGGCTTGAGCAGGTTTCCGGCATCCATCGCGCCCTCGGCCTTCCCCGCGCCGACGACGGTGTGCAGCTCGTCGACGAAGAGCACGATCTGCCCCTCCGAGGCGGCGACGTCTTTGAGCACGGCTTTGAGGCGCTCTTCGAACTCGCCTCGATACTTGGCACCCGCGATGAGCGCGCCCATGTCGAGTGAGACGATGCGCTTGTTCTTCAATCCCTCGGGAACGTCGCCGCGCACGATCCGCTGCGCCAGCCCTTCGACGATCGCCGTCTTGCCGACGCCGGGGTCGCCGATGAGCACCGGGTTATTCTTCGTGCGGCGCGAGAGCACTTGGACGATGCGGCGAATCTCTTCGTCGCGCCCGATCACCGGATCGAGTTTTCCGCGCTCGGCTTCGAGCGTGAGGTCGCGCCCGTAACGCTCGAGCGCTTTATAGGTGCCCTCGGGATCCTTAGTGGTGACGCGCTGGTTGCCGCGGACGTCGCGCAACGCTTGCAGCAGCGTATCCTTCGTCAATCCCGCATCGCGGAAGAGGCGCCCGATCGCGCCGGACGATTGCGCCATCGCCAGCAAAACGTGCTCGACCGACGTGTAGTCGTCTTGCAGAGCCTTCGCTTCGTTCTCCGCGACGGTCATGATGCGCGCGAGCTCCGGGGAGAGCGTCACCTGGGCGCTATCGGCGCTCGCGCCGGTGAGACGCGGTAGACGGCCGATCGCCTCGTCCGTCGCGCGCGCAACGGCTTTGGGATCGCCACCAGCCTTGGCGATGATGTCCGGCGCGATGCCGCGCTCTTGTTCGAGCAACGCGGCGAGCATATGCTCGGGCGCGGTCTGCGTATTGTGTTCGTGCAGCGCGCGCGCATAGGCGGCGTTGAGCCCGTCGCCCACGCGCTCCGTCATCTTCTCTACGTTCATCGCTCACTCATGATACAGCGCCGGTTGGGTTTTGGTTTCAAGTAAACTGTTTACAGGTTGCGGTACGCCGCAGAGAGCGTGTCGAGCTGCTTCGTATACGCCGCGGCTTGCGCGAGTTGCGCGGCGGTCGGAGCTTGGAACGAACTGCTCAGCCGCGAGATCAGATCGAGCACGCCCTCGCGAATCTGGGCCGGTCCGCTGAGGTCTTCGATGTTGCGCGGATCGTACGTCAAGCGATGCTTGACGTCGAGCAGCACGCCGGCCCGCGCGCCCGAAGCACGTTTCAGTCGCGCATCGATCGCGTTGAGCATCGTGTCGATCGTGCCGAGCTGCGCGAAGAGCGCGGAGAGAAAATCGTAACGGCTGCGAGCGCGCGCCGGATCCGGATCGCGCGGATCGGGTCTAACCGTAAGCGGCTGCATCTTCACGACGCCGTCGACATCGAGGCGGACCTGATAGGAGCCGGGCACGACCTCGGCCCCGGTCTCGGGGCCTCGATTCTCTTTGTACGTGCCGGTCCACTTAATCGGACCCTCCTCATTCAGATCCCACGACGTTCGATTGAGGCCGGCATCCTTCGGAACGTCGTCGCCGGTTAGGCGCCGCACGACGCGCCCTTGCGCGTCGAGGATCTCGATCGTCGCGCGTTGCGGTTTGCGCGCGAAGTAGTACGTAAGAATCGCGCCGTAATCGGGATTCTCGCCGACGTACTCGTTCGGCGGAATCTTCGGTTCGGTGAACGTATTGAGCGGCGCCCACTGCCACATTCGATACGTATCGCGCGGCGCGAACAACGCAACCGCCGAAGAGGCGCTCTGCGACCACGCTTGCAGCGCGGCCAAGTCGTCGAGTATCCAGACGCCGCGGCCGTGCGACGCGACGACGAGATCGTTTGCATCGGGCTGAATCTCGAGATCGTAGATCGCGCTCGCCGGCATGTTCAGACGGAGCGACTCCCACCGCGTGCCGCCGTCGAAGCTCGCCCAGACCCCGCGATTCGTTCCCGCATACAAGAGATCGGCGTTGCGCGGATCTTGCCGGATCGCGCGAACGAATTGATCGGCGGGAAGATTTCCCGCAATCGAATGCCAGCTCGCGCCGAAATCATCGGTCCGAAAGACGTAGGGGCGCTCGTCGCCGAGCAGGTGGCGCTCGACCGCGATGAATGCCGTGCCTGCCGCGAAGCGTCCGGGATCGACGCACGTGATGCGCCCCCACGCCGGAACGAGCGACTCGGGCGGCGATACGTCGCGCCAGTGCGCCCCTCGATCGCGCGTCAATTGCACGACGCCATCGTCGGTCGAGGCCCAAATGAGGCCATCGTCGAGCTTCGTTGTCGCGAGATAGAGCAGCGTGTCGTAAATCTCGGCGCCAGACTCGTCGTTCCCAACCGGGCCGCCCGTTTCGCGCTGTTTGCTCGCGTCGTTGCGCGTCAGATCCGGACTGATCACGCTCCACGTCTGCCCACGATCGCCGCTCTCGAAGACGACGTTGCCGCCGGCGAGCACCTTGCCGTCATTGGTAAACGCGATCGGCGTCTCCCAGTTGAAGCGGTAACGTAGCGCGCGGGCGGCGAGCTCGCCGTTTGATTCGGCATCGGGCGAGACCTCGTCGACCTGTTTGGTGCGCTCGTCGAAGAGATAGACCTGACCGGTATCGGAGTTCGTCGAGGTCGACCAAACGAGATTCGAGTCCTTCGGATCGAAGAGCGCCCACATCCCGTCGCCGGGCCCCACCTGATACCAGTCTCGGTTGAGCACGCCCACGTCGTTTCCGCTGGTCGAGGGTCCGCACCAAGTGTTGTCGTCCTGCAATCCGATGCAGACGCGATAATACGGAATCGCGCGATCGAAGCCGACGTGATACGGCTGAGCGAAGGGCAGATCGTACGGCTGCCAAAAATCCTTGCCGCCATTCGCCGAAAGAATAACGCCTTCGTCGTTACCGTTGATGATGCGCCGCCCGTCGGCCGACCACCAGACGTCGTGGTAATCCCATCCCGCGCCGTTCGCAATCGGGTGGAAGGAACGCCCGCCGTCGGTGCTCATCGAGAGAATCAACGAGACGTTGATGAGCCGATCGCGATTCGCCGGATCGACGTAGATGCTGCTGAAATAGAAGGCGCGCGCGCCGAGATACGGGCTGTGCGGCATCTGCTTCCACGTCGAGCCGCCGTCGTCGGAACGCCATAGCTCGCCCTGGCGCGATTCGACGATCGCGTAGATTCGTCCGCGGGTTCCGGCGGCTAAGCCGATGCGCCCGGTCGGCGCCGGCGGCAGACCGTTTCCTTCGAGTTTGCGCCAGGTGCGGCCGCCGTCGTCGGATCGATAGATTCCGCCGCGTGAGCCGCCGCTATCGAGACGCCACGGCAATCGCCGCACTTGCCAAACGCCGGCGAAGAGGGTGGACGGACGATCGGGAACGCGCACGAGCGAGGAGACGCCGCTGGACGGCCCCACGTACAGCGTTCGGCTCCAGTGCGCGCCGCCGTCGCGCGTCAGATAGACGCCACGATTGGCGTCGTCGGCCGAGACCCGGCCGAGAACGCCGACGGCAACGACGCGCCGGTCGCGCGGATCGATGCTGATCCGCGAAATGTGCGCCGAACGTTCGAGACCGCAGCGCCGCCAGTGCGCTCCACCGTCGGTCGTGTGGTAGATGCCGTTGCCCGATTCGATCGTGTTGCGCGGATTCGATTCGCCCGTTCCCACCCAGACGTCGCGATCGTCTTGGGGCGCGATCGCTATCGCGCCGACCGGCGCAGCGGGCTGTGTATCGAAGACGGGAAGCCATGAGGCTCCGCCGTCGGTCGTCTTGAAAACGCCGCCGCCCGCGCCGCCGGCATAGTAGAGGAACGGATCGTGATTGCTCCCCGCGACCGCGGGGCTGCGTCCACCGCTGATCGCCGGACCGATCGCCCGGTACCGTAGACCGGCGAACGTACTTGAACTAAGATCCGCGCTCGCAGGCTGCGTTCCGGCGAATGCGGCGAGGACGATTCCGAAGAGCATCGCTCGAACGACGGCCCGCTGCACGCGCGTTACAATTCCAGCGCAACGGCGACGGCGCCGTCTTCCGTCCAATCGGCACCGAGCGCCATCACCGCTTTGAGGCGATCTCCAAGAATAGCGCCGAGGGTCGACGAGATACGGTCGTACTCTTGCTGCTCGGTAAATTCGCGTTGCGCTTCGAGGCATGCGAGCCGTGCATCCACGAATCCGAGCAGCATCGCGGCACGCTCCGAACCCTCCTCTGCACGACGCTTGCTGGGATACGAGGCCAGCGCGCCGACGGCGGCCAAATGCTGCAGGACGTACGCCGTCAGCACCGTCGACTTCACGTCGCGGGCCGCGAGCAACGCTTCGGACGCATGGCGCCGCGCGTCGTCGTAGCAATCGAGTGCGACCAGATAGGCCGCCATGTTGCAGAGGTCGATCGCCACCGAGCGACGGTTCTGCGTGGCTTCGTGCCCGGCACGAGCCTCCTCGGCCCGATGCAGCGCCGAAGCCGGATCGCCCGCCGCGAACTCGACTTCCGCAAGGTGTCCGGCGATCGACGCCGCAGGCCGTTCGAGGCCCAGCGCGACGTAATAGGCAAGCGCCTCGGCGTAGAACCGGCGCGCGCCGTCGACGTCGCCGCGGCGAGTGCGCGCCGTGCCGAGTTCGCCGAGCACCAGCGCCGCCAGGCGCCGATTGTCGAGACGTTGCGCCGCGGCGAGTGCGTCGCCGAGCAATTTCTCGCCTTCGAACGCGCGACCCATTGCTCCGAGCGCGCTTCCCGCAAGTTGCTTCGCTCGCGCAATCTGAAGATCGTCGAGGATCCCCTGCAAGAGCAGCGCGTGCTCCGCCGATGCGAGCGATGCTTTATACTCACCGAGCGCGCCGCAGAGCTGCGCGTCGGCGATGTAGAGTGCGGCCAAGACGTCGCCGGGAGTCGATTCATCGACCGACTCCATCGCCAACCGCACCCAACGGCGGCCTTCGACCGACGAGAGCGAGTACCAGACCCGTGCGAGCGCACCGGCCAGCAAACACCCGGAACGGAGATCGTGACGTTCGGAGAGCGACCACGCAAGCGCCACGCGGCAGTTGTCCAGCTCGGCACGAGCCTCGCGGAACCACGAGCGTTCGCGCGCGGCGTACCAATCCGCATCGAGCCGCTGCGCGAGCTCGAGGAAGGTGCGCGCGTGGCGGTGTGCGAGTGCCTGTCGCTCGCCGCGCTTCACCAGCCGTTCGAGGGCGTATTGTCTGGTGGCCTCGAGAAAATTATAGCGCGCGTCGCCGCCTTCGAAATCGACCGTGGCCAAGGACTGCGCGACGAGCGAGGAGAGCAGCTCCAACACGTCCTCGGCGGGGAGGCGTTCGTCGGCACAGACGCTCGCCGCCGTCTCGAGCGTGAAACCGCCGGCGAAGATCGCAAGCCGGTCGAAGAGCAGCCGCGCCTGCGATGAGAGAAGCTCGTAGCTCCAATCGATCACCGCGCGCATCGTCTGATGACGCGGAACCGCCGTCTGAGCGCTGCCGGTGAGCAGTTCGAAGGCCAGGTCGAGGCGCTCGCTAATCTGCTTCGGCGAGAGAACCGCGGCCCGAGCCGCCGCAAGCTCCAGCGCGAGCGGGAGGCCGTCCAGGCGCCGGCAGATCTCGACGACCGACTCCACGTTCTCGTGCGTCACCGCAAAGCGCGCATCCGCCGCCTTTACTCGATCGGCGAAGAGTGCGACCGCACCATATTTCATCGCTTGATCCGGAGTGGGAACGCGCTCCGCGGGCACGGCGAGCGGAGGAATTCGATAGACCCGCTCGCCCGTAACGCTGAGAACTTCACGGCTCGTGACCAAGAGCGCGACCGAGGGACACTCGCGCAGCAACGAGCCGGCGACGCGGCGAGCCTCGAAAATCAGGTGCTCGCAGTTATCGAAAACGATCAGAAGTTGTTTCTGCGCCAAATACGCGAGCAGCGTCTCGAGCAACGGTCGCTGCGGCGACTCCGGTACGCGCAGCGCGGCCGCCAGCGCGTGGGTTACGAACGAGGGGTCGCCGATCGGTGCGAGCTCGACAAACCACACGCCGTCGGGGAAGCGATCGAGTAACCGCGCGCCGACCTCGATCGCGACGCGTGTCTTCCCGGCTCCGCCGGTGCCGACGATGCTGACGAGCGGCGCCGTCTCGACGAGGGTGCAGACGTCGCGCACGACTTCTTCGCGCCCGAGGAACGAGGTGAGCTGGCGCGGCAGGTTGTGCGCGGGCGCCGCATTCTGTTCGGCAAGGCGTTCCCCACGCGCCCGGCGAGCCGAGAGCTCGAGAGCGACGCGAGCCTCGTTTGGAAGCGAGAGCGCATCGGCAATGCGTTCGAGGGTCTTGCGATACGGGACTTTACGGTAGCCTCGCTCGAGTGCGCTGACCGCTTGGACGCTGATCAATGCCCGATCCGCGAGCATCTGCTGCGAAAGGCCGGCCTGAACCCGAAGTGTGCGCAGCAGCGTCGCCAGCCCGGCGGTCGCGGCCGGATCGCTCCAGGCGACTCGCGATGGTTCCACCAGCGTCGGGCTTCGTGCCCGCGCAGGCGAGTCCATGCGAGCTTCGGTTCTAGGTGCCGGGCGCGGGTGCTATCCCAAAGGGCGGATCGCTCGGTCCGCCGGCTCCTTCGATGCTATACTCGATCGCGCCGGTCTTCGGACTGACGGCGTCAATGTAGCCGGTCGCGTCGGCGACCCAGAGATGCCCATGGTTATGATCGAAATTGATGTTCTCCGGAGCTCCGAAGCCGTTGGCGAAGAGCGCGCAGTTCGACGTTTTTTCGCACTTATAGATGCCGCTGGTTTGATCCACGTAGTAGAGGTCGTCGTGTTGATCGAACGCGACTCCGCCAACCCCGGCGATTGCGGAGACGACGAGCTTTCCAGTTCCATCACAGCCTGCAAACTCGACGATCGAACCGGCGATGCTCGTGGGATCGTTGAAGCTCCAGTAACAGTTGCCGTGATGGTCGAGCGCTATGCCGGCCCCCACAAGCGCATGCGCACCGTAGGTAAGCACTCGCGCGGGTTCGGCATCGCGGTTCAAATAGATGCTGACGCTCCCCGCACCGCCGGTCATCGTATGAGCGTTCGAGACGGCGACGAGACGCCGGCTGGGCGTAACGTCGACGTTCACCGGCATCTGGCCGTAGTCGTCGAGCACTTCGACCGGTCCCTGCGGACCGTGCTTCGTCGTTTGGTAGACGAGCACGTTCGAATGGCCGCCGTTTGCGACGTACCATCTGCCATCGGGTGCCGTCACCGTTCCGTACGGACTGGAGACCCCCGGAGTCAACGTTTCGTAATACGTCAACGAGAGCCCGTTACGCTGGTAAACCTTTACGTCCTCGCCATAGAGCTGCGCCGTATAGATCCACATCGACGGCAGCGATCTGGCGGGGCGAGCCACTCCCAGCGACGCGTTCGTGAGCGCGGCCGGCAACGCCGAGACTCCCTGCGGATTACCGTTCGAAGCGCCGCCCGCGCAGCCGGCGAGCATGGCGACGAAAAGGAGCGACGGGATCGAATACGTCTGCGTGCGAGTGGCCATCGTTATCGTCGTTCTTCCCGCCGTCGAAGTCTTGTCCTTGCCGATGGACCCGCTCCGTCTCTCGGCGAGGTGAGAGAGACGGAGACGGGCACCTGTGCGGAGCTGACAAGCCCACTCGGATCGAGTTCGCAATAACGTGTCTGGGGGCGAACCGCGAGCAAGAGTGCTGCGCGCGCCCCGTGGTTTGACGCGCGCCGTGGAATCATACCACCGAACCAGTGCCTCGAAATCATGCACTCGCGACTGTGTGGGCGAGTGTACGAGAGAGTGTAAGAGCGGGCCTTAGCGGCTAACCGTTGGTCGCGCTTGAGAGAAGCGATCGGCACTCCAGGAGGCGACGTCGGCGGCGGCGGCCGCAAGAACCGAACCGTGGGTCGCGCCGACATAGGCCTTGAATTCCACCTGCGTCCCGTGGCGGCGCAACTGCTGCGCAACCGCAATCGTGCTCTCGGACGCTACCTGGACGTCCGCAACACCCTGGACGAGCATCGTCGGAACCGCGATCGAGAAGTATGCCGCGTCGTTCTCGACCAAATCGCCGTAAAGCGCGTTGATGGCGCTCTCGGCTTGCGGCTTGAAGAACTGATTTGGCGGTAGCTGCGCCCAGTCCGAGCGCTGCATCAGTTCGGGAAGACATTCCTGCGCCAGTTCGGGGATCATCCCCATCGCCTTGGGTTCGAGCATCTGGGAGAGCACGATTCGCGCGTCGACCGTCGAGAAGCCGTCGACGAGCAGGCCGAGGATCGTCAATCCTTCGTTTGGCGTTTGGTTGTGCAGCTCGTAGAGCAGGGTCGACTCGGGAAAGGCATAGGGAGCGAACGCAACGGCTCCGACGAGATCGAGATTCGGTGCGATCTGCCGTCCGATCGACGCGGCCGCAAGTGCCGCGGCGCCGCCCTCGGAGTGGCCCATCACGATCCACTTGCTCCCGATTCGAGCATCGACTTTGCGCGCAGCGATTGCCATGTCCGTAACGTCGTGCGCGGCGACCGTTGCAACCATATAGGGATGAATCCCCGGCGTGCCGTTGCCGTTGTAATCGGTTTGCGCCACCGCATAACCGCGCCGAACGAACCCGTCGAGCATCCGTTGCTCGACGTTCGGCTCGGCCGCCCGTGACGGCGCGCATTGGGGAGCGTCTCCGACCGTTCCGTGGGCCCAGCTGATCAGCGGCCATCCGCCGGCGGGGGGCGTGCCCTGCGGCAATGCAACCGTTCCGGAGACGGCGACTAGCGTGCCGTTCGGCATCGTGCTCTCATAGAGGACGCGGTAGTTTGCCGATGCCGAGGGCAACGCGGAACCGCCGCTAAACGCCTGCATGCGAATCACCGTGCCCTCGTCGTTCGAGGGCAGCGTTGCCGGCGGCTGATAGAAGGCATCTGCGGTCAGCGCCGCAAGCAATATCGTGGCGAGCACTGGAATAAATTTAACGCGCAACCATTCGGTCGCGTGACCCACGGGAGCTCTACTTGTTATTGCAAGCAGGCCATTTTTTCTGCGTCGAATAGGGCGAGCGCGCGACGCAATGCTCCGGCAGCGGCGGAATCGGCGGCGCCCGCATCATCACCTTGACGGGCGTAAGCCGTCGCTGCGCTGCGCCGTTCCACACGTTGCGGTGCAGGCCGACCGGATCGCACCCTCCGCCGTTCCAAAATCCCGCCTGCGTGCCGTCCTTGCGAATCTCCGTCGCGACATTCTTCGATATCGCGACCGGACCGCACTTGACGCCGCGATACTGATTCCAGACGTAGATCGCGGTGTTACCACCTCCGCGCACCGGCGTACGGTTGAGCACGCGATTCGCTTCGACGCTCTGGCCGGTACCGCTCGCGACACCGATTCCGCACTGGCCCGAGTCCACAACGCTGTTGGAGAGGATGCGAACGTGGTTCGCCGCGTCGTCGGCGATGAGTCCGCATCCGGACTTGGAATGGCCACCGGTCACGTAATTACCCTCCGCGATAAAATCCGTCCCCTCGCCGAAATTGATCGAGTCTTCCTGATCGTCGGGATAGAGAAACCGCTTTGCGTTGCCGCTGCTCAGCGTGTAGTTGCCGCGAACGCTGACACTCGTACTATTCCAAGCTTGAACGTTTTGCCCGCGCGGATACGGTCCGCGCGGGTTCAGCAAGAAGTTTCCGACGACCGTCAGGCCCGCAACCTGCTGCGGCGCCTCCACGTTCGACTCGCCGTAAGCGACGACGTTTCCCCGGATCGTTACCTCGCGCGTCTGCGCGACGAGAATCCCGTCGTTGGTATCGCAGCACCCCGAGGCCCGCGTCTCGGGATGCACGTAACTGTCGTAGATGCGAATCGAATCGCCGCCTCTAACGGCAATACCGTTGCCGCCGCACGGACCGATTTGCGCGTTTTCGATCGTAATCTCAGTCGAGTCCACGATCTCGAGGCAATCACCCGTTTTGGTCGAAAGGCGCAAGGCCGTATAGGTGCGGTGATGCTGGTTGCGGATGACCATGCCACCCCGATCGTGCGACGCAAGCCCTTGCGACGGCGCGACCGGCTCGCCAACCGCAACGCAGCCCGACGCGAGCAGTACGATCGACGCTACGCCGTAGCCAAGCGGCCGTAGCATCTCAAGGTCCGTCGGCGCAGGCGTGATACTTGTTCGAGTACATCGGCTGCAAGCTGTACGCCGTCCCGCCGACCGAGAACTTCCATTGGAACGTCTCGCACAGATCGGCCACTTCTTCGAAGAACGTGAAGTTGAACCACGCAAACGCGGGACCGGGATCGGTGATCGACTCGAACGTCTCGTGCGCGAGCGTTGAGGCCGTCGAGTTCGTGAGCGCGCTCGCGCCCGCCGACGCATTCGACTCGCAGCCCGCGACCTTCTGGAAGGGTTCGACCGAGACGATCACCTCGTCCGAAACGTCTTCGAACGCGACGCTCTCGTGATAGGCGCAGAACGAGAACGTGTGCGGATGGTCGGGCGAATAGCAGACCCGCGATCGGTCGAAGCACGTATCGGTACCTTTCGGCAGAAAAACGTGGTAGATCGTCGAGTAGCCCGCCTGCCCACCATTCTTCTCGAGTGCCGCATGAACGACCGAGAGCAGATCGTTTGCGTAGAAGAGCTTCGTATACGTGTGGTACTTCACCGAGAAGGCGCCCCCGAAGGTATACGAGCTGGGCGCCGAGTTGGTGTATTGCTTCAACAAGGCCGCGAAGCGGCTTCCGGTGAGGGACTTCTGAAAGCCTTCCGGATCGCCCCAGCAGACTTCGCCGCTCTGCTTGCAGTTCACGTAGATGTTGAAGGAGGCCGCGGTTTTCATGATCGGCCCCTTCTTGCGAACGAGGTCGGCCGGGTATTTCTTTCTCACGGCGCGCGCGATACTCTCTCTTCCGCCCGTTCGCAGCCGCATCAGGTGGTACGAAAGAATGCGCGCACCTCGCGCGCTCGCCTCATCGCCGGCGCTCACTGTGAGTTGCTCATGCGAGAGACTTTGTGCCCCCTGCACCGGCGGCGCGAACGACTGCGGCGGGTTTCCGCAGGCCGCAAGCACGGCCGCCGCAACGATCAAGGCCGTGATCCGTAATGCGAGTCGATTCATGATCTGCGCTCCTTCGTCGCGTCCAATAGACGTCAGGTTCTTCACTTCGCCTCTTTCTTTCTCGGCGTCCGATAATCGCCATTGCGGATCGTCACGCCGTGGGTGTCGAGCCACTCCAGCAGCGGCACGGCATACTTTCTCGACGTTCCGAGCATGTCGCGGAACTCCGAGGCCATCATGCGCTCGTGCTCCCGAAAATGCGTCTCGACGCGGGCGCGAATCTGCGCGATCTGCGTGCCGCGATAGAGATCCTCGCCGATCTTCACGAACGCGCCGCGCGCGAGCATCGTATCGAAGGCCTTCGGCAGGCCCGTTACGTGCGAGAGCTTCACGGCCGAGGCCACTCCAGCAAAGGGAATCGGCAGAAACGGGCGCGTCTCGTCGATCGGAACGAGGTACTCGAAGAAGACGCCCTGCTCGGGTGTGAACGACGGCTGGTGTTCGAGCGTAGCGTAGTAGCCGCCGCGATTGGCGATGCGTCCGTTCTCGACGAAGTGTTCGGCGACGCGAACGAGCGTCGTCTCGCTCACGGCGAGAGCGCGCGCGAGCGAGATTGAGGTCATACCCATCGCCCACGGCTCGTTTCGCTCCGCCTCTTCGAGTGCCTCACGCATCCGCGCGAAGAGCGCGTCGCTTGCGGCAGCGTCGACGTATGCGGGCGGTCTCATCACGCGAATCACCTCTCCTTGCTCGACGAGCTGGTCGGCCGCTTTACCCGCCGCTTGCTCGCGCAGATTGGCGGCAAAAGCGATCGCGCTAAGCTCGATCGCTTGGAGAGCTCTTTCGCGCAGAACGGCGAGCACCGCTTCTTCGTCGGCGGTGTGGCTGCCGCCGGCCGGCGCCGCGAGCTCGACGCCTTCGACGTATCCGCCCCCGAGGAGCGTCATCGGCGAGGGCCGGCGGACGACGAAGCGCAGCATCGGGAATGTGACGACCGGTTCGCGCAGGCGAAGCTCCGCGCGTATCTCGCGCGCATCGGCGAGCGTCTCGCGCAGGACGAGCGTGCCGAGAATCTCCGCCGATCCGATGTAGGCGCGCACCGGCGTACGTCGCCGAAGGAACGCGAGCGCACTCGGCAGCGGCAAGAAGCGCACGCCGAAGTTTTGCATCGCGCGCAGCTCCGGGCCCACGATCGCGTGGCCGCGCGCGAGCTCGGTGCGATCGACGCCGGGCAGATTGAGCGCGACGCGCGAGCCGGCCTCGACGTGCTTGCGGGTCGAGTCGAAGACGCCGATGCTGCGGACGTGCGCGGCTCTGCCGCCCGGCTCGATCGCAAGCGTCTCACCGGCGGTGATGCTGCCTTGCATCAGCGTGCCGGTAACGATCGTACCGAGCCCGGGCAACGGGAAGGCACGATCGATCGGCAAGTACGCGGGAGCATCGAGCGGGGGCGGCGGCAGCGTCGCGAGCTCGTCGTGGAGCACACGCTTCAATGCGTCGAGATTCTCGCCGGTGACCGACGAGACTGCGAAGAGCGGTGCGTCTTCCGCGATCGTCCCTTGCAGTTCGCGGCGAATCCGTTCGTACGCCGGCTCACGCTCGGGCGGCTCTATCAGATCGATCTTCGTCGCGACGACGAGCACCCGCCGCACGTTGAGCAGCTGCAGAATCTGCAGATGCTCGAGGGTCTGCGGCATCACGCCTTCGTTCGCATCGACGACGAGGAGCAACACTTCCATGCCGGCAGCGCCCGCAAGCATGTTGTGCAGAAAGCGCTCGTGCCCGGGAACGTCGACGATGCCGCCTTCGAGGCCGTCGTCGAAGACCAAGTGCGCGAAGCCGAGGTCGAGCGTCATCCCGCGCACCTGCTCTTCGATCAGGCGATCGGGATTCGTTCCGGTAAGCGCGGCGATGAGCGCCGATTTTCCGTGGTCGACGTGTCCCGCGGTTCCGATGATGTGCACGGCGCCGGCCTAACCGGCTTGTTTTAAATGAATCCGGTACTCGGAAAGAATTTCGTCGGCCGCTCGAAACCCCGACTCGGCTCCGCCTTCCATAAAACCTTGATACGCGACCGAGGTGTGCTCGCCGGCGAAGTGCACGCGGCCCTGCGCACGCGCTTCGTGTCCGGCGATCGTTGTATACTGCCCGACGAGCCAGCATGAGTAGCTTGCGAGAATGTTTGGATCGGCTTGCGCGTTGCCGAACGTCGCTTTGCCATTCCACGTCGCCGCGACGCCCGGCCAAACGCGGTCGAGCTGATCGAAGAAGCGGCGAACGTGCCAATCGACGGGCGCGGCCTCGCCGACTTTCGCGTAGGGCATCGGCGGCGTCTCGATCATTGCCGGATCTGCGGCGGTGAAGACCTCGATGAGCCCCTGCTCGCCGCGCTGGCCGAGCGAATAGTCGAGCGCGCTCTGCACCGGCAACGTCGTCCAAATCTGGCCGGTCGTCGGGTCCGGCCACGGATGGTCGGGGCGCATCCATGCGCGCCGGTCGAACTGCAGGTGCAACTTCGTATGATAACCGTAGCCGAGATTCTCGATCGCGTTGTTCTTGGCGGAATCGAATCCGGCGCCCGAATAATCGAGTGCCCGCAGCGCGATAAAAGGGAGCGCGAGGATCACGCGATCGGCAGCGATCGTCTCGCGCGCGCCGCGGTGATCGAATCGCAGCTCGTACGATCCGCGGGGCATCCGACGGATCGCGAGCAAACGACGCTCGAGGAGAACGCTGCCGCCCGGAAGCCACGCCGCGATTGCCTCGGGAAGCGACTGGCTCCCGTGGGCAAGGATGTACCGCTGGTCGGAGTATCCGAGCACGTTCATCTCGTGATTCTCGCCGTAACTCTTCTGCACGCCGAGTTGCGCGACGAGGTTGAGCGCGCTTAGCTCGCCGATCTCGCGCCCATATTCGTTGCGGTACGACTCCGAGACGAGCCTCCCGAGCGCAGAATCGAGGCCGCCCGGCACGTAACGCGCGATCCACTCGCGCATGCTCATCGCGTCGAGACGGCGCGCCGTCGGCGTCGCGTTCGCATACGTCGTGTTTGGGGCGACGCTTCCGAGCTGCTCTTGCAGGATCGGATAGATCCGCGCGAAGTCGCGGTCGGCCTGCGCCATCGTATAATACCGACCGTCCAAGTAACACGTATCTCGCGCGCGCGGCGGACGAGCCGCGTGCGTATCGAGAAGCCCCTGGCGAAATCGGTAGGCTAGCCCGCGGATGTTCGCGTGCGTCGAATCGACCATCGCCCCGCACCACTCCGTATGCTGCCCCGCATCCCAATAGCTGCGCTCGGAATGCATCCGGCCGCCGATGCGCGCCGACGACTCATAGACGGTCGCGTCGATGCCGGCATCGCGCAGCCGCATCGCGGCCACCAGGCCGGCGATCCCGGCTCCAACGATCGCCACCCGCTCGCGCCCGAGCGCCGCCGAGGTCGCGCCCGCTACGAACGACGGGATCGCGGCGGTTCCGAGCGCGGCCGCTCCCGCACCGCGTACGAAGTGCGCGCGATTCATTTTAGAGCTTGATGCTGAGATCGGCGAAGAAGCCAAAGGGCTGACGGACCGACGAGATTCCGACTTCGGTAACGTTAAAGAAGGTTCCGTACGGATAGCGCAACTGCGGCGGCGGATTCTTCACGAAGTTACCCGACGGCGCGAGGATGTTCGACGGCAGAGTCGAGTAGACGCACGTTACCGAGTTGTCCCACGCATAGCCGCGCTGGAAGCACTGATTGTAAAGGTTGACGGCTTGCACGGTCAGCGTCATACGCGGCGTCACGTCGTAACTCGCCTGCAGATTCGCCGAGAGCTCCGACGGCTCCATGAACGCGCCGAGATTGTCGAACTTGCCGCTGTACGGGTCGGGCAGGAAGACCGCACCGATCGAACCGCCCGGGCAGCTCGCACCCGGCGTTAAGGGCGTAGACGCCGGTTCCTTGGAGCACGATTGGGGTACGTATCCGGGCCAGACGAGCGGCGATCCGTAGTTCGACCCGTTCGCGTAGTGCACAGAGGGGGTCACCGCAAACCGGTTGTGCCGATAGTTCAGGATGAGCGAGGCGACGTCGGGAACCGAATAGCCGTTGGCGGCATTGAAGGGACTGGGGATCACGTCGTAGGGTGCGTACCACGCCGACGTATTGAAGAGCGGCTGGAGCCCGTCGTGATAGTACGGATTAGGAATTTTCAGTTTACCCTGATTGTGAGTTCCCGATTGGTCGTTCGGCAGCACCGGCATCGCATTGTTCGCGTAGGCTCCGCTGCCGCAGGATTGCCAGTTGGCCGAGCTCTTCGTTACGCCCGCGCAGGCCGCGGTGTAGGAGTTGTAGAGCTCGATCTGCGTGTTGAGCGCGTCGATGACGCTCACGCCGTTGATCGGGCTGAAGCGAATTCGATTCTCGGTATGCGTATACGATAAGAGCCCGGAGAGACCGTTGCGGCTGAAATCACCATACTGCAACGAGAGCTCGACGCCGTACGACTCCTGCGTCCCCACGTTCAATCCGGCGAGCGTCCCTTGGACCGGATTGATCGCCTGGAACTGGAGTTGGTTGCTCGTGTTCCGATAGAACGGCGTGATCTTGTACGAAAGCTGCGTTCCTTTTACGTGCTTCTCGAGCGAGAGATCGAAGTTGTCGGAGGTGTCGGGCGAGACGTCGTGATTGGGCGTGTGGTAGCCGAGCGGATAGAACTGCGAAATGAAGGAAGCCAGGTTCTGCTGGAAGGTGTTGTACTGATAGTACGACGAGCCTTCGGCCCGGGCATATTTGCCGGCCGAGCCACGGATCACGGTATCGGGATTGATCGTATACGTGAACGAAAGGCGCGGTTGAAAAACGTAGGAGGCGAAGTCCGCGCCCGTGGTGTTGTACAACCCATTTCCTGGATTGCTCAGCGGCTCCAAACCCGGCGCACACGTGCCGAAGGAATCGGTCGTCGAGTTCCACGCCCAGGACGTCGCCTTACCGGGAGCGCCGCAAAACTCGTTGTTGTACGCGTCGAACCAAAACTGCCGTGCCGGGTACCCCGCCTCGAGATTATTGGTGGTGTACTCGAAGCGATCGATACGCGCTCCGAAATTGACGACGAGCCGGTCGTTGGGCTGCCAAAGATCGGTAATGGCCGCCGAACCGAAATGCGGCGTCACGTCGTCGACCTGCGCGCTCTGCCCGTTCTCGGTCATCATCCAGCGCGCGCCGGCTTTTGCCGCAGGCGAACCCTTCGGCGCATAACCGGGCGTCAAATTGAAGTTGTACGAGCCCTCGCCGGGGTAGCATCCCGACGATGTAAGGCATCCCCCCTGGCTTCCGGCGTCGAAACAACTCCAAGGCTGACCCGTCTGGTAGTTGTAGCATTTGCCGCTCGGCGTTCCGTAGTTAGAGAGGATCGTTCCCAGGCCCGTGGCGGCAAGACTCGTAGTCGATGGATCGGTCGAGCTAAAGGCGGCGTTATACGTCTGCAGGCGCTGCGTCATGTACGAGGCTTCGACCGTGAGCAGGTTCTGAGTCGACAGCTGATTAGCGTAGATGAGAGTTCCGCCGAAGCCGTGCTCGAGCACCTCGTAATCGGCAGGGTCCGACCCGAAGACGAGCTGCGCGCTTTGAGGACCGTTGATAAACCAGTTCGAATATGCGCCCCAGACGAGCGCGCGCAAGTACGAATGCGGATCGAGATTCTTCTGGTATTGCAGCTTTTCGATCGAGTAGCCGTTCCAGTTTCCATCACGGTCCGTGAGGCCGACCGGCGAGCCCGGCGCACGCCCGGATGGACTGCTCGGGAAGAATCCGATCAACAGATCTTGCTGCCGCGGCGACTGCATGAGCGGGCCGCCGTAATAGAGCGAGTCGAGGTACGGCATCGGATAGCCGATGCCGGTCTTCTTGCCGGCGTACGGCGTGTACCAAACGTCGTTGGCGGAACTGTAGAACTGGTCGGCAATGCCTCCGGTCACGTAGAGCAGCTGTACGTCGTCGCGCAGCGCGGAATCGCGATGCGGGATGCCGATATGGAGATTGACGACGTTTTCACGGTCGAAGTTAGTGCCTTGCGCGTACGCGAAACCGGGAGAGGAGAGGAAGCCGTAGTTCGGCTGTTTTGCCGCAGAGCCGTCTAGAATATTGTAAACGTTGTTGTTCGTCGGAACGTTGAGCGGATAGAAGTAGAGCGGATCGCTGACCCCGCCGTACTGATCGCCGAAGCGATACGTTTGATTCGTTCCCGAGAGGCCGACGTAGTACGAAAAGAGCCGGTCGGGAGTGGCACCGGCGACTTCCACGGTCGCCTGATGGTAGAAGGCCGGTCCACCGATGCCCAAATCCGCGGCGGCGTAACCGGGGAACGTCCCGCTCTTGATGACTTGATTGATGTAACCAGCGAGGCCCGACGAGTTCGAGGTTGCCGGGGTGCCGCCCGTGTAGACCTGCACCTCTTGATTGCCGAGTGACGTGAGCGTCCCGATCGGCGCGAGATCCGACTGACGCGTCATCTGGATGCCGTCGAACTCATAGGCGACTTGATCGACGTCACCGCCGCGAATGTAGACGCTCTGATACCAGCCCTGTTGGTTCGACGGAATGTTGACACCGGGAGCGCTCGCGATCGCGCCGTACGCCTGCGTCATCGAACCGGAGCCGCCCAGCGTCGATGCCGCTTTCTGCCCCGCCGAGTTGACCGAATAAACGTCGCTGGTAACGCCCGAGTGCACGAGCGACTGCGTCGAGCGCGAGGTCGTGCGCGCGATCGTCCTGAGCGTTTTTTGCAGCTCGAGCGTCGTGCTCGCCGATTGATCGGCCACGACGGCGATGCCCGGCTGCGACTGCGGATCGTAACCCGCCTTGCTCGCGCTCACGGTATAGGCGTCGGGCGCCAAGGAGATGAACGAGAACGCGCCCGCGGCGTCGGAGAGGCTTTGCGCCGTTTGCGAAGGCGAGGCCGCGGTGACGACCGCTCCGGCGATCGGCGCGTGGGTCGCCGCGTCGACGACGCGGCCGCGAAGCGTACCGGTCGTGCCGGCTCTCGCCTCCCAGGGCATTGCAAGGAGCGCAACTGCGACGAGCGCGGCGATCGGCTTTGCGGCGATGCGTTGTATCATAAAGAAGATGCGCTTTAAACCCGCCGAATAGGCTTTCCTCGCCCCACCATGACCGTACGCGAAAAACCCTCCAGCTCCGTGGTCGAATCCTCGCTAGCGCAGCGGCGCCGAGCGAGCGTCGCGCGTGGCGTCGCGACGGTGCATCCGATCTGGGTCGAGCGCGCGGCCGGCGCAACGCTTTGGGACGAGACCGGACGACGGTACCTCGACTTCATCGGGGGCATCGGGACGCTCAACACCGGCCACGCCCATCCGAACGTCGTCGCCGCCATCGCAGAGCAGGCCCGGCGATTCACGCATTGCTGTTTTCAGGTCGCGATGTACGAGCCGTACGTCGCCGTGGCCGAGGAGCTGAACCGGCGCGCGCCGGGCGCGTCGCCGAAGAAAACGCTGCTGCTCTCAACCGGAGCCGAAGCGACCGAGAATGCGGTCAAGATCGCGCGCGAGTATACGCGCCGCCCCGCGATCGTCGCCTTTACGCACGGGTACCATGGCCGTACCCTGCTCGCACTCTCGATGACGGGCAAGAACGAACCCTACAAGCAGCACTTCGGGCCGTTCTGCAGCGAGATCTATCACGCGCCATTCCCGTACGAGCACCACGGCGTCACGACGCGGCGCGCGCTCGAAGGGCTGGAAGAGCTGTTTTCGGGGGTGGTCGCGCCCGAACGGATTGCCGCGGTCATCATCGAGCCGGTGCTCGGCGAAGGCGGCTTCGTGCCGGCGCCCCGCGATTTTTTGATGGAGCTGCGACGCATTACCGCGGAGCACGGCATTCTGCTGATCGCCGACGAGATCCAGACGGGATTCGGCCGCACCGGCACGTTCTTCGCATCGGAGCAATACGGCATCGAACCCGACCTGATCGCGGTCGCAAAATCGATCGGCGGCGGCCTGCCGCTCGCAGCGGTCGTCGGCAAGACCGAGATCATGGACGCGCCCGAACCGGGCGGATTGGGCGGCACGTTCGCCGGGAATCCAGTCGCCTGTGCCGCAGCCTTGCAGATTTTCGACCTGATCGACGAGGCCTTTTTGGCGCGCACCCGCGCAATAGGCGAACGAATCGCCGGCGCTTTGCGCTCCATGCAGCGCGAGTACGCGCAAATCGAAGACGTGCGCGGGCTCGGCGCGATGCTCGCAATGGAGTTATCTTCAGGCGCGCCGGAGATCGTCGAAGCCGCGCGCGAGCGGGGACTCCTTCTGATGATGGCCGGCAAGCGCAACGTGATTCGGATTCTCGTCCCGCTCGTCGCAACCGACGACGAGCTCGACGAAGGACTCGCGATTTTGCGAGCTAGCCTTCACGACGTTTTTACGAGGTGACCGAAAATTACCGGTGTTAAAGAGCAAAAGGTTTACGAATATACCAAAACCGTTTTAGGGTTGATCGAAAAGACCGAGATCACGCCCGCGGATGCCGCGTGGATCGCGCGTGAGACGGTCGAGTCGTTTCGAGAACACGTCAATCCCGGGTTTCTCGAGTATCGCAAGGCGACCGACGCGCAGAACGCGAGTGCGGTCGTCGAATGGGCCGATGCCGGGCCGAACTCCTATCGCGACCTCAACGGCCGGACCTATATCGACTGCCTGGGCGGCTTCGGGATCTTCAACGTCGGCCACCGCAATCCGAAGGTAGTGAAAGCGGTCAGCGATCAGCTTCGCCGCCAGCCGCTCCACAGTCAAGATCTGCTCGATCCGCTACGCGCGATGCTTGCAAAGGCGCTCGCCATGCTCGCGCCCGAGGGTCTCGAATACAGCTTCTTCTGTAACAGCGGCACCGAAGCCGTCGAGGGAGCGCTCAAACTCGCGCGCGCCTACGATCCCGCGAAACAGACGATCGTCGCGGCAACCAAAGGCTTCCACGGCAAGAGTTACGGCTCGCTCTCGGCAAGCGCGAAGGCCGAGTTCCGCCGGCCGTTCGGACCGATGCTGCCGAACATCGAACACGTTCCGTTCAACGACGTTCCCGCGCTGCGCGACATGATGACCTCGTGCAAAGCCGTCGGCGAAGACGTCGGCGCGGTGCTGCTCGAGCCGATTCAGGGAGAGGGCGGCGTCAACATTCCCGACAACGATTATCTGCCGAACGTACGCGCGCTCTGCGACGAGTTCGGCGCGCTCTTCATCCTCGACGAAGTGCAGACCGGAATGGGACGCACCGGCACGATGTTCTGCTGCGAACATTACGGCGTCGCGCCGGATTTGATGTGCCTCGCGAAGGCCTTCGGGGGCGGCGTCGTGCCTGCCGGTGCGGTGGTCGGCCGGCGCGAGGTCTTTTCGCGGCTCTTCGACAACCCGTTCCTGCACACGTCGACCTTCGGCGGGAATCCGCTCGCGTGCGCCGCGGCGCTCGCCACCATCAACGTCCTGATCGAAGACCGCCTGCCGCAGCGCGCCGCGATTCTGGGAAAGCGCATGCTCGCCGGCATTCGCGAAGCAGTCGCCGAGCATGAGGATCTCGTCGTCGACACTCGGGGCATGGGACTCTTGATGGCGATCGAATTTCGCGATCATGCAACGGGCTTCGAGCTTGGGAAACGCATGCTCGACCGCGGCGTGCTCGTTTCGGGAACGCTCGTCAACGCGCGGGTGATTCGCGTCGAACCGCCGCTCACGATTACGGAGGACGAGGCCGATTATGTCTGCCGTGCCCTCAAAGAGAGCCTGAACTCCATGGCATCGTTGGCCAAGACAGGAGCGTAACGATCATGCAAACGACTGCGTACCCGGCCGCGAGCTCCGAAGAGGTCCTCAAGCATCTGCCGATCGTCGACGGCATCGTTCCGATGTACGTCGACGGCAGATGGCGGCTTGCAAGCGATGGTGGAACGCGCGAGCTGCAGAATCCCGCGAACGGCCGTACGATCGCGACCGTCGCCGAGGCGACCATTGCCGACGCCGAAGCGGCGATCGCCGCCGCGCGCCGCGCATTCGACGAGGGACCGTGGAGCTCGCTCTCGGCCGCCGATCGCGCCGCTCTGCTCTTCAAGCTCGCCGATGCGATCGATGCACATCGCGACGAGTTCATGCGGATCGACACGCTCAATAACGGCAAGCCGCTGCGCGAAACCGAGTACGATGCCGTGGACGCGGCGAACTGCTTCCGGTACTACGCCGGCCTAGCGACGAAACCGCACGGACAAACCTTCGACGTTCCGGCGCCGTCGCAGACGTTCACGGTGCGAGAGCCGATCGGCGTCTGCGGCCAGATCGTTCCGTGGAACTATCCGCTCTTGATGGCGACGTGGAAACTCGCACCGGCGCTTGCTGCGGGCAACGTCTGCATCCTCAAGCCATCGGAGCTTACGCCGCTCTCCGCAATTCGGCTCGCTGCGCTCTTCGAAGAGCTGGCGTTTCCGCCGGGCGTCGTCAACGTCGTGCTCGGCTCGGGCGCGGTCGCCGGTCACGCACTCGCCGCCAGCGAGCGGGTCGATAAAATCGCTTTCACGGGTGGAACCAAGACAGGGCGCAGCATCATGCACGACGCCACCACGAACCTCAAAAAGATCTCGCTCGAGCTCGGCGGCAAATCGCCGAACGTTGTCTTTGCCGACGCCGATTTCGAGACGGCGATCGATTACGCGCTCTTCGGCATCTTCGCCAACGCGGGGCAGGTGTGCTCGGCCGGCTCGCGGCTGATTCTCGAACGCCCGCTGCACGACCGCTTCGTCGAGCGTCTCGTCGAGCGGGCGCAGAAGATTCGCGTCGGCGACGGATTCGATCCGGCGACCGAGATGGGGCCGATCGTCTCGCCGGTTCATCGCGAGCGGGTCGAGTCGTACATCGAAAGCGGCAAAGCGGAGGGCGCGCGACTCCTCTGCGGCGGCACGCGGCTCGGCGGCGCGCTCGCCGCAGGCAACTTCATCGCGCCGACCATTTTCGACGAGACCTCGCGCGAGATGCGCATCGTCAAGGAAGAGATCTTCGGCCCGGTTCTCGTCGTGCAGACCTTCGAGGACGAAGCCGAGGCGATTGCACTCGCGAACGACACGATTTACGGCTTGGCCGGGGCCGTCTTTAGCACGAACATCGCCAAAGCCCACCGCGTCATCCGTAAGATGCGCGCCGGAATCACCTGGATCAACACCTATCACCCCACGTATAACGAAGCGCCCTGGGGCGGCTACAAACAATCAGGCATCGGACGCGAGCTCGGCACGTACGGCTACGATGCCTATACCGAGGTCAAGCAGATCAACGTCAATCTCGACGTCGAGCCCTCGGGCTGGTTTAGCGAGTAACCGAGCAGCCCCACGGCGAACAACGGCCGTGAGGAGGTACTTCACCCATGCGTCATCTTCGTCTCGCAGCGTTCGCGCTGCTCGTTCTCCCGCCCGCGATCGTCGCGGCCGCCACGCCCGGCTGGCAAACCGCAACGGCAACGAGCGTCAATGCGGGGGTTACCAGCAAGTCGACGTTCCAAATCCAGGCCTACGTAACGCTGCCGCAGTCATGCGATATGGCTCGCATCAGAACGTTGGCGATCACTTCCCAGCTGCATCGGTCCTTCATCGTCGAGCAGATGGCGCCGTCTGCGCCCTGCACCGGGAAAACCGTCTATAAATGCACCGTCGTAAGCCCCAACTTCAGCCTGCCCATACCGCACAAGTTCGACGTGGACTCCAAAGGCAAGACCTGGGGGGTTACGCTCTCGATGGCGTCGCCACAGCCGGTCGAACCACTCTGCCGTAAGAGCTAGTCGGGAGGTCGGGCCGGCGGCGTTGCTCGCAGAGGACTGATGCCGAGCCTTGATAGGGCGCGGTCGGCGAGCACTTTACCGCCGGTCTGACACGCCGGACAGTAGTTCGTCTCGTTATTCGCATATCGAATGCGGCGCACCGTTTCGCCGCAACGCAGACACGGCTTTCCGTACCGCCCGTGCACCCACATCCCGTCGCGAAAGGCTGTCACGCCTTCGGGAAACTTTTCGGCAACGCCGCCGCTCAAGCGATCGATCCATTCGCGCAGCGTCGCCCGCGTCGCGTCGAAGAGTCGCTCCCACTCTGGCGTCTGCAGCTTCGCCGTCTGCGCGAGCGGTGAGAGCCGAGCGGCGTGGAGGATTTCGTCGGAGTACGCGTTCCCGATGCCGTCGACGAGCGTTGGATCCGTCAGCGCGCGTTTGAGCGTGCGATTCTCCGCGGCGAGCGCGCGCGTAAACGTCTCAAGATCGCAGCTAAAGACGTCGATACCGCCGCGATCGATCGCCTCGAGCGCTTCGTCGCCGGCAACGATTGCGAGCGAGGCGCGACGCTTGCTACCGGCCTCCGTCAGCACGAGTGAGCCGCCGGCGAAGTCGAACGCCGCGAGCATTTGACGGCCGCCCAGCTTCGCGCCCGCCGCCCGCCAATGGAGCCGTCCCGCAATCATGAGATGGATAACGAGCCAGAGGTCGCCCTCGAGCCCGATCGCGATCCGCTTGCCGATGCGCCGTATCTGGCGCACGACGCGACCTCCCACCGCACTCAATGGCGGTTGCGCGGTACGTAGGAGCGAGACGGCGGCGACGCGCACGCGCTCGAGCCGCTCGCCGAGAATGCGCGACTCCAACGCGGCGACGTAGGCCGCTACGTCAGGCAGCTCCGGCATCGGTCGATCACGGTCGCGTCTTCTTCCGGCGCGATCGTCCGAAGATCGAGCAGCAGCCGCCCGTCCTCGACGCGCGCGACGATGGGCGGCGCTCCGGCGCGCAACTGCGACGCTAAACGGTCGGGCTTTTCCACCTCGATCGCCACCGCGACCGAGGGAATGCGTTCCTGGGCGAGCGCGCCGCCGCCGGCGTAGGCCACGCTCTCGACGACCGTGACGCCCGTAAGAGCTTCGACGTAGGCGTTCGCTCGCGCGCGCAACTCGGCGATCGTGGCAGCGAGCATCTGGTAGACGGGCAGGCGTTCCCCCTTCCCACCGCCGCGGTAGCATTGCAGCGTCGCATCGAGTGCGGCTAGGGTCATCTTTCCAACGCGCAAGGCGCGAAGCAGCGGATTGTTCTTCAGCGGCGCTACGAGCTGCGCCGTGCCGGTGATGATGCCGGCCTGCGGACCGCCGAGAAGCTTATCGCCGGAGAAGGTCACGAGACCGATCCCATCGCTGAGCGACTCTTGCACGGTGCGCTCGTGCGCGACGCCGTACTCCGCCAAATCGACGAGCGCGCCGCCGCCGAGATCTTCGACGACGGGTACGCCCGCGCGACGGCCGAGGTCGGCGAGCTCGCGCGGGCTGGCGTCGTGCGTGAACCCTTCGATGCGATAGTTCGACGTATGCGTGCGCAGCAGCAGCGCCGTACGCGGCGAGAGCGCCCGCTCGAAATCCTCAACGTTGACGCGATTGGTCGTGCCGACTTCGACGAGCCTCGCACCGCTGCGTTCGAGCACATCCGGAATCCGGAAGCCTCCGCCGATCTCGACCAACTGGGAGCGCGCGACGATCACTTCCCGGCCCTTCGCGAACGTATCGAGCACCAGGAGCACCGCCGCGGCACAGTTGTTGACGACGAGCGAATCCTCGGCGCCGGTTACATCGGTCAAGATATTCGAAACGCGCTCGTAGCGCGATCCCCGCTTGCCGCTATCGAGATCGTATTCCAGGTTCGAATAACCGCGCGTGAGCTCGCCGACCGCCCCAAGCGCCTCGGCCGCCAGCGGTGCGCGACCGAGATTCGTGTGCAGAATGATCCCGGTCGCGTTGATGACGGGAAGGAGCGTTGCGCGTCGCGCCGCCTCCAAGCGTGCGGCGACGTCGTCGACGATCGCGTCGTACGCCGTCTCGCCGTTGGAAGCGCGCACGCGGCCGAATACCTCGTCGGCCGCCTGCCTCACTAAATTTCTGCCAAGCAGACCTTCGTACGGAAGGATCCGTTCGTCCGCCAGAACCCGGTGCATCGCCGGGATCGTCATTGAGGGCTTAGGCTACGTGCTTGCCGAGCATCGACGTCACGACGTTCTCGGGAACGTATCCGACGATGCGATCGACCGGCTCGCCATCCTTGAAGAGAATCAAGCAGGGTATGCCCGAGACCTGATATTGGCCGGCGAGGCTGGGGTTTTCGTCGGTATTCAGCTTGACGAACTTCGCTTTGCCTTCATTTGCCGCGGCAACCTTTTCGACGACGGGCGAAAGCATGCGGCACGGCCCGCACCACGGCGCCCAAAAATCGACGAGCACCGGCTGGGCGCTCTTGAGCACCTCGGTTTCAAAGTTCGTTTGCGTGACGTCTGGTAATGCACTCATGACACCCTTCTAACACTCCTACAGCTCGGTCTGTTGCGGCTCGCCGGTGATTTCGGTGATCTGCTTAGCCTGTTTGCCCAGGTTCGTGATCGCGATGACCTCACTCCCCTCGCCCAAACGCTGAAGCCGGACGCCCTTGGCGTCGCGTCCCGTCTTGCGAATATCGCGCACTTGGAGGCGAATCACCTGGTTACCCGAGGTGATCATGAGGATCTGGTCGTCGGGCGCGACGAGAATCTGGTCGACGACCTGTCCGATGTCGTCGCGCTGGCGCGCGAACGCTTTGACCCCCTTGCCGCCGCGCGCCGTGTGACGATAATCGTCGATCGGGGTCCGCTTGCCGAAAGCGAGCGACGTCACGAGCAAGACCTCGCGACGCTCGTCTTCGACGACGTCCATCGCCACGACCGTGTCGCCCTTTTCGAGCGTCATCGCCTTCACGCCGCGCGCCGCACGCCCCATCGGACGCACGCCCTTCTCGTTGAAATGCACGGCCATGCCCTGCGTCGATGCGAGAATGATGTCTCGCGAACCGTCGGAGAGGTCGACTGCGAGCAGTTCGTCGCCCGGATCGAGATTGATCGCGATCAGGCCGTTGCGGCGGACGTTTGCGAACTCTTCGAGCTTCGACTTTTTGATGACGCCGCGCTTGGTGACCATCACGAGATACCGTTCGGTTTCGAAGCGGTCGATCGGGAAGGCGGCCGTAACCTCTTCGCCCGGCGGGAGCGTGAGCAGGTTGACGAGCGCGGTTCCGCGCGCCTGGCGCGTCGTATCGGGAATCTCGTACCCCCGCAGCCTATAGACGCGGCCCATGTTCGTAAAGAAGAGCACGTGATCGTGCGTCTTGGTGACGAAGAAGTTGCGGACGACGTCCTCGCGCTTGAGATTCGAGATGCCGGTGACGCCGCGCCCGCCGCGAAGCTGCGTGCGGAACGTGTCGACCGTGACGCGCTTGATGTAGCCGCCGACCGTATACGTGACGACGACGTCGATGTTGGGCGTGATCTGCTCGATCGACATCTCATCTTCGGCGGGCTCGATCGTCGTGCGCCGTTCGTCGCCGAAACGCTTCTTGACCTCGAGCGTCTCGTGCTTGACGATGCTCGCGATGCGCCGCGGACTGCGCAGAATGTCCTGAAGCTCGGCGATCGTTTTGATCAGCTCGGCGTACTCGTCCTCGATCTTCTTGCGCTCGAGGCCGACGAGTGCCCGCAGTCGCATGTCGACGATCGCCTGCGCCTGCACCTCGCTGAGCGCGAAGCGCTTGGAGAGACGCTCCTTCGCTTCGTCGGTCGTCTGGCTGCCGCGGACGATCTCGATGACCTCGTCGATGTGATCGAGGGCGATGCGGTAGCCCTCGAGCAAGTGTGCCCGCTCCTCGGCCTTGCGCAGATCGTAGGTGGTTCGTTTGACGACGACGTCTTTGCGGTGCGCGATGAAGTGCTCGAGGAGCTGCTTGAGCGTGAGCACCTGCGGCTCGAGCGCAACCGAGCCATTGGCTCGCGGCGAGCCCACCGGCACCAGCGCAAGCATGTTGAAACCGAACGTCGACTGCAACGGCGTGTGCTTGAAGAGCTGGTTGAGCACGATCTTCGGAATGGCGTTCCTCTGCAGCTCGATCACGACGCGCATGCCCTTGCGGTTCGACTCGTCGTCCATGCGCGAGATGCCGGTGATCCGTTTCTCGGCGTACGCCTCCGAGATCGCCTCGACGATCCGCCCCTTGTAGACCTGATAGGGTATCTCGGTGATGATGATCTTGTGCTTTCCGCGGTCCTCGACGATCTCGGCCTTGCCGCGAATCGCGATCGAGCCGCGCCCGGTTCGATAGGCTTCGCGGATCGCTTCGTGCCCCAAGATGGTGCCCCCAGTTGGAAAGTCGGGGCCTTGGACGATCGCGCAGAGCGCGTCGTCGTCCGTCTTGGGATCGTCGATCAGAGCCGCGATCGCATCGGCGATTTCGTTGAGATTGTGCGGCGGGATGTTCGTCGCCATGCCGACCGCGATACCGCTCGATCCGTTGACGAGCAGCTGCGGGAGGCGTCCCGGAAGGACGCTCGGCTCGACGCCCTGGTTGTCGAAGTTTGCAACGAACGGAACGGTCTCTTTATCGATATCGGCCAGGACGTCGAGCGCGGAGCGCGCGAGCCGCGCTTCGGTGTACCGGTAGGCCGCCGGCGGATCGGGATCGATCGAACCGAAGTTGCCGTGACCGTCGACCAGCGGATAGCGCAGCGTGAAATCCTGGGCCATGCGCACGAGCGCGTCGTAGACGGAGCTATCGCCGTGAGGATGGTAGCTCTTGAGAACCTCACCGATGATACCGGCGCACTTGCGATGCTGCTTGCTCGGATCGAAACCCATCTCGCGCATCGCATAGAGAATCCGGCGCTGCACGGGCTTGAGACCGTCGCGTACGTCGGGAAGTGCTCGCGACGCGATGACCGACATCGCATATGCGAGATAGCTCTCCCGCATTTCGTCTTCGACGTTGACCTGCGCTATGATATCGTTGTTCAATAATCACCTGTACTGATGGAGGACGACCTTCGACTGAACTTTCCCACCGAAGACGACCTCGGTAAATTCGCGGCCGATTTTGCGCGACGTCTCCGCCCCGGCGACGTCGTTGCGCTCAGCGGCCCGCTCGGCGCCGGCAAGACCGCGTTCGTGAGGGCGGTCGTGCGCGCGCTCCACGGGAGCGACCAAAGCTGCAGCCCCAGCTTTACGTTTCGCCACCATTATGACGGCGATCCGCCGATCGAGCACATCGACTTTTACCGCATCGACGACCCGCGCGAATTGACCGAGTTGGGCCTCGAGGAGGCCCTCGACGGACGTTCGATCGCGCTGATCGAGTGGTGGCGCAACGCGCCGGAGGCTATTCCGGCTCGGCGGTACGAAATCGAAATCGAAGGCGCCGGAGACGAATCACGCACGCTCCATCTTCGACTGCCGCGATGATCGTTCTTGCCCTGGACGGGGCGCTTGCAGCCTTTTCGACCGCGGTTGCAAGCGGCGGCCAAATCGTCGCATCGCGCAGCGAGTCAGGCAACGTCGCGCTCGAGCGTGGTCTCGCCATGGTTTCGGGGGTGCTCGCCCAGGCTCGCGTCGCGCCGCAGCAAATCGGACGCTTGGCGGTCGGCATCGGGCCCGGAGGATTCACCGGCTTGCGGATCGCCATCGCCTACGCAAAGTCACTCGCGACGGCGTGGGGGCGCCCGCTCGTCCCGGTCGATTCCTTCGATATTCTCGAATTTGGCGCCGAGTTCGAGCGCGTGCTCGCGGTCGTCGTCGGCCGTCCCGGCGTGATCTCGGCGCGGTACCGCGACGGGACGCAGATGCGGCGCGCCTCGGGGCGAATCGCCGATGTCCTGTGCGAAGTGCTGCCGGCAGCCGGTCCGCGTGCGCTCGAGGTGGTCGGGGCGCCGAAGGACGTCCTCCACGCGCTCGCCGAACGCGGCATGGTCGTGCGCTCCGTCGACCCGCTCGTCACTCCCGCCGCTGCAGCCGCCGCACTGGCTGCCGCAACGCGCACGCCCCCGGAGACCCCACATGCCGTACGAGCCGATTACGGCGAGCTGCCCGCCGCCAAACCGCCGAGATTGTAGCGTTCAATCTTGAAGATGGAACTCGACCGGCCGGCGCAACACCCCAGCCGGTTCTCGGTTCGCCCGATGGCTACGTCCGACATCGCGGCGGTGACGCGGATCGAACGCACCTCGTTTTCGACCATTTGGCCCTCCGATGCGTTCTACAACGAGTTGAGCACGAACAAGCTGGCGCATTACTTCGTCGGAAGCATCGACGAGCGGGTCGTCGCCTACGGCGGCATTTGGGTCATCCTCGAGGACTCCCACGTGACGACGCTCGCCGTCGATCCGGCCCATCGCGGCCGGCGCTTCGGCGAAGTGCTGCTCCTGGCGCTGATCGACGAAGCGATCGAACGTGGGGCGGCCTGGATGACGCTCGAGGTGCGCGAGAGCAACACCGTCGCGCAACGTCTCTATCGCAAGTACGGTTTTACGACGGTGACCATGCGAAGCGGATACTACAGCGACGATAACGAGAGCGCGCTCATCATGTGGGCCGGAAGCCTGCGCAGCGAGCTCTATCGCAACCGCCTGGCCGTGCTGCGCTCGCGCGTCGAGGACGCCTCGGGCCGCGGGTGAGGTTTACGGAACTCGCACGCAGAGTTCGCGAGCACATCGGGCAAGAGCATCGGTACGGCCATAGCGTGCGCGTCGCACGCTGCGCCGAAACGCTCGCGCGTCGCCACGGCGTCGACTCGCGCAAAGCCCGGCTCGCCGGCATGCTGCACGACCTCGCCCGGCTCTATACGCCGGAACGACTGCTCGCCGACTCCAAGGCACGCGGCTTTGCGATCGATCCCGCCGAGCGGGAACACCCGATGCTGCTCCACGCCCGGCTCGGCGCGGCGATCGCGCGCGAATCATTCGGCATCGAGGATCCCGAGGTACTCTCGGCGATCGAAAAGCACACGACCGGGGCCGAAGTAATGTCGCCGCTCGACTGCGTCGTCTACCTCGCCGACACGCTCGAACCGAACCGCCGCTTTTCGCAACGCGGCGAGCTTTGGGAGCTCGCGCTGCGCGATCTCGCCGGCGCCACGCGCGAGACGATGCGCCTAGCGGCGGAGCATCAGGCACGCAAGCGCGAGACCCGGGAGGCACCGGCATCCGCGAGCTGATCGAGGTCGTGCGCGAGAGCGCGCTCGACAAGAAGGGTGAAGACTTCACCGCGCTCGACGTGAGCGGGCGGACGATCCTCGCCGATACGTTCGCGATCGTAACCGGCCGCTCGAAGGTTCAAACGCGAGCCATCGCCGATGCGATTATCGAAGCGGTCCGAGAGAACGGCTACACGCCTTCGCGCGTAGAGGGATATGCGGACGGAACGTGGATCCTGATCGACCTCGGCAACGTCATCGTGCACCTGTTCACGCCGGAGCAGCGCTCGTTCTACAATCTCGAACGTCTATGGTCGTCCATAGCGGAAAGGAAAGCACAGGGATCGTGAAAACGCGGCGTCCCACGCATCAGACGCGAGCGAAGCGAGCTCGGATCGACTTCTGGAAGCGTTTCGGCGTTTGGATCTTTATCGTCTTCTTCGCACTGAGCGTGGCGGGCGGCGTGATCGCACTCTCCGAACTACGCCCGAAATGACCGGCGTCAAGACGATCGAGAACGAAGCCGGCGCGGCGCACGCGCGCTACGTCCTGACGCCATGGGTGAGTCAGGGCGGCCGCAATCCGCCCGTGATCGTGCGCGGCGAGGGCGCGCGCCTCTACGACGATCGTGGCGCGAGCTACCTCGATCTTTCGGCGGGCCTCGTCGCAGTCAACCTCGGACATGGCCACCCCGCAGTCGCAGCGGCGATCGCGGAACAGGCGCACCGGCTCGCTTACGTCGCTCCGACCTTCGCGAACGATCGCCGCGCGCAACTCGCGCAGGCCATCGTCGAAATCGCGCCGTGGGCCGAGGGCGGACGCGTCTTCTTCACAACCGGCGGCGGCGAAGCGAACGAAGATGCGATCAAATTCGCGCGCGCGCTGCGCGGCCGGCACAAAGTACTTACCGCGTACCGTTCGTTCCACGGCTCCGCACCGGGTGCCGGAACGTTGAGCGGCGAGAATCGCCGCTGGCCGAACGAACCGGGTATTCCGGGCGTCGTTCGCTTCTTCGCGCCGTTTCCGTACCGCAGTCCGTTTCACACGCGCGATCCGCGCGAAGAGGTCGAGCGCGCGATCGAGCATCTCGAAGCGATCGTCAGCTACGAGGGCGCGGCGAACATCGCGGCGCTCCTCATCGAGCCGGTCGTCGGATCGAATGGCGCGATCGTCTATCCGGAGGGGTATCTCGCGCGCCTTCGCGAGCTCTGCGATCGCTACGGAATACTGCTGATCTTCGACGAGGTCATGACCGGATTCGGACGCACCGGGGAGGCCTTCGCCGCGCAACGCTTCGCCGTGACGCCCGACATCTTTACGTTCGCCAAAGGCGTCACCTCGGCATACGTTCCGCTCGGCGGCGTCGCGGTTCGCGAGTCGCTCGCCGCGCACTTCGACGAGCACGCTCTGCCGAGCGGCCATACGTTCAGCGGCCATCCGCTCGCGATGGCGGCCGGCGTCGCGGCGCTGCGCGCCTATAGCGACGAACGGCTTTTCGAACGCGCACGCGCGCTCGAAGGCGAGCTGCGGACGCGCTTCGACGCACTCGCTCGCCGCCGGCGGATCGTCGGCGAAGCGCGCGGCGTCGGCGCCTTCTTCGGGCTCGAGCTGGTCGCCGACCGCGAGAGCCGCACGCCGCTCGTCCCGTGGCAAGGATCGGCCTCGCTCCAGGGCTTCTTCAACGATCTGCTCGCGCACGGGCTCTACGTGCTCGGACGCTATAACGTTGCAATCGTCGCGCCGCCCTTGGCGATCGCGCCCGCGGAGCTCGACGAAGCGTTCGCGATACTCGACGCCGCGCTGGAGCGACTCGAGAGCGAAGGCTGATGCAGCTGCAGGTCCACGATAAGGCGACGCGCGAGCTCATCGGCGAGCTCGCGGTTGCCAACGCAACGCAAGCGGATCGCGCCGTAACGCGCGCGCACGAGGCCTTTCTCGCCTGGCGCGAGATTCCGGTCGTCGAACGCGCCCGGCTCTTCTTCCGGTATGCCGATGCGCTCGAGCGACGCCGCGAAGAACTCGCGCTCTCGGTCTCGCGCGAGAACGGGAAGATCCTCTCCGACGCGCGCGCCGAGGTGCGCCGCGGGATCGAAGCCGTCGAGTTTGCCTGCGGAATGCCCTCGCTGATGATGGGCGATTCGCTCCCCGACATCGCACGCGGCATCGACTCGATCTCGGTGCGTTACCCGCTCGGCGTCTGCGTGGGAATCACGCCCTTCAATTTTCCGGCGATGATTCCACTCTGGATGTTCCCGATCGCGATTGCGGCGGGGAATACGTTCGTCCTCAAACCCTCGCCGCAGACGCCGCTCACTTCGGAGCTGCTGCTCGCGATTGCGCGCGAATGCAAGTTTCCCGACGGAATCTTCGACGTCGTTCACGGGGGCACCGAGACCGCGGAGTCGCTCATCGAGCATTCCGGCGTGGCGGCGGTCTCGTTCGTCGGCTCCTCGAACGCGGCGCGGCTCGTTCAGGAACGTGCGGTCCGGCATCACAAGCGCGTTCAAGCACTCGGCGGTGCGAAAAACTACCTCGTCGTGATGCCCGATGCAGTCGACGCCGCAACCTGCGATGCGGTGATCGGTGCGGCGTTCGGCGGCGCGGGTCAACGCTGTTTGGCCGGCTCGGTCGTCGTCGCCGTCGGCGACGCGGGCGATGCGCTCGCGCCGATGCTCGTCGCGGCGGCAGCGAAGCTGCGACTCGGTCACGGCGCCGAGGAGGGCGTCGAGCTGGGACCGGTCGTGAGCGATGAGGCGCTCGCACGGATCCAGGGCTACGTGCGGCGCGCGCGCGACGCCGGAGTGGCAGTGCTGCTCGATTCGCGCACGGTACCCGGCGCCGGATCGTTCGCGTCGCCGGTCATCTTCGATCGCGTCGACCCTGCGAACGAACTCGCCCGCGACGAGATCTTCGGGCCGGTCATGGCGATCGTTCGCGTCCCAACGCTCGACGAAGCAATCGCCGTCGCCAACCGCTCGCGTTACGGCAACGCGTCATCGATATTTACGCGCGATGGCGGAAGCGCGCGCACGTTCGCGTCGCGCATCGAGGTCGGAATGGTCGGCATCAACGTTGGGATCGCCGCGCCGATGGCCTTCTTTCCGTTCGGCGGCGTGAAGGACTCGATCTTCGGCGATCTTCGGTGCCACGGCAAAGACGCCGTCGCGTTCTACACGCAGCAGCGCGTCGTGATCAGCCGCTGGCCTTCCTGACGCGGAACCAGCCCCAGCCCGCGACGATAAAGAGCACGAAGACGTAGCCGAACCAGCGCTGCGGCGGTGCCGGAATCGGGTAGTAGAGCGTGACGGCCGCGAGAAGGAGCAGGAGCGCCGCTATGCTCGAGACCGTAATATCGATCGCACGCAGCTCGCCCAGTTCTTTGCAGAACGCGACGACCCCGATCGCGATCAGCATATAGATGAGCAGGAATCCGAACGTGCTGAGCGTGCCGCAATAGTCGAATATATCGATTGGTGCGACGCCGAAGGCGAGCGCGCCGAGTGCAACCGCGAGCGCCGTCGCGGTCACCACGGTGACGGCGACGTTCGGCGTGTCGTGCCTTGGTTCGATCCGCGCGAAGGATGCGGGGAAAAGCCCGGCACCGGCCATCGCGTAGGCGATGCGTCCGGCCGTCGTGATGCAGGCGAGGCATACCGAGAAAGCACTACAGATCGCACCGATCGTGATCGGGATCGCGAGGTAACTCAGCCCGTACCCCTGCACCAGCGTCTGGAGCGGAAACTGCTCCTTGTCGAGCGGCTTGCCGAGATGTGAGAGACCGACGATCTCCGCATAGGTCGCGATCACGAAAAACACCGCGGCAAAGATGACGCTCCCGATCACGGCACGCGGAATCGTCACGAGCGGATGCTTCGCCTCGGCGCCAAAGGCCGTTGCGCTTTCGAAGCCGACGAAGCTGAAGACGGCAAACGCGACGGCGAACCCGATGCCGCCGGGAAAGCCGCCTTTGACGTGGAGCTGATTGAGATCGAGCGATGGGCCGTGCGCGTGCAGAACGATCGCAACGAGAACGCAGATGACGCTGACCGATACCAGCTCGAGCAGCAGCATCAGGATCGCCGAGACCTGCACTCCGCGATAGGCGGCCTGCCACGCGATTGCCGCAAGCACTACGACGATGAGGAGCGCCGGCGCGTGCAGTCCCGCGTCCGAAAGCAGACCTTGCACGAAGAGGGCCATCGCTCCAAGCACCGCGGTCGCGACGAACCCGTACGCCCAGAGCAGCGTCCAGCCGCCGACGGCTCCGGCCACCGGCCCGAGATGGTCGGCCACGTAGCCGTACATCGAACCAGCCGAGCTCGAGCGGCGTGCGAACTGATTGATGCAGAACGCGACGAAGATCAGCATGATGCTGCCGAAGACGTAGGCGAGCCACGTCCCGTTCCCCGCGAGCGCATACATATACGGCGCGATCAAGATCGGCGTCATGCTCGGCCCAATCAGCGCGACGGAGGTCGCCAGGACCTCGATAAAGCTCAACGATCCCGCTTTCATAAGTCGAAACTTCGCCTTGAGGCTATGGTAGGACCCGGCATGAAGGCTATTTCGGCGCGCAGCGGCGCCGTCGCGGGGGTTCTCGCAGCGTTGCTTGGCGCGGCGGCCCTACCGGCCGGAGCACGCGATTTCGTGCAAGACCAAGCCGCAATGTTCTCGCCGGCTACGGTTGCCCAGCTCAACACGCGCATCTCGAATTTCAACGCGCAGACCGGTAAGGAGGTCGTCGTCGTCACGACGCCCTCACTCGGCGGCGCAACCCTGCAGGACGCAGCGGCCTCGGCTTTCTCACAGCAGAACGTCAACGGCGTCCTCGTCTTCGTCGCCCGCGACGACCGGCGTGACATTCTCGTGCCCGATCGGGCGGGCCGGCAAGCGGGCTGGTTTACGCCCGACGTGCTTCGCTCGATTCGCACGTCGATGGAGAGCCAGTTTCGCAGCGAGGGTTACGACGCCGGAATCACCGGCGCCGTCGACGCGATCCTCAACGTCTATCGCGCACATCTGGGCAGCCTGCAGCAGCGTGCGAGCAACGGCGCGGCGCTGCCCGTACAACGACCTTCCTCTGGAGGAGTTCACATCTCGATGTTTTGGTGGGTAATCATTGCGGTCGTCGCATTTTTGCTCTTGCGCTCGATCCTGCGCGCGCTCGCCGCACCGCGCCCTTACGGCGGTGCCCCCGGCGCGCTGCCGCCCGGAACGTCGCCCGGCCCTGGTTACGGTTCGGGCTACGGTCCCGGCTACGGCGGGTACGGAGGCGGGGGCAGTTTCTGGACCGGGCTGCTCGGCGGGCTCGGCGGCGCGTGGCTCGGCAACGAGCTCTTCCGCGGCGGAGGCGGTATCGCACCGACACAAGCCGGTCAGCTTCCGCCCGACACCGGAGGCGGTTGGGGCACTCCGGCCGATTCCGGCGGATGGCAGAGCGATGCCGGCCAAGCCGACGTGAGCGGAGCGAGCAGCGGCGATTTTAGCGGCGGCGGCTTCGGCGGGGATGCGGGGGGTGGAGACTTGGGCGGGGGAGGCGGAGATAGCGGCGGCGGATGGTAGGCGTCTATGCGACGCCTCTTCGCTTTTTGTTTTGCCCTAACACTGACCGCGCCGGCCCTCACAACTAGTGCGGCCGGCGCTCAACGGCTTCCGGCTTCATACTTTACCGCGCTCCACTGGCGCTTGATCGGGCCGTTTCGCGGCGGACGCGCGCTCGCGGTCACCGGCGTGCCCGGCGAACCGAATCACTTTTATTTCGGTGCCGTCGACGGCGGCATCTGGGAGAGCCTCGACGCCGGACGCACGTGGAATCCGATCTTCGACGACCAAGATATCGGATCGATCGGCGCCATTGCGGTCGCGCCGAGCGATCCGCGCACCATCTACGTCGGCACGGGCGAAGCCGATATGCGTTCCGATATCGCGTACGGTAACGGCATCTACAAGTCGAGCGATGGCGGTAAGAGCTGGACGCATCTCGGTCTGACCGATACGAAGCAGATCGGCGCAATCGTCGTCGATCCGCAGGATGCCAACGTCGCGTACGTCGCGGCGCTCGGACATCCGTACGGACCGAACCCCGAACGCGGCGTCTTCAAGACGACCGACGGCGGCAAGACTTGGAACAAAGTGCTCTACAAGAATCCCGACACGGGTGCGATCTCGCTCGCGATGGAGCCGGGAAATCCCAACGTCATCTACGCGGCCCTTTGGGAGACGCGCCGGCCGCCCTGGAACGTCTATCCGCCTTCGAACGGTCCCGGGAGCGGCTTATTTAAGTCGACCGACGCCGGCGCCACCTGGACGCAGCTCACGAACGGCCTGCCGCAACACGTCGGACACATCGGACTCTCGATCTCGGCCGCTGCACCTCACCGCATCTATGCCAACGTTGACAGCGGACCCGGTCAAGGCGGCGTCTATCGCTCCGACGATGCCGGCGCCACCTGGACGCACGCCGATTCCGAAGAGCGCATCTGGCAGCGCGGTTGGTATTTCAGCGGCATCACCGCCGACCCGCGCAACCCCGACGTCGTCTACGTGATGGATACCGCAACGTACCGTTCGACCGACGGCGGCAAGAGCTTCGACGCTATTCTCGGCGACCCGACCGGGGAAGATCATCACGCGCTCTGGATCAATCCGAACGACTCGACCCACATGATTCTGGGGACCGATCAGGGCGTGATCGTGAGCGTCAACGGCGCGCGCTCCTGGAGTTCGTGGTACAACCAGCCGACGGCGCAATTCTACCACGTGGCGACCGACAACGGTTTTCCGTACTGGGTCTACGGTGCACAGCAAGATTCCGGCGCGGCAATGGCGCCGAGTCGCACGAAGTACGCGACGATCTCGCAGCAAGACTTTCGTCCGCTCGACGCGGGAGGCGAAAACGGCATGCTCGCGCCCGATCCCAAGCATCCCGGCGTCGTCTACGGCGACTCCAGCGGTCAAGGCGGTCCCACGGTAACGCGCGAGCTTCCCGCGAGCGGCTGGGAGGAGAATCTCGATCCCGTGCTCGCGCGTCCGGGAACGATCTGGCGTAATACGTGGACGCTGCCCTTAACCTTCTCGCCGGCCGATCGGACCTCGCTCTACTTCGCGCATCAAAACATCTTTCGCTCGCGCGACGGCGGGAAGACGTGGGCGATCGTAAGTCCGGATCTTTCGCGCGCGAATGAAGAAACGCCGTCCAATCTCGATGCTACGACGCTGCACGAGAATAACGGCATCGCGCGCCACGGCGTCGTCTACACGATCGCGCCCTCGCCGCTGCGTGCGAACGTGGTGTGGGCCGGAACCGACGACGGCTCCATGTGGGTCACGAGAGACGATTCGCGCAGCTGGCATAACGTTACGCCGCCGGCGCTGACGTCGTGGAGCAAGGTTGGAACGATTGAGGCCGGCCACTTCGATACGGCGACGGCTTACGCGGCGATCGATCGGCACCGCCTCGACGATTACGCGCCGTACATCTATCGCACGCACGATGGCGGCGCGAGCTGGACCGCGATCGCGAACGGGATTCCAAACGGCTCGTTCGTCAACGTCGTCCGCGAAGATCCGCAACGCCACGGTCTCCTCTACGCGGGAACCGAGCGCGGCGTCTACGTCTCCTTCGACGACGGTGCGTTCTGGCAGCCGCTCCAGCTAAATCTGCCGGTCACCTCGATTCGCGATATCGCGGTGCACGGCGACGATCTCGTCGTCGCGACGCACGGGCGCGCCTTCTGGATCATGGACAACGTCACACCGTTGCGACAGATGCCCGAAGCCGTCGCTAACGGGGGTGCCTACCTCTTCGCACCGGCGACGGCCTATCGTCTCGAAGAGGGCAACGAAGAGGGGACGCCGCTTCCGCTCGACGAGCCGCAAGCCGAGAATCCGGCCGCCGGACTCTACATCGACTACTATTTGCCCGGCGCGCCCTCGACGGCGGTCGCTATTGACGTACGTTCGAGCGACGGCCGCAGCATCCGAAGCTGGTCGAGCGCACATCCACCCAAAGCGCTCGATCCAAAGTCGATTCCGTACACGACGAATTGGGTAGAGAAGCACCCCGTGCCCGTCGCGGAAGCGGGCGCGCATCGCTTCGTCTGGGACTTCCACGCGAGCGCCCACGACGGACCCCTCGTTCCACCCGGAACCTATACCATTGCGCTGAGCGTCAACGGCAAAACGTATACGCGCGAAGCATTCGTCGTCAAAGATCCGCGCATCGCGGCATCTAATGCCGACTTACGCGCCCAGTACGAGCTCGCGCAGCGCGTTGCGGCCTTGCGTGCCGGAGTCGCCGCCGCGCGCGCGAAGGCCGAGCAGAGCGTGAAACGGCTCTCCGGAGAGCGCGCACAGACGTACCGCCGGGACGTAATCGGCGAAGAACCGCCGGCGAATCCCGACGACTCGGTCGGCTCGTACTCGCACGATTTCAGCAGCTTCCTCTATCTCGAGAACCAGCTCGACTACCTCGAGAGCGCGATCGAAAGCGCGGACGTCGGACCGACACTGGAGATGCGCGTCGCATACGCGAAGCTCGAGGCGATCTATCGTCAGACCGCGGCGCGCGCGGAGGCGACGACGCGGTAGAGCCGCTCGCTACCGGCCGGCCTGGAGCGTCTGCGCGTACCAGCGCTCGAGATCGTCGTGGAAGGCAGCGAGTGCCGGCGTGTGCAGATAGACCATGTGTCCCGACTCATAGAAGCCGTAGGTAATGTTCTTCTGCAGAGCGGGGGGCAGCGTCAAGTGATTGAGCGTGTAGACCGTCGCCCAGAACGGGGTCGCGAAATCGTAGTAGCCGTTCCCGGAAAAAATCTGCAAGTTCGGATTGTAGACCATCGCACTGGCGAGGTCTTGCGCCGTGTTCGCCGGCAATGCGCCGTTGTGTTTCCAATCCCATTGCGCAAAGACGTTGGTCAACGGCCGGTAGATCAGCGTCGTCTGATAGCCGAGTACCTGTCGCATGAAGTAATTTCCGGTCGCGACGTAGGCTGCGTCCATCGCGCTATCCGCGGGGTCGAAATCGGACCGGTCGTTGATCCGGTCGAGATTGTACGACGTGAAGCGCGCGTCGAGCCGGCCCGTCATCACGCCGCTGTTGCGGAAGAGCTCGGTCGAGTAGCGCCAGTATGGAATGCGCAGATTCGAAAGCCGAATATAGCTCTCGGAGAGGCCCGTGTATTGGTGAAGTTTTGCGACCACGTCGTCGTACGTACTCGGCGGCAGTTTCGCACCTTGTGCGAGCGCGTTAAGGTATTCGTGCATCGCAAAATTCTCGACCTGCGGCAGCAACGCGTCGAGCGTCGCTGGCGGCCCGGGCAGCGCGTGATGGTACCACGACGACGCGGCCTCGGTCGGAAGATAGAGTGGAAAAGCCCAATCGCCGCCGCCGATCGCAGTCGGAGAAAAGTTGACGTCCCAATCGAGCGAGAAGTCGAGCACCGACGAGAGCAGCACGACGCCGTTGATGCCGATGCCCTGCCGCTGCAATGCGTTTACGAGCATCGCCGAACGCGGCGTTCCGTACGATTCGCCAAGCAGAAACTTCGGTGAGTTCCACCGCCCAAACGTCGAGATATACCGCGAAACGAACTGCGAGAAAGCGCGCACGTCGGGATCGACGCCGAAGAAATCGCTCGGTTTTCCCGATCCCACGATCCGGCTAAATCCGGTGTCGGGGGCGTCGACGAAGACGAGATCGGTGCGATCGAGCAGCGAGTACTGGTTCTCGACCAGATTGAACGGCGCGTTTGCGGTCGGCGCGCCGTCGCCGACGAGCACGCGCATCGGTCCGAAGGAACCCATCCGCAGCCAAATCGTCGAGCTCCCGGGACCACCGTTGTAGAGGAACGTTACCGGGCGCGTGCGCGGATCGACGCCGTCTGCGGTGAAGGCCGTATAGAACATCCGGCAGTTCGTCTCGCCCTTCTCGTCCTCGAGCGCGATCGTCCCGGCGCGGGCCGTATACGGATAGATCTTGCCCCCGAGCGTGATCGTGTGCTGCGTGACCGCGTCGTGCGCGATCGGACCCGGAGTCTCTTGGGGCGCGGGCGCCGGCGCCGCGCCGATCAGGATTGCTGCCGCAAACGCGCAGATCAGATTACGCATTGGAGAGCACCCGTGCGTACCAGCGCTCCAGGTCGGCGTGGAACTGCGCCAGCGCCGCCGGATGGAGATAGACCATGTGTCCCGATTGATAGAGTCCCCACGTGATGTTGCGCTGTATCGCCGGCGCGAGGTAAAGATGATCGAGCGCGTAGACCGTCGCGAAGAACGGCGTCGCGAAATCGAAGTATCCGCCGGCCGAGAAGATCTTCAGGCGCGGGTTATATGTCATCGCCTGCGCCAGGTCGGGCGTGACGTTGACGACCTGGGCGTTGTTGCCGTGCTTGAAATCCCACGACTCGCCGTCGGCATAGATGAGGTCGTAAATCTCGCCACGGTAGAGCAGCGGGGTATCATACTTGAGCACCTGCCGCAGATAGTAGTTTGACGTCGAGACGAACGCCGAGTCGATCGCGGCATCGGTCGCGTCCCAATCGGGGGCGACTTCGGGGCGATCGAGCACGTAAGTCTGAAAACGCGCGTCGATGCGTCCGACCGTCATTCCGCGCTCTCGCAACAACTCGTTCTCGAACCGGTCGTACGGAATACGCAAGTTTGAGTTGCGGATGTATTGATCCGATAGACCGGTGTAGCGGTGCAGCTTCGCGACCACGTCGTTATAGCGATCCGGCGCGAGCTGTGCGCCTTGACCGAGTGCGTCGAGGTACTCGTTGAGCGCGAAACTCTCGACCTCGGGCAATAGAGCGGATAATGGCGGTCCTCCGCGCAGCGCACCGTGATACCAGGCGGTCGCGGCCTCGGTCGGAAGGTAGAGGATGTAGGCCCAGTCTCCACCGCCGATCGGCGCGCCATCGTTGTAATCGATGTTCGAGTTCAAGAACGACGAGAGCAGCACCACGCCGTTGAGGGAGATTCCTTCGTTCTGGAGGTAGTTGGCGAGCACCGACGAGCGCATCGTGCCGTACGATTCGCCGAAGAGAAAGCGCGGCGAGTTCCAGCGGTTGAAGTTGGTAATGTACCGCTGGATGAACTGTCCGAACGCCGCGACGTCCTCGTCGATGCCCCACAGATCCTTGCGCGTTCCGGCGCCGATGAGCCGTCCGTAGCCGCTGCCCGGCATATCGATGAAGACGAGGTCGGACCGGTCGAGCAGCGAGTATTGATTCGAGACGAGCCGGTAGGGCGGAGGTCCGGTGATCGCTCCGTCGGCGGTGGCGACGCGCACCGGTCCGAAGGATCCCATCCGCAGCCACATGGTCGAACTGCCGGGACCGCCGTTATAGAGGAACGTCACCGCGCGCTTCGACGGATCGGCGCCGTCGAGCGTGTAGGCGGTATAGAAGACCCGCACGATCGGTTCGTCCCGACCGTTGCGCAGCGTAATGGTTCCCGCGCGCGCCGTGTACGCGAGCGTTCGGCCACCCAGCACGATCGTGTGGTGGGTAACCGCATCGGGCGTGAGTGCCGGAATAGCCGGAGGCTTCGCAACGGCTTGGCTGGGGATTCCCAGCGCGAGCACGGCGGACAGCAGAACGCGCAACGCTTTCAACGGCAATAGAACAACCTCCAACGCGAACGCCAACTATTGCCGACGAACCGCATCGATCCTGCCATTCGGCAATGCAGCCGCCATCAAAGTTCCCTCAAAGCTGTTCGTACAGTTCTGACTTCAGTCGCTCGATCGCACTAGAGATCGACTCGAGATAGGGCAGCATCAGGCCCTTGATGCGCTCGAGCCGCTCCCGGCCCTGCTCCGTGATCGCGTAGACGCGCCGCGAACGCTTGCTCGGATGTTCCCAGGTTGCGGTGAGGAAGCCGCGCTCTTCGAGCCGGCGGAGCAAGGGATAGATCTTGTTCGTATTGACCGCGACGAGATCGCCGCATACCTCCGTAATGCGCTGCATCAAACCGTACCCGTGATCCGGATGCCGGTCGATCAAGTGGAGAATCAACGCCGGGAAGAGCGTCTTGCTCTTGACCGGACCGCGAACGAACTCGTCGATGCGATGTACCATGGTCTCTAGAGCGTCGCGTGCACCGGCACTTCGCCTCCGTACGCCGCTTCGATCTGGCCGGCGTAGCGCGCTTCCACGACGCGGCGCTTCACCTTCATCGACGGCGAAAGCTCGCCGCCGTCGACGGTAAAGTCCGCTGGAACCACGATGATTCGGCGGATCTGTTCGTAGCTCGCGAGCCCGTGCGTCTGGCGATGAACCTCGCGTGCCAAGAAGGCGTGCACGTCGGCGCGCGCGGCAAGTTGAGCGGGCGGTACATCTTTGGGAAGCGCGGGCAGTTCCAGGCGCACGAGCGGCCAGTTCGGGGAGATCAGCGCGATCGGATACGGACGGCCGCTGCCGATTACCATCGCGTTCGTAACGAACATCGACCGTTTGACGTTTGCCTCGATGCGCGCCGGCGAGACCCACTTACCGGTGCTCGTTTTGAAGATCTCGTTCTTACGATCGGTAATCCGCAGAAAGCCGGCCGCGTCGATTTCGCCGATGTCGCCGGTGTGCAGCCATCCGTCGACGATCGCGGCGGCCGTTGCCGGAGTGTCGCGGTAGTACCCCTGCATGACGTTGCGGCCGCGGACCAAGATCTCGCCATCCTCGGCGATGCGCACCTCGACGCCGCTAATCGGCCGCCCGACCGTTCCGTAGGCGTTCTCGGAGAGGCGGTTGACCGAAACGACCGGTGAGGTCTCCGTGAGACCGTACCCTTGCATGATCGGTATGCCGAGCCCGAGGAAGATCATCGTCGTATCGATATGGAGCGGCGCGCTTCCGCTGTTGAGAAACTGCACCCGATCGAGCCCGAGCGCGTGACGGATCTTTGAAAGCACCAGCGCCTGCGCGATTGCGTATCGCACGCGAAGCCACGGCGAGACGCCGCCCTCAAAGGTCTTCGCCGCTGCATACCGGCGCGCGACGTCAAGCGCCCACGGCACCAGTCTTGCCTTTGCGCCACCCGCCGCCTGCGCTTGGCCGCGCACGCCGCTGAGCACGCGTTCGAAAATGCGCGGCACCGAGGTCATGCCGGTGGGGCGGACGTCGCGCAGGTCGTCGAGCAGCTCGCCCGGATCGTGGCATATCGAGTAGCGCGCGCGAGCGATGAGATAGATGTAGACGACCGTGTGCTCGTAGATATGCGAAAACGGAAGCACCGAGAGCACGTCGCGCCCCGCTTCGATTCCCTCCCACCCGCACTCGAGCGAGACTTGCGCGTCGAAACCGAGATTGTCGTGCGAGAGCATAACGCCCTTGGGTGATCCCGTCGTCCCGGACGTGTAGATCAGCACCGCCAAGTCGTCGGGGAGCAGCGTCGCTTCGTAGGCGCTCGGAAGCTCGGGCCGCGACGCACGAATGTCGACCCCGCGCATTTCGAAGGCCGCCAACCCATCGGGGCCCTGCGATTCGAAGACGATCGTTCGCAACGGCGCCGCGCCGGAATCGCGGATGCGCGCTGCGTTCGCCGGCGAATCGACGAAGAGCAGCCGCGCACCGGAGTGCTCCAGGATATACGCGGTCTGATCGAGCGCTTGTGTCGGATAGATCGGCACGACGACGCAGCCGGCGAAAAACGTTGCGAAATCGCAGACGATCCAATCGACGCAGTTGTGTGCGATCAGCGCGACGCGATCGCCCGCATTCAAACCTGCGTCGCGGATCGCGCAGGCGACGTCCTCGGCGCGCTCGATCAATCGGCGGCTTGAAATCGGCGTCCACGTTTTGCCGGCGCGCTCCAGGAGGACTTCGTCGCGCGCCTCCGCGAGCGCTCGCCGAATTAAGCTCGGCAGCGTCTCCTTCGCGGGAAGCGCCGATGATTGCACAGGGTTAGCCCAATGCGCTCCGCGTGCTGGGCTCCCCTGTCGCGCTTACGGTTGCCGAAGATACGAGCGAGCCCGCTCGAGCCGCGTTTGCGTCATTCCGGCGACGTCGAGCAACTCGTCGAGCGACGCGAAGCTCCCCTCTCGTTCGCGCAGCTCGACGATCCGGGCCGCAATCGCGCGCCCGATCCCGGGAACCGCGGCGAGCTCTGCCGCGTCGGACCGGTTGACGTCGACTCCACCGGCCGGCGGCGGATGCGCCGGGCGGCGGCGCCCGTGCCGCTCGCTCGAACGCGCACGTGTCGGTTCGCCGGCCACCGGGACGTAAATCTCGTCGCCGTCATTCGCGCGCTGCGCGAGATTGACGGCCCCCGCGTCGGCCGCGGCGCTCAGCCCACCCGCGACCGCGACGGCTTGTGCGTCGCGGTCGCCGGCGCGCAGATGGTAGAGGCCTGGGCGTTTGACCGCTCCGGCGACGTACACAACGAGCTCGCCGTCGCCGGGGTCGAGCCGCACGCGCCGGTGGCGCAGCCGGCCGGCGGACCCGTCACCCGAGTCGGCCCCGAGCTCGAGGGGCGGCTGCGAGGTTGCCGCGGCCTGCGCCACGACCGGCCTTTGCGCCGGATGCCAGATCAGAAGGGCGGCGAGCGCGAGCGCCGCAGCGACGAGCGCGTATCTCGGTAGCATGCCGCTCTATCACGCGGCAATCGCACACCGAAAGGGTAGCGGGGCGGCCGGCGAGCGTGTACGATGCTCCTCATGTACGAGTTCGCCCCGATCGAACGGAAATGGCAGCAACGCTGGGAGAGCGAGCGCCTCTACCGCGCGCCCGACGAAAGCGCGAAGCCGAAGTATTACAGCATGGAGATGCTGCCGTATCCGTCGGGCGACCTGCACGTCGGTCATGCAAAGAACTATACGTTCGGCGACGCGGTTGCGCGCATGATGCGGATGCTCGGTTACAACGTTCTCCATCCGATGGGCTGGGATGCCTTCGGTTTGCCGGCCGAGAACGCGGCGATCGATCGAGGAATAGATCCGGCCGCGTGGACGACCGAGAACATCCTCAACATGCGGCGGCAGATCCGCTTGATGGGAACCAGCTACGACTGGTCGCGCGAGCTCGCCACGTGCGAGCCCGAGTACTATCGCTGGAACCAGTGGCTCTTTCTCCAACTCTTCAAGCACGGACTCGCCTACAAGCGCGAGGCACCGGTAAACTGGTGCCCGCACGACCGCACCGTGCTCGCCAACGAGCAGGTCATCGACGGACGCTGCTGGCGCTGTGCCCACCTTGTCGAGCGCCGCAATCTTTCGCAGTGGTTCTTACGAATCACGGAGTACGCGGATCGCCTGCTCGCCGATCTCGAGAAGCTGACCGGTTGGCCGGAACGTACGCGAACGATGCAGCGGAACTGGATTGGCCGCAGCGAGGGCGCGAAGGTGCGGTTTGGCGTCGACGGGCTCGACGAGACGATCGAAGTCTTTACGACGCGCCTCGACACGCTCTACGGCGTGACGTTTCTCGCCGTCGCACCGGAGCATCCGATCGTCGAGTCGATCGAACGAATCGTTTCGCGCACCGACGCCGCGGCGATCGAAGCGTTCGCCGCAAGCTTGAAGTCGAAGTCCGAGCTCGAGCGTACGAGCCTGATGGAGAAACAGGGCGTCTTCACGGGCGCCTACGCAATCCATCCGCTCTCGCGCGAGCGCGTGCCAATATGGCTAACGAACTACGTGCTCGCCGAATACGGCGGCGGCGCGGTCATGGGCGTTCCCGCTCACGACGAGCGCGACTTCGACTTCGCGAAGCGGCACGCGCTGCCGGTCGCGCAGGTCATCGTGCCACCCAACGAGGCCGGCGCCGAACCGCTCGCTGCGCCGTACGCCGAAGACGGGCGGCTGGTCGCGAGCGACGAGTTCAGCGAGATGTCGAGCGGGCGCGCACGTGACGCGATCGCCGAGCGTCTCGTCACGATGGGGATCGGAAAGAAGAGCGTCGGCTACAAGCTACGCGATTGGCTGATCTCGCGCCAGCGGTACTGGGGCACGCCGATTCCTATCGTGCATTGTGCCACCTGCGGCGAGGTGGGCGTTCCTGAAGATCGGCTCCCGGTCATGCTTCCGCCGCGCGAGCACGTCGCCGGCCAAAGCTCGACGCTCGACTCTATTTCAGAGTTTATCGAGACGCTTTGCCCGCAGTGCGGCGGTCCGGCGCGGCGCGAGAGCGACACGATGGACACGTTTTTCGAATCGTCGTGGTACTACTTGCGCTACCTCGATCCGCACAACGACACGGCGCCGTGGAACCCGGAGCGCGCGGCCAAGTGGATGAACGTCGATCAGTACATCGGTGGCGCCGAGCACGCCGTGCTGCACCTGCTCTACTCGCGCTTCTTTTATAAGTTCTTTCACGACCAAGGCTGGGTGCGGGGCTCCGACGAGCCCTTCGAGCGTCTCTTCCATCAGGGGCTGCTGCTGCTCGACGGAGAGAAGATGTCGAAGTCGCACGGCAACGTCGTCGGCATCGACGAGACCGCCGAACGCAACGGGGTCGATGCGATGCGCCTCTTCCTGCTCTACGTCACGCCCCCGGAAGAGACGAGCAACTGGAGCGACGACGCTATTAGCGGCCGCGTTCGTCTGCTCAACCGGATCTGGCGCGCTTGCGAGCCGCATTTCGCAACTACCCGAGCCGTCGACGGCTTGCCGCCTGTGGAGAGCGCCGAGGACCGAGCGCTGTTGCGCGCCGTGCACGTCGTCGCGAAATCGGCGGTCGACGAAACGCTCACGCGGCGTTTTCACTACAACACGACGATCGCGAAGCTCGACGAGCTCGTTAATCTGATGACGGCAGCGTCGGCGAGTGCGTCGCCGGCATTGCTCTATGCCGTGAACGTGCTGCCGATTCTCATAGCGCCGTTCGCGCCGCACGTCGCCGAGGAGCTCTGGGAGCGCCTCGGCCACGAGACGTCGGTGCATCTCGAGCGGTATCTCGAGCCCGACGAGCGCGCGTTATTTGTCGACGAGATCACGCTCGTCGTCCAGATCAACGGCAAGGTTCGCGCGCGCATCGCGGCCCCGGCCGGAATCGGCGAGGAGGCGGCAATGGAACTCGCGCTCGCCGACTCCAACGTACGCGCCCACCTCGACGGAAAGGAGATCCGCAAACGTATCTACGTCGCCGATAAACTCCTCAACGTCGTGGCAGCGTGACCGATACGCAACGACTCTCGACGGAAGTCTGCATCGTCGGCGGCGGCCCGTGCGGCGTGATGCTCGGCGTGCTGCTCGGGCGCGCCGGCGTCGACGTGATCGTGCTGGAGAAACATCGCGATTTCTTCCGCGACTTTCGCGGCGACACGGTCCATCCGTCGACGCTGCAGCTACTCTTTGAGCTGGGATGGCTCGACGATTTTCTCGCGCTTCCCCACAACGAGATCCGCGACGTCAGCGCGACCATCGCCGGCGAAGCGGTGCAGATTGCCGACCTCACGCATCTGCCGACGCATTGCAAGTTCGTCGCCCTCATGCCGCAATGGGACTTCTTGAACTTCCTGGCCGAGCGCGGGCGCCGCTATCCGACCTTCCACCTAATGATGCAGACCGACGGCGTCGGTCTGATCGAAGACGAGAACCGGGTAACGGGCGTGCGCGCGAAGACGCCGGATGGTGAGGTCGAGATCGCGACAAAGCTCGTCGTAGGAGCAGACGGACGCCGCTCGACGATTCGGGACCTGGCGGGCTTCACGGTCGACGATCTCGGCGCGCCGATGGACGTGCTATGGATGCGTCTTCCAAAGCGCGCGGACGACCCGGTGCGTCAGCTCGGCACGGTCGAAACGGGCCATATGCTCGTGATGCTCGATCGCGGCGATTACTGGCAATGCGCGTATATCATTCGCAAGGGCGGCTTCGACGAGCTCAAGGCGGCGGGGATCGGCGCCCTGCAGCGGGGGCTTGTGGAGCTGGTGCCGGTGCTCGCCGACCGCGTCACCTTGCTCGACGATTGGTCGAAAGTCTCGATGCTGGAGGTTCGCGTCGATCGGCTCGAGCGATGGCACCGGCCGGGTCTGCTCTGCATCGGCGATTCGGCGCACGCCATGTCGCCGATCGGCGGCATCGGCATCAATCTCGCAATTCAAGACGCCGTCGCGACGGCGAACATTCTCGCCGAACCGCTGCGCGCAGACAAGATCCCCAGCGGCGCCGACTTACAGCGTGTGCAAGACCGCCGGATCTTTCCAACCAAAGTGACGCAAGCGTTTCAGGTCTTCATCCAAGACAAGGCGATCGATCCGCTGCTCCACGGCGCACGAGTCGACGCGCCGCCGTTTCTCATGCGGCTGCTCGACGAATTTCCACTCCTTCGCCGGCTGCCCGCACGACTGATCGGCATGGGCGTGCGCCCCGAGCACGTGCATACCCCCGACGCCTACGCCTCCTAACTTCGCTCGCGTTTCGGAATGAGCCGCCGCCGGTAAACTCGAATTATAGAAGCCCGCCTACGACGAGGAGAGCAAAATGGAGCTTGCAACTCTCGGCCGTTATCAAATCGCGCTTTGCGCCATGGCTGCACTACTGACTGGTTGCGGCGGATCGCAAACGCCCAACGCGCTGGTCCCCAGCGCAAACGGCTCTGCCGACTCTGCTTCAGGCAGTAGAACGTTTTACTACACCGGCGCAGAGCAGACGTTCAAAGTGCCGGCCGGCGTGACGAGCATCACGGTCGTGGCACGAGGCGGCGCCGGAGCCGGTTCGAAACGGGGCGACGTGCACGGCGTCAACGGTGGTAACGGCGGACGCGTCTACGCGATTCTTCCGGTAACTCCCGGCAAGAAGATCTTCGTTTTTGTCGGAGGCGTCGGCTCGGGAGACGTTGGCGGCTTCAATGGGGGCGCAAACGGGGGCGCTGGAATATTTCCAGCCACGTATTGCGCTAGAAGCAATGGCGGCGGGGGCGGAGGCGCATCCGATCTAAGGCTCGATGGCGACAAGTCGCGCGACCGCATCCTAGTTGCCGCGGGCGGCGGCGGCTCGGGCGGCATCGGTGAAGATAGCGGAAGCGGCTTCGAACCCGGTCCGGGCGGCGCGGGCGGCGGCACGAACGGCGGAACTGGTGGCAACGCATCCGGCGGCGGCGGTTCCGGCGGCACGCAAACCGCGGGAGGCGCGGGCGGCGACGGCGGCGCCGGCATCTACCGTAAGGACGACGGTGATCCGGGTCGGAGGGGGACTCTACACCAGGGAGGCGCCGGAGGCGAGGCTGCCGGTTACAGCGGGTGCGACGGTGGCGGCGGTGGCGGCGGTGGCGGATACTACGGGGCTGGTGGTGGCGGCGGTGCCGGCGGATGGCCCTCCGAAGGGCTCAGCGGAGCGGGCGGCGGCGGCGGATCGTCGTACGTCGAGGCGGGCGCCATCAAATCTCGCACCTGGTCGGGATGGAAGAACGCTACCGGCGACGGTCTCGTTGTGATCAGCTGGAAATAACGGCAATCGCCGGCGCTCAAGCGCTTTCGCGCGCCAGCATCTCGCGATAGATTTCGCGCACGCGTTCGATCGTGTCGATCTCCTCCGACGGCTTGTCGTCGCGCACGCGTACGATGCGCGGGAAACGCAGCGAGAATCCGCTCTCGTGCAAATCGCTCTCCTGAATTACATCGAAGGCGACCTCGAGCACGATCTTCGGTTCGACGGGAATCTCCCACGCGCGTGCCTTCTCGCGTTGTTCGCTCACCGGCAATCGGTGCTCTAAGAACCATGGCGTGAGCTGCGCGATTTCGGCATCGGTCAAGCCCGAGTAGGCTTTCCCAATGGTTTCCAGTTTACCGTCGCTCCCGCGCACTGCGAAGGTGTAATCGGAGAGTACGTTGGCGCGCTTCCCGTGTCCCCATTCGACCGCGACGACGACTGCATCGAGCGTTGAGAGTTCGCGTTTGAGTTTGAGCCACCACTTGCCGCGCCGTCCGGGCGCATAAGGCGCGTCGGCGCGTTTGAGCATGAGGCCTTCGTTTCCGCGCGCGCGGGCCGCTTCAAATCGCTCGTTGACGTCGGCGGCGGCGAGTTCGCCCTCCGCTTCGAAGGGCGCATGCACGAGGTACGCGTTCGGTGCGAAGAGATCGGCCAGCCGCTCGCGACGCGTCGCCAGGGGTTCATCGAGCAGCAGCTCGTCGCCGGCCGCAAGCACGTCGAAGACGACGTAGGCGATCGGAATCTCGCGCCGCAAAGATTCGTCGACGATCTTGCGCTGCAGGCGCGCCTGGAGCTGACGAAACGGGAGCGCGCGGCCGTCACGCATTGCGACGATCTCGCCGTCGAGAATCGCGTCGCTATGCAACGTTGTGAGTGCTTCTCGCACCTCGGGATACGTGGCCGTCACCTCGTTGAGCCGGCGCGAGAAGATCTGCACCGTGCCGTTGCGGACGTGCGCCTGTGCGCGGATGCCGTCGTACTTATCTTCAAAGTGCCACTGCGTTCCGGCAAGTTCTTCGTACGCATCGCCGTACGCGATCGGCGTCGCGAGCATGAACCCGATCGGCGCGCCGTACTCGACGCGCAGCTCCGCAAGCGTGCCGTGCTTTGCCGCCAACGCGACCGCACCGGCGTCTCCGGCGGCCATCGCACCGCGCCGAACGGCGGCGGCATCGGCGTCGAACGCGCGCGCGATCGCATCGAGCACGAGGCCCTCGCGCAAACCGACCCGCAGATCGCCGGTAACGATCTTCACGACGAACGTTGCAACGATCGGATCGGAGCACCCGCGTAAAATCCGCTCGAGCACCGCTTCGCGGCGGCGATTCGACCGCTTGCCCGACGCGTCGGCGATCTCACCGAAGAGCGCCGCCAGCGACGCCGGCGTGAGCTGGTCGGCAAAGAGCATTGCGTCGCGCGGCGGACGCACGAGCGGCCCGAGCGCGGCACCTAAGTCGCCCGTTTCGCGATAACTCGCTCCGAGCGCCGCCTCGTCGAATCCCCAGACGCGTCGCGCGACCTCGACGATCGTGCGGCCGCCGACCGAGAGCGCGCGACGATCGCGTGCCGCAAAGGGGGAACCAGTGAAAAACCGCGTCGCCGCGACGAGATCTGCGTCGTCGAGCGTTCGAAGGTACTCGGCGAGCAACGCGATCTTCTCGAGCTTGGCGGGGTGCGATGCGATGTGTTCCGCGGTCGCTGCGAAGAGCTCCATCGGAGGCGACTAGAACCCCGGCGGGAGTCGCTCGAAGTATTCGTACGTAGCGCGCGCTCCGTCCGCGAGCGGCGTTGACGGAACCCAGCCGAGCTCTGCTTTCGCGAGCGACGAATCGAACTGTGCGTCGCGCGCGTCGCCCGGCCGCCGCGGTGCGCGCTCGATCGGCACCTCGTAACCCGCGATTGCGGAGAGGTTGCGATAGATCTCGTTCACGCTCGTCTTGACGCCGGTACCGATGACGTAGGCTTGCCCCGAGCCTCGATCGAGCACGGCGACGTTGACACCGGCAACGTCGGAAACGAAGACGTAATCGCGCGTCTGCTCGCCGTCGGAAAAAATCCGAACCGGTTGACGCGCGAGAAACTTTCCGATGAAAATCGAGATGACGCCGGCCTCGCCGTTGGGATCCTGCCGCGGACCGTAGACGTTACCGTAGCGCAGCGCGGTGAAGTCGAGATCCCGATTCTCTCGATAGAAGCGCAGGTAGTGCTCGGCGACCATTTTGCTAATGCCGTACGGCGAGGTGGGGTGCTGCGGCGTGGCCTCGTTCATCGGGAGACGCTCCGGCGTTCCGTAGGTCGCGCCGCTCGACGCGAAGATGACTTTGCGCGTGCCGTTGCGGCTAGCGTGCTCGAGCACGTTGAGCAAGCCGACGACGTTGACTTGAGCGTCATAGATGGGATCGCGTGCCGAGATCGCGACGGAGTGCTGGGCGGCGTGGTGGCTGACGATCTCCGGCTTGAAGTCGGCGAATATCCGGCCGATCGCTTCGTCACGGATATCCATGTGCACGAGCGAGATGCCGCTGCGCACGTTCGCCCGGCGACCTCCGCCGTGCTCCCAGAGCGAATCGATCACAAGCAACTCGTGCCCCGCCGCCGCATATGCGTCGACGACGTGCGATCCGATGAAGCCGGCACCTCCGGTGACGATGATGCGCACGGCGCTCCCTTCTGAAGAGTATTGATAGTGTGCCGGCTCGTCGCAGGAGAACGGCAATGCCCTCGTTCGCGCTTCTTCTCTGCTCGGTAGCGTCAGTACTCGGAACGCTCGCCGTGACGCCGCTCGGGCCCGACCTGCGCCTCGTGGTCGCTCTCGGGCTCGGGACGCTCTTCGTCGCCGGCCTCTCGGGACGCTTGCCGGCACGTCTCGTCGCGCTGCTGGCGGTGACGTTGCTCGGCGCTGCGGCAAATGCCGCACTGCGCGAGCGCGCCGCTTACGAGGTCGTCGAGCAGCGTACCGCGCGATACGTCGGCACCGTGCTGGAAGCATCGACGGCAGATGACGGCTCAACGTCACTGACCGTCGCACTCGATAGCGGCCTACACGTTCTCGCGCGCGTCCACGCGCCGGCGCCGGCCGCCGGCTCGCGCGTCGTCGTGCGTGGGCGGCTCGAGCCCTTCGACGAAGCGCGGAATCCCGGCGAGCCGAGCGAACGGGATATACAACGGGAGCGCGGTCTCGATGCGCGCCTGGACGCTGCGACCATTCTGTCGACCCGCGAGACGACAGGTTGGGAAGCACGCATTGCCCTTGCGCGACTGCATGACTGGGCGCACGCGCAACTTCGCGACCGGCTCGGCGAGCCGGCGGCCTCGGTGGTCGCCGGCGAGTTGTGGGGAGAACGCTCGGCGCTTCCACCCGATTTGCGCACCGAGTTTCAAGAGACCGGAACGGTGCACGTCTTAGTCACTGCCGGCCTGCACCTCGGCGCGGTCGCCGCGCTTTGCACCGCGTTGCTCGCGCTACTCGTACTTCCGCGCTGGACGACGTGCGCCGTCGCGATAGCGCTCGTTTGGGCCTTCGTCTGGTGGAGCGGCGCGCAGCTCCCCGCCGTCCGCGCCGCGACGATGGCAACCGCGGCACTCGCCGCGCGTGCGTGCGGACGCGCGACGTTTTCGTGGAACGCGCTCGCAATCGCGGCGCTTGCCGTTTCCTTTTCGCGTCCGGCGAGCGTTGCGACCGCCTCGTTCGCGCTCTCCTTCTCGTGCGTCGGAGCGATCTTTGCCTGCGCCGCTCCAATCGAGCGGTGGATCGAAGCGCACACAGCCCTTCCCGACCGCGCGCGCGAAGCGCTCGTTCTATCGCTGGCAACGCAGATCGGCATCTGGCCGCTGGGAGCGTCGGTCTTTCTCCAGTTCACGCCGTACGCCATCGCCGCGAACGTTGCAGTCGTGCCGTGCGTCGCCCTAACGATGGCACTCGGTGCTGCGCAGCTTCTTCTCGCGTGGTGCGCGCCGCTCGCGCAGGCCCTCGCCAACCTAAACTCTTGGCTCCTCGCCTGGATCCTCGCGGTGGTCGCAACGGTGAGCGCGCTGCCGGGGGCTGCGCTCCCGATGACGCCGGCGCCTGCTTGGTGCATCGCCGCATACGACGCCGCATTGCTTGCGGCACCGCTGCTCTGGCGGCGCGGCGCAACGACGCTTGCGGTTGCAGCGATTGCGCTCGCGACCGCGTACGTGCTCTGGCCCCCGCGGGCGTTCGATACGCGGCTGCACATCACGGTGCTCGATGTCGGGCAGGCGGACGGCATCGTCGTTCAAACGCCGCAAGGTCACACATTCTTAGTCGACGCGGGTGGTCGTCTCGAGCGCAACACGCAAGCCGGCGGATCGGTAGCGGAAGCCGTGGGCGAGCGCGTTGTCGTGCCGTTTCTGCTGCGTCACGGGATCCACGCCCTCGACGCGATCGTCTTGTCGCACCCGCACGGCGATCACGTGGGAGGTGTCGCCCCGGTCTTACGCCGGCTCTCCGTCGCCGAGTTTGCCGATGGCGGCCAGCGGTATTCGGGACACGCGTATCAGGATGCCCTCGCAACGGCACACGCTCAACGCATCCCGCTCGTCTTCCCGCGTGCGGGGATGGTCTGGCAGACGGAAGACGGCGTGGTGTTGCGCTTTCTCGGACCGTCGCTGCCGTTTATCAGCGGCTCGCGCAACGACATCAATGAGAACTCGGTCGCATTTACGCTGCGCTACCGCAATTTTTGCATGCTCTTTACCGGCGACGCCGGCGCGGCCGCTGAAGAGCGCTTCCTATCCGAAGGCATCGACTTGCGATGCACGGTGCTCAAGGTCGGTCATCACGGTTCGTCCTATTCGTCAACGGCGGCGTTCATCGCCGCAGTGCGCCCGCGATACGCGATCGTTTCGGTCGGCCGCCACAATATGTTCGGCCACCCGGCACCGAGCACGCTGGCGACGCTGGAGCGCTTCGGCGCGACGATCTACCGGACCGATGAAAACGCCGCGGTCACGATTCTGAGTGATGGCGATTCCGCCGAGGTTTCGAGTCTGCTCTGAGGCGCTTTGCGTACTAGCGATGCGGCGAGGTTCTCTTTGAGAAAAGCGCGCAACGAGGCGAGGGCGTGCGAGCGAGAAACCCGCGGTGAGTGCCTGCAGATGTCGATAAAACTCTCCAGACTGGCCAACGCCGCGCCCCAGCGCGCGTCGCTCGGGCGACCCGCTGCGTGATGTATGGCATCGGCAAGGTCGCGCGTCGCAGCAGCGGCACGTGAGGTTGCAACGAGCGTGGGCCGTTCTAGCTCGAACAGTGCGCTCGCGATGTCGTCGCGCAAGTGCTCGCAGGCGAGTTCGTATTCCAAAATAGCCTCCTTCATTGGCATTAACTTTTCTTGCGGGCTAGGAGCAGCACCGCAGGCGAGACGATCAGCGCGAATATGCCGGCAACGACAAACGCGTCGGCATAGGCGAGCGCCGAGCTCTGGGCGGCGACCAGCGCCGCAAGCGCGGCGCTGCCGTTTTGCTGCAAGAACTGCGTGACGGGGAGTCGCGAGAGCGTCATTTGTGCGGCGAGGATCGTCTGGTGAAACTGCAGCCGCTGGTCGAGGAAGGCGACGATCAATGCCGCCGAGATCGACCCGCCCAACTGAAAGAACAGGACGATGAATGACGACGCCTTCGCCCCCGCTTCGTGGGGCACGGCGCGCATCGTCGCGACGAGCAGCGGCGAGTAGACGAACGCAGCGCCCGTGCCGATCACCAGCAACGGCAATGCGAGCGTGCTTAGCTCACTCTGGGTCGTCACGCGCGAAGAGAGCCAGAGCGTGCCAAGCCCGGCAACCACCATGCCGCCGCCGATTGCCCACCGGAGATCGAATCGCGCCATGCCGGTGAGACGCGCCACCGGTATGGTCAAGAGCAATACCGGCAGCGCGCGAATGCCGATCAAGACGCCCGCCAGCGTGCTCGTGAATCCGAGCGTTTCGACGGTAAACTGCGGCAGCAGCAGGAGCGCCGGAAAAATGATGCCCGCGAAGGCGCCGGCGATCGCGAGTCCGGCAGCGACCGCCGGCTGCCGCAGCAGACGCAGATCGACGATCGGCTGCGCGACGTGCAGCTCCCACCAGACAAACGCGCTCGTCGCGACGAGCGCGAGCACCGTGCAGACTTGGATCGATCGATCGGAGAACCAATCGTCGCGCTGACCTTGATCGAGCACGTATTGCATGCAGCTTACGGCGACGACGAGCAACGCGATCCCCGCGAGGTCGACGCGAGCCCGCTGGGGGCGCGCGTTCTCTCGCAGGTAACGCCATAGGAGAACGAATGCGAGCACGCCGGGAACGAGGTTGACGTCGAATATCCACGGCCACGAGAGATTGTCGACGAGGATTCCACCGAGCGTCGGTCCGATCGAGGGGCCAACGATCGTGCCGAGCGCGAAGATCGATTGGCTCGTTCCGAGCTCCGCGGCGGGGAACGTGTCGCGCAGTACGATCTGCGCCGTCGCGAGTAATCCGCCGCCGAACGCGCCCTGTAACGCCCGCAGCAAGATCAGCGCGTCGAGAGAAGTGGCCATGCCGCAGAGCATCGACGCCATGGTGAATCCGGCGATCGACGCCAAGAAGTAGTTCTTGCGGCCGAAGCGCAGCTGGAGCCACGGCGCCATCGGGATCACGACGACGTTAGCAATAACGTAGGCGGTCAGCACCCAGGTGCCCTCGTCGACGGTCGCGCCGAGATTACCCTGAATGGTCGGCAACGCGACGTTAACGATCGTCAGGTCGACGGTCTGCAAGAGCGCGGCGAGCATAACGCCGGCGACGACGAGGTAGCGGCGCGCGCCGTATTCGACGAGCGACGTCAGAGCCACCGGCGCCGGAGAGGAGGTGACGGCGCGCGGACGCGCGGGAACAAGGCCGGTAATCCCGGCGGGCCTGGTAGCAACCGACATTAGGTCTCGTGCAGTCTCTAAAGAGGAGGAGTTGCAACTAAGATACCCCCGCGTGAGATACTATGACTAGGACCTAGTTTATCCTAGCACTGAACTCACTACCCTCCGGAGCGCTCGTAATGAATTCGACCCCCGAACGCCGCGCCGAACTCTCGGACTTCCTGCGGACCCGTCGCGCGAAGATCGTCCCGTCCGATGTGGGCCTCGCCGACGGCGCGCGCCGCCGAACGCCCGGGCTGCGCCGCGAAGAAGTCGCGCTGCTCGCGAATATCGGCACTACGTGGTATACGCGCCTCGAACAGGGGCTGCCGATCAACGTCTCTCCCGAGGTGCTCGGCGGAATCGCGCGCGCGCTTCGGCTCACCTCCGAAGAGCGCCGTCATCTCCATTTGCTCGCGGGTGTCGCGCTCGAGCTCCCGCCGCCGCAGGAGGAAGAAGTGGTCGGCGATCTCGTGCGGCGCGTATTGACCGCGCTCGAGCCCGCGCCGGCGTACGTGCGCGGCCGGCGCTGGGACGTGCTGGCCTGGAACCGCAGCGCCGATGCGCTCTCCGCCTTTTCCAGCAAAGACGGACGCGGACGAAACCTCGTCTGGCGCCTCTTTTGCGACCCAACCGTAGCGTGCCGGCTTGGAGACCCGGATTGCATGAAGCGCCGCGTGGTGGCGCAGTTTCGCGCCGTTGCCGCGAAGTATCCCGGCGATCCCGCGTTCGCAAAACTCATCGATGAACTGCGCACGACGTCGAGCGAATTTAACGAGCTCTGGGCTCAGCACGACGTGCTGGGGTCGGTCGACGGGCTCAAACGGTACGTCCATCCGGAGCTCGGCGAGCTCACCCTCGACTACACCGCGTTCGCGTTGCACGGTGATGGCGACGTTCACATGGTGGTGTTAACGGCCGCCCCGGGTTCGGAGAGCGAGCGTAAGCTGCAGCTCCTCACTCCCGCGACGCGACGTTATGCCGCGTCTTCTTTTCGCAGCAGCCCGCGTGCGCTCTGAAACAACGCGGCGATGACGATGACGAACGCAAGCGCGCCGAGCACGTTCGCCGCCGGTGCAAACGCGTCGCCGACGATTCCGAGCGGCTCCGCCTTTCGGCTGAAGACGATGAGCGCGGCGAGCAACACGCCGAAGAGGCTCTCACCAACGATCAGCCCCGACGCAATGAGTACGCCGAGTTGTTTTGCGCGCTCGCCGTCGCGTTGGCGTGCGGCCCAGCGATTGTAAGCCCAGCCGAGCACCGCGCCCAGCACGACGGGCGCGGTCGTCGAGATCGGAAGATAAATACCAAGGCCGACCGCAAGCGGCGGTAGCTGCAGCTTGCGCCGGCGCAGCAGTTCGTCGATCGCAACGATGATCGCGCCGACGATCGCGCCGGTTCCGATGAGGTGCCAGTCGAGCTGGCCGCCGATCACGCCCTTCGCCAGCGCCGAGATTAGCGTCGCCTGCGGCGCGGGCAGCGGCTGCGCGGTGGCGGTGTGGGGTGCGACGGCACCCGCGAAGCCGTATGCGCTGTTGAGCAAGTTGAGGATCGGCGGGATCACCACCGCCCCGACCGCCACGCCCGCGACGAGTGCGACCTGCTGACGCCACGGTGTGGCATCGACGAGTTGTCCGGTCTTGAGATCTTGCAGGTTGTCGTTGGAGATGGTCGCGACGCAGAGCAGCACCGCCGTCACCACGAGGGCGTAGGCAATCATCGGTAACGCCGCGACGTGCACCATGCCGCCGCCGATTGCAAGAACGACGAGCGCGGCGCCGATTACCGAGAGGATCGCCAACCCAGAGACGGGGCTGTTCGACGAGCCGATCAGACCCGCCATGTACCCGCATGCGGCCGCAACGAAGAATCCGGCAATGACGACGTAGATGATGCCCGCGATCGTCAACGCAACCGCGAGCGGCGCCAGCATTCCGCCGGAGAGGAACCACCAGAAGAGCACGGCGAGCGGAATCAAACACGCGACGCTAACCAGCGCGACGATGCCGATCGGCAAATCGCGCTCCGTGCGCGGCAGATCGGCTCCGGCCTCGCGACGGCGGCGCGACGCTGCCAGCGCCGAGGCAACGCCGAGCACGACGGGACGTGCGAGCCGCCCCAGCGACCAGAGCGCCGCAACGCCAATCGCTCCCGCGCCGATGAAGCGCACCTGATGCGACCAAACCGCGGTCGCGACGTCGGCGGCCGCGCCTGCCGCCGGATGCAGCGCGGTCAGCACCGGCGTGGCGATGCCCCATGCTATAACGAGGCCTACGAAGATTGCCGCGCCTACCGATATGCCGATCAGTTGGCCCGCGCCGACGAGCGCGAGGGAGTACGAGAAGCCGGCGCCCGTCGCCGCGGCCCCGGCCCGAAAATATCCGGCGAGTTCGGCTGCAAAGACTCGCGTCGCCACGATTGCCGCGAACCCGGCCGACGCGACCGTGCCGGCCAGCAGGGCGAGCAGCCCGGACCGGTTGCGCTCGCCCGAAGAACTCGCCCCCGTTCCAACCTTGAGAACTTCGGCGGCGGCCACGCCCTCGGGATAGGGAAGATCGGAGCCCGTCACCAGCGCGCGCCGAAGCGGCACGCTGTACATGACGCCGAGGACGCCGCCGATCGCACAGATCGCAAACGATTGGAGGAACGGAAAGCCGCTCCACCAGCCGATCATCACGAGCCCGGGCAGCACGAAGATGATCGCCGAGAGGGTCCCGGCGGCTGAGGCAATCGTCTGGACGATGTTATTTTCGTAGATCGTCGCGTTACGGAACGCACGCAGCACGGCCATGGAAATGACTGCGGCCGGAATCGAGGATGCGAAGGTCAGGCCGACCTTGAGACCGAGGTAGACGTTCGCCGCCGTAAAGACCAGCGTGATCGCTGCGCCTAACAGGAACCCGCGAAGGGTAAGCTCCGCCCGGTTATCCACGAAACGTTCTTACATACAAAGCCCGCGGCACCTACGCTGCGGGCTTTGCTGTACCGCCGGTCATTTTCGCCTGTTTGAAGCCGTTGAAAGCCTCCCACCGACGTGTCGATCCAGTTTCGGAGTGACCTCACTCGGATATGCCGCTTGTGGCGGCGGATCGTCTACGTGCTGCCCTCCGCGGTTCGATACAATCCGCACTTCGTCATTGGGCGAAGTGATTGCATGCTAGCAAACCCAATAAACGGTTTTCAAGATGCTTAACGTTGAGTCCACAACGCGTCCACAAGAAATTTTCGTTACCCACAGGCTTATCGACATTCCAGCCGACGCAAGCCCAACGCCCCCTTATGGCTGCATCGTCGTTTCGGCCGTCGGCGTGGGGGAGACCATCGGTGAAACCATCGGCGAAGGCGTCATGACCGTCTGCGCGCCTGCGGCGAGTGTCGTCGCCGCCCCCGCGATCATCGCCCCCGTTAGAACGATGCCTGCGAACCATCGATTCATAGACCAAACTCCCTTCTCTGCGCTGCACTGCATGTGCCCACGAGCCTCTCGTACCCGCACCGTAGGCGGCCTAACCTCCGGGACGAAGCCGCACCGGGCGGCCGCTCGCACCAAGCGCCGTCGCGCAAACCCGCGCGCGGGCGGCGGGTCGTAGAAAGGGGAGAAGCGGCGCCGAGGCCCGCAATCATCCACAGGCACATGGGCGTCATCGAACTACCGTACACCGAGAGCATCGCGGCTGAGACCGAAGCGATCTTCAACCGCGCGCAGCGCGTGATTCCTCGTGTCGAATGGCCCTTGCACGCACCCTACGTCGCGGCGATCAATCGCCTCAAACGCGAGCGGAATGCCGTGATCCTGGCCCACAACTATCAAGTGCCCGAGATTTTCTACACCGTCGCCGATATCGTCGGGGACTCGCTCGCTTTGGCGATGCAGGCGGCGAAGACCGATGCCGACGTCATCGTCCTCTGCGGCGTCCACTTCATGGCCGAAACGGCGAAGCTCGTCAACCCGTCCAAGACGGTCCTCGTGCCCGACTTGAAGGCCGGGTGCTCGCTCGCCGAGTCGATTACCGCCGCCGACGTGCGGCTCTTACGCGAACGCTATCCCGGCACACCGATCGTCACCTACGTCAATACCTCGGCCGAGGTCAAAGCCGAATCTGACGTCTGCGTGACGAGCGGCAACGCCGTGCAGATCGTTGAGGCGCTCGGCGTGCCGCGCGTCGTCTTCCTTCCCGACGAGTACCTCGCACAGTACGTAGCGTCGAAGACGAACGTTGAGATCGTCGCCTGGAAGGGCCATTGCGAAGTGCACGAGCGCTTCACCGGCCGCGACATCAGGCGCTTTCGTGAAGGGGATCCGTCGCTCGTGGTACTCGCGCATCCCGAATGCCCGCCCGAGGTGCTCGCCGAAGCGGACTACGTCGGTTCGACGCAAGGCATGACCGAGTACGTAGGCGAGCTGGCCGAACGTCCGAATGCGCGCGTTCTGCTCATGACCGAGTGCTCGATGGCCGACAACGTCTCGGGACGTTATCCGAACGTCGAGTTCGTGCGCCCGTGCAATCTCTGTCCACACATGAAGCGCAACACCCTTCCCAAGATCCTCCACTGTCTTGAAGCGATGGAGTACGAAGTGACCATCGCGCCGGAGATCGCGGTTCGCGCCCGTCGCGCGGTCGAACGAATGCTCGAGTATAGCCGCCAACCGCGCGACTGAAACGAACCATGGAGACGCACAGCAGCGACGCGCTCGTCGTCGGCGCCGGCATCGCCGGATTGATCGCCGCGCTGAAGCTTGCACCCGCGAAGGTAACGGTGCTCTGCAAGACGCGCCTAGGCAAAGGCGCCGCGACCGATTGGGCTCAGGGTGGAATCGCGGCGGCGATCGGCAAGGACGATTCGCCCCGACTCCATGCGATCGATACGCAGCGTGCGGGAGCCGGAATCAGCGACCGCGAGATCGTTGAAATCCTCACGCGCGACGCTCCTGCCCGCGTCGAAGAGCTGCTCGAACTCGGGGCGGCCTTCGATCGCACCGAGGCCGGCGAACTCGCGTTGGGCCGGGAAGCCGCGCATCAACGACGCCGCATCGTCAAGGCCGGTGGCGATGCGACCGGACACGAGATTCTCAAAACGCTCATCGAGGCGGTGCGTTCCCACCCATCGATCGAGATCGTCGAAGAGGTGACGGCCTCCGATCTCATCATCGACGCGGGCCGTGCCGGCGGCGTCTATGCACGCGACAACGCGACGGATGCCGTGATTGCGTTTCGCGCCAAGGCGGTCGTGCTCGCGACGGGCGGCATCGGACGCCTTTATCGCTACACGACCAATCCGATGGAAGCGACCGGTGACGGAATTGCGATGGCCGCGCGCGCCGGTGCGCTTCTGGCCGATATGGAGTTCGTCCAATTCCATCCGACGGCGCTTGCCATCGGGCGCGATCCGATGCCGTTGGTCACCGAGGCGGTGCGCGGCGAGGGCGCGACGCTCGTCAACGACCTCGGCGAGCGCTTCATGCTCGCCCTGCACCCCGATGCCGAACTCGCGCCGCGCGACGTCGTAGCACGTGCGATCTTCGAGCAGCAGCAGCGCGGCCGCACCGTTGGACTCGACGCTCGCACCGCGATCGGCGCGAAGTTTCCGCAGACCTTCCCAACCGTCTTCGGATTCTGCGTCTCCGCCGGCATCGATCCGCGCGTGCAGAACATTCCGGTCGCGCCGGCTGCGCACTACCACATGGGCGGTATCGCCGTCGACGAGTGGGGGAGAACTTCGATCGAACGGCTCTGGGCGTGCGGCGAAACGAGCGCGACGGGCGTGCACGGCGCCAACCGGCTTGCAAGCAACTCGCTGCTGGAGGCACTGGTCTACGGCTCGCGCGTCGCCAGCGACATCGCCAACGCACACCTGTCGGATCGAATCCCCGGCTCGGTGAAAATGCCGCAGCGAATGCGCCCGCGCCGCGCGAGCACGACCTCGGCACAGGCACTCAGCGACGTGCGCAACGTGATGTACTCCAACGTCGGCCTGGTCCGCCACGAAGCCTCGCTGCTCGAAGCGCTGGCGCGCATCGAAGATCTCACCGCCGAGTTCGGCGAGACCGGCGACCTGCGCAACCTGCTCGTCGTCGGACGGTTGATCACCGAGGCGGCGATCGCGCGGCGCGAGAGCCGCGGCAGTCACCACCGCAGCGACTATCCGCAGAGCGATGAAGCCTTTGCGAAGCGCTCCTTCACGCGGTTACGCAGCGTCGCCTGAGCTCGTCGCCGAGTCGGTCGTTCGAGCCGCGCTGCTCGAAGACATCGGCCACGGCGGCGATCTCACGACGGAGGCTATCGTCGATCCACACCGCCGCGCGACGGCACGAATCGTCGCGCGTCAAAAGGGCATCGTCGCGGGCCTACCTTTTGCACTCCTCGCATTTCGAATTCTCGACGACGGCGTCGAATCGAACGTGACCATCGCCGAAGGCGAGCGCGTCGAGGTTGGCGACGTGGTAGCGGAAATCTCCGCACGCGCACGAGCGGTTCTCACCGGCGAACGCACGGCGCTCAACCTGCTCTGCCGCCTCTCGGGAATCGCGACCGCTACTCGAGCGATGGTCGATCTCGTCGCGGGAACGCGCGCGAAGATCGCCGATACTCGCAAGACCACGCCCGGCCTGCGCGCGCTCGAGCGATACGCGGTCGCGCGCGGCGGCGGCAGCAACCACCGCTTCGGACTCGACGACGCGGTGCTGATCAAGGACAACCATCTCGTACTCGCGGGCTCGGTCCGCGCCGCGATCGCGAGCGCACGCGCCCGAGTCGGACACACGGTCAAGATCGAAGCCGAGGTCGAAAACTTCGATCAGCTGCGCGAAGCGCTCGAACAGCCGATCGACGCCGTCTTGCTCGACAACATGACGCCGTCCCAGCTCACCGAGGCAGTGCAAATCGTCGGCGGCCGCGTCGTCACCGAGGCAAGCGGTGGCGTAACCGCGGCCAACGTCGCTGAGATCGCGCGCACGGGCGTCGACGTCATCAGCGTCGGATGGCTGACGCACAGCGCACCCGCGCTCGACTTCAGCTTAGAGATGGTTGGCGCTTGACGCTAGCGTGACCTGATGCAACGGGTTGTCGAAGAGGCTCGCGACGACGAACGGAGCTCTGGAGGGCGAGAGTGAGGAGCGCGGCAGCAGGAGCGCAGCCCGGAGGGCGGAGCGACGAGCGGCTCTTCGGCAACCCGTTGCATCAGGTCACGCTAGCGTCAACCCAGGTTAGTGGTATGAGATGAGTGCGAACGCGACGACTGCGCCGATGGCGACGACGAAGAGCGAGAGCGCGTAACCCGTCAGCCCCGGCAGCGTGACGACGCGGCCCTCGCGCAGGCCGCGATCGGTTCGCGCGTAGCGCCACGCGCCGAGCAGCGCAACCACGATGCCGAAGCATGCCATCGCCGTTCCGAAGGCCGTCGAAACGCCCGGTTCGGGGCTACCGCTGTGAACGAGGACCGAAAACTCTCGGGCGAAGAGCGAGAAACGCGCGATCACGAACCCGAACGCGATAAACGCGAGGGCGGTCCGGATGTACGCGAGGTAGGTGCGTTCGTTGGCGAGCGTGTCGGTGGCGCGAACGGGCTCCGGCATGACCCGTCGTCGCTTCAGCGAATCTTGCGCAAACCATGTCTGCCGAACGAGACGCCCCCCTCCCCGCGGATCCGTCGAGGACCAGCTACGACTTCGTGCCGCCACAACCGCTCGTCGATTTCATGGCGCGCGATTGGATCGATCGGACCCCCGCCCGAGGGGCGCATCCGCAGGCCGAACGGTTCGCGCAGCGGCGAGACGCTCTCAGCAAGGCCTATCCGGGAACGTATCTGGTCATTCCGGCCGGCCGCGAGCGCGTGCGCGCTAACGACACATCCTTCCGTTTTCGTCCCTCGAGCGATTTCGCGTATCTCGTCGGCATAGGCGAGCCGGGCTCGGTCCTGGTGCTCGAGCCGGACGGCGCGACGCATCGTACACTTCTCTTTGTTACGGCGCATAATCGCGGCAAGCCCGAATTCTTTACGGACCGGGTTTATGGAGAGCTCTGGGTTGGTCGGCACCGCGGCGTCGAAGAGAGCCGCGAGTATTTCGGCGTCGACGACTGCCGTTCGTTCCAAGCGCTGCCGGAGTATCTGCAGGAACTGCGCGACGCGAAGTATCCGATCCGCGTGCTGCGCAGTCACGACGACGAGGTCGATCGACATTTCGAGCAGAGCGATGGCGACGCCGAGCTCGCCGAGCAGCTCTCCGAGATGCGGCTGATCAAAGACGACTACGAGCTCGACGAGCTGCGCAAGGCCTGCGCGATCTCGAAGCTGGCCTTCGAGGACGGGATCCGCGCGATGCGCGCCGGCAAGAGCGAGCGCGCGATCGAGGCCGCTTTCTGGGGACGCGCGCGCATCGAAGCCAACGACGTCGGCTATCTTACGATTGCAGCGGCCGGAGAGCACGCCTGCACGCTGCACTGGACCCAGAACCACGGCGCGTTGCGCGCCGGCGAACTGCTCTTGCTCGATGCGGGCGTCGAATGCGACTCGCTCTATACCGCCGACATCACCCGCACGCTGCCGATCTCGGGAAGCTTCTCGCCCGAACAGCGGACGGTTTACGAGCTCGTCTGGGAGGCGCAGCGTGCCGGCATCGAGGCGGCCGTCGCCGGGAACGATTTTCTCGAACCGCACCGGTGCGCGACGCGCGTGCTCGCAGAGGGTTTGATCGGTCTCGGCATTCTGAAGACTTCGCTCGAGGAAGCGATCGATCCGGATCGCCTGCTCCACCGCCGGTACACGCTGCACGGCGTCAGCCACATGCTGGGGCTAGACGTGCACGATTGTGCGCACGCGCGCGTGCAAGAGTACCGCTACGCGAAACTGCGCGAAGGGATGGTGCTCACCGTCGAGCCGGGCTGCTACTTCCAGCCGGACGACGGCACCGTACCCGAAGCATTCCGCGGTATCGGCGTGCGCATCGAAGACGACATCGCCGTCACGAGCGCCGGCCCGGAGAATCTCTCCGCAAGCCTGCCCTCGCGAGCCGGCGACGTCGAACGCTGGATCGCCGAACTCTGGAAGCGCTGAACGCTTAGGTCGTCATTACCGAGGTGCCCGGCGGCGGCGCGGGCGGCGGAGGCGGCGATCCGTACGGTTGGGCGTAGGTCGCCGCGAGCCGATCCTCGATTGGCCAGCGCCCGAAGGCGAGAATGATGATACAGATCAGCTGTCCCACGCCGGGAACCAGGTTGAGGAGCGAGAGCGCGCCGTTGTAGCCGGCCTTGTCGAAGATGCGCCAGTAGAGCCAAATCGTAAACCCGATAATCGCGAAGATGACGATCGTGTACGTGAGGATAAGGGTCGCTAAAAACCCCGCCGCCGCGCCACTGTGATCCATTTGTAAGTCTCCTCTTTCATTTATCAAGTGCGCCGACCGGCGCCTTAGTGAACCGTTCAACCGTGCGGCGGCGTGCCCCACCCCGATTGCACGTACTCACCGTTCACCACGATCGCCGGAACCGTCGGATCTCCGCCGCTGTAGGCGAACATCCGCTCGCGCGCGGCGCGGTCGTTCTGCGCGTCGTGCCGCGTGTACGGCGTGCCTTGCGTGTCGTAATAGGCCATCGCACGCTGGCAGTAGGGACAGCTCGGCGAGATATAGAGCTCGAGCGTTGCCCCCGGAGGTATGTGCTCGACGTCGAAGCTGCGTGCCATGCCGCTGGTCTTCGTACCGACGCCGCTCGGCAACCTGCGCGACGTGACGCTGCGCGCCCTAGATGCGCTCCGCGACGCGGAGCTGATCGTCGCCGAAGATACGCGTGTCGCGCGAAAACTGCTCGGCGCCCTCGGTCTAGAGGGCCGTGAGATTTGGAGTTACCGCGAAGCGAACGCCGAGCGCGCGACGCCGGGCATCATCGAGCGTGCGCGTGTGGCCCTCGTCGCGGTAACGAGCGACGCCGGTATGCCCGGAGTCTCCGACCCGGGAACCGAGCTAATCGCCGCCGCGAGGGCGGCCGGCATCGCCATCGAGGTGCTCCCCGGACCGAGCGCCGCAACCGGCGTCGCGCTCCTTTCGGGTTTCTCGCTGCGGCGTTTCACCTTCGAAGGCTTTGCGCCGCGGACGCGCGCGGGCCGCCGCGAACGCTTCGTGCAGGCGCTTCGCGGCGCTGCAACGACGATCTGGTACGAGTCGCCGCAACGCATCCGGGCGGCGCTCGCGGACCTGGCGGCGGTCGCGCCCGGCTCGCAGGTCTTCCTCGTTCGCGAGTACACAAAACGCCACGAGCAGCAGCTCTGGGGCACGCCGCAGCAGGTTATCGATGGACTCCCGGACCCGATACGGGGCGAGGTCGCATTTGCCGTCGCTCCGTATCACGTAGCGCCCGAGCGGGAACCCGCGGGCGAATCGGCAACCGAGGCGATCGACGCGATGCTCGAGGAGGGCCGCCGCGTCGGCGAGATCGCGAAGCTGCTGGCGGCGCGCGGCTTCGGCGAGCGCCACGAGCTCTACACGCGCGCGACTTCGCAGAAGGCGCGCCGGAAAACCCCGATTAAAGAGCGTTCGTGAACATGGAGCGCGCCTATTACGTCACCACGCCGATCTACTACATCAACGGGAACCCGCACATCGGCCACGCCTATACGTCGATAGTCGCCGACGTGGTTGCGCGCACCGCACGCACGTTTCGCCCAGCTTTCTTCTTGACCGGAAGCGACGAGCACGGACAAAAAGTCGCCAATGCCGCGGCCGCCGCCGGCAAGGCTCCTCAGGAATGGTGCGACGAGCTCGTGCCGCGGTGGAAGGCGCTCTTGAATGCCTATCATATTGCGTACGATGATTTCATCCGGACGACCGAGCCGCGCCATATGGAGATCGTGGCACGCGTCTTCGAACGGTTGCGCGAATCGGGCGACGTCTACCGCGGCAAGTACGAAGGCTGGTACTGCGTCGACGACGAGACCTTCTGGCCGGAGAAAAAGATCGTCGAACGGCGGTGTCCGACCTGCGGCCGCGAGTTGCAGTGGATTTCGGAGGAGGATTGGTTCTTTCGGCTATCGGCATATCGCGATCGCTTGATCGAACATTACGAGCGGCATCCCCAATGGGTTCAACCGCGCAGCGTCTACAACGAGATGATGGCGTTCCTGCGGGAGGGACTCGACGATCTCTCGGTTTCGCGCACGAACTTCGATTGGGGAGTTCCGATACCCGATGGCGGGGTGATTTACGTTTGGCTCGATGCGCTGCTCAACTACATCACGGCGATCGGCTGGAGCACCGACGAGACGCGCTTTCGAACCTTCTGGCCGGCGGAGCTACAGCTGGTCGGCAAGGACATCGCGCGCTTTCACACGATCATTTGGCCGGCGATTCTGTGGGCGCTCGGCGAGGCCGCGCCGGAAGTGATCTTCGCGCACGGCTGGATCACCGTCGACGGCCGGAAGATGAGCAAAAGCCTCGGCAACACGGTCGATCCATTTCTGCTCGCGCAGCGATTCGGCGCCGACGCGATTCGATATTTTCTCTTGCGCGAAGCGCCGTTCGGCAGCGACTTCTCCTATTCCGAAGAGAAGATCGCGCAACGCCGCAACAGCGACCTCGCCAACGATCTCGGCAACCTCTTGCAACGCACGCTCTCCATGCTGCAGCGCTACCGCGACGGAATCGTCCCCGCAGCGCGCAACTCTGCCGGCCCGCTCGCGCAGCGCTTCGCGTCGCAGCCCTCGATCGTTCGCCAGAGCATTCTCGAGCTGCGCTTTCGCGAGGCGCTCGAGTCGATTTGGGAACTCGTTACGGCGCTCAACCGGACTATCGACGAACGCAAACCGTGGGAACTGCATAAAGCCGGAAAGACTGGTGATCTCGACGCCGTGCTCTACGATCTTTGCGAAGGCTTGCGCCGTATCGCGATTCTGCTTCATCCGGTGATGCCCGAGCGGATGAGCGAGATGTGGAGTCAACTCGGTTCGCCGGGCCGGATCGACGACGATTGGGCCTCGTCACTGAGCGAATGGGGAGGGCTCCCACCGCTGACGCAGACCGCGCTCGCCGCGCCGCTCTTCCCAAAGATCGAACTCGAGCCGGCGTCTAGCTCGTGATCGATACCCACTGCCACGTTCACGATCGAAAGTTCGACGACGATCGCGACGCCGTCGTCGCACGTGCGCGGGAAGCCGGCGTGACCGCGATGGTGACGGTCGGCGAAGACGTCGAGGACAGCCGCCAGGCAATCGCCATCGCGCAGCAATACGGCCTCGTCGCCGCGGCCGGCATCCATCCGCACGAAGCGAAAAACGCCCCGGCCGATATCGCCGGCGAGCTGCGCGGACTTCTCCGCCTACCGAGGGTCGTGGCGATCGGCGAGACCGGTCTCGATTATTACTACGACAACAGCCCGCGCGATCGGCAAGCGGAGGTGCTGCGCGCGCAACTCCGGCTCGCGCGTGAATCGGGATTGCCGGTCGTCTTTCACCAGCGCGACGCGGTCGCCGATTTCTGCGCGATCCTGCGCGACGAGTGGATCTCCGGCATGCGCGGGGTCGTCCACTGCTTCACCGGAACGCGCGACGAAGCACGCCTCTTCGTCGACGAGTTCGGCCTCTATCTTGGGATCGGCGGAGTGCTCACGTTTCCAAACGCGTACGCTCTGCGCGAAGCCGCCGGTGCAGCCGGCGCCGAGAAGCTGGTGCTCGAGACCGACTGCCCCTACCTCGCGCCGGTGCCGGTGCGCGGCAAGCGCAACGAACCGTCGTTCGTAACCCATACGGCTGCGAAGCTGAGCGAAGTGCTCGCAATGCCGCTCGACGAGCTGGTCGCGACGACCGACGCAAACGCAGCTACGCTCTTCACGCTTTAAACTCTCGCGCGTCGCTCCATTCGGATTCGAGCCGGGTGCGGACGGCATCGACGATTTGCGCGTTCCCGGTGCAGAGCCCCCAATCGGGCATATCCCACTTGCCGCTCGCGTACGTCGCGTTCGCCGATCCCAGCCACGCACGGTCGCCGGCGACTGCGAACTTGGAAGAATCGTCGCAGACGCGCACGCGGACCCCGTCGCGCGCGAGATCCTCGAGAATCGTGCGTTCGTGCGCAGCGCCGCGAAGGTCGCGGGAATTCACCAGCAGCCGTGGCGCCGCCCCAGCGCGGCCGAGCGCGCGCAAAGCGAAATAGGCGGCGTTGCCGCTTCCAAACGATTCGCTCTCGACGATGACGCCGTCGGCCGCTCTCGCGCCGGCGAGCAGATTCGCTTCCTGTTCCAACGCTTCGCCCTTGTGCGTCTGAATCGCGGCCGCTTCCGTCGGATCGTCTTCGCGCAAGACGAGATCACCGGCTCGCCAATTCTTTTCGTCGAGATAGAGCGTGCCGTCGACCGACATCGTCTTGGCGTGAATCGGATCGGCAAGCCGCGCGTCGGCACCGGCGCGCCGCAACTCTGCGACGATTCGCGAGTTCAGCCTGCCGAGATGACTCCGCGCGTCGTCGTACGGGTGCCCTTCGAGGCAAACGGCGACGTTCGCGCCGCGTGCGGCGGCATCTTCGAGCGCCCGTAAGACCGAGCCGCTCAGCGTGTAGGCCACCACTGCCACGTTCTCGGCACCGGCGAGGCTATCGATTACGGCACCGGTGGACGTAAGCGTAAGCATCGCGCTTGCCATCACGACGGAGGCGGGCATCGGCTAGTCGAAGTCCTCATCGGTAGCGATGACTTCTACTCCAATGCGCGGCCGCGCTGACGGCGAAAAAGGCACCTTCGTGCGCGAGATGTTCGCGCGCATCGCCCCTCGCTACGATCTCGCCAACCGCCTGCTGACGATGGGACTGGACGAGCGCTGGCGCCGGAATGCGATCCGGCTGCTCGCTCCGCCGCATGGAGGCCGGGTTCTGGACTGCTGCTGCGGTACCGGCGATCTCGTCTTCGGACTCCTTCGCAGCGACCCGACGCTCGACGTCACCGGCATCGACTTTTGTCGCCCGATGCTCGATCGCGCGGAGCGGCGCTCCGCGCGCGGGACGCGCTCCCTCGCGCACTTCGTGGAAGGCGACGTTATGGCGATGCCCTTTGCAGAGAATGAGTTCGACGGCGCGACGATGGGCTTCTCATTGCGTAACGTCGTCGACGTCGGCGCGACCCTGCGCGAAATTCTGCGCGTGCTCAAGCCCGGTGCGCGATTCGTCAGCCTCGACGTAACGAAAGCGCCGAACCGCGCCTACAAACGTCTCTTCGATCTTTATTTTTACGGGTTCGTGCCGCTGTTGGGTGGAATCGTCGGCGGCTCTCGGAGCGCCTACACGTACCTGCCGAACTCGCTCACGCACCATCCCAACGCGCCCGAGCTGCGCGAGCGATTCGCTCGAGCGGGATTTCGCAACGCAGGCTACGCGCCGCTCATGGGCGGCGCGATCGCCGTGCACTACGGCACGAAGCCGCAAGCATGAGCGCGACCGAGTCGTCGCCGAGCGCCGCCGCCGGCGATCTGCAAGAGCTCGTCGAGCAGTTTTTCCGCGCCACGTTCTCGACCGATAATCCGATCATCACCGAAGCCATCAAGCGAATGCTGGCGGCCGGCGGCAAGCGGTTGCGACCGCGTATCACGCTGCTTGCGGCCGAGTGCTGCGGCGGCAACGCCGTCGAGCACCTTCATCTCGCCGCCTACATGGAATTGATCCATGTGGCAACGCTGATTCACGACGACGTCGTCGACAACGCGCACACTCGCCGCGGCGTCAACGCAACGGCCGTCGACTACGGTAACCGGGTCAGCGTACTTGCCGGCGATTATCTCTTCGCCTGGATCTTCAAGAACGTCACGCTCGGCTATCCGCACCCCGTACCGAACGTGCTCTCGGCGACGCTCGCCGACATCTGCGATGGCGAGGTGTTGCAACTCCAGGCGCTCGGCAACCTCGACCTTCCGCTCGAGACCTACGTCGAAATCGCTCGAAAGAAGACCGCCTCGCTCTTCGCGGCCTCGGCGCAGTGCGGAGCGATCATGGGCGGAGGCAGCGATGGCGATATCGCCGCGCTGACAGAGTTCGGCGAATCGTTCGGGATCGCGTTTCAAATGAGAGACGATCTCCTGGATATGATCGCCGACGAACGCTCGCTCGGCAAGCCGGCTGCTAACGACCTGACCGAACGCAAGACGACGATTCCGCTGATCGCGGCGCTCGCCGCGGGGAACGGCGGCTTTCGCGCGGAGGTTCGGCGGTTCTACGACGGTGGTCCCAACGAATCGATTCCGGCCATCGTCGACGGAATCGAACGCGAGGGAGGTTTGGCCGCGACCCGCGCACAGATCGCCCGCTTCGTGGAGCTGGCCAAGAGCGCGTTGGAGCCGATTGCGCCGGGCATGGCGAAGACGGAACTACTGAGACTCACGGAGGCCCTTGAATCATGACCATACATCCGATGCTCGCGATCATCGACGCGCCGATTATCATCGGCATTCTCGTCGTCGGCGCGCTGCTCTTCGGAGCGGATAAGCTCCCGAAGCTGGCGCGCAGCGCCGGGCAGGCCAAAAAAGAGTTCCTCGTCGGGCAAGCCGAGGCCGACGAAGCGGCCGAGAGAGCGCGCGAAGAGGCGCGCCAGCGCGCCGCGACGGCGCGCGCCGACGTCATGAACAACGTAGAGGCGGGATCGATCGGAGGCGAGGCCATTCCGCCACCCACGCCCGGTCACGGAACGCCCAGCTCGTAACCCTTGCGTTCGCATAGATAGTGTCGTCCCCAGCGAAGCGAGCGCAGTGAGCGAAGTCGAGGCCAGCGAGGCGCTCTGGGATCAGAAGGAGATGCCGTTTACGGAGCACCTGCGGGAGCTCCGTAATCGTCTGTTGATCGCACTCGCGACCGTCGGCGCCATCGCCGTGCTGCTCTTCTGGCCGTCGCAGTACGTCATCCGCTGGATGATGGACGAGTACTTCCACGGGATCGAGCTGCACGCGTTCGGCCCGGCCGACGTCATCTTCACCGAGTTCAAGTTCTCGGTCATTGGCGGGATCGTCGTGGGCTTGCCGGCCCTGCTGCAACAGATCTGGCTCTTTGTGGTGCCCGCGGTCCATCCACGCACGCGCGCGATGGTCTACTCCTTCATCGTTCCGTCGCTGCTGCTCGCCGCGCTTGGGCTGGCCTTCGCGCACTTCGTTGTAATCCCGCGCGTCGTCGCGGCGCTGCTGCACATCACCGATGCGGTCGCGACGCCGACCTTCGGCATCGCCTCGACGCTCAACTTCGTAATGATCTTGCTAGCACTCTTCGCGATCATCTTTCAAACGCCGATCGTGCTGATCGGGCTGGCGCGTCTCGGAATCGTCAGCGCGGTATCGCTGAAGCAGTATCGCCGTCACGCGATCTTCGCGTTCTTCATTGCCGGCGGCCTCGCCGCGCCCGACGGCAATCCGCTGACGATGGCGCTGCTCGCCGTGCCGATGTACCTGCTCTACGAGATGTCGATCTGGATCATTCTGCCGCTCGAGCGGCGCTGGTCGATCGCGCGGTCGACGGCTTGACGCTCGCCTTTCGAAATCTGTACGCGGAGTTCGTTCGAACGTTCGGCAACGTGCTCTTCGCGGTCTCGCTCTTCGTGGTCTGGGGATTGCTGACGCTCATCGGAGTCGTCGTCGAACAGGGAGAGGATCCCACTCTCTACCTGCAGAGTTACGCCGCCCCAATCGCGCGCGCGATTCTGCGTCTGGATTTCGACAACATCTACCACTCGCCGTGGTACGTCGGTATCGTCGCTTTGATCTTGCTGTCGCTAGCAGTCTGCACGTTCAAACGAGTGATTCCCGCGCGGCTGCCGCCGCTTCGCCCGGTAAGCGTCGACAAGATGCCGCTCCACGCCGTCTTCGACGTCGAAGGCGATGCGGACGACGTGCGGCGGCGGCTCTCCGAGCTGCTCGCCGCGCGCGGCTGGCAGATGCGCGAGCGGCTCTTCGGCGGGATCGAGTGGACCTTTGCCGACAAGCATAACTGGGCGCGGCGCGGAGTTCTGGTGGCGCACGCCGGCTTCGTCATTATCGCGGCGGGGACGACGCTCTATTGGGCCCGCGGTTTCTCGGGAGACGTGCCGCTGCTCACCGGTCATACGGCGCAGATCGCTCAGACGCACGCGCTGATTCGGCTCGACGACTTCGCCTATAAGATCGCCCCGATCATGACCAAGAGCGGCATGGTCTACCAGCCGATCGATTACGTATCGCACGTCACCGTGACGGGAAATGACGGCATTCCCAAGCACTTGACCGTGCGCGTGAACCACCCGATCGATATCGACGGCACGCTCTACTACCAAGCCAGCTACGGATTCGGAATGCAGTTTCTGGTCTCGCGACTCGGGACGCCTAACGCAACGCTCTCGAATCGCACGCTGCTCGAGGGCGATTCGTTCGATCTCCCCGGGACGCGGCGCACGCTGGTCTACGAGCGATTCGCCCCGACCGTCGACAAGCAGAGCGGGATGCCGACCGCCGATCCGCGCGTCAACGATCCTGCGGTCTTGCTCGGCGCCTCGGACGGCGGAACCTCACTCGGCGATGCGCTGGTGCCGCTCGGCGCTTCCGTCGACGCCGGCGGCGGATGGCGCGTCGTTCCGAAGCGCTACGTGCTCTACAGCGGCTTTCAATACCGGTACGATCCGGGCGTTCCGCTGGTCGGAATCGGTGCGTTCGTGCTGCTCGCGGGACTAATAATCTCGTTCTACTTTCTGCCGGCGCGGCTCTACGTGCGCGTGGATCCGATTGCGCCGGGCCGGTCGCGGGTCGGAGCCGCGGCGACGACCGTCAAGGGATACGACGTTTTCGAGGGCGAGTTCGGGCGCCTGATGGTATTCTTAAGGGAGGAGAAAGCCTAAAATGCCGCCCGATGAACTGCTGGTCGCCGTCGCGCTCTCTGCCTATGCCCTCGGGGCGCTCGCGCTCCTGATCTATTTCTTCTCGCGGACGAAATGGCTCCGCGACGTCGGCATACCGCTGGCGGTTCTCGGATGCGTCGCGCAGTTTGCGCAATTGGGCGTGCGATTCGAGCTGACCCACGTCTGGCCGCTGCTCAACCTCTACGGTTCGCTCTCGCTCTTCTCGGCGATGTCGGTTGCGATCTATATCGGTTTCGCGTTCCGGTATAACCTCTGGTTCGCGGGCGGCTTCGTGCTCGGACTCGCTGCGATCTTTCTCGCTTACGGCGTCACCTGGTACGAAGGAACGATGCCGCCGGTACCGTCGCTGCAATCGTACTGGGCGAAGATCCACGTACCGATCGTCGTCTCCTCGTATGCTGCGTTTCTCGTCTCGTTCGTCTTCTCGTGCGTCTACTTGTTAAAGTACTACGCGCAGCGCCGCGTCACGAAGGTGCACGGCGAGCAGAGCGAGCCGGGCCCGGTCGCCCGATGGCTCGCGGCCCTGCCAAGCCTTCCGCAGCTCGACGTCATCATCTATCGGGCGGTCGCTATCGGCCTTCCGCTGATTTCGGTCGGCATCATAACCGGAGCGATGTGGGCGAAGGAGGCTTGGGGCGCCTACTGGCAGTGGGATCCGAAGGAGACGGCCGCGCTCTTCTCGTGGATCATCTACCTGGCGTACATGCACCTCCATACCCGTCACACGTGGCGCGGCCTGCGGACGAGCTGGGTGAGCGTCATCGGCTTTGTTTCGATCATCTTCTGCTACCTAGGCGTCAACATCTGGATCTCCGGCCTGCATAGCTACAAGGTGTGAGGAGGGCCGGCTTAGACTACCAGCAAATGAGCCTGCGACCCGTAGTAAACGCTTCCTGTGGAGAACGATCTTGTCCGATTCGCATGGCGACGCTTCGCAAAGCGCCGCTCGTCACGTAGCGAGCGCGTACGACCTCCCTCAAACCGAGGACGAAATCACGCGCCGCGCCTTCATGGCCAATGCCACGCTGACGATCGGCGGCATCGTGGGGTTGACGCTCGCGGTGCCGATCGTCGGTTCGCTCTTGCCGCCGAAAAGCTCGGCGACGGGGAGCTGGTCGCCGCTGAGCGCGCAAGAGCTCGACGCGCTTGCGAAAGCGACGGCCAAGCCGGTGAAACTGACGTTTACGCTGAAGTTCACCGACGGGTACTTACCCGAGCAATCGGCCGACGAGTACTGTTGGGGCATCCGCGTCGACAACAATGCGAAGTTCGCGGCGGCACGTCCCGATATTTTCAACCAGCCCGGGGGGAAGGCCGACGTTCCGTACGACGTCGTGAACATGAACTTCGTCCTCTTCAGCCCCATCTGTCCCCACCTGGGATGCTACTATAGCTGGCACGACGAGCAGAATCGCTTCATGTGTCCGTGTCATGGGTCGCAATACACCTTTGACGGCACGCACGTCGCCGGACCGGCGCCGCGCGGTCTCGATCCCCTGCCCATGCGTGGGCAGAGCGGCAACGCGCAAGTCATGTGGATCGTCTACCAGTCGAATACTCCCTCGCGCATCGTCGTCTCGTATCAGGCATAGGTAACTGCCGATGTTGAATTGGATCGAACAGCGTACCGGCTTCGTCTCGCTGGCGAAGGACTTCCTCACGGAAGACGTTCCGGGAGGAGCGAGCTATTGGTACGTCTTCGGAAGCGCGACGCTCTTCACGATGATCATACAGATCGTGACGGGCATCTTCCTTACATTCTTCTACGCGCCGTCGGCGGCCACTGCGTGGGAATCGACCCGCGCGATCTATCTCAACCCGTACACGCACTTCCTCATCGCCGTGCATTATTGGGGCGCGTCCGCGATGATAGCGCTGGTCTTCCTGCATCTCTTGCAAGTGCTGATTTTCGGCGCCTACAAAGCGCCGCGCGAGCTGCAATGGGTCGTAGGCGTGCTCCTGCTGCTGGTCACGCTCGTGCTCGGTCTCACGGGTTATCTCTTGCCGTGGGATATGGATGCCTACTTTGCGTCGCAGGTCTCGCTGAACATCGTCGGCCTCGCGCCGATCGCGGGCCCGCTCATGCAGCACATCGCGCAGGGCGGCGGCAGCATGGGAACGGCCACCATCAACCGCTTCTTCGGCCTGCACGTTTGGCTAATGCCGGCGGTATTGGTCGCGCTCGTGGGCGCGCATCTCGCGATCTTCCGCCACAACGGCTCCGCGGGCCCGGTGGTTGACGATCCGCGCACGTTGCGACCGGGACGTTTCTGGCCCGATCAGTTTTTCATGGACGGCGCCTTCTCGCTCGTCATCTTCATCATCATCTGTTTTCTCTCGTTCGTCGCACCGCCATATCTCGATCAAAAGGCCGACCCGACGAAGTTCTTCGTCCCGTATCCGGCCTGGTATTTCTTGTCGCTCTTCGGATTGCTGGCGCTCGTTCCGCCGGAGCTTCACCTCGGCCCGTTGACGATCGGCACGGAACTGATCGCAACGATCGTCGGGCCGACGCTCTTCCTCGTGGTCGTGCTCTTGATTCCGTGGCTCGACCGCAGCAAGGGACGCAGCTTCGCCTCGCGTTCGGGATTACTCTGGATCACCACGGTCGTCATCGTCGGCATCATCGCACTGACCGCATACGGACAGATTACGACGATGATCAAACAGGCTGCCGCGCCCGCGTCGCCCCCCGAATCCAGCGTGCTCGCGGCCGCGCCCGCCGAAGCGGCAACTCTTCCGGGGACGGCCGCTGGGGGTTCGGCCACGAGCGGTGCCGGCGCACCGGTCTTCGCCAACAACTGCTCGAGCTGCCACGGCGCACAAGGGCAAGGCGTTCCGGGCGCGTTTCCACCGCTGGCGAACAATCCGGTCGTGACCGGCGATCCGAACAAGGTCATCGGCATCGTCACCGGCGGCCTGCACGGCACGATCTCGGTGAACGGACAATCCTACAACGGGATGATGCCCGCGTGGAAGGGCACGCTCACCAGCAAGCAGATCGCCGACGTTATCACGTACGTTCGCGGATCGCTCGGAAATAACAAAGCCTCGGCCGTTACCGAGGCGCAGGTGGCGGGCTACAAACCGTAGACTTCGCGGCTTAGCGGCACGGCGCGCCGTCGTAGAGCACGAGCGCGGCCTTGCGGTCGACCGCGACGACGCGACGCCGGCGCCCGTACGACGGGTCGATCGCGGCGCGTTCCGCCGGAACGATGACCCATGCGCGCGATGCCTCGCAGACGAACCTGCGCCGGTCGAGGCCGTCGCTCTGCGGATCGGCGTCACCCGGCTCGGCGAGCACTCGTACCACGGGCCGCGTATAGAAGAGCAGCGCGTTTGTGCCGGAGACGTTCGCAATCCCGACGACGTCACCGGGCTTGCGTTCGCGCTCGATGCGGGCCGCCAGTCGCGGAACGGGTTTGAAGGCTTCGGTACGCGGCAGAACACCGACGGCGAGCACGTCGGCGGCGACAATCGCGGCGAGCGCGAGCGCGTACGGCGCAAGGCGCGCGGTGCTCTCGCGCGCGACGAGCAACGCGGTCAGCAGCGAACCTGCAAAAATCGCGACCGCCATCGCGAGCAGCTCCGGAACGGCGCCGGCGACCTCCGCCGTCAGGCGGTTGTTGCGCGTGAAGAACGCGATCGCCAGAGCGAGCGCACCAATCGTAAAAGGCACCGTCGCCGCGGAGAGGATCGCCGAGCGGGTTCCCCCCTTGCGCGCCACGGCATCGAAGTAGAGTGCGGTGATCACGGCGAGCGCCGGAAACTCCAGCGCGACGTAGTTCGGGAGCTTCGTGCGCGCGAAGCTGAAGAAGAGCAGCGGCACCACGATCCAGACGATGGCGAGGCGAACGAGCGGTACGAGCTCGGGCGCGAGCGAGTTGCCCCGCAGTTGGCGGACGGCGTAAACGATCGCCATCGGCAGAAACGCGATCCACGGAAAAAAACCCAGGATGACGACCGGCACGTAGTACCAGAGCGGCCCCGATTGGTTCTCGATGACGCCCGTGTATCGGCCGATCGTATACTCGCCGATCAACTTCTCAAGCGGAAAAAGGTTGGAATGCAGCACGAGCGCGAGCGGCCATGGAACCACGATCGCGACGAATATCGCCGCGCCGGTTAGCCAGCCACGCACGGAGAGCGGCTGCATCGCCTCGCCGCGCCTGTTCCACAAATAGAACGGCACGATGGTCAGGAGCGCGACGACCGGTGCGACGAACCCCTTGGCCAAAAAGCCTGCGGCCGCGGCGATCCAGCCGTAGATTGCGTAGCGACCGCGACCCGTTTCGAGGGACTCGAACCACCAGAGAATCGACATCGCGACGGTCAAGTCGAGCAGCGCATCCATGATCGCGAGGCGTCCGATCACCGCTTGCATCAACGACGTCGAGAGAATGACCGCGGCGTAGATTCCGGCGCGCGTCCCCGCGCGTCGCGCGATCGCATAGCCGGTAAACGCGCCAAGCGCGATCGTCGCGAGCGCCGACGGCAACCGCAATGCGAACGCGGTCGGGCCAAAAAGGAACGCGGACGCCGCACCGATCCAGAAATAGAGCGGCGGCTGAACGAAGTACGGGACGCCGTTGAGATGCATTACGATCCAGTCGTGCGTCAGCAATATCTCGCGCGCGACCTCGCCATATGCCGTTTCGCTGTTGTCCCAAAGCGTGCCGACCCACAGACCCGGCACCGTGATGAGCGCCGCGACGAATGCACCGACCCAAGCCGCTCGGGCAGCCCCCTTCCCGGTCTTCGTCACCAGCGACCCGTCACCCAAGCGGCTTTTAGCGGCCGGACGCGGAACTCTTTGTGCGTTCGTATGCTCCCTATCTCTCTCCAGCCGAATGGTGGCCGAGCCGTTATCGTCGGTGGAGGCGACGTCGCCGCACGCAAAGCCGAATCGATTGCAGCCGCCGGATTCCCCATCTTCGTGGTCGCCGAAAGAATCGGCGACCGGTTGCGCGCCTTGCTGATCGAGAGCGGGAGCGCACACGAGCAGCGGTCCTACGATGCACGCGACGTGGCCGATGCAGCGCTCGTCGTGGCCGCAACCGACGATTCGGAGGTCAACGCTCGTATCGTCGCCGACGCGCGTGCGGCACGCGTTCTCGTGTGCGATGCGGAGAGTCCGGGTCGCGGCGACTTCACGATGCCCGCGACGGAGCGCCTCGGAACGCTGACGATCGGCGTCGATTCGGGCGGAAGGGCGCCGGCGTTTTCGCGGCGCGTCGCTCGCGACCTCGCCGCCGCTCTAGGCGCGCCCTATGCCGACGCGCTCGAGACGCTCGCGCAAATGCGCGAGTACGTCAAGGATACCTTCGCCCCGGAGGAACGCGCGCCGATTCTGCGCGGCCTCGCGGAGCATCCGATCGACCAGCTCGCCGCGGCGCCCGTGACCCTCGTCTGCGCGACGCGCGAAAGCAAGCTCGCGACGATTCAGAGCCGCAGCGTCGCCGCGCTACTGGCGCAACGATGCGTCGTGACGACGTTGCTCGGCATCACGACGGCCGGCGATCGCGACCAGCGAACGCCGATCGAGCAACTCGGCGCGGTAAACGTCTTCGTCAAGGAACTTGAGAGCGCGCTGCGCGAACGGCGTGCAGATTACGCGGTGCACTCCTGCAAAGACCTTGCCGGATTGCTGCCCGACGACATGCGGCTCGCCGCGATCTCACATCGCGAGGATCCGCGCGACGTTTTCTGCAGCGCACGCTATCGCGATTTGGAGTCGCTACCGCCGGGCGCGGTCGTCGGCACCTCGAGCCCACGCCGCCGCGTCCAGCTCGAGGCGCTGCGCCCCGATCTGCGCTACGATCCGCTCCGCGGCAACGTCGATACGCGCCTGCGAAAACTCGCAAACGGCGAATACGACGCCATCGTTGTGGCGCTGGCGGGATTGAAACGTCTCCGCGCATCCGCCGCGCACGTCGTGCCTTTTCCAATCGAGCGGATGGTGCCCGCGGTCGGACAAGGTGCGCTCGCCGTCGAGACGCGCGCCGATGACGACCACCTCGCGGCTCTGCTGCGCGACGCTGTCAACAATTTGGAGAGCGAGCTGTGCGTTGAGTGCGAGCGCGAAGGGCTTCGCGCAATGCGTGCGGGATGCAGCGCGCCACTCGGCATCCACGCCTCGCTGAGCGAGGGAAAGATGACCGTGCACGGCGTCTTCGCACCGGAGAACGGCATTCTGACTCGCGCAAAGCTCGAACGCCCGGTCTCCACACTGCAAGAGGCGCGCGCGCTCGGGGCCGAAGTCGCAGAACGCTTGAAAGCCTCCGTCATGCCCTTAGGAGTCGAACGCTGATCGTCGTACGTCCGCGGCGCCTGCGTCGCAGCGAGGTGGTGCGCGCGCTCGTACGCGAGCATCGCGTCCACATAGAACAGCTCGTGCAGCCGCTCTTCGTCGCCGAACGAAGCGACGAAGCCGGCGCGATCGACGCGATGCCCGGCATCGCGCGCCTCGAACTCGACGAAACGGTCGCTACGGCTCGCGAGCTCTTCGCGCTCGGCATCAAGAGCGTACTGCTCTTCGGCATTCCTGCCGCCAAGGACGACCGTGCCTCGAGCGCCTACGATCGCGACGGAATCATCCAGCGCGCGATCCGCGCGATCAAGGACGCGGTGCCGCAGATGGTCGTGATGGCCGACCTGTGCTGCTGCGAATATACGGCGCACGGGCACTGCGGCATTCGCAACGCGAGCGGCGAGGTCGATAACGACGCGACCGTCGAGCTCCTCTGCCGGATCGCCCGTACCTATGCCGAGGCCGGCGCCGACGTCATCGCGCCTTCCGACATGATGGACGGCCGCGTGGCGGCGATTCGCACCGCCCTCGACGGCGACGGCGCCAAGGACGTCGCGATCATGGCCTACAGCGCCAAGTACGCCTCCGCATTCTACGGACCGTTTCGCGAAGCGGCCGGCTCGACGCCCCAGTTCGGCGATCGACGAAGTTATCAAATGGACCCGCCGAACGCGCGCGAAGCGCTGCGCGAGATCGCACTCGACGTCGCCGAAGGCGCCGACATCGTCATGATCAAACCGGGGCTTCCCTACCTCGACGTGCTGCGCGCGGCGCGCGAGCGTTTCGACGTCCCGCTCGCCGTCTACAACGTTAGCGGCGAGTATGCGATGCTCAAAGCCGCCGCCGCGAACGGCTGGCTCGACGAGGAGCCTGCGGTCGACGAGGTTTTGACCTCGTTCGTACGCGCCGGCGCCGATATCGTTATCACCTATTTCGCCCGGGAGTACGCGCAGCGTCTTGGATAGCACCGCGATCCTTCTGCTCGCGGGAGGTCGAGCTCGGCGCTTTCCCGGCAAGCTCGAACATTCGATCGACGGCGAACCGATGCTCGCCGGCTGCTACCGGCGTTTGCGTGCAACGGGATGGCCGGTCTATATTTCTGCGAACGGCTCGTTTGCCAGCGAGCTCGATTCGCAGCTCGACGCACCGATGCTGATCGATCGCAGGCCGGGACGCGGTCCGCTCGCCGCGTTCCTCGATGCCTCGCTCTCGATCCGCGCCGAGCGCATCTTCGCCGTCGCCGCCGATCAACCGGCGATCGACGCAACCGACCTCCAGCGAATCGCCGCGTCGTGGCGCCCCGGAGACGAGGCCGTCGTGCCGGCGCACGAAGGCGGCATCGAACCGCTCGCGGCACTCTACGGACGCACTGCCGCGATTCGTGAAGGTTTCCGGCTCCCCAGCGGCAAGAACGCGATGCGCGATCTTATAGATCGCCTCGCCGCGCGTTTCGTCCCGTGCGACGCGCAACGCTTTCGCAACGTGAATCGAATCGGGGATTTGCCATGAAAGCCGCTCCGCCATGAGACTCGAACGCTCGATAGCCGCGTTTGCGCGTGCGCGACGCGTCATCGCCGGCGGCGTGAACTCCCCGGTTCGGGCGCTCGGCTCCGTCGGACTCTCGCCGGTCTTCATGAAGAGCGGGACGGGGGCGATGCTCTATGACCTCGACGGTCACGAGTACGTCGACTACGTAATGTCGTGGGGGGCGCTGCTCCTCGGACACGCATACCCCGCGGTGACGCGCGCCGTCGCAAACGCCGCGGCGCGCGGGACGTCATTTGGGACGCCAACGGAAACGGAGAGTGAACTCGCCGAGACGATCGTGTCGATGATGCCGTCGATCGAGCGGCTGCGTTTCGTTTCGAGCGGAACCGAAGCAACGATCTCGGCGGTTCGGCTGGCTCGCGGCTTCACGCGACGCCCGAAGATCGTGAAGTTTGCCGGCTGCTATCACGGTCACGGCGATTCGTTCTTGATCGCGGCCGGATCCGGCGCGTTGACGCACGGCATTCCGGATTCTCCGGGCGTTACCGACGGCGTCGCCCGCGATACGATCGTTCTTCCATTCAACGATCCCGCCGCAGCGCAACGATCGTTCGAAGCGGAGGGCGATGCGATCGCCGCCGTCATCGTCGAGCCCTATCCCGGTAACATGGGTCTCGTGCTGCCGGAGCCGCACTATCTGCGCACGCTGCGCGAGCTCTGCACGGCATCGGGCGCATTACTGATCTTCGACGAAGTGATGAGCGGTTTTCGCGTCGCGCGCGGCGGCGCGCAGGCTCGCGAAGGCATCGTTCCCGACTTGACGACGCTGGGCAAGGTGATTGGCGGCGGATTGCCGGTCGCCGCTTTCGGCGGCCGCGCCGACGTCATGGCCTATCTCTCGCCCGAAGGGCCCGTCTATCAAGCCGGAACGCTCTCGGGTAATCCGATCGCGATGGCCGCGGGACTCGCCGTGCTCGGCGCCGTCGCGGCGGATGCCACGCTCTACCCCCGCCTCGAGGCGACGGCGGCCGCTCTCTGCGACGGGCTCGGGGAGGTCCTGCGCCGCCACCATATCCCGCATCATTGCACCCGCGCCGGCGCGATGTTCTCGATCTTCTTCACCCCCGAGCCGGTTCGCGATCTCGAGGGGGCGCGAAAGTCCGATCGGGCGCTCTTCGCGAAGTACTTCGGCGCTATGCTCGACCGCGGTATCTATCTCGCACCCTCGCCGTTCGAAACGAACTTTCTTTCGGCCGCCCATACGGCGAGCGACGTCGAGCGCACGCTCGCGGCCGCCGACGCCTCGCTCGCGACGCTCGTGGCGACCGCATGATCGATCCGAAGCTCGAGGCGAGCCGCCTCGAGACGGCCGAACCGCTCGTCGAGGTCTCGATTCCCCGCCTCTACGCCTACCATCGGGCGCTTCGGCAGGCGCTCGGAAGCGGAAAGCGGACGATCACCTCAAACGGGCTCGCCGCACTGCTCGGTCATACCATCGCCAGCACGCAGATTCGCAAGGATCTCTGCGCCCTCGGGCCGCTCGGCCGGCGCGGCCAAGGGTATGCGATTGATGCGCTTGTCGAGCAGCTCGCCTGGGTCTTAGGATTAGAGCATGACTGGCGGATCGCGATCGTGGGCTTCGGCTATCTCGGACGAGCCTTCGCCGCCTTCATCACCGCGCGCGAGCAGCGTTTCAACGTCGCCGCCATTTACGACCGCTCGCCTGAGGTCATCGGTCAGCGCTGGCAGGGCATCGTCGTCCGTAACGTCGCCGATTTGGAGCGGACGCTCGCCGAAACGGGTTGTAACATCGCCGTGATCTCCGTCCCCGCCGAGGCCGCCCAAGAGAGCGCCCAGCGTGTCGCCGATCTGGGCATTCGCGCGATCCTTAACTTCGCACCGATGCCGCTCCAGCTACGCGGATCCGTGATCGTGCGCAACATCGATCTCGCTGGTGAGATGGCGATTCTCACGCACCGGTTGAGTCTGGAGTAGCGGCGATGCCCCTCACCTGCATCGGACTCTCGCACCGCACGGCACCGGTAGAAGTGCGCGAACGCCATGCCTTCCCTGCCTCGCGCATGGCCGAGGCGCTCGTCGCGTTGCGCGATTACGAAGCGGTGCGAGAGGCCGTCATGCTCCAGACCTGCGGCCGTTTGGAGATTTACGCCGCGCTCGACGATTACGAAGAGGGCGTCGCGCAGATCAAGTCATTTCTCGCAAACTTCGGTCACGGAACGACCGGTTACGATATCGAGTCGTATCTCTATACGCTGCTCGGGCATCAGGCGGTCGAGCATCTCTTCCGCGTCTGCACGGGGCTCGATTCGATGCTCATCGGTGAGGCCGAGATCCTCGGACAAGTCAAGGACGCGTACGTCGCCGCAACGCGCGCGAAATCGCTCGGACGCACGCTGCACCGGCTCTTTCTCGAGGCGATCGCCGCGGGCAAGACGGCCCGAGCGCAGACGCGCATCGGCGGCGAGTCGGTCTCGATCGCAACGGCCGCCGTCGAGGCGGCACGCGCGCGGCTGGAGACGCTCGAGGGCACTTCGATTCTCGTTCTCGGCGCCGGGAAGATGGGACGCGCCGCGGTCAAACGCCTTCGTCAAGAAGGCGCGCAACGCGTCATCGTCGTCAACCGTACGCTCTCGCGCTCGCGCGATCTCGTCAATGAGGCCGGCTTCGGCGAAGCGGTCGAGATGCCGGAGATCGCCGGCGCACTCGCCGAGGCAGACGTCATTGTCGCCTCAACGGGCTCGTCCGACTTCGTTCTCGACGAGGAGTGCGTGCGCACCGCGATGGCACGGCGCCCGCACCGACCGCTCTTCATCGTCGATATCGCGGTTCCGCGCGACGTCGATCCTGCGGTGACGGAGGTCCCGAACGTTTCGCTCGTCGACATCGATGGGCTCAAATCGGTCGTGAACGAGCGGCTCGACCTGCGACGCGAAGCGATTCCCGCGGCCGAAGAGATCATCGCCGAGTACGTCGAGCGTTTCGAGAACTGGTATCGCTCGCGCGCCGCGGTGCCGGTGATCGCGCGGCTGACGCAAAAGGCCGAAGCGATTCGCGTGGCCGAGCTCGAGCGGCTTTTTGCGCGCTGTGCCGGCCTCGGCGAGCGCGAGCGGATGCTCGTGACCGGCATGACGATGACGATCGTTTCGAAGCTGCTGCACTCGGCGATCCTGAAGATTCGCGAACAGGCGACGAGCGATCGCGCAGAGGCGCTGTCGAGCGCGCGCGTACTCGAGGACCTCTTCGAACTCAATCTCACCTCGGAAGGATGACCGGCCGGGTCGCTCTGATCGGCGCGGGCCCGGGCGATCCGGGCCTGCTGACGTTACGAGGCGCGCAACTGCTGCGTGAGGCAGAGGTCTTGCTCTACGACGCGCTGGCAAGCGATGCGATCGTTGCGCTCGCACCCCAGACGTGCGAGCGAATCTACGTCGGCAAACGGGCCGGCGACCACGCGATGGCGCAGGACGATATCGAAGCGCTCGCGATTGCCCGGGCGCGCGAGGGCCGTTTCGTCGTCCGCTTGAAGGGCGGTGACCCTTTCGTTTTTGGCCGCGGCGGCGAAGAGGCGGAAGCGCTGCGAGCGGCGAGTATTCCATTCGAGGTCGTGCCCGGCATCAGTTCGGCCCTCGCGGCACCGGCGTACGCGGGCATTCCTTTGACCCACCGCGAGTTCGCCGCATCGTTTACCGTGCTCACCGGTCACGAAGATCCCGCGAAGCCTGCCTCCACGCTCGACTGGGCAAAGCTTGCCGACCCCAAGCGCACGCTCGTCATCCTGATGGGAACCGCGAACCTGCGCGAAATCGCCGAGAAGCTCGTCGCCAACGGACTCGCCGCGACGACGCCCGTCGCAGTGGTGCAGGACGGCACGCGCCCGAGCCAACGGACGGTGCTCGGAACGCTTGCGACGATCGCGCGAGATGTGACGACTGCGAAGGTCGCACCGCCCGCCGTCATCGTCGTCGGCGAGGTCGCACGGCTGCGCGAGCAGCTTCGCTGGTTCGATACGAGCCCGCTCTTCGGCAAGCGCGTGGCAATCACGCGAGCCGGCGAACAATCGGAGGGCTTCGCGCGGGCGCTGCTCCAACGCGGCGCCGAGCCGGTACTCGCGCCCACGATCGCAATCTTGCCGCCCGACGACGCGACCGCCGCCGAGCGCGCAATCGACGTGCTCGCCTCGTTTGCATGGCTCGTCTTCACCTCGCGCAACGGCGTCGACGCGTTCTTTGCCCGGCTCGCCTCGCGAAACGCCGACGCGCGCGCGATCGGTACCGTGAAGGTCGCGGCGATCGGCGAGCGGAGCGCCGAACGGCTGCGCGCCTCCGGCGTTATTGCCGACGTCGTTCCGGAAGCGTTCGTCGCCGAAGAGGTTGCGAACGCGGTGATCGAACGGGCGAAGCCCGGAGATCGCGTCCTGCTCTATCGCGCGCAAGAAGCGCGCGATGTGCTGCCGCGCATGCTCGGTGAGGCAGGTTTGATCGTCACGATCGCGGCGGCGTATAAGACGGTCGTGCCGGCCGCTCCCGATTTCGCAGAGAAAATCGCACGAGCCGGTGTGCTCACGTTCACGAGCGCGAGCACGGTGCGCGGCTTCGCCGATCTGCTTGGAGGACCCGACGCGGCGACGGAGGCCGCGCGCGGCAAGTGCGTCGCCTGCATCGGCCCGATCACGGCGCGAGCCGCGACGAATATGGGGCTGATCGTCGACGTGGTCGCTAGCCGCTACACAACCGCCGGACTGCTCGACGCACTCGACGCGCACTTCGCGCAACACCGGTGACGCAAGCAGCGGTTGGCGCTACGCTTGCGGCGATCGTCGCCGCGCTCGCGTATCGCACGCGCGCGCTCTCACTCGGCGGCGCGGTAGCTGCCTTCGTGGTGGGCGCCGCGATCTTTGGTCGCGGAGGATGGCCGGCCGCAGCGGTGCTCTTCGCCTTCTTTCTGCCGTCGAGTCTGCTATCGCGTGCCGGCTCGGCGCGCAAACGTACAATTGCCGGCGAACGGATTGGGCCGCGCAGCGGTTGGCAAGTACTCGCCAATGGCGGCGTTGCGGCGCTCTGCGCGCTTGGCGGCATCGGCGCGAGCGCTACGCTTGCGGCTGCGTTCGCCGGAGCCTTTGCGGCGGCATCGGCCGATACGTGGGGCACCGAGATCGGCATGCTCTCGCGTACGCCGCCGGTCTCGATCTTGACGTTTCGCCGGCTGCAGGCCGGACGCTCCGGCGGTATCACGGTGCTTGGCAGCGCCGCCGCGTGCGCGGGTTCGCTCTGCGTTGCGGCGGTCGCCGCGATCACCGGCGTGGCGCCGTTCTGGAGCGTCGCGCTCGGCGGCATCGCGGGCGCGGTCGCCGACTCAGTCTTGGGCGCAAGTCTCCAGGCACTGCGCTGGTGCCCGGCGTGTGCGTGCGAGTGCGAGACGCTGCACCACGCGTGCGGCGCGCGGACGACGCTGCGACGCGGTGCCGGATGGCTCGAGAACGACGGCGTCAACTTTGCGGCGACGCTCTGCGGCGCGGCCGTCGGGGCGATTGCCGCAGGGCTCTAGCTGCGCCGCACCATATCGTCAAACCAGCATGGCCGCACACCGCGATCGCTTCGACGGTTACTCGAAAAAGAATCGAGAGCATCTCACGCGGCTCGCGCGCCGGAGCGCGGCCGGTCGCCACGAACAGCTTCCGCCGTTTCCGACTAAAACGTACGACATCGTCTACGCCGACCCGCCCTGGTTCTACTACGGAAGTCAAATCAAAGATGCGGCCGCGGCGAAACATTACCCACTGATGAGCCAGCAAGAGCTGGCAGAACTTCCCGTTCGATCGATCATGACGAAACGGGCCGCGCTCTTCTTATGGTGCACCGGTCCGCGCCTCAACTTTGCGATCGAACTGATCGAGAGATGGGGACTCCACTATCGGGGCGTCGCGTACGTCTGGGTCAAGATCAACGCCAAAGGCGAACCGATTCGCGGCCAAGGCGTGCCTCCAACCTTTACCAAACCGACGACGGAGTTCGTGTTGGCCGCGACGACGATGCCGGCCGGTAGACCCTTTCCGATTCTCGATCTTCGTCAGGCCCAGGTGCTCTTCGCGCCGCGCTCGGCGCATAGCCGCAAACCCGCGATCGTCCGCGAGCAGATCGAGATGCTGTGCGGACCGCGCCCTCGTATCGAGCTCTTCGCACGCGAAGGTGCTAGGGGCTGGGATGTTTGGGGAGCGGAGCTAGGTGCCGCTCGCCGGGACGCCCCGGCTCAAGCGTCACGGGCGGGGTCGGCCGCGCGCTGAAATCGAAGAGGACACGACGATGGCTGCGATGGCACGAGCACGGGTTCGGATGGGGCGAGCAACACTCGCCTCGTTGACGCTTCACGTTCTCGTCGCGCTCGCGATCCCAGCGCTCGCCTGGACCGCCTCGACTGCACCACCCGTTGAGACGGTGAGCTTTTCGCATATCCTGCACGTCGAAATCGTTCCGCCGCCGCGGGCTCGTCACGCACCGCCGAGAGCCGTCGCGCCGCATCACAACCCCAAGCCCGATCTGACTTTCGCCGATCACATCCGGCTCGTCGCCGAAGTCGCACATCGCAACGCCTCGCCAGCGCCGCACGTCGCAACAAATGCGCCGGCCGCGCCGGCCGTCGGCGCCGTGGCGCGCGCCGGAAGCGGCAAGGCCGATAGCGATCCCGCACCGGACGCAACGCCCTCGCCGGCCGTTCGCGCCGTCGCAAGCGTCGGAAACCGTCAGAACGGCGGTTATCTCCCCTTTGGCGCGCAGCAGCCCGACCCGGTGCTCGACCCCGACGTGCGCAAACAGCTCGACGAACTCGGCACGCACGTCACGCTCGTCGTCACCGTCGGTGAAGACGGCCGCACCGAGAGTATCGTCTTTCTGCCGCCACTCGACGCGCAACTCGAAGGCCGCATTCGCTCGCTGCTCGCCGACGCAAATTGGGATCCCGCGGTGTGCGGCGGCGGCGTCTCGTGCGAAGCGCGCGCCACGATCAAACTCTGACCGGTGATGCCTCTCAAGCACGCATTGGCTGTTGCGTTGCTGGGGAGTCTGGCCGGGTGCGGCGCCGGCGGCACTGCGCTATCGCTACCGAATAGCAGCCAGGCTACCTCGCGCACGACGTCCTCCTACGCGGTGGTCTATAACTTCCGGGGTCCCCCCTCCGATGGGTACGTGCCGATGGGCGGTCTCGTTTCCGACGGTTCCGGGCACCTTTACGGAATAACCGCCTATGGCAGCGGGAACTTGCAAACCTGCAGCGGCGGTTGCGGTACATTTTTCAGCTTCGATCCATCATCGCGTCGCGAAACGGTGCTGTATTCTTTTGGACGAACGCGCCGCGACGCGCAATCATATCCGAACTTCATTCTTTTCCACGACGGATCGTTCTACGGAACCACGCAGAATGGAGGCAAGCACGACAGCGGTACCGTTTTCAAAATCACGCCCCCTGCGAGCGCAAGCGGCACGTGGAACGAAGCGATCATCTACCGCTTCCGTGGCCCTCCCCGTGACGGCTCCTATCCAAGCCAAATCATCATCGACGCGTCGGGGACGATCTACGGCGCGGCCGGAGCCGGCGGCCCGTCGCAAAAGTGCACACTCGGCTGCGGCAACGTTTTCATGCTCAGACCGCCGCCTGCAGGGAACGGCGAGTGGCGCGAAACCGTCCTGCACGAGTTTGCCGGGGCACCCGACGGCGCGGGACCGAGCTCCTTAACTCTTGCTCCGAACGGCACGCTGTATGGCGAAACGAACACCGGCGGCCCTTCCAGCGCGTGCGGCAATAACAAGGGATGCGGCACCGTCTTCGCCCTTGCGCCGAGCCGGCACGGTTCGGGATGGGCCTTATCGATCGTCCACGCATTCAGGACGGCGAAGGGACCTAAAAACGACGGTGAGGTTCCCGAGGGCGGCCTCACGCTCACGTCAAGCGGTACGCTTTACGGCGTGACGGCGTACGGCGGTCCGCAGACCCGCTGCTACATACACGGATACGATTGGTCGGGGTGCGGCACGTTTTTTCTTCTGAAGCCCACCGCCTCCGGCGATCGCACTCGGTGGACGGAATCGATCCTCTATCTCTTCAAAGGCGCTCCGGCCGATGCGCGAGCGCCCGACAACCTCACGTTCGAAGGTCGTGGGTTCTACGGTACGAGCGCGTTCGGCGGCCAAGGTTATTGCAATCGCTATTGGGGCTGCGGCACGCTCTTTCATCTCAGCCCTCCGCGACGTGATTCACATTGGTCCGAGACGATGGTGCACTCGTTGGGCGGGGGTAGGAGCGACGGCTGGGACCCCGGCGGTCCGGTCATCGACGAGGGCAAGGATTTCTACGGCGTAACCATGTACGGCGGGGCGTATTGTACATTCGGGTGCGGCACGATCTACGAGTTTCGACCCTAGCGAGCGGGAACGGTGCGCCTTTCGACAAGCTCAGGGTGACAGGTTAGAGAATAGACTTACCGAGGGCCGAGCAAATGAGTCCCACGGCGAGCGCGGCGGTTTGATTGCGGTGGTCGAGGATCGGATTGATTTCGACCATTTCGATCGAGCCGAGCCGGCCGCTATCGTAGAGCATCTCCATCACGAGGTGCGCTTCGCGGTAACTCAAGCCGCCTTTTACCGGCGTTCCGGTACCGGGTGCTTCGCTCGGATCGATCGCATCCATGTCGAACGAAACGTGGATTGGGCGGTCTTGCCCGCCGGCGATCGCGCGGGCCTCCTCCATCACGCGTACCATCCCAAGCTTGTCGACGTCGCTCATCGTGAACGCCTTCACGCCAAACTCGCGCAGCAAACGCTTCTCGACCGGGTCGACGTCGCGCAGGCCGATCTGCACGGTCTGGTCGGCCTTCGCGAATCCGTTGTTCAATGCGAAGTAGAGCGGCATGCCGTGAACGTTGCCGGTGCGCGAGCTATCCGGGCTGTTGATGTCGGCGTGCGCGTCGATCCAAACGAGTCCCGGCGGCGCTCCCCACGCGCGGGTTAGACCTTCGAGCGTTCCAACCGCAATCGAGTGATCGCCGCCGAGAACGATCGGCAGTCCCCCGGCGCTCACCGCTTCGTCGACGACCGCCGCGAGCTCGTTGCAAACCTCGCTAATGACCTCGAGATACTTTGCCGTCACGTCGAGCGCGTCGGCCGATTCGCGAATCGGCACGTGCAGATTCCCGCGATCGACGATGGTTTCGATGCCAAGTCTTCCCAAGGCATCGTGGAGTTTTGCATATCGCACCGCGGAGGGACCCATATCGACTCCGCGGCGACTCGCGCCGAGGTCCATCGGCACGCCCACGATGTCGACCCGGCGCATTGGAGAAAGCGTTGTGCTCACGACGGCGGAGGTTTCGATTTTGCCGCCTCCACCACCCGCGTTGCCACGACCCGCACGACGCCCGCGACCGGCACGGCAATCAACATGCCGAAAAGCCCCGCAACTTCGCCGCCAATCAGCAGTGCGACGATCACGACAAACGCGCTGAGCTTGACCTGGCGTCCGACCACGGTAGGCGCGATGAGATGACCCTCCGCCTCGAAGATCGCAACGAAAGCCAGGGTGACGAGCAGCGCGTTCACCCAGCCGTTGGTCAAGATCGCGGAGAAGAATGCGGGCAAGAACGCGAGCACCGCGCCGACATACGGAATGAGATCGCCGAAGAAGGCGAGCAACCCGAAGAGATATGGATACGGGACGTGCAGCAGCATCAGCGCGATCGTGATCAACACCCCGACGAAGAGCGCGACGAGCAGCTGACCGCGGATGAAACCGCCGATCACGCCGTCGATCTCCGAGAGCAAGCTCATGGTGTCGCGCCAGCGGTCCGCCGGCACGATTGCCGCGAGGCTTTCCTTGAGCTGTTCCAAGTCGAGCAGCAGATAAGCCGTCACGACCGGCACCACGATGAAGACGGCGACGATTGCGATCGTGCCCGCAAGGACCACCACGACGTGCCCGGCGGTCTGCAAGCCGCGCAGCTGAACCCACTGCGCGATTTGGACCGGTGCTTGCGCAATTTCGGCGCGCAGCCACGACGGCAGACTCGCAGCCAAAGGATCGTTGGGATTGTAGACGAGCGAATTAAACTTGGATGCGAGATCGGGATAGCGCGCAACGAGCCTCTGCACGTCGTCCATCACGTGGGGAACGATAAAGAGCGCGGCCACAACGATGCCGAGCACGATGCCGGCATAGACTACGACGATGGCGAGCACGAGCGGCATACGCCGCCGTAGGCGCACGACGGCCGGATAGATGAGGTACGCGAGAAAGATCGCGGCGATCACGATGTAGACGACGGCGCGAATGCGCACCAGAATCTCGAGAATGAACTCGCCGGCATAGAACGCCAAGACGAGGAGCATCAGCACTTTTAAGGCGTACGTCACGCGCGCGTCCGTCATCCAACGCCACGGATTGCGCGAGGTGCCCCTCATGGGTTGCCCTTCACCATGCGGGCGAGCAAGCCTCGTATCGGCCGAGCGGCAGGAGCCGGAGAGCTTGAGCAGACAATCGACGGCCATGGTGCGACCTGGCGCATCAATCGTCGCGTTTGCTCTCTGGATTGCTATCGTGCCGGCACCACCGGCGCGGGCATATCTTCCGCCGCCGCTTGCCGGTCTGAACCACGAAGTGCGCACGCTCGCGCGGCATCTCCCAGCCGCCATCGCACTCGACGTCCTCGACATCAGCACCGGCTACAACGCCGGTTTCAATGCTGCTCGGAGCATGCCGGCGGCCTCGACGATCAAGCTTCCGGTCATGGTCGACGTTTTTGCCCAGCTCGAGGCTGGCCGCTTCGATTTGCAGCGTCGCGTTATGCTCGAAGCGACGGATAAAGATTACGGATCCGGAGAGCTCTGCGACGCACCCGCCGGCACGACTTATCCGGTGTCCGACCTGCTCGCCAAGATGATCGACATCAGCGACAATACCGCGACGAACATGCTGATTCGGCTGGTTGGGCGGCGCAACATCAACCGGCAGATGAACGACCTCGGGCTCGACCGCACGCACCTCTCCGGCGACGTCCGGACCGACGGCTGGGCGATTCGCGAAACGCTGCGGACCTCGCCGGCCGATCTCGTCCGCCTACTCTCGCTGATGGCGCGCGGCGAGTTGATCGATCAGTGGTCGTCGAACGAGATGATCGCGATTTTGAAGGCGGACGAGTTCAACACGCTCCTTCCCGCGCCGCTGCCGCCCGACATCGAGGTCGCGCACAAGACCGGCTCGCTCAACGACACGCTCAACGACGCCGGAATCGTCTTCGCCAGCGACGCGCCATATGCGATCGCCGTCATGACGACCGGGCTGCGCTCCAAGGAGCTCGGCCGTTCCTTCATTCACTCGGTTTCGCGCATGGCGTATGCCGACGAGCTCCGCCTGGCGCGCTGGCGCGCGGCTTACGCTGCACCGCAGGGCGGCGACGTCTCGCCCGACACGCAATATTGGGGCGGTGACGTGCCGCCAGGCACGCAGGCACCTCCGCCGGGGTCGTTCTAGAGCGCGCTACGCGTTGATCTTCACCGACGCGTAGGTTCGCGTCAGCCAGCTTTCGTAACGACTCTCGCGTCCGGTCACGATACGATCGTAGAACGTGCGCAAGCGCTGAGTGACCGGTCCAATCGCTCCGTCGCCGACCTGCCGCCGGTCGACCGACGCAACCGGACAGATGCCCACGGCAGTTCCCGTGAAGAAGATCTCGTCGGCGGCATAGAGCTCGCCGCGGTCGATCGAGCGCTCCACGGTAGCGATGCCGAGTTCGTCGCGAGCGATTTCCATGACTGCTCTACGCGTCACGCCTTCGAGCACGTTCTGCGACGGGTCGGGCGTGTAGAGCACGCCGCGCCGAACCAGAAAGATGTTTTCCGCCGAGCCTTCGGCGACATGGCCGTCGTGAGACAAGAGAATCGCCTCGTCGTAACCGTTCTGAATGGCCTCGCTCTTGGCGAGCGCGGAGTTGACGTAGAGTCCCGTGATCTTCGCCCGGGGCGGCGCCATCGTATCGTCGGCGCGACGCCACGAGCTAACGCAGACGTCGAGCGCCCGGTCACCATCGATATACTGCACAAATGGAATCGGCACGATCGCGAAGCCGTCAGGGACGTTATGCAGACGCACGCCCACGTCTTCGGCAGCTTTGTAGGCGAAGGGACGAATGTAGACGTGCGTCTCGAATCGGTTGCGCCGGCAAAGCTCGAGGGTGATCTCGGCCAGTTCGTCGACGCTCTTGGGAAGCTCCATCGTGAGGATCTTCGACGACGTCGCGAGACGTTCGAAGTGGTCGCGCAGCAGCACCAGCAAAAGCTCGCTCTCCTCCGGCACCCAATAGCCTCGAATCCCCTCGAAGCAGCCGGTTCCGTACTGGAGTCCGTGAGTGAGCAACCCGACTTTCGCGTCGTCGTACTGCTGGAATCGTCCTCCGGCATAGACGGTCGTCGACGAAAGGTTCACGCTTCGCCCTCCTAACTGCGGATTCAGGCCCGGGTCTTGCCTTCGGCGTTGCGAAGCTCCTTCGGCCAAAAGTCGAGAAATGGTGGGGAGCCTTTGGGCAGCGCTCGAAATTCCTTGCCCGTGAGCAAACCCTACCTTCGGTTGACGCATCCGCTCGTACGCGACGGCGAGCGCTTGCGCCGTGCATCCTGGGACGAGGCACTCGAGCGTGCCGCCTCCGGGTTGCGCGACGCACGCGATCGCGGCGGCACGCGGACCTTCGGGATGTTCAGCTGCTCGAAAGCAACCAACGAGATGAACTACATCGCGCAGAAGTTCGCTCGGACGGTGCTGGCGAGCAACAACATCGATAGCTGCAACCGTACTTGACACGCCCCTAGCGTCGTCGGTCTGACGGCGGTTTTCGGGGCAGGCGGCGGCACGAGCTCCTACGAGGAGATCGAGCAGACCGACCTGATCGTGCTTTGGGGGTCGAATGCGCGCGAGACGCATCCGATCTTCTTCCATCACGTCCTGCGCGGGCTCCACAATGGCGCGAAACTCTACGTCGTCGATCCGCGACGAACGTCGAGCGCGCAATGGGCCGACGGCTGGCTCGGGCTCGACGTCGGATCGGATATTGCGCTGGCCAATGCGGTCGGGCGAGAGATCATCGCTGCGGGATTGGAGAACCGCGAGTTCATCGCACGGGCAACGAGCGGATTCGAGGAGTATCGTGAGACCGTCGACGCCTACGACCTGGAGTACGCGGAGAAAACGACCGGCATCCCCGCAGCGTCGATCCGCGAGTTCGCTCACGCCTTCGCACTCGCCGAGCGCGCCGAGCTCTGTTGGACGCTGGGCATCACCGAGCATCACAATGCGGTCGATAACGTCCGCGCGCTCATCAATCTCGCGCTGCTCTGCGGCCACGTCGGGCGCTACGGCTCGGGCGTCTGTCCGCTGCGCGGCCAGAACAACGTTCAAGGCGGCGGTGACATGGGCGCCATTCCCAATAAATTTCCCGGCGGCCAAGACGTCGAAGATCCGGCGAGCGTTACCAAGTTCGAGCGTGCCTGGACCGCGACGCTGCCACGCAGGCGCGGTTGGAATCTCACCGACATGTTCCACGCCATCGAGCGTAAAGAGCTCGACACGCTCTATATCATCGGCGAGAACCCGGCCCAATCGGAAGCCGATCAAGAACATGCCGTCGGACTTTTGCGCAGCCTCAAACACCTCGTGGTGCAGGATATTTTCCTGACGAAAACCGGCGAGTTAGCCGAGGTCGTCCTTCCCGCATCGGCAAGCTGGTGCGAATCGGAAGGCACCGTGACGAGCAGCGAACGCCGCGTGCAGCGCTGCCGCAAGGCGCTCGATCCGCCCGGCGAAGCGCGCGACGATATCGCGATCATGTGTGAGCTCGCGCGGCGACTCGGCAACGAGTGGCCGGAGTATACCGCCGAACAAGCGTGGGACGAATGCCGCGCGCTTTCGCCGTGGCACGCCGGCATGAGTTACCGGCGGCTGGAGGAGCATGCCGGACTTGCGTGGCCGTGCTACGACGAGAACCACCCCGGCGAGCTCTTTCTCCACGCGCGCCTCTGGGAAGACCCAATAGAAGGCGAGCGCGCACCGTTTGCCTCGGTCGAACACGATCCGCCGGTTGAAGCGCTCGACGACGAGTATCCGGTGCGGTTGACGACCGGCCGGCGTTTGGACTCGTTCAATACCGGCGTGCAGAGCGGCGGCTACGCGTCGCCGTTACGGCGCGGCGAGACGCTCGACATTTCGCGCGAGGACGCGGGCCGTTACGGCGTCGGCAACGGCGACACGGTTCGCGTCACCTCGCGCCGCGGCTCGATCGTCGTGCCCGTTCGCATCGATCCGGGTTTGCGACCGGGCCTGGTCTTTACGACGTTTCACTTCAACGACGCCGTCGCGACGAATCTGCTCACGATCGACGCAACCGATCCAAAGTCCGGAACCGCCGAGTTCAAGGCCTGCGCCGTGCGGATCGACGCTCCGTAGTGGACCTGCATTTCACTTCGGATGCGCCGACGCAGGCCGAACGCGCGGCGGTTGACGACGCACTGGAAGGCACGGCCGGAGGCGCCACGGGTGCGGCTGCACGCGCGCACCGCCATCTGCTGCTCCCCGTTCTGCACGCGCTGCAAGATCGCATCGGCTGGATCAGTCCGGGAGCGCTGAACTATGCCGGCGAGCGGCTCGACGTCGCACCGGCCGAGGCGTACGGCGTCGCATCGTTCTACGCACTCTTCGCGACGGCGCCGCGTGCGCCGCGAGTCGTGCACGTCTGCGACGACATTGCGTGCATGTGCGCCGGCGCCGACTCGCTCTGTGCGGCACTCGAATCGACGTTCGGTCCGCCGGGTACGGACGGCGCGGAGAGCCAGACGAGCTGGCTGCGCTCGCCGTGCCTCGGTCTCTGCGATCGGGCCCCGGCCGCACTCGTGATTGCAGCCGGCCACCCCCCGTCGGCTCGCACGTTCGCACCGGTCAACGCGCACCGCCTGACTAGTCTGATGACGAGCGAGGCGCACGCGGGCGAGCCGCCGACTCCGCACCTCGGCGGCACCGAGCTTCGGCTTCTTCGACGGGTAGGCAAGATCGATCCCGAGAGCCTCGACGAGTATCGGGCCCACGACGGCTATCACGCGCTGCGTAAGGCGCTCGAACTCGGACCGGAGCGCGTCATCGCCGAGGTACAGGCATCGAATCTGCTGGGCCGTGGGGGTGCAGCTTTTCCGACAGGGCGCAAGATGGAAGCGGTAGCGCACGCGCCCGTACGGCCGCACTATCTCATCTGCAATGCCGACGAATCCGAACCCGGCACGTTTAAAGACCGCATCTTGATGGAGCACGATCCCTTCGCGATCGTCGAAGCGATGACGATCGCCGCCTATGCCACGGGCTGCGAGCAAGGCTACATTTACATTCGCGGCGAGTATCCGCTCGCGGCGCAACGCATCGCCAACGCGATCGTGCAGGCACGAAAGCATGGGTTGCTCGGCAACGACGTGATGGGGCGCGGCGTGCGCTGCGACATTGAGATTCGCCGTGGCGCAGGCGCCTATATTTGCGGTGAAGAGACCGCGCTCTTCAACTCGATCGAAGGAATGCGCGGCGAGCCGCGCAGCAAACCGCCGTTTCCGGTCGAGGCGGGGCTCTTCGGTAAGCCGACGCTCGTCAACAACGTCGAAACGCTTGCGAATCTGCCGCTCATCCTGCTCGAGGGAGGCGCCGCCTACGCGCGCACCGGAACGCCCGGTTCGACTGGCACGCGGCTTTTCTGCCTCTCGGGCGCGATCGAGCACCCGGGCCTCTACGAAGTGGCGCACGGAACGACGCTCGGCGCGCTCATCGAACTGGCGGGCGGCGTCTCCGAAGAAGAGCGCCTGCAGGCGATTCTGCTCGGGGGAGCGGCGGGTGCGATGGTCTCGCCCGACGCGCTCTCGATGCCGCTCACGTTCGAAGACGCGCGCGCCGGCGGCGCGACGCTCGGTTCGGGCGTGGTGATGCTCTTCGCCGAGGGCGTCGACCTGATCGGAATCCTGCGCCGCATCGCGCGATTCTTCCGCGACGAATCGTGCGGCCAGTGTGTGCCGTGCCGCGTGGGAACGGTTCGTCAGGAAGAGGCACTGGAGCGGCGGGACGTCGTGCTGCTCGACGAGATCGGCCGCGCCATGCGCGACGCGTCGATTTGCGGCCTCGGTCAGACCGCGGCTAACGTGATCGCTTCTGCGTTGAGCAATCTCAAGATCTTGGCGGCCGAGGGAACGCGATGATCCGCGGTCCCGTTCCTGCGGCACCGGCGCGCGCGCCCGAGCGGCTCGTCGAGATAACGATCGACGGCGTTGCCCTGAGCGCCCCTGCGGGTTCTACGATTCTCGACGCGTGCAACGGCCTCGGCATCGAGACGCCCACGCTCTGCTTCCTCGAATCGCTCACGCCGGTCAATGCCTGTCGCGTCTGCGTCGTCGAGCTCGAAGGCTCGCGCGTCCTGGTACCGGCCTGCGCGCGCCGGGTCGAATCGGGAATGACCGTGCATACCGACTCGGAGCGAGTACGCCATAGCCGCAAGATGGTGCTCGAGTTTCTCGCTTCGTCGGTCGATCTCTCGACCGCACCCGATGCACGCGGTTACTGCGAACGCTACGGCGCCAATCCCGATCGTTATGGCCAAGGTTCGGCCACGGTTGCGCAGCCGGTCAAGATCGACAACGCGCTCTACGTGCGCGACTACTCCAAGTGCATTCTCTGTTATAAATGCGTCGAAGCCTGCGGTACCGACGCGCAGAACACGTTTGCGATCGCGGTGGCGGGACGCGGCTTCGACGCGCACATCTCGACCGAGTTCGACGTTCCGCTGCCGGATTCGGCCTGCGTTTACTGCGGCAACTGCATCGGCGTCTGTCCGACCGGCGCGTTGATGTTCTCCTCGGAGCACGAGTTGCGCGAACGCGGCGAATGGAAAGAAGAGCAGCAGAGCGTTACCGACACCATCTGTTCGTACTGCGGCGTCGGCTGCACGCTCTCGCTGCACGTGCAAGATAACTCGATCGTCAAGGTTATGTCGCCGATCGAAGACGGCACGACCAGCGGGCACCTCTGCATCAAAGGCCGGTTTGGCTACCAGTACGTGCAAAGCCGGCCGCCCGAGGATGATGGACGCGACTAGAGCCGGCCGCACGGTCGAAGCTGCAATCGTTTCGCTCGACGGCGATACGCGAACGCCGCGAAACGATCGCGTCGTCGGCGAAGAGCCGCTCGAACTGCGCCTCGTCGCAAACGGGGCGACGCAGACGCTTGCGGTGACGATGCGCACGCCCGGGAACGACTTCGAGCTTGCCGCCGGGTTCGTCTACGGCGAGAGTATCGTGCGAAGCCGCGACGAGATCGCTGAGCTGACCTACTGCCTCGATCCGGCGGTCGATCCCGACCAGCGCTACAACATCGTCAGCATCGAGCTGCGCTCGCTGGCGAGCGTGCGCGATCTCGAGCGCCTGGAACGCCATTTTACGATGAGCAGTGCCTGCGGGGTCTGCGGACGCGCACAGCTCGACTCGCTTCGCGAGCTCGGTGCGCTGCCGATCGACGACGACGTGCGGCTGACCTCGCAAATACTCTACTCGCTGCCGGAGCGAATGCGCGAGGCCCAGCGCGTTTTTGAAGCGACCGGCGGCCTCCACGCGGCCGGGCTTTTCACTACCAATGGCGACGTCGTTGTCGTGCGCGAGGACGTCGGCCGCCACAACGCCGTCGACAAACTCGTCGGCTGGGCGCTGCTCAACGCGCGCCTGCCGCTGCGCGGCTGCGCGCTGATGGTGAGCGGCCGCGCGAGCTACGAGATCTTGCAGAAAGCGGTGATGGCCGGCGCGCCAATCGTCGCATCGGTCTCTGCGCCGAGCAGCCTCGCCGTCGATCTTGCCCGCGAGTTCAACGTCACGCTCGCGGGATTCGTCCGCGACGGCCGCGCGAATCTCTATGCGGCACCCGAGCGGATCGTGTCGGGTTGATCCATGTTCCATAAATGCTACGATCCCAGCCATTTTTGGTCGGCTCCGCGGCTACTGCGACGGAACTAACCGGCTGAGCCCGAACGTTCTCATCGGCTAGTTCGTTCGCGGATCGAGGAGCAATGCAGATGAAGGATTTAAGTTTCGGCCGCTTCGCTCTAAGCATAGGCGTCGCTGCAGCACTCCTCCCAGCCTGCGGCGGATCGCAGTCGCCGATCGGCGCGCCGGGAGTGATGCCGCAAAGTTCAGCGTCGACCGCACGCGCCGACAGCAAGGGCTACGCAGTCGTGTATAGCTTCGGCGCACCTCCCGACGGGGCCAACCCGAGCGCGAGCGTCATCGACGTGAGCGGCATCCTTTATGGCACGACGAGCGGAGGCGGTTCGGATTCCCAATGCAATATTGACTTCTTCCAAGGCTGCGGAACGGTCTTTAGCCTTACAGCCGGCGGCACGGAACGCGTGCTCCACAACTTCACCGCACAGCCTGACGGTGCTAATCCAATCGCGCCTTTGGTCAGCGTAAACGGCACGCTCTACGGAACGACAATGTTGGGTGGATCGGGCGACGGGACCGCTTTTAGCATCACGACGAGCGGTACGGAGAACGTACTGCACAGCTTCGATGGGTCCGACGGCATTTGGCCCTCGGCAGCCTTTATCGATGTTCAAGGCGTGCTAGATAGCACGACACAACGCGGTGGCGGCGGGCGTGGTACGATCTTTAGCCTAACGATAAGCGGAACAGAGAAGGTGCTGCATCGTTTCGTCCGCGGGCGTCAGGGCGCTGCCCCCGTTGCCGGCGTCATCGACGTGGACGGCACGCTTTACGGGACGACTGTTGATGGCGGCGCGCACCACGCCGGCACAGTCTTTAGCATCACAGCAAACGGCAAGGAGAAGGTGCTTCACGCCTTCGGCATAGGAACCGATGGCGCGGCTCCCTTCGCATCGCTAATCGACATGAACGGCACGCTGTACGGCACGACGGAACGCGGTGGCGCATACTCGTGCGCAGGCTACGGCTGCGGAACGGTCTTTAGCATCACGCCGAGCGGCTCGGAGACGGTGCTGCACAGCTTCGGAAGCGAAGGCGATGGGAGTGCGCCTGTTGCGTCGCTGATCGATTTGCATGGCACGCTCTACGGCACCACTGTCCGAGGTGGTGCATACTCGTGCGCGGGCTATGGCTGCGGAACGGTCTTTAGCATCACGCCGAGCGGCACGGAGAAAGTACTTCACAGCTTCGGCAGCGGCGCGACCGATGGCGCTTATCCGGAGGCCGCCCTAATTGAGGTAAAAGGCAGCTTTTACGGCACGACCGATGAGGGCGGCACGAACGGGAATGGAACGGTTTTTGTGTTCTCGCCATAGTTCATACTGAGGGGGATAGATACGTCCCAACCACCGCCGGGAAACCCGGACCGGAACTGCTGGGGCTCTTGTGTGGCATCCCTCGACGAAAGCCGCCCAGGCGACCGGTTTACATAAGGCTCGGCGAATGCGCCAGAGTTTGATGGCTGATCAACCCAGGTGCGAACTTCGCTCGGAAAATTTGCTCACCAGCTCGTTGAATGCCGCCGGCGCGTCGGCGCTGGCGACGTGACCGGCGCCCTGAATCTCAACGAGCTCCGCGCCGGCAATCCCTGAGGCGATCTCCTGCGCTAGCACACGCGGCGCGACGACGTCGCGTTCGCCGTACGCAACGAGCACCGGTACGTCGATGCTCGACAAAATATCGCGGTAATCGCCGGTCCACGTCGCGTGCGTCGATGCGATGAAACAGTCGACCGACTTACATGCGAACTGCTCGACCGTCTCGTACATGCGATCTGGAGGCAAACCGAGTTTGGCCGCGCGCTGCTCGCCGTAGGCCCGCATCGAGCCGGCGGTACGCGCCTCGGCCGAAATTCGCTGCGCGACGCTCTCGCCGTCGGGATAGCGGGCAAAACTCCCGAGGATAACCATCGCCGCGATACGCTGCGGCGCTCGCCGCCACAGCTCGAACGCAACCACGCCGCCGAGACTGCAGCCGACGAGCGTGGAGCGCTCGGCACCCAACGCATTCGCGACGGTCAGGACGTCCTCTGCGAACCCAGCGCGCGTGATCGTCGCGGGATCGGGATCCGGCTTGCCCGCGCCGTTCCCGCGCAGCTCGATCGCCGCGCAGAGCCGGCTGCCGCCGAAGAACTCGAGCTGACGGTCCCAAATCGCCGCGGTCGAGCCGACGCCGTGCACGAAGAGCAGAGCCGACGCTCCGTTTTTTGCTTTGGACCGGCCCGCAAGACGGGCCCCCGCGATCACGCCGCCTCGCGTTTGCGCGCGACGAACGCGCGCACCGCCTCGAGCGGCCGCGCGTTGAGCACGTCGGTTTTGGTCAGCCCAGCGCGGCGCGCTTGTCCGACCGCGAACTCGATCGCGGCCAGATCGCCGGTGCGGTGCGCGTCGCTGTCGAGCGCGAAGGTAACGCCGAAGGTCTTGGCTTTACGCGCGAGCGGCGCCGGAAGATCGAGCCGCGCAGCCTGTCCGTCGATCTCGAGCGCCGTACCGGTTCGCGCTGCGGCGGCGAAGACCGCGTCGTAATCGAACTCATAACCCGGCGAAGCATCGAAGCGGCGCCCAGTCGGATGTCCGATGATCGTCACGTACCGATTCTCGCACGCGTGGATGATTCGTGCGGTCATCTCGTCCCGTGATTGCCGCGTCGCCGAATGAACCGATGCGATCACGACGTCGAGCTGCGCGAGCACGGCGTCGTCGAAGTCGAGCGAGCCATCGGGAAGAATGTCGACCTCGCTTGCACAGAGCGTCTGGATTCCGTAGCGCCTGCCGAGCGTTTCGATCGCGGCGCGTTGTTCGAGAACCCGCGCCGCATCGAGCCCGTGGCGGCGGCCGCGGAAGTTCGAATGGTCGCTGACCGCATGGTACGCGTAGCCGCGTGCGGCGGCAGCCGCAATCATTTCTTCGAGCGTGTCGTCGCCGTCGCTCCAGGTCGTATGCATGTGGAAGTCGCCGCAGAGATCGGTCCGCTCGACGAGGTCGGGAATAGTGCGGGCGCGCGCGAGGTCGATTTCGTCGAGCCCACTGCGCAGCTCCGGCGGAACGTATTGCATGCCGAGCGCTTCGTAGACGCCGGCTTCGTCGGTGCAGGTGATCACTTCGCCGTTCTCAAGATTGAGGATGCCGTTCTCGCTGACGCGCAGGCTCGCGCGCACCGCCTGCTCGCGCAGCTTGATGTTATGCTCGCGCGAACCGGTGAAGTGCTGCAGCAAATTTCCATAGAGATGGTCGGGGAGCACGCGTAAATCGATCTGCAGGCCACCCGGAAGCCAGATGCTCGCTTTCGTCGGACCCTCCGCGAGCACGGCTTGCGCGCGTTTCCACCCGGTGAAGTGCGCGATCACGTCGGCTGCGTGCGGCGACGTACAGACCAGATCGATATCACCGACGGTCACTTCGGCGCGCCGCAGGCTTCCCGCGTAGCAAAGGCGGTCGAGCGGGGGTCCTTCGCGTACGTAATCCATCGCTTCGCCAGCGATCACGAGCGCCAGCGGAAGCGGCGTGCGCCGCTGGCGGCCGCGATAGGCGAGGATTCCCCGGCGCCAGTTCTCGATCGTCTTGCTTCCGAGGCGCGGCACGCCGGCGAGGGTTCCCGCCTCGATCGCGGCCTCGAGATCGGCGAGCGAAGCGATGCCGTGCTCGGTGAAGAGCAGCCCGGCCGTCTTGGTACCGATCCCGCTCACGCCGAGCACCTCGAGCAGCGAGGGTGGAAACCGCTCGTGGAGCTGATCGAGCTGGTCGGCTCGGCCGTCACGCACGAGCTGCTCGACAACGCCGCCGATGGACTTGCCGATGCCTGGGAGCTTCAAGTGCTCGCCGGAGGCAACCAGATCGCGAAGCGGCGGCGCGTTCTCGACCGAGGCTGCGGCCTTCTCGTAAGCCATGTATTTGTAGAACGAATCGCCCGCCATCTCCATGAGCGTGCGGATCTCGAGCAGTTTTTGTGCGACTTCGCTATTGGTCAACATGAGACGTACGGTGGACTTGGCTCCGGCGCGCCGAATGTACTCCCTGCAATGCCGCTCTTACGCATGCGAGAGGCAACGTTCTCGCGCGGCGCGCGCTGCGCCGGTCCGGTGACGCTCGACCTCGAGCGAGGCGAACGTGCGGCGCTGCAGTACGCTTCTCCGCAGGAGGCCACGATCGTCGCATTGCTCGCGACCGGCATCGTGAAGGCATCGAGCGGGCTCGTACTCATCGGCGACTACGATCCCAGGGTTCAGTCCGTTGCGTGCAAGCGCATCGCGGCTCTCGTGCCCCACGAGCCGTTCGCGATCGACGAAAGCGAGTTCGAGCGCTACGTCGCGTATCGCGCCGCGCTCTGGAATCTCGAGCCGCAGCGGGCGCGCACGCACGCCGCACTCTTGCGCCGACGCCTCGCGGGGATGCACGAAACGCTGGCTTATCCGCTGATCGGCGCGTTGATCGGAATGCCGCAACTGCTCGTGCTCGATCGCCCCGAACCGGCCTACGCCCGGCAGATCCTCGCGGCGGCAGGCGACCGTGCGATGCTCTCGGTTCACGCCGACGCGGCGGCGGTGCGAGCCTTTTCGCCGCGTGCGATCGGCGGACTTCGGGTAACCGGGGCGTGAGGGCGCGCACGCTACTCGGCGTTCTTCGCGCGCGTCTTTACGCGCAGCGGCGCATCGTCTTCTACTCGTGCGCGGCAGCATTCGTCGCCGGACTCTTTCAACCGGACGGCGTTGCGGCGCCGCTCTTTCTGCTCTCGCTCCTCGGCATCGCGATGGCTCTCGCGCAGAGTCCCGGACTTCACCCGCACCTCGACCGGTGCGAACAGAGCGCGCCGCTCTTCGGGCGCGAGCTCGCGCGAGCGAAAGCGGTCGTGCCGTGCGTCGCCGCGACGCTCGCAGCGCTTGCGTATGCATGCGCGCAAGCTCTTCGCAACGCGCCGGCCGTGCCGCTGACGCTGCTGATTGCAATCGCCGCTGTCGGCGCCGCTACGCTGATCGCACTATCGGCCACGATCCGGCGCGGCGGATCGCGGGTGCTTTACGTGGTCTTTGCCGCCGCCGCGAGCGGCGTCGCGTACGTGCTCGTTGCGGCTGCGCGTTCGATTCCGGCCGAGCTACTCTTTTGCGGGATCGTTGCGTTCTTCGCGTTGCGCCAGTACGGCGAGGCGCTGGCTCGTTACGATCCGATTTGAGCGGGAATCGCGGTCGCGAGCTTCTCCAGCATGGCCCGGTTGAATTGCAGCATATCGTCGCTGCCGCGCGAGGAGACCCAGTTGGAATCGGCGACCGTCGGCTGATCGCGATAGAGGCCGCCGGCGTTGCGAATGTCGTCGGCGATCGAATGGACGCCGGTGACTTGGCGGCCGCGGACGATTTGCGACGAGATCAGAACCTGCGCTCCGTGGCCGATCGAGAACATCGGCTTCTTGACGGCGTCGAACTCGCGGACGAAACGCTGCACTTCCGGATCGGTTCGAATTCGGTCGGGCGACGATCCGCCGGGGATCAGAATCGCATCGAAATCTTCGGCAGTACAATCGGCGACGAGCTCTTCGGCACGAAGGCTCTGTCCGTCGTCGAGGCCCCGTTTGCCGCGAATCCGCTGACGCGCCCGCTCGTCGAGACCGACGACCGTAACGATCGCGCCGGCCTCTTCGAGGGCTCGGCGGGGCTCCGCCATCTCGATCTCTTCGAACCCGTCGCCGATAAGAGCGGCGACGCGCTTTCCTTCTACTCCCTGCATATCGGCCGGGTCATTCGCGCCGGTCCCTAGCGCACCTTCGGTATTACGACGTGCGTCGCACGCTCCGCGGGGAAGGTCGCGGCAACGGCGTAGCCGAGCGCGGGCAGGTCGGTCCCGGCAAAGAGGTGCTCGCCAGCACCGAGCAGCGTCGGAACGACCGCCAGGTGCTTCACCCGAAGAGTCCTCGAACGAGTCCGCCGTCGACGGAGATGGTTTGCCCGGTAACGTAACGCGCCGGTTCGCTGCAAAGGAATGCAGCCATCGCCGCAAACTCCTCCGGCGACGCGATGCGCCCCATCGGGACTTCGCTCGCGGCCTCACGCAATTTCTGTTCGTCGTCGCCGTAGAGCGACCGCAATCGTGCGGTCTCGATACGCCCGGTCGCAATACAGTTTACGGTGACGCCGTCGCACGCCACTTCGGCCGCCAGCGTACGGAGCGCCGCAACGAGCCCGGTTCGAAACGCATTCGAAAGGACGAGCGTATCAATCGGCTGTTTTACCGAGGTCGAGGTCAATGCGACGATGCGCCCCCATCGTCGCGCACGCATTGGTGGCACGAGCGATTCCGCCAAGACGAGCATGCTCCGCATGATGAGGCCGTAGGCGGCATCCCAATCGGAGACGGTCATCTGCGTGAATCGGCCCGCTTTGGGGCCCCCGCCGTTGAGAATGGCGATGTCCACCTCGCCGAAGACTCCACGCACCTGCTCGAGCATTGTGGTAATCGAGCGCGGATCGGCCAAATCGAGCGCGAAGGCGCGCGCCCCGGTCGCCCCGAGTGCCTCTGCCTTGCGCGCGACGGCGGCGCTTCTCTCTTGATCGCGAGCGGCAATCGCCAGCTTGACGCCTTCGGCCGCGAGCGCGAGCGCAATCGCCTCGCCGATTCCGGCGCTTGCGCCGGTGACGAGCGCGGTCCGCCCCCGAATTCCAAGATCCATTGCGTGGTCCGATTTTTGCGGAGGCGGGAGGGAACCTTGCGCGGACCCGCCGCGTTTGTTATCCTATGCCGGTCGTTGGGACGGGTGAAAAGCCTGTACCCAGGCGAGACCATCCTGTTCAAGGAGTTTTCATCGTGCCGCTCACCAAGGAACAAAAGGCCGACATCGCCGGCAAATACGGCCGCGGATCGAACGATACCGGATCGGCCGAAGTACAGATCGCGATGCTCACCAGCTCGATCACGCAGCTTACCGAGCATCTGAAGATTCACAAGAAGGACCACCACAGCCGGCGCGGCCTCCTGCTGCAGGTCGGCCAACGGCGCCGTCTGTTGAACTACTTACACGAAAAAGACCTCGAACGCTATCGCACGTTGATCTCGGCACTCGGCCTACGCCGTTAGCCGCCGATCCGACGATGGCGCCCGTAAGGTAACGCTCGTGTCGACCCGCCTGCATCGGCTCGCACTCGGCGCGGCACTCGTGACCGTAGCGTGTTCCGGCCGATGGGGCGCATCCGCTCTGGCGCCGCCGGCTCCCGCGCCGCCGCAGCACGCGGGGTCGACGGCGCTCTACGTGGCGAATCGTTGGGGCAACTCGATCTTCGTTTACGAGCCGGGCAGCGACCGCCCGTCGCGCAAGATCTCCGACGGTATCGCCTCGCCGATCGCGCTAGCGCAGGATTCTACGGGCAATCTCTTCGTTGCGAACTCGCCGCTGCGCAAACACGGCTGGGTGAGCGTCTACGCTCCCGGCGCAACGAAGCCGGCGCGCCGAATCAGCAGCGGAATCACGGAGCTCTCGTTGATGGCGGTCGGACCGTCGGGCAATCTCTTCGTTGCGAACTTGCGCGGGGACGCCGTCTACGAGTTCGCGCCGGGAAGCAAAACCCTCGGTCGTACGATCGCTCAAGGCGTCGCCGGGGCATTGGGACTTGCCGTCGACCCGTCAGGCTATCTCTACGTGTCGAACTGCGTGCGCTGCGTCGATCCCTTTCATTATAATACGATCACGATCTACGCGCCCAAAAGCACCAAACCGTTACGCACCATACGAACCGGGTACCACCTGCCCGGAAACATTGCGTTCGACGCGACGGGGAATGCGTACGTCAACGTCGATCTCTCCATCAACGTCTACGAAAAACACGGAACGAGACGGCTTCGCACGTTGAGCGGAGCGGCCGGCATGCTCGACTTCGACGCGTCAGGCAACCTGTTCTCGGCACAGCGAAAGTACGACAATGGCGGAGGGCGGGTTTTCGTCTTTCCGCCTGGAGCGACGACGCCGTCATACGCCATCACGAAGGGCATCTACAATCCCGGCGCGATCACGATCGACGCGAACGATAACGCCTTGTACGTAGCCAACTCTTCTCACAACGACGTCGCCGTCTATCCGGCCGGCCGGTTGGAACCGTCGCGAACGATCGGCGTTGCAACCGGCTTGGAAGACCCGCAGGCTCTCGCCTTGGACGCCAACGGCAACCTGTATGCCGCCAATACGTACGAATCGACGGTTACCGTCTACGCCCCCGGGGGCAGCGACGTGCTTCGGACGATCACCAAAGGCATCGCAAGCCCCTCGGCGCTCGCGTTCGACCGAGCCGGTAATCTCTACGTTGCAAACGTCTACGGCAACGAGGGCGGCAGCGAGGTCGGTGGCGCGATTACCGTCTACGCGCCTGGTGAATCGAAACCGTTCCTCTCCATCGTCAACGGCGTTCATGGAGCGAACTACTCGTTGGGCTTCGACCGGGCGCAGAACCTCTACGTGGCGAGCGGATGTCCGTACGAAAACGCGCCGATTACCGTGTACGCTCACGCAAGCAAGACGTTGCTGCGCACGATCTCTAAAGGCATCGCGTTTCCGTGCGCGCTCGCGCTCGACGCGTCGGACAATCTATACGTCGCGAACGTCGGGTCGGACGACGTTGCCGTCTATCCGCCCGGCGGCTCGACACCGGCCCGCACCATCGAGCGCGGCATCGATTATCCCGACGGAGCGGCGATCGATCGGCTGGGCAATTTGTTCGTGACGAATGCCCGCGGTGGAAATGGAAGAACGTGGGGTTCCGTCGCGGTCTATCCGCCGGGCGGCATCGGACCTTCGCGTGTCATTACCCGCGGGCTTACCGGCGGTGGCGGCCCCGGAACTCCGGTCCTCGGTCCATCGGACGAGCTGACCGTCGTGGATTCACCGAAGATCGTCGTCTACGCGAGCGGCGGTGGCAAGCCGATTCTCTCGATCGAACGCGGCCTTCACGCCCCGGCATCGCCGGTCTACGACCGCAAGGGAAACCTATACGTCGCCAATCAGAATACCAGCACGGTCGTCGAATACGCCGCCGGCACGAACACAATCATCCGCACGATCCCGGCAGTGAAAGCATATCCCGACGCGCTAATTTTCGCGCCAAACGGAAATCCCTGATTTGGGAACACCTTTCGAAAGCCCCGATTTAGATGCAGCTCGAGGAGCCGACGGCCGAAGTTTACTACGGTAAACGAGGCCCGAGGCGACAAAGAGATGCGCTAAATCTGGGCTTTCTTGCGAGAAAAGGCACGGCGGGCGGCGGCCTCAATTGCGCCGGCTCCCATGCCGTAATACTCGATCAACTCGACCGGATCGCCCGACTGTCCGAACGTATCCTCGACGCCGACGAACTCGATCGGGACCGGACGATGCTGGGCGAGTATCTCGGCGACGCGCGAGCCCATGCCGGCGTGCTTCTGATGCTCCTCGACCGTCACGACCGTACCGCACGACTCCGCGGCGTCGAGGATCGCCGCTTCGTCCATCGGCTTGACGGTGTGATTGTTGACGACGCGGCACTCGATGCCGTCGCGCGCGAGGCGGTCGGCCGCGACCAGCGCGTTATAGACTAAGATGCCGCATGCAACGATCGCGACGTCGCCGCCCTCGCGGAACGTCTGCGCCCTTCCGATTTCAAAAGGCGTCTCGTCGGTCGTTATCACCGCTGACTTTTCGCGCCCGAATCGGAGATACGTTGGACCCCAAGTCGCCGATAACGCGAGCGTCGCCTTCTTGGTTTGCACTGCGTCGCACGGAACGACGACCATCATGTGCGGAATGACCCGCATGATCGCGATGTCTTCGATCGCCTGATGCGTCGCGCCGTCGGGCCCGACCGAAACCCCGGCGTGTGCGCCGGCGATCTTCACGTTCGTTTCGTTGAGCGCCATGATCGTGCGGACTTGCTCCCACGATCGCCCCGGGTTGAACATGGCATAGCTCGCGATCCAGGGGATCTTGCCGACCGCCGCGAGGCCGCCCGCCATCGCCACGAGCATCTGCTCGGAGACGCCGATCTCGACGTACTGCTCGGGGTGGGCTTTTTTAAAGCCCTCGAAGCGCGTCGATTCCGAAAGGTCGGCGCAGATGCCGAGCACGTTGCGGTCACGTGCACCCGCCTCGATCAATCCTTCGCCGAATCCGTTGCGCGTGGGGACTTGCTTGAGCTCGCCGTTGCGATAATCGACCAAGTGCATTGCTGCGGCCGCGGCATCGGCGACGTTCGTACCGCTATGCATCGGCCGCGATTCCTTCGCGCTCCGCCGCGAGCTCGCGCAACGCTTGTTCCGCCTGCTGTGCGTTGGGCGGCTTGCCGTGCCACGTGTAGTCACCTTCCATGTACGATACGCCCTTGCCGGGGACGGTGTGGGCGATGATCACCTGCGGCTTCCCGGTGCAACGCGTCGCGCGCTCGGCCGTCTCGACGAACGCGGCGAGATCGTTGCCGTCGCACTCGAGCACTTCCCAGTTAAAGGCCCGATACTTATCGGCAAGCGGTTCGAGCGGCATGACGTCCTCAGTGCTGCCGTCGATCTGAATGAAGTTGCGATCGACGATCGCGGTGAGGTTATCCAGCGCGAACTTCGCACCCGTCATCACCGCTTCCCAATGGAGTCCGCATTGATGCTCCGCATCCGACGTGACGACCCAAACGCGAAACGCCTTGCCGTCGAGCTTCGCGCCCAACGCCATCCCGACGCCCTGCGCCAAACCCTCACCGAGCGGACCGGAGGTCGTTTCGACTCCTGGCAGACGCACGCGCTCGGGGTGGCCCTGCAGCCGCGTTCCGAACTTGCGCAACGTCAAGAGCTCTTCGAGTGGAAAATATCCGAAGTTCGCCATCGCGGAGTAGCGTACGGGCGCGATGTGACCGCACGAGAGCAGGAGACGATCGCGATCGGGCCACTCGGGATTGGCGGGGTCGTGTCGCATCAGGTGCCCGTAGAGGGCGGCAAATATGTCGGACATATCGAGCGGGCCGGCGGAGTGTCCGGAGCCGGCGGCGAGCAGCGCTCGAATGATGCCCTGGCGCACGTCATTTGCCTTGAGCTTGAGCTCCGTCAAGCCTGCGGGGGTAAGCGATGGCATGGAATGGGCGATTAGCAGGCCGCAAAAAAACCCCTGGCGTGCGCCTGGGGCTCCGCGGCAGCCCGCTGGGGGAGGTCGCGGCTCGGCCCCGCCGAATCCTGGTCAGGCAAATCAAAACAATAAAATAGTCCGAATTTAGGAGAAAATGTGCCCGATTCCGTAACTTTAACGGTCGGCGGGCGCACGATGACCATCGAAACTGGCGAACTGGCGAAGCAAGCAAACGGCTCCGCGTTGGTTCGTTATGGCGATCAAAATGTCGTGCTCTGCGCCGTAACTGCCTCCGAGAAACCTCGCGAAGGCATCGACTTCTTTCCCCTCACCTGCGACTTCGAAGAGAAGATGTACGCCGCCGGAAAAATCCCGGGAGGCTACATAAAGCGTGAAGGGCGTCCACCCGAACACGCGATCATCAGCTCGCGTCAAATCGATCGTCCGATTCGTCCGCTCTTTCCCGACGGTTTCCGCAATGACGTTCAGATCGTCGCCACCGTGCTCTCGATCGATCCCGAACTCGATGCCGACGTTCTCGGCGTCTGTGCCGCCGGTGCCGCGCTGGCATTGAGCGACATCCCCTTCGAGAAAACGGTCGCCGCGGTGCGCGTCGGTCGTGACGAGAGCGGCGAGTACGCCTGCAACCCGACGCTGCCGCAATGCGCGAGCGGCGGAATGGACATCGTGATCGCCGGCACCGCCGATGGCGTCATGATGGTCGAGGGCGGCGGAAACGAAATCAGCGAAGAGGATTTCCTCGGCGCGGTCGAGTTTGCGCACGCGGAGATTCGCAAGATCGTCAAAGCGATCGAACAGCTCGCGAAAAAAGCCGGCAAAGCGAAGCGGGAGTATCCCGTCAACGCCGTCGATGCGGATCTCGACCGCTGGGTACGCAAGAGCTTCGCGAAAGACGTCGCCAAGGCCATGCGCACCGTCGATAAGCAGAAGCGCGAAACCGCGTTCAACGCGCTCTCGGTAGACGAAGCGCTGGCGCGCTGCGGCAAGAAGGACGAGAACGTCAAGGCGTTGCTCGAGGTTCCGGCTACCGCGAAGGAGTTCGGCAAGGTCATCAAGGCCATGGAGGAAGACGAGCTTCGCACCATGGTCGTCGACGAGAAGATTCGGCCCGACGGCCGCAAACCCGACGAAGTTCGTCCGATCTGGTGCAAGGTGCATTACGTTCCTCGCGTGCATGGCTCGGGCGTCTTCACCCGCGGTCAGACGCAGGTCTTTACCGCGGCTACGCTCGGTTCGACGAGCGACGCCCAGCGGCTCGACGGCATCGTTGCCCTCGAAAACAAGCGCTACATGCACTTCTACAACTTTCCACCGTACTCGGTCGGTGAGACGCGGCCGATGCGCGGTCCCGGTCGCCGGGAGATCGGTCACGGTCATCTCGCGGAGCGGGCGCTCATACCAGTTCTTCCGCCGAAGGAAGAGTTTCCATATACGCTCCGCTTGATCAGCGAAGTGCTCGAATCGAACGGCTCCTCGTCGATGGCCTCGGTCTGCGGTTCGACGCTCGCGCTCATGGACGCCGGCGTTCCGATTCGCGAACACGTTGCGGGCGTTGCGATGGGGCTGATCCTCAAAGGCAGCAAGTACGCGATTCTCACCGATATTCAGGGCCTCGAAGACGCCCTAGGCGAGATGGACTTCAAAGTCGCGGGCACCAAAAAAGGCATCACCGCGATCCAGATGGACATCAAGGTGCAGGGCGTTACGATCGCAATCATGCGCGAAGCGATGGAGCAAGCGCGCAAGTCGCGTTACGCGATCATCGACAAACTCATCGAAACGATCGCGCAGCCGCGCGAGCAACTCTCGGACTTCGCACCGCGGATGATCGTCGTCAAGATCGACCCGGCGAAGATCAAGGACGTCATCGGTCCCGGCGGCAAGATCATCAACAAGATCATCGCCGATACCGGCGTCCAAAAGATCGACATCGAGGACGACGGCAGCGTCTTTATCACCTCGCTCGACGGCGCATCCGGCGACAAGGCGAAGGAGATCGTCGAGAACCTAACTCGCGAGGTCAGAGTCGGAGAAACGTATCTCGGTACGGTGACGCGGATCATCAGCATCGGCGCTTTCGTCCAGATTCTGCCGGGCAAAGAAGGGCTCGTGCACATCAGCCAACTCGCGCCGAACCGCGTCGACAAGGTCGAAGACGTCGTCAAACTCGGTGACGAGGTCACCGTCAAGGTGATGGAAATCGACGGTCAAGGACGGATCAATCTCTCGCGAAAAGCGCTTCTGGGAGGGGTATCGGGGAACGGCGACTTCCGCGCTCCGCGCCGCGAAGTGCGGGAGCCGAGCCCGGCCCCGGCATCATCCGGGCCACCGGTAGGATCCGGTGCACCAGTAGGGCCCGCGGCACCGGCTGAAGCCGGCGCACCGCCGACGCGGCGCCGACGCCGCCCGCAGACGCGACGCGACGAGGCGTAGAACTCAGAGCTCTGGTACCAGCGTAGGATCAGCGCGCGGAGAAACGGAGTCCGGCGTCGACGAACGTGCGCCGCATTCTGTCCTCCGCGCCCGCGTACCAGCGCAATCGGCTGCCGGCCGGACCCGAGATTGCGCCGTCAAAATGGTAAAACGGAAGACCGTCGAGGAGATCGCGGCGGTAGATCGCATCGGCGCGGATCGCCGTGCCGGTGTCGTACGTCAACCACACCGCATTCACCGTCGGAGCAGCTCCGTAAGGAAGGACCGTTCCGTAGTTCGGTGCGGAGTCGTTGACGTGCATCGTCCACGTGCGTAACGAGATTGCCGGCGCGACCTGCCAGACCGCGGAGAACCCGACCGACGAGATCTTCCCGCTCGAGGCGCCGCTGACGTTCTCTGATGCCCCCTCGACCTCGAGGCGGACGCGCGCGCCGTCCGTATAGCTCAAGATTGCCGCTTGCAACGAATTTCGCGAGAGCTGCACCGGCGCCGGCATGGCTTCGGCGTAGAGATACTGTTCCACGAAGGTTGGGAGCGTAAAAGAGCCGCTTCCCTGGAGGTCGAGGCTCCACTTGCCGTTTGGAAAGAGCCGCGCTTCGAGCGACGGCACCGCTAGCGCCGTTCGCGCCGGCTGCGAGACGCCGTAGGTGCCCCCTCCATAATCGAACCAGAAGGCGCCGACTCCCGCCGTTACCACGTAATCGGTTCCGGTTGCGGTCAGGCCTGCGTCGGCGCGCGTTTGGTCGAGCGACGCTCCGACGCGCGCGAGTGAGAGCGACTGTGCGTCGTAAAAGCCGGTCGACGAGCGAACCGCCGCATCGGCGAACGCGACGATCGGGCCGCTGGTATGAATACCCGCATCGAAGCCCGTGTCCGACCAACCGGTCGAGGTCGGCCACTGGTACGTGCTCGCAACGTAGTTGCCGCGATCCATCACCGCCGAGAGGGATAGGTTGAGCGCGCGCGGAGCGCTAAAGTTCGCGTCCGCAAACGAGAAGCTCCCCGCGAACGCCGAGGCGGGCGACTCGTAATCGCGGCCTTGCTCGCTGCCGCCGGCGATGCTGAACGACTGCTCCGCTCCCAACGGCACCGTCGCAAAGAGGTCGCCGCGCTGGCGCGACTCTTCATTGTTGCTGAACGATCCAAACGCGAGCGCCGACGAGTCCGTTCCAATTTCTCCCCGAGCGATTGCGTCGCTGCCGAGCGTCGCGACTTCGGCGCTCGAGCCGGCGACGAACGGATCGAGCTGGACGACGCCCCCAGCAGCCTGATCGCCGTAGGCGAACGCGTTGGTTGCGTTTCGCAGCGCGGCGCCCTGCTCGTAGAACGCGGGAATGAGCGAATAGGGCGATTCTCCATTGACGACGTCGTAGTTCGGCGCGCCGTTGTCGACGAGCAGCGAACCGCTCGACGCAAGCCCCCGATCGCTTATGGTCGAGCCGGGATAGGGGGTCGTCGTCTGCTCCAGGAGGCTGAACGGATGCAAGGCGACTGCCGATTCGACGTGGGCGTAGGGCAGGTTCGCCAGGTCGGCCGCCGAGGGTGACTCGCTCGCGAGCGCATCGTATCGCCGGACGATGGCGACGACCGGCTCGCCGGGCTTTACGGCCACGACCGCCGCCAGGCAGTACCGGCAGGTGATGCGGACCGAGCCGATACCGGAGCCGTGAAGGGCGAAGGTACCAGCCGCATCGGTCGTGGAGGCCGAGCCCGGTCCCGCAGCGGTCAAGCCCGTCACGGCGGCGCCGGCGACCGCTGCCCCATGCTGATCGCGTACCGATCCGACCACCAGCGGGGTCTGGGCGCCTGCCGGCGACGCCGCGAACGCGGCCAAGATCACGATCCAGAGGCCGGCGAGCGCGCGATTCACGGATTCTTTAGACTTTCGGCTATGATGAGAGGAAGTGTCAACAACCCTGAAACGCCTACTCGCGACCGGTCTTCTCGCCGGCGCGCTCCTCTGCGGCCGAATTGCCGTAGCGAGCGCCGCTTCGCTCGAAGACCTGCTCTCGGGGGCATTAACCCCGTCGGCCGCGCCGGCACTCCTCGGACCGATCACCGCCGCCGGGCGGGTCGGATGGGAGTGCAAACCGGAGCGCGCAGCCGCGGCAGGCACTTGGAACGACGCCGAATTGCCTCGCGACGGCACGCAGTGAACGATGCGGGTTCTGCTGCTCGTCGCCCTTCTTACCCAAGTCGAGGCCGGGTTCGGAATTGCACAGACCTACTCGACGCAGAGTCCCGCACCCCGGACGACATCCGTCCCGCAGTTGCGTGCACTGGCCGTTCGACGAGAGATCGAAGAGCGCTTCGTTATCGGCATCGATGCGGAGGCGCGCGGCGACTGGACGAATGCGAGCCTTGAGTTCGAGCGCATCGTCGCGCTACGGCCGGCCGAGCCGCAAGGCTCGACGGCGCACTACGATCTTGCGATCGCTTACGCGAACCTAAAGCGATACGACGCCGCGGCTCGCGAACTGCGCGCCGCGCTCGCGCTCGATCCGGGCTTCCTCGCCGCAATGGCAAACCTCATCTCGGTCGACATCGCGCGCGGCGATCTCACCGAAGCGCGGCGCATCGCCAATCGCTACGTAACGCTCGCACCCGACTCGGCACGCGCGCTCTATTCGCGCGGAATCGTGGCGCTCCAAAACGGCGATGCCGCGACCGCGCGCGACGACTTCGGCAAGCTGCTGCACGGAAATCCATCGTACGCGGTCGCGCACTACGATCTCGCGCTCGCCGAAGAACGCCTGGAGCGCTATCAAGCGGCCGAACGCGAACTCCGCACCGCACTCTCGCTTGCCCCTGCATACGCTCGCGCCCGGTTCGCGCTCGGCGTCGTCCTTCTGCGAGAGGGAGACCATACCGCCGCACGCAATGAATTCGCTCAGGCGACGCTCGACGCAGCGGGCGACCCGGCGCTGCAGAATATCGCGGCCGCGATGCGCGACTCGATCAAGTCCCCGTAGCGCTTTAGACTTTCTTCATCATCGAACGCTAGCCTAAGCCACATTCCTACGCTCTCTGGAGGTTATATGTCTAGAAAACTTGCGGCAGCAGCGGTGGCGCTGGCCGCCGCCGCTCTCGCGGCGTGCGCGGGTCACTACGGCAGCGCGAATAGCGGCACGTCCGCCCTACCCGGAACGCCGGAACTCAAAATCACTGCCACGCTTCCGGACGGATCGACCGGCTCGGTCATGGAAGAACTTCCCGCAGAAGGCCTCGGCACGATTAAGGATCCGAACTGGAGTGCCACGCTCGGCGGTTTCACGCAGCAACAATTTTCACAAGCGCTGGGCTTTCCGCCCGGCACGAAGCTGACGATTACGAACATTTCGAAGAGCATTCACCACACGTTCAACGTCGTCAAGAAGATCACGGGACCGCCGGCGAAGTTCCCGAAGAGTCCGACGCTGTCGATGATGGCTTCGGGCGGCCCGTTGAAGAAAGGCTATGCCAGCGGCGTGATCAATCCGGGTTCGTCGGTAAGCGTCACCGCGAAGCGACCCGGAATCTATCTGTTCGGCTGCGCGTTCCACTATCACGAGGGAATGCAAGACGTCATCGTTATCGCAACGGGCGCGACGCCCGGACCGCAGGCAACCGCTCCGGCTCGATGAATCTTCGCAGCCCGGCATTCTGGCTCGGCGCGCTCGCAATCGCCGCAGTTACGGCTTGCACGAACGGCGGCGGCTTGGGGAGTATCGGCGGCGGAGGCGGAGGTTCGCCTTCGCCGCTGCCCTCCTCGTCGGCGATCGGCCTCGGTATACCGACCGGAAAGATCGGTGTCGAGAACGATCCCGTCTGGGGCACCGTGAGCGGCTACACGCAAGAGAAGACCGCGCAAGTTCTCGCGTTTGCTCCGGGCGCGCAGATTACGATCGAAAATCTTTCGAAAAACACGCCGCACACGCTCAACGTGATTGCGGCCACCAACGGGCCGCCGCCGCAATGGCCGGCGAGCCCAAGCCTATCGTTCTATGCCAACGGAAACGGCAAACTCGGCGTCGGCTACGCGAGCGGCATCGTCAATCCCGGCACGTCGGTGACGGTAACGCTCTCAAAGGTCGGAATGTATCTCATCGGCTGCGCCTTTCACTACGTATCGAACAACATGCGCGACGTGATCCAGGTCGTCGCCGGCGCGACGCCCGGGCCGACGGCATCGCCGGGACCGGGCGGCTATGCGGAGCGGCGCGCTGCGGCAAGAACCACCGCCCCGAGCGCACCGCAACCGCCGCTCGTCGATCAGCGCGGTGACTCGTTCACACTCGCTTCGCTGCGCGGCAGGCCGCTGGTCATCACGTTCATTTCCGCGCACTGTACCGACGCCTGCCCGCTGATCGACGGTCAGTTCGCCGACGCAGCGCGCCGAATCGAACGGGCCCATCTCGCGGCACGATTGCTTACAATCACCCTCGACCCCGAGCACGATTCGCCGAGTACGATGCGCGAGCTCGCCTCACGTTTCGAAGCAAATCCGCACTACTGGCTGCTCGCGGGCGGCTCGATTCGCAACGTCCGCACCGTCATGCGCGAGTTCGGCGTTCTCTCCGTCGAGGGTAAGCGAGGATATCACGATGAACACACCACCTTCGTCTACGTCATGAATAGCAACGGCCGGCTCGCCCAAACGATGCTCGCGTCGAGCGCGCTCAGCGACTCGATCGTCGATGCAGTACGCGATCCAAAACTGGTGGCATCGCGATGATTCGCCGATCTGCCGCGCTCGTCGCGCTCGTGCTCGCCGCCTGCACGGCGGGCGGCGTTCCTTCGTCGTCGGGCGGAGGCGGAGGCGTCACCATTAACGTCAGTCTCACCCAGTTTGCGCAAACACCAACGCCGTACGGCACGAGCCTCGGCTACTCACCCGCCGTGACAACCGTCTCGGTCGGCACGCAAATTCACTTCGTCAACGTCGACACCTTCGCGCACACTGCGACCGCGATTCCCGGGGCAACGACCTTTCCGGGCACCTCGCCGTTTACAGCCAAGGCGTTACAGCAGACAGGAACCACGCTCTCTGGGGGATTTACAAGCGGCGCTTTGCAGCCAAATGGGTCGTCGCAAAACATTACCGCCGATCGGCCGGGAACGTATCTCTTCGGCTGCTTCTTCCACTACGGCGCCGGTATGCGAGCGGCGATCGTTGCGCAGTAAACTCAGGGTCGCGGCTCTCGCGCTGCTCTTCGCCGCATTGACCAACGCGCCGGCGCGCGCGATTCCAATCTTCGCGCAGCGCTATCATTTCAAGTGCGGCCAATGCCACAGCGTTTTGCCGGAACTCAACGCGTTCGGAAACTATTTCCGGTCCCACGGCTATCGCTTGCCGCTCCCCGAACACGGCACGACGATTTTTGCGCTCCGGTATCAGCTCGAATACGACAAAGTGCCGGCGCCCGACGGCCCGCGCTACTCGCAGGGCGGCATCTTGCTCGGCAGCGGCAACATCGGCCCGATCACGGCCTACCTTCACTATAACTTCGGCTCCGGCGGCGGTCCCGCGGCGACTTACTTGCTTTTTGCCGCCGGGTATAACGCGCACACCCAGACGCTCTTTCGTGGAGGCCTCTTCGAGCTTCCACTCGCGCAATCACCGGGTCAGCGTCTCGACGATTTAGAGCAGTACGGCTACTACGGCGCGCACGTCGGCCTCAACAACCTTCCGCTCTCGTCGCCGCGCTGGGGCCTCATGGCAGAACGAACCTTCGGAAACTTCCGCGTGGACGGCGTCGTCGACTTTGGCTTCTACGCCGGCTCGGCGTACGGCGGCAAGCCGGTGGCGACCGGTGAGTATACCTGGATGAAGAGTCCGGAGATGAGCATCTGGCTGCGCGATACGCTCTACCAAAAGAATAAAGGCGAGGTCGATCTGGGGGCCACCGCACTCGGGGGAACGCTGGGCGTGCTCGAAACCGGGCGCCTTCCCTACGCGGACCTCTACGAGCGCTACGGTCTACTCGCTCACGCGGGGTACGGGAACCTGGACCTTCAAGCAGAGCAGTGGTACGGCGATGACCACGACGCCGACGGCTTTCTCACCAACCAACACTCGACCGGCGGGTACGTCCGGTTGAAGTACTATCCGATTCCGCACGCGTACTTCGGCCTGCGCTACGATGCCTATGCCAATCCGTTCATCAACCGCGATTTCGTTTACTATGCCGCCGTCCAGATCGCGCCGTTCCGCATACTCGCCCAAGAGGTGCAGCCGCCGGCCCAGCATCCATTTTTTAGTGCCGCGCTGACAGTAGCAATCCCGGGGCCGTTGAAGAACTAGCGTAAGGGCATATGAGAGTTCTGGTAGTCGAAGACAACGCTCCGGTCGCCGAATCGATCCGGATGATGCTCGAGGCGCGCAAGTACGCCGCCAACGTCGTCGCGGACGGGGCGGCCGGACTCGACCATTTGCTGCGCCGCTGCTACGATGCGGCCGTCATCGATGTCGGACTGCCGGGCCTGGACGGCTTCTCGCTCGCACGCAGCGCTCGGGCGGAGGGCGTGCAGACGCCGATCCTCATGCTCACGGCCCGCGACGCCGTCGAAGATCGGGTCGCCGGGCTCGAGTGCGGAGCCGACGACTATCTCGTCAAGCCGTTCGTCGAGGACGAGTTGGTCGCGCGGATCGGCGCGATTCTGCGCCGTGGGGACCGGCCGATGCTCGGCGTCGTCGAGGCCGGCGCCTTGCGCATCGATCTCGCAGCGCGCAACGTGCTCTACAACGGCAGGCCGGTCGTCCTAGGCGCGACCGAGTTCCGTCTTTTGGAGTTTCTCGCCCGTAACGCCGGGATCGCGCTCTCGCGCACGCAGATCGTCGAGCGTATCTGGGATTACGACTTCGAAGGCTCCAGCAACATCGTCGACGTCTACGTCAGCCAGCTCCGGCGAAAGCTCAAGGTGCTGGGAGCGAGCGGTGTCATCGAAACGGTATGGGGTATCGGATACCGCCTAAAAACCGGTTGATTCTTCGCGCGGCGGCACTCTATCTCGCCATCTTCGTCTGCGTGCTCCTCGCGCTCAATGCCGGGGCGTACGCGTTCATGGCGCGCGAGTATGCATCGCTGCTTGCGCCCGCACTCGGAACGCCCGAAGGTTCGCAGGCGCTGACTGCGGCGATGCGCCGCGTCGCAGCGACGCTCGCGGCGCTCGACGTGCCGATCGTCGCAACCGTCGCCATCGCTTCGTACTTCTTAGCGCGAGCGACGATTGCGCCGCTTGAAGCCGCGCGCGAGCGCGAACGCGTCTTTGCCGCCGATGCGGCGCACGAGCTGCGCTCGCCGCTTGCAACGATCGCCGCAATTGCGCAGGCTGCACGCATCCGAGCTCCCGAGGAGGCCCCGAGCGCGTTCGAAGCGATCGCGCGCAGCGCGTTCGAAGCCTCCGCCGTCGTAACCGACCTGCTCACGCTCGCGCGCGATCCTGCCCGCGGCGCGCTGCATTGCGAGCCGGTCGATCTCGGGGCGGTCGTCTCCGACTCCACACGCGAGACGCAACCAATCGCGAGCGCGCGAGGAATACGGCTCGAGAGCTCTCCGAGCAGCGCGATCGTCGACGGCGATGGGCGGCGACTGCGCGAGCTCGCGCGCAATCTGCTCGACAATGCGATCCGGCACGCCCACGGGAGCGTCGCGATCGCCTCGCGCCGGAACGGCGGGCTCTGCGAAATCGTCGTCGACGATGACGGCGATGGCGTTCCCCCCCAGGAACGCGAGCGAATCTTCGAGCGCTTCTACCGCCGCGCGGACGACGGCGGCGGAACGGGCCTGGGACTTGCGATCGTGCGCTGGATCGCGCGCGCACACGATGGCGCCGTCTCCGTCGACGAAGGCCCGACGGGTGGTGCGCGCTTCGTAGCGGCGATTCCGGCCCACAAAGAGTAATGCCGCCCTAACGCGTAAGTCAGGACGCCATGCCCTTTGCGTCCTTAGGCGAGTTCATCGCCGCGTTGCGGCGCGCCGGCGAGCTTCACGTTGTCGGCACGACGGTCGATCCGCGCCTGGAGATCGGCGCGATCACCGATCGCGTCGTCAAATCCGGCGGCCCGGCCTTGCTCTTCTCGAGCGTAAGGGGCTCGAGCTTTCCGGTGCTCACGAATCAATTCGGGACGCGCCGGAGGATGGCGATGGCCCTCGATGCCGCGACGCTCGACGAAGCCGGCGCGCGCGTTCGTAAGCTGATCGATTTCGCGCCGCCGGGCGCATCGTTGCTCGGAAAGGTGCGCGGAGCGCTGCAGCTAGCACCCTTCGCAAACGCGATTCCGAAGATCGTCCGGGAGGGAAGCGTCCAGGAGGTCGTCACGACGCAACCCGATCTCACCAAACTTCCCGTTCTCACGACCTGGCCACTCGACGCGGGTCCATTCATCACGCTTCCGCTCGTTATCACCAAAGATCCCAAGACGAAGCGACTCAACGTCGGCATGTACCGAATGCAGGTCTTCAACGCGACCGAGACCGGAATGCACTGGCAGCGCCACAAACACGGGCGCGCGCACGCCGACGCGTGGGGCGCGCGAATCCCCGCCGCCGTTGCGATCGGGACCGATCCAGTGCTTACCTACGCCGCAACGGCGCCGTTGCCACCGATGCTGGACGAGTTCGCATTTGCCGGACTCTTGCGCGGTAAGCCCGTCGAGCTCGTGCGCGCGAAGAGCGTCGACCTCGTCGTACCCGCCGAGGCGGAGTTCGTGCTGGAAGGTTACGTCGATAACGAGGACCTTCGTCTCGAAGGACCCTTCGGAGATCATACCGGCGTCTATAGCTTGGCAGACCGATACCCGACGTTCCACGTCACGTGCCTGACGCATCGCCGCAATCCGGTCTACCCGGCGACCGTCGTGGGAAAGCCGCCGATGGAGGACGCGTGGCTCGGCAAAGCGACCGAACGAATTTTTCTTCCGATTCTGCAAGCGATGCTCCCCGAAGTCGTCGACATGAATCTCCCGGTCGAGGGCGGCTTCCATAATCTCGCGCTCGTCTCGATTCGGAAATCCTATCCAGGCCAAGCCAAGAAGGTGATGAATGCGCTCTGGGGACTCGGGCACATGATGATGCTGACGCGAGTCTTGGTTATCGTCGACGCCGACGTCGACGTTGCGGATCCGCGTGCGGTCGCGTGGTTCGTCCTCAACAACTTGGCTCCCGAACGCGACGTCGTGACCATGCCGGGTCCAGTCGACGATCTCGATCACGGCTCGTACAGCGTCGCCTACGGAACGAAGATCGGCATCGATGCAACGCGTAAAGATAAGTCCGAAGGTTACAGCCGCGAGTGGCCGCCGGAGATGATCGCGGACGATACGACGCGCCGGCTCGTGAGCGAGCGATGGACCTCGTACGGGATCGATGCCGCCACGACGGCGTTGCAGCCCGACGACTGGTCGGGACAAGGAGCGCGAGCCTACGAGCGGCTCGTTCGCGCACCCGCGAGCCGGACCGAGTGAAATCCATCGCGCTTTTCCTGCGGGAGATTCGCATCGAGCATACGCTCTTCGCGCTGCCGTTCGCCTACGTCGGCGCGATCTTAGCGGCGCGCGGCATTCCCTCGCCGGTTGCCCTGCTCTGGATCACGCTCGCCGTTTTGGGCGCGCGTACGGCAGCGATGGCGGCGAATCGCTTTCTCGATCGCGAGATCGACGCGCGCAACCCGCGGACCGCCCGCCGCGCGCTCGCGAGCGGAGCGCTGCCGCCGGCGACGATGCTCTGGGCGAGCGCTGCGGGGCTCGCACTGCTGCTCGTCTCGGCGTGGATGCTCAATCCGCTCTGCGTGAAGCTCATGCCGATCGCAGCGTTACTCGTGCTGATCTATCCGCTCTGCAAACGCTTTACGTGGACGACCCACTTCGTGCTCGGGGCCGTCGACGGGCTCGCGCCGCTCGGCGCATATATTGGGATCGCTGGGAAAATCACGCTGCCGGCGATACTGCTGTTCGCGGCCGTCACGATTTGGGTCGCGGGGTTCGATATCATCTACGCGCTGATGGATCTTGGCATCGACCGGGCCCAAGGGATCCGTTCGCTACCGGTGCGATTCGGAGAAGCGAGCGGGCGCGTCCTACCGATCGTGCTTCACGCCGTCATGCTGCTCCTCTTGGGCGCCGCGGGCGTGCTGGCAGGCGCGGGCCGGACCTATTTTCTCGGCGTGCTCTCAGTCGCAGTTCTCATTATCTACGAAGAGTATCTCTTCCGAAGCGGGGCCAATCTCTTCGTCATCAACGAACGGATCTTCATCTCCAACATGACGTTCTCGGTCTTCTTCTTGATCACGACCGTCGGCGGGTACGTGTGAAACGGCGCGGATTCATCGCCGCGGCTGCGGCTGCGGCCGCAAGCGGCGTTGCCGCACCCTCGCGGGCGCAGATCGCCCCGGGTCCCCCGGTTTCGCCGCAGCGCTACTTGCCGCAAATCAATATCGCCGTCAACGTCACGCTTTCCGGTCCGCTGCAAAAATACGGTCAGGAAGTCGTCAAAGGCGTCCAGGCCGCGGTCGACGAGCAGAATCGCTTCAACACCTTGCTCTCCAACGTCTGGGGGATGCGTGCGTACGACGATCGCAACGATCCCGGCGTCGCGTCCTCGAACGCCAGCGTCGCCGCCGCGGACTTCAACTGCATCGGGGTGGTCGGCAATTTAACCGCGCCGATGACGCTCGCCGCGCTCTCGCGTTACGCAAACGTTGGGTTTGCAGTAATCTGTCCGACCGTCACCGCCGACTCTGTAACCAAGCGCGGCTATCACAACGTCTATCGCCTTCCCGCACGCGACAGCACCTCCGGACGGCTCTTTGCCGGAGTCGCGCTCGACGGCAAGCGCGGCGTCACCGCAGTCGCGGTTGCCTTCGACGGCGATTACGGCTACGAGGTTGCGAGCGGTTTCGTCGCTCAGGCGCAGAACGACCACCACCCCGCGCAAGTCTTGCTCTTTCCGCTCGCGAAGACCGATCCCACGCAAGCGGCACGGACGGTGCTCGACCGTGCGCCCGGGTACGTCTTCCTCGCCGGAAAGTCGGCCGAACTAGGCCCGGTCGCCGACGCGATGCGCACGCTCGGATATACCGGCGAGTTCGGAGCCGCCGATGGTTTCTACAACTCCGAGACGATTTCGACCTATGCCAAAACGCTCAAGGGAGCGTACGTCGCCTCGCCGATGCCGCCCCTCGATCGCGTTCCCAGCGCCGTCCAGCTCGTCACCGATTTCGAGCGTGAGGTCAGCCAGATCACCACGCAATCCGCCTTCGGTTATGCCGCCGCGCAGGTAGTCATCGCCGCATCGCAACGCGGAAACGCTACCTCGCGCCAATCGCTGCTGCGCACGCTGCAGCTCGGCGGCACGTTCACGACGCTCGTCGGGCAGTTTGCCTTCAACATCAGCGGCGATCCGCTCATTCCGAACATCTTTCTCTACACCGTCGATGCCGACGGATTCAAGTTCGCGCGCCCCGCCATCCGTAACGGCTTCGTGTATTAGGTTCAGCGTGCCACGCGGTCGCTAGCGAACGTATTCGTCTTCGGGAACGACGCGCAGCCGGTGCGGCGGACGAACTTTTTCTTTGGGACGCTCATCTTGCTCTTCGATCGCCAGCATGAAGCGTAGGCGCCAGGCGCCGAGCGAGAGGGTAAAATTCGTTCCAATGATTTCCACGATTAAGCCTCCACGCGCTGCCACTTGACGATGGCGAGCGCGCCATAGACGACGAAGAACAGTACCTCTACCAAGAACCGCAGCCCGAAGTTCGAGCTGGCGTAATCGAGCGTCCCGTCATCGTTCGGCGCTGCGAACGACACGTACGTGAGCGGGTCGAGCCTTGAGATTACCCAGGCGATGTCGTGAACGAAGAGTGCCAGCACGTTGACGGGATGGACGAGCGTGAGGACTCCAACGAGAATCGCAACCGGCCACGCGAAACCCAGTACCGCGCCGTAGGACCGGTTGATCCACGTCGTTGCCGCGCAGAGCATCGCGTACCAGGCGAGCGGCATCATGACCCCCATCGCGATGGCTCGCGCGTTGATTCCGCTAAAATCGAGGCGCGCCGATTCGAAGAGCAGTTGACAGACGTAAAAGGCGATGACCGTCAAGACCGAGGCCGCAACGATGCCGGCAACGTCGGCGGCGAGAACCCCGAGCGCGAAGCGCAGGCGCGAGCACGGTCTCGTGAGCGCTATTTCGAGGTGGCCGTCGATCTCGCGCGCCAAAGGCGCGGCTAAGATCGTCGCGACGATGAGCGCGACGACGTCCGCGATCGCCATGTAGTACATCATTGGAACCGAACCGTTCGTATCGATCACGGTCGTGGTGGTGTCGCCATGGTTCGTTTCAACAACTCGAATGCTGCCCACATTGATATGCGAATGGTCCGAGTGCGCGCGACTCGAGGGCTCGGTGACGACGATGTGCTTTCCGGCATACCCGTGATCGTCGATGATCACGTGGGTCCGCTCGGTGGAATCGTCGATGATCGTGCGCTTGGTGCCGTCGGGAAGAACGGTGTTGGCGACCCTAGTCCCGGGATCGTGCGTCATGTGGGCGACCCAGGCTTCCGGCGACATGTAGCGCGAGACGGAGATTCGCAGAATGACGGCGAGCACGACCAGAACCACCAATACAATCGCGACGATTTTCAGCAAGTTCCGGACGCGCAGCCATTCAACGTAGTTCATGACGAGCTCTCTTTTGCGACGATATCGGTCGTCGCGGTAGCGGGTGAAACGGCGTACAGGAAGATATCCTCGAGATTGAGATCCAGCACGCGCACGCCAACGGCGCCGGCTGCGGAGAGTCGCGCCGCGATCGCGTTGGCATCGGCCGTGACCAGCAGGCGCACGATGCGCTCGGTGCGGTCGGCGCGCGCCACGTGCGGATCGTTTGCGATCCCGTCGAGCGTGAAGGTGACGTCGGGGAATATCCCCTCGACGATCTTTCGGTCGGCCTTCAAGTCGTCGACGAGGCCTTGGAGAACGAGCCGGCCGCGGTCCATCACCGCGATGTGCTCGGCGGCGCGCTCGACCTGTCCGATCTGATGTGACGAGAAGAGTACGGAGTTGCCCTTCGCGGCTTCATTGATCATTAGGCTGAGCACGTGTCGCTGGTTCACCGGGTCGAGGCCGCCGGTCGGTTCGTCGAGCACGAGGATCTCCGCGTTGCGCGCGAAGGCGAGCGCGACCATCACCGCGGTCTTCATGCCTTTGGAGAGCGTCCGCGCGCGCTTGCGCCGGTCGATGTTGAAGGTCGCCAGGAGCTCGTTCGCACGAGCTGGTTCGAAGTTTGCAAATGCGCGGCGGTTCATCTCGACGTGCTCGTCGACCGTCATCCAATCGTAGAGCACGCTGCGTTCGGGGACGTAGGCGATTCGCTCGAACATGGCCGGCACGAGCGGCTTTCCGTCGTATAGAATCTCGCCGCTCGACTGACGCGCCATGCCGAGCATACATTTGAAGGTCGTGGTCTTCCCGGCACCGTTGGGTCCCAACAAGCCGAAGACGCTGGCCCCGGGAATCTCAAGTGAGAATCCGTCGACGGCAGCGGTGTGGCCGTAAAACTTACGCAGGTTCGTAATCGCGATGCTCATGTCACTCATTTCTCTAGGTCACCGTACCAGCGTTGCAGAGCGGCTGTGAAGAGCTCGCCCACTTCAGCGCGCGAGAGTCCGACAGACTTCGCTTCGCGCAGCGCGACGTCGAGCGCGTCACCACCAATCTCCGCGGCCACCCTCGGCGATTCCGTCACGCCGTTGGCACGAACGAAGGATCCTCGCCCCGGTGCGGTCTCGATCACTTCGTCGCGCTCGAGATCGCGGTAGGCGCGCGCCACGGTGTTGGGATTGACGGTGAGGTCGACGGCGAGTTGCTTCACGGTGGGAAGCTGCTCGCCCGCCTGCAAGATACCGAGCGCGATGGAACGTTTGATTTGCTCGATGATCTGCAGATAGATCGGCACGCCGCTGCGTGGATCGACCGTTAAGACGGCCGGCATGGTCGGAAACCCTACTCGCTTACGGCGATGCTAGAACTTGGGGCCCCAGCCGGGGAAGAGCTCGGTCGAGCGGCGATCGGGAAGCCGCACGGGCGTCCGCGTCTCGCGAACGGAGTCTTGGGGAGCAAACGCGGTCTGAATCATCTCGGAAGTCCTTTCAGGCGTCTAGTACCATCAAGTTATCGTACTAGTACACTAGTACGATAACTTAACAGTACGGGTCTGTCAACCCTCCCGAGGAAATTTTCTGAAGCGTCAGCCGTTCGTCGAAGCGCGCCGCAGGGCGGCGAACCGGGGATCGGTCGCGATCTCTGCCGCGGCATAGCCGCTCATGCTCCGGGCGCGGCGCAGCCACGTTAGGGCAGCCCCCCGCTCCCCGAGGGCTTCGAAGGCGATCGCCAGGTTCTGGGGCTCGACTTGGTCGACGTTCGCTCTCGCGATCGCCAGTTCGGCCCGGGCCAGGGCAATCCGATTGCTCCGGGCATAGAGTTCGCTCAGGAGCGCCGCCGATTCGGCACGGCATTCGGCGCAAATCCGAGCAAGGTGGCGGAAGCTCTCCGCGGCCCCCGTCCGGTCGCCGATCGCCTCATCGGCGAGGCCAAGCGTTTCGTAGGCGTCCGGGCGCTGCGGTGAGAGATCGAGCGTCTCGCGTGCAAAGGCGATTGCGTCACGATAGTGGCCTTCATAGTAGGCGGTTGTGCCGAGCCAGGCCGTGGTCGCGACCGAGAGCGGGTCGAGTTGGGCGGCTTTCGTCAGCTCGGCGTAAGCCTCGGCGACGCGCCCCTGCTGCAAAAGCGCGGTGCCGTACCACTGATGAGCGGTTCCATTCGATGGATCGAGGGCGATCGCGCGCCGGAAATCGGCCACCGCGACCGAGGAATGCTTGTAGCCACCCTTCATCCAGGAAGCGATGAAGCCGAGTACGGCGTAGGCCTCGGCGTTTTGAGCGTCGAGCGCCAGCGCGCGACGCGCGTAGACGTTCGCGCGGGCAACGTCGACCTTCGGCGGAGTGGAGCCGTACTTGTAGTCGGCCATGATCGCGTTCGCCGACGCCAGCCCCGCGTAGCCGCGGGCGTCCTGCGGATCGTCGGCAACGATGCGCGAGAAGTAGTGAAGGCTCTTGGCAACGCCGTCGCGCGTCCGAAGATTCCAATAGTAAAGCCCGATCGCGTAGAGGCGCGCATCCTGCGCGCTCGCTCTCGCCGGCGATTGGGCCACCGCGGCTCTTTGCGCCGACGGAGCCGACCCGACCAAGAGCGCCAGCGCGAAGGCGGCCGCTAGCGCCGCGCCGCGCGGCAGCGACGGCTGCGGCCGACGAACGGCCGCGGGCTCCGGCCGGGGCGGATCTTCGCGGCGCCCGACCGAGGCCGCGAAGCGATATCCCCGACGGGGTATCGTTTCGATCGCTTCGACGTTCCAGCTACGGCGCAACGTCTTGCGCAGTACGTAGACGTTCTGCGCGAGGTTTGCCTCGTCGACGTACCCTTCCGGCCAAATCCGCGCAAGCAGTTCCGACTTGGAGAAGAGCTCGCCGGGATGTTCGACCAACGCTAAGAGCGTCTCGACGACCTTCGGGCCGATCGGGGTAGGTATGCCGCGATCGAGCAAGAGCAAGCGTGCCTCGTCGAGCTGAAATGGGCCGAATTCGTAAAGGCTCATGGCGGCACTCCTACAGTGAACGTGATCCCGTCTGAACGGTAATACGCGCCAGCGGCCGGAAAGTTTTCACTCTCGCGTTGCCCGGTTGCTTAGCGCTCCGGCACGAAGACGCGCAGGGCCCGTGGAAGCACCTCGAATCGCGCCGGCGTGGTGCCGGCCGGCTCGCCGTCGGCGCTGATGCGGTGCGCGCGCCGCGTCCGCACCTCGAAACTCCTCGCCCGAAACGTTCGTAGTCCTCGCACGGAATGGCGCCGGCCTCTAACCATCGCGCCGGCGACGGATAGGAAGTCCAGCAATCCGTTCACCGCGACGCAATAGCAGTCGAGCCAGCCGTCGTCGATCGCCGCGTCGTCGACGGTGATGACGCCGCCGAAGTGCTCGCTGTTCGCAATCGTGAGCTGAATGACTTTCAGGCGTTCGCGCTTGCCATCGTTCGCGATTTCGACGCGAAACGTACGGGCGTAACGGATCACGTAAAAGAGGCTCGCCACGACCGCGAAGAATCCGAAGCGCCGTTTATCTTCGGGTCGCTGCAGCCGTGCGAGCCGGCTCGAAATTCCGATGCTGGCTTCGGTCAGGTAGTACGCGTCGTTGACGCGCGCGACGTCGATCGGACGCGTATGTTCCGCGGCGATTACCGCACAAGCCGCTTCGACGTCGAGCGGTATCGCAAGCGCGCGCGCCAGATCGTTGAACGTGCCGAGCGGGACGAGCCCGATCGGCACGCCGATCGCGAGCGCCCGAGGAATCTCCCCGGCCAAGGTTCCGTCGCCGCCGGCGACGACGATTGCGTCGAGTCCTCGCGGCGATTGATCCGCGACGACCTCAATGCCCAAGCGCCGCAGTTCCGCGCCGACGGCATCGCCGAGTTGCGATCCCCGGCGCGAAGCAGGGTTGACGACGAGCCGCACGCGCACGGGCTACCGATCGCGTCGCAGAAGCAGCAGGTACGCAACGCCCGACCACGCCGCAATGCCCGCGAGCACGAGCGTGCCGCCGATCATCGTGACGTACCCGAGGCCGATTCCGACCTGCGTGAGCGAATCGACGTAACCCACGGCCTTCACCGTCGTGCTCAAGTTCTCGTAGACGGCGTGAAAGACAAACCAGACGATCGCGGCACTCGGCGCCGCGATCAGAAAGATCGCCAGATGCCGGTTCCGATCCTCGCGGGGCTTCACGCCGGCAGATTCGCCGGCCGCCGGCGAAGAAACCCTCAAAACGATGCTCGTTTCTAGACGGCACCCGCGACCCCATAACCCGCTCCCCGAATCGCCGTACGAAGTGCTCGCGCTCTTCACCGCTGCAATGGTGGGCGCGTCGATCTTCATCGTGGGAACCGGCTCGCTCATGACGTTCTTCAACTCGGCCCTCCACCTCGAACAGGCCCAGCTTGGCCTCATCCTCTCCGTCCAAATGCTCGGCTCGGTCGCGATGACCTCGGTCGCAGGACTCCTCACCGACCGTTTCGGGGATAAGGCGGTGGTCTTCTGGAGCGGCGCCTTCATGGGACTCTCGCTGATCGCAGCATCGCTGATGCAGAGCTACTCGTGGCTGCTCTTCTGGCTGCTGATGTACGGAATCGGCTACGCGGCGGTGACGCCGGCCGGCAGCCACGCGATCATTTTTTTCTTCAAGAAGGCCGACCGCGGTTTAGCGATGGGGGTACGGCAGTGCGGCGTGCCGATCGCGGGCGCGATCGGTTCGATCTTGCTGCCGGCTATCGCTTCGCACTTCGAATATCGCGGCGCGCTCGTGGCGGCCGGCGTTCTAACGCTCGTTGCGTGCTGGATCGCATCGGCGCTCTACCGCGAACCGGTCGAACTCCAAGGCGAGCGCGTAGCGGTGCGCGAGATGCTGCTCGAGATGGTTACGATCGCTCGCGAGAGCCGGCTGATCTTGCTGACGATCACCTCGATGATTTTGATCTGCACGCAGTTCGCGTTGATGGGCTTTCTGACGTTGACCTTCGTTCACGTCTGCGGCTATCCGGTATCGGTCGCAGTCGGCCTCTTCACGCTCTCACAGGTCGCCGCGATTGCCGGCCGGCTCGCCTGGGGTTGGGTCAGCGATCACATTTTTGGCGGCAGCCGCACGCTGCCGCTCGCCGTCGTCTGCCTGCTCGTTGCATTTGTCGCACTCGCCGTCGCAAACGTCGCGGCCACGACGCCGCTCTGGCTTGCGGCGCTCTTGGCAATCGTCCTCGGCTTCACGGCCGAAGGCTGGCTCGGCGTCAGCGTCATCGGTTTCGCCGAGATCGGTGGCGAGGAACACTCGGGCAGCGCACTCGGCGTCGGCTTGACGTGGACGCTCTTGGCGGCGACGCTGACACCGGCGATCTTCGGCGCGATCGGCCAGACCCACGGCTTCGTCGTGGCTTGGCGCGCGTTGGCGGGACTCGCCGCGGTCGGCATCGTTCCGGCGTTGCTCGGAAGTAGCGCCTTCGTCGCGAACCTACGCCGAGCCGAACGGAGGATGTAAATGGAGCGGTGGCCCGAGCTTCACTACGACGATTGGAAGGAGACGCTGACGACGCTCCAGCTCTGGACGCAGATCGTCGGCAAAATCCGGCTCAAACGAGAGCCGCTCGTCAACCACTGGTGGGCCGTCACGCTCTACCCATTCTCGCGCGGCCTACGCACGTCGACGATGCCGTACGAGGCACGCACGTTCGAGATCGCCTTCGACTTCATCGACCACGCGCTGCGCGTCGAAGACTCCGACGGCAACCGCGTTTCGTTCGCACTCGAGCCGATGACCGTCGCCGCATTTTACGCTCGCCTGATGAAGAGTCTTGCCGATATCGATATCGCAATCGCGATCAATACGAAGCCAAACGAGGTCGCCGATCCGATCCCACTGGACGAAGATACGTTCCATCGCGCCTACGACCCCGAGTACGTCCAGCAATTCTGGCGGATTCTATTGCAGATCTCCCGCTTGTCGAAAGTCTTTCGTGCGGGATTCCTCGGCAAGGCGAGCCCGGTACATTTCTTCTGGGGGAGCTTCGATCTCGCGCAGTCGCTCTTCTCGGGACGCGCCGCGCCGCCGCATCCCGGCGGCTTTCCAAACCTGCCCGACTGGGTTACGCGCGAAGCCTATTCGCGCGAGGTCTTCAGCGTCGGATTTTGGCCGGGCGGGTTCGGTCTCGATACCATGCTCTACGCATATATCTATCCGATTCCGCAAGGACTGGCGCAGGCGTCCGTACGTCCGGCAGCGGCATCCTGGAGCGAGAACCTTCGCGAGTTCTTGTTGCCGTACGAAGCGGTGCGCACGGCTAGCGATCCCGACCGGTCCGTGCTCGATTTCTTCGAAAGCACGTACGCGGCCGCGGCCAATTGCGCGGGCTGGGATCGCGCGGCCCTGGAGCGCCACTCTTAGGAATCTAGTTGACAGAGTCGTTCGGTTCGTGTAGCATCGACTCCTATGAATCTAGTTGTTGGAAGATTCGCCCGTGCCGCGTAAGCGTTCACCGGTCCTGACCGACCACGAACTCCGGTTAATGGAAGTGCTGTGGATGGCGGGAAAGGCAACGGTTGCCGACGTCACGGAGCGCGTCGGTTCGCCTCCGCTGGCGTACAACACGGTGTTGACGACGCTCCGCACGCTCGAGCAAAAGGGGTACGTGGCGCACGAGGAAGATGGGCGAGCCTTCGTTTATCGGCCCCTGGTCGCGCGAACGCAGGCGGCCGATTCCGCGGTCAGCCAGCTCCTGCGGCGTTTCTTCGGCAACTCGCCCGGAGAGCTCGCGGTGAGATTGCTGGACGATACCAAGCTCAGCGAGGCGGATCTGGCACAGATTCAGGCGTTGCTCGCACGAAAACGAAAGGCATCGCGATGATGGTTTCGGCGGTAGTCAACACGCTCTGGCAGGGCGCGATCGTCGTCGGACTGACGGCGCTGGCGTTGTTCTTCGTCCCGCGACGTAACGCTACGACGCGCTATGCGGCGTGGTTTGTCGCGCTGCTCGCACTCGCCGTGGTTCCGGCGGTCACGACGTTCACACGGGTGGGAGCGCAGTTCTTCAACCTGATTCGGCCCCACTCCGGTGGCGAGCGCGGCGTCTTTACGTTCGTTGCGGTCGGCGCGCTGGTTGACGACGCGACGCGGTGGTTCGCCTGGCAAACGCTCGCGGTTCACTGGCTCGCGGTCGCCTTTGCAGCGCTGTGGTTCGCCGGCAGCGCGCTCGCGTTGAGCCGCCTCGTGGCGAGCTTGGCTCGCGTCGAGCGGATCCGCGGCAACGCACACGCGCTAACCCGAATCGATGGCGTCGAAGTACTGGTCTCCGACGAGTCGGCGATCCCGTTCGCAATGGGCATCCTCTCTCCGGCGATCATCGTGCCTCGCGAACTCACCGCGCTCGGCACCGATTTACAATGCGCAATCGAGCACGAGCTCGCGCATATCCGCCGCGGCGACGTTGCAAGCAATGCCGTCGCACGGTTGTTCGAGGGCGTATTCTTTTGGAATCCTTGGGTACGCATCGTCGGGTCTCGACTCGTCGCCGAACGCGAAGCTGCATGCGACGATCGGGCGGTTCGCCGCCTCGGTGGATCGAGCGCCTACGCCCGTTGCCTCGCCGATCTCGGTCGCCGCTTGTGTGGTCCCGCCGAATCGCTGCTGGTGCCGAGCGCGTTTAGCTCGCGTCATTCTCTGGTGACGCGGATCGAACGGCTCATGAGCGAGCGTTCACCTAAAGAACTACGACTCAACTACGTCGCCGTTGGAGGAATCACGATGCTCCTTGCCGCTGTAGCGATCGTCCTGCAAGCAATGCTTCCCGCGCCCGCGCGAGCTACCGCACTCGGCCAGTACGCGGGTCGCGACTCAACCGTCGCTGCCGCCTGCAAGAATCCCAACGCCGAGCCGCAAGCGCTCAACGCCGTTGCACCCGATCTGCCCAAGTCGGAATGGCCGACTCGCAAAGTCGAGACAGTCGTCGTCGTTAAAGTTGCAGCGGATGGAAAGCCCGGTGCCGTACGCGTCTACCAGTCCAGCGGCAACGCTAAAATCGACCAAGCGGTCGTGACGGCCGCGCAGCACTCGACCTACACGCCCCGGCTGGTGAACTGCGTTCCGACGGACGGCACCTATCTCTTCAAGGCAGAGTTTGCCCCGTAGGCGCTATTTCGATCCGTTGACGACGCGGGCCGTTTTGATGTAGTCGAGCTGCGGATAGGCTTTCTTTAAGTACGCGTTGCCCTGCTCGCCGATCAGCGTTTGATCCGGCGACTCACCGTAGCCGGGGAAGATATTGTCGACGGCCCTCATGCCGCTGATGACGCGTCCGATCGGTGCAAATCCCATCCCATCGAGCCGCGCGTTATCACCCAAGTTGATGAAAAGATGGGTCGTACGGCTATTCGGCTGGCCGGTTGCGGCGAAGGAGACCGTGCCGCGCGTGTTCGACGTCTTGACCGGATCGTCGGGAATCGTGACGTCCCATTTCTTCGTTACGGCCGGAGACGCCGCGCCACCCCATTGCACGACGAAGCCCGGGACCACGCGGTAGAAGCGCGCGCCGTCGAAGTATTTCGCCTCGACCAGGTCGTAAAAGTGCCGTGCGCCGTTGGGCGCGAGGCCACGATCGACGTCGATGACGACCGGCCCTTGGCTCGTATCGAGCAGGACGCGGTACGTACCGGGCGACGATTGCGCACTCGATTGCTTTGCGGATTGGGCGCAGCCGGCGAGCGCGAGCGCCAATAAGGCAACGATCGGAAGATTCTTCACGTATATCTCCAGCGGGCGAGGTTTGAGTGGATTATTCCCTTCGCGGCGCCGGTTCCTCGTCACGCCATTGAAGATTTCCGACCGTCACCTGCACCGACGTCAAGGAACCGCCCGCGTGCAACGGTCGCAACTCCAATACGAGCTCCGAGCTGGTCGAATCGAGATCTACGCCGGACGTTTTGAGCTCGCGTACCACCGGCGCAGTCGTCATTTCGAAGGTCCCCCCGTGATCGGGCGGATAGGGGCTGATGCTACTTACGTGCACTCTGCGCGGACGAGCCGAATCGTTTGCGGCATGCACGGCAAGATCGGCGCTGATCTGGAACGGAACCTTCAGCGGGTTAGTAATGCTTGAAAGCTCGACGCTTAGAATCTGTTCACCCAGGAGCGCACGCGAACTTACCGGGAGCGAGCCGGTGCGGTGGGTACTCGTCAATATCACGGACGTCGCTTTCGCTTGCTGCGCGGCGCCGACCCACGCGGGATCGCGCGCGTCGAAGAGAACCAATGCCGCCAGGACGGCAAGAACGGCCTTAGACCACGGGATGAGATCCATGCGCAGAACCCGGAGTGATTAGAACTGAGCTATCCCCAGTTCTAGACGCCCTACCTGCAGCCTCTCCCCGGTCGCCTTCCGATGCTCGTACGCAACGGGGACGAGACTGACGGCAAGTTGGCCCGAAGCGAGACCGGATGCTTGCCCTAGCGCAACAACCGTCGGAGTAACGTCGACGACATACCCCGCCTTCGGTTGAGTCGTCATGGCCATCGAGCCCTTCATCGCCGATTCGTCGAAGAAGAACGCGAAACTGCCGGCATAATGCGGGTCGGCGATCGGCGTTTTCGCAGTTGCGTCGGGTTTGTTGAGGAAGATCCTCACGAAGTAGTCGCGTTGCGCGGGAATCTGCACGTCGGATGCAATCAGGAGCGCCCTGTTCTTCGCACTGACCGCAAGCACCGGTTGCAGCGCCGCCATCTGGATCCTCACCGCCGCGGTCGCACTCTCTCCAACAGCGGTCGTAATGGACGTTCGCAGCGTGGTGCGCTGCGTGAACCGCAGTGTCGAAGGTGCGCCCGCCTTTAAGAATGCTTGCAGCTGAGCCTGGCTCTTCCGAGTCGTCTGACCGGCAGGATCGCACGGCTCGAATTGATAGTCGAGGAGCGGGAGCAATGGCGAGAGCGCCACATCAACCGTCACTTGATTGCCGTTCTCATCGACGAAGTCGGTAAACTGTTCGTTCGTCCAAGCCGAATCGTTGATGTTCGGATTATTCCGGTTGATGTTCCAATCGGCCCAGAGACAGTCGATCATGTTGTGATGCGTCCAAAAGATCGGGTCGAGCGGAGACATGAATGCGCCCATGTCGCCCCCGATCCATCTGTGAATGTTGTTGTGGGGGTTCTGTTCGAGCATTCCGTAGTGGCCGCCGAGATGAAAGTTGCCGTTTGGGCCGCCGGAGATGCCGCTAGCGAACGCAAAGAAATCGGGAGTCGATAGGATGTTTTCAATGATGGTCGGGCCGACCCAGCCGGGGTCGGCCTGCTCTCCTTGCGTCACGACGCGATTAGAATCGTATAGGGGACTCGCCGTATCCCAGAATACGTCGGGGACGGCTGGGTGGCTCGTCCAGTTCCAATACGGCAGCGCGAACCCGTTGTCGCCCGTAAGTTTGCGGCAGATTCGTTCGAAATAGAGCAGATACCAGCGATGCCAGGGTAAGAAGAACCAGCACCCGTGCGGGCAATGGGTGTTATGAATCTCAGCCTGTTTCGTCCAGTTTCGAGGGTCGCTGGGCGAGAGCGCTTTCATCGCGGTAATCGCGGCCCTGTAGGTTTGGATTACGGGATCCGTCGCCGATAGGTTGGCGATGTTGCGTCGCGTCGGCCGATTTGCAACTTGCTCGCAGCCGCCGGCCCACACGGCGATGCCGACCGCACCGAGAGCGGAGACGCCCCTAACGAACTCGCTACGCGAAACGGCGGCAAAGTTTGCAATGCTCATGTGCGTGCTCCAATCTCTCGGAAGCCCGTAAGCCGACGCGCCCTCGAGGTGCCCGATTGACAACCAAAAGCGCTCGATAGGTAGCTTATACTAGCCCAATTGGCTAGAAAGTCAAGGCTCGCCGGGGCTACAGTCCCGCTGTGTGTTCGACACTACTCCAACCCACGGCACGGAGCGGCCGGAAACGCAGAAGGGCACGCCGCACCGCGGCGCGCCCCCTGTAACCGGTGAGTGGTTTTAGCTAGCGATTGCGCAAATCGCGCTTGGCGGCATCGATCTCGGCTTGCGTCCGGTGCTTCGCCTCGTTGACGACCGACTTAGCCTTTTCTGTCCCGCTAAGCTCGCCCCCCAAGGTTTCACGACGTGCTTTTTCTGCCTCGGCAGCCGTGCGATGCTGCCCCTCGTGAATCGCGTCCTTGACGTTGTCGGTCGTTCTCTTTACCGCATCGGCAGCTTTGTCGAGCGTATCCTTACTCATTCATTTACCTCCCCGTGTGATTCCTAAAGCCTATCCAAGGATCGGCGATTCGAAACGTCGCGCGGACCCGATAATGCTAGCCGGCACGGATACTCGTGATGTAATGCCACATCCCAAACACCTTCAGTAACCAAACGATCAGCACGATAACGACGACTGCATTCAGCAACGACTTTATCGCGCTGGCCATGGGGATATATGAGTTGATCAGCCAGAGCAAAACGCCGACCACGATCAGTACGACGACGATCTCAACGAGCGGCATGGCTAGTAAATCCTTTGCTTAGTTCGACGGCTTCCCGTCTGGGCCGGTCAAGGTCAAACTCGCTGCCAACTCGCTTTCCTTGCTTCCGGCGAGAAGAATTTCGACCGAGCCGTGATAGCCCGCGGGATAGGTTCGACGCACGATGGCCGTCGTGCCGGAGCTGAGGATAACTTCCTCACCGGCGGCGACGGATCGAGCAAGGCCTTTCGATATACCATACGCCATTGGCCCCTTATACCCGAAATGCCGCGGCTCCAACATCGCCCCAGAAGCCAGGGCCCCGTGCCGCGCATTCACACACTTTTTTGACACACTGCGGTCTGTATGGCGCGCGAACTGCCGCGGGCTGATACCCTACCGGTGCGTGTCTACGCCACGCGAATGCCCCATCCATAGATAAGGAGCCTCCATGAAGAAGTCTCTACTCTTTGCCGGCATGGCCGTAGGAATCTGGACCGCGGCATGTAGCGGAATCTCGACGTCACCCCTACCGCCGGGTGCGTCGGTGCCGGGCTCGACAACGTCGGCCCCCGGTGCCACGGAAAGGGCCCCGCGAGGCTGGGCCGCTACGGCCACCCATGCCGTTCCTCTGAAGAGCCTCGTAGGCGCGGGATCGGGCAAGGCCGGCAGTCTGCCGAACCTCAAACCGTTGCACGTCGTCGTCGGTCTATACATGCGCGACCGCGCCGGGGCACGGCAGCTCGTCGCGAGCCAATACGCTCCCGGTCACGTCTCTTTTCGCAAGTGGTTGACGCCGTCCCAGTTCACCGCGATGTTCAATCCAACGTACGCTCAAGCCGAGTCAGTCGCATCCTATCTCCGGCAGCAAGGCTTCAGCAAGGTCAAGATCGAGCCGAACCACTTGATCGTCAGCGGTTACGGTTCCGTTTCGCACGTTGAGGCGGCATTTCATACGTCAATCCGCGCAACGACGTCAAACGGAAAGGCTGCATATGGCAACGTCACTCCGGCCTTTGTGCCGGAAAAGTTCCACGGACTCGTTGCCGCCGTGCTCGGCCTGACGAACGCATATCAAATGAACGTTCACCTTATGAGGTCGCGTTATATGCGCCCGATGACCGCGGGCACGCCGGCGCCCTGCCTCGAAGTCGTGAATGGCATTTGCGAAGGCGGCGAATACGGGCCGACGCAGTATCAAGTCGCGTACGACATCCCCGCCAAGCAGTACACCGGGGCTAAGACGACGATTGCGGTCATGGCCGAAGGCGACGTAACGCAGGTCGTCAAGGACTTGCGCACGGCGGAGAAGTTCTGGGCCCTTCCAAGAGTGCCGTACTCGACGGTCCAAGTAGGCGACCCGAGTTCCGATACGTCCGGTCTCGATGAATGGGACTTAGACACCCAGATCTCGAGCGGAATGGCGGAGCGCGTGGCTCAGCTTTACGTATATGATACGACGTCGCTCAGCGACTCCGACATCACGCTCGAATACACCAAATGGGTCGATGACGACCTCGCTCAGGCTGGGAATTCGTCCTTCGGTGAACCCGAAAGTCTGGCATATACCGATGGATCGATGACCCTCGACGATCAGCTGATGAATCAGGCCGCGGCACAGGGCCAGACCATGTTCGCTTCGACTGGAGATAACGGCACAGGGTGCCCGGTCATCCTCGCGTCGGGTGCACCCAACAGCGGAGCGCCCGAGACCTGTTATCCCGCCTCGTCACCCTACGTGGTCGCCGTTGGCGGCACGACGCTGGATACGAATGCGGTCGGAAACGGGCCCGGCACGTACTATGGTGAGCACGTGTGGGTGGGAACCGGCGGCGGCTACAGTGCCTTCGAAACCGCCCCATACTGGCAATCGAACGGCATTTGTGCGGCGTGTACTTCAGCCGGCGTCAGAGCGATCGCAGACATCGCAATGTGTGGCGACAACAACGGTTGCCCGATGGACGTCTTCGTGAGCGGCGCGCAAACGGGGGTCGGCGGAACGAGTCTTTCGTCGCCGATGTCGATGGGAGTATGGGCGCGCCTAGAAACGCACTTCCACAACAAGCTCGGGTTCGCCGCGCCTGTCTACTACGGCGTGTACGGTTACTACGAACCGTGTCCGATGGGCTCTACGGCGTGCGTACCGGCAGGAGAGCCGGGTGACGATACGTCCGCGTTGGCTCCGGATACCACCGCGCCCGTAGGCGGGTTCCACGACATCTTGTATGGATCCAATGGCATCCCGAGCTCGGCCGCACCCGGGTGGGACGAGCCCTCGGGTCTGGGTTCCGTTGACTTCAGCGTCATGCTCACCCAGATCAAGAACTCGATCTTCTAAAATTCCTCAAGATCGGGGCACGGCGGAGGAGGCGGCTTAGAAGGGGCCGCCTCCTCACCGCGCTTTCGAGGGTCACCCCCGCAAGCTCGTAGAAACTCCGCGGACACGCCGATCGTTGGAATCCGCGGCGCGAGGAAGGCCACCAAGATGTTTAGCTTCACGGCTCGACCGTTCATGCGTGGGCTAGCGTTCGTCGTGGTACTGAGCGGCTGTGCCGATGGCTCGCCCAGTGCCCCGGCGCCCTCTTCGTTCGCCACGCCGTCACAGCTCGCCGGGCCGGCCGCCCATCTCTACGGCAACGATTTTATGTATTCGTCTCAGCCTTCCGGGAATCAGGTCGCCGTCTATAAGCGCAAAGACAACGGCACGACGCTGAAAAGCTACGAGACGCTAACGTATGGAGTATCGACCCCGATGGGCATGGTCGCGACACCAGCGGGCCGGTTGTACGTCGCCAATTCCGGGGATTCAAACGTCCTCGTCTATCGCACGAAGCGCACGGGACCTCAGGGCCCCGAGGCCACGCTGCACGACGACGGAGAGGTGCCGGTGAACGTGGACGTCACTTCCAACGGGCGTGTCGTCGCCGTGTCGAACGGCTCTACCACCGGAGACGGCGCGGGAAGCGTGAGCGTCTATCTGAACCGGCAAGACGAGCCGTCACGAACGCTGACGTATGGAAGCGATCCGATCGAAGGCGCGGGGATCGCCATCGATTCGAACGGCAACTGTTACTGGAGCTTCAACGACCCGACGACGTTGACCGGATCGATTGTGGAGTTCGCGCGCTGCAAAGGCCGCGCCACGCCGATCGTCTCCGGAATCTTGAAGGCCGGCGGACTTGCATTCGATGAGAATCAGAATCTGTACTACGTCGATCAATTGGCCGGCATTTATCAATGCAACGGGCTCTCCGGATGCACGCTTATGACCGCGATCGGCTGCTCCGGCTGCCTCGTCAGGCCGGCGAACATTAACTTCGATAACTCGAACCCGCAGAATCTATGGGTCGCCGACGCCGCAGGCTATATCGATGCAGTCAGTCTGACCGGGACGATCGAGTACACGTTGGACGTAGTCGGCGGACCTACCGATCCACCGTTCGGAATCGCACCCGCACCGGGAAGCTAAACTGGAACCGCCGCGATCGTCTCCGCACAATGTGGAGGGGACCGCCGAACTGGCCGCCCTGCTCAAACATTTTCGCGTGCAGGCCGGCCTCTCGCAGCAGACGCTAGCGGACCGCGCGCTCATCAGCATGCAAGCAATCAGCGCGCTGGAACGCGGTTATCGCAGGGCGCCCTATCGCGCGACATTGGAGCGCATCGCCGATGCCCTCGCGCTTTCACCGCAGCAGCGGCAGGCGCTCGAACGTTCCGCGCGGCGTTCGCGCGGAGCGCGCATGGTCGAAGCGCAGGCGGCGCCGAGGCACAATCTCCCACGCCAACTCACGTCGTTTCTCGGACGCGACGACGTCGTTCGAAAGATCCTGGACCTCATGGAGAGCGCACCGCTGGTCAGCATCGTGGGAACCGGGGGTGCCGGAAAAACGCGTGCCGCTATCGAGGTCGGAATACAATCGCTGGACCGATTTCCCCAGGGCGTCTGGTTCGTCGAACTGGCGCCGCTCAACGATCCCACGCTCGTCCCGCACGCACTTGCGGCCGTGCTGCACGTCCAAGAGCCGCGAGGGCGTTCTCTGCTCGAAACGCTCTTCGCCTATCTCGCGCAGAAACGCCTGCTCGTCATTCTCGACAATTGCGAACACGTCGTTTCAGAAGCGCGCGTATTAGCGGGGTCACTCCTGCGCGAATGTCCGAGCGTTGCACTGCTCGCGACGAGTCGCGAAACCTTGAACATCACCGGCGAGCGAACCTATCGGATACCTTCGCTAGCAGTCCCACAACCAAACATGTCGCCCGAAGAGGCTGCAACGTACGGGGCCGTCGCACTCTTCGCGGACCGCGTTCGCGCCGCCGATTCGCGCTTTGAAATAACGGAAGATAACGTGCAGCCCGTCGTCGAGATTTGCCGCCGTCTCGACGGGCTGCCCCTCGCCATCGAGCTTGCGGCTGCGCGCGCGAGCGTACTCTCTGCGCGAGAGATCTGCGACCACCTCGATCGGGCCTTTGACCTTCTAACTGGGGATCGCCAGGCATCGTTCCCGCGCCACAAGACGATGCGCGCGGTGATCGACTGGAGCAACGCGCTCCTCTCCACTCAAGCGCAGCTTCTTTTCGATCGCCTGGCCGTCTTTGCAGGCGGCTTTACCCTCCAGACGGCGACGACCGTCTGCGCCGACGAAAACGTTGCGCAGCAAGACGTATTGGAGTTGCTCTCATCGCTAATTGCCCAATCGCTGGTGATGGTTGAGTTCCCGCACGGCAGTGCGCGCTACCATCTGCTCGAAGCGACTCGGCAATACGCATTGGAGAAGCTCGAGAAGCGGGGCGAACGAAACACGATGGGACGCCGCCACGCGCTCTCGCTTCTTGCGGTTGCGGCGCGGCTCGACCGGGATTGGTACGGCGCCGACGAGCGTTCGTGGTTTCGCGAAGCTGAGGCCGAACTCGATAATTTTCGCGCCGCGCTCGGCTGGTCGCTCGGGGAGCGTCACGATCTGCGATCTGGTTGCCTTCTTGCGGGAGCGCTCGCGCGGCTTTGGTATTCGCTCTCTCCGCTGGAAGGGCGACGCTGGGTCCGCCGAGCGACGGACTCGGTTACCGGAAAAACTCAGGCCGACGAGCTCGCGGCGCTCTACATCGCCGAGGCCGAGCTCTCTGGTGCCCTCGGCGAGTCGACCGCTTCGCTTGGGTCGGCTGAACAGGCGTTACGGTTGCGTTCCGTGCTCGACGACTTGCAGGTGGCTCGCGCCGAACACGCGGCCGGGAGCGCGCTCGCCGCAATCGGCAGGTTGCCGGAGGGCGAAGCGTATTTGCAGAGCGCACTGGTTACCGCCGAACACCTGCAGAATCTCCGTCTGCAAGCGCTCGTCTTAGGTGATCTCGGAACTGCTCGCTCGCGGGCGGGCGACGCCCACGGCGCTCGCCGGCACTACAGTGAGGCGCTCGCGCGTTACGCCGCGCTCGGTTTCGAGAGACCCGCCGCGTCGATTGCCGGCCACCTTGCGGAAGTCGAATTTGCCGCGGGCGATGCGGCTGCCGCCCTGCAGCGAGCCGAGGAGGCTCGGGCCGGTCACGCGTCAACGCAGAATCGTCGCTCGGAGGCCGTCGACTTGTCCAATATGGCGGCATATCTCGTGGCGCTGGATTGTTTCGAGGATGCCCGCGCGTACGCATCGCAGGCCCTTGAAGCGTCACGCGACGTGCGCGCCACCGTGCTGACCGCCTACGCGCTCCAGCACGTCGTAGCAATCGCAGCGTTGCAGCGCGGCTCCGGCGATCGCCGCGCGGCAGCAAAGTTGGAAAAGGCCGCGATGCTGCTCGGCTTCGTCGATTCGCGGTTAACCTCGCTCGGCGCCTTGCGGGACTACACCGAACGGCAAGAGTACGAGCGCGTTTACGCAGCGCTTGCGAACGCGTTGGGGGAGCGACTCGACGAAATCATCGCACTCGGCGCGCTGTGGGACGAGGACGCCGCAACCGCCGTCGCACTCGATCTATGATTTATCTAACTGCCCAGAAAGGGACTCGAACCCCCACGGTGTTGCATTCCCCAGCCGCTGAAGCGGTCGGGGACCCCGCACGCCCGAAAACCGCTGCGCGCTTCGCGCTGCGCCGTGGTGGCAACACCGTGCGAAACACAACTGCCCAGAAAGGGACTCGAACCCCCACGGTGTTGCCACCACTGGTACCTGAAACCAGCGCGTCTACCAATTCCGCCATCTGGGCGCGGGATGACCACGATTCGGGGCGCCGTACTCCCCGCCTCTCTGCGAAACCCGCGGAAGCCGGCTGCGGTTTGGAGGAGCCTCTATGGTTCTTCCAATGGTTTCGACCGAAGACTCGGGCGCGCTCGACCCATACTCGCAGGCCGTTACAGGGGCCGCGGAACGGGTGAGTCCCGCCGTCGTCAGCATCGAAGCGCACGACGGCCGGCGCGGCGGAAACGGCAGCGGCTTCGTATTTACGCCCGACGGTTTCGTCGTCACGAACAGCCACGTCGTCCACGACGCGAAGCGGATCGGCATCGCACTGCTCGACGGACGTGAGCTGCCGGCGGTGCTCGTCGGCGACGATCCCGATTCGGACATCGCCGTTCTGCGCGTCGACGCTCCGGATCTCGCGCACGCCGCGCTGGGCGATTCCGCGGCGTTACGTCCCGGTCAGTTGGTCGTCGCGGTCGGCAATCCGTTCGGCCTCGCGTACACCGTCACAGCCGGCGTCGTCAGCGCGCTCGGAAGGTCGCTTCGTTCGCGCTCCGGACGCCTAATGGAGAACATCATACAAACCGACGCGGCCCTGAATCCCGGCAACTCCGGCGGTCCGCTCGTCAACGCCGGCGGCGAAGTGATCGGCGTGAACACCGCAGTGCTCCCGGGTCAAGGGCTTTGCTTTGCGATTGCGATCAACACGGCGAAGCACATAGCCGGCTTGCTGATGCGTGACGGGCGCGTTCGTCTCGGTTACCTTGGTATCGCGGTGCAAGAGGTCGTGCTCGCGCCGCCGGCGGCGCGGCGCCTCGGTCTCGACGACCGGCGCGCGATCGTCGTCGACTCGGTCGAGCCGGGGAGCCCGGCTGACACCGCGCGTTTGCAGGCGGGCGACGTGCTGCTCGCGTTCGAAGACCGCCGGTTGAATAGCGTCGATGCCCTCTACAAGGTATTGACGAGCATCGATCTCAGCCGATCGTATAAACTCGACCTGGTCCGTAAGAGCGAGCGGTTTTCGCGGGTCGTCCTTCCGGTAGAGTCGTCCCGCTAGGGAGCCTCGAATGGAGGGCCGAGCATGATCCGTAAGCTGCTGCCGATCCTCGGCGTCACGTTCATCGACATCGTCGGATTCAGCATGCTGATCCCGATGCTGCCATACTTCGTGACCCACTTCGGCATGTCGGCATTCGTCGTCGGCCTGCTCTTCGCAACGTTCTCCGCGTGTCAGCTCGCTGCGGCGCCGGTATGGGGTTACGTTTCCGACCGAATCGGGCGCAAGATGGTGCTCATCGTCAGCCAGATCGGCGCGACGATCGGTTGGGCGATGCTCGGCGTCGCACCGAATATCGCCGCGGCGATTGCCGTCGCGCCGATTGCGGTCGTTTTCGCCGCGCGCATCGTCGAAGGCATCTCCGGTGGAAATATCAGCATCACCCAGGCGTACGTTGCCGATCTCGTTGCTCCGAGAGAACGCGCGCGCGCCTTCGGCCTCATCGGCGCGATGTTCGCCGCGGGCATGGTCTTCGGCCCCGCAGGCGGCGGCCTTCTCTACGCGCGCTTCGGGTTCGCGGTACCGTTTCTGGTGGCGGCCGGGCTGCAGTTCGTCACGCTGCTGCTCACGATCGTGATGCTTCCCGAGTCGCGCGCGCGCACGCCCGATGAGGAACGCCTCGGCATCGGCGCGATCTACAAGAGTTTTCGCAATCCGCGGCTCGGACGCATCCTCTGGCAGAAGCTCGCGATCTCACTCGCGCTCTACGGCTGGTTTGCCGTTTTCGCGCTCTACCTGCAGCAGCAACTCGACTTCTCGCTGGCGCAAACGGATTATCTCTTCTCCGGATTTGCGGCCTTCAACGTCGTGATCAATATGTCGGTCGTGGGCCGACTGTCGGCACGCCTCGGCGACCGATGGATGTCGAATATCGGCCTCACCTTCCTCGTCGCCGGTTTCGCGCTCGTTCCGCTCGTACACAGCGTCGTACCGCTCCTGATCGTTACGATGACCCTATTCGGCCTCGGAATGGCCCTTACAAACACCGGCATCACCGCGCTGATCAGCAACGCCGCGTCGGATCGCGACCAAGGGACCGTGCTCGGAACGAGTTCCTCGCTCGACTCGCTCTCCGGAATCCTCGCGCCTCCCTTCTCGACAAAGTTCTTGGCCGTTTACGGCCCGCGCTTCGCGGGGATCGAATCGCTAGCGCTCGCTGCCGTCGCGCTCGTCATGGGCTTGGTCAACGCGCGCGGCGAGCGTAACGCCGAGCGCGACGGCAACGCCCTCCTGACGCTAACCGCCGAGGTCGAGGCCGCGAAAATCGCCGACGGCTGATTGCCCTACCGGCTGATTCGATAGAGCACGTGCCGGCACAGCGGATGCCCCTCGAGCTTTGGGTGATCGAAATCGGCGGCGGGATCGTAGGTCATGCCGAGGCGCTCCATGACCCGGCGCGAGCGAAGGTTCTGCGCTGCGGTGAATGCGACGACCTCGGGCCAGCCGAGCCGATCGAACGCGTACCGTAATGCCGCGTCTGCGCCTTCGGTCGCGTAGCCGCGGCCCCAATGCTCGAACCCAAAGCGCCAGCCGACCTCGTATGCGGGCTTGAATGGCGCCCAAAATGGAACCTCCTGCAACACGATGACGCCGGCAAACGGCGCGACGCCTCGAACCTCGACCGCCCACCAGCCGTAGCCTTTGTTTGCAAGCTCGCGGCGGATCTCAAGCGCCGACGATTCGGAGCGCTCGCGTGGGTACGGTCCGCGAAGGAACTCCGCAACGCGCGGGTCCGCATTCATTCGCACCCACTCGTCGACGTCCGCGTCGCGCCAATCGCGCAAGATCAGACGCGCCGATTCGATGCTCGGCACCTCGGCCATCGGCGCGCGCTTAGGCGGCGGTCTTCTTGCGGCGTTTTGTCGTCGTTGCTTTGCCGTTGTCGCCGCTGCGGCGTTTCTTACTGGCTTCGAGACTCTGCGCGAGCACGTCCATGAGGTTGACGACCTTCGATCGGATCGGCGCCTTCTTCGGCTTCGGCAGTTCCTTACCGGCCGCACGCGCTTCGATCATCGTCATCAGCTCGTCGTGGTACTTGTTCGTAAACTTCTCCGGCTCGAACTCCTCGACGCTCATCGTGTCGACGAGCATGCGCGCCATCTGCATCTCTTTTTCGGGAAGGCTCTCGCGCCCCGGAATCTCGAGCGTATCGGAGGGAACGATCTCGCTCGCCCAATGCATGAGCTCGAGCACCAACGCATCGCCGATGGCTTTGACTGCGGCAATGTATTCCTTGGTTCGAACGACCACGCGCGCGATGGCGACGCGATTGGATTGCGTTAGCGTTTCACGCAGCAACGCATACGCGTGGCGGCCCTGTTTGGTCGGTTCGAGATAGTACGGCTTGTCGAAGTACATCGGATTGATTTTGTCGAGCTCGACGAACTCCAAGATGTCGACCGACTGCCTCGCCTCGGGATTGACCTTCTTGAAATCGTCGTCGGTCAGCAAGACGTACTCGCCCTTCTCGAACTCGTAGCCCTTGACGATCTCGTCCCAGGGAACCGGCTTTCCGTCGACGGAGCAGGTGCGCTCGTACTTGATGCGCCCTTCGTCCTTGGCGTGAAGGAGATTGAAGGAGAGGTCGTCGGTCTTAACTGCCGTGAAGAGCTTGACGGGAATCGTTACCAGCCCGAAATTGATGGAGCCCGACCAGATTGCATGCGCCATAGCCCGATTATTCTACCCAAGCCGTGCGCCTACCACAAGCGTTTAGCCCGCTCGATTGCCGGTTCCAGCCGCTGTTTCTTCCAGTATTTTCGCCCCCAGAGGTCGCCCTCACGCTCGAGGCGCTCGGGCGTCGTCGCCATGGTATGCTTCGCGAACTCATCGGCGGGGGCAGCCATCGTGCGGCGCCTCGCCAACGCCTCCACCTCCGCCCAGTGAAGCGGCGTGGAGACGGGCGCGCGGTCGCGGGCTCGCACCGAATACGGTGCGACGATTGTCTTGCCGTGACCGACCTGCACGTAGTCGATGTAGACCGCGGTTTGGGATCGTTTGGCGATCGAGCGTTGCAACGTTGCGAGCTCGCCAAGCTCGCCGGCCGCGCGGCGCGCGACGATCTCGGCGAAAATCTTCGCGGTGTCGTACGAGTATCCCGAGGCAAGCGGTACGACGACGTGCAGGCCGTAACCGCCGGTACTCTTCACGAGGGGCGCCAACCCGATCGTTGCAAGCAGATCCCGCAGGGCGAGCGCGACCGTCGCAAGCGTCTTGAGCGTGCACCGTTCTCCCGGATCCAGATCGAAGATCACGAAGTCCGGCTCGTCGATCGCCGGCAGCCGCGACGTCCAGACGTGCAGTACGATCGTCGCCAGATTCGCGAAGTAGACCAGACTCGGCGCGTCGTTGCATACGGGGAAGGTGACGTGGCTACGCGATCCGCCCGGCGTCGGTTGCGTTACGCGTTCGATCCACTCCGGCATGCCGCGCGGCATCTGCTTCTCGAAGAAGGTTTGACCCTCGATACCATTGGGATAGCGCTCGAGCGTGAGCGGCCGATCCTTGAGATGCGCGACGGCATACGGCGCCACGCGCTCGTAGTACTCGATGAGATCGCCCTTCGTGTAACCGTCGTGCGGCCACAAGACTTTGTCGAGATTCGAAAGCGAGAGGGTGCGCGACCCGACGCGCGCTGCCACGCGCGGCTCCGCCATTACCCGTCCACGGGCAGCTCGGCGACGACGTCGCGGGCCGCTTTATCGGGACGTGCCCCCAGGTACGCGGGCTGACGCAGATAACCGTCGCGCGTCCACTCGGCGAAGCGGACCTGCACGACGAGCTCGGGCGAAGCCCAATGAGTCGGCGCGTTCGCGTCGACGTCGTTGACGAACGGCGACGTCTTTCGTTCGATTTCGCGCAGCCGCTCGTGCAGCTCGCGCAGCATTTTTGCCGTAAAGCCGGTCCCGACCGCGCCGACGTATCGCAGCGATTTCCTCTGATAAACGCCCAAGAGCAGCGCGCCGAAGCCCCGGCGGCTTCCCTTCGGTTCGGTCCAGCCGCCCACGACGAACTCTTGCTCGTAGCCGGTTTTGATTTTCACCCAGTCGCGGCTGCGCCGCTCCTGATAGGTCGAGTCGCGCTTCTTGCCGATGATGCCTTCGAGCCGCTGTTTCCGCGCAACCTCATAGAGCGCTTTACCATTCCCGACGATGTGCTTGGAGTAGAGCACGAGCTGGTCGTCACGAATCAGCCGTTCGAGCAACGCCTTGCGCTCTTCGAGTGGCTTCGAGCGCAGATCGGTGCCGTCGGCGTACAAGAGATCGAAGACGGCGTAGGTTAGCCCGGCCGGCTTCTTCTGCGATTCCTGCAGCCGCTGAAATTCGGAGCGCCCTTCCGCGTCCAAACTGACGATCTCGCCGTCGACGACGACCGGCACGCTCGCGAAGGCGCCTGCAAGCTCTTTGAGCTCCGGAAAGCGGCGCAGCATGTCGAGGCCGTTGCGCGAAACGAGCGAGAACTTCTCTTCTTCAATCGTACAGAGCGCGCGATAGCCATCCCACTTGATCTCGAAGAGCCACGCCGGATCGTCGAACGGCTCGGAGACGAGCGTCGCGAGCATGAGCGACTTTGGTTGCGGAACCGGATCGCGCTTGACGTCGGCGCGCCGTCGCGTCGCCGCGGCTTGGCGCGCGCTGGGCTTCGATTGCCACGTCTTGGCGCGCGGATCGCGCGCGATCTCGGCGAGCGTCTTTCCACTCTTCACCGATTCGGGATGCTCGGCCGGATCGTATACGGGATCGGAGTGTTCGTCGCGGTCCTTGATCAGCAGCCAGGGATCGCCGCTTTCGCTCTCGCGCGGCCGGATCTTTACCAGCGTAAACTCGCCCCGGAGTTTCTTGCCATGCAGAATGAATTTGATCTTGCCGTTCGCGATCTCGTCGGCGGGGTCGTCGCCTTCGGCGAGCGTGTAGATGCCGCGATCCCATACGATCACGTTGCCGGCACCATACTGACCGGCGGGAATGTTCCCTTCGAAATCGCGGTAGTCGAGCGGATGATCCTCGACGTGCATCGCGAGCCGGCGATCGCCCGAAACGAGCGTCGGTCCCTTCGGAACGGCCCATGAGGCCAAGACGCCGTCTGCCTCGAGACGAAAGTCGTAGTGCAGCCGCGTCGCACGATGCATCTGCACGACGAAGCGCATGGCGGGCCCGCGCGATCGAGCGGTCTTTGCCTTGCGACCGCTCGGCTCCGGCGTTTGATCGAAGTCCCGCTTCTTGTGATACGTGGCAAGCGAACCGGGACGCGTCGACGTCGTACGAGGCGCCATTGCGGTTGGCTTTCGACGCGCCGCCGCGGTACTCTTAGAACGCATGATGTGGAGTCTGGGCGGCCTGGCGATCGCGCTCGTCGTCGCGAGTATCGCGTTGCGATGCAGTCGTTCCCCCGGCGGATTCTACGATCGCGAGGCGTACGGCATGACCGCAGCGGTTCATCGGCGCTATGCGACGACGAGCCTCGTCTTCGCGATCTACTTTGCGGTGACGTCGGCGTTTCACCTCGAGACTGCAGGCATCGCCGGGCTCGCGCTGTATGCGTTGATCGCCGTCTTGTATGCGTCGTCGTTCTTGCGAGGAGCCTCCGATGAATGAGTTTCGATTCTCTCCGCGGCCCAATCGCGCCGCCGAGATCGGCTGGATGACGTGGGGTCCGCAGGCCTTCGATCGTGCGCGCTCGGAGGACAAACCGATTCTCCTCGCCATCTCCGCCGTCTGGTGTCACTGGTGTCACGTGATGGACGAAACGTCGTACTCCGATCCCGGCGTCATCGAAGCGATCAATCGCGACTTCATTCCCGTTCGCGTCGATAACGACCGGCGCCCCGACGTCAACGCGCGGTACAACATGGGCGGCTGGCCGACGACCGCGTTCCTCGCTCCCGACGGCACGACGCTCACCGGAGCGACGTACCTGCCGGCTCCGCAGATGCGCCGCGCGCTCGAGGAGATATCCCGATTCTATGACGAGCGCAAGGACGAGATTGCGCAGCGCGCCGCCGAGCTTCAGAGTCGCATCGTGCGCGATCCGTCGGAGCCGGATAACGGGCTGAGCGAGGCACCGATTCGCGACCTGCTCGATGCGCTGCAGCGATCGTTCGATGAGGAGTTCGGCGGATTCGGCGACGCGCCGAAGTTCCCACAACCCGACCTGCACGAGTTCTTGCTCGCGGAGTGGCGGCTATCGGGCGAACAGCATCTCTACGAAATGGTAGCACGAACGATGCTCGCGATGGCGCGCGGCGGCATGTACGATCACGTGGACGGCGGATTCTTTCGCTACTCGACGACCCGCGACTGGAGCGTGCCGCACTTCGAAAAGATGGCCGAAGATCATGCCGGACTGCTCCGCGTGCTCGCGACGCTGGCGATCTTCGCGCCGACCGGCGAGTTTCGCGCGACGCTGATTTCGGCGATGGGCTACATCCGGCGCGTCCTGCGCGATCCACAGACCGGATTCTTTGCCGGCAGTCAGGACGCGGATGAGGAGTACTACGCGCTAACATCCGACGAGCGGCACGCACGCGAGGCGCCATACGTCGATCGCACGTCGTATACGAGCTGGACCTGCGGGCTCGCCGGCGCGCAATGCTTCGTTGCGCGCGCGCTCGACGACGATGCGCTGCTGCACGAGGCGCTGCAAACGCTCGACAACGTAGACCGGCGACTCACCGGCGGCGATGGGCTGCTCTATCGCGTGTTGGTGCCGGGCGGCGAGCCCGAGGTACGCGGCCTGCTGGTCGATCACGTTGCGTATCTGCGCGCACTCCTCGACGCGCACGAAGTCTCCGGCGAGGCGCGTTTCCTCGACCGCGCGCTTCGCATCGCCCAAGTCACCCTCGAGCGCTTCGAGGCGCCGGACGGCGGATTCTACGACCGGCTCGTCGGTGACGAAGCCTTCGGGCGCCTCGCGCTCCCCGATCGCCCGATCGCCGAGAACGGGCTGATCGCCGACGGGCTCTTGCGGCTCGCCGCGCTCACCGGCGACGCGACCTACCGCGAGCACGCCGAGGCGGTGCTCCGACTCTACGCCGCGAGCGCGCCTTCCGCCGGGCCGTTCGGGGTCACCTATGCGCGCGCGCTGCGTCGCTATCTGCTGCCCGAGCTCAGCGTTCGGATCGTCGGCAATCCGGTGGAAACCGACGCCTTTCGCGAGGCGGCGCTGCGCCTTCCGATGCCCTTTGCGACGATCCGCACTCTCGGCGCGCAGGAGGCCTTGGAGCTGGGCATGCCCGCCGAACCGGCCGCCTACGTCTGCCTCGCGGGCACGTGCGGCGCGCCCGTTGCCGATGCCGCCTTGTTACGCGAGGCTTACGAGGCGATTGCGCGCTAGAGCGCACACCTGCCATTTCGCTTCGTCGAGGCCTTTTATCAGCAACCACAGCGTGAGCGAGATTTCGCCGATGCCGTCGAGCGCAAGCATGTAGACGTTCAGCGCATTTCCGACCGGGGGAGAAACGAAGAGCGCAAAGCTATTGACGAGGAAGGCCGCTCCCGCGAGCCCGACCAGAACGCCGAGCGTTCGCGGGAAGAAACGCGACTTGAAAATTAGATATCCAAGCACGAGCTCGTAGAATCCGAAGAATACCAGCGAAATCCAGTAGCCTCGGGCATGGAGTTTGAGCGCAAGCAACGCCATCGCTTGCGCCTGGGCAGTGCCGAACGGCGCCATATACGCGTCCTTCAAGAGCAGCAACGGCGCGAGGTGTCCGAGCGCCGCGAGGCCGCCGATCGCAATGCCGACCAGGCTGAAGGCGGCTGCGAGCAACGATAGGCTCCGGCTCACCGGCTTGAGCAGCTCGTAGAGTAGGACCGTCACGACGACGTAGGCCGCACCTCCGACGATATCGGCGGCGAGACCCCAGCGGTAGAGGCTCTCCGATCCGAGGATGTTCTGTGCGGTCGCGGCGGCGTTGTCGTAGTCGATTAGCTTTCCGCGGACGCCGATCTCGGCGAAGAGGCCGGTCAGCACGGTGACCAGGTATGCAACGCCCGCCAACCGGGCCCTCGCCTTAGCGCTCATGCTCCTCCTACCCAAAGTGGGGAGGCGATTGTTTCACCGCGCGTTAGGTTCGCACGTAGGTCAACCAGTACCAGCAGCCCCAGAGGCCGACGGCGCACGAGTACGCGATCAAGACGTATCCCCAACGCGGGAAGCGGTCGCGGACCGCGAGCATCATCAGTGCGACTACGAATGGCTCGAAATCGAGCGCGTGGCGCATGCCGAACTGCGCGTAGCCATTGACGTAGTACAGAAAGTTCGGCACTGCGGTCAGCAGCGCAGCGACCCAGAGTGCGATCGCCCAGCGGGCCGGGGAGCGCGCGAAAAACGCGAGCAGGAGCGCGGGCGACGACCAGGTGAGCGCTACGCCCGAGAAATCGGGACGCAGCCAGGGAAAGTCCGGCAGCCGTACCGGCGTCTGCACGAAGAACGACCAGAGTTCGAACTGCAGATATTCGAGCCGAAACGGCGAGCCGGTCGGCGAACCGGACTGGTCCTGGTGATACCAGGTGGTATAGCCGATGTCGTTCCACGTTCCCCAGCGTGCGAGGTTATAGAACAACCACAGCACGCCGACACCGGCGAGGACGCCCGCAAAAGACATGATGCGGCGAGACGCGTCGCGTCGCGTCGAAGGATCCGGCTGACGTAATGGGGGCGCGACGAGAAGATAGGCGTAGACCGGAACGGCGGCGAGCATCGAAAAGCGCGACTCGAACGCACAGGCCGCAAAGAGCGCGACCAGCCAGCCGCGCCGTTTTCCGGCGAGCTCCACCAATGCGAGCAGCGTAAAGCAGACCACCGAAACGTGGGCGAGAAACCAAACGTCGCCGAGCGTCGCGCACCAAAGCAGATCCGTGCCGGCAAGCAAGAAAGCACAGATCCAGACGTTGGCCGGGCGTTTCAGGCCGAAGCGCTCGCCCAACTCCCAGGCCGCGCCGATTGCGACGGCGGCGAGGATGGCGGCGAGCAGCGTCTGATTCGCATGTGTCCCGACGATCGCGACGAGCGGCAAGATGAGGAGCGCGGGTAGCGGCCCTTCGATGATATAGTAGCGCCCGCCATAGTTGAGCGCGTCAATGTACGGTCCGGGCCAGTCGATCCACGCATGGCCGTGTAAGAGCGCTTGCGCAAGCAAGACGAAGTTATTGTAGGGCGTCGGCCGCACGTGCGAGACGATCGCCGTAACGAGGAACGCGACGAGCGCTGCGGCGTAGGCAGGCTTCGACCCCTCCATCGCCGAGCGCGACGCTACGGCGACGGCGTCGTCTCCACAAGCGGCTCGGGCGCTTGGAACGTCGAGGGTGGAAGGCTTTCGGGAAAGCGGTAATCGCTCCAGACGATGCGTTCGCGCGCGGGCTTGCCCTTCACGCGAGCTTGAGCCGACGCAACGACCGGCATCCAATACCCTCCGAAGGCCGCGAACTCGATATCGCCGCTGCCGGCAGCCTCGAGTCCGCTACTATGGAAGTGCACCGCGCGCGGAAGAAACCGTTGCCCGTCGATTGCGATCCGGTCGATCCACGCTCCCGCCGGCCGGTTCAACGGCGTGGCCTCGTAGATGTAATCGAGATGATGCCCGTCCTTCGCCGTTCCCAAGAAGAGCAGCTCGTATGCGTCGGTGCGCGGCGCGAAGCGATCGACGGTATAGCGATCCTCGTGGTGTGAGAAACGGACGAGCTTTCGGCTCAGCGGGATTCCGTCGACCGCGAGCGTCTCGTCGCGCACGTCCGTTCCGCTGCGATAGATCTGGTGGTGCTGCTCGATATTGCTGGGGCCAACCTGCGCGACGGTATACGAATAAACGACGACCTTGGGCACGATCAGGGATGCGAGCGCGAGCGCGTAGCGTTGCAGGACGTACTGCGAATCCAACGTCGGCGGCGATGCGCCGATCAACGTGAACGCGAGCACGCCGAGGAGCGCGCGACGCATCAGACCAGGATCGCGTCGCGAATCGCGCGCACCGCGGCTTCCGCTCCGGAGGCGTCGCTTCCGCCGCCCTGCGCCTGAGCGGCTTGACCGCCGCCCTTCCCGGCCACGAGCGGCGCGGCAACCTTGACCAGATTCCCCGCGTGGACGCCCGCGCTCACGAGATCGTCGCTCGCGCTGACCAACAGACTGACGGTGCCGTTGTCGACGCCCGCGAGCGCGACCACGCCGCTCCCCAGCCGGTTGCGGATGGCGCCGCTGAGATGGCGGAGCGCTTCGGCATTGGCTTCGCGAACGACCGCGCCGACAAACGTTCGATCGCCGATTCGCTCCGCTCTTTCGACGTACGATTCGGCTTGCGTCGATGCGAGCCGCGCGCGGAGCTGTCCGAGTGCCGTCTGCAGGTCTTTGACGTCGCGCTGCATCCGCTCGACGCGTTCGCCTAGCTCGTCGGGCGAGGTGGCGAGCGCCGACGAGAGCGTCCCGATCAGGTCGCTCTGACGCGCGACGTACTCCTCGGCCGCATCCGAGACGCAAGATTCGATCCTACGAATGCCGCTCCCGATCGAAAACTCCGAGAGCAACACGAACATACCGAGCTCGCCGGTCGAGTGCGAGTGCGTGCCTCCGCAGAACTCGAGCGACGGTCCGGCCTGCACGACGCGAATATGCTCCCCGTACTTCTCGCCGGCCATCCAGACCGCGCCGCTCCGCTTCGCCTCCTCGAGCGGCAGCACGCGGGTCACCAAGTGTGCATCGTCGCGGATCATCTCGTTGACGCGGTGCGTCACGGCACGTCTCTGATCGGGCGTCAACGCGCCGCCCGGCCAGCGAAAATCGAAGCGCATGCGATCGATGCCGACCCACGAACCGGCTTGGTTGACCTCGTCGCCGAGCACTTCCTTGAGCGCACGCTGGAGCAAATGGGCCGACGTATGATGGCGTCGAATCTCGCGGCGCCAGGGCTCGAAAACGCTGGTGCGGACCGTGTCGCCGACCGCGATCTCACCTTCGACGACCGCGCCGTGGTGCGCGATCGCTTCGCCCATATACTGCGCGTCGCGCACGTCGAACCGCGCGCTATCCGTGCTGATCGTTCCGCGGTCGCCGATCTGCCCGCCTCGCTCGGCATAAAAAGCGGTGCGGTCGAGAACGATCGTGCCCTCCTCGCCGGACGGCAACGACTCGACGGTCGTGCCGTTGCGGAGAATCGCGACGACTCGGCCATCGGCTTCGAGCCCCTCGTCGTAGCCGGTGAACTCGCTACGAACTGCGGGAAGATCGACGAGCGCAACGACTTCGCGCTTTGCCGCGGCGTCGCGTCGGGCGCGGTCGCGTTGCTCCTCCATCAGGCGGTCAAACGCAACGGTATCGACGACGGCGCCGCGCTCCCCAGCAATCTCACGCGTCAGCTCGACCGGAAAGCCGAAGGTATCGTGGAGCGCAAAGGCCGCCTCGCCGCCGATCACGCCGTCGTGGCGTTCGACGGCTTCGTCGATCAGCCGATCGAGCATCGTAATTCCGCGTTCGAGTGTGCGGTCGAAAGTCTGCTCTTCTTGACGCAGCGCAGTCGCGATGCGCGCTTCACTGCGCCGCAGTTCGGGGTATCCGGATTCGAGCGAACGCACGACCGCGGGCACGAGCTCGGCAAGAAATCCGTCGGGATACCCGAGCAGCTTTCCGTTACGAATGGCGCGGCGAATCAAGAAGCGCAGAACGAAACCGCGGTCCGTGTTCGACGGATAGATTCCATCGTTGATCAGGAATGTCGCGGCGCGCATATGGTCGGCGATAATATTCTGCCGAGCGGTCTGCTCGATCGCCGAAAGCGTGGTGCGCCCGATCGGCGGCTGTGCGGCGACGAGATCGGTGAAGAGATCGGTCTGGTACATCGACGCGACGCCGTTGCAGACGGCGAGCATTCGCTCGAGACCCGCACCCGTATCGATCGACTTACGCGGCAGCTCTTCCAGCTTGCCGTCCGCCGTTCGATTGTACTGCTGAAAGACGACGTTCCAGATTTCGACGTAGCGGTTTCCGAGGTTCGGGCCGGTGTCCTCCGCTCCGCTCGCGTACGCGGCTCCGATGTCGTAGAAGATCTCGGTACACGGACCGCAGGGTCCGGTCGCGCCCATCGTCCAGAAATTCTCTTCGTCGAACCGCGTGATGCGATTGGGCTCGAGACCGACCTCATCGGTCCACAGCCGTTCCGCTTCGTCGTCGCCGGTGTGCACGGTCACGTAAAGACGGGACGGGTCTAGCCGCAAGACCTGCGTGACGAACTCCCAGGCCCAGAGGATCGCTTCGCGCTTGTAGTAGTCACCGAAGCTGAAGTTCCCGAGCATTTCCAGGAACGTCCCGTGGCGACCCGTGCGGCCGACGCTCTCGATGTCGCTCTTCGCGCCCGCAACGCGCAGACAACGCTGCACGGTCACGGCGCGCGGCGCCGGCGAGGGCTGTTCCCCCAGGAAGACCGGGACGAACTGCTCCATTCCGGCGATCGTGAAGAGCGTCGTTGACATCTCATGCGGAATCAGGCTCGCCGCCGGCAGCAGCTTGTGCTGCTTCGCGACGAAAAAGTCGATCCACGCCTGACGTAACTCTTGGCTCTTCATCTCTCTCAACTATAACCGCTGCGGCAAGAGAGGTCGATGCGCGCGACGTGACGCCGTGGAGGCTCGGGACGACGAGCGGAGCCATGGATGGCGAGAGCGAGGAGCCCGGCAGCAGGAGCGCAGCCCGGAGGGCGAAGCGACGAGCGTCTCCACGGCGTCATGTCGCGTGCATCGATCTCTCCTGCCGCCCCACTTACTCCCCTAGGATGGAGCGCAGCTTTTCGAGCGCCTTGGCCTGCAGGCGCGAAACGTGCATCTGGGACACGTTGAGCCGCTTGGCGATCTCCGTCTGCGAAACCGATTCGTAGAAGCGCAGATAGATGATGACGCGTTCGCGGCCGTTCAGCACGTCGAAGGCGCGCTCGAGATTCGCGCGGTCCTCGAAGAGCTTGAGGCCTTCGTCGGCGATGCCGACGGTGTCGGCGAGGGTCTGCGACTTTTTGTTGTCGCCCGCGACTTCGCTGTCGAGCGAGAGAAGATTATAGGCCTGCCCGAGCTCCTGGGCTTCGAGAATCTCGTCTTCGCCGGCGTTGAGATGCGTTGCGAGCTCGGCGACCGTCGGACTTCGGCCGAGCTCGATCGCGAGCTTGTCGCTTGCGCGGTTGACGGCGAGGTTGAGCTCCTGCAAACGGCGTGGAACCTTGACGGCCCAGCCTTTGTCGCGAAAGTAGCGCTTGATCTCGCCGACGATCGTCGGCGTGGCATAGGTGGTAAACTCGACGCCGCGTTCGGTGTCGAAGCGATCGATCGCCTTGAGAAGCCCGACCGTCCCGACTTGGACGAGATCGTCGAGCGGCTCGCCTCGGTTCGCAAACCGCACCGCTAGAAAACGCACGAGGTTGAGGTGCACGACGACGAGTTCGTCGCGCAGCCCTTCGTATTCGCGGTCGTGTCGCTCGGGACGTTCGTTGTGCCGTGTGCGCGCGACGATAAAGGCCGCAAATAAGGCCCTCGTCCGCTGGCGGTCCGGGCGGGTCTCTTCCCGTTCGTGCACTATTCGGGCCGGCCGGTCACTCGCTTTACCATCACCAGGTCGGTACCGTGTTGAGGGTGGACGTCGTAGCTCACTTCATCCATGAGGGTACGAATCAAGAAGATCCCAAGACCTGCGACGCGAGCCTCGTCGAAGTTCATGCGCCGCCCCTCGGCCGGGGCAGCGCTATGACGGCCGCTGTCACGAACGCGTACGCGCAGCACATCTGGGAGCGCTTCGCAGGTGAGCGAAATGAATTCGCCATGCCCGTCGTGCTGGATCACGGCAGCGCAGGCTTCCGCAACGGCGAGTTTGACGTCTTCGATCTCTTCGATCGAAAAGTGCAAATGATTCGCCACAACGGCTGCGGCGAGGCGCGCGAGCGCGACCCATTGCGCACGAGCGGGGATGCGCAGCTCGACGAACTCGGGTGCGGTTTGCTCGACCGCTTGGTTCACACCAGCGCCTTCATCGCGGCATCCTCGCTATCGAAGATGCCGAAGATTTTCACCAGGCCGGTGATGTCGAAGATCTTTTTGATCTGCAGATTCGTGCAGACCAAGTTGACGGAGCCGCCATGCTCGCGCACGCGTTTGAGGCCGCCGATCAGCACGCCGAGTCCGGTCGAATCGATGTAGCGCACCTTCTCGAGATTGATGACCAAGTGATAGACGCCGCGATCGATCAACGTGCCGATCGCGTCTTTCACCTTGGGCGACGTGTAGACGTCGATCTCACCGTTAAGCTCGACCACGTAGCAGTCGCCTGGCGCTTCGCGGACGTTTACTTTAATGTCCACCGCTACCCGTCGGCTTTCCGCTGGAGGTCGTCGGCGGTCTCTTCGGCCGCCGAACGGCCTTCGGCGACCGCAGCATCGATATTCGCGCGCGCGCTCTCGACGACTTGGCGTCCGCGCTCGTAGAGTTCGGAGACACTCGATTGCCACTGCGAAGTAACGTCGCCGACTTTGCCGCGTATGTCGCCTGTCGCACCCATCGCGAAGTCGCCCGCCTCGCGCGCTTTACCCGCCAGCCGGTCCAGCGTCTCTTCTTGCGTGAGGAGCACCGCCGCGGCACCGCCAATCACGGCGCCGATAAGAAAACCGGCGAGGAATCCACCGCCTGCGCCATTGCCCTTAGCCATCGTTAAGTTTTTACTCCCTAGTCTTTCGGTCTTTTCCAGTAACCAAACGACGTAAACCGGCGGTGACGCCACCGAGCGTCGCACCGATGTTGACGATCGCCGGAACGACCGCGCTCTTCGTCAAGTCGGCGGTCTGCGCAAGCGTGCCGGCCGTCTCCTCCAGCGATCGTGTAACCTCGTCGATATGAGCGAGCGTACTCGTCGCCGGCGTACCGATGTTCTCGAGCTGCCGGTCGAGGCCGTCGAGAGTCGTCCGAACGCGCTCGAGCGTTTTTGCCAGTGCCAGAGCCGCGACGAGTACGCCGATACCGACCAAAAAGGCTCCAACCCCGACGAGCACGTCGAGAACCAAAGGGCCCCACGCAGTACTGCTCAACCTAATCCTCCAGCGGCGCGCCGTTCGTTCTCTACTCTACCCATCCCCCCGCAGCGCGTTGCAGGGCTCCTTAGCCCGGCTACGGTCGAGGGCAAGACTTCGAGGACCCGGCCGATCGCCGCAGCCGAGGTCGCTCGGCCTAGCGTAAAGCGGATCGCGCTGGTTTGCCAGCGTTCCCGCAGGCCCATCGCCTCCAGGACGTGGCTTGCCTCCAGACTGCCGGAGGTGCAAGCGCTCCCGGCCGAGACGGCGATCCCGGCCAGATCGAGGGCTATGAGCAGCGCCGCCGAGTCGACGCCTGCGAAGCTGACGTTGAGGTAGTTGGGCAGGCGCGGCGCCGCTCCGTTGACGCGAACGTCGGGGATCCCCTCGAGGATGCCGGCCTCCAAGCGGTCGCGCAGGGGCGCTACGCGGTCGCTGGCGCGGGCGCGTTCGGAGGCTGCGAGTTCGAGCGCCAGCGCCATTCCGACGACTCCCGGGAGGTTCTGCGTGCCAGAGCGCCGCCCGAACTCCTGGCCCCCTCCGTAGATCGTGGGGACGAGCGGCACCCCAGAGGCGGCATAGAGCAGACCGGTGCCGCGCGGGCCGCCGAACTTATGAGCCGAGAGCGTCAGCAGGTCGACTCCGAGGTCCGGAACGCCAAGCGGCAGCCAGCTTGCCGCCTGAACCGCATCGGTATGAAAGAAGACCCCGCGCTTCCGGGCGATGCGGGCCAACTCCGCGATCGGCTGGACCGTGCCGATCTCGTTGTTGGCGTACATAACCGAGGCGAGAATCGTCGACGGCCGCAGCGCCGCTTCAAACTCGCCGGGATCGATCAGACCGTCGGAACCGACCGGCAGGACGGTGGTTTCAAAGCCCTCCACCTTGAGCTGCTCGAGCGCGCTCAAAACGGCATGGTGCTCGATTGCGGTGGTAACGACGTGCGCGCCCGGCGACGCCGCGCGCGCGACGCCCAACAAGGCGAGGTTATCCGACTCAGTGCCGCTCGCGGTAAAGACGATCTCGTTTCGGCGCACTTCCAGCAACGACGCAACGCGCTCGCGCGCGGCATCGAGCGCGGCGCGCGAGCGCCGACCTTCGGCATGGAGTGAACTCGGGTTATAATTTTCCTCGGCTTCCCGTACGGCACCGGCGACCTCCGCGCGCAACGGCGTGGTTGCCGCGTTGTCGAGATAAATTCGCTCGAAATTCACAGGTCGTTCACAGTCTGACGTTCTATTATCTGGTTGTGCGAAGCTCCAACGCACACTCCGAGAAGTAGCAACGGGAAAACTGGCGGTCCGAGAATCACTCGGACCGCCTTTTTTTGTAGTAACGGCGTCCGCTCAACGCCGGCGGGACGTTGAGCTGGGTTACGTTGTAGTCGTCGTGAGCGTAGTGATATCCCTCACCGTATCCTAACTTCCGCATCAGTTGCGTCGGCGCGTTGCGCAGGTGCATCGGGACTGGATCGTTGCGCGTCTTCAAGACGTCTTCCATTGCGGCGCCGTAGGCACTCCCAACCTCGTTGCTCTTCGGCGCCGTTGCGAGATAGAGCGTCGCGTGGGCGAGTGGATAGAATCCCTCCGGCATGCCGATGAAGTGCACGGCCTGTTGGGCAGCGACGGCTACCTGCAATCCGTTCGAATCGGCGAGTCCCACGTCTTCCGAGGCCGCGATGACGAGCCGGCGCGCGATGAAGAGCGGATCCTCTCCGCCGTCGATCATGCGCGCGAGCCAATAGAGCGACGCATCGGGATCGCTCGCGCGGACCGACTTGATGAACGCGCTGATCGTATCGTAGTGCATCTCGCCAGCCTTGTCGTACTGCGAACCGCGCCGCTGCATCGCTTCGTAGACCAGCGACGCATCGATCGCCGGCGGCTGGTCGCGCGAGACGGCCGTGGCGGCGGCAAACTCGAGTGCGTTGAGTGCGGCGCGCGCGTCGCCGTTCGCCAACGATATCAAGAGTCCGCGGGCATCGCCGTCGAGCCGGACTTCGCGGTCACCGAGACCGTTTTCGCGGTCGATGAGGGCGCGATCGACGATCCGTCCGACGTCTTCGTCGGAGAGCGATTGGAGCACGAAAACGCGAGCGCGCGACAAGAGCGCCGAGTTGACTTCGAAGGAGGGGTTCTCGGTGGTCGCTCCTATCAACGTTACCGTTCCGTCCTCGACGTAGGGCAGCACCGCATCTTGCTGCGCCTTGTTAAAGCGATGGATCTCGTCGATGAAGAGCACCGTGCGTTTGCCGACGCGCTGACGCGCCTTCGCTTCGGCGACGACTCGGCGCAGATCGGCTACGCCCGCACTCACCGCCGACATCCCCTCGAAGTTGGCGCCCGTCGACCGTGCCACGATCTGTGCGAGCGTCGTCTTTCCGCTTCCCGGCGGCCCCCACAGGATCATCGAGGGTACCGCGTCGCGCTCGATTGCCGCGCGCAACGCTCGCCCTGCTCCAAGCAGTGACTCCTGCCCAACGAATTCGTCGAGCGAGCGCGGACGCATGCGGGCGGCCAGCGGCATCTCGTGACGAGCGAAGCCAAGCATCGCGGCGCTTCTTACGGTGCCGAGCTCGAGACCGGCTCCGTTAACGCGTTCTTCGGCACCTTGATCGGCCGCGGCGTTGCGAGCTTGCGATGCAACTCCCCCGGGAATTGCATCGTGACGTCGCCCTCTGCGTGCGCGGTCCCGGACTGCGTATTGTAGAGTACTTTGCGCGCGGTCATGCTCCGCGTACCTTGCGTAATGTGTACCGCGCCCTCCAGCAGCAGCGTATGCGCCGCGTCGTTGAGCGTACCGGTGTTCGCGCTCACGACGGTATCGGCTTGCACGTAGTGGACGTTTCCAATCGCTTTGTAGACCTTGGCTGCGCCGTCAATCTGCGCCTGATCTGCGGTCAGCGTCGAGGGGCTCGGCGCGTGCGGCGGCGCGCCCCCCGCGTCCCCGGCAATCGCTTGGGCGTTGCCTTGCGTATCGTGCATGACTACGTTGCCGTTGAGAAAGAGCATCTGTCTCTTGTAGTTGCCGTTGGCTTTGTCGGCGCTAACGTCGCCGCCGTTACGCGTCATTACGATCTTGTTCGGCGTGCTGAAGTCGCCGTTTTTGAAGTTGGCGTCGAGCGAGCTCGCGTGGACCGTCCAGACGCCGAGATCGAACGACGCCGGCGCGGCGCTCGGCGACGCGGCCGTCGAGCCCGAGGGCGCGGGACGGGCCGGTACCGGACGAGCCGGGGTCGGCAACGCCCGCGGAGCCGCGCTCGCAAACGGGGTGGCGAGCGCGATAACGCCGGTCAGTGCGAAGAGTAAGCGAATCATCTTATAGCGGTATCTTGACTTGTCATCCTGAGCTCTCATCCTGAGCTTGTCGAAGGACGAAGGAGCGTACCTTTACCGTCGGGCGCTCGATCGGTCCGAACAGCTCGGTAAGACGTTGTTCCGAAACCGCGCCTTCGCGCAGCAAACGAGCGTGCCTGCCGGAGAGATCGACGATTGACGATTCGCCATTATAGCGCGTTGGTCCGTGCTCTACCAGAAGATCCGCATCGGGTAGCATCGAGCGATCCGCTCCTCCCAGATATCGCGGACCGCCGCGCGGAGTCGCGGTCGTGCCCGCGATCGGCCCGCATCGTTCGAGTACGCGCCGTGCAAACGCGTCGTCCGGAACGCGAAACGCAAGCGTCTGCAAGCCTGCTGCCAACTCGTCGCTGATGAAGGCCGGCTTGCGAACGAGCACGATCGCCGGGGCCGGAAGCAGCCGTTTGGCGGCGTGGATCGCGAGCGGATTTTCGGCAGCGTACTCCAGGAACTCTTGGGCCGTCGCAACGTGCATCGTAAGAGGCCGGTTATCCGGCCTGCCCATCGCGGCGTAGACGCGGTCGATCGCTTCGTAATCGTAGGGGTCGCATCCGATGAGATAGCTCGTGTCGTTTGGAAGGATGACCGTTCCCCCTGAGAAGACGATCCTTGCAACCTCTTCGGCGATCTCGTCGAACTCGAGGCTCTTCGCATCGACGATGCGGCCAAAACGCTCGGGCGGCATCGCTACGGAGCCACGTTCAGATCCGCAGCCTCGCGCCGGTACCGATTGCAACGCACGAGAGCGGGTCGTCCGCAACGATCACCGGAACGCCGGTCACCTCCGAGAGCAACTTGTCGAAGCCGCGCAGAAGCGCTCCTCCTCCGGTAAGAATGATGCCGCGATCGATGATATCCGCGGCGAGTTCCGGCGGCGTCTTCTCGAGTACGGCTTTGACCGCCTCGACGATCGCACCGACCGGTTCCGAGAGCGCTTCACGGATCTCCTCGCTCGTAATCTTCACGGTCTTCGGGAGGCCGTTGATCAAGTCGCGGCCGCGAATTTCCATCGCCAATTCTTGTTCGAGCTTGTAGGCCGAACCGATCTTGATTTTGATCTCCTCGGCGGTCCGCTCGCCGATCATGAGATTGTAGACGCGCCGGATGTATCGAACGATCGCTTCGTCCATCTTATTGCCGGCAACGCGAAGCGACTGCGAGACGACGATCCCGCCCAGCGAGATCACGGCGACGTCGGTCGTTCCGCCGCCAATGTCGACGACCATGCTTCCCGACGGGCCGTCGATCGGTAGACCTGCGCCGATTGCGGCGGCCATCGGCTCTTCGATGATTCCCACGTCGCGCGCCCCCGCAAGCTTCGCAGCATCCTTTACCGCGCGCTCTTCTACGCTCGTTATTTCCGCCGGAACGCATATCGTGACGTGCGGTTTCGGCTTCACGATCGAGGACCACCAGGACCGGTCTTTCATCACTTTCTTGATGAAGTACGAAAGCATCGCCTCGGTCACTTCGAAGTCGGCGATGACACCGTCGCGCAGCGGCCGAATCGCTTGAATGTGCGACGGCGTTCGGCCGAGCATCTGCCGCGCTTCTTCCCCGACGGCCAGAATCCGTCCGCTGTTGACGTCTTTGGCGACGACCGACGGCTCGCGCAGAACGATCCCTTTTCCCTTGACGTGAACGAGCACGTTCGCCGTGCCGAGGTCGATCCCGATATCCAAGTTACGGTTCCTTCACTCCGGAGTTTGAAATTTATCCCGTCGCGGAGACGCGCGGGTATTCGCTGGTTTCGAATAATCCCGTCGGTTCGACGAGCGGGGTGACGCCGCTGCTGCGCTGCACTTGACCGCCCAGCTCCGAGAGCAGCTCTTCGAGACGCTCGTAACCGCGATCGACGTACTCGAGACCGATAATTTCGGTTTCGCCGACCGCGGCAAGACCGGCGATGACGAGACCGGCGCCGGCGCGGATATCGGGTGCTTCGACGGGCGCGCCCGAGAGTTGCTTGGGTCCTTTGATGACCGCGGCGTTGCTCTCCATCGTCACCTTGACGTCCGCGCCCATGCGCGCGAGCTCGTTGACGTATGAGAAGCGTGCGTTGAAGATCGACTCTTCGACGACGCTCGTGCCCGGGCAGGTGCAGAGAAACCCGACGACTTGCGGTTGCAAATCCGTCGGAAAGCCGGGATAGGGAGCGGTAAGAATATCGGTCCCGCCGGTAATACCGTCGGCTTTCACGCGAATCCAGTCGTCGCCGGTCATCGTCGTGACGCCGCATTCAACGAGCTTATCGGTTAGCGCGGCGAGATGGTCGGGACGGCATCGCTTGACGGTTACGTCGCCGCGGGTAACCGCGCCGGCGAGCAGGAGCGTTCCGGTGACGATTCGGTCGGGGATGATTTCGTACTCCACGCCGTGGAGCTCGCGCACGCCATCGATCGCGATGGTGTCGGTTCCTTGACCGGCGATCTGGGCGCCCATCGCTACGAGAAAGTTTGCGAGATCGACGACTTCGGGTTCCATCGCGACGTTGTTCAAGCGCGTCGACCCCTCGGCTAATACGGCCGCGAGCATTGCGTTCTTCGTCGCGCCGACGCTCGACATACGAAACTCGACCTCGGCACCCCGTAGCCGCGGGCCGCGCGATTCGGCAATCAGATAGCCGTGGGCATTGTGGACGTCGCACCCGAGCGCAACGAAGGCTTGCTCGTGCATGTCCGTCGCTCGCGTGCCCAGCACGCACCCGCCGGGGAGGGGAACCTCCGCTCGGCCGAATCGACCCAAGAGCGCGCCGACCACGTCGAACGATGCGGCAAGTTTGCGCACGAGCGCGTAGGGCGCCCGATACGAGGCGACGTTGCTCGCGTCGATCGTCACCGTATTATCGCCTTCGTAACGGATACGCGCGCCGAGCGCCTCGAGCAGCGACGACATTACCGAAACGTCCGTAATCCGCGGAACGCGATGGAGCGTTACGGTGCCTTTTGCAAGCAGCGATGCCGCCATGATCGGAAGCGCGGCGTTTTTCGCGCCGTGCGTCGTGACGGAGCCCTCCAAACGCACGCCGCCGCGGATCCGAAGCGTCGTTTCAAGCCGATCGAGCATAGTTCAGGAATATCGTTCGCGTAGGCGCTCCGCTCGCCTACTAGTGACCCGAAAGGTCACGTATGGCCGGTGAGCCGCAGCTTTGCGTTGGCGAACTCGATTCTTGCTTGCTCGCGCGCGTAAAGCTCGCGATCGGCGCCGGCGGCCTTCTGCCGCTCCGTCGCTTCGGCGAGCGCTTGACGCGCCTCGGAGACCACGACCTCTTCGAAGCGCACCGCCTCGTCGACTAGAACGGTCACGCCGTCAGGGAGCGCCTGCATGAAACCCTCGCTCGTCGCGAGCTCGAGGCGCGAGGCCGCGCCGCCCTCATCCCGAGCTTGTCGAAGAACGTTCGCGCGCAGAATTCCGGGACGCAAGGCCGCCAAAAACGGCGCGTGGTGCGGCAGTATGCCTTCTTCGCCCTCGGTCGTGACGGCGATGACCAGCTCCGCATCACCGTCGAAGACGACTTGCGTTGGCGTAACCAGCTTGAACGCAATCGTGCTAGGCACGTGCCATCCGTTCGGCGTTCTCGCGGACCTCGTCGATAGTCCCGGCGTAGAAGAACGCGGCCTCCGGCAAATCGTCGACCTTCCCTTCGAGGATCTCCTTGAACGAAGCGATCGTCTCCGGAAGCTTCACGTACTTGCCGGGCCGGCCCGTGAACTGTTCGGCGACGAAGAACGGCTGCGAGAAGAATCGCTGAATGCGGCGCGCGCGCCCCACGGCAATCTTATCGTCCTCGGAGAGTTCTTCTACGCCCAGGATCGCGATGATGTCCTGGAGGTCCTTATACCGTTGGAGCACCTCCTGAACTCCGCGAGCGACGGCATAGTGTTCCTCGCCGATGATCTGCGGATCGAGGATGCGTGAGGTCGACGCCAGCGGATCGACGGCCGGATAAATGCCTAGTTCCGAAATCGGGCGAGAGAGCGCGGTCGTTGCGTCGAGATGCGCGAACGTGACGGCGACGGCCGGATCGGTGTAGTCGTCGGCCGGCACGTACACCGCTTGTACCGAGGTGATCGATCCTTTTCGCGTCGAGGTGATACGCTCTTCCAGCATGCCGACGTCGGTACTCAGCGTCGGCTGATAACCGACGGCCGACGGCATGCGACCCATTAGGGCAGAGACCTCGGAGCCGGCTTGCAGATAGCGGAAGATGTTATCCATGAAGAGCAGCACGTCGGCGCCGAGCTCGTCGCGAAAGTACTCCGCCATGGTGACTCCGGTCTGCGCGATACGAAAACGCACCCCCGGCGGCTCGTCCATCTGACCGAAGACGAGCGTCGTCTGCGCGAGCACACCCGACTCTTTCATTTCGAGCCAAAGGTCGTTCCCTTCGCGCGTGCGCTCGCCGACGCCGGTGAAGACCGAGAAGCCTTTGTGGACGTAGGCGATGTTGCGAATGAGCTCCTGGATGAGCACCGTCTTGCCGACGCCCGCGCCGCCGAAGAGCCCGACCTTGCCGCCCCGAGTGTAGGGTGCCATCAGATCGACGACTTTGATCCCCGTCTCGAAGATGCGCGGCGTCGGATCCTGATACTTGAACTCGGGCGCGGGGCGATGAATCGGCCATTGCGCCGCCGCCTTAACCGGAGCGTCGCTATCGATCGTCTGACCGAGCACGTTGAAGATTCGTCCCAGCGTGCCTTCTCCGACGGGAACGGTGATCGGCCCGCCCAACGCCGTTACCGCTGCCCCGCGTACCAGGCCGTCGGTCGAGCCGAGCGCGAGGCAGCGCACTTGGTCGTTGCCGAGTTCGTCCTGCACTTCCAGCGTGAGGTCGCGCGCCTCCATCGCTGTGCCGCCCAACTCGACGTTCGACGGCACCGCTGCGCCGTTGGTCGACGCGTGCATGTCGTCGTTGACCCGAACGCGCAGGGCGTCGTTGATCTTCGGCAGCGTTTCGGGTGCGAACTCGACGTCGACGACGTTTCCGAGCACTTGCACGACTTTTCCGGTAGCAGTAGCCATTATTCGTTCCTTAGCGAGTTGAACTCTTACTCGACGCCGAGCGCTTCGGCGCCGGCGACGATTTCGAGCAGTTCTTTGGTTATAGCAGCTTGACGAGCGTTGTTCATTCGAATGGTCAGCTCGTCGATGAGCTTCTTGGCGTTGTCGGTAGCGTTCGTCATCGCCAGCAGCTGTGCCGCGAAGAACGCCGCGTCGGTCTCGAGCATCGCCGAATAGATCGTGAACTCCAAATATTTCGGCAGCAGCCGCGAAAGCACGAGCTCCGGCGATCCGGCAAACTCCACCGTGGCCCGCGGACCCTTCGACTCCGCGCCTGCACTTAGCTCTGTCGAAGTGGCGCTACGCTCGCCTCGCGAGGTTGCCGATAAGGAAGTCAAATCTTCGTTCGTTACCGGAACGAGCTTGCGGATCTCGGGCTTTTGCGACATCATCGAGACGAGCTTCTGCGAGACGAGGACGATTTCGGAAATGACGCCGCGTGTGAAATCGTCGCTGATTCGGTGGGCGACCTCGCGCGCGATATCGAGCTTCGAGGGCGCGTTGAGCACCCACGTCGGATACTCGGTTTGACCGAGACGCCGCAGCGCGTTGCGCGCCTTGACCCCCACGGCGTACCAGCGCACGGCGCCGCGCTCGCGCGCTGCGTGCTCGGCGGCACGAATGACGTTGGAGTTGAAGGCGCCCGCCAAGCCTTTATCCGCGGTCATGAGCAGGATGCCCGGCGGCGCGCCGGCTTTTCCCGGCTTCATAAACGGATGATCGACTGATGAGACGGCACTCATCAAGTCCCGCAGCATCTGCGAAAGCGCGTCGGCATACGGGCGCGCCTGCTTCTGCGCGAGCTCGGCGCGGCGAATCTTCGCCGCGGCGACCTGCTTCATCGCCTTGGTGATCTGTTGGGTATTCTTCAGCGACTTAATTCGGTCGCGTAGGTCTCGTACGGTCGCCATCCTAGAAGCTCTTGTTGAACTCCGTTAGCGCGGCGTCGAGCTGTTTTTTGACCTCGTCGGAGAGTTGCGCGCTGTCGGCGATCGCCTTGGGGATCTCGGGATGCTTGGCGTGGAGGAAATCGACGAATCCGACCGCCCAGGCTTGCAGCTTCGGCGTGGGTACGTCGTTGACGAAGCCTTTGGTCGCGCCGTAGATGATCGCGACTTGATCTTCCATCGGCTGCGGCTGGTACTGCTGCTGTTTCAGCAGCTCGGTCATCTTCTCGCCGCGCAGGAGCTGCATCTGCGTCGTCTTGTCGAGATCGCTCGAAAGTTTGGCAAACGCCGCGAGATCGCGGTATTGCGCCAGCTCCAGCTTGAGCTGTCCCGCGACCGACTTCATGGCTTTGGTCTGCGCCGCTCCGCCGACGCGCGAGACCGAGAGTCCCACGTCCACGGCCGGCCGAATGCCTTGGAAGAAGAGCTCCGGCGTCAGGTAGATTTGCCCGTCGGTGATGGAGATAACGTTCGTCGGAATGTACGCCGCAAAATCGCCGGCCTGCGTTTCGATGATCGGGAGCGCCGTCAGCGATCCCGCGCCCATTTCGTCGGAGAGTTTCGCCGCGCGCTCGAGCAGCCGGGAATGCAGGAAAAAGACGTCGCCGGGGTAGGCTTCGCGGCCCGGCGGGCGGCGCAGCAGCAGCGACATCTCGCGATACGACTGCGCGTGCTTGGTGAGATCGTCGTAAATGATCAGCACGTCTTTGCCGGAGTACATCAACTCTTCGGCCATCGCGCAGCCGGCAAACGGCGCCATCCAGCGCAGCGCGGCCGCCTCGGATGGACCGACGCACACGATCGTCGTGTACGCCATCGCGCCCTTCTGCTCGAGGACTTGATTGAGCGCTGCGACCGTCGAGTTCTTCTGACCGATCGCTACGTAGATGCAGTAAACCCCGCGACCCTTTTGATTGATAATCGTATCGATCGCGATCGCCGTCTTTCCGGTGGATCGATCGCCGATGATAAGCTCGCGCTGACCGCGGCCGATCGGAATCAGCGCGTCGATCGCTCGGATACCGGTTTGCAGCGGCTGTTTGACCGGCTGGCGCTGCACGACTGACGGCGCGACGTTTTCGATCGTCCGGTAGCGATGCGTTTCGATGGGACCTTTCCCGTCGATCGGCTGGCCTAACGGATTGACGACGCGTCCCAACAAGGCTTCGCCGACGGGCACCGAGGCGATGCGCCCGGTCCGGCGGACCTTATCGCCTTCTTTGATATCTTTGTCGGAGCCCATGATGACGACGCCGACGTTGTCCTCTTCGAGATTGAGCGCGACGCCTTGCACTCCGTTCGGAAACTCGACCAACTCCGAGGATCGAACGGCGCGCAATCCGTAGACGCGCGCGAGGTTCGCGCCTACCGCGATGACGGTCCCGATCTCGTCTTCTTGCAGCTCGCTCTTGAAGCTCTCGATTTGTTGCTTCAGGATTCCGGCAATTTCGTCAGCATTTATCATTCGTTACGTCCTAGTTTGTAGCAAATAGCGTTCTGGCGAGAGCTTCTAAGTGGCCCGAGACCGTGCCGTCGATGCGACGGTCTCCCATCAAGATGCGCACGCCGCCGATCAACCCGGGATCGAGGACCTGCTTGACTTCGAACTTCTTGTCGTACAACTTCTCCAAGCGCTCGGCGATCGAACGCACTTCGCGCCCATCGAGCTCGCGCGCCGACGTCAGGGTCAGCACCTCGGCGCCGCGAGACTCGAGCTCCAGCTTCCGGTACTCCGAAACGATCGTCGGCAAAAGCGTCTCGCGGCGCTTGCGGACGGTGAGTAGAACTGCGTGCAGCGCTACCTCGTGAACGCGGCTTCCAAAAGCTGCGGTCAAGACCCGTTCCTTGGTCTCGCGCGCGACGACGGGCGCGACGAAGAACTGATGCGCCAGGGCATCGCCCTCGATCGACGATGCGATCGCTTGCAGGTCCGTACCGATCCGATCGACGGCATTCTGCTCGGTCGCGAGCGAAAAAATGGCAACGGCGTACCGGCGCGCGAGCGTTTCGTTTACCATCAGCGACGCTCCAGCGAGGCCAAGAACTGATCGACCAAACGCGCGTTGGTCCCGGCGTCGACGCGACGTTTTGCATCGCTGCGCGCACGAGTCAGCGATTTCTCCAACAATTCGACGCGTAGCTGTTCGCGAGCGGCGACGAGGGCGCGCGGCAGCTCTCCGCGAGCGCTCGCTAAGGCACGCTCGCCGGCCTCCTTGGCTTCGGCAATGGCGGCCTCGTACTCTCGCTCGGCCTGCGACTTGGCCCGCTCCTTGATTGCCTCGGCATCGCGAACGGCGCCGTCAACCTGGCTTTGCAGCAGATCGATCATCGCATTGGCTTCGTCCCGATGACGCTCGGCTTCGGCGATCTGCTTGTTCGCGCGCTCCTGCGCGGCGAGAATCGCGGGTTGAATGAAGCGCACCCATAACCAGACGAGCACGACGATGAACAGAATCGATGCAGCGACCTGGCTCCACGACGCTACCTGTACGTAGAACCGGGCGTCGCTCATCGGAGCGGCTCGCTGAGGGCACGCTCTACCATAAGATCGGAAAGCGCGGCGACGAGGCGTTCTTCGCCGGCGCGCGCCGCATCTAACTCTTGCGCAACCTCACGCTGGGCCTCGTCGATCGTCGAATGCACCCGCTCGGCATATCCGGCGGCGAGTTTGGCCGTTTCGTTCGACGCCTCGGCCCGCGCCTTCGCAATCGCATGTTCGGCTTCTCGCCGAGCTTCGGCGCGCAAACGCGCGTCGTTGTCGCGTAGCGCTTTCGCCTTCGCCTGATAGGTATCGTAGTCGGCGACCACGCTATTGATGTACTCGCGCCGCTTCACGATCGCCCGGCCCACCGGCCGCAAGAAGACGATGTTGAGCACCGCGAGGAAAATCGCGAAGTTCAAGAGCTGGACGAAGAACGTGCCGTCGAGCGAAAGGAACACGGGACGCTAGTGGCCGGCCATCTTCGCCAGCATGGCGGGAACGTTTGCCACCACCAGCAGCATATAAAATGCAAGACCCAAGCCGATGATCGGGAACGCTTCCAGCACGCCGACGCCGAGAAACATGAAGGTCATGATGTTCGGCCGCGCTTCGGGTTGACGGGAAATTGCCTCGACCGCTTTACTGGCAACGATACCGTCGCCCACTGCGGAGCCGAAGGCGACGCCGGCAACGATGATGCCGAACGCGAGTAGGGTGAAAGCGGCTACCAATGCTTCAGAGCTCAAGAACGTAACCTTTCTTAATGACTTTCGCCGATCGCGAGCGAGAGATAGACGATCGCCAGCAGAGTGAAGACGAACGCTTGGACGGTACCGACGAAGAAGTTGAAAAACTGTATGAAGAACGGCACGATCGTTACCGCCAGCGACAGGTTGACCGGACCGATCATGACGTGCGCGACTACGATCGACGCTACGATGATAAAGAGCAACTCGCCCACGAAGATGTTGAAGAACAACCGCGCGGCGAGCGTGACCGGACGGACGAGCTCGTCGAGCAGGTTGAACGGCAATAGCAACGGGTTGGGTTTTGCCAAATGCGCGAACTGCTTTATGCCGTTGTAGCGAAATCCCACGATCCACGTCATGAAGAAGACCAGCAGCGCCAGGGGCACGGTGGTGTTGAGATCGGCCGTGGGCGATCCGCCAAACGGCAGCCCGAGCGCCTTGAACGGCAGCACGCCGAACTGGTTGAGCAAGAAGATGAAGACGAACAGGGCGATGAAGAACGGAACGAACGGCTCGCCTCGCGGTCCTAACGTGCTCGTCGCCAAATCGGCGATGTAGTTGACGACGCCCTCGACGACGATCTGCCGCTTCGTTTGGTAGGCCGAACGATAGCTCGCTCCGATCCACGCGAAGAACGCCAACGCCAACGCCATGACGATCCAAGTCGTCACGATCGTGTCGGCATGCACCGCACCGAGCACCGGAAGGTGCCACAGGGTGTGCTCTCCGAGTTTTTCGTTCAAAATAGCACTCCGTACGTACTGCGCGCCCCCATCGAGCTAAGCTCGACGGGTTCCCCCATTTCGTGCAGCGCCAAGTGCAAACATCGCCAACGGGAGAAAGAAACCGGCGAAGTACCACGCCATCGACCACCACGGGCCAAGCGCGGCAAACGCCACCGGGACTATACCGAAGACCCCAATCCGCAGGAAACTACTTAAGACGAAAAACCCCACGCTGCGGGTGTCGAGTAACCGTTCGGCGCCGCTGGCGGTAAGCTGGGCGTTGAGCACTCCACAGAGCCCGCCGGCTGCCAGTGCGAGTGCCGGGTGCGGAAGCCAACGAACGACCAAGAGCGACGCCGCGGCGACGATCGCGAGGGACCCGATCGAGCTGCTCCGCTTGAGCCTACGATAAACCTCGAGATCCGCTGCCGCCTCGGCGACGCTGTAGCTACGCCCGCTACCCTTTTCCTCCTGCACGAGCGACTAGATGGACTGAATCAGCAAGCGAAACGCGGCGTAGCCGCCGACACCCAAGCCTGTGGCCAGCCCCCCGAGCACCCAGAGTGGCTGGCCGGTGCGCCCGGAGACCCAGATCCCAGCGAAGAGCCCCGCCAGCGTCGCTGCGGCAAAGGTCGTGCCGGCAGCCAAGACCGGCAACAGGCCTTTCACCGCGCGAAAGCAGCCGGGTAGGCGCCCCCGCGCAGCCGGGCTGCGAGCCATCCGGCGATTCGAGCTCCCGCGCGGCCGTCGCCGTATGGGTTGACTGCATGTGCCATCTGGGCATAGGCGTCGCGATCGCTCAAGAGGCGCCGCGCGGCCGCAACGATTCGCTCCGGCTCGTGCCCGACCAGCTCGAGCGTTCCGGCGTCGAGCCCCTCGGGGCGCTCCGTCTCGTCGCGCATCACGAGCACCGGCTTGCCGAGACATGGAGCCTCCTCTTGAAGACCGCCGGAGTCCGTCAGCACGAAGGAGGCGCCCTTTACCGCTGAGACCATCTCGGCGTAATCGATTGGATCGACCAAGACGACACCGGGAACTCCGTCGAGAATGGCGTGGGCGACCGGCGCGACGCGCGGCGAGGGATGCACCGGCCAATAGAGCTGCGGGCGCGCCGGCAGCCGTGCAATCACGCGGAACGCTTCGCAGATGCCCGGCATGTAGGGATGGTTCTCGCGGCGATGCGCGGTGATAACGATCGTCGGCCGCTCCGGATCGATCTCGTTCCATCGTGGAGGGCGCGGAAGGTCGTCGCGGGCCGCCGCGTCCGCAAACGCATCGATGACGGTGTTGCCCGTGACGACGATGTCTTGCGGCGCGACGTGCTCTTGCAGCAAATGCTCGCGGGCGAGCGCCGTCGGCGCGAAGTGATAGGAGGCGATCGCCGCGGTGAGGCGCCGGTTCATCTCTTCGGGATACGGCAGCCAGCGATTCTGGGTGCGCAGGCCCGCCTCGACGTGGCCGACCGGAATCTGCTGGTAGAAGGCGGCAAGCGCGGCCGAAGTGCTCGTCGTGGTATCGCCGTGTACGAGCACGACCTCGGGACGAGCCTCGAGCAGCACCCCTTCCATACCGATCAGCACGCGCGTCGTTACGTCGGTAAGCGTTTGATCCTCGGTCATCACGTCGAGATCGTACTGCGGCGCGATGCCGAAGAGCGCGAGCAGGTCGTCGAGCATCTTGCGATGCTGGCCCGTGACGCAAACGAGATCGTCGATCTCGGGATGCAGATGCAGCGCCCGAACGACGGGCGCCATTTTTATGGTATCCGGCCGCGTCCCGAAGACGCTCATGACCTTCAGTTTACTCATCGCGAACGATTAGGTTGCGTGACGAAAGACGTGCGTAAACTCACCAGAGAATGCGAGCGCAACGGCGCCGAGCACGAAGCAGACGGCGTAGAGTAATAGAACGGCCTGCCGTACGTTGAGCCCGAACCGAAAGATCAGCTGATGGTGGAAGTGACCGCGGTCGGCCTCGGTGATTCGCTTACCGCTGGTCGCACGGCGCACGATCGCAGCCGCGGTGTCGAGAACCGGCAGTGCCAGGACGAGGAGCGGGACGACGACGCTGATCGCGATCGCGGTCTTGCTCGCGCCGATGATCGAGACCGTCGCAAAAACGTAACCGATGAAGAGCGATCCCGCGTCGCCGAGAATGATACGCGCGGGATTGAAGTTGTACGGTAGAAAGCCGAGCGCCGAGCCGGCGAGCGCGACCACGACGAGCGCGACGACGGGATTGCCGTGCAATACCGCGATGACGAAGAGGAAGAGGCTCGAGATCGCGGTTACGCCGGCGAGCAATCCGTCGAGACCGTCGAGAAAGTTGATGGCGTTCATCATCCCGACGTACCAGAGCAGCGTCACCGGGATGGAAACCCAAATCGGAAAGTCGATCCAGTTCGTTCCCGGATTGTGATCGAACGGAACGGTAACGCCGGGAATGACGAACCCGTACAGCATCGAGATCAAGGCGACGACGACTTGCGCGACGAGTTTGTTGCGCGGGCGCATCTGCATGACGTCGTCCCAAATGCCCACGCCGAGAATCAACAGGCTCCCGAAAAGCAGGCCGACGAGCCGGTGCGCGGCGTCGAACTGATCGACGGCGGGGAGAAGACCGAACGCCGAGGCGAGCGTCACGCCGAGCACCGTAAAGAGCGCGAATGCAAAGCCGAAGAAGACCGCGATGCCTCCGACCCGCGGTTTCGGCGAATCGTGCATACGCCGGTCGTGACCGTCTTTATCGACGATCCCCAGGCGGTTGGCCAAACGGACGACGAGCGGCGTCGCCAAGCCGCTGACGGCCGCGGCGATAACGAATGTCGCAGCGTATACGACTCCGGGGCTTACGTGATGGAGATTCATCCCCGCGCACCTTCGAGCGTGGCGTAGGCAACGAGCGCGACGCCGGCCTCGGCGAGCAGTTGGGCGGCGACCGCGTCGGGATACGGCTCGCCGTAGACGATCTTCCTCACGCCCGCGCTGATGAGCAGCTTGGAGCAGTTAACGCACGGTTGGTGCGTGCAGTACGCGATCGCATGCTCCAGACTGACGCCGTGCAACGCGCCCTGGACCACGGCATTTGCCTCGGCATGTGTGGCACGCAAACAATGTTCGTTGACCAGCGTACACCCCACCTCGGTACAATGCGCGACCCCGCGCGGTGCGCCGTTATACCCGGTCGTGAGAATGCGATGCTCCCGCACTAGCACGCAGCCAACCGCGGCGCGCGGACACGTGGCGCGCGTACCGACGGTTTGCGCGATCTGCATGAAGTACTCGTCCCAACCGGGGCGCATGAACGGCTCTTTAGTACGGACGGCGCCCCGACCTCCGGGGCGCTATTACGGAACCTCGAATCGCGACGTCAGCTCTCGAACGCGGCCGCGCAAGCGATCGATCTCCGTGCGGTTCTCGATGTCGGTCAATCCGTCGCAAACGATGCGTGCGACCTCGCGGCACTCCTCTGCGCCGAAACCGCGCGACGTAATCGCCGGCGTGCCGAGGCGAATGCCGCTGGCAACCATCGGTTTCTGCTGGTCGAACGGAATCGCGTTCTTGTTGACCGTGATGCCGATCTCATCGAGATAGGCCTCGACCGCTTTGCCGGTCAGACCTTTCACGGAAACGTCGACGAGCATCAGGTGCGTGTCGGTGCCGCCTGCCACGAGTCGCAGTCCCGCCCGAACGAACTCGTGCGCCATAGCGCGGGCGTTCTCGACGACTTGACGCTGGTAGGCCGTAAACTCCGGCTGCAGCGCCTCACGGAAGCCGACGGCCTTCGCGGCGATCGCATGCATCAGCGGGCCGCCTTGAATTCCCGGGAAGACGCTCTTATCGACCGGCTGCGCCCACTTCGCAGTACAGAGGATGAATCCACCGCGCGGGCCGCGCAGCGTTTTGTGCGTCGTCGACGTGACGAAATCGGCGAGCGGCACCGGCGACGGGTGGAGTCCCGTCGCGACGAGTCCCGCCACGTGCGCGAAATCGACTAAGAGCGCCGCGCCGACCTCGTCGGCGATCTCGCGGAACGGCGCGTACTCCATGATGCGGGGATAGGCGCTCGCGCCGGCAACTATGAGCTTTGGCCGATGTTCGAGTGCCTTTGCTCGCACGTCGTCGAAGTCGATTAGCTCGGTATCTTGCCTCACGCCGTACGCGACGGCGTTGTAGAGTTTCCCCGAAAAGCTCACCTTCGTGCCGTGCGTGAGATGGCCGCCGTGCGCGAGCGACATGCCCAGCACCGTCTCGCCCGGTTGGAGGAGCGCCATAAACACGGCCATGTTTGCCTGCGCGCCGGAGTGCGGCTGAACGTTGGCGTGCTCGGCCGCAAAGAGCTGCTTGACGCGATCGATGGCGAGCCTCTCTGCGATATCGACCCATTCGCAGCCGCCGTAGTAACGCTTCCCGGGATAACCTTCGGCGTACTTGTTGGTCATCACGCAGCCCATCGCTTCGCGAACGGCGCGGCTGGCATAATTCTCCGATGCGATCAGTTCGAGATTCTCTCGTTGCCGGCGCTCCTCGCCGGCGATCGCCGCAGAGATTTCGGGGTCTTGGGCCTCGATCGCGCTGCGCGCGAGAATGTCCATCGCGCGTTCTTCGCTACGGCTTGCCGATAAGCTCTTTGGGCGTCCGCGCGTCGGTGACTTCGCCGCGCTCCAAATCCTTGAGCGTGCGCGCGCGCTGCGCATCGCCGAACTCGAAGAGCTGCTCGGTCCGATACGCATGCCGGCCGCCATCGAACGGCGTCTCGAGATAGATCTCGAGCATTCGCTCGATCATTTCCCAGCCGGTGAGGCGTTCCGAAAAGGCGATGACGTTTGCATCGTTATGCCGGCGCGCGAGTTCGGTCGAGTACGGCTCGGCGACCGGCGCACAGCGTATTCCCGGCACCTTGTTCGCGGCCATCGCAATGCCGAGACTCGATCCGCAGACGACGATACCGCGCTCGGCTTGACCGGTCGCGACGGCCTCCCCGACCGCGTAGCCGTATTGCGGATAGTCGACCGGCGTCGAGTCGTGCGTTCCAAAGTCGAGTATCTCGTGACCGCGATCCCGGAGTATCTGCCCGATACGATCCTTGTATTCGAAACCGGCGTGATCCGCGCCAAGAGCGATTTTCATCGTTTCATTCACATCCTACGGGTGACCAACGTGGTGCGGTCGAAGCTCGGACGCCGATGAAGCTTGCTTGCGCGAGCGGTTCGTTTCACCGCGATATCGAACGCGGCGAACTCACGCAACTCGAGTTCTTGGATCTCTGCGCGCGCGAGCTCGCTTGCGACGGCGTCGTCTTAGACGTGCGGCATTTTCCGCGAACCGACGACGACTACCTCGCACAAATCAAGAAGATGGCCGCCGACCGGGGACTCTCGATCGCGGCGCTCGCCGATGCCGCCTTCTTTTCCGCAACACCGGAGCGGATGGACGAGCTCCTCGCACGCGCCGTCGCGCTCGGTGCGCCCTTGATTGCCGCGCCGTTGGCGCGTGAGACCGAAACGTCGTGGAGCGAGCAGCTCGGGCGGCTCGGAACCGCTACTTCGCTGGCGAAAGAGCGCAACGTCACCCTCGCGCTTCGTAACGCCGCGGAAACGTTCGCGGCGACGACGCACGATTGCAAGCGCGTCGCAAAAGAGACCGATTCGGCCTGGCTGCGGTTCGGCCCCGAGCCGGCGCATCTCGACGCGGCGAGCGATCCCCGCTTGCTCGCACCGAACAGCGTCTTGCTCTGGAGCGACGTCGCCGAGAGCGAACGCTCGATCGCCGAAACCATGACGATCTTCGGCGCCTTTCGCGGGCACCTTACGATCGAAGATTCATCCGGGAACGCGACGGCCGCCGGTTTGGCCGCGTCGATCCAAGGCTGGCGAGCGGCAATACTCAACCACAACTAGCGTCTTGCGTGCGAGGGACGAACCTGCGTCTCGCAGGTGGGTGCGGCCCGGGCGCCGGGCCAGCAGGCATTTCGCCCAAGCCGGTCCGTCGTATCCGGAGCTGATGCTCCCTAGGTCAAATAAAGCGGTTCGGTACCTACGCGCGCTGCGCGCTAACCGCAGTCGAGCCACTCTACCGTACCACCGCAGTCAAGCAGCCGCCGAGCCGGGGAAGGCGGTCTGCGCGGTTGAAAGCGAGGCCCGTGCTCTCCGTCTCCGTCACGCCCATCGAGCTGCCGCTTCACCATCCCTTCACGATCGCGCGCGGGGAAGAGCTCGTCGCGCAGACCGCGATCGTCCGAGTGAAGACGCGCGAGTTCGAGGGAGTCGGGGAAGCGACCCCGATCGAGCGGTATGGCGAATCGGTCGCAAGCGTCGTGGCCTACTTCGAATCGCACGCATTAGACTCGGAGAATCCCTACCATCTCGAAGCGCTGCTCCACGCAGGTATCCCGCCGGCGGCTCGCGGCGGGCTCGATTTAGCGTTGCACGATCTCATCGGCAAAGAACTCGGGAAACCGCTCTACGCACTGCTCGGTCTCGACCCGGCGGCAACGGCGACGACCTCGTTCACGATCGGCATCGCCGATCCCGAGACGACCCTGCAAAAACTCGCCGAGGCGCGCGACTTTCCGATTCTCAAAATCAAACTCGGCCGGGGCACGCTCGCCGAACAGGTCGCAACGATCGCCGCGATTCGCGAGCGTTACGGCGGCACGCTTCGCATCGACGCTAACGAGGGTTGGAACGTCGAGGACGCGGTCGCGATCTTACGCGAACTGCAGCGGTACGAGATCGAGCTCTGCGAACAACCAGTTCCGGCCGGAAGCCCGCACGAGCTGCGGGCGATTCGAGAACGCGTGCGGATTCCGATCGTCGCCGACGAGGACGCACACGTGGCGAGCGATCTTCCCGCGCTCGCGGGCTGCGTCGACGGCGTGAACGTCAAGCTTGCGAAGACGGGCGGCATTCGGGGCGCTCTCGCGATGATCCACACCGCCCGCGCGATGGGAATGAAGGTAATGCTCGGGTGCATGGTCGAGAGCGCGATCGCCGCGACGGCGGCCGCACATCTCTCGCCGCTCGCTGACTGGGCCGACATCGACGGACCGCTGCTCATTGCGCGCGATCCATTCGACGGCGTCCGCTACGACCGCGGCAAGCTGCTGCTCCCCGCCGCACCCGGGCTCGGCGTGCGCGAAGCGGCCGCCGCATGAATCGCCGGTACGCAATCCTCGCACTCGAACGGTTCGCAACCGACGCGAAGACCGCCCATGGCGTCATCGCCTACGGTGCCGACGAGGTGGTCGCCGTGATCGATCCGGCAAGTGCCGGCCGGCGCGTGCGCGACGTGCTCCCATATCTCGACAGCGACGCGCCGATCGTCGGCAGCCTCGGAGAGGCGCTGCAACTCTCTCCGACCGCGTTGTTGATCGGCACCGCGCCCAAAGGTGGCGGGCTACCGCCGGCATGGCGCGGTGTGGTGCTCGAAGCGATTGCCGCGAAACTCGAGATCGTCAGCGGACTGCACGAGCTGCTCGATCGCGATCGCGAGTTCCGCGTTGCCGCCCGTGCTGCCGGAACAACCATTTGGGACGTCCGCGAGCCTCCAGACGTGCCGCTCTTTTGCGGCGACGTCTATGGAATCGCCGCTCCCGTCGTGCTAACGGTCGGCAATGACTGCGCGGTCGGGAAGATGACGGTCTCGCTCGAGCTCGTGCGTGCCGCCAACGCCGCCGGTAAAAACGCGCGTTTCGTTCCGACCGGTCAGACCGGTGTTTTGATCGCCGGCTGGGGCATCTCCGTCGATCGGGTCATCTCAGATTTTGCAGCCGGCGCGGCCGAACAGCTCGTGCTTTACGCCGTCCGCGAGGGCGCCGACTGCATCGTCGTCGAGGGGCAAGGTGCGATCAACCACCCCGCATACGCACCGGTGACGCTTGCACTGATGACGGGGTGCGCGCCAGATGCGCTCGTCCTGGTCTGCGATCCGCGCCGCGCGCAGATCGAAACGTATCCGACGCCAACGTTGAGTTACCGCGAATCGATCGCAATCCACGAAGCGCTGCTCGAGACGGTCAAACCGGCGAAGGTTATCGGCATCGCGCTCAACACCCAGGGTCTCGCCGACGACGAGGCCCGAACCGAGATCGAGCGCGCGCGTGACGAGACCGGATTGCCCGCTACCGATCTCGTTCGATTCGGCGCGCGGGATTTCTACGCGGCGATCGCTCCGCGCATCGTCAAGCGTCCGGCGCGAACCGCCGCCGCACCCTAGTTGAACGCATTGCGCTGGATCGCGGCGGCGCTCGCGATTGCAACGATCGCTTGCGGGTGCGCGCGACCGGCCGCGCCGGGGCGCGGCGAGCATAACGCCTGGACGGTTCCCGGGGTCCTGCGCCTCGGCGAAGACGAGGAGCCCGACAGCCTCAACCTCATGTACGCGCACACCAGCGCCGCCGACACGATCTCGGGATTGCTCTTTTCGTTTCTGCTGCGTTACGACGCGCGCGGCGACTACGTCCCCGACCTCGCGACGCAGGTACCGACGATTAGTAACGGCGGCATCAGCCGCGACGGGACGCGAATCGTCGTCCACTTGCGCCGCGGCGTCGTCTGGGCCGACGGCGCCCCGCTGACCGCGGCCGACTGGATCTTCACCTATCGCGCCGTTATGAATCCGGCAAATAACGTCAAGACGCGCTACGGATGGGATGCAATCGCATCGGCGATCGCGCCGGACCCTTACACCATCGAGATTCGGCTCAAACGCCCGAACGTCGGCGTGCTCGGCATCCTGGCGATGGGCGGCGCCGGATATGCTCCGATGCCTGCGCATCTGCTTTCACGGCTGCCGAATCTCAACAACGCCGCCTTCAACGCGCAGCCGTTATCCAGCGGCCCCTACACGCTCAAAGAGTGGAGTCACGGATCGTCGCTCGTTTTCGTGCCGAACCCGCGCTACTTTCGCGGCGCACCGAAGCTCAAAGAAGTGATTTGGAAGGTCGTTCCCGACGTCAATACGCTGGCGAACCAGCTCTCCACGCACGAGATCGACCTCTACCCCAACGTGGCACCGAATGCAATCGCGCGGCTCGGAAGCATCGCGGGTATTCGCATCGACCGACGATTGATCGCCGACTGGCGTCATCTCGGCATCAACCTGAGCCGCCCCCAGCTCGCCGATGTGCGCGTGCGCCAAGCCATCGCCGAAGCGATCGATTGGCGGCGTATCGAAGATACCGTCTTTCACGGAGTCGACCGGCTCGCGGTCTCCGATATCTTCCCGGAGTCGTGGGCCGCCCCGTCGCTGCCGCCCTATCGTTACGATCCCGCCGATGCGAAGCGTCTCCTCGCGCAGGCCGGCTGGAAATCCGGCGCAGATAGCGTCCTCCGCAAGGGGACGCTGGAAATGCGCTTGACCATCTACGCGACGAACGGCCATCAGGAGAATACCGAGTCGCAGGTATTGATTCAAGCGATGTTGCGCGCGGTCGGCATCGACGTCGAGATTCGTAACTATCCCGGCAGCTATCTCTTCGCGATGGACGGCCCGCTCTACACGGGCAAGTACGATCTGGAATGGTCGATCGAGACGAACGGACCCGATCCCGACAACTCGGGCAGCTGGAACGGGGCCTTCATCCCCCCACGCGGCGCCAACACCTCGTGGCTGAACGATCCAATCGTGAACGCGACGAGCGCGGCGGCGGCGAGCACCTTCGACGTGGCCGCTCGAAAGCGGCTCTACCAACGCGAGGAAGAGCGTATCCGCGAGCTGGTGCCCGCGGTCTTCTTTAGCTGGCGCATGAACTACACGGCGATGAACGACGACGTCAAGAATTACGTTCCCGCGGCGTACATCGGCGACAGCTGGAACGCGTGGGAATGGAAGATTTGAGCGAGCGCGCCTTCGCGCAGGCGCTGCGCGTGCGCGAGTCCGTGTCGCTATTCTTCGAGCCCACCCGCAACGGCGTGCTGAGCTGGAACACGCACGCCGAGAGCGGTCGCCTCGCTTTCCGGCTCTTGCGCGCGCGACAACCGGGCAGTGATTGGCTCGACCACACGGAGTGGCGGCCGGGGGGTGCAAAGTCATTCAGTCCCGATCACGAGGGCACGCACGTCGACGTCGACGTCGTTGTGGCGGTGCAGCCCTTCGACGGCATCGAAGTCCGCGCGAGCGACGTCGAGTTCGAGCTCGTCGCGTTCTCCTCGCCGGTGCGCGCGCGCTCCTCGCTGCCATATGCACGCGACGCACTCATCCTCGACGTGCCGGCGCGATCCCAGTACGACGGCGCCGGAAGCGAACGCGGCTGGTGCAGCCCAGCCGCTCTTTCGATGATCCACGCTTTTCACGGCATCGACCACTCCGTCGCGCAGACCGCGCGTGCGGTCTTCGACCGCGCCTATAACGGCACCGGAAACTGGGCCTTCAACGTTGCGTACAGCGGGAAGCTCGGGTTTCGCGGGGTCGTCGCGCACCTGTGCAATCTCGACCACGCGCAGCGCCTGATCGAGCGAAATCTGCCGCTCGCAATCTCGTACTCGTGGAGCGACGGCGAACTTCCCGGCGCGCCGCTCGCGCACTCCGACGGGCATCTCGTCGTCCTCTGCGGCTTCACACACGACGGCGATTGCGCTATCAACGATCCGGCCGCGCCGCACGTGCGCGTCGTATATCCGCGATCGGCGATCGAACGAATCTGGCAGCGCAACGAAGGCGTCGCCTACGTCGTCGCACCGGTCGGCATCGAATACGCCGACGTGCTTTGAATGGATCTAGAGCGAATACAAACGGCGGTCGTCCGCTGTACGCGCTGCCCGGAGCTGCGCGCCTATGCGGCAGAGGTCGCGCGCGAGCGCAAGCGCGCGTATCGTGAGTGCGTCTATTGGGGCCGTCCCGTTCCGGCCTTCGGCGATCCACAAGCGCGGGTGATGCTCGTCGGTCTTGCCCCCGGCGCGCACGGCAGCAACCGAACCGGACGTCCCTTCACCGGCGACGCGTCGGGGGCTTTTCTCTATCCGGCGCTCTACCGCGCCGGCTTCGCCTCGCAACCCAACGCTATCGACCGTAACGACGGCCTGCAACTTCGCGACTGCCTGATTACCGCAGCGGTTCGCTGTGCGCCGCCGAAGAACAAGCCCACACCGGCAGAGCTTCGTAACTGCATGCCGTATCTGCTCGAAGAGTTCGACGCACTGGGCCACTTGCGCGTCATGGTCGGGCTAGGAGCGGTGGCCTTCGCGTCGATTCTGAAAGTGCTGCACGAACGCGCTTTTGCGCTCGACCCCGCTCGCCGACTTTTCTCGCACGGCGCGGAACTCACCGCGACGAAGGGACGACGCTCGATCGCCGTCATCGCTTCGTATCATCCGAGCAGGCAGAACACGAATACCGGAAAGCTCACCGTTGCGATGTTCGACCGGATCTTCGCGCGTGCAAATCAGGTCCTGTCGGAGTAGTAGGACGCGAGAATGCCGAAACGAACGCAGCTTATGAGGGAGCCTTCACACATTATGAAAAGTTTTAGCCGCTTGCTCGTGGCGGTCGTGCTTGTTGGACTTGCAATCGTTCCACGAATCGCGCACGCGCAGGAGAGCCCGGCATCGCCGAGTCCGGCATCGCCGGTGCCGGCCGTAACGCCGGCCCCGGCCGTAACGCCGCAGCCCACGTTTATGGACCGTCAGTACGATGGAAGCACGCACATTATGGTGGCCCCGTACATTTGGGGCCCGACCGTAAAGGCAAACTACCAATTCTCGATCCCACGGCTGCCGCGTCGCGGGGGAACCGCGCAGGCCTCTACCGTCGGCGGGAGCACCGTCCTCGTCGGGCCGAGCGATTATCTTCCGAAGCTCAACACAGCCGGCATGCTCGCGTTTGACGTCAGAAAGGGCGACGTCGACGTCTTCGGCGACGGAATCTACATCAATGCGTCGACGACCGCGACGATCGCGACGCTCGTCCAGGGGCCAAAGGGACACATAAAGATTCCCGTGACCATCGACGCTGCGGCGCATTTGACGACGGCGATTTGGGAACTTGCCGCAGGTCTCACGATCGCCCATGGCCACAACGCCGATGCCAGCGGGTTTATCGGCGTACGCGAATTTCCAATCGATCTCAATGCCGACTATAACGTGACCATCTCTAAGCACAACATCGTCTCCCCGACCGGAACGATCGCAACCTCGGACAGCACCAACGACGTCATCTTCGGAATTCGCGGAAGAGCGTTTTTTAACGATCATTTCTACGCGACCTATTACGGCGACTTCGGCACGGGAAGCAACAACCAAACGTGGCAGGCATACGGCGGAGCCGGTTACGCATTCCCGCACGGTCAAACGCTCGTGGCGCTCTGGCGCACGATCGATTACAACGCATTTCCTCCGGGAGCAAACGTGCAAAAATTCGACCTGAGCGGCCCGCTGCTTGGCTACACGTTCAATATTTAGAAGGCGGATCGCTCACACGTGAATGAACGATCGCAACGCCGAGACCGCAAACGCCAGCGACGATAGCGTAACGATCGCGGTTACGATCCACCCCGCGCAGATCAGGGGCGTCCCGATTGGGCGCCCCCGCATCGTGCCGGCATTCCGCGCTACCATCAGCATCAACGCGAGCGTCAGCGGCGTCGCGATACCCGCGGCTACCGAAACCCAGTAGAGCAGCGCCATGGTGGGAATGGGCACCAAGGCGAGGGCGGCCGCGACCGCGAGCGACCCAAAAACGCCTCCGTAAAAGAGCCACGCCTCACGCGGCCGCAACGTCAGACTCGCCGGTTTCGCGTACGTCTGCGCGATCACGTAGCCATTGGTCGCAGCGATGACCGGAATCGCGATCGCCGCCGAGGCGAGAAGGCCGATTCCGAAGAGCGCCTGGTCGAACCCGCCTGCCAGCGGGCGCAGCGCCGCGGCGGCGTCGGCGGCGTTTCGGATCGGCAAGTGGTGCTTTCCGACGGTCGCCGCCGTCGAGATCAGAACGAAGAGAAAACTCGAGCCCGCCACGCACATTCCGAGCGCCGCATCGGCGTTGATCGAAGGCAGTTCGGAGAGTAGCGGTCGCCGTTCCGCCACCTCGATCGATTCCCAGACGTAGACGTAGCTGGTCAGCGTCGTACCGAGCAGCGCGATGGCGCCGGTAAGAAATAGCGGTGAGAAGGTGAGGTGCGGAACGACGATGCCGTGCAGCACTGAGCCCCAATCCGGCCGTGCGTAGATGGCGCTAGCGACGTAGCACAAAAAAACAAGCGTACACGATGCGAGGATTCGCTCGATGCGCAGGTACGATTTCGTAGCGAGGATCCACCCGATCGCGGCGACGAGCGGCAGAACGAACCAATAGAACGGCGGACCGACGAGCAGCGTCAACGCTTGCGCGCCGGCCTGCACGTCGGCGGCCAACGTCGCGAGACCGATCGCAACTATCGCGACGGCCGCTGTTGCGGCGACGCCTCGTCCGTACGTCCGCGCGATGGCCTGCTGTACGCTGCTCTGCGAGAGTGCCGCCACCGATGCCGCAATCGCTTGAACCACGGCGAGCATCGGAAGGAGCAAGACGACGAGCCACGCCAGGCCGTAGCCCGTTGCGGCACCGACCACGGCGAGCGAGCCGACGGTCGTCGGATCGTTCGCGGACGCGCCCGAAACGAGCCCCGGCCCGAAGCCGCGGATAAATCCGCGCTTCGACGCCGCGCGCCCGCGGCTAGACACGGAACTGGTAATCGTGCTTCAAGAGCCGAATCATTACATAGAACAAGAACGCCGTGCTGATGCCGAAGAGCAGCATTCCGTCGCCGGCCTCCGCCGCTCCCATCATCCGCCATTCACCCAAAGGGACGAGCCCCGAGGCGCCGCGCGTCGTCATCGAATCGAGCGAATACAGCACCGAATCGGCCGGAGATGAGAAGGCGCCGAGTCGCAAATACGCGACCGCCCAGACCATCGACTCGGTCGCGTGCAGGAACGCCAGCCACAGCGCAACCGCGACGATAGCGACGATGATGCTCGCGGTGTTGCGCTGAACTCGAACTCGCCGCCGTTCGATCGTGTTTCCGATGACGACGACGCCGGTAACGTGCAGTGCGATCGTGATCGCGACGAGCGCCAGACTCCAGCCCCAGTTCGCACTCCACGCGCCCCAGCCGTGCGTTGCCGCGAACACCGTGGTTTACGTCAATCCATCGCGCATCGAAAGCCGATGTGCGACATACCCGTATCGACCATCTGCGGCGAACGCGCCGCGGGCCGGAAGCGCAAACAATAGCTCGGCGAGCAGAGAAACGATCCACCTTTGAGAACCTTGCGCGGAATGCGGATCTCCGGCTGGCAAGGGTCGTAGCTACGCTCGCGCACGTCGCCGGCACAACACGGCGATTCGATTGCGCTGCGGTCGCTCACGAACCAGTCCGAGGTCCATTCCCATACGTTTCCGGCCATATCGTAAAGGCCGTACGCGTTGGGCGCAAAACGGCCGCCCGGCATCGTACCGGGGCCATGCTTCGCCGTGCTCCTCCATGGGAAATCACCTTGCCACGTGTTGGCGGCAGGCTTTCCGTCCGGCTCCATCTCGTCACCCCAGACGAAATCTTTTCCGTTGAGTCCTCCCCGTGCGGCGAACTCCCATTCCGCCTCAGTCGGCAAGCGCTTTCCCGCCCAACGCGCATACGCTTCGGCGTCCTCGTAGGCGACGTGTACGACCGGATGGTCGGGCTTCGAATCGATCGAGCTCCCCGGACCGTATGGATGCTTCCAAGACGTGCCCGGAACCCACGACCACCACTGCGAGAAGTCGCGTAAGTCGACCGGCCCGGGCGTCATGTGAAAGACCACCGACCCCGGCACGAGATTCTCGGGCGGCGCGCCCGGAAAATCGGCGGGGTTCGGCGGACGCTCCGCAACGGTCACGTAACCGGTTTGCCGGACGAACTTGGAATACTCGACGTTCGTGACGGTATGGGACGCGATCGAGAAGGCATCGATCCGCACGTCGCGCGGAGGTCCTTCCTCGGGATAGAACCGGTCCGAACCCATTTTAAAACTTCCGCCTTCGATGCGAACGAGACCATTTCGCGCGCTAACGTTCATGCTTGGCTATGGTAAACCCAACGGTTCTCAAGGCGCAAGGAAAGGCTCGATGTTAAGCTTTTAACGGTTTTTTTACGCCAGGTGAATCGGATTGCGTCTGTGAACCCCTAAGCCCCCATTGACTCCGCGCAGAGGGAGTATCTCACAAAGGGAGGTCCGCGACGAATGCCTGCCAAGAAACCGAATATCCTCATCCTTTGGGGCGACGACATCGGCATCTGGAACATCAGCAAGTTTAGTAACGGCATGATGGGTTACCGGACGCCGAACATCGACCGCGTCGCTAACGAAGGTGGGCTCTTTACCGATTACTATTCGCAGCAGAGCTGCACCGCCGGACGAGCCTGCTTCATCACGGGGCAGAACCCGATCCGCACCGGCCTCACGAAAGTCGGCATGCCCGGCGCCACCGTCGGCCTGCAAGCCGAAGATCCGACCATCGCCGAGTTGCTCAAGCCGCAAGGGTACGCCACCGGCCAATTCGGCAAGAACCATCTGGGCGACCGCAACGAATTTCTACCAACCGTGCATGGCTTCGATGAGTTCTTCGGCAACCTTTATCACCTCAACGCCGAGGAAGAGCCCGAACTGCCCGATTATCCGAAAGATCCGAAGTTTAAAGCGATGTTCGGTCCGCGCGGCGTGCTGCATTGCGTTGCAACCGACAAAGACGACCCGACCGTGGACCCGCGCTGGGGGCGCGTCGGAAAGCAGACGATCGAAGACACCGGGCCGCTCACCAAGAAGCGCATGGAAACCGTTGACGAGGAGATCACGGCGAGGGCTCTCGCGTGGATGGAGGCGCAGGCCAAGGCCGACAAGCCGTTCTTCCTCTGGTACAACTCGACGGCCATGCACTTTCGAACGCACGTTGCCGAAAAGAACCTCGGCAAGAGCGGTCAGGATCCGTACAGCGACCGCATGGTGGTGCACGACGAGCAGATCGGCATGATGCTCGACAAGCTCGACGAGCTCGGCATCGCCGACAATACGATCGTCATGTACTCAACCGACAACGGACCCGAAAACGACTCGTGGCCGGATGGGGCCAATACGCCGTTCCGCGGGCAGAAGGACTCCAACTGGGAGGGCGGCTGGCGCGTGCCGTGCTTCATCCGTTGGCCCGGCACGATCAAACCCGGTTCGGTCTACAACGGCATCGTTTCGCACATCGACATGTGCCCGACGCTGGTGGCCGCTGCCGGCAATCCCGACGTCACCCAGCAACTGCTCGATGGGTGCAAGGTGGACGGCAAGAAGTTCCACGTCCATCTCGACGGGTACAACCAGATTCCGTATTTCTCGGGTCGAGTTGCTGAGAGTCCGCGGAACGCGGTCGTCTACTTCAGCGATGATGGTGACGTTATCGCGGTGCGTGTCGGCGACTGGAAGTTCAACTTGTCGGTTCAACGCGCCAATACGATGCAACAGTGGGCCGAACCGTTCATCAAGCTGCGGTTACCGCATATCGTCAGCTTGCGCCGCGATCCATTCGAACGGGCCGATTTCAACTCGAACACGTACTTCGACTGGATGGTCGATCACGTGCCTCAGATGTACATGATGCAAGCGGTGATCGCGGGACAGATCGCAGACTTCGAAAAGTTCCCGCCACGACAGAAGCCCGCCTCGTTCAACCTGGACGCCGTTATGGAACAGGTAAAAGCTCCGCACGGATAAGGACGTAGTTGGTGGCTTTTACGAGAGCCATCCCTATCCGCCGCCGGCGGACGACGTGGATGCGTACCGGCGCGCCTGGGACGAAAACCGCAAGCGCGCCGATTCGCATCTCTTCTGGCCGCACGAGCCGTACCGCGATGACCGAAGCATACTCGTCGCCGGCTGCGGCACCAAACAGGCGGCGCACTATGCGGTACGGTGGCCGCGTGCCCGGATCGTAGGCATCGACGTCAGCGAGACGAGCATCGCCTTCGAGCGAGAACTCAAGCGCGAGCACGGACTGCACAACCTCGAACTGCACCCGCTCCCCATCGAGCGTGCGGCCGAACTCGGGCAAGAATTCGATCAGGTCGTGTGCACCGGCGTGCTCCATCATTTGGCCGATCCGGATGCGGGGCTAGGAGCGCTGCGCGACGTGCTCGCTTCCGACGGAGCGATGCACCTGATGGTCTACGCGCCCTACGGACGCGCCGGCATTTACATGCTCCAAGAGTACTGCCGGCGTCTGAACGTCGGTTGGGGCGACGGCGAGATCGGCGATCTGGTCGCGAGCCTTAAGGCGCTCCCCGCAGAGCATCCGCTCGTGCCGCCCTTGCGCAACTCGCCGGACTTTGCAACACGTGCCGGCGTAGCCGACGCGCTGCTCCATCCGCGTGACCGGTCGTACTCCGTGCCGCAGTTGATCGAGTTCGTCGAGCGCGCCGGAATGGTCTTCGAACGCTGGATTCGTCAAGCGCAGTACTTACCGGATTGCGGCGCGATCGCGACAACGCCTCACGCGGCCCTGTTGGCGAAGCTACCCGTGCGAGACCAATATGCTGCGATGGAACTCTTTCGCGGTACGATGACCCGGCACGCGTTCATCTGCCGCCGAGCGGGTCGACCGCAGCCCGATGCACCTATCGCCGGCAACGAATGGTTGGAGTACGTTCCGCTTCGCCTGCCCGATACGATCGCGGTGCGCGAGCGTTTACCTCCCGGCGCCGTCGCCGTGCTGATCAACCGGAATCACATATACACCGACCTCTACATGCCGGTCGACGCTTGCGAAGAACGCATGTGGTGCGCAATCGACGGGGTGCGCACGGTTGGCGAGATCGGAGCGACCGTCGGCGACCACGCCGCCCAGATCTTCTTCCGCAATCTCTGGCTGTGGGATCAGATCGTCGTCGATACGTCGCGATGCCACTGAGATAGTAGAGCGAGCTTCCGCAGTGGAGGCTCGCTCGTTTCGGCGCTGTGTTGGTTACGAGCCGGCGTGCGCGGCCATCGCCTTTTCGATTCGTTCCTTGACCTCTTCGAGATTAAACGAGGCGCCCTTTTGCATCGGCGGAAACTCAATCGCCGTCTGGGCGAGCTTGCCCACCACTTCTTGCACCAGCACGAAACGCCAGAACTGATAGACGAAAAAATGATAATAGTTCAGCGATCCGCTTATGCCGGTTCGTTCGAACGGGTCGAGCCGAAGGTTGGTGAGTAGCGGCCAATCGACTTTGACCGTCCCACCGAGCCACCCACCGGGCTGATCGATGAACCGATACTTGTAGTCGTTGACGCGCACCGCGCCCAGCGTACCCTCGGCAAAGTAGAAGATCTCGTGCCGGTTCGACGGTCCTTTTCCGGTAATGACATTCGTTTGATCGTATCCGTCGAGATGCACTTTGTACGTACGGTCGCCGAGCTGCTTGCCTTTCTTTAGCTCGTCGATGATGTTTGGGTTTCCCGCTGCGGCAACGAACGTTGGGAACCAATCCATGCCCGAGAAGATTCCGTTCTCAACCTTTCCCGTCGGCACCTTACCGGGCCATCGCACGATGCAGGGTGAGCGGAAGCCACCCTCGAGCACGGTTCCTTTGCCGCCGGCGAAGGGCGTTTGGCCGCCGTCGGGCCAGGTGAAGTTCTCGGTACCGTTGTCCGTTGTGAAAATCACGATCGTATTATCCGCGAGGCCGTCGTCGTCGAGTTTCTTCATCACACTTCCGACGATGTCGTCGAGCTGCGCCATTCCGGCCTCCGATTCCGACCAGCCGTTATCGGGCGTCCGCATCTTCTGGTACTTATCGGAGAGGTGCGTCACCACGTGCATGCGCGTCGGATTGAGCCACACGAAGAACGGCTTCTTGTCGGCCTCCGCCTTGTCGATGAACTGCAACGCATGGTCGAGGATCTCGTCGTCGACGGTTTTCATGCGCTCCGGGTAGAGCGTGCCGGCATCTTCGATCCGCTGCTTGCCGACTTTTCCCCACCGCGGGTCGACGGTCGCATCGTCCTTGTCGGTCGCCCAGCTATGGAGCATGTTGCGCGGACCGATCTTATCTTTGAGCCCCTGCGGATAGTTCGGGTGTGCCGGGTCCTCCATCGCATCGAGGTGATAAAGATAGCCGAAGAACTCGTCGAAGCCATGCAGCGTCGGCAGATATTGGTTGAGATCGCCGAGGTGGTTCTTACCGAATTGTCCCGTGGCGTATCCCATCGACTTCAGAGCCGTGGCAATCGTCGGCGCTTCGTCGGGCATACCGACCTTCGCGCCGGCTTGACCGACCGTGGTTAGTCCGGTGCGGATCGGGAGCTGACCGGTAATGAAATTCGCGCGACCGGCGGTGCAGCTCGCTTCGGCGTAGTAATCGGTGAAGCGCATCCCCTCGGCCGCAAGGCGGTCGAGGTTCGGCGTGCGGCTCGCCATGATTCCCTGATGGTACGCGCCGATATTAAACCAACCGATATCGTCGGCCATGATCGCGACGATATTAGGTTGCGTAGGCATCCTGCGTTCCTTTCCTTACGTTAAGACGCTGAAGATGTTTAGCCGGGTCAGGATCCGGTATCACCGTAGATGAGTGCCGTTTTCGTCGTCCCTTCCGAAAGGTAATCGCTCAACGGCACCTGCAGGGCTTTGAAAAACTCATCGGCCGCTCGTTGTCCCTTCTCTTCTTTTTCGTCTCCGTCGCGAACGCGGGTCGAGAATCCGAACTCCGCCACGAGGGGCTCGAACCGGTCGGGGACCGGCCTCGCCCAAAGGGCGAGGCTTGCTCGAGCGGTGACGCCGTGTCCAAACGAGAGATTGCCGAGCGTTGACTCGATCTCGAAAACCTTCGCGCCGGCGACGATCGAAAGCGTTTCGTCCATGTTCAAGCCCACGGTGGCGAGGTGCGGAAGCGCTGAAGCGAGGCGCGAGAGTGGAAACTCGACGTTGACCTCCGGGTACTCGACGATCACGTTGTTAGAGAAGATGCTCTCCATCGTGCCCGGGCGGCTGCCGCGAATCAGCTCTTCTTTAAACTTCTTGCGCTGCAGCTTCGTAAACGTCGTGTTCGTATCGAACGCTGCGGCCTTTTCGTACTCCGGCGCTCGGCATTTGAACGTGAGCTCCCAGCTTTCATCGGGCCACCCCCCTTGGCGGATTTGCCGGATGCGGAAGATCAGCTTGTTCTTACGTAGATCTTGGTTCTTCGTATCGTAAAACTGCACGATTCGCAGCTGCGAGTCGATCGCGTCAACAGGGTCGTAATGCACGCCCAGCTTCGTCGCGGTCTTTTCCAGCAGCTCGTTGAATGCCAGCAGCGCGCGCCGGTTCGGAAACTTCTCGGGCTTGAGAAGAAGCTTGAACTCTCGATGCGTCACGAGCGATCCCGGTTGGGACTGCTCCGTTACCTTCGACATACCGACCCTTTCACGATTTGGAATCGAACTCGCCGCGCAGGCCTTCGCCTAGCTTCTTGCGCGTCTTCTCGCCGATCGTAAGCTCGGCCGGCTCCCACGGCTCCCATTCCTCCCAGCCCAACGCCTGCGAGGTCAAGCGAAACCCAAACCCGACGAAGAACGCGACGGCCGTCGACGGGATCAGCGACATTCCGAAGACCTGATTGCAAACAAGGTACGCAATCGCGGTCAAGCCCGCCGCGGTAACGAAGAACTCGCCGCGGACGAGCTGCTTCGGTATCACGTTGCAGGCAACGTCGATGATCCACCGGCCGGCCGTCGTCGCGATAATGCCGATGAGCACCGCCGCCCCGTAGCCCAGATGAGCGGCCAGCGCCGCTTGCGCTCCGACGATTGCATACCACGGCAGCGAGAAGGCGGTCATGAACTGGAAGAGGCCGTCCTTGAAGCGTAGCTCGGTGCCGTAGTCGACCATCAGCGCGATCGCGGCGGCAATGAGGCAGAGAATTAAGTACCACGGGTTGATCAACGGCGAGGGAACCTTGTTCACTAAGACGTCGCGTACTATCCCGCCGCCGATTCCGCCCGCGTACGCAAGAATAACCACCCCGATCACGGTGAAATGCTTGTAGTGGTCGGGACGACGCGCCAGCAACGCGCCGTTGAAGGCGTTGGTCGTGGCCGCAATGAGCGAGATGTAGTCGATGGCGTTGAGCTTGTCGAAACCAAACTCGGATAAGATTAGCGGCGTCATGCGACATCGGCCCGTGCAGTACGCGTGAAATAGATGCCGAAGATCGTCGTGATAAGGAACTGAATCAGGAAATACGTCAGCACGGTCGCAGCGACCAGCTTGTCGCTAAAACTCGCCGTGGCAATCAACGCCCCGAGACCGATGTTCCGCAGGGTCGTCCCGATCGCCAGCACCCGCCGGTCCTCTCTGGCCGGTGCGCCGAAGAGCCAACCGGTGCCCATCGAGAGCAGCGTCAAACAGAGCATCGCCCACATGCCGTTTGAGCCGTAGACCGACGCCACGCCATGCACCAATGCCGGCGCGAGCAGCGCGATGAGCCCGACCGCCGACGCGAAGAAGACGAACTGGAGCGGCCGGGCCAGCCGCTGCGCCGAACCGGGCGCGAGCGCACCCACCACGATCCCCGCCAGGAGCGGGAGCAACTGGAAGAGCACCAGCGTCAGCACGAACCGGGCCATCGGCAAGTCGGCCTTTGCGGCGGTCGGCATCACCAGCGCCGCCGTCACAGGCACCGTCACGATCGATAACAGCGGAAGCATGAACGCGAGCGCGACCGCAAAGCCGAGCCTTCCGCCGCGTTTTCTGACCGAGGCGAGAACGAACGGAACGCCGGGCGCAATCGCCATCAACAAGAACCCGGTGGCAACCTGCGGCGGGAGCCGAAACAGCTTCGCTAAGAGCACGCCGAGCAGCGGGACGACGATGAAGTTCGCCAGCAGCGCGCGCCCGAGCAAGCCGACATTACGAAGCACGGCCTTTAGGTGGTCGCGATCGACTTGGATCCCGGCACCGAAGGTCAGCGACACGAGCATGATCGCCGCGAGAAGCCGCTCCCAGTTCATCTGCAGACGCGCTCCGCGCTCGGCTCGGTCATATCACGGCTCTTTTTTTGAATACGAGCAAAAACCTTGAAAGGCTTGTCCGGGCTTTAGAGTGTAGCATTTGGCAGGCAGGTCGTCTAGAAGCCCCGATCTCCTGTTAAGGACGGTTCGTGATCGCCGAATTCAACGCGTAGATGCTCGAAACAACAACGGTCGAGCGCGTGGTCGACGCCTTCTCGGTTATCTTCATCTCAGCCCCCGCGTCGGGCTGCCCTCCGCCTAACGCATGAGCGCACAGGCTCCCGGCACTATCGACGAGTCGACGTTACGCGATCCGCTCGAACGTCCCGTCTTCATCGCGTCGGTACTCGTCAACTTTGTATTGATGGGGCTCGCCGTTGCGCTCGTCTTCTATCAGCCGGCCTGGGTAAGAGCCCACCCCGTTCTCGGCAAGGACATCTCGTTTCTACGGGTCCTGGCCATCACCGCGCTCGTGAGTATTCCGCTGCTCGTACTCAACCGCAACCGCCGCGAGGCATCCATTCGTGGAAACTCGGTCCGCGTCTCCGAATCGCAGTTCCCGGAGGTCTACGCCGTCCTGCGCGACCACTGCCGCCGGCTGCGGATGGAAAAGCCTCCCGAGCTCTTCATCTCGAGCAGTTCGATCCAACCCTACTCGCACGCGTTCTCGTCGTGGCGCGAGAATTACATCGTTTTGCACCAGAACGTCTTCGAAATCGACGAGAGCAAGACGATGGACGTCGTCTCTTTCCTAATCGCGCACGAGCTGGGTGCGATTCGTCTCAACCAAACGGCCGTCTGGAACGAAATGCTGCTCACGTATCTCTCGTCGATCAAATGGCTTCGCCATCCGCTCGAGCGCGTTCGTACGTTCTCACGCGACCGCTACGGCGCGACACTCGCGCCGACGGGCTTTCGCGGGCTGCTGATCAACGCAATCGGCCGCCGGCTCATGGACCGCGTCGATCTCGACGATTTTTTCGCGCAGATGCGCAGTTACGGCGGCTTTTGGTCCGGGTTGAACGTCTTCTTCGAGGCACAGCCGCAGGTGTTGTCGCGCTTACGCAGGCTCCGCCGAGCCGGGTACCGCTACCTACCACCGTCCTAGCGGGGGTCGGGCCGGCTCTCCAGACGCAAACCTAAATCGCGTAGCAATCCGGCGGGAACGGCGCTCGGCGCGTCCATCATCACGTCTCGCGAGACTTGGTTCTTCGGAAAGGCCGTCACTTCGCGCAGGTTCTCTTCGCCGCAGGCGATCATCACGATGCGATCGATGCCCAGGGCCATACCGCCGTGGGGCGGCGCGCCGTACTCGAGCGCACGTACGAAGAACCCGAATCGATCCTCCACTTGCTCCGGCGTGAGACCGAGCATCTCGAAGATCTTGCGCTGCTCCTGCGCTTTGTGAATGCGGATCGAGCCCGATCCGAGTTCGTAGCCGTTGAGCACCATGTCGTAGTGTTGCGCGCGCATCTCCGTCGGCGCTCGATCGATGAGCTCCCAGTCACCCGGAGCCGGCGCCGTGAAGGGATGGTGCGCGGGAATCGGCTCTCCCGTCGCCTCGTCGATCTCCAGGTACGGAAACCCGGTTACCCAGGCGAAGGCGTAGACGTCCGGATCGCGCAGCCCGCAGCGCGATCCGACTTCGTTGCGCATCTTTCCGGCGGCGCCATACGCGACGTCGCGCGCGTCGGCAAAGAGCAAGAGCGCGTCGCCCGTCTGCGCGCCGAGCGCGTCGCGCACGCATTTGATCTGCTCATCGGTCAAAAAGCGCGCGGCCGAAGACTTTACCCCGTCGGCGCCGAGCGCGATCCAGACCATTCCTTTCGCGCCGCACTCTTTCGCGGTCTCGGTCAGCGCGTCGAACTCGCGCCGCGAGAGCGCGGAGCCGCCGGGGTAGCGCAGCGCGACGACCGCGCCGCCGGCTTCGATCGCGGAACGAAAAACGGCGAACTCTGTCCCGGCAAACGTTTCCGAGACGTCGGCCAGCTCGAGACCAAACCGGAGATCCGGCTTGTCGAGACCGTACTTCGCGAGCGCCTCCTGATGCGTCAGCCGCGGAAAGGGCGGCAGCTCGACGTTCATGACCGTTCGCCAGACGTAGCGCATGCACGATTCCATCACGTCGAGCACCTCCTCTTGCGTACAGAACGAGAGCTCGACGTCGAGCTGCACGAACTCGACGAGGCGATCGGCGCGGGGGTCCTCGTCGCGCATGCAACGCGCGATCTGCATGTACTTTCCAAAGCCCCCAATCATTAGGATCTGCTTGAGGAGCTGCGGAGATTGCGGCAGGGCGTAAAAGGTTCCGGGATAGAGGCGGCTGGGAACCAGGTAGTCACGCGCGCCTTCGGGCGTCGATTTGATCATCATCGGCGTTTCGATCTCGAGGAAATCGCGCGAATCGAAGAAATCGCGCATTGCCTTGATGATGCGATGGCGCACGCGAAGGTTGCGCTGCATGCGAGGCCGCCGCAGGTCGAGGTAGCGGTACTCGAGCCGAAGGTTCTCGTCGACGTCTTCGTCGGAGTTGACGTGGAAGGGCGGGACTTGCGAACGGTTCAGCACCTCGAGCATTCCGATGGCCACTTCGATGTCACCGGTAGGCAACCGTGGATTCTCGGTTCCGGACGGGCGCCGCCGGACCGTACCCTGTACTCGCAAGACGTCCTCGTGCCGCAGATGTTCCGCTTGCGCGAAGCTCGGATGCTGCGGATCGAAGACGATCTGCGTGATGCCCTCGTGGTCTCGCAGGTCGACGAAAATCAAGCCGCCGTGATCGCGGCGGCGGTTTACCCATCCGTTCAGCTCGACCGTCGAGCCCTCGTTGACGGCACGCAGCGCGCCGCATGAAACCCTATCCGGCATCGCGCGCCTCTTTGACTCCGGAGACGTAATAATACTGCAGCAAGAGCTCGCGCGCCAGACGGGATCGCTCGGCGCGCCGGTCGATGTACCCGAGCAGGTGCGGTAAGCGCGAGAGTATTGAGTGGGCACCCATGGAGAGCGGCGTCATTCCCAACTTGAGCATGACCTCGAAATCGGGATGCTTGCGGTAGAAGCGTGCGGTCGATCGCCCGGCGAGGCGCATCTTTTCTTTTTGATCCTCATATCCAACATCTTGACAGTGATAGTTCACGGCTTGCGGCTCGTAGAGAATTTCGATGCCCTCGCGCTGCAAACGATACCCCAGTTCCAAGTCTTCGTGACCGTACCCCGTAAAACTCTCATCGAAGCAGCCGGCACGAAGTAGATCCTCGCGCCGCACCGATGCATTGCCGGTGAGAAAGTAGAGCCACGAGAGCTTTTTTCGGGAAGGCGGATGGAGATGCCCGCGCGATTGCGGATGATCGCGCTTGAATGCGTAGTCGGCCAGGTCCTTGACTTGAACTTCGAGCCCGACGACCGCGATGTGCGATCGCTGCCGATGATGGCGCAGGTGCGTGGAGAGCAAGTTCGGCGACGCCAGGATGTCCGCGTCGTTGAAGAGCACGACGGTTCCCCGGGCGGCCGCGATTCCCGCGTTGCGCGCCGCGGCGCGACCGCCGTACGCACCCGGGAGATGGCGAACGTTGGGATGGCGCGAGCGCAGCTCGGCCAGATGTTCCGCGGTGCCGTCGGTCGAGTTGGAGTCGCAGACGAGCAACTCGTATCGCGCCGGCGGCAGATCTTGCTCCAACAACGTCGGCAGCACCGCAGCGAGCGTTGCCAGCCGATCGTACGTCGGGATGACGACGGAGAGTTCCGGCTGCTCAACCATCGATCAAACGAGCGACGCCCCCGACGATTTCGTCGATGAAATGCGCGATCGAGCCGGCATCCTCGCGCGCGGGCTTGCGAACCAGAACGTGCGGCACGCCGTATGGCGACCATTCTTGCGAATTCAAGCGGAAGTAGCGGTGTTCGAAGGCAACGACCGTCGGCCTTCCCACGGCGCTTGCGACGTGCGTCGCACCGGTATCGACCGTGACGACGGCTCGTCCCCGTTCCAACACCGCCGCCCACTGATGAAAGGGTAAGCCGCGCAGAAAGGCGGCGACCGCGAAACTCGCTTCGAACGGCGCCGCAAACTCCTCGCAATCGCTCGCACAGGTGATGACGACCGGCGCGAGCGCGGCGAGCCGCTCGACGATTGCGAGCGTCCCCGCGAGCGTGCTTCCGTCCGAGAACCAGCGGCGACCGAGATGCAGCACGATCGGATCCCCGGGAAGCGCTCGCGCCGACGCGCGGTCCTCATCGGTAACATCCAAACGCAGCGCCGAGACCCGGCGGGTCGCGCCGGCGAGCGCAACCAGATCGAGAAGCTGTACGACTTCGTGCCGGACGACGCGCCGCGGCTCGCGATCGCAGAGCTCGGGGTCGGCTTCCGAGATCATGATACGATTCACGTAGAGCGGCGCGGTGAGGCGGGCAAACCAACGGCGTTCGTAGGTGTACCCAACACGCAGCGGCGCGCGCGTCGCTCCGACGAGCTGTAAATCGACGGCGCGCGGCGCGAGCGCGATCGCGACGTCGTACCCACCCAGCCGCCTGCCGAACTCCCGCGCGCGAACGCCCCTGGGCAGCACGATCAACTCGTCGACGTCGTCGTTGCGCTCCATCACGACGCCGTTGTACTCGCTCGTAACGATTCCCAGATGGGCGTCGGGAAAAGAGGCGCGCACCGTCGCAATCGCCGGCGTCGAGAGCACCAAATCCCCGATTCGATCGGTGCGCGAGAGCAGAATTCTCAAAGTCGATCCGCTAATGCTCGCTCCAACTCACCGAAGTACGCCTCGTTTGCGAGCGCGCGAGCGGCGCGCCACGTACCGCCGCGCAGCTCCTCGTCCGGCGCGACTCCCGCAAGGCGCCGGCGAAAGCGATCGTCGTAGCGAAGCGTTCGCAGGAGGCCATGGTAGCGGCGCTGCAGCGGATTGATTCCCGTCGCGAGGTAGGCGCGCCAGTTCGGGTGCCGGCGAACGAGCCTCGCCGCCGTCCGCGCCTGTGCGCGCGCCTGCGCGACCATCTTCTCGATCCCGGCCGCGCGGGGGCGTGGTTTGACGTGATAGACCAGCGCGCTAGGATGAAAGACCGCGCGCACGCCTTCGGCTCGCAAGCGCAGCCCGACGTCGATATCCTCCCAGCCGTACTCGGAGAACGACTCGTCGAAGGCGCCGATCGAGCGGATCGTCGCGAGCGGCACCGAGACGTTCGTCGTCCAGAAGTAGTTGCCGCTGTAATTCTTGATGCTCCAGATCGGCGGCGGCAACTCGTCGTAATTCTCGACTTCGATCGCGCCGCCCCGAACGATCGCACCGGGGCGGCGGGCGGCCGCGCGCAGGTGTTCGTCAACGAAGTTTGGGAGCGGCAATACGTCGTCGTCGATGAAAATGATTCGCTCGCCGGAGGCGCGCGCGATGCCGGCGTTGCGCGCCCGCGCGAGTCCGCCGTTGGGCTGAGTGACGACGACAAAGGGACACGTCGCGCGCTTTCGCGCCGTTTCGATGATGCTCGGAGTCTCGTCGCTCGAACCGTCATCGACGAGCACGATCTCGTAGGCGTCCTCGCCGGCGGTTTGGTCGAAACACGCCTCGAGCACGCGCGCGAGCAGCGCGGCGCGGTTGTACGTGCAGAACTGAATCGTTGCCCGAATCACGCGACGAGCGATGCCACGGCCGGGAGAATTCGCGAAACGTCGAGGTTCGCAATGCACGCGTAATCGCGGCAGCGCTCCTTCGTGTCGCCTTGGTGACACGGAAACGAGGCTCTAACCACTGCAGTCCGCGCGCCGAGCGGCGCCCAGCGGTCGGGGAAGTCGGATTGAAAGGGAAAGATTCCGACGGTCGGGCAACCGACCGCGGCCGCGACGTGCATCGAACCAGTCGTGATGCCGACGAAGGCATGCGCCCGTCGAGCGAGCGCGCCGAAGGCACCGACGCTCGTGCGCCCAGCAATCGAAACGACATCTTCATCGTCGCAGATCCGCGCAATCCCCTCGGTGATCGGCGCGTCCGGCGCGGATCCGGTGACGAGAACGCGGGCGCCGTACTCCGCCCGCAGCGCACGCGCGAGCGCAGCCCATCCGTCGAGCGGCCAGAACTCGCGCCGCGAGGCGACCGCATTGCACGGATTGAGAATGAGAAACCGCCCGGTAGCCAGGCCAAGCTGCTCCGCCTCCCGTTCGTCGCCGGGCGTCGGCACGAAACGGTACGTCCGGTCCGCGGTGTCGCACCCGATCGCTCGCGCGTAATCGAGCAGTATCTCGGACCAGTGTGAGGTCACGTCGCCGTCTTCGCTGCGCACGACGACCCGGTCGGTAAATCGAAAAGAGTAGATGCGCCGGGCTTGCCCTACACGCACGCCGATCGACGCGAGGGCTGCAACGCGCGCCGTCCGCGGAGTCGCCCAGGTGACGATGCACGCCGCGTAACCGCGTTGCCGAAGGTCGTCCGCAAGGGCGCGTTCGTCGCCCTCGTCGACCAGGATTTCGTCAACGTCGGGGACGCGCTCGAGAGTCGAGCGATGCGCGGAGAGCGTCAGCGCGTCCACGTCGTCGAATCGTGCGTGGAGTGCGCGCGCGACGAGCGTGGCAACGAGCGAGTCGCCGATGCCGCCGCCGGCGCAGTAGAGCAGGGCGCGATTACCGGCCATTGCCCGCATCGAGCGTTCGCACGAGTTCGCGCGCGTAGAGAGCGTCGAGAAACTGCGCTTTGGCCAAGGCGCGCATCCAGTTCGGAACGCGTGGACTCGTCGCGAGGCCGGCGTAGAACGGAAGCAGGCGGTCGGGCAGAAGGTGACGCGCACGCAGTAGGTTGAGCGAATAGGCTCCCGTCGCGAGCCGCGCGCGCGTCGACGGATGTTTGGCGAGAAACCGGCGCGCCATCCGCGCCTTCTCGATTGCCTTGCGGCTCTCGACGGCAAGCGTGTTCTCTTGCGGCGGTTTGATGTGCCAGAGATACGCGTCCCAGGCGAACCTCCACTGCATGCCCGCGGAGCGCAGGCGCACGCCGAGCTCCGTATCTTCCCAGCCGTAGAGATCGAAGCTCTCGTCGAACCCGCCGGCCGCAACGAAGGCGGTTTTTGCGATCGAGGCATTGCACGTGCAGAGAAAGGCGCGCGAATAGTTCGCGGCTCTCGGTTTCGGCCGGGCCTGGTACGAAGGAACGTTCAGAATCGGCCCGTTAACGACAAGTCCGTCGCTCCCGCCATGCGCCGCGGCATGCGCGGCGATCCAGCTCGACGGAAGCTGCACGTCGTCGTCGCAGAAGAGCAGGTACCGTCCACACGCGATCTCAACGCCGCGGTTTCGCGCCTTCCCGCGATTCGGCTCCGGCGCGTAGAGATAGCGCACCGGTCCGGATCCAGGCGCGTACGCGTGCGCGACCTCCGCGGTCGCATCGCTCGACCCGTTATCCACGACGACGACTTCGAACGAGGGCGCACCGCTCTGTTCCGTCAACGATTCGAGCGCGCGCTCGAGAAAGTACGCCCGATCCTTCGTCGCGATTACGACCGAGAGCTCCACGCCGGACCTATGCCGCGAGTTCGAGCAGCGACGACGCCATGCGATCCGAAGCGCCGACGTGATCGCGATAGAGTCGGGCGAGGCCCTCGCCGGCCCAGCGGAGCCACTCGGCGTTATCGTATGCGTCGAGCGCGACGCGCGCGATGCGGCCGGGCGTCACCGTCCCATGCACTTCGGTAATAAGCGGTGCGCCGGCATCCATATTCGGCTGGGTGTGGTGCGGAAAACGCCGCGAAACGCCAACCGCAACGGCACGTTTGAGTGGGATTCCCACGAACGGAATCCGGTTGAGATAGGTCAACGGCCCGTTAATGGTGACGACCTCTGGGGCGTTGAGCGGCGTCATCGCGATCGTCGGCTTGCCGAGAACCGCGAGTTCGATCGTCTTCGTGCCGGGGATCGTCAGCACGAGGCGCGCGCGACGCGCCGCGGCGAGCCCGTTGGTCAGTACCGGAATGCGAACGTCGTCCGCCGGCGTCGTTAGGTAATCGCGCCCGTTCTCGCCGACGAGGCGGCCGGTGCGACCGAACATGCGTGGATGGCCGCCGCCCTCGATCGCACGGCGAACCTGATCGCGCGGCGTAAAGGGTGAGAGCGCGAACGCCACCGGCAGGTCCGGACGCTCGCGAAGCATTCGCAGCGCGACCGCAAAGTAGAACGGGATTAAGTTCTCGATCTCATACGAGCGCGAACCCGGCATCACGACGATGCCGTCGGCCGGGCACTCCGGGCCGGCCGGTAGACTCGCTTCAAAGAGTGCGCCGTCGATCGCGAGGTTCCCGACCTGCTCGATGCGCCGCGGCGGCGTTCCCCAGCCCGCGAGTTCGTCGGCATTACGCCGATCGACCGCAAAGGCCCGATCGAAGAGCTCGCGATAGCGGCGCCGCGAGAATTTATACGTCGCTGCCCGGCCTTTCAGTCGAGCGTGAAGCCGAGCGGCGTGGAGAAGGTCGCCGCCGATATACTGCACCACGTCGACCTCCGCAAGATTGCCGTCGAGTCTCCCCCCGAGCGCAAACTGTACGTAACGTTTCGGCTCAAAGACTTCCGCCTGCGGGAAGGCGTCGCGCACCATCTGCGATTCGAAGCCGGTAGCATAATCGTCTGGCACCAAAAAGACGAGCGCCCTGAGATCCGGACGGCGCTGGTAGAGCGCCCGCAGCAACGGACGCAACCAGCCGGCGACTTCACCCGGACCGTTAGCGGTGAAGGCTATACGCATCGAGGATGCGCGCGATGAGATCGGTCGTGCTCGCCCGCGCGACGTGCGGTGCGAGCGCGATTCGTCCGCCGTGCCGGAGCACGACCGTGCGCTCCGGCAACTCGTCTTCGCGGTACTGGTCGCTCTTGACGTGCACGTCAGGGCGAATGCGATCGAGTAAGAGTTCGGGCGTGCGTTCACCAAACCCGACCACGACGTCGACGCTGCGCAGCGCGAGCAGGACCGCGGCGCGCTGCGCGAAGGGAACGATCGGACGCGACACGCCTTTGATCCGGCGCACCGAATCGTCCTCGTTCAACCCAACGATAAGCGCGTCGCCTTGGCCGCGCGCCCAGGCGAGATACTCGACGTGTCCGGCGTGGATCAGATCGAAGCAGCCGTTGGTGAAGACGACGCTGCGCTTGCGCGCGCGCAGCTGCTCGCGCCACGCCACGGCTTCGTCGACCCCCATCAGCGCTCCGAACAACGCGTCCGTCATGGCGCCGGATCGAGCAGGGCGAGAATCTCCTCCGGCGTTGCGGTCGCGGTGCCGAGCTTCGCGACGACCGCGCCGGCGGCAAAGTTGGCGAGCTGCATAGCCTGTTCGATCGGCGCGCCGGCCGCCAGGGCCAACCCCAGCACCGCGATGACGGTATCGCCCGCACCGCTGACGTCGTAGACCGTGCGCGCCACCGATGGAATCTGCAAGCGTTCGCCGTCGCGCCCGAAGAGCGCCATGCCGTGTTCGCCGCGGGTGACGACCGCATACCGGCAGTCGAGAAGCTCGAGCAGCCGCATCCCGGCGCGTTCCAAACTCGCCCCGTCGACGATCGGAATGCCGGTGATCTCTGCGGCCTCCGCGGCATTGGGCGCAACGCAGGTCACCCCGGCGAAGAGCGCGATGTTCTGCGGCTTGGGATCGGCGAGCACTAACGGGCAGACCGCCGCGGCCTCGACGATTTCGCGGCTCAGGAGTCCCTTCGAATAATCGCTGAGGATCACCGCGTCGCAGTGCGGCGCGCGGGCGCGCACGAACTCCGTCAGCCGGCGCCGGTCGCCGGATTGCAGCGGCGCCGTCGATTCCCAATCGGCCCGCACGACCTGTTGGCTATGTGCGACGATCCGGGTCTTGCGCGTCGTCGGGCGATCGGAGCTGCTAAAGACTCCGGCGTCGTCGACCTGCTCGCTGCGCAGCAACTCCCGCACGTGATCGGCGAATGCATCGTTGCCGACCGTCCCTGCAAAGACCACGTTCGCACGGAGCGCGCGCAGATTGTTCGCGACGTTCCCCGCACCGCCAAGCGTAAACGAGTGATCGGCGACGGCGACGACGGGAACGGGTGCCTCGGGCGAGATGCGCGTGACGGTGCCCCATATCCATTCGTCGATCATCAGATCGCCGGCGACGAGGATCCGCCGTCCGCCCGCCCGGTCGAAGAGCGTACGTGCGTCCGGAACCATCAGCGCGGGCATCACGCGAGAACCTTGGGCAGGCCGCCTTCGAAGATGAGTGCCTGCTCGACGAGGTCGCAGACGATGTGCGCCATCACCTGGTGAACCTCTTGGATGATCGCGGCGTACCCGTCGGGACCGATTAACGAAAGATCGGCGATCTCGGCGACCCTTCCGCCGCCATTTCCGGTAAATGCTACGGTGATGGCACCGCAGCGCTTCGCCGATTCGAGCGCGAGCACGACGTTGCGCGAGCCTCCGCTCGTCGTCATCCCGATCACGACGTCGCCCGGATCGGCGAACGCCTCGACCTGCCGGGAGAAGACGTGATCGTATCCATAATCGTTGCCGATGCAGGTGAGCGTCGACGAGTTGACCGAGAGCGCTTCGCTGTGCAGCCCGGGGCGCTCGCGTAAGAAACGTCCGGAGAGCTCGGCGGCCATATGCTGCGCCTCGGCAGCGCTACCGCCGTTGCCGCACCATAAGACTTTCTTGCCGTCGCGCAGCGCCGCGACGATCGCTTCGGCGATCGCTTCGACTTGCGCGCGATAGTGCGGCGAATCGAGCAGTCCGCGCCGTTCGGCGATCAACTCGCCGAAGTTACGCCGCCCGTACTCCTTCACGGCTCGATCCAAAAGAGCTCTTGACCCTGCGAAACGAGTTCGCCGTTTTCGGGAACGATCCGCACGAGCTTTCCGCCATCGTCGCTCTGGATCTCGTTGAAGAGCTTCATCGCTTCGAGCACGCAGAGCACGTCGCCGGGTTCGACGCGATCGCCGACTTCGACGTACGGCGGCGTGTCGGGCGACGGCGATCGATAGAAGACGCCCGTTAAGGGCGCGAGGACTCTCGTAACGTTTGCGGCGGCGGCCGGCTCGCCGGCGAGTGGCGGAGTTGCGACCGGCTGCTGTGGAGGAAGGCCGGCGGCCGAGTCGGAGCGGCGCCGCGAAAGTTCGTAGGTCGCCTCTCCGAGCCTGACTTTGATCGTCTCGAGGTCGTGTTCGTGCATGATCGCGAGCAACTCACGCAGCGTCTGCGTCTCCGCAGCGTACCGTTCTTCGATTCGGCTACCGTCGTCCATCAAAGGCCCGCTTCTACGAGGAGCTCGGCAAGGACTCTCGGCTCGCGCAGCGCCAGCCGGCGGTCGCTTCGGTCCTCGAGATCGCGCAGCACCAGCTCTCCCGAGGCGAGTTCTTCGCTCCCGACGATGAGCGCGTAGCGGGCGCGGTTGCGATCCGCGATCTTCAAGTGCGCGAGAAGCTTGCGATCCTGGTAGTCGGCAAAGGTCGGCACGTCGAGACGCCGGCGCAGCTCTGCAACGATCGGCACGAGTACGGCTCGGGCCTGCGGTCCGAGCGGGACCGCCTGTACTCCGCGGCGCTCCGGCTCGTCGCGAGCCCCGCGTTCCTCGAGCATCATGAGAAATCGTTCCATGCCGAGCGCAAAGCCGACGGCCGGCACGTCGGGTCCGCCGAGCGATCGCACCAGGCCGTCGTACCGGCCGCCGCCGCAAACGCTGCTCTGCGCGCCGAGCACGTTCGACGTGATCTCGAAGACGGTCCGGCCGTAATAGTCGAGACCGCGCACGATTCTCGGATTGATGGTGAACGGAATCCTCGCCAACTCAAGGTACGAGGTCAGCGCATCGAAGTGTTCGCGGCAGGCTTCGCAGAGAAAGCGCTCGAGCGGCGGCGCGCGCTCGATGTACGGAATGTCCGCGGGATCCTTACTGTCGAGCAACCGGAGCGGATTGCGCGTTGCGCGTTCGCGCGCCTCGGGACCCATCTGCGCGAGGTGCGGCGCGAAGTATTCGAGCAGCGCTTCGCGATACCGCGGCCGGCAGTTTTCGTCGCCGATCGAATTGATGTTGAGCGTCGCGTTGTCGAGGCCGTGACTCGCGACCAGTTCCCAGGCCAGCGAGATAACCTCCAGGTCGGCTTCGGGTCCGGCGAATCCAAAGCATTCGACGCCGAACTGATGCGATTGCCGATAGCGGCCCTTCTGCGGACGCTCGTAGCGAAAGATCGGTCCAATGTAGTAAAGGCGAAGCGGCAGCGATGCAAAGAGATGGTGTTCGAGCGCGGCGCGGACGACCGGTGCGGTCCACTCGGGGCGCAGCGTGAGCGATCGACCGCCGCGGTCGTCAAAGGTGTACATCTCTTTTTCGACGATATCGGTCTGCTCGCCGACCCCGCGCACGAAGAGATCGGTCGACTCGAAGAGCGGCGTTCGGATCTCGCCGTAGCCGAAGCGAGCCGCGAGAGAATGGATACGTGCCTCCAGCACGTTCCAGCGCCCCGATTCCGGCGGAAACGAGTCCATAGTCCCGCGCGGAGCGCTCAGCTTCTCAGACATGACTCGCGTTCACCTTCGCTATGAGCTCGCGCTAGCCATTGCGCGCGCATGCGTGATTAATGAGCGTGCGCACTACGCTCTACGGAGCAGCGGCGCTCGCGCTCGCAACGCTCTGCACTCCCGATGCCCTGCGCAGCGCGCTCGCAGGCGCGTCGAGCGCGCTCTTCGAGGCGACGCCGTTTCTCTTTGCCGGTGCGCTCCTCGAGCTTCTGTTGCGACGCCGCTGCGCACTGCTCGAACACCTGGGCTGCGGCTGCGGTAGCGGCCCGTCGGCGCGTTCGCTTCCCGCCGCTGCAGCAACCTGGATCGCGTTCGGTCCGCTCGTCGCGGTCGAGCGTTATCTGGCAGCGCTGCTCGTCGCGCAAATCCTGCATCGCGTATCGCCACGCAAAAAGACGCATCGAAGCCTCGCCCATCCGCTGAGCGAACTCGCCGCCGTATTTCCGGCCGCGCTGCTTGCCGGCGTTGCGATGCAGTTCGCTTCCACATTCGATTCGAGGTCTCTGCCGCAGGCAGCCGCCGCGTTCTTCGGAGCGGCACTCGGCTTCGTCGCATCGCCGTGCGGGCTCGGCGCAGTTGCGCTGGCGGGGGCGCTGCGCGTTCACGCCCCGGTCGCGGCAGCGGCCTTTCTCTGCGTCGCAGGCCTCGTCGACCTTCGCGCGTTGGCGGGAGGTCGACATATCGAGCCGGGAGACGACGCGCTCGCCTATGCGATGCTTGCGTTCGCGCTTGGAATCGTCGCGTGGCGTCACGGCGACGCACTCGTGCATCCGGCGTTTGCGGCGGCGTTGGCGGGCTGCGCCTGCGCCGCGCTCGTCTGTGCGTACGCACACCGCCGCTCGCGCCGCGCGGCCGGACGAGCGGCGCCCGCCTTGATGCTCGCAGGAGCAATTCTCGGCGCCCCGCCGCCGCAGTACCACGCGACGGAGACGACGTTGACCGATCTCTTCGCCGGCGAACGGCTGACGTTTACCGGCGCGCTCGATCGCGACGGCTCGTCGAGCGCCGTGGTACGGTATGCGATCACCTGTTGCCGCGCGGATGCGGCGCCCGTGGCCGTGCGCCTCGACCGGTCGCCGCCCTATCCAAACGGAACGTGGCTGCGAGTGGAGGGACGCGTCGCCCAAAATGCGGGGGCTTTTCGACTCGTCACCGAGCACGCCGAGCGCGTCGCGCCACCTGCCGATCCGTTTCTCTATCGGTAATGCCTTACGAAAGTCGCGGCTTCTTGCGCGGCTCGAGCAGCTCGACCGGAATCCCGTTGGGATCTTCGATAAAAGCGATCGCGCGGGTGCCGCTCGGCGACTTGTAGACGTCTTTGAGAACTCGGACGCCTTTGCGTTTGAGCGAATCCACGTACTCGCCGAGGTCGCCGTCGGCTTCGATTGCAAGATGCTCGTAGCGATTGCCGAGTTCGTGCGGAGGATGTTCTTCGAGATCGTAGACGAGCTCGATGTACGAGTTCCAGTCGCTTCCGACAAAGGCCATGTCGGCGTTGCCCGGATAGTGGTGGGGACCGTCGAGCAGCCGGAGTCCCAGCTTCTGCGTGTAGAAGTCGATCGACTCGCTCATATCGTTGACGAAGATCGACGTGTGCAAGAATCGCGGCATGGGCGTACGCTACGCGAAGACGGCCCTCAAACCATTCACAGCCGAGGATTGCATTCAGCGATTCAATGCAAGAAGTATCGATAGGTCGAGAAGACGAGGGCGGCGCCGCTGCGGTTTGCAGCCGCGATCACTTCTTCGTCGCGTATCGATCCGCCCGGCGCGATGATCGCCGTGCAGCCGCCATCGATCGCGGCCTCTATACCGTCGGCGAAGGGAAAGAATCCGTCGCTCGCGCAAGCGGCACCCTGCGCGTGCGCGCCGGCGCGCGCCGAAGCGATCTCGACGGCGCTCACGCGATTCGTCTGACCGGCGCAGATGCCGCGCGTCGTGCCGCCGTTGACGATGACGATCCCGTTGCTCTTCACGTGCCGCACGACGTCCCACGCAAAGGCCAGGTCGTGCCACTCCTGCGGGTCGGGGAGTCGACTGCTGACGACGCGCCACTCTTCGGCGGGCGCGCCCGGATCGTCGTCTTCGGCGAGCACGCCGCCCAGAGCACTGCGAAGACGGAGTTCGCGCGCCAGCTCGTCGGGGAGCTCGGGCGCAAACTGCATGATCCGTAGATTCTTTTTCGCTCGCAGCGTCGCTAGCGCGTCTTCGTCGAAAGCCGGCGCGGCGACGATCTCGAGAAAGAACTCACGCAGTGCCGACGCCGCGTCGCCGTCCATCGGTGCGTCCACCGCAACGATTCCGCCGTATGCCGAGACCGGATCGGCACCGAGCGCCTCGCGTACCGCCACGCCGGCGCTCGAACGCTGCGCGACGCCGCAGGGCACCGCATGTTTTACGACCGCCGCACGTACGAAGCGCGCGTGCTCGCTTCCAAACTGTGCGCCGAGCGGCGCGCGTGAGAGCACCCGCAACGTCGCGTCGAGATCGAGCAGATTGTTATACGAGAGCGCCTTGCCATGGAGTTGCTCGGGAAGACGCTCCACGCGATCGAGATAGAAGGCCGCGCGCGCTTGCGGATTGGTGCCGTAGCGCAGGCGCTTGGCAAGCGGAAGCGTCAAGGCCAGCGCCCCCGGGAGGTCGCTGGGCAGAACCTCTCCGGAAGTGGCGAGATAATGCGCGATCGCGGCGTCGTACTCCGCTATCCGTTCGAATGCCGCGATCGCAAGCTTGCGGCGCAGCGCCGGCGGTACGTCGCCGGCTTGCGCGGCAGCGCGGTACTCCGCGTACTGCGACGGATGCGTCAAGACCGCGACGTGCTCGAAGTTCTTTGCCGCCGCACGCAACAATGCGACGCCTCCGATATCGATCTGCTCGATCGCTTCCTCGAGCGTCGTGCCGCTGCGTGCGACCGTCGCTTCGAAGGGGTAGAGATTGACGGCGACCATCACGATCTCCGGAATTGCGTACTTTTCCGCCTGCGACGCGTGCTCGGCGTCGGCGCGATCGTAGAGAATCGCACCGAAGACCTTTGGGTGCAGCGTCTTCACGCGTCCGCTGAAGAGCGAGGGAAAGCCGGTCAGTTCTTCGACATCGCGAGCCGGTACGCCGCGATCCTGGAGAAAGGCTCGCGTTCCGCCGGTCGCATAGATGGCGATCCCGCGTTGCGTCAGGGCACGTGCCAGGTCGGCGGCGCCGGCCTTATCCGAGAGTGAGAGGAGCGCCGCTTTGCCGGTCGGCGTCGAGCCGTCAGGCAAGCATTTCCTCGGCTTCGCGTACGAGCTCGGCCGAGACGATCGCGCTCACGCCGGCGTCGCGCGTCGTGACGCCGTAGATACGGTCGGCCATCTCCATCGTCTTCTTGTTGTGCGTAACGATCAACATCTGCGATTCGCCGGCAAACTCCCGCACCATCGCGCAGAAGCGATCGATGTTTGCGTCGTCGAGTGCGGCGTCGACTTCGTCGAGGAGATAGAATGGCGCCGGTCTCGTCGCGATGAGCGCGAAGATCAAGGCCGCCGCCGTCATGGCGCGCTCGCCGCCGGAGAGCGCAGCGAGCGGCATCGCTTTCTTGCCGGGCGGCCGAACGGCAATCTCGATGCCCGTCTCTGAAAGATTTTCGGGCTGCGTCTGCCACATCTTCGCCTCGCCGCCCGCGAAGAGGCGCCCGTACATTTGCGCAAAGGCATCGGAGACGCGGGCAAACGTCTCGTTGAACTGCGATTGCGTCTCCTGTTCGATCTCACGAATCGACTCGAGCAGCGTCTCGCGCGCCTTGGCGAGATCCTCCATCTGTGCCCGCAAGAACTGCTCGCGTTCGGCAACCTCACCGCGCTCCAGCTCCGCGTTGAGGTTGACGTTGGCTTGCAGCCGTGCGAGCTCGTCCCGCAACCGGGGAAGTTCGTCGACGACCGTATCGGTCTCGTTGCGATAGCGCGTCTCGACGTCCGCACACTCCTCGCTCGTCGCCGGATTCTGCGCGAACTGCGAGACCAGCATGCCGAGCTCCGCCTCGACTTGCGCGAGTCGCGTGCGATCGCGTTCGCCGCCGCTAGCCGTGTCGCGCTCCGCCTGTTCCGCGGCGCGTGCTTGCGTTTCGAACCGTGCCTGGGTCGCGGCGAGCTCTTCGCGTTCGCGGCGTGCCGTTTCGAGTGCGCCATCGAGCTCCGCGATTCCGGAGCGAAGGCCTTCAACGTGCGCATGCCCCTTGCGCGTCTCCTCGACGAGCGCCATGATCTGTGCGAGCATCTCCTCGCGGGCTAATCCGCCTCGCTCGCGGTCTTGATCGAGCATGGCGAGCCGCGCCTGGTCGGCGTCGCGCTCGGCGGTCAAGGCCGCGGCTCGCTCGCGCAGTTCGGCGCCACGCGCGTTCGTCGTACTCTGTGACGTTTCGGCGGCGGCGATCACGTCCCGAACGCGGGCGAGCTCGGCTTCGAGCCGCGCGCGCTCTTCGTCGCCGCGCTCGGCCTCCGGCTCGCTGCGCTCGCGCTCGCGTTCCAGGTCGCGCGCTCGTGCGGCGCGATCGTGCAGTTCGCGCACCGTCGCGCGAGCCGCTTCCAGATCGCGGTGCGTGCGCTCCACGTCGGCCTTCAGCCCGGAGGTTTCGGCGCGGAGGCCGACGAGTCGCGCTTCGGCGCGATTCTGCCGGTCGCGCGCGGCGTCGCGCTCGCCGATCGCACCATCGGCGCGCAGGTGAGCCGCGCGTAGCGCGTGCTCCGACTCGTCGAGCTTTTCACGCATCTCGACGAGCCCTTCGCGCAGGCTCGCCGCCTGGAATCGGCGCGAGAGAATCGATCGCTCGCGCACGAAACGCCCGCCGGTGATTGCGCCGCCGCCGGTGATCTGCTCGCCGTTGAGCGTTACGATCGTGTCGCGCAGGCCTCGCCCGCGAACCAGCTCGATGCCGACGTCGAGCGTCGTTACGATCAGCACGTTGCCGACGAGAAAGTTCACGATGCTCGTAAATTGCGGCGCTGTGCGCACGAGCGTGTGCGCGTAACCCACTACGCCGGAAACGCTCGCCAGCCGATCGTCGTGGGCGTGTCCTTCGCGCTTGGCAAGGGTGTCGAGCGGCAGGAACGTCGCCCGGCCGGCTTCCTTGCGATTGAGGTAATCGACGCATCGCTCGGCATCCTCGGAGGTCGTGGTAACGACGTTGGAGAGCCGCGCTCCGAACGCAACGTCCATCGCGCGCGCATAGCGTTCGTCGGTCGTGATGAGATTCGAGACGATGCCTTCGATACCGCGTAACTCGCCGCGCTGCCAGGCATCGACGATCGCGCGCGTACCCGGGACGTGTCCTTCGAGCGAGTTCTCCAGCTCTTCGATGGTATGCAGCCGCGATTCCGCGGACTTGACCTCGACCGAATGGTCTCGGTGGGCGGCGAGGGCGCGCGACACGTTTTCCTGCGCTAGTGCCGCCTCTCGCTCCGCATCTTCGGCGCGACCGCGCGCGTCGAGCACTGCCTCTTCCGCAGCCTCGAGTTGACGACGGCGTTCGCTTTCGCGATGGACGGCGCCGCCTGCCGCGATTTCGAACTCTTCGGCGCGCTCGCGCGCCGAGCGCTCCTCGACCTCGAGGCGCTCCGCTTCGCCACGCAGACTCTCGGCCGCAACGCGCCGTTCGGCTTTACGAGCGGCGAACTCGGCCGCGGCTGCATCGACCTCGCGAAGACGCGTGAAGATCGCTTCGAGATCTCCGCGTGCCCGTGCCAGGGCGCCCGCCGCAGCGAGCTCGCGTTCGCGCGACTCCTCGATCTCGCCCGCGAGCGGCGCGATGCGTCCATCGAGACCTTCGATCGCCGCTACGAGAGAGGTTCGTTCGGCCGTGACGCGCGCCGCGTCTTCACTCGTCTGGGTCGATTGCCGCTCGAGCGCTTCGCGTCGCGCCAGTGCGGCGGCGTATTGAGCCTCGAGGAGCGCGAGCTCCCCGCGCTTGGCTTGCGCCTGCGAGCGCAACTCCTCGAGCTGCAACTCGCACCGATAGTGCTGCGTACGCACCCGCGCGAGTTCGCCGGCGGCTTGCGCCGCCGCCGAAGCATTGCTGCTGCGCAGCTCTTCGTTCTTCGCGATCTGCTCGCGCAGCGTGACGGATTCGGAGCGGCGCGTAGCGCTCGCGCGCAAGTACCCGAGAATCTCTAGATCGCGCACGCGAGCACCGACCCGCCGGTACCTCCGCGCCCGGCGCATCTGCGTCTCCAGCTCCGGAATCCGCCTTTCGAGTTCGGAGATGAGGTCGCTGATGCGAATCGCGTTCTGCTCGGTTCGATCGAGACGACGCAACGACTCGTTTTTGCGCGAGAGGAACTTGCCGATACCGGCCGTCTCCTCGAAGAGCGCGCGACGCTCGACCGGCTTGCTCGTGAGGATCGCATCGATCTGGCCTTGCGAGACGATCGCATACGATCCGGGGCCGAGGCCCGTGCCCATCAGAAGATCGACGATGTCGCGCAGACGCACCTGCGTGCGGTTGATGAAGTATTCGCTCTCGCCGACGCGGTACGCGCGCCGCGTGATCTCGACCTCCGCAAACTCGATCGGCAGCCTTCGATCGGCGTTATCGAAGAGAATCGATACCTCGGCCAGACCGAGAGGCTTGCGCGCTTCGTTGCCCGAGAATATCACGTCCTCGAGCGCGCGCCCGCGCAGGCTCTTGCTCGACGTCTCGCCGAGCACCCAGCGAAACGCGTCGACAAGATTCGATTTACCCGATCCATTCGGACCCACGATTGCCGTAACGCCGTCGCCGAACTCGAGGACCGTCGGATCCGCGAACGTCTTGAATCCGAAGGAGCGAACGCTGCGCAGCTTCATCGTCCGGCCGCCTTCGAGAGTTCGACATCGCCGGCGATCGAGCGAAGTGCGGCCTGCGCGGCCGCCTGCTGCGCCGCCTTCTTCGAAGCGCCCTCACCCCTTCCCAAGATCTTTCCCTTCACGCTCACGCGGGACTTGAACGCGGGGCGCTGCGGCGTTCCACGACTCGTTTCGCGATAGACCGGCGTCGCGGCGAGATGCTCTTGCGTGTAGTGCTGCAGGCGGGTCTTTGCATCGAGCAGTGCATCCGTGGAGTGATCGAGCTGATCGACGTGCTGTGAAATGACGAATCGCAGCGCCTTCTCGAGTCCGAAACGCAGGTAGAGCGCGGCAACGAAGGCTTCGAACGCATCGGCGAGGACCGACGTATTATCCTTGCCGCCCGCGGTGCGCATCCCGGCACCGAGCCTGGCCAGGTCGCCAAAACCCAGACGGCGAGCCGTCTGCGCGAGTTGCGCGTCGTTAACGATCGCGGCCTTCCGCAGCGTGAGCAAGCCTTCCGGCTCGTCGGAGAAGCGCTCGAAAAGCCAGCCCGCGGTGATGCACCCGAGGACGGAATCGCCGAGAAACTCCATCCGCTCGTTCGAGCCTCCGCCTCGTTCCTTGGCATAGCTTTCGTGCACGAAGGCGCGTTCGAATATGCTCAAATCGGCGGCTCGGGCAACGCCCGCAAGCCGAAGCAGAGCGCGCAGACGCCGCCGGTAGTTCTCGCCGCTCACGCGTAGCGATTCCTAGTTTACTCAGACCGGACCTTGCCGAAAACGATCACGCTGTTATGACCGCCAAAGCCGAACGAGTTCGACAGCGCGACCTGAATCGGCGCGTGGCGCGCGACGTTCGGAACGTAATCCAGCCTGCATTCGGGGTCCGGAAACTCGTAGTTCGTCGTCGGAGGCATCGTATCGTGAAGCACGGCAAGTGCGGTTGCGACGCCCTCGATCCCGCCCGCGGCGCCGAGGGCGTGACCGTGCATGGACTTGGTCGAACTGACGCCGATCTTGTATGCGTGCTCGCCGAAGGTCTTTTCGATTGCCTTCGACTCCGCCGGATCTCCCATCGGCGTCGAGGTTCCGTGAGCGTTGATATAGTCCACGTCCTCGGGAGCGATGCCGGCGCTGGCAAGCGCTCGCGCGAATGCGAGTAACACGCCGGTACCGTCGGGATCGGGAGCGACCAAATCGTAGGCATCGGCAGATTGGCCGTAGCCGAGCACCTCGCAGTAAATCGATGCGCCGCGCGAGCGCGCGTGTTCGTACTCCTCGAGCACCAGAATCCCGGCGCCTTCTCCGAGCACGAAGCCGTCGCGTTCCCGATCGAAGGGACGGCTGGCGCGCGTCGGATCGTCGTTGCGCGTCGAGAGCGCGCGCATCGAGCTGAAACCGCCGATTGCCAGCGGCGAAACGGTCGCTTCACTCCCTCCGGCAATCATCGCGATCGCGTCCCCGTAGACGATCGTGTTGTACGCGGTGCAGATCGCATCGTTAGCGCTCGCGCAGGCGCTCGCTGCGGCAAAGAACGGACCGTGGTATCCGTAGGCCATCGAGATGTGCGCCGGTGCCGCGTTTGCCATGAGCATCGGAATGAAGAACGGCGTCACCTTCGACCAGGTCCCGTTTTCGTTCGCTTTGTCCGAGTTGAGCCAGAACGTGATGATCCCGCCGATGCCGGTTCCGATCACGCCGCCGACGCGCGCTCTGAACTCCGCGTCGTCGGGAAGCTTCGCGTCCTCGATCGCTTCGCGCGCCGCGATGAAGGCAAACTGCGTGAAACGGTCCATCCGCCGCGCTTCTTTGCGGCCGATCAGCTCTTCGGGTTTGAAATCCTTCACTTCGGCGGCAATGCGCGCGTCAAAAAGGCTTGCATCGAAGGCTGTAATCGGCGCGACCCCGGATTCGCCGGCGATCAGGCGCTTCCAGAACTCGTCGCGGGTGTTGCCGACCGGGGTGACCGCCCCCAGCCCCGTCACGACGACGCGCCGGCGGCCGGGCGGCTGCATACTCGAAACGCTCAAAACTTCAGCAAGTTACGGCGGCCTTTGGGCGCATCCCCGCCATCGTATTGGAGGCTCTTCCGTGTGGGGTGCTTGCGCCCCCGACGGCTCGCTGGCTATAATCAGGGGCTGTCTGCCACGGGGTGTGCGGCATTACTCTTCTCCTAAAGGGACGTTATGAAGCGGACGTATCAGCCGCATAATCGGCGCCGCAAGCGCGTGCACGGCTTTCTCGAACGTATGCAAACCAAGGCAGGGCGTAAGGTTCTCGCGCGCCGCCGGAAGAAGGGACGTCATCGTCTCACCGTCTGATGCGACGCTTCGCGAGCCTGACCCGCCAGGCGGACTTTGCCCGCTTGCGCCGGCGAGGGAAGCGCGTATCGACCAAAAGCCTCGTGATTTATCGCAGTGATCCGCTCCCCAGCGATCCGATGTCGCTGGTCGGCATCACGGTGAGCAAGTCGATCGGAAAGGCCGTGACCCGCAACAAACTCCGCCGCCGCTTGGCGGCTATCATTGATGAAGCGCTCGGGCCGAGCCGCTTGATGCGGTTGCTTGTGGTCGCCCGTCCGGGCTGCGCCGAGGCACCCTTCGGCGATCTGCGGTCCCAGGTCGCCTCGGCCATGGAGCGAGCCTAGCTCTCGATGCGCATCCTGCTCGTCGGTCTGATTCGGGTCTACCAGCTCTTGATCTCGCCGCTCTTGCCGCCGGCGTGCCGATTCTATCCCTCGTGCTCGCAGTATGCGCTCGTCGCAGTCAGAGACCACGGGGCCTTGCGGGGCGCCTGGCTCGCGCTGGCGCGGCTCGCGCGCTGCCATCCGTGGAATCCCGGCGGCGTGGACTTCGTCCCGGCGCCGAGCCGACCGTCCCATAGAGGAACCCACCCGTGCATCTGATTCTCGCGGCGTCGTGGCTGCAGCCGATCGTCGATTTCCTTTCGGCGGTCGTTCTGGCGATCGACAAGCCGATCCAGAATTTGGGCTGGAGCCTCGTCATCCTGGCGGCGCTCATCCGGCTGCTCTTTTGGCCGCTCAACACCATGCAGTTCAAGGCCTTTCTTTCGATGCAGAAGATCGCGCCGCAACTCAAGAAACTGCAAGAGCGCCATAAGGACGACAAACAGCGCCTGCAAGCCGAAACGATGACGCTGTACAAAGAGTACAAGGTCAATCCGCTTGCCGGATGCTGGCCGATGGTCTTTCAGTACCCGGTCATCATCAGCGTTTACTACGTGGTCATGAACCACAAGGCGCTCTTCGCCAATCAGAGCTGGCTCTGGATCGGCAGCGCGGTCACGCATGCCGTGTCCGCCTCAGCCGCCGCATGCCAGCACGTCTCGATCTCGACCGGATGCCTCTTCGGCAGACCGATTCTCGCGCCGAGCTTAGCGAGCCCGGACTTCATCCTGATCCTGCTCTACGCGTTATCGATGTATCTGAGCGTGCGGTACGTGAGCATGCCCGCCACCGACCCCCAACAGGCGCAGACCCAGCGGATGATGGCCGTGATCTCCCCGGTGATGCTGGGCTTCTTTGGATTGAAGTACGGCTGGCCCTCGGCCATGGTGCTCTACTGGTTCGCCTACAACATCTTCACGATGGGTCAGCAATTCTATCTGCTCCGCCGTTACCATCAGCCGCTCGCCTTGATCGACAGCGAACACGTCGTCACCGAAGCGGTTTCAAGCGGCGGCGCTAAGGCACTCCCGAAGGCCTCCCCCAGCGGCAACGGCGTTGCGAAGCCGAAACCGCCGCAGTCGGGGCGGTCGAAGCGCAAAAACAAGCGAGGAGCATAAGACTTTACGATGCTCTACGAAGACGATTTCGAGTTTGAAGAGCAGCCCTCCGACCTGCGGGACCGTACGATCGGCGGCAAATCCGGCGGCGGACGCGGCGGTGGAATGCGCCGCCGGCGCGAGCCGCGTCGTGGCACCTCCGAAGTGCGGGATGCTGGTGAAATTCCGGAGGATGCCAAGCCGGCACGCGACCTCTTGCACGAGATCCTCTCCCGCATGGGTGTCGGGCCGGTCGAGGTCCGCTACGTCAGCCGGAGCGAAGGCGAGTATCTCGAGGTCACCGGACCGCATCTTGGCATGCTGATCGGCCGCCACGGCAACACGCTCGAAGCGCTCAACCTGATCTTCAACAATTCGTTTAACGCGGGCGTGCGCACCAACCGCCGCTACTACACCATCGACGCCGAAGGCTACCGCGCCCACAGAGCCGATCAACTCAAAAATCTCGCGCTCGCAACGCTCGAGCGCTGCGTACGCGAGCAAAAAGCCCAGCACCTCGAACCGATGCTCCCGTCGGAGCGCAAAATCGTCCATCTCGCGCTTGCAACTTCCGAATTGGTGCGCACCGAATCCGAAGGAGAAGAGCCCGAACGGCGCGTCGTCATCCACCCGCGCTGAGCACACCCTCGGCCGAAACGATCGCGGCGATTGCGACGCCGCCGGGAAAAGGCGCGATCTCCATCGTGCGCGCCAGCGGGCCGATGGTACCCGAACTCGTCGACCGCATGATTGCGACGAAATCGCCGCTGCGGACGCGCGTTGCGACGCGTGCGACCATTCTGGATGAGTGCGGTGAGGCGCTTGACGCGGGCCTCGCGATACGTTTTCGGGCGCCCCACAGCTATACGGGCGAGGAGATGCTCGAAGTGCACGTCCATGGCTCGCCGGTCGTTGCGCGAGAGGTCGTTCGAGCGATGCTTGCCTGCGGCGCGCGCCTCGCGCAACCCGGCGAGTTCACGCGCCGTGCCTTCTTCAATGGCAAAATGGATCTTCACGCCGCCGCTGCGGTCGCCGACGTCATCGATGCCGAAACGCGTGCAGCCGCCCGCGCAGCCCTGGCGAACCTCGACGGTGCGCTGACCCTCAAGGTTAGAACTCTGCGCGCGGCGCTGGCGGCGATCCTCGAGGAGCTCGCCGCGACGATCGATTTTCCCGATGAGGTACCCGAGCCTGGTCGCGAAGAGTTAGAGCGGCGGCTCGTTCCCATTTTGACGGCGCTGGAAGCGCTGCGCCGGGACGGCGAGTTCGGGCGACTCCTACGGGAGGGCCTCCCGGTGGCGATCGTCGGCCCCCCCAACGCGGGCAAGTCCTCGCTACTCAACGCACTGCTCGGCGCCGACCGGGCGATCGTTTCGGCGATACCCGGCACGACCCGCGATACCATCGAGGAGAGCATCGTCATCGAGGGCGTGCCCGTGCGGCTCATCGACACCGCCGGGATTCGCGCCCATGCCGGCCGGCTCGAATCCAGCGGGATCGAGAGGACGCACCGCGCGCTCGAAGCCGCGCGGATCGCGCTGGTCGTCATCGACGGTTCGCAAACGCTCGGCACCGACGCCCTCGATCTGATCGAACGAACGCACGATCGCGACCGGATCCTCTTCTACAACAAGGCCGATCTCGATACACGCGGCGCTCCCGCGGCGCCGGGGCCGGAGACGCTCGTCGGAAGCGTTCGGCATACGGCAACGCTCGATGCGCTTCGCCGCGCTATCGCGCGGCTCGGGTGGGGCGGCGAGCACGTCGATGCATCGCGCCCGCACCTTACCGCGCTGCACGAATTCGATGCGGTCAATGCGGCGATCGGCGCCCTCGAAACGGCGATCCAAACGCTGCGCTCGGACGAGCCACTCGATTTCGTCACGACCGGCGTGCAGCGCGCCTTTTCGTCCCTCGGGCATGTAACCGAGCAGGTCGCCGCCGAAGAACTCATCGATGGAATTTTTTCGCGTTTTTGCATCGGCAAATAAAGGAGAAAATCATATGAAGCGTGCGCTTTTGACTTTTGCCGCGCTCTGCGCCGTCGCGGCCGCACCGGCGGCCGCATCGAAGACCGGCTCCGCATACGGCGTGACGGTCACGAGTTGCGTCGTCAACTCAAACGGCGGCAACATGACCAACGGAATCAACGTCGTTTACTACAACACTCACGACTCGCCCGCGACCGAGGTCGACTTCCTCGTAAACTACCAGGGCCACAAATACATTCTCATCGACAAAGGCAGCTTTAGCCGCGGATCGCAGATCAATCACAACTTGACGAACTCGCTCACCGGCCAGGCGTGGAACGGACCGACTCCCAAGAAGTGCGCCGTGCAGCGAGTCTACTTGTCGGACGGCACCGTTCTTCCGCAGCGCCAATGATTCACGCGCTCTCTCGTAACTGGTGGACGTGGCTGATCCGCGGTATCGCTGCGATAATATTCGGCGTTCTCGCTTGGATTTGGCCGGCGCCCAGCTGGGTCGCGATCGGGATTCTGTTCGGTGCGTACGCGTTCGTCGACGGCGTTTTCGCTATCGTTGCGACGATCCGCGCGGTGGAGGCGCACCAGCGATGGTGGCCGCTGCTGCTCGAAGGTATCGTCGGCCTATTGATCGCGGCGATTACGTTTTACGACGTCCGCATCACGCTTTTTGCGCTCTATTTCACGATCGCGGCGTGGGCGTTTCTCACCGGAATTCTCGAGATCGTCGCGGCGGTGCACTTGCGCAAGCATATATCGAATGAGATCTGGCTCATCGTTGCCGGAATCGCCTCGATCGCCTTCGGGGTGCTGATGGTCTGGTTTCCGCTCGCCGGTATGCTAGCCATTATCTGGCTGATCGCCGCCTACGCGATCATCTTCGGGTTCACAATGATTGCCTTAGCCCTGCGTTTGCGCGCTCACGCGCAAACGGCAACGCCCTAGCGTGAGCGACACCGGCACGATCGTCGTCGGCGGCGGTCATGCCGGCGTCGAAGCGGCGCTTGCGTCGGCACGCCTAGGCGTACCGACGCTGCTGGTCACGGGCGATCCCGAGAAGATCTGTACGCTGCCGTGTAACCCGTCGATCGGCGGCAGCGCAAAGGGGCAGCTCGTGCGCGAAATCGACGCCCTCGGCGGCGCGATGGCGAGCCTCGCAGATCGCTGCAGCCTTCACGCGCGCTTTCTGAATGAGAGCAAAGGACCCGCGGTGCGCGCGCTGCGCCAACAGATGGATAAGCCGTCGTATGCACGCGCGGCGCTGGCGCTGCTGCGCGCAGAACGCAATCTCACGATCGTTGCGGGGCTCGTCGAGGATCTCGCCGTCGAGGCGGGGACGATTCGAGGCGTGCGTTGCGCCGGCGGCGAGCAGTTCGCTGCGAAGAGGGTGGTCCTGGCGACCGGAACGTTTCTTGGAGGAAAGTCCTTCCAAGGCGACGTCATCCGCGCGGAGGGGCGATTCGGCGAGGCGCCGGCGGTCGGGTTGGCGGCGGCATTACGTCACCTCGGGTTTCCGACCGCGCGTCTGAAGACGGGCACTCCGCCGCGCATCGACACGCGCAGCGTCGATTATGAGGCAATGGCGCTGCAGGCGCCGAGCCCGCAACCCTTGCTCTTCTCCTACCGCAGCCCGCACCGGTTTGCGGGCCCTCAGCTTCCCTGCTACGTCACGCAAACGAATGCGCGGACGCACGCATTGGTGCGCGAGAATCTCCATCGCTCGCCACTCTACGGCCTCGATTTGATTCGCGGCATCGGTCCCCGCTATTGCCCCTCGATCGAAGACAAGGTGGTTAAATTCGCGCACAATCCGACGCACCAAATCTTCATCGAACCCGAAGGCTGGGACGAGCCGACGCTCTACGTCGGCGGGTTCTCAACGTCGCTCCCGGCGGAGATCCAACTCGAAATGCTTCGGACGCTCCCCGGTTTGGAATCCTGCGTGATGTTGCGCGCTGGGTATGCGGTGGAGTACGACATGGTCCCGCCCACCGAGCTTCGGGATACGCTCGAGACCCACCGGATCGCCGGACTCTATCACTGCGGCCAGCTCAACGGTACCTCCGGGTACGAAGAGGCCGCCGCGCAAGGGATGCTCGCGGGAATCAACGCCGCGCTTTCGGCGCGCGGGAACGAGCCGCTACGGCTTTCGCGCGCCCAGGCATACACCGGCGTGCTGGTCGACGATCTCGTCACCAAGGGAGTCGACGAGCCCTATCGCATGCTCACCTCGCGAGCCGAGCACCGGGTGGTCTTGCGCCACGATAACGCCGACCTGCGCCTGACGCCGGTCGGCCGTTCGATCGGCCTGGTCTCCGATGAAGCGTGGGAGGCATTCGAGGACCGGCGAGCCGCGCTAGGAGCGGCTAGACGCCAGGCAAACCAGACGCGGGTGGCGGCCGATTCGATCGGCACCGAGCGCTTCGAGCGGGGGAGCACCCTGGCCGACGCGTTGCGGCGACCGCGACTCGGTTACCGCGAGGTCGCCGACAATTTTACTCCCGCGCTCGACCCCGAGATCGGCGAGCGCCTTGCGATCGAAATCAAGTGCGAAGGATACGTGCGGCGCGAGCAGCTCGCGATCGAGAAGGCCGCGCGAGCCGAGCGGGTCGAGATCCCGGAAGATTTCGACTACACCACGATACCGGCGCTCTCACACGAGGCGCGCGAGAAGTTCAGCGGCCGACGCCCGCGCACGCTCGGGATGGCATCGCGAATCTCCGGGATCACGCCCTCGGACGTAGCGATTCTCGCTCTCTACGTTCACAAGCACGAGCGCGAAACCGCCTCGCTCGCCTAAGGTGAGCTCGCAGGAATCGCGGATCGAAGCGCTGCTCGAACGGGCGCAACTCGCGCCGGCCACACGAGAGCGACTTGCCCGGTACGGCGAGCTCGTGCTCGAAGCAAACCGCCGGTTCAACCTCACCGGCGCAAAGCTGGTCGAGGACCTTGCCGAGCATCTCCTGGATAGTCTGAGCGTGGTTCCGTACGTTCGGGAACCCTACGTCGACATCGGCTCGGGAGCCGGGTTCCCCGCCATTCCGGTGGCTCTCGCCACGGGGGTCGAGATAACGATGATCGAGGCAACCGCGAAGAAAGCCCATTTCTTGGAGTCGGTTCTCGGCGAGCTCGATCTCAAAGGCCGGGTGCTCGCCGAGCGTGCCGAGGTCGCCGCCCATCGCCCCGCGCTACGCGAACGATTCGCGAGCGGAACGGCGAGGGCGCTTGGCAGCGGACCGACGGTCGCCGAGCTCCTGCTCCCGCTGCTGGCAATCGGCGGTATGGCGATCCTCCAGCGTGGCAGCCTCTCTCCCGAAGAGCAGATCGCGCTGGCCGACGCGTCGCTCATGCTCGGCGGAAAGACGGACGTCGAAATCCCGTTGGAGGGGAACCGGCAGATCGTCGTAGTGCGCAAGGAGGGTCCGACACCGGCGCGATTTCCGCGACGACCCGGCGTCCCTGCGAAGCGACCCCTCTGCCTCTAACCCCGGCGAATTGTTGGCGATTATCCCCTCACGACACGGATGCGGGTTTTTGAGGGAGGACTGGCTCTTTGGCGAACCGTCCTGACCGAATGAGCGACGACGATTCTACGGGGCCGCGCCTGACCAAGGAGCAGAGCCAATATATGGGCTACGGTTTCCTTGGCGGCGTAGTAACCGCGATATTTTTCATGGGGCTGCTCGCCGGGCTGCTACGGAGTTGTGGCAGCAGCTTATTTTAGCCCGGCTCCGGGCGGGGGCAATCTCCTGCTTGGCATCCTTCTTGGAAGCCTTTAGGATGTGCCCATGATCGCTAAAAATTGGTACAGCTTCGAGAGCCTCCGAACCATTATCGGTGAGCCCCTAACGGTCGCTCCCGCTTTTAGCTGGCTCTGCGGCTGTTGGGGTACGCTGGTGCCAAGCACGGAAGATTCCATGATGGTGACGCCCTGTAAGGATCACCGTGGGAGATTGGCTTGATGGGCTTCTTCTTCCGAGGTTTCCCGATCTAGCCTTACGTTGGGGTCCCGAATCGCCTAGAATGAGTCCGTAAAACCGAAGCCCCGGTCTTACGCCGGGGCCCCGGGATAGTGGGGTGGACCCGCCAGAGCCCAACCTCTGGGCGTCCCATCCTCTCGACTTTGGCGCTCGTGGCGAAACAGGTAAACGCGGAGGATTGCCAATCCTCTGGCCCAACCCTTGCGGGTTCGAATCCCGTCGAGCGCAAAGTTCGGTTTTGCTGGCGCCTCCGTTGGAGACGCCAGCAACAACGTACCACAAAACCCTGAAAATGGCCTCTCGGGTTTCGAGCGAATTGCTTGGTTCGCTTGCTCGATTAGCCCTCTAGTATATACTGCTTCCTAGTGGCAACGGAGCCAACGGCTGAAGACCTAGAAAGCAGCCGCGACCCCAGATTCCTACGTCAGCGGATCAAACGTCAACAGGGGCTCGTGGCCTTCTTGCAATTGGCAAGGCGAATCCGTATTGATAACGGCACCTCTCCCGATCTTGTAGACGTTGCGATTAACCAGGCCGAGCAAGAACTCAGGGGCCTCATTGCTGCTGATGGCGGTCGAATCGTTCCCAGAAAGAGGGCCAAGGCCAAAAGTTCTGAGACCTGTACCGTCTATATAGACGAGTGCGGGGCTCATTCGCTCACAGCCAAAGAGGACTTTGGAGCATTCTGCCTAGCATCGGTGATCGTTCGCGACCAAGACCTTGACGTGTTCGATGCCAAGTGGCGGCGCTGGAAACGCCAAAATCTAGGCTCTGAAAACGAGTGCGTACACGAACCAGATGTGCGGAAGCGATCGGCTCCATTTTATCGTTCCGACCCGAAGCAACAAGAAGAACTCCTGAGTTCTCTATCCAAGATTCTTGCGGAACTTGAGTTTTGCGCTATCGCTTGTGTGCTAAGGCGCGAGCAATATGTCGCGGAGTTTGGTAATGACGCCATGAATTGCAGCCTGCCGCAGCATGGCTATTTGATGACGCTTCATTTCACGGCGGAACGGATAGCATTGGCGCTCCAAAATAACTTCGGCGGTGCCAAGGCCCGCTTAATTCTAGAGTCTAGGGGCCCCAAAGAAGACGCTGCTATGCAATACGAGTTTGCCCGACTTTTCCTCGATGGAACCGCGTATTTGCATCCAGGCTACTTCCGGCGCCAGTTTTTCCCTGGGCTCGAATTTGGGTCCAAGAAAGACCATCTTTCAGGGCTTGAAATTGCCGATCTTCTTGCGCGACCTTGCGCTGACAAAGTGCTTGATCCCACTAGTAGCCCTGAAAGATGGGAACAATTTAGGTCAAAGTTCTGCATTGGCGAAGGCGAGACCAAACACTCAATCCTTGGATTAAAAATCGTTCCCTGGGATAATGTCTTCAAAGACCTCTGGAAAAGCTGAAGGGATCGCTTTACGCGATCCCCCCCGCCGACCGGGAAAATCCCAGCCCTTAACTGCATTATATATCATCATACACGGTTACCCGTGTCAAGGACGCGAATTCTAGCACAATAGCACCGTGAGGGCAAGGCTAAGGCAAACTCGTTCAGCGTCCAGAGACGGCCTTTTTAGTCCTCATCGCACGTAAATGCCATACAGTTGGCACCCGGCTTGGTTAGCATTAAACCATGCCCTCACCGAATCTACTCCCTGAGCAAAAGTACGGCTTCAAGGACTTCGAGCGGGAGTTCCCCGACGAGCGGGCCTGCATGGAATGGCTTCTTGAGCATTTCTTCCCCTACGGCGTCCATTGCGTCAAGTGCGGCGAGGTCCGACCTCACCACCTACTCAGAAGCCGCCCGAAGGTGGCCTCCTGCGACTACTGCGGGGCGCACACGCACCCGACCGCCGGGACGATCTTCCACAAGTCCTCCACCAGCCTGCGGACCTGGTTCCATGCGATCTTCCTGATGAGCGCAACGCGCTGCGGAATCTCAGCCATGCAGCTAATGCGGGAAACGGGCGTGACGTATAAGACGGCCTGGCGGATGTTCAACCGGATTCGCGGGATTCTCGGCGAGAACGTGACCGGGCTCGAAGGGCAGGTCGAAACGGACGTGACCTACATCGGCGGCGTCAAGCGCGGCATCGAGTACCGCTCCGGGAAAGGCAAGACCCCCGTGGCGGGCATTGTGGAACGTCGGGGGCGCATCCTGACCTACATCGCGGGCCCGAATCCGCGAGAACTCACGGAAACCATCGCGGAAAAAGTCATGCCGGGTTCGACGATTTACACCGACGAAGCTCGTCCGTATCTGCGCCTTCCGGCGTTAGGGTTTCGTCACCGTCGAATCAATCATCGCTCGAAGGTGTACGCTCGCGGCGACATTCACACGAACACGATCGAAGGGTACTGGGGCAACACAAAACGCGGAATTTCCGGCGTCTACCATCACGTTTCCGTGAAGCATCTTCAGGGCTACTTAGACGAGTACGGCTTCCGCTACAATCATCGGGACGAGCGGCGACCGATGTTTAGGGCTTTTTGCTCTCGGATTGGACGGGACGTTTCGCTCGCTCGTCGGACGGCGGCTTAGCGTCGGCGACCTTTTTTAAGGCCCAAATAAACGCCTCGCGGGTCGTGACCGGAGGCTCCTTGTCTGGACAGTCCTTCTTTTCGTCCATGCCCCTATCGTATCACCACGCGAGCGAAAACGTTCCGGTGGGTCCGTTAAAGACGAGCACGCAATTGTTCAGTATGTCTCGGCCAATCAGCATCAATAATTGAGGGTTTTGAAGATGTAACGGCGCGGAGGTTACGGCAACGGTTTGGAAGCCCTGTGTATTGGTAATCCGCCATCCGATAGCATACTGGCTTGCCGTATAAGCCCCGCCAACGCCAAAACCATTAGCGACGCCTCTCGCGATCAAGCCAAGACGAGTCGCGAGGTCGTCATCTACGACGGAGCCGGATGCTCCCGTGTCCACCAAGGCGAATCCGGGCACTATCAGCGGCGTGGTGGCGGGCGCGCCCTGCGGGTCAAGGACTACTGGCTGCGCTACACCTCCGGGGTCCGCCACGTCAATTGCGATCAGCGGACCATTCGCTATCATGTTGGCCCGCTGGTTCCCTGGAAACGGCTGGTTTAGCGCCCCTGCGTTGAGTATTGCCATAACGAGTGAAAATTCGTGTGGCTCGTGCCAAACGGGGGGCTAAACATTACCGGGTCATCCGGCAGTATCTGCTTGATCAAAAACGGGGTATCTCGGCCGTAGGTTTGGACGCCCTGCTCAAAGGCCGCCTGATAGGTAGGGTAGCGCCCCAGGACTTCTTCTCCCCGAATGACCACGTACTGGCCCTCAGAGTTCTCTGCCAGCCACGATTCCTTGTTTCGTTCGTAGGTAGCAAGCTCTGCTTCAAATGCCATTTTTTTCGCCTCCTTTCCTAAAATTTAGGAAGTCCGGGCAAATATTATACTTGTTACGAGGTCAATATGTTGCCCGTCGCGATCAGGCTTTCCCGTCCGTGTCGTGAGGGGATAATCGCCGAATTGTTCACCGTGAAACAATTGGTGCGGTACGATGGGAGCGCATGCAGCCGTCTCCCGTCGATCTCCGCCTCGCCGCCGCGCTCCCGGCGGATAGCCTCTACGCAGTCGGCGGGCGCGTTCGCGATGAGATCCGGGCCAAACTCGAAGCCGGGGCGACGCCGAAGCTCGACTCGGACTACGTCGTCGTGGGAGTTGAGCGCGAGCAGCTGATCGATCGCCTGCAGGCGATCGGCCGAATCGACGTCGTCGGGGCCTCTTTTTCAGTCCTTAAGCTGACGGTCGACGGCCAGACCGTGGACGTCGCGATGCCCCGGCGCGAGCGCTCCGTCGGCACCGGTCACCGCGATTTTCAAGTGGAGAGCGGGCCGGACGTCACCCTCGAGGAGGATCTTGGACGCCGGGATTTCCGGATGAATATGCTGGCGCGAGCGATTCCCGCCGGCATTCTCGTCGATCCGTATCACGGTGAGGCCGACATCAGAGCGCGGCGGATCGATATTCTCACCCCTGACACGTTCCGCGAGGATCCGTTGCGCATGCTGCGCGCCGCCCAGTTTGCGGCCCGCTTCGAATACGGGGTGACGCCAACCGTGCGCGAGGCGATGCGCGGGGCCGCGGCGCTCGTTGCGACCGTCTCGGCGGAACGGGTCCATGACGAGCTGGTCAAACTCTTACAAGCAAGAAAGCCGTCAATTGGCCTGGTGCTGCTCGAGGAAACGGGGGTGCTCGCGCACTTGTGGCCGGAACTGGTCGAGGGCGTCGGCATCGAGCAGAACGAGTGGCACGCCTACGACGTCTGGCACCATAGCCTGGCAACCCTCGACGCGACGTCTCCCGACGACCTCGTCGTGCGGCTCGCCGCCCTTCTCCACGACGTCGGAAAGCCGCGGACCAAGGATGGGCCCCACTTTTATCGTCACGAGATCGCCGGCGCCGAGATGGCGCGGAGCATGCTGGAACGCTTTCGATTTCCGACCGAAGTCGTTCGGACGACCGAGCATCTGGTTCGCCAGCACATGTATTCCGCCGATCCCGGCCTTAGCGACGCAGCGCTCCGTCGCTTCATCCGGCGAATCGGCCCTGCGAATATCGAACATATGTTCGAGGTACGACATGCCGACATAGCGGGGAGCGGGTTGCCGAAGCGCGACGACGCGAACGAGGCGTTCGAAGCGCGCGTTCGCGACGAACTTGCGCGAAAACCGGCGTTTTCGATTCGCGAGCTCGCCCTCGACGGTGATGACGTGATTGCTGCACTCGTTGCGCGGCGCCGAGTTGCCGAAGATTTTAAGGGCGACGCGCGCGTCGGCGCGGCCTTGCACTGGCTCTTCGAGCAGGTCACCGACGAACCCGAACGTAACGAGCGGTCCGTGCTGCGCAGACTTCTCGAGCAGTATCTCGAGAGTGTGAGCCCTTTAGAGAACGCGGGAGAAACGAACTGAGCCGGATCATCGCGCTCGTCAATCAGAAGGGCGGTGTCGGAAAGAGCACGACCGCCGTGAATCTCGGCGCGGCACTTGCGGTCAACGGCAGACGCGTCCTCGTAATCGATACCGATCCGCAAGGAAACACGACCACCGGTTTCGGTGTCGACAAAGCGCGCTTGACGCACGACATCTATCACGTGCTCATGCAAGAGATTCCGCTCGAGCGCATCGTCCTTCAGACAGAGATTGAGAATTTGGCGCTAGCGCCCGCGACGATCAATCTCGCCGGCGCCGACGTCGAGCTCGTCGCAGCGCTCAGCCGTGAAACTCGACTGCGGCAAGCCCTCGCGGCGGTGGGCGATCGCTACGATTTCGTGCTTCTCGATACGCCGCCGTCGCTCGGCCTATTGACGATCAACGCGCTCACCGCGGCGGACGATTGCCTCATTCCGGTACAAGCGGAGTTTTACGCGCTCGAGGGGCTCGCCCAGCTAACCGGTGTGATTTGGCGCGTGCGAGACGCACTCAATCCCGCGCTGCACGTCAGCGGCGTGCTCGTCACGATGTTCGACGGACGTACGCGTCTCGCGATGGAGGTCATTCGCGAGCTCGAGAAGTACTTTCCGCAACAGATTTTCAAGACGCAGATCCCGCGCAACGTACGTCTCTCCGAAGCGCCGTCGTACGGCAGACCTGCGATCCTCTTCGATCCGAAGAGCCGCGGCGCGCAAGCCTATCTCGCCCTCGCGCGCGAGATGCTCGAACCGGCGCGGCAACCGGCATGAGCGAGCCGAAGCGTGGTTTAGGTCGCGGCTTGGCGGCGCTGCTCGGGGATGCCGCGGTGCCGGTCGCGAGCGCGCAAGAAGTCGTTCGCGAAATTCCCGTCGGCGAAATAACCCCCAATCGATTTCAACCCCGCAAGAGTTTCGACGCCGGTACGCTCGACGAGCTCAAAGCCTCGATTACCGAGTACGGCGTGCTCGTGCCGATCATCGTACGCCGACGCGAGGGCGGCTACGAACTGATCGCCGGCGAGCGGCGCTGGCGTGCCTGCGCCGCATTGCGGCGTCCGACGATTCCGGCGATCGTTCGCGCCAGCGACGACCGTCAGACGCTCGAGTTTGCGATCGTCGAGAATCTCCAGCGCGAGAATCTCAACCCCCTCGAAGAAGCGGCCGGCTTCGCGCACCTCATCGACGAGTACGGGCTGACGCAAGAGGAACTCGGACGGCGCCTCGGCAAGAGCCGGCCGGCCGTCGCAAACGCGTTGCGGCTGCTCGCGCTCTCCGATGCGATTAAGTCGATGCTCGTCGACGGCCGCCTCTCCGCGGGACACGCGCGCGCTTTACTGATGGCACCGGAATCGGCGCGGGCGGCGCTGGCAGCGCGGGCCGCCGGCGAAGCCTTGTCGGTACGGGCACTCGAACGATTGACTGCGTCGGCATCGGAGGCAACGCCGAGATCGGTCGCGGCCGTGCGCGAGCTCTCGCCCGACGAACGTGACTTCGAAGGGCGATTGCGCGAGCGTTACGGCGTTCCCGCCGCGCTGATACGGCACCGTCGGGGCGGTCGCATCGAGCTGCGCTTCGCGAGCGACGACGACCTGAACCGCCTCGGTGATCTCCTGCTCGGCGAGGAGCGCTCATAACGCGTGTTCTTTCCATTTTCGCGAATCATCGCGCTCTTGATGGCCGCCGTGCTCTGCTTCGTGCTGCTCGTTCCGATGTCGATCGCGAGCCATCACGCCTGGATCGCCGTGCTCGTCGTCGTCGTTTACTTTGCGTACCTCGTTGCGAACGTGATGCTGTGGCAGCGCACGCGCCGGGGCGAGTAACGCGCAGCCGGCGGGCTGAGCTGCTGCGTGGAATCTACGTCATCATCAACGAGGAGCCGCGTGCGCTCGAACTCGCCGGTGCGGTTCTCGACGCCGGCGCGCGGCTGATGCAGTACCGAGCCAAGAACGGCATACTCGAGGATCGTATTCGATCGCTGCGCGCGCTTACGCGCAAGCACGACGCTCTGCTCCTCATGAACGACGACTGGCGCGCCGCAGTCGAATACGATTGCGACGGCGTGCATCTCGGGCCGGGCGATAACGGCTTCGAACGCGTTGCACCGGTGCGCGAAGCGCTGCGGAACCGGCTGATCGGGCTCTCGTGCGGAACGATCGAGGAAGTCCGCGCCGCAAATGAAAGCGGCGTCGATTATCTCGGCATTGGCTCCGTCTTCCCAACGTCATCGAAGGCCGACGCAGGCGCACCGATCGGTATCGATGGCTTGCGGCGGCTCGCCCGAGCGAGCGCGGCACCCGTCGCCGCAATCGGCGGAATTACCACCGCGTCGATTCCCGAGGTGCGCCGCGCCGGCGCCGCGATGGCCGCCGTAATCTCGGCGATCGCCGGCGCTCCCGAACCATCGCGTGCCACCGAAGAGCTCCTCGACGCCTGGTATCGGAGCGAACCGCCGTGAGCGCTATAGTTCTCTCGATCGGCACGACGCATCCGTGGAACGTTGCCGGCGTCGGACGAGACATCGTCGTCGGCGCCGACTTCGGCGTGCGGGTCTTCACCGCGGTCGCCGCCGTGAGCGCGCAGGCCGGCTACGGTGTAACGGCGCTCCACGTGCTTCCCGTCGAGGTGCTCGCCGCGCAGCTCGCAACGCTCCCGTGGGATTCGGCGGGAGCGGTTCGCATCGGCGCGCTCCCGACGCTCTCAGCAGTCCGCACGCTCGTCGAACCGTTGCGGCTTCGCCCGTGGCTTCCGGCGGTAGTCGATCCGGTCTTCAGCGCGAGCCGGGGCGGCGAGCTCGCCGATACGGCGACGCGCTACGCCGTCCGTGACGAGCTCGCGGCGCTGCCCAACGTCGTCCTCACGCCGAACCTCGATGAAGCAGCCTTCCTGCTCGGAAGCGCGCCGATCGAACGCGACGCAATCGGCGAGGCGGCTGCCGCGCTGCGCGCCCGCGGCGCGGCCGCAGTACTCCTAAAGGGGGGCCATCTCGACGGCGAGCCGGCTGACGCGCTAGCGAGTGCCGCCGGCGTCGAAATCTTCAGCGAGCCGCGCATCGCCGGAGAGATGCACGGAACCGGCTGCACCCTCGCAATGGCGCTCGCCTGCGAGCTCGCGGGCGGCACGCCGATCGCGCACGCCGTTCGCGCGGCGCGGGCCTACGTTCGCGCGCAGCTCGCAAGGCATTGACCCGGCCGCCGTAACATTGACGCGCGAATGACTCTCACCGCGAAGCGTCCCCGCGTCATGTCGGGAATGCGCCCCACCGGCGACCTTCATCTCGGTCATCTCGTCGGCGTGCTGACGCAGTGGGCAACCTACAGTGACACCACCGACGCCTTCTTTGAGATCGCCGATCTGCACGCGTACACGACCGATTTCGACGATCCGTCGAAGATCCGCAACGCCCGTGACGAGATGGTCGCGGTATGGCTGGCGGCCGGCGTCGATCCCGAGAAATCGACGATCTTCTTGCAATCGGGCGTTCCGGAGATCGGCGAACTGCAAGCGCTCCTCGCGATGATTACTCCCGTATCGTGGCTCGAGCGCGTGCCGACCTACAAGGGCCAGATCGAGGCGCTCGGACAGAAGATCGCGACCTACGGATTTCTCGGCTATCCGCTGCTGCAGCTCTGCGACATCGCGATCTTTCGCGGCGAGTACGTGCCGGTTGGACGCGATCAAGTCGCTCACCTCGAACTCGGGCGCGAAATCGTCCGCCGTTTCAACCATCTCTACGGCGACGGCGCAGCGCTTTTAGTGGAGCCGCAGGCGACGCTCTCGGAGTTTCCGGAAGTGCCGGGGACCGACGGCCGCAAAATGAGCAAGTCGTACGACAACGCCATCTTCATCGCCGACGACGAGGAGACGACCACGCGAAAAGTTCGCGCGATGGTCACCGATCCGCTCAAGGTTCGGCGCGGCGATCCGGGACGCCCCGAGATTTGTCCGGTCTTCGCGCTGTGGCGTTTCGTCAATCCGCTCAAAGTCGACGGCATCGCTGCGGCGTGCCGGTCGGGCGCCCTCGGCTGCGTCCAAGACAAGACCGACTTTGCCGAAGAGCTGAACGCGTACTTACGCCCGGTGCGCGAACGCTACGCGGCCTACCGCAGCGACCTCGGGCTCGTCGAACGGCTTATCGCCGACGGCACGATGCGCGCAAGAGAGATCGCATCGGGCGTTCTCGCCGACGTCAAACACGCAATGAAACTAACGTAGCTTTACCGGTCGAAGCGCGTTTTCCGGACGCGCGCGCTAGCCTTTAAACTTCGGCAGCGTCTCCGCGATCGATTGAAGCGCCCAGTCGATGTCCTCGAGTGAGGCGGCGTATGAGAAGCGCAGATATCCCTTGCCGGCTGGGCCGAACGACGACCCGCCGCCGCAGGCCACGCCACCCTCTTCCAAGAGGAATTTCGCTAGCGCCCGGTCGTCCTGCGTGATCGACGAAACGTTGGGAAAGGCGTAGAAGGCGCCTTCCGGCAGCAGGCACGAGATGCCCGCGATTTCGTTGAGGCCGTTGACGAGGCGGTCGCGCCGCGTGCGGAAGATTTCGTTCATGCGCAGGACGGGCTCGTCGGTTCCGGTGAGCGCCTCGATACCGGCCATCTGCACGAAGGTCGCGACGCAGCTAAAGGTGTTGTTGTTGAAGAGCGTCGCCGTTTTGGCGAGGCTTTCGGGCATCAGCGCGTAGCCGAGCCGCCACCCCGTCATCGCGTAGGCCTTTGAGAAGCCGTCGACGACGATCGTGCGCTCGCGCATGCCTGGCAACGATGCGATCGAGAGGTACTCCGTGCCGAGATAAAAGTTGCGGCTGTAGATTTCGTCGGCGAGCACGAGAAAGTCGTAGCGCTGCGCGAGCTCGGCGATGCACTCCAGGTCGCTCTTGGTCAGCACGCCGCCGGTCGGATTGTGCGGTGAGTTGATGACCACGACTTTCGTCTTCGAGGAGACGCGCTGCGCCAGCTCGTCGAGATCCATTCGCCAGTTGCGCGACTCCAGCAGCGGAATCGCGTGAACGTTTGCCTGATGGTAGCTCGCGCACGATGCGTATGCGGGATAGGCCGGATCGAAGTAGACGAACTCGTCGCCGGGATTGAGCAGCGCGCTCAGCGTGTTCCAAATCACGGGTTTGGCACCGGGGGCGATCACGACGTTCTCGGCGGTCCACTCCGGCGTTACGTGCCGAAAGCGGCTCGCATATTCGGCGATCGCGGCACGGAGCGAAGGAAGGCCGGCCGACGGCGTATAGTGCGTGTGGTTGTCGTAGAGCGCGTCGACCGCGGCTTTTTTGATATGCTCGGGCGTATCGAAATCGGGTTCGCCGATCTCCATGTGCACGACGCGCCGGCCTTGCGCTTCGAGCTGGCGCGCTCGCGCGAGTATCTCGAACGCATTTTCGGATCCCAGCCGTTCGACCGCGGCGGCGAGCCGATCTTCATGAACTGCGAGCATTCAACTCTTCCTCTCTGAGATGGAACACGCGACGCTTCGCCCGGCCCCGAGGTGGGACCTATGGTTTCTTATTGAAGTACTTGACGAGGATTTCGCGCGCGATCGGCGCGGCGACGGTCGCTCCGTAACCGCCGCTTCGATCGACGAAGACGGCCAGCGCGACGCGCGGGTGCGCGGTCGGCGCCCACGCGACGAACCACGTCGTGTTCGGCCCGTTGCCGTTCGCCGTCTCGACGGTTCCCGTCTTCCCCGAGAAGGGCAGGCCGTTGATTGCCAAGCCGTAGGCCGTCCCTCCGGGATCGGTGACGCGCGCCATCCCTTCGCGCACCGCGGCGAGTGACGACGCGGTAACCGGAACGTGCCGAATCACCTCTGGAGGAAAACGCTCGACGTCGCCGCCCTCGGGACTGCGGATCTCGCGAACGACGCGAGGCCGGTAGAGCATTCCACCGTTGATGACCGCCGAAGCGACGTTGACGATTTGCAGCGGTGTCGCTTGCATCGCGCCTTGTCCGATGCCCAAAAAGCACGTCTCGCTCGGTTCCATCGGAACGCCGAACGTTCGCAACTCCCACGCGTTGGTCGGCCAGTTTCCCTCGTTCTCACCGGGCAGATCGACGCCCGTCTTCGCGTCGAGACCGAACGCGAGGGCGTACTTGCGCAGCCGAGCGTTTCCGAGCCACCAGGCGAGGCGGAAGAAGTAACCGTCGCTCGAGGCCGCTAACGCCGGAACGAAGGTCGTATCGCCGAGCCCGCCTGCGGCGATGTCACGTGCGTAATATCCGCCGCAATCCCAACCGCCGGTGTCGTCGATCACTTGATCGACTCGCACGATGCCCTCGGTCAACGCGGCGGAGCCCGTGACCATCTTAAACGTCGAACCGGTCGGCGTCGCGGCGGCGATGGCGCGATCGAAGAGGGGCTGGCGCGGATCGGTCAGATCGAGCACGATGTGCTTCCAGCGGTCCGCGGCAAAGTCGTTGGGGTTGTAGTTCGGATAGCTCGCAAGCGCGAGGATTCCGCCGGTCCAGGGGTCTTCGGCAACGACGGCGCCGGAGAGCGAGCGATTGCGCCCGCGGATTTCGCCGGCGAGCGCAGCCTCGACGATCTTCTGCAGCCGCCAATCGAGATTCGTGACGAGCGTAGCACCGGGTATCGGAGCTCGCGACGCGAGCTTGACGTTCGGAACCACCGCACCAGTCGCGTCGACGACCACGCGCTGACCGCCGGGCGTACCTCGCAAGTACTTATCGTAAGTAAACTCCAGTCCGTCTTTGCCGATCACGTCGTTGGGTGAATACCCCGCATACTTGAGCCGCTCGTACTCTTCTTGCGTGATCGCACCCACGTAACCGCTGAGGTGCGATCCGTCCGGACCGTGCGGATAATCGCGAATCGGCTGGGCTTCCAGGTCGATGCCGGGGAGATCGGTTAGCACTTCGGAGAGCCGCGCAACCGCCGCGACGGGTAAGTCCGTCGCAAGGATGACGGGTCCATAGGGTTCGTTCGTGGCGACCTCGTCGAAACTCGAATATTCGAGCCCGCGATGGTGAAGCAGTCGATACCAGAGCGGCTGCGCGCTGACGCCGAGCAAATTTGCGAGGGTCGTTAGCTCGCGTTGCGGATCGAGGACTTCCGACGGGATGACGCCGACGACGAAAGAGGGGCGGCTTCGCGCGATGACGACGCCGTGACGGTCGAAGATCATGCCGCGCGGCGCGGCGACCGGAATCAACCGCACCTGATTCGCCTGCGCCGCCGCACGATAACGCGCGCCGTCGAGGAGCTGAACCTCCACCAGTCGCGCCGTGAGCGCAACGAGTGCGATCGCGACGATGGCGCAGAACGCCGCGAGCCGCCACGTTGGAATGCGCCACTGCTTCGGCCGCGGCGCGCGCGGAACGCTCACGCGCGCGAAGCCTCGAAGCGGCGCGCCACGATCATCGCCGCAACGATGACGGCCGCGTTGAGCACTGCTTGGATGAGTGCCTCGTGAAAATGCATCGCACCTAGACCCGAGGGATACCCGGCAAGCGCCATGGCGATCCAAAAGAGCAGCGCGCGCACCAGCGTGGCAACGATCGTGATTCCCGTCGCGAGCGGGATCGAATCGGCGAAGAACCCGCGCGAGAGCACTCCGGCGAGCAGCGCGCTGACGCAGGTCGCGATCGTCCAGGCCGCACCGGTCTGCGACGAGAGCGCGTCTTCACAGAACCCCGCAGCCAGACCGTAGAGCGCGGCTCGGCGCGCGTCGACCCGAATCGCATACCAGATTACGACGACGAGGACGAAGCTCGGAACGACGCTCCGAAAGGCGAGGTAATGAACGAGCGTCGCCTGTGCGAGTACCGCGGCGACGAGCCACGCGGCCGCGACGTACCACGGTGGCCCGACGAACGGCGCTACGTGCGGTTTACTGCGGGACGACGACAACGCGATCGAGCGCACCGAAATCGACGAACGTCTTGAGGACGACCGTCTGATAGAGCGTGGCGTCTGCGCGCTCGATCTCGGTCACCTCGCCGATCGGAACGCCGGAGTGGAACGAGCGCCCTTCTCCGGTTACGACGACGTCGCCGACGTGGAGCGGCGCGTCCTGCGGAATGTACTCGACGACGACGCTGGTGAGATTCCCTCGCGCGATGCCCCACCAACGCCCGCGCCGTACGATCGCCGGAAGTCGGCTCGTGTAATCGGTCGCTAGAACGACCGTGCTCGAAAACGGGCCGACGCTTTCAATACGTCCAACGACTCCTTGTGCAGCGAGCACGCCCGCGTTGCGGCGTACGCCTTGACGCGATCCTTTGTCGATCGTCACGGTTCGCGAGTCGTTCTCGGGCGGGAAGCCGATGACGCGCGCCTCGATGCCATGGTACAGATCGACCATCGGGCGCACCGCGCTTTCGGCGGCGTACGCGGCGGCAAGTTCGTGAAGTCGCGCGTTCTCTTCGGTCAGCCGCCGATTTTGCGTACGTAGGGTCGCGTTCGTGGATTCGAGGCCAGGCAGTGCAAGCAGCGCAGCACCTGCATTTCGCGCACCTCGAACCGTCGCGACGACGACCACCTCGGCAACGCTGAAGAGCGAGCTCGCGACCGTCGCAATCGGGCTCACCGATCCCGAGCGTTGCGCGCCGATTTGCAGTAGAGCCAAAAGCGCCGCGGCAATGATAATGCCGATCAGCGCGAAGATTCTGCGTTCGTGTCGATACGTAAAGATGGTGGTCCCCGAATGGTGCGATGCGGCGGCGCGTTACGCCAGGCGCGGTTGATTCGGTGTCGGCAAGGCGAATCCTAACCGGCGCAGCGTACGAACGAATCGCCCCAGCGGCAAGCCCATCACCGTGTAAAAGTCACCGTCGATCGCCTCGACCAGCGACGCGGCGCGCCCTTGGATTCCATAGGCCCCCGCCTTGTCGAACGGCTCTCCGGTCGCAACGTAGGCGTCGATCTCTTCACTGTCGAGGGGGTAGAACCGGACGCGCGTCGTCGCGCGTTCCCGTATCGGCGCGTTTCGCCCCGGAACGACGAGCGCAAAGGCGGTGTGGACGAAATGGTCGCGCCCTGAGAGCGCCGCGAGCATCCGCGCAGCCTCGGCCGCGTCGCGCGGCTTTCCAAGGGCGACGCCGTCGAGATCGACGACCGTGTCGGCTGCCAGCATCGGAACCTCGAGCGGGTCGCGCCGCCCGATCGCGGCGCGGAGCTTCTCCCCCGCGTGAAAGTTCGCGAGTTCGGCCGGTGCCAACTCGGGCATCGGCGCTTCGTCGTAGCCGCTCGCAGCCACCTCGACCGCAAGAGCGAGCGAGCGCAAAAGCTCGTACCGGCGGGGCGACGCGCTCGCCAAAATGATGCGCGAGAGCGGCACGCTAGAAATAGAGCTTGCCGCCTGCCTGGATGTAACCACCTTCGTGACGGCCACGAGGATCGCGGTGGGTCCAGTGAATGACCCCGCCGAGCGGATAGAATTCGTACTCCCCCTTGACGACGACGCGGTCGCCTTGCGATATCGGAATCGGACCGGTGAAGTCGGTGTTCGCTTCGACGCGAACGATGACGTCGCAACCCGAGCCGAGGCGGAAGAGAAAGCCTTCGTGCGGACTGACGCGCCCCGGCTGAAGGCCCAAGACGCGGGTTACCGTGCCGTCGGCGACGACTTCGACGTGCGAGCGCCCCGCGGTGTAGGCCGCACAGAGCGCGCCATCATCGGGTGACTGCGTGGCGGAACATCCGCTCAGGGCAGCCGTCAGCACCACGGCGAATCCCAGGTACGTCCTAGCCGGCGCCATCGCCATCGAACCCGTAGAGACGGTGGGCGACGATGTACCGCCAGACCGGCTCGGGGACGAGATACCGAACGCTGCGGCCTTGGCCTAGCAGGGTGCGGACCAAGCTCGCCGACTCGAGAATCTCGGGGAGGTTTAGCGTCGCGACTCGTTCGCGCAGTGCCGGCTCGATCGCCTCGATGACACGGGCCAGCGCGTCCAACTGCACTCCGACCCGCGGCGCAATCACAAAGCGTTCGAGCGATTCGATGACTTCGTCGAGCCGCACCCAGGTCGCGTTGACGAGCGAGTCGGCGCCGATGATGAAGGTGAATTGCGAGCCCGGATACTTCGCGTGCAGCAGCGGCAGGAGATCTGCGGTGTAGCCGCTCGCGTTCTCGCGCAGATCCGTGTGATCGAGTTCGAATGCGTCGTTGCTCTCGATCGCTCCGAGAATCATCGCGCAGCGGTGCGCCGCGTCGGCCTGCGCTTTGTTGCGATAGTGGTGGTTTCCGGTCGGAACGAAGAGAACGCGGTCGAGACGCTCCAGCAATCGCGCCGACTCCGCGACGAAACAATGTGCGTTGTGAATGGGATCGAACGTACCGCCGAAGACGCCGATTCTCATGAGTAGGTGAACTCGTACGGCCCGATGCGCACGGTATCCCCTTCCGCCGCGCCGAGTTCCGCAAGTCGCTTCTCGACCCCCATCTTTCCGAGTGCACGCTCGAACCGCGCGAGTGCTTCGTCTGAGTCGAAGTTCGTCATCGCGGCGAGCCGCTCGACGCGCTCGCCCGAAACGACGAACGCACCGTCGGGGCAGCGTTCGATCGCAAAGGCATCGGGTGCCGCGAGCTCGATTCGGACCGGAGCGGGCGACGCGACCGAAGGCATCGGCGCCTGTTCGATCGTCCGCGCGATCGCCAGCATCAAATCGCGCACGCCTTCGCCGGTAGCCGCACTAATTCCACGCATCTCAGGGAACTGCTGGCGCAGCTGCTCGAACGATTCGCGCGCGTCCGGAAGATCGAGCTTGTTGATCGCGAGCAGGGTCGGCTTCTCGCACAGATGGCGATTCCAAGCGGCGAGTTCGCCTTCGATCGTCGCCTTATCTGAAAGGATCTCGTCGAGCGGCTTCGCTCCGTCGAGCAGATGCACGAGCGCGCGCGTGCGCTCCACGTGCTTGAGAAATTGATCGCCCAAGCCGGTCCCTTCGTGCGCGCCCTCGATCAAGCCGGGAACGTCGACCAGGACGAACGACTCTTCTTCGGAGATGCGCACCACGCCGAGCTGCGGTTCGAGCGTCGTGAACGGATAATCGGCAATCTTCGGACGCGCCGCGGAGACGACTGAGAGCAGCGTCGACTTGCCGGCGTTGGGAACGCCGACGATCCCGCAGTCCGCGAGCAATCGCAATTCGAGCCGCAACGCGAAGCGTTCGCCCGGCTCGCCTTTTTCCGCAAAACGCGGCGCTTGTCGAACGCTCGTTGCAAAGTGTTGGTTGCCGAGGCCGCCTCGCCCGCCCTTTGCTGCCAAGACCCGCGCGCCGGCGCGGGTGAGATCGGCGACGAAATCCTCCTCGCCGTTCTCACGAATACGCAAGACGAGCGTTCCAACGGGAACGGCGATCGTCAGATCGTCGCCGCTACGTCCCGATTTGTTCGACGTTCCGCCCCCTTTGCCGGAATCTGCGGCGAAGTTGCGGCGAAAGCGAAACTCCACGAGCGTCGAGATCTCGGGCGTCGCCTCGATGTAAATGTTGCCGCCGTGACCGCCGTCTCCGCCGGCCGGACCGCCCTTAGGAACGTACTTTTCGCGACGCCAGGCAACGATGCCGTCGCCGCCGTCTCCGGCCGCAATCGTGATCGCCGCTTCGTCGATGAACTGCACGGCCTCTACCCTTCGCCGCGCAATAAAAAGGGGCCTAACGGCCCCGTTTGCTGCAATCCCGCGGCGTTACGCGGCGGGAACGACCGAGATACGCTGGCGTTCGCTACCGCTGCTGAACTCCACGACGCCGTCGGTCAAGGCGAAGAGCGTGTGATCGCGACCCATACCGACGTTTGAGCCTGGATAAAAGCGCGTCCCGCGTTGGCGCACCAGAATGTTTCCCGCGATGACGCGCTCGCCGCCGAAACGCTTGACACCGAGGCGTTGGGCGTTTGAGTCGCGCCCGTTGCGGGTCGAGCCGGCACCCTTCTTTGAGGCAAAAAGCTGAAGATCGAAGTCGAACATAGCCGGGCTATTGTAGCAAAGGCGAGGGAAAATGCAACGCGAGGAGCCGCAGTCCGGACGGGCAACCGGGAGGTTTCGCGGTTTTCTTGCAAGGTCCAAGGGCGAAACGGGGTATGGTGATAGCGGCGGGCTGGCCGTGCTCCCTCTGTAACAACCTAAGCAGCGGTCGGTCCGTCACTTTCGGTGGGCCCGAGCCTGACAAAAAAAGTCCTAAGACAGATCACCCACCTAAGCCTCTTGCTAAATAAAATGACTTAGGTTATCTTTTTATCAGATACCCTGACAACGCATAGTTACTAGATAAAGCTCCTTCGCCTAAGCAAGGGGCCTTGAACGGTGGGGAAGACCGGTTGGGGCCCCTCTTCGTTTTTATTTGAGCCACGGATCGGGCTTTGCTAGGCTCACCAAGCGCCGCGAGCCGGCCGATTCAAACTGAGTCACCGCCTACTGATGATGGGTAGATGTCCAGAGAAAAGAGGCAATAACTACCAAAAGAACGGTTCCGCAGGTCATTCCAGTTGCGACGACAATCGCGGTCGGCAAGGTCATTAAGGAACCTCCTTTCAGCCTACTCTCCCTACGAATCGTGGGCTTTTCAGGTTTCGCTCACGCGGCGCTTGATTTACTAAGCGCCCCCAGCCGCCTGCTTTCAAACGAGACCACTGCCGCCCTTTCCACACCTGTGGAAAAGGCTGTGGAGAACCGGGCCCGGGAGCCTTCCGGATGGGGTCGCCTGGCCTTACGGCGCCGACGAATTTACATCCGATGCGGGGTCCCGTCATGCGAGTTCATAAATCGGAAAAATCCCTGAAATAGCGTGCTCGTCGTCCTGTGGATAAGTGTATAAAGTCGTGCATAGAATCCGCAGGAGCAAGCCTTCATTAAGCCAAGTGGTTGCGCCCTCACGGGGGTGACGCAGCCCGATCCTTTCGGATAAAGGCCCGCTGCGTAGTGCTGTTTCTAGACGCTGATGATAGGGGACGCAGAGGATGGCGCTTGCGATCAACTCCGAGATCTCCAACGAGCTGTGGCAAGCCGCGCTCGATACCTTGGAGCGCACCTTCTCGAAGCCGGTCTTCGAGATGTGGATCAAGCCCATCCGCTTCATATCGTTCCACGGTAACGAGCTCCATCTCGCCGTTCACAGCAAGTTCGCGCAAGATTGGGTCGGCACGAAGCTGCGCGCGCAAATGATCGGCGTCCTGAGCGAGCTATTCGGGACGAGCGTCGAGCTGCGGCTCTCGGTTGCCGAAGCGAGCGACGGCACCCGGACCGTCCCCGGCATTCCGACACGCCCGCTTGAGGATTTCCGCACCGCAAACCTTAATGCTCGTTATACTTTCGAAGAGTTCGTCGTCGGCAACTCAAACCGGTTCGCGCACGCCGCGGCGCAAGCCGTCGCCGGCGCCCCGGCGCATGCCTACAACCCACTCTTTCTTTACGGCGGCGTTGGTCTGGGCAAGACGCATCTCATGCACGCGATCGGCCATCGCGTCATTCAAGATAACCTCGCCACGAACGTCGTCTACGTGACCTGCGAGAAGTTCACTAACGAGTTCATCATCGCGCTGCAGAACAATCGCACGCCCGAGTTCCGCAATCGTTACCGCCAAGTCGACGTGCTGCTCATCGACGACATTCAGTTCCTGGCCGGCAAAGAGACGACCCAAGAAGAGTTTTTCCACACGTTTAACGCGCTGCACGAATCGGGACGCCAGCTCATCATCTCGTCGGATCGGCCGCCTAAAGAGATTCAGACGCTCGAGGCACGGCTGCGCTCGCGGTTCGAGTGGGGTTTGCTCACGGACATCCAGGCGCCCGATTTGGAGACGCGCGAGGCGATTCTTCGTAAGAAGGCCGGCAGCGAGAATATTCCCGTGCCCGACGAGGTAACGTCGTTCATCGCTAGAGTGATTCCCTCGAACATCCGCGAGCTCGAGGGAGCCCTGATCCGCGTCATCGCCTACGCATCACTGACCAAGTCGCCGATCACGACGGAGCTCGCGGCCGACGTTCTGAAAAGCGCCGTGGCCCAGGCCCCGCTCTACCGCATTACGATCGCCAAGATTAAGGAGACCGTTGCCGGCGCTCACGGCCTGACCGTCAAGGAGATGGACAACGGGCGCCGGGATCAGCGTCTCGCCGCCCCGCGCCAGATCGCGATGTACATCGCGACCGAGCTAACGACGTACTCGTTGCCGCAGATCGCTCGCGAGTTCGGAAAGAAAGACCACACCACCGTCATGTACGCGCGCGACAAGATCAAGGAACAGATGCAGCGCGACGAGGCCTACCGTAACAAGATCCGGCAACTCATCGCCATGTGCCAGAATCCCTGAACACTCTGCGCACAAGGTCGGGCCTTTCCACCCGTACGACCTTTACAAACACTTCCAAGGCGTGAAACGGTGTATGGAGCGTACTGTACAATCCACAGCTTTTCCGCGCGGAAAAACCGCAGTACCGCAAGCTAAAGCCGACTTGTCCTCAGATTCTACCGCCCTACTGCTACTACGACTTACCTTCTTTACTCCTAGGAAAACTCGCTCGTACGACCAACGGTGGAAACGATGAGATTCACCTGCGCCACAAAGGACATCGCCACGGCGGTTGGAGCCGCCAGTAAAGTGGTCAACGCGCACACGACCGTGCCGATCCTTTCCAACGTGCTACTCCAGGCCGACGGCGGGAAGATCGCGGTGCGTGCCACCGATCTTGAGTTGACGCTCGAACACGCCTTTCCGGCACAGGTGGCAGAAGGCGGTTCGGTCACGGTTCCCGCGAAGCTCTTTGCCAGCTATCTCGGGAATCTCTCGCCCGGTACCCTCGAGCTGACCGGTACGCCAACCCGCACGAGCGTAAAATGCGATCGCAGCAACTACGACTTTCACGCGCTGCCCGCCGACGAGTACCCGCCCTTACCGGCAGCCGCTCGTGGCTCGCAGCTCTCGATCGCGGCGAAACGCTTCCGAGACGGTATCGACGCGACGATCTTCGCCGCCTCGAGCGAGGAGGCTCGCGGAGCCGTTCTCATGGGAACGCTCCTTGAGGTTGACGGGAACGCGGTTACGATGGTTGCGACCGATGGGTATCGGCTCGCCAAGTTCGTTACGACGCTCGAGGGCGGCGCCGACGGGAGCGAAAAGTACATCGTACCGTCCCGCGCGCTCGCGGAGGCCGCGCGCAATCTCGGCGCCGGCGAAGAGATTGCAATCAACGCGCTGGGCGCACAGAGCAATCAGTTACAAATGAGCAGCGGCGACGTTACCATCACGGTGCGCCTCGTCGATGGCCAGTATCCCAACTATCAACAGGTGATTCCGGCGAAATTCGATCGTACCGTTACGGTGAGCACGTCGCAGCTCATCGGGAGTCTGCGCCGTGCCGAACTCGTGGCTGGCGATCGGGCCAGCATGGTGAAGTTAGCCGTCGCAAATCAAACGCTGATCGTCACCGCCAGCTCCGACGTATCGGGGAATGCCTATGAGGAGCTCGAGATCGAACAGACCGGCGACGACCTCACGATCGCCTTCAACGCGCGATATCTGGTCGAGATCCTCAACCACATCAAGAACGAGAAGACGGTCATCGAGTTCCTAGGGCCGCTCTCGCCGGCCGCTATCCGCCCGCTCGAGCCGCTCGAAACGGGGCAGCAGCTCTACGTGCTGATGCCGTTGCGACAATGATGTGCTGCTCCGGCGTTTGACGCTCTCCGATTTTAGAAACTACTCCGAACTCGACCTCGAGCCGGCTGCGGGGCTCAACGTTTTCGTCGGTGCTAACGCACAGGGGAAGAGCAATCTTTTAGAAAGCGTCGCAATGCTCGGCACGGGGAAGTCGTTTCGGACCTCGCACGAGTCCGACACGGTACGCACGGGCAGCGACCGCGCCGTGCTCTACGGAGAAGCGACGCTGCGTTCGGGACGGGTCGACTTGGCCTGCACGATCGAACGCTCGAGCCGCGGAACGCGCAAAACCTATACGGTAAACGCGCACAGCGTGCGCTACGCGGGCTACCTTGGGAAAATGCGTGTCGTCACGTTCGTGCCCGCCGATCTGCAACTGATTTCGGGCACGCCGGGCGCGCGACGCGCATTTTTAAACATCGCCCTATCGCAGAGCGAACCGCGGTACTATTACGAGCTGGCACGGTACCGTAAGGCGCTCGAACAGAAGAACGCGCTGTTGCGCGGAGCGATCGAACCCGATCCCGAACTTCTAGCGACGTACAACGCGACGCTGGTCGAGGCCGGCACGGCGATCGTGCTGGCCCGCGATGAACTAATTCGGGCACTCGGGGAGAGTGCCCGAATCGCGCACGCGCGCTTCGCCGCTAACGAGGAGCTGGAGGTGAGCTACGAGCCCAACGTGCCGTTCGAGATGCCGACCGCGACCGTAATCGCCGCCGCGCTGGAGGCACGTTTCGGGCATTACGCGGAAGCCGAACGTCTGCGCAAACGGGCGATTGCCGGCCCGCATCGCGACGACCTGAGCTTAATGCTCGGCGGCGTATCGCTCGCCGCGTACGGCTCGCAGGGCCAGCAGCGGACGGCGGCGCTCTCACTCAAGGTCGCCGAGTACGCGGTGCTGCGCGAACGCTCGAACGAGGCTCCGCTCCTGCTCCTCGACGACGTCCTCTCCGAGTTGGATGAGGAGCGGGCCGCTGCATTCCTTGCGGAGATCGGCGAGTACGAACAGACCTTCATCACCGCCACGCATTTGCCGGTCGGACTCCCTGCCGGCGCGCGTTTCGCACGCGTCGTCGACGCTCGCCTTCACGGCTGCGCGGCATGCTGAAGCTCTCCACGGCGATGACCGGATGGGCGCCGGCGCAGCGGCGCGGCGCGTGCGATCCGATCGTGCTTCTCGAGGCGGGGTGGGCGGAGATCGTCGGCCCCGACGTGGCGCAGAACTCACATCCGGCACGTATTGCCGATGGCGCGCTGATGATCGTCACCCGGTCGAGCGCCTGGAGCCATCAGCTCAGTTTCCTCGCCGAGCACGTCGTTCGCGCGGTCGATGCACGCGTGCCGAGCGCCGGAGTCCAGCGCTTGCGATTTCGGGTTGGACGTCTGCCCACGCGGCGAACGTCGTCGTCGCGTTCTCGCGAGGGCGCACTTCGAAGGCCCGTCGAGCGCGCGGCCTCCAGCTCGAGCGCCGAAGCGCTGGAGCGATTCCGGGCCGGTGTCGAACAGCAGCGCCGGAACCGCCGGGCGGAGGGCTGGAACGAGTGCGGCGGCTGCGGGGCGCTCATTGAGCCCGCGGCAGGGCCGCTCTGCCAAACTTGCGCAACCGCCCGCTCGCAAGCGCTGGGTGCCGCGACGGCGCGGTTGCTTTTCGAGGCGCCGTGGCTCGGTTACGCCGGAACGGCCGCGCTCGTTGATGGGTTAGGGGAAGGGGAGTACGAACGATTGCGCCGCCAGATGCTTACCCACTGGTGGGGGATGCTGGCGCGAGCCCGAGCAGCCAAGCGGCTCTCGCGTGACGGCCGCGAGCGACTCGTCGCGAGCTCGTACGTCCTTTTACGCAGCAAGCTCCCACCCGAGGCGATCGTATCGGCGACCGTGCGTAATATCTTGGGCGACGAGCTGCACGAGCTTCTCTATGGCGAACCCGCCGGCGAAGGCGGCGCCGTCGAGCGTCAAAAACGAAGAGTGTAATGTCAACGAACTATACCGGGGAACAGATTGAAGTCTTACGGGGGCTTGAGGCAGTGCGCAAGCGCCCGGGCATGTACATCGGCAACACCGCCGAGCGCGGCCTCCATCAACTCGTCTACGAGGCGGTCGACAACGCCGTCGACGAAGCGATGGCCGGATACGCGCGCACCGTGCGCGTCGTCCTTTACAAGGACGGATCGTGTTCGGTCGAAGATGACGGACGCGGCATTCCGATCGACCTTCACGCCGAGGAAAAACTTCCCGCCGTCGAGGTGGTGATGACGATTCTGCACGCCGGCGCGAAGTTTGGAAAGGGCGGCTACAAGGTATCCGGCGGCCTGCACGGCGTGGGCATCTCGGTCGTAAACGGGCTCTCGGAGTGGATGGTAACGCAAGTCAAGCGCGACGGCTTCGTTTGGCAGATGAAGTTCGAGCGTGGCATTACGGTCCAAAAGCTCAAGAAAATTGGGCGGACCGAGGGCACGGGAACGCTGCAGTGGTTCAAGCCCGACACCGAGGTGTTCGAGGTCACGGAGTTCCATTGGGATATTTTGCAGAAGCGGCTGCGCGAACTGGCGTTCCTAAACCGCGGGCTCTCGATTACGCTGCGGGACGAACGCGGCGAGAGTGTGCGCGAGCGTACCTATACCTTCGACGGCGGCATCGTCTCGTTTGTCGAGTGGCTCAATGAAAAGAAGGATCCGCTCCACCCGATTATTTCGACGCACGCCGAACGGGACGGCGTCGACGTCGAGGTTGCGATGCAGTACACCGGGGCGTATGCCGATCAAATCTTTTCGTACGCAAACAACATCGCGACGATCGAGGGCGGTATGCACCTCCAGGGGTTTCGGCAGGCCGTAACCGCCGCGGTCAATGGGTACGCGCGCAAGCGCGGCATGCTAAAGGAGTCGGAGAACTCGCTCTCGACCGACGATATCGTCGAAGGTCTCACGGCGGTCGTCTCGGTGAAGTTACAAGATCCCCAGTTCGAGGGACAGACGAAGACGAAGCTCGGAAACGCGCGAGTTCGCAGCATCGTTGCGGGCCTGGTGTCGGAACGGCTCGACTTTTTCCTGGAGGAGAATCCAAAATACGCGCGCGCGATCGTCGACAAGTGCATGCAGGCTCAGCGGGCACGGGACGCCGCGAAAAAGGCGCGCGATCTCTCCCGCCGCAAGAATGCGCTCGAGGGCTCGGGGCTGCCCGGCAAACTGGTCGATTGCAAGAACACAAACGCATCGGAGAGCGAGCTCTTCTTGGTCGAGGGCGATTCGGCAGGCGGCACCGCGAAGGGCGGACGGGATCCCAACAATCAAGCGATCCTACCGCTGCGCGGCAAGATTCTCAACGTCGAGAAGGCGCGCCTCGACAAGGTGCTCGCGAACGAAGAAATTCGTACGATGATCACCGCGCTCGGTACCGGTTTTGGCGACGAGTTCAATGTGGAGAAGCTGCGCTACCACAAAATCATCATCATGACCGATGCGGACGTCGACGGGTCACACATTCGGACGCTACTCCTGACCTTCTTTTACCGGCAGATGCGCCCGCTCGTCGTGGACGGTTACGTCTACATCGCGCAGCCCCCGCTCTACGGCATCCGAAAAGGCAAGAAACAGTGGTGGGCATTCAACGAGTCCGAGCTCAAATCGATCGTCGGCGACGACGGCAAAGATTTCTCCATTCAGCAATATAAGGGGCTCGGCGAGATGGACGCCGAGCAGCTCGCCGTCACGACGATGGAAGTCGGCAACCGCCGGCTCAAGCAGATCACGGTCGAAGACGCGGTCGAAGCCGAACAGATTTTCACCGACCTGATGGGCGATAAAGTCGAACCGCGCAAGCAATACATCTTCGAGTACGCGAAGAGCGTAAAGAATCTCGATCTGTAAGGGCTCCCCGCGCTTTAGAGCTGCATCGGGAGCGGAGCTTCGTTTAGAAGCTGCTTAGGACAGCGGGGCCAAAGCGAGTGGGGGTATAAGACCGCTAAGGTTACCTGTGCGCAAACGCCTTGCGATCGGCCTGCTCGCCGCAATCGTCGTCCTCTCGCTCGTGGTCGCAAGGCGCCACGACCTGCTGCGCTTCGCGATTGAAGAAGGCGCCGGTCTTGCCGGATATACGCTGCGTATCGGCGACTTTCACGTCGGGTGGAACGGAGCCGTTCTCAGCGGCGTACGAGCCGAGCGCGGTAGCGAACCGCTGCTCGACGCCGCGCGAATCGCCGTCCGCTACTCGCTGCGCGATCTCTTGCCGGGGAGCCGTCGTCGCTTCGGGCTTGTCGGCGCCGAGGTCGACGGCGCCAAGCTGACGCTCATCCGGTTTAAGGATGGGAGCTTCAACGTCAGTGTGCCGAGCGCCGCCGCGCCCCCCGCGGCTCCGCAGCGCGTCGACTCTGTTCCGATACGCTGTTCGTTGCGGGTGCGCGATTCGGAGATCGAGTTTCGCGAGCCGGCAGCCTACGATTCGAGCGCACGAGACCTGCACGTCCGCGGCATTACGGTCGATGCCTCCGTCGATACTGCGGGCGTCACCGCGTATCGGGCCCGCGGCGCGTTCGAGGAGGGGCGCGCCGAGCCGTTTACGATTACCGGCCGGATCGACACGGCCGCGGGCTACGCGACGCACCGAGCGAAAGCGGCTAATTTTCCGGCACGCGCGCTGGCCAATTACTTCGCGGATACGGCAGCGGTGCGAATCCTCGGCGGAGAGGGGCGCAATCTCGACGCTCGCATCTACGCCCTCGGCGTCGAACCCAATGTCGCGCCGCAGTACCACGTTTCGCTGCAGCTCGACGTCGTTGGTGGACGCCTCGCCCTCCAAACGCTTGCGACGCCGGTGAAGAATTTGCAAGCGCGACTGCAAGTCATCGACAATGCGTTCTTCGTCCGCGACGCGCGTGCCGAGCTTGCCGGAGTTCCGTTGCACATCGAGGGCGGAGCTTACGATTTCACGGGCGCGCTCACCGGACGGGCACAACTGCGTCTGGGAGTCTGGGGAGCGGGTGATCTCTCCGCGTTGCGCCAGGCCTTTACGTTCGCGCGCGACCAGCCGATTTCCGGAAAGGCGCGACTCGGCGTGCTCGTCCACGGCCCGATCGACGATCCCGTGATCGTCGCGAAAGTCGACGCACCGCACGCTTACTACCGCGCCCTTTCATTCGTCTCGCTCGTGGCCGGCGTCGTCTATCACTCCAACGTCGTCGCACTCGCGCCGCTGCGCGTCGGTTACGGCGGCATCGCGCTGCGGGTCGACGGAACCATGTCGGTGGGGCGGCACCTGCACTCGCAGTTTGCGCTGCACGTCGAAGGGCCGGCGAGCCGGCTGCCCTATCTCGACGAGATGCTTGGAGACGAACCGATCGTCATCGACGCATCCGCGACGGGAGACGACCTGCTCTTTCACGTGGTTGGAAGCGCGGCATCGGCGCGGGGCGTCTCGCGCGTTGCGGCGCTCGTCGACACGAATCCCAACGGCACCGTCTCAGTCGCCCCGTTCTGGTTTCACACGGAGCGCGGCGATTTCGACGGAGGATACGTGCTCGACCGTCCGGCCTCGACGAGCGCCTTCTGGGTCCTCGCCAGCGGTCTGCGAATGCGGGCGCCGGCGCTTGCAACCTTTCCAGGAATCTCGCTTCCGGCGATGCCGCCTGTCGACGGGCGTTCGGTCGGGATGACGATCTTCGGCGGCGGCGCGGGAAGGAACATCGTCCTGGCGGGAGTCGTGACCGGGAACGACGCGAGCATTGCCGGCGTCAAGTTCGATCGCATCGAGGCCGGATTCGGAGGAACGCTGCAGGGCGCCGCAATCAATTTGCTACGCGCCTCGGGTCCGTGGGGAACGTTTGCCGGGCACGGGGGATTTTCGTCGCAGCGGTTCGATGCGTACGGCACGTATCGAGGAACGTTTGACGGCTTGCAGCCGCTGATCGGAAATGCGATCGCCGGACACGGCAAGCTCGCCGGCACCGTCGGCATCGGGATCGAGCCGCAGCGCATTCTGGTGCAAGGATCGAATCTGGCGATGGCCGGCGCCACGCTGCACGGCATCCCCGTGGACCGCGCGAGCATAACCCTGGCGATCGAAGGGAATCGTCTGCGCCTCTACTCGGCGATGGCGCGCGCGGCCGGCGGCGACGTCGTTGCGGCCGGCACGTTTGCGTTGACGCCTGCAGCCGCCAACGGATCCACCGGAATCGCGCTCGTCGCAAGGAAATTGAAGGCTGCGCAACTGCACGGCATCGGATTGCCGCTCGACGCCGGAACGCTCTCGGCGCAGGGAAGGCTCGCCGCCGGCTCGCCGATTCCGACTTTTGATGGCGGCGTCACGATCGATCGCGGCCGCATCGCCCATTTTTCGCTGACGGGCAACGGTGACGTTCGCGTCGCCGGCGACGCCGTCGCGTTACGGCGAATTCTCGGAGCGCTGGGAGGGACGTATGCCAGCGTCAACGGCAGCATTTCGGCGCTCGCCTCGGGCTCCCCGCAATACGCACTCGACGCCGTCGTCCCGGCCGCGCAGATTGCTCCCACGCTCCACACGTTCGGACTTCCCAACTACATGACCGACGGTACGTTTAACGCGCGGTTGCGCATCGCGGGCCGCAGCATCCGACCCGACGTGAGCGGCCACGTCGGCGTACCCGGGGGCGACGTCAACGGACTTCCATTCGTCGACGGGAGCGCGATGCTAGCGGCCGATCCGCAAGGCGTCGCGATTCGCGACGGTTCGGTACTCGTCGGCACGACTGCGAGTTTTTTCACCGCCGTCGCGCGGCCGCACGAGAACGCCATCGAGCTGCGCGCCCCTCGCGCGGATCTCTCGGACTTCAACAACTTCTTCGATACCGGCGACACGCTCGATGGGAACGGCAGCGTCAATCTTTCCGCGGCATCGCACGATAGGCAGATTACGACGAGCGGAACCATCAACGTGCGCGGTTTTCGATACCGAAACTTGCCGATCGGCGATACGAAAGCCCTCTGGTCGAGCGCGCGCAATATCGTAACCGGTGCGCTAGCCGTCGGCGGAAGCGAAGGCATGTTGCGCGCGCACGGCTCGATCGGGCTGACGCCGGCGACCGACTGGCAGTCGACGCTGATGCGCTCGCGATTCGATCTAGGCGCGAGCGTCGAGAATCTCGATCTTTCGCTCTGGATGCCTGCGCTCGGCATGCAGAGCTTGCCGATTACCGGGCGCGTCTCGGGAGTCGCGACGGTGCACGGACGCTACCCCAATCTCGACCTCCGCGGGAACGCGAGCGTCGCGGCGGGAACGCTCGGCCCGCTCACGCTCGATCGCGCCGACGTCACGCTTCACTCTGCCGGAAGGCGCGTGGTCGTCGACCGCGCCGAACTGACGACCTCGGCGCTCTCGGCATCCGCCAGTGGAACGCTCGGCTTGGGAGCCGACGAACCGCTCGATTTGCAGGTACACGCGACGACGGATCACCTCGCGCAACTCGTTTACGATCTCTCAAAACGAAAAGTGCCGGTTCGCGGATCGTTCGAATCGACGCTTACGGTTGGCGGAACGTATAAAGCGCCGAACTTCGTCGCCGGTTTCGACGCGAACGACGTCGTCGCGTACGGCATACCGATCGCGTCGCTCTTCGGGGAGGCGCGCGTCGAGCGGCACGCGCTCGTGATTTCCAATGCAGGCGCGACGTTTGCGAAGGGGGAGGCGACGCTGGCCGGTTCGCTGCCGCTCGAGCTTTCGCCGTTGAGACTCGCCGCTCCGGATCAACCGATCAGCTTCGATCTCGACGTCGTCGGTCTCGATCCCGCGATTTTCGATGCGGTACTCGGGGCCAACACGAAGCTCGGCGGAATCATCGACGGACACCTTGGCCTTTCCGGCACCGTTCGCCAGCCGGCGGTCATCGGACGGCTCTCGCTGGCCGGCGGATCGTACGTCAGCGATCTCGAGCGCGTGCAGATCGCGCAGATTGCCGCCGCGCTAGCCTTCAACCGAACCAGCGCAACGATTACCGCGGCCTCCGCGCGGTTGGGAAACGGAACGGTTACGGGAACGGGAAACATCGCGTTCCCCAACGGCTTCACGCACAGCGGCGCGACCCTTTCGTTGCGCGCTTCCGCGCGCGGAGCCCAGCTCGATCTCCCCGCGTACGGTAGCGGAACCCTCGATGCGTCGATCGCACTTGCAAAACGTCCGGGCAGCGACGCACTCCTCTCGGGGAAGGCGACGCTGAGCAACGCGACGCTCTCGTTTGCGGCTTTCGTAAAAGCCGCGCAGGGCTCGGGATCGCTCGGCGGGCCGCCGCTGCCGCTGGCCTTCGATCTTGCAGCCACGGCGGGAAAGAACGTGCGCGTGCGCGGGAGCGGCTACGGGGCGGGGCTCGACATCGGCGTGGACGGCTCGGTGAAGCTCGCCGGAACGCTCGCGGCGCCGACGCTGGCCGGCGCCTTCAAATCGACGAGCGGGACGCTTACGTACTTCGACCGGGCCTTTCGCGTGCAGCAAGGCAGCGTTCAATTTAACGCGGCCGACGGTGTTTTGCCGAATCTGCACGCCGTTGCGAGCACGACGGTGGTGAATCCCGATCCCGACCGCGCGCGCAATCCCTACGGCAGCGCCGAAGTCACGATTCGCGTCGACGGGCCGGTCGCAAATCTCAAGATCGGCCTCACCTCGAATCCACCGGGTTATGCACAGGAGCAGATCCTCGCCCTCATCGCTCCCTTCGGCGGCTTCGTCGGCGGCATCGGCTTTAGCCGCCAAGGAATGCTGGCGCAGCAACAACCCAACGGGATAACGCCGATCGGCGCGGTCGCTCCGATTCCAAACGTCTCCGTTGCACAACGGAGCTCGATCACCGTCGGTCAGGAAGCGTTCAACTTGCTTAACGCGCAGTTTACCGCCGGCTTGTTATCGCCGCTCGAGACGACGCTCGGCCAAGGCCTCGGGCTCTCGAGCATCAACCTCACGCTCGGATACTACGGAAACGTCGGCTTCTCTGCGAGTCGCCTCCTCGGTAAGGCCGTCAGCGCCGTTTATGCCGTGACCTTTGGGATTCCGCAGACGCAATCGTTCGGACTTATGATTGAGCCCAACCCCGAGACGTCGGCAACGCTGAGCTTCTTCGTCCAGAACGGGCAGACAAAGCTCTTCGAGTCTCCGACGTCCCCGGTAGGGTACGGCGCCGGTTATCTCGCAACCCAGCCGTTGATCGGTAATAGCGGCTTTAGTCTTACCTTGCAGCGTCATTTCTGGTAAATGGCGCTTTGATTAAACGCACGTTCAGGCTTTGGGATGCGCAAGGACCCCGGGAAAGCCGGGCGGAACAGGGCGTCCCGGGTCGCACGCGGCGCGATTGCGCGCCGTCGGCATATGTTGAGGCCGTCAGAGGACCTTCTGATAAATTGAGGACTACTTTTTTTACATGACCTGTGATCCCCGGCGCGTGGGGCCGTTCCAACGTTGCGTGGCGGTGCTCGCGCTCCTCGCGATGACCGGTTTGTGCCTCATTGCCCCGTTCCCGGTATCGGCCGCTGCGCCGAAGATCGTCTCGGTCGACATCACCGGCAACTTGCACGTTCCGACGCAGACGCTCATGGCGGTGATCGCGGCACGTCCGGGTCAGCCATACGATCCCAAGACCGTGCAGCAAGATCTCGTGCGGCTCAACGCATTGGGGTACTTTGCGGACATTGCGCCGCCTTTGATCCGTCAGCGTCCCGGCGGCATCGCGGTCACCTACCGGGTGGTGGAGAATCCGGTGATTACCAAGATTGCCTTTACCGGGAACCAGAAAGTGCCGAGCGACACCTTGCTCGCACTCATGGATCTCTCCGTCGGCCAGGTTTTTAACACGAACACGTTCCGGCAAGACGTGCTCAAGATCAACAACTATTACGAGCGGATCGGCTACGGCGGGCAGGTTCCAACGCACGTCAAGGATATCAATCTCGATTCGCAGACCGGCGCGCTGACGCTTACCATTCAAGAAGGGTTGGTCGTCAACCATATCGTCATCGGCGGCGATCCCTTATTGCCGCCGCCATATATTTTGCCGCATCTGACGCTCAAACCCGGCGGCATCTATTCCGACGCGGTCCGCGACGCAGACTATAAGGCACTCCAGAAGCTCTACGAAGATACGTTCCATCTCGAGGTCGGAAACTTCGAGGGAGGCATCGTTCCGTCGTCGATCAACCTCCAGGCCGGCACCGCCGACGTCAAGTACGATATCTACGTGGCGCGCATCGCGGTCGTCGAAGTCACGGGCAATACGCGAACGAAGGACCAGGTCATTCGCCGCGAACTGCGAGAGCGCCCCGGGATGGTACTCAACACCGATGCGATCAAACGCGATTATCAGCGGCTCAACGCGCTGAATTTTTTCTCGAAGGTCGAGCCCGACATCAAGCCCGGCCCCGATCCAAAGAAACCGCAAGACGTCACGCTGGTGTGGCACGTTACCGAGCAGCGCACCGCGACGGCATCCGTCGGGTTCGGTTACTCGGGCGGCTTGACGGGTCTCGGGCTCTACGCGACGCTCGGCTTCTCGGATAACAACCTGCACGGGACGGGAAACTCCGGGGGTCTGCAGCTGCAGGAAGGCGCGCGGGCGGGCATCGCGCAGCTCACGCTCTCGGTACCGTATCTTAGCAATACGCCGCAGGGCGAACGTTATACGGCCGGTGGCTCGATCTTCACGAATCACACGACGTACTACTATCCGATCTACTCGATATCGGGCTCCGGATCGTCGGTCAGGAGCGGTTCCACCGTTCCGATCCCGGTTACCCTTTACTCGAGTACCAACTCGTCGCTCGTTTCCGGCGTGAACGCAACAAGCGTCTCGAGCGCGAACGGGGTTACCGGTAACATCGGGCGGCGCCTGAGCGACTACACGCTGCTCTCGTTCTCACTCGGCGCTCAGCGGATCCACTACGACACGACGGTTCCTTCGCCGTATTACTTCCAGGGAAACCAGCCGAACATCGTCGCCGGTCCGACGCCGAGTCCGATCAGCTCGACGCCGAACAGCTACGGTGGTTCCTTCGGCATCGCCGCGTCATCGATCGCCAACGTCAACACGGGCGCGCCGTACAATCTCGTTCAGCCCGGTCTGAGCCTGCAAACGATCACGCTCGACGATCCGTTTAACCCTCGCTCAGGCATCCACGCCCTGCTCAACGCCGCCATCTCGGCGCCGGCCCTTGGATCGAACTTTACGTTTACGCAGACCACGCTCGACATCGCAAAATTCTTCCCGATACTCAAAGACGCGACGCTGGGCATTCACGGAGTCGCCGACAACACGTCGGGCGTGATTCCGCCGAGCTCGCTCTTTACGTTCTCCGATCAGCAGATGCGCGGGTACAATCAGGTCTTTTACGCGACCAACGCCTATCTCGGACAGATCGAGTTGCGCCAGCCGGTGGCGCTCGACCGGCGCATTACCCTCGCCGTATTCGTCGACGAACTCGACTACCACATCCGAGGAGCCTACCCATTGCTCAATCCGTACACCAACCGTGTCACCGGGTATCCTGCGGACTGGGCGCTCTACGGGGACGCCGGCTTCGGCATTCGCTTCGACGTTCCGCAACTCGGACTTCGCACCGTCCGCATCGACTTCGCTAAGGGCGTAAACGGAACGCACACCAGCTTCGGAATCGGCCAGAGCTTCTAACCACGGCGGTTGCAGGCCACGCCGCCCCGGAGACCAATAGAAAGCGCATGAAGATTAGGTCAGCGATACTCTTCGCCGGCGCCGCGTCGCTTGCCATGTGGATGGCTCCCGGCGCGATTGCGGCGGATCTTACCGACCTCGGGTACGTCGATCAGTCGGAGCTGGCAAACTTGCCGGTCTTCATTACGGCGAACCGGCAAATGGCGGCCTACAAGTCGCAGCTCGACGCCCAGTTCAACGCGCAGGTCAAGCACGTGCGAACGGACGCCGAGAAGCAGCAGGTCGCGCTGCAGTTTCAGCAGCAGCTCAACGACAAGCAGCGCGAGATCGCCGGTCCGCTCTTTCAGCGCGCTCAGATGGCGATCGCCGCGGTCAGCGCATCGCGCAACCTCGCGGTCATCGTCGACAAACGTGTGGTCATCTACGGCGGGCAGGACATCACCAAGGACGTCGAAGCGGTATTCGCCAGCCCGCAGGCCATCCAGCCGCCGTCGGCGACCCCGCCACCGTCCGAGATCGGTTATGTCGATCAGAGCGTCCTCGACACCGTGCCGAAGGTTCAAACGGCAAACAACACGATGAGTCAATTCGAGAGCACGCAGCGCTCGATCTTCTCGGCGCAAATGGCGACGGCACGCGGCGCCAGCGCCAAGCAGCAGATCCTGCAGCAGTACAACAAGACGATTTCCGACAAGCAGGATCAGCTCCTCAAGCCGCTCGTCGACCAAACGCGGGCCGCGACCTCCGACGTGGCACGCAAGAAGAACTTGCTGCTGGTGATCGACAAGGCGGATGTGATCTACGGAGGGACGGACATCACGACGGATGTCCAAAATGCGCTTTCGAAGTAGCGTCGTGCCGTACGCCGTGCTCTTCGCGGTGACCGCCTGCGCTCCAAACGTGCATTCGTCGGCGATCCGCGGAGCCGGTTACGTGCGGGTCGAGGACGTTGTCAAGCATCATCCGCTCTACGGCCAGCTCTCGCAGCTCGACGACGCGATTGCGGCGATCAACCTTCAATCCACGCCGCGACAGGTGCCGCTCGGCGCGGCGCAGATCGCGGCGCAGACCGCGGAGCTGAATCGCGAGCTGCGCGACGCGCAGGTACGCGCGAACAAGATTTTGGCGCAGAAGCAGCAAGATTATGCAAATCGCGAGAGTCAAGCAGTCTCCGCGGCGCTCGCGGCGGCCGGCATTCACGGCTCGGGCGCGGCGGCGGCGTCGCAAATGAGCGGCGCGTCGGCCCAACAGGCTCAGCAGGCCGCGCAGGCCGCTAATTCGGATCTGATGGCTTACCAGCAGAACGTCATCGCGCAAGACAACGCCGCCACCTCCACGATCGCCAAGCAACTGCAGGTCCAAGCGGCGCAGAAGTATCGCGCGAAGGCCGAGCAACTGCAACAGAACGAGACCGACCTTTCCTTGCGCTTGACGCAGAGCGACGCCGCTTCGCGGTTGGCGATCAAAATGCGCCTGTCGAACCTCGCCCTCGAGCCGGCAGCGCGCAAACAGGCACAAGATCAGCTCGCTGCGATCAACGCTAAGGAGGCGGCCGCGCTCGACACCCAGCGCAACGGCGACGCCGCAACGCTGCGCGCCTATCGAGGCGAGCTCGATCGTCAAACCGGCGATGCGATCCGTAACCAAGTCGGCGCGATCCATCAACAAACGCGGTCGAAGCTGGAAGAGCGGCGGAACGAGGTGGGTTCGCAACTGCGCAGCCTGGGGCCGCCGTCGATGCCGTCGAACGTTCCCGCCGACGTCCAGGCCCGCATCGCACGCCTTCACCGGCAATATATCGGGGAATTCCAGGCCGATGCGGCCAAGACGGTGGCGGACTACAACGCGACGAAGAGCGACCTCGATCGGCAGTTTGCCGCCCTTCACGGGGCCGACGTCGGAGCGACGGGTGCGGCGGGAAAAGAGCTGGACTCGCTGCAAAAGCGCCGCAGCGAGCTCTATCAGCAGATGGTTGTTCAGGTGCAGAACGATGCGAGACGGATCGCCAAAGAACGGGGATTCAGTGTCGTCCTGACGGATGTCTTGTCGACCGCGGGCGGTTACGACCTAACGAACCAAGTTATCAGTGACGTTGAAAGCCAACACGAGTGAAAAGCTACAGCTACATTCTTATCTTCTGCGCCGGGGCGGCGCTCGCCGGCTGCACCGCACGCAGCCCGATCGGACTCGTCGACGTGCAACGCATCGTCGCGAACTGGCCCGAGTACCAGGGCTATCAGAACCAGCTCTACGCCGACGAACATTCGATTCAGTCGCGACGCGAGAGCTCGGCGCGCAAGGAGCGCGCGGCGATCGATCTGCAGCGCAAGTACGAGCGGGTCACCAATCAGCTCACGCAGCAAATCCGCGATGCGGCTGGGCGAATCGCGTCGCAGCGGCAGCTCAAGCTCGTGCTGACGCGCGAGGGCGTGGGTTATGGCGGCGTCGACATCACGGGCGATGTCGAGAAAGCGCTCAACATTACGGAAAAGGCAACGCCCACGCCGGGCAGGTAGCGGCTGGAGCTCATGCTCGGCACGCTGGATGAACTGGCCGCACGGATCGGCGGGCGCGTCGTCGGCAACGGCGAAGTCCGCATCGCCCGCATCAGTGCCGTTGATGAGGCGGGCGACGACGCCCTCACCTTCGCGACCAGCGAGGCCTACTTGGAGACCGCGCTCGCGAGTGCCGCGGCCGCGATTCTGCTCGAGCCCGATTTGGCGAAGAATGCGACCGCAAAACCGCTGCTCGTCGTCGAGAACGCACGCCACGCGCTCTCGCAGTTGCTTGCCTCGTTTCAGCCAGCGCGGCCGCGCGGGCCCTTTCGTCACCCGAGTGCCGCGATCGAAGCCGGCGCACGGCTCGGCGCGGGCGTTTACGTCGGTCCTCACGCTTACGTCGGCAACGACGTCACGATCGGAGATGCCGGCGTCGTGGAAGCGGGCGCGTACGTCGGTGACGGCGTTGCGATCGGTGATTCCGTTTGGATATACCCGCGCGTCAGCGTGATGCCCGGCACGCGGATCGGCGACCGGGTCGTGCTCCACTCGGGCTGCGTGATCGGCAGCGAGGGTTTTGGCTGGGCCTTCGTCGACGACCGTTCGGAGCGAATTCCCCAGATCGGGAACGTCGTGCTCGAAGACGACGTCGAGGTCGGAGCGAACACCTGCATCGACCGGGCGCAGACCGGGAGCACGCGGATCGGCGCCGGCACGAAGATCGACAACCTCGTTCAGATAGGGCACAACTGTCGCATCGGCAGAGGCTGCGTGATCGCCGCGTTGACCGGTTTAGCCGGCTCGACGGTGATCGGCGACCACGTCAAGGTCGCCGGACAAGTCGGTTTCAGAGGGCACATCACCGTCGGTTCGCGGGTTACCATCGCCGGTCAATCCGGTGTTTGGGGGGACGTGGCGGACGGTGCGACGATCTCGGGAAATCCTGCACGCAATCATCGCGAGGATCTCCGCCGAGAGGTCATGATTCGCAAACTGCCAAAGCTGTTCGATCGTGTTGAGGCTCTCGAGCGCACGCGCTCGGCCGATTAACGGCGCATGATGCAGGCGACGTTACGCGATACGCTCCACTTCGAAGGAATCGGTCTTCACACCGGCGCTCAGGCGGCGGTCGAGGTGCGACCTGCGCCGGCCGGCGACGGCATATCCTTCGTGCTCGGGAGCACGCGCGTGCCTGCCATCGCCGAGTACGTCGTCGACACGTCGCGAGCGACGGTGCTTGGCCGCGACGGTTCGAGCGTCTCAACGACCGAACATCTGCTCTCGGCGCTCTTCGCCATGGGCGTTACCAATGCCGAAATCCACGTTGAAGGGCCGGAAATTCCGGCCCGCGACGGCAGCGCGGCCGAGTTCGTCACCGAGATCGTCCGATGCGGGCTGATCGCGCAGGGAGTGCCGCGCAGCGTCTTCGAGATCGACGAGCCGTGCTGGATCCGCTCCGGTGACCGAATGATCGCGGCGTTTCCCGCCGACGCTTTCCGCGTGCGTTTCGTCGCCGACTTTCCCGTGCCGATCGGCACGCAGTATTTCGACGGCCGCATCGACGCGGCGCGGTACGAAAGCGAGATCGCCGGTGCGCGAACCTTCGCCTACCTGCACGAGGTCGAAGCGCTCTGGGCGCGCGGACTCGGACGCGGCGGGAGCTTGGAGAACGCGCTCGTCTTCGGCCCCGACGGGCCGATGCAGACGTTGCGATGGCCCGACGAACCCGTACGCCACAAAGTACTCGATCTGATCGGCGACCTCGCGCTGCTCGGATCTTGGCCGCAGTGTGAGATCGTCGCGATCAAGAGCGGCCACGAACTTCACGCATCGATGACGCGCGCTCTGCGCGCGCTCGCGAGCGTACCGTCCGTCTAGGAGTTGACGTTGGCCGAGCTAGACATACGAGCCATTTTCGAGGTTCTTCCGCACCGGTATCCGATGTTGCTCGTCGACCGGATTCTCGAATTCGAACCGATGGTGCGCGTCCGCGGATATAAGAACATCACGTATAACGAGCAAGTCTTTGCCGGGCACTTTCCCGGCAATCCCGTCCTGCCGGGCGTCTACATGATCGAAGCCCTCGCGCAACTCGGTGGCGCGATGATTCTCGAGCCCGGCGAGTTTTCGCGAAAGACGCCGTATCTCGCCGGCATCGACAAAGCGAAGTTCCGGCGTCCGGTCGTTCCCGGCGACCGCCTCGACATGGAGGTGCGAATGCTGCGCCACAAGCGCAACATCGGCTGGGTGAGCGGCGAAGCAACGGTGGACGGGCAGTTCGCCTGTTCCGCGGAGATAATGTTCTCAATTGCGTCGGACCCGCGGATGTTCGGCGCCGACGCCAGCGTACTGCATGTCTGAGTGCTCCGGGGCTCCTTAATGCTGCACCCCACCGCGATCGTCCATCCGGGAGCCGAGATCGGAAAGAATGCGGAGATCGGACCCTACTGCATCGTCGGCGAGCACGTCAGCGTCGGCGCACGGAGCGTTCTTCAGGCACACGTCGTAGTGAACGGCTGGACGGAGATCGGCGAGGATTGCGTTCTCTATCCCTTCTCCACGGTTGGGGCCGCCTCGCAAGATCGAAAATATGCCGGGGAGCGGGCGTTCACGCGCATCGGCAGCCGCACCACCCTGCGCGAATACGTCAGCATTCAGCGAGCGACCGGCGACGACGAAGTGACCGCGGTCGGAGACGACTGCTTGTTGCTCGCGTACGTGCACGTCGCGCACAACTGCATACTCGGCAACGGCGTTACGATGAGCAATCTCGCGCAGTTGGCGGGACACGTGCACGTGGGCGACTACGTCACGATCGGCGGCCAGACCGGCGTCCATCAATTCACGCGCATCGGGCGTAACGCGATGGTCGGTGGGATGAGCAAGTGTACGAAAGACGTTCCGCCGTTCTTTCTCGTGGAAGGGAACCCGTGCCAGCCCTACGGCCTCAACAGCGTCGGTTTGCGGCGCGCGGCCTTTTCGGTCGAGGAGCGCAAAGAGATCAAGAGTTTCTACAAGCTGCTGTACGATCCGAAGCTCAACGTCTCGCAAGCGATCGGGGCGATGAAGGAGCACGTGACGACCGGCCCGGGGCGCGAGATCATCGCCTTTCTCGAAGCCCCGTCGCAGCGCGGCGTCCTGAAATAAGGTTCGTGGCTTTGCGCCTCGTCGATCGCTACGTGCCGCCGCGGGGACGCTCGTCGCCCGCGTCCTGCGGGCTCCTACCCCGCCGCGCTCGCGCCACCTCTTGAGGACAATTTGACATCCTGTCAATGGCGCTCGCGTCGGAGGCCCCGCGCCGGCACGTAGCGACCGACGAGACGCGACGCGTTATGCGCTATTTCTTTTCGACCGGGGAGCCGAGCGGCGAAGCGATGGCGGTCTATTTGGCCGATGTGATTCGCGCCCTCGATCCCGATGCGGAATTCGAGGGAATTGGGGGCGCTCGAATGCGGGATGCCGGCTTTCGTCTCTGGATGAATCATCGTGGATGGGCGAGCATGGGGCCGCTGGCGGCGATTCCGCGCATTCCGAAGCTGCTCGCCGCGATGCTGCGCACGGCCTTCCACATTGCGGCGTCGAAGCCGGACCTCGTTGTGCTCGTAGATTTCGGCGTCTTCAATCTGCGTCTGGCGAATACGCTGCGTAAGCGCCTGCAGTACGCCGGTCCGATCGTCGATCTCTTTCCGCCTGGTACGTGGCTCGACAACGCGGAGAAGGCGCGCAACGTTGCCGCCGTCGCCTTTCCGGTGACGGCATTCGAGCATCAGTACGAGTTCTATCGAAGCCTTGGATGCCGGGTCGAGTACTTCGGGCATCCGTTGGCGAGCCGTTATGCGATGCGGCCGTTGCGCGATCCGCCGCCGGCCGGCGGCGGCACCGTCGCAATGCTGCCCGGAAGCCGCGCGGGCGAGCTGCGTCGCCACCTGCCGGTGATGGCTGCGACGCTGCGCACGCTGCAACGGCGCCGTCCCAATCTTCGTGGGGTCTTCGGTGCCGCGGACGACCGCGCCGAGCGTACTATTCGAAGCGCGATTGCCCGCGACGAGCTCCGCAACGCGAGCGTCGCGCGCGGCGTGGCGGCGGCAGTTGAAGATGCGGACGCTGCGATTATTGCGTCGGGCACCGCCGTGTTAGAGAGCGCGCTCCTCGGCGTTCCGGCAGTAGCGATCTACGTGATCCCGCGCATCCTCATCCGGTACGGACATCGGATGATCAAACATCGATTTATTACGCTGCCGAATCTCGTACTCGGACGCGAGGTCGTTCCCGAGCTCCTGCAAGAACGCGCGACGCCGCCGTCGCTCGCCGATGCGATCGAATCGCTGATGAGCGATCCGGCACCGCAATACGAGGAGTTCCTGCGATTGCGCGCGGCACTCGGTCCGGCCGACGCGCTCGAGCGCGCCGCGCGCTACGCCGTCGAACTCGCCCGCGGCGACGCATGATTCGCATCTACCACACCTCCGATCTGCACGATCGGCGCGGCATTGCCGCGCCGCTAAACGCAATCCGCTCGGAGCGTCCGGGCTTGCTCTTCGACTGTGGTGACTCGCTGCGCGGGAGCCAGAGTCTCTACTATCGCGACGAGCCGATCATCGCGGAGATGGATGCGGCGGGTTACGACGCGCAAGCGATCGGCAATCGCGAGTTCCACTATCTCTTTGGGCTGCTTCGTGCGCGCGCGCAGCGAATGCGCCACCCGCTGGTCTGCACCAACTTGCAAGATACGAAAGGGCGAGCGTTGCCGTTTCTGCCGGCGATTCGGTTCGACGTTGCCGGCGACCGCGCGGAGCGGGTCCGGGTGCACGTGCTCGGTCTGCTCGTCATGCAGTACCGGATGGGAAGCGCCTGGGAGCGCCTCTTCGGCTGGCGCTTTCTCGATCCATGGAGCGCCGTAGCGCCGTATGCAAACGACGTACCCGACGGCGATCTTCTCGTGGTTCTTTCGCACGTCGGTCTTGCGCTCGACCGCCGGCTCGCCGAACGCGTGCCTCGAATCGATCTCATTCTCGGCGGGCATAGTCACGACACCCTCGAGCAACCCGAATACGCCGGAGCCGTACCGATCGTTCACGCCGGTCCCTATGGACGATTCGTCTCGCGCAACGAAGTCGAGTACGACCCGCAGCGCCGTCGCTTCGTGCTCGCCGATTTCGCCCTACTTCCACTCCTAGAACGCAGCGCAGCGTGAAGCGCGTGCTCTTCGTGACCAACGGTCACGGCGAAGTCGCGATCGCGCAGCGCATCGCAACCGAGCTTCGCACCTTCTTGGCGGATGCGCAATTCCATCATCTCGCGCTCGTCGGGAATCAGACCGGTGCGACGCTGAGCGACGTGGGCCCCCGCCGCACGATGCCCAGCGGCGGGTTGATCGCAATGGGAAACGCCCGCAACCTGGCGCGCGATCTACGCGCCGGTTTGCTTGGGCTCACCTGGGCTCAGGCGAAATTTCTGCGCAAGGCGCGCGGCTCGTACGATGCAGCCGTCGCGGTCGGCGACGTCTACGCGCTCGCGATGACGTTGCTGGCAAAAACGCCTTCCGTCTTCGTTGGAAGCGCGAAGAGCGTCGACGTCGCTCCGTACGGCCCCTTCGAAGAACGCGTCCTTATGCGTGCGAGACTCCGTTTCGTACGCGACCGCGCGACGGCGCTTGCGCTGGCGCGCCACGGCATCGACGCCGACGCCGCCAATGCGATCGCCGATCTCTTCGAATCGCCGAACGACTCGCGCATCGAGCCCGCCGTTACGGGGTTCGTGCCGGCGCTCGCACTCTTTCCGGGTAGCCGGGAGAGCGCGTATGAAGACGCCGGCTTTCTTCTGGAGGTCACCCGCGAGCTCGCGGCCTCCCGCCCAGAGCTGGGGGCAGTACTATCGATCGCGCCTGGGCTCGAGGCAGCGCGCTTTGCCGAAACTGCTCGCGGCGCCGGGTGGGAGGTTCGCCAGACGACGAGCGCCCTCGTGCCATTCGTGATGAGTCTGCGAGGACGCGAGATCGTGCGCGGCTGGCAAGGTCCGATCGGGCCACTGCTCGCGCGCGTCGCACTCGTCTTCGGACAGGCCGGGACCGCGAACGAAGCGGCAGCCGCGGCAGCGTTGCCGGTCATCGCCTTCGAGCGCGAACGCGATCGCCGGGACCGCTGGTATCGGCAACGGCAACGCGGATTGCTCGGGGAGGCGCTCGCCGTTCTGCCGGGCGATCTGCGCGACGCAGTCGCCGGAGCGAGCGCGATTCTCGACGATCCGGCCCGGCGGCAACGCATGGGAGCGATCGGACGCGAGCGGATGGGCGACGCGGGTGCGGCGCGACGCATTGCCGAGCGTATTGCGGATTTGGTCGCGCAACCGTGATGCGCCGTCTGATGCCCATGGGGCTCGGATCGATCTTTGCGATCGTACCGCTCTTCCCGAGTTTCATCGCGCTCACCGGCGTCGGCTTTCCCGGAGTTTCGCTGGTTCCTCGCGGCGTAGCGCTCGCGGTCCTCGGAGGCTGTGCGCTCCTCGCGATCTACGCGGTAGCGACGCTCGCGCGATTCCCGCAACGCGGGTCGCAGCCGTTGCTCCTTCCATTGGCGGCGGTCTTCGGTGCGGGTCTCTTGGCGGACGTTGCGGGCTTCGATCCGGTCGCCGGCCTGCTCTTTACCGGGATCGGCGCACTCGGAATCATCTGGCACGCTTCCGTCATGCGTTTCTACTCCGACCGCTACGCGGCAGTGGCGATATACTGGTCGTTCTTACTCTCCGGCGCGTTGGCAGCGGCCCTGGCAATCGCCATGATCGTGACGCGCTATCCTCCGGCACAGTACGCAATTGCGCACGGTCGCGCGACCGGCACGTTCGTTCTGCCCGGCGAGCTCGCAGGTTATCTCATCGTGCTCTTGCCGATCGCGTACGCACTGGGCTGCGTCGCTCAGGCTCGTGCGCTGCGAATGCTCGGCTGGGCAGTCCTCGCGCTCGGACTCGTGACGCTCGCGCTGACGTATTCGCGCGCCGGATGGATGGGAGCTGCAGCCGCTTTTGCATTTCTCTTCGTGGCGCGCGGGCATCGCAGCCTCGGCGCGGCGACCGCCGTAGCGGTCGGCGGAATCGTCGCGGTGTTGCTGCTCTTTAACGCGCACCACGATCCGAGCGAGGATTACACGCGCCTATCGATCTGGAGAGCGGCGGCCGAGATCGCGAACCGGTTCCCGCTTACCGGCGTCGGACCGTTCAACTTCTCGCGCCTCTACTCGCTGGTGCGTGCGCCCGACGGCGACGCGACCGCGTTTCACGCGCACAGTCTCTATCTGACCTTCTTCGTCGAGTTCGGAATCGTCGGTCTGAGCGCCGTTGCGTGGACCATCTGGCGATTTGCCGTCGAACTGCGCCGCCGCGTCGCGGGCGCAGAACCGTCGCAAGCGTTGCTCTCACTCGCCATCGCGGCGGGACTGGCCGGCGTTGCCGTGCAAGGCCTGATCGATACGGTGACGGTTGTAATTTTCGGGTTGTGGATGCCAATTATGGGTCTTGCGCTGGCTGCGGCGCGGGGCGGCGACCCGCGCCCGACGACCGAGGGATGACGCGGTACCGAGCGCTCGCGGCTGCGCTCTGGCTCGCCGCCGCGACTGGTTGCAATCCTCAGCCTCCAAAAGCCACGCCCGCGCCGTTGGCGCCCTCAGGGCCCCGCGGCACCGCGACGCCGCTCGTGCTGGAGATCAGGGGAAGGGGGACGGCAAATCGACCCGTGCACCTCATTCAGCAAGTCCACAACCGCGTCGACTACGATCTGCTCGCAAGCTCGTACGAGAGCAAGGGCCCCCAAGGCGGCGCGCTCGCGGTCTTCCAGGACGCGCGCGTGACGTTCCACCGGAACGGATCCACGATTACGGCGAACGCGCCGGAAGCAGTCGTCGATCAGGCGGCGAAAACCGTGACGCTGCGCAACGGCGTTCACGCTAGAACGTCGTCGGGGATGACGTTAGAGTGCACGCAGCTCGTCTACGACCGAGCCAGCGGCATGCTGCACGGAACCGGCGACGTCGTCGTCACCGACCCGAAGGGATTCCGAGCGACCGGTTCGAGTTTCGACTCCGACATCTCACTCACTCACATTCGGATGCAATGAGCAATACATCAGCGATCAAGCTTCGCGGACTCGTCAAACGCTACGGCGAGCGGCTCGTCGTCAACGGCGTCACCGCCGAGGTCGAGACCGGCGAAATCGTCGGTCTGCTCGGCCCGAACGGCGCCGGCAAGACGACGACCTTCTACATCGTCGTCGGTTTGATTAAACCCGACGGCGGTACGGTCACGCTCGCCAATGACGAGCGCGAGATCGATCTTACTTCCGCGCCGATGTACGCGCGCGCGCGAAACGGGATCGGCTATCTCGCGCAGGAGAACTCGATCTTCCGCAAGCTCTCCGTGGGCGACAACATTCGGTTGATTTGGGAACAGAACGGCGTCTCGCACGAGGAGCGGGAGCGCCGTCTGCCGCTGCTGCTCGAAGAGTTCGGCCTTCGAGCCTTCGTCGACGCGCGCGGCGACAGCCTCTCGGGCGGCGAGCGCCGGCGGGTCGAGATCGCTCGAGCCCTTGCGATCCAACCCTCGTTTCTTTTGCTCGACGAGCCCTTCACCGGTATCGATCCGATTGCGGTCGCCGACATTCAGACGATGATCCGCCAGTTGCGCGATCGCGGGCTCGGGATTCTCATCACCGACCATCAGGTGCGTGAGACGCTCGCGATCGTCGATCGCGCATATATCTTGAATAACGGCCGCATCGAGGTATCGGGATCGGCGCAAGAGGTGCTCGACTCGCCAATCGCGCGGCAGTTCTACCTCGGCGAGGGCTTCAGATTATAAAAAGCGGCAAGCCGCGATGAGATTCACGATTCTCGACCGCTACATGCTGACGGAGCTGGCAGGACCCTTCGGCTTTGGGGTAGCGGCGTTCACGCTGATTTTCGCCGCAACCGAAATTTTGAACATCGGCAAGCTCGTGAGCAGCGAGCACGCGCCGCTTTGGGCCGCACTGCTCGTCTTCTGCTGGTCGCTTCCGGCCGACGTCGTACTCGTCATTCCGATGGCGTTGCTGCTGGGCACCCTCCTTGCGGTCCAGCGATTATCCGGCGAGAGCGAGATCACCGCGCTCAAAGCGGCGGGAGTGACGTTCGCGCGGATCGTGGCACCGCTGCTCGCGGTCGGCATCGTCATGTCCTTCGTAACGTATTTTCTCCAAGAGCACCTCGTACCGTACGCGGACGATCAGTTGATCGAGATCGAGAACACCGTTATCAACCACGTAAGCGCATTCAATCGCGATCTCACGGTGTCGGCGCCGCTTCCCGGCGGCGGCCGGCAGGTCACGATTGCGACCGCCTACGAGCCAAACTCGCGCGCTCTGCTGCACGTCACGTTAATCCAGTACGACAATCACCACGAACCGCGGCAGATCATCTTTGCGGATCGCGCCGAGTTCGCGGTAGATAAGTGGACGCTGCAGAACTCGAGCGTCTACCGCTTCAATCCCGACGGAACGACCCTCTCGGAGCCCGGCGTCCCGCAGCAGGAGGTCGAAATCGGCGAGAGGCCAACGGACCTCACCAAGCGCATGAGCAACGACGATCCGGAGAACATGAGCCGGTCCCAGATCGCGGACGTCGTTCGTTCAGGCCAGTTGACCGACACCGAGCGACGCAAGTATGTCGCGACCTATCAAGAGAAAATCGCCCGTCCGTTCGCGTGTTTCGTATTCATGCTCATCGCGATTCCGTTTGGCTTGCGGTCGATTCGGTCGAGTGGGAGCACGAGCCTGGGCTTCGGCGTTTCGTTGGCAATCGTTTTCGTCTACTACGTGGTGATGACGGCGTGTTCGTTCGCCGCCGAGGCGATGATCGCCGTGGCGGCGCTCTGGGCGTGGGTTCCGAACATTCTCTTTACCGCGATCGGTCTGGGCCGTTTGCGGCGCGCGGCGGCGGTATGAATTTCGTCGAGATCGTCCGCGGGATCGGGAACCTCCTGGCGGTGATGGCGCTCGCCGGCGGAGTCGCCTACGTCGGCGACCGGGTCGGCCATCAAGTCGGCAGACGCCGCTTGAGCCTGTTCGGAATTCGGCCGCGTTATACGTCGACGATCGTGGCGATTGCGACGGGCGTGATCATCGCACTCGTCGTCTCGCTTGCTGCAATCTTCGCTTCGCAAGAAGTGAAGATCGCGTTCTTCAAGCTGAGCTCGATCAACCAACAGATCAGCGAGTTGCAGACGCGACAGCGGGACCTCGAGGCGAAAGTCAATAACGGGCGGCTCATCCTTCCGGTCGATGCCCTGATGGTTCCCTTCTATCGCATCATTCCGCAGTCGGCGTCGTCTTCGCAGCGTCTCACGACGATCCGCGACTATTATTTCTTTGCCATTAAGTACGTCAATGCGACCTACCCGCGGCTCGGGCTGAAGCCGTACGCGATTCCGCCCGACGCGGATCGCAGGCTCGCCGGTCTCGCGAACGACCTGACGATGGCCGCGAAGCTCTCGCAAGCCAACGTAATGCTGACCGTCACGTCCGACCAGAACCTCTTCGAGAACGATCAAATTCACTTCGGGATCAACGTCACGCCCGACATTCGCTACTTTCGAAAAGGCGAGGTCATCGCGCAACTCGTGATTCCCGGCAAGAGTGGCGCGAGCATCAACATCGCGCTCAGCCAGCTACAGAACTACACTTCGATCAACGCGCGGCGTCTCCACTTGCCACCGTTTTTGTCCGACATTTTCCAACCGATGCAGTTAATTCCCGACGTGGCGCAGATGCAGTCGCGCATTTCGCGATCCGGTACCTACTTGCTGACCGCCTTCGCCGGCGAGGATTACTATCCGCACGTCGGCGGCATACCGGTCGTCATCGTTCTCACCCAGCAGCCGTGAGCGCGCCCATCTCCGTCATCGGGGTCGATCCCGGACGAAGCAAGGCTGGGTACGCTCTGCTGGACGGCTCCGGAGCAGTAGTCACAGCCGGCATCGAACCGATTGACCGCTTGCCGGCCCGTCTCGCGGAGGTCGCGGCCGGACGAAGCATCGCCGCGATCGCGCTTGGCAGCGGCACGAATGCCCGCCCCGTCAAAGCCGCGCTCGAGGCGCTCGGCCTGCCGATCCACTTCGTCGATGAGTACGAAACCAGCCGGGGTGCCCGCAGCCTGTACTTCGCCGACCACCCGCCTCGGGGGTGGCGCCGTATTCTCCCGATCGGGCTTCAGATGCCACGACGGCCCATCGACGATTACGCCGCCGTCTTGATCGCCCGGCGCTTTCTCGCAAGGGGAGCAGAGGCTCGATCTTTAAGGTAACGAGTCCCTGCGAGTGCGTTCTTCATCCCCCGATTCGCGGATAACAGCGTCATTGAGCGGAGGTCAAGTGCGTCGGGTCGTACGCGTCGTCGCATCGGCAGCGCTAGGGGTAGCGCTTAATTTCACCGTTGCGGCTGCTGCGGGACTCTTGCCGGCAAACGGCGGTCCCGATTTAGCTTCGCAGCTCATGGTCACTCTCTTCGGTGAGACGACCGATTCGAGCGCATCCTTCGCCGCCGCGCACGGGGACCGAAATGGCGAATCTCCGTTGCGTGAGCTGGCGTTACAAGTGCGCCCGAACGGCCAAAACGCCGGTTTCGCCCGCGACGCGAGCGAGACGCTGACGGCCGACCGCGCCGTCGCCGACCTCGTGCCTACCGAAATCTCGGTCGCCGCTGCCGCGTTGAATATCGGCTCGAACGTCGTGCGTTTCGCGCCTTCCGCGGCCTCGCCGGTCGACGAGACGTTGGCGCCGCCAAGTATGCGCTTTACGGCCGCCTATCAGGCGCCGACCGAGCCCGCCGTTTCGCCCGGGACGCTCGCGTTCGTGGCGCCCGACGTACGCGCTCCCGATTCTCTCTCTTCGACCGCCCAGATCGGCGCAGTCCGATTCGAAGGGCAGGCGGCGGGCACCTCGACTCAGACGCCGCAGCTTGCGCTCGGCGATACCTCGGCCGGCGCGGGAGCAAACTTCAACGTGCGTGCCGGTCGGCGCAACCTCGACGTCAACTTCTCGAGCGAGTACGAACACATCGGGCGGAACGACGCCTCGAACTTCACCGTCTCGCCGATCGATTCGGCATCGTCGTGGCAGTTGCCGGGCGCCGGCGCAGCTCCGCTGCTCGTTCCGAGCTACGCCAACTTGAATCGCCTTTCGCTTGGGGCCGGCCTCTCGGTTCCGGTTCTGCGCGAGTTGACGTTGAACGTCAACTACGATGCGCAGCATCTCTATGGCGGTTACGGTCTGCCGGGGCTCGTGAATCTCGACACGATCGACAACTCGTACGGTGGAAAGCTGACGTTCAACATTCCGCGGATCTCCAGCTCTCTCTCGATCGGCGCGTATCAAGACCGATTCGAGGACAATCTCTCGCTGAACGGTACGACCCAGACGCGCGAGGACGTCAACTTTACCGTTAAGTTCTAGCTTGCCCCGTCGCCGGTACGCGCTCGTTCGGTTTCTCGGCGGCGCGGTGATCGCCGCGCTCGTCATTGCCTTCGCAACGATCCAGCTCGCGTCGGACGCGCTCGCCGCGAGCGTTGCGGCGCCGCAGACGCTTCCGCCCCGAATTCCCGTAGCATTCGGGCGCTCCGTCTACCGCGTTCTCGATGCCATCGCACCGGCGCCCTACGTCGAGACGAGTCTCGCGCAGGAAGCGCTCGGGCGCGGCGATGCCGACGCCGCGGAGCGCTACGCCGTGCGACTCCCTGCATCGCCGGTGCGCGACGAACTCTTAGCGCGCGTCGCTGCGGCACGGGGGCAAAACTCGCTCGCCCGCGAGTACTATCTCGCCGCACCCGATCCCGCCGCCATCGACGCGGCGTCGCAGCATTTAGCCGACCGCGACCCCGCCGCCGGATATGCGCTCGAGCGGTTGCTTGAAATTCGTCTCGCACGAGATAGTACGCACCCCGACGCGGTCGCCGAAGCGTATTGGCAGATGGGACGCCTCGCCAACCGCCAGGCATGGCGCCAAGTTCCGGGAAGCCTGCGTCAGCGCGCGTGGCTCGAAACGGGCTTGCGCGATTTCGACAGTTCGGCGCGGCTCGCGCCGCTCTCGGAGCGGTACATCGTCGAGGCTGCAAATCAGGCCGACTTGCTGGGCGATCGCCGCCGCGCCCAGTCGCTTTTCTCGCGTGCGGCCGATATCGACCCGCGGAGTGCCGATGCGATCGCCGGTCTGGGCGTCGTCGCCTGGGAAAATGGCGACCGGCAAAGCGCGTTCGCGTACCTGGCGCGCGCGCGCGCGCTCGATCCGAGCGCTCCGATGGCGCGCGCGCTCGAGCGGGATCTTCGGTGAAGGTTGCGCTCGACGCGCAGTTGACCGTCGGTACGGCGACGGGTATCGGAGAGTACGTGCGCGGTTTGGCCGGTGCGTTGCGCGCGCGGGGTCTCGATATCGTCGAGCTGCGCGACCCGTCGCTCGATCCGTGGCGGTTCGACCGGCGTCTGCTCTGGGATCAAATCGTGCTGCCCCGGCGAGCGCGTTCCAGCGGCGCCCAGCTTCTTCACTGTGCTGCCGGCACGATGCCGCGAACCGCAAAAATGCCGATCGTCGTCACGGTACACGATCTCGCGTGGCAGACGGCGCAGGCGCACGCACCTCCCTACGCGCGCTACTACTTCGGCACGTTCTCAATGCAACGTTATCGTCGTGCTGCGCGCGTGCTCGTCGACTCGAACTTCACGCGCGACGAACTCCTCAGGTACGGTCGCGGCATCGACCCCGCCCGAGTCGGCGTCGTCTACCCAGGCGTCGCCGCCGATTTTTGCCGGCTGGTGCGTGGGGCCGGTGACCGTCGAACGATTCTCGCGGTTGGAACGATCGAGCGGCGCAAGAATCTCGAAGTGCTGATTCGCGCGTTGCCGCAGCTCGCCGGCGTCCGCCTCTTGGCGATCGGTCCGCAGACGCCGTACGCGGACGAATGCGCCGCGCTGGCGCGGCGTTTGAACGTCGGGGATCGCGTGGAGATGCCGGGGTACGTTCCGCGCGAACGTCTCCTGCAGCTCTACGCCGAGTCTGCGGCGGCCGCCGTTCCGTCGACGTACGAAGGCTTCGGTTACGCCGCGGCGCAAGCGCTCTGCGCGGGCCTGCCGTGTGTGGTAGCGCGTTCCAGCTCGTTGCCGGAAGTCGTCGGCGACGACGCGCGGATTGTGGAGCCCGGCGACGTCGGCGGATGGGTAGCGGCGCTCGGCGCCGCATTGAATGGCGAAGCCGGGGCACGCCCGGCGCAGAGGCGCGCCGCCGCGGTCGCGCGCTTCTCGTGGGAGAGCAGCGCCCGGAGCGTCGAGGAGGCCTACGCCTCAGTAGATCGGTGAGCCCGGCGCACCGGGTGCGACGCTGCCGTCGTCGGGTGCGAAGACGAGGCGCAACGGAAGGCTCGAGCCGGCTTCGGGCATCGTGACGATCGTCACGCGTACGAATCCGTGGGCGGGCACGATATATTGCCGCACCTTGTAGCGCGAGTACGGCGGCACCTGATGCGATTGCACCACGACGCCGTCGATCAAATAGGTGCCCGTCGCGCGGCCGCCGCGCGGATTCTCGTAGATCGCTATCGCCTGCGGGCTACCCAGTGGGTTCTCGACGTTGACGACAAAGGATTGCAGGACGCCGTAGTCTCCCGCGAGCGCCTGTCCGCGAAGGTGGTTCGGCAACGGAATCTGCCCGATCGGCAGCTCGAGATACTCGTCGTCGACCCTCCACCGAGTCGCGAAGTGAAACTCCGCGATCGGATAAATGCCGCGCGCATGCTTATAGGTGCTTTCGAGCAGTTCGGCGTCCGCGACCGCCGCGCCGTTTGCGTCGTCGTTCTGCGCGACGAGCGTGAGATGAACGCTGCCGCCCGACAGGACGCGCAGCTGGAGTAAGTTGCAGACGACGTTTCCGGGGGGGAGTTCCTGCGTAACGATCTCCGTCGCGCTGTTCCCGACGAGCGTCAAGAGCTGTCCTTGGTTCTGCACGACGTTGGCGAGGAATCGTTTGGTGGCCGTGTGGCCAACCTCCATCTCATTCGGTGACGGGCCGCCGCGCCCGCTGATGAACTGCACGATCGAAGGCTCGCGCGAGAGGTTCTCGGCGCGCAGCACGATGCGCCGATTCGGCTGACCGGGCGGGTTGTAATGAAAGTAGAGAAAGCGCGACGGCTGTTCGTTGCTCAGATCCGCGGTAAAGAGCGTGCCGTTCTCCGTTAAACGCTCGGGGTAGTCGCTGACCATAAGCGAGTCGGGCGAAATGCGAGGGACTGCGACGTTTGCAACGTCGACGTGAGTCGAGCCCTCGACTTCCAATTCTTGAACGCCTTGAATCAAGACGGGGACGTCGAACGAGGCGTCGTTGTCCTGTTCGAGCGGCCTGCGAACCGGAACGTCGTCGGCGGTGACGATAATCTGTGCGTCGGGCCGGGCTTGCGTCGCCTCTCTGACTGCGCGCGATACTTGTTCGCGCACGAACTCGGCGGAGGCGGGATCGCCGGTGAGCCGCAGCGAGATCCGGTCGGCGATCGTTCCTGCGTAGAACGCGACGCGCACCGGCACGTCGCGACGTACGCCGCGCATGTCGGAGATCGTGACGACGGTCGTCCCCGGAGCTTTCCCGACGATCGTCACGCGCTGGGATGTGGAGTCGACGTAGACTCCAGCGATCGTGGGATCGGCGACGGTAGCCGCCAGCGGACTGATCGCCGAACCGATCGTCAGATCGAGCGGACGCCCGACCGGCACCAGCGCGCTCGCGGGCGTTACCGTAATCGGTGGCTGCGTGGCCGAGGGTGACGGGGCTGGTGCGGGCGTGGCGCTCGTTGCCGGCGCCGCGGAGGGCGACGGGGATGGCGAGGGAGTTTCGGGCGGCGATGCCGCGCCGAGTCCGGCGAAGACCGCGACGAGGAGCGCGGCCCTCGGAGCCCCGAGGCTCCTAGGCAATTTGCGCTTCTGAGTGCCTGACGGCCGAGGCCAGCAGCGTCTTATAACCGACGCTTGGGAAGAGGACCGTTACCAGGTCCCGTTCGGCGCGTTCGACCGTCCCTATGCCGAACTTCGGGTGCGAGACGACGTCGGCGATCCGAAAGCCGCCGGTCGTCGCTTGCACGTCCACGCCGCGGCGCAGCGCGCGCAGGCAATTATCGCACGCACCGCAGTTAACGGTGTCGAAATCCTCGCCAAAATAGTTCAGGATGAATCGCCGGCGGCACGAGGTCGTTTCGGCGTATTGCAGCATCATCGCGAGCTTGCTCTGATCGTAGGATTTCTTCGTTTCGTAGTTCGCGAGATTCAGCATCAAATCGCGGTGCTTGCGGACCGCTTCGGTCAAACCGTACGCCGACTTTCCGACGTGCTCGATATAGCCGGACTTCTTCAGAAGCGCGATGATCACTTTCAGCTTCGTGAGCGGGAGTTGAAGGATCTTTCGCAAGTCGATCATGGAGACGCCCTCGGCCTGTTCGCCGAAGACCTCGATCGTTCCGAAGACGCGCTGCACCTCCTCGACGTCGGGATATTTGCCGGTAAGGAAATAGTTCTGCACGCGCGTGTCGCTCATCCGGTAGATGAGGATGCAACGGGAGGGTAGCCCGTCTCGCCCCGCGCGCCCGGCCTCTTGCGTGTACGCTTCCAAGGAACCTGGGAGATCGTAGTGCACGACGAAGCGGATGTTCGGTTTGTCGATGCCCAGACCGAAAGCGTTGGTCGCGACGACGGCCCGAATCGCCTCGTCCATAAAGAGATTGTGAACCGTGGTGCGGTCTTCTTTGTGGAGCTTGGAATGATAGACCGCCGCGGGAACGCCGAGCTCGCCGGCGAGATACTCCTGGACCTCGAGTGCGTTCTTGATCGTTGCGGTATAGATAATTCCGGTGCCGTCCAGCGCGTCGCGGCCGGCAAAGAGACCGGTGAGAATCTTGAGCTTGTCGCTTTCCTTATCGGCTTTGCGCGATTCGTAGATCAAGTTCGGGCGATCGAAGCCGCGGACGATCGGCTTGACCTGATCGATGCCGAGCTGATGAAGAATATCTTCGCGCACCGATGGCGTTGCGGTTGCCGTTAATGCGAGAACCGCCGGATGGCCGAGCTTGCCGATAACGCCGCCCAGCGCGAGATACGCAGGGCGAAAGTCGTGACCCCACTGGCTGATGCAGTGCGCTTCGTCGACGACGAAGAGCGGCACGCGGATCGATTGGAGCAACCGTAGGAAGGCTTCGTCTTCGAGCTTCTCCGGAGTCGTATAGACGATGCGAATCGTACCCGAGGCAATGCGTTCGCGCGCGCGCGCTTCTTGATCTTCGGATAGCGTCGAGTTGAGTGCGACGACGTCGGTGATGCCGCGGTCGCGTAACATGTCGAGCTGATCCTTCATCAACGCGATCAGCGGACTGACGACGACCGTCGTGCCTTCGAGTAAGAGCGCGGGTAGCTGGTAGGTGAGACTCTTCCCGGCTCCCGTGGCCAGAATTGCAAGCGTATCCTGGCCGTGCAGGACGCGAGAAACGACCTCTTCCTGGCCCGGGTAGAAACCGGCGAAGCCAAACCGTTCTTGGAGCGCTGCGCGCAAATTCACGGGTATCGTTTATTTATCCCACAAATGACCAAGCGCCGCCGCTTGGGAAGCAACTCTCATAACCACTTTCGGGGAGAACTCGTTTCAACCGTACCCTCCGGCAGGCGCCCCGAAACGGCCTGCTAAAGTTTGAGCGCCGTGTCCCTCTACCGCACCTGGCGCCCCCTGACTTTTGGCGATCTCGTCGGCCAAGGCGCGGTCGTGCGCACGTTGACCGCGGCGATCGAAAGCGGAAAGCTCGCCCACGCCTACCTTTTCTCCGGGCCGCGAGGCTCCGGAAAGACCTCGGCTGCTAAGATTCTAGCACGCTGCATCAACTGCGAGCACGGTCCGACTCCCGTACCGGACAATACCTGCGAGAATTGTCGGGCGATGCTGGCGGGGTCGGCGCTCGACGTCCTTGAGATCGATGCGGCGAGTAACCGGGGCATCGACGAAATTCGCACCCTGCGCGAAGCCGTAAAATTCGCGCCGGCGACGATGCGGATGAAGATTTATATCATCGACGAGGCTCACATGCTCACTAAGGAGGGCGCAAACGCCTTTCTCAAGACGCTCGAGGAGCCTCCCCCGCACGCCGTTTTCATTCTAGCGACGACCGAGCCGGAGCGGCTTCCGGTCACGGTCCTGTCGCGCTGCCAGCGGTATGCGTTTCGACGAATCGCCGTGCCCGTCATGATCGATCGGATGAAGGAGATCGCTGCGGCTGAGAAGATCGCGGTCGACGACGAAGCGCTCGCGGCAATCGCCTACCGCGCCGACGGTGGTCTGCGAGACGCGCTGACGATGCTCGAACAGCTGGCGGCCTTTTCCGGCGGAGCGCCGGCGACGATCGAGACGCTCGACCTTGCATTCGGTTCGACGGGTCGTACGTTCACGCAATCACTCCTCGAGGCGACGCTCGCGAAAGACTCGCAGGCGGCGTTGGGCGTCGTTGAAGAAGCGAGCGACGCCGGAAGCGATCTGCAGATTCTGATTCGTTCGCTCATCGCCGCCTTTCGCAACCTTTTGGTCGCGCGAATCGATCCGGCTCTGCTCGCCCGGGATCTCGCGGCCGACGACGCCGAGCGGGTCGTGCGTCAAGCGGCGAACGTTTCGCAGGCAATGGTGCTTCGTGCCCTGCGAACGTTCGGCGAAGCGGCCTCGCTTACGCGCTCCGGCGGCAACGCGCGGCTCGAGCTGGAGACGGCACTCCTGCGCTATATCCTCACGAACGAAGACCCGACGCTCGATGCCCTTTCCGCGCGCGTTACTGCCCTTGAAGGGCGACCGGTGGAGACGCCGGCGCAAGAACCGACGCCGGCCGCCCAAACCGTCGCCAAGCCCGAGCCCGCCGCCCGAACCGTCGCCAAGCCCGAACCGGCAGCGAAGCGCGAGGCCGCGATTTCGGTGCAAAAGGTGCGCGCGGCGTGGCAGAGCATTCGCGGAAAAATCGAGAGCCGGCGCCAGACGCTGAGCGCACCCTTGTCGCGGGCCGTGATCGACGCCGTCGAGGGGAACGCGATCGTGCTCAAACTGCCCAACACGTGGAGCGCCGACGCGCTGCGCGATCATGCCGCGCTCATCGAGTCGGCAATCGCCGACGTCCTGGGCGCTTCCCTGCAGGTGCGGCTGCGCGTCGATGGAAGCGCAGCGCGCGCGGCGGTTGGATCGGAGGAGGGTCCCGACGTGCTCTTCGACTACGCGAACGAACGGATACGTTGAACATGAATCAAGCTCATCTGCTGGCGCAGTTCAAGAAGATGCAAGCCGAGATGCAGAAGGCTCAAGAAGAGCTGGCGAACACGATCGTCAGCGGGAGCGCGGCCGGAGGCACCGTAACGGTCGATCTAAGCTGCGACCAGCGCGTCAAACGCGTCAAGATCGATCGAGCAGCGGTCGATCCCGACGACGTCGAGACGCTCGAAGATCTCGTCGCGGTTGCGATGAACGACGCCCTGAGTAAGGCAAACGAGACCTCGCAGAAACGAATGGCTTCGGCGACCGGGGGCATGCGAATTCCGGGATTGATGTGACGCAGGTCGGACAAGCTCCCAATCCCGTCGCACGGTTGATCAACGAGCTGAGCAAATTGCCGACGATCGGTCCGAAGACGGCGGCGCGTCTCGTCTTCTATCTTTTGAACCGGCCGCGCCACGAAGCGCAGAGTCTTGCCGAGGCGATTCTCTCCGTCAAAGACAACGTTCGCTTCTGTTCCATCTGTTTCTCGCTGGCCGAGTCGGATCCGTGCGATCTTTGCACCGACGAGCGCCGCGACGGCACGATCGTCTGCGTTGTAGCCGAGGCGAAGGACGTCTACGCGATCGAGCGCACCGGCGCGTTCAAAGGACGCTACCACGTGCTGGGTGGGCTGATATCGCCGATGGACGGTATCGGTCCCGCGCAGCTTCACGTCAAAGAACTCGTCGAGCGAGTCGGTCGCGAGCGGCCGACCGAAATCATTCTCGCAACGAATCCGAACGCCGAAGGCGAGGCGACCGCGATCTACCTCTCGCGCCTGCTACTGCCGCTTGGCGTCGCGGTCACTCGCTTAGCCTACGGCCTCCCGATCGGCGGCGATCTCGACTATGCGGACGAGATGACGATCGCCAAAGCGTTGGAAGGACGCCGCGCCCTGTAGCAAACTCGTAACTTTCCGTTTGGACATTCCGGTTGGCAGTGACGACCGGTCTAATCACTCTTGATTAGGGCACGCTCGCACGCATCGCGCTACCGTACACGCATCGGGTGTGGGTCAGAGGCGTCGCTACGAGTGCAGCGGCGCCTCTCGTACGAGCGAGTCGCCAAGAGACGCTCTTCCAGGTTCGAGCACGTCGCAGTAAATGCCCATCTTCGCGTTGCGACGTTCTGCGATAAAGCGAAGGATCCGCGGATCGCTCGCCTCGCCGCGCGGATGATAGGTGATCGTAACGCAGCGCTCGATCGGCGCGCGGACGCGCATCCGTACCGTTCCTAAGCGCAAATCGGCACCGACGAGATCGTTCTCCGTTACTGCGAATCCGGTAGCGGCACGCACGAAGAAGTTGGGACGAAACCGTTCCCATTCGACCGCATAGCCAACCTCGTCGCTGAGGTCGTCGAGCCAACGATTGAGCACGATCGAAATCGGCGCGGCGTCGAAGAAGTGATCGCCGGCACGCAGTTCCACCTCGACGCCGCGATCGTTGGCCGCGGAGTGCGCGGCATGCGGATCGGAGGTCAGATGCAAGCGTTCGTGTTCTTTCCCGCGATAGGGCTTGCCCACGCGCGGGTTGCCGTCGAGCACGAAGAACGCGCTCGCGCGATCGCCTGGAATGCCGGACCAGCCGACCTCGGCGCAGTCGAGCTCCTCGCCGCGCAAACTCTTGACCGGATAACGCCGGATGCCATCGATCGTCCCAACGAGCATCGGCGCTCGCTTCATCGGGGGTGTTTGGATTGCCTGGCCCGAAGCCGCGCGCGATGGATCGGCAACCGCTCGACTTGGCGGGGATCTTCAGCCGGGCAATCGCATTGTACGCTCGCTCCTTCGTAGCGTTCGCGGCGCTCACCGTCGTAACGATCGTTCCGGTTGCCGCCGTGCAATACGCCGTCGACTTGCGCGAGCAACCGCGACTGGACGCTTCGATCGCGCTTTTGGAGCATCCCGAACGCCTCGGCGCGGAGGGCGTTCCCGCACTCTCGCCGGGCTCGCTCGGATTGACGATCGGCTCGTTGCTCTTGGGCTACACCTTGCTGGCATTTGCGGTGAGCGCGGTCGGCGTCGGCGCCGCGCGACGGAATCGCGGCGAGGCCGTTGCGTTTCGGGCCTGCTACGCAGTGGTCGTCGCGCGCTGGTCCTCGATCCTGGCGTTAGTGGGCGTCGCGATTCTCGTCTTGCTTGCCGCCTATGCGGCCTCGTTCATGCTTGCGGCAATCCCGGTCGTCGCGGCCGCAGCCTTCGCCTCGACCCTTCTTCCGGTGGTGGCGCCCGTCGCGGTCGCCATCGCGTTTGCCGTCGTCGCGTTCGTGCTGCTCGCGCTGGTCGTGACGACCGCATGCGCGCTCTACGGCGTCGTCGTTGAGGGTTGCGATGCCCGCACGTCGCTGCGGCTGACCGTCGAGCGCGTACTCACTCGCCGCGAGATGGGGCGTGCGTTACTCTGCGCGGTTGCGGTCGGCGCGATCGCGAGCCTCTCGTTTGCGATCGTCGATACGCTGGGACTGCTGGAGCTCTCGCGATGGCCGGTTGCGTACGTGGCGATCGACGCATGCGTCCGCACCGTCGTCACGCCGTTCCTCGCGCTGGTTATGGCCGTCTACTACTTCGACGTTCGCGCCCGAAGCGAGGAGGCCGGACTCGAACGGGAGTCGGAGCTCGCCGCCGAGGCGGACGAGCCGGTCTACGCGCCGACGGCCTATCTCTCGGGCGAGGAGCGCGCGCTCGTCAAGCGCTTTCTGGAACGGCGCGAAGCGATTGCGCCGCAGCGTCGCCGCGCGATAGCCGCACAACTTGCCGCCGTAGCCCGGCCGCGCGTCGCCCCGGATCTGCAACGTCTCGAAGACGAGCCGCTGCTCGAGCGGCTCGGATGACGAACCCTTAACGCTTGAGGATGCGCGCGGCAAGCTCGCGCGCAAAACGCAGCGCGTCATTGCGGGCTTGCTCGTAGAGCGCCGATGCTTGGCCCTTGGTCATGTGCGCGCCTTGCTCGTGAAAGAACGTGACGCCCTCGCCGACGACGATCGTACCCGCATAGGCGATCGCACCTTTGATGGCGATTCCTGCGACGGGAACGAAGCCGGCCAGCTCGCGTGCTAGCGTGCGCCAGCCGAAGCCTCCGCCGATCACGGGCAAGAGCTGCCAGGCTCGCTGCATGTCCGGATCGCGTCCATAGGCCGCTTCGATGTGGAGCATCAGCATCACTTGAATTCCCGTGATCGCGACCATGTCTCCGGCCGATGCAAATGCTCCCAGGACGATGCCGACAACCGGAATATGATCGACGACCGCGCTTGCAAGCGCGACTTTCAGGGCATTGTTCGCGGCATCGCGCGTGAGCTTCGCCGCGACCGTTTCGCGTAGCACCGGCAGGTTGCGCCCGACGGCGATCTCAACGCCTTTCGCGCACTCGACCAGATGCGCGAAGAAACGTCCGCGAAGCGCGTCGCCCGAGATCGCCGGCGCAACGTACTCGCTCCATTCCCCGGCCGCCGGGGGCGACGCGGGACCCGATGGCGTCGCATCCGGGTCGACCGTCAGCGCGAGAATCGGAACGCGCACGACGCGCAGCGAATCGAAATCCGCAGCCGCGGCGTCGCCGTGGCGTCCGAGGAAAACGATCGCGCGTACTTCGTTGGGATTGGTGAGGAGCGGAGCGCCGGGGCGAATGGTTTCTAAGCAGGCGGCGGCCTGCGGAAGGAGCGCTTCGTCGTTTCCGGCCAGCAGTAGCGCGCGCAGCTCGGCGACGAGCGCCGGTTCGCCGCAAAGCAAGAAACGAAACGGTTTGCGCACGTGCAGGTGAACCGAACGGGCATCGATGCCTTTACGAACGAGCGAGAAGATCTGACGTGCGTCGCCGACGGTCGCCATCGATACTCTCAGAGACCCAGCTTGTCGAGATTGACGGCGAGCGAGCCGTCGGCCTTGCGGAGCTCTTTGGCGGGGTCATCGGTGTAGTCTAAGTAGACGAGTCCCATGAATATCTCCAATGGCCAGGCGTGCATCTTATGCGCGTTCGCCACGTCGACGATCGTTTCGCCGGCGCTCTTCGCCTCGGCGATTACGCTCTCGGGAGTGCTCTTGATGTCGGCCGCCACGATCGTCGCCGCCGTAACGTCGCCGGGCGTCAAGCCGTCGTGGAGCATCGTACGATAATCGATCCCGCTGGAGCCGAACCGCTGTTGCAGCGCGTACTGAAGGGTCGAGTAAAGTTGCGGCGACGTGCCGAGCCCGAGGAGCGTAATCCGGGCTGAGAGCTGACGCGCGCGCGCGAGATTGTAGAGCTGCGAGGCCTCCGACGCGGCGGTGGCCGCCGCGTTGAACTCGTCGACGCATTTCTTCATCGATGGCAACAGCGCGGCGTACTCGTTCGGGCTGATGTCGCCACTGAACGTCATCGAGGCGTGGTCGAGCTCCTTGAGAAACTCGTCGAGGTCGCCCAGCGATTGATCGACCTGCGTCAGCGCCGCGCGGGCCGCATCGACCGAGCGCAGCATCTCGCTGTCGGCACGCGAGAGGTCGGTGAGCATCTGTGCGTACGATGGAAAGAGGGCGACCGATTCGGTGGGAATCGGCTTGATCGTGAAGGGCGCGAGCATCTCGTTGTAAATGTCGGCGCTCTCTTTGAGCGCGCCGCTCTCTTTGTTCTTTTCCAGCGACCCGACGCCGCCGATCGGACTCGTGTCGCCGCCGGCGTCCTGGAGGGCGCTGTTGAGCGAGCGGGCCATCGAGGTCAAGTTCTTCACGATCGCTTCGACGCGCGAACCCCGTCTGATATTGACGCGGCTGAGATCGGGAACTTCATATTGCAGCGTATCGAGCCGGGTCTGCACCGACTTGAACTGGTCTTTTCCCTCGGTTTCACGCGCCTGAATCTCGACGGCGCTCTGAGCGTGTGTCGTCTGTGCCGCTGCGACGGTGCCTTGCAAGTTCGGCGGATCGCTCTTGGTGAGCGTCACTTCTTGGACTTGCATCCGGCGCAGGGCGGCGATGCGCTGATTCGCGGTCGCGCGCGTCGCCGGCGAACCCAGCTGCGCGGCCTCCGCGAGCGTCTGCTGGCTCTTGTTTGGTTGGCCGAGCGCGAGCTCCGATTGTCCCAGCTCGAGCAGCGCTTCGGAACTCTGCGAATCCTTCGCGAGCACTTGGTCGAGGCGAAGGCGAGCGAAATCGTAGCGTGCCCGCTCCTCGTCGCTCGAGGCCTGCACCAACTCCTGGGCCGGCGTCACCGTCGTGGGATCGAGTTCGGGATAGCCCATCAGGTGCGCGACGCGCGCGGCCGGATCGGGATGATCCTCGAGGTATTTGCTGACCGCGTCGCTGTGCTCTTCTTGCAGCACGCCCAGGTGCGCCATCATCGTCACCATCGACTCCGGATCGTAACCGGCCCGCGACATGAGCTGAAGACCGTAGCGGTCCGCCTGAAGTTCGTCTCCGCGCTCGATCTTCGCCATCAAACCGGCCTCGGCGAGGCCGCCGAACTCGTAGATGATCGGCGAGAAGATCGACGCGATTCCAAAGAGGATGTTCAGGATCTCCGCCTTGGAGTTCGTCGTGATGACGTGCCGGCGCTCGATATGCCCCGTCTCGTGTCCGATCACGCTGGCGAGTTCGTCGTCCGACTGGACGAAGTCGACGAGGCCCTCGTTGATGTAGACGAAGCCGCCCATCGTCGCAAAGGAATTGATCTGAGCGTCCTTGATGACCTTAACCGAGTACGGAACGTCCTTGCGCTGGACCTGATTCCAAAGGTTGCCGGCGATGCCTTGGACGTATGCGTTGAGCAACGGATCCGTCTCGATCACGCTGCTCGCCACGATCTGCTGATCCTCCGCCTGCCCCGCCGCGATCTCGGCTTGCGTCGACATTGCGGAAGCCGGCGCCGGAAACGCGGCGCTAAGGAGCGAGAGAATCGCTAAGAACGGAACCGTCCGACGGAGCATGTCTGTAGACTTCCTTCTGTGTATTATATGTGGAGAACGTCTAAGAAGTTGCGAATTTTTTGTGGATGGCGAGGGGGATGTGCCGCATTATTCTCGCAAAGCGCCGCGTGACACTCTTACGGGGGAGGTTGGATGGCCTCGAAGTGGCGCTCTGCGGCCGCGACCTCGAGGAGGCCCTCGCCGAGTTGGAGGCTCGCCTGGCCGAGCAGCCGAGCTTTTATCGTGGAGCATCTGCCGTTGCCAGTTTCGGCGATAACGCGCCGTCCGAATCGCACGTGACGCGCTTGCGCGCCCTTTTGAGCGGCGCGGGCATCGAGTTGCGTGCGCTTGGCGGCTCGGCTGACGGCCTCGAGGCGCTCGCCCGCGCGGCGGCACTGGGATTCGAGCCTTCGACCGCGCCTCTCTCGGAATCGGCGCGATCGCTCGTCGCCGACTTCGCCGGCGCGCGCGACGACATCGCGCAGCGGCGAAAGCGCGGCGAGGCAAGCGTGCGACGCGTCAGGTTCGAACAGGAGAACGCGCGTCCCGTGGAGCTTCGCCTCGTCGACGCGGTGCCGACGACGCTCTATAACTCGACGACGTTGCGCGGCGGTCAAACGCTTCATCACACCGGAAACATCGTGGTCGTGGGCGACGTCAACCCCGGAGCCGAGCTCGTCGCGACCGGCGATATCCTGGTCTTCGGCAGGCTCGCCGGAATCGCGCACGCAGGCGCGCAGGGGAACGCCGAGGCGCGGATTTACGCGATCGATCTCGCCGCGACGCAGCTGCGTATCGCCACCTTTATCGCCGCCGACGAGAGCGTGAAACGGCGCAGCGGGCCGCGGCCCGAGGCTGCGCTGGTCAGAAACGGAGAGATCGCAATCGTTTCGCTCGACCGTCTCGGCGAGCTGCAGGCTCCGGGCGCGTGAGCGCGCGCAGGATCGTCGTCACCTCGGGGAAGGGCGGCGTCGGCAAAACCACGACGACCGCGAACCTCGGGGCGACCCTCGCCAAACGCGGCAAGCGCGTCATTCTCGTCGATGCCGACATCGGGCTTCGCAATCTGGACTTGGTGCTTGGTCTCGAAAAACGCATCGTCTTCGATCTCGTCGAAGTCGCCGAAGGGCGCTGCCAGCTCCGTCAAGCGTTGATCAAAGACAAGCGCTTCGACTCGCTCTCGATTCTGCCGGCCGCCCAGACGCGCGAAAAAGACGCGATCACCGCCGCGCAGTTTGCCGGCATCGTCGAACAGGCGGCGGAGGTCGCCGACTACGTGCTGATCGATTCGCCGGCGGGGATCGAGACCGGTTTTCGCAATGCGGTCGCGGGCGCGACCGAAGCGATCGTCGTCACGACGCCGGAAGTCAGTGCGATTCGCGACGCCGACCGGGTCGTGGGGAAGATCGCCGCCGACGGAAAACCGATTCGGTTGATCGTCAATCGGCTGCGCCCCGAGATGGTGCGCAGCGGCGACATGCTTTCGGTCGAGGACGTCTGCGACGTGCTCTCCATCGAGCTGCTCGGCATCGTTCCCGATGACGAGGAGGTCATCGATACCACGAACCGGGGCGAGCCGATCGTCTTGAACGAGTCGAATCGCTTGCGCGTGATTTACGACAAGATCGCGCGCCGCCTCGAAGGCGAGCTCGTGCCCTTCACCAGCTTCGACAATCAAACGTTCTTCGGTCGTCTGCTCGACGCGCTGAAAGCGGGGTAACGCATGCACCAACTGCAAAGCACCGACCCGGTCGTGCCGAGCGAGGCTTCCGAACCGCTCGAGGAGGCGAGAGGAAAGCTCGGGCGCGCAATCGTGCTTACCTCCGGTAAAGGCGGCGTCGGTAAGACGACGACGACCGCGAATCTCGGGACGGCGCTCGCGCTGCGCGGCGCGTCCGTGGTAATGATCGACGCCGACATCGGTCTGCGCAATCTCGACATCGTGCTCGGCCTGGAGAGCCGCGTCAAACATCATCTTCTCGACGTACTCGAAGAGCGCGTCGAAGTCGGCGACGCGCTCGTCGCCGATAAACATACCGAGAGTCTCTTCTTGCTGGCCGCCGCGCAATCGCGCGAAAAGGACGAGGTCGAAACGGCGAAGATGCAGGCACTCGTCACCAAGCTCCGGGAGCGCTTCGACTACGTGCTGATCGATAGCCCCGCGGGCATCGAGCTGGGCTTCCGCAACGCCGTCGCGGGCGCAGACGAGGCGATCGTCGTCTGTACGCCCGAGGTCGCGGCTGTGCGGGACGTCGATCGCGTCGTCGGTCTGCTCGGGAACCGATTTCGACCGCAGCTCGTGATCAATCGCCTCCGTCCGCAGCTCGTGCAAAAGGGCAAGATGCTCTCCGTCGACGACGTCAACGCGATCTTGCGCCTGCCACTGCTCGGCGTCATTGCCGACGAGCCCGAAATCATCGTCACCACCAATCGCGGCGAGCCGCTCGCCCTTCGCGCTACGACGCCGACGGGTGCCGCATACCATGCGATCGCGGCGCGCATCGCGGGCGAAGACGTGGCGGCGCCGATGCCGCCGGCGGCTAGAGTCCCGCTCTTCGAGCGTCTCGGCTCGTTGCTCGGAGGCAAGCGCCGATGATTGAGTTCTTGAAGCGTCTCTTCGGCCCGCAAGGCTCGAGCGCTACCGCGAAAGAGCGCCTTCGCCTGGTGTTGATGACCGATCATCTCGAGCTTGCGCCGGAGATGATCGAGACGATGAAGCGCGATCTCGTCGATGTGATCTCGCGGTTCGTCGAAGTCGATCGCGAGAAGATCGACGTGACCTTCGAGCGCCAAGACCGCACGCTTGCGATGCTCGCGAACATCCCGATCCTCGGCGTCAGCCGGCCGTCACCGAACGGCAACGGCGTCCACAAGGTGGAAGAAGCCGCGCCCTCGGAAGCTCCGGCCGCCGCGACGCCCGCAGCTTCGAAGCCGCCCGTCCGCAAACGCCGAAAGCGCAAAAAGACGCAAGCCCACGCGCAGGCTCCCGCTCCCCTCCCCGCGCAATAAGCTCACCCCTATGGCGGCAGGCGTGCTTCGCGCGGGCACCGCGCGCTACGTACGCAACTTCAACTGGTTCCTCGCGGTGGCCGGGCTGCTCGTCGCGCTTACCGGAATCCTCTGCATACGCTCGGCTGGGCTCCATGCGCCCGACGCCACGGGCGAGTTTAGGAAACAAATCCTCTATTTGCTCCTCGGCGTCGCCGCGATGCTCGCCATCTCGCGGGTCGACTATCGCACCTGGCAGCGGTGGGCGCCGGGGCTTTACGCCGTCAATCTGCTCTTGCTGCTCTTCATTCTGCGTGGCGGCCACAGCGCGATGGGCGCGCAGCGTTGGATCTCGCTCGGGCCACTCGGCACCTTTCAACCCTCGGAGCCGGCAAAGCTCGTCATCGCTATTGCGCTGGCCGCGGTGCTCTGCCGCGGAACGTACGAGAATTTGCAAGAGATTTACAAACCGCTGCTGGCCGTCGCCGTCCCAGCGCTGCTGATTCTCAAACAGCCCGACCTCGGCACGTCGCTCGTTCTGGTCGCGATCATGACCGCCGAGCTCTTCTTTGCATTGCCCAAGCTCGGCGACTTCGGCATTTACGCGCTCGGCATGCTCGTAGTCGCGGCGGCCGCACTGGGCACGAGTGCGGTCCTCAAGCCCTTCCAGCGCGCGAGACTCTTCGTCTTTCTCAACCCAAAGGCCGATCCGCAGGGCGCCGGCTATAATCTCAACCAATCGAAGATCGCGGTCGGAAACGGCGAGTGGTTCGGGCGGGGACTCTATCACGGGACGCAAACGCAGCTCAATTTCGTGCCCGAGCATTCGCGCGATTTCATCTTCACGGTCTTGGCGGAAGAGTGGGGATTCGCCGGCGCCCTCACCTTGCTCGCACTCTATGCCGCGCTGCTCTACGGCGGCGTGCGCACGATGCTCGCCGCGCGCGACCGGTTCGGCTTTCTCCTCGCGGCAGGCCTGGTCGGGATGCTCTTCTTCCACGTCCTGGTGAACCTCGGCATGACGATCGGAATCATGCCGATCACCGGTATCCCCCTGCCATTCATGTCCTACGGCGGCTCCGCTATGCTGACCGACTTCATTGCGCTGGGGATCCTTCTCAATATCTACTCGCAGCGGGACCGCGACGTCTTGGGCAACGCCTAACGAGCCGGGCGAAAGCTCGAAGACGTCGCTCACGCAGGGCCGCTGCGCCCCCGACGGGAACAGAAGGAGCGGCTAAGCTGGCTGGCCCCGTCGATTGACGAAGGGCCGTCGGCAGAGGTTTTTAACAGAAGTTTTCTAGAGAGTTAGCTGGTGCGGCGCGAGGAGCGCCGCCCGCAAGCGCCCCGATAAGGGACCGCGCGGCGAGGGTGAGCTCTCGGTAATTTGAGGATAATTTGTCGAGCGAGATATTGATCTCGAGCGACCCGTGGGAAAATCGGGTCGCCATACTCGAGGACGGTGATTTAGCCGAACTCTACATCGAGCGCGAAGAGAAGGTCATCGGCTCGATCTACAAAGGCAAAGTGCAGAACGTGCTCCCCGGGATGGGAGCGGCATTCGTCGATATCGGCCTGGGACGCAATGCGTTTCTGTACGTCGACGACATCAACAAACAGCCCCTGAACATCGGCGACGTCGAGATCACGCAGGGGCACAGCGGCTTTACGATCAGCGAGAAAGTCAAGCGCGGCGACGACGTGCTCGTCCAGATCGTCAAAGAGCCGCGCGGCCTCAAAGGCGCGCGCATCTCCACGAACATCTCCCTGCCGGGCCGCTATCTGATCCTGATGCCGACCGGCAAGTACTCGGGCGTCTCGCGCAAGATCGAGTCGGCCGACGAGCGCGACCGGCTCAAAGGCGTCATGAAACGCATTCGCCCCGAGGGGATGGCGACGGTCGTTCGCACCGCTGCGGCGGGGGCGAGCGAGGCCGAGCTGATCGCGGACCTCGGCGTGCTCATCCGCATGTGGCATGGGATACTCGAAACCTACAAGCGCGCAACGTCCCCGTCGTTGCTGCACAAGGACATGAATCTCGTCTATAAGGCGGCGCGCGATTTTATCACCGCCGACGTCGATCGCGTCTTGATCGACAACGAGGAAGAGTATCGAAAGACCCGCGATCTGCTCCAACTGCTGGGGCCGCAGTACATCTCCCGCCTCGAGTATTACAACTCGGGCCGCTCGCTCTTCGATGACTACAAGATCGAGGACGAGCTGCAGAAGCTCATGCGGCCGAAGATCAATCTGCCCTCGGGGGCCTCGATCGTCATCGAATCGACCGAAGCGTTGACGGTGATCGACGTGAACTCGGGCAAATTTACCGGTGGCCGGAATCTCGAAGATACGATATTGAAGACGAACATCGAAGCCGCGGAAGAGATCGCGCGCCAGGTGCGCCTGCGCGACATCGGCGGCATCATCGTCGTGGACTTCATCGACATGGCCGCGGAGTCGTCGCGCGATAAGGTCGTCAAGACGATGGAAGATCATCTACGCCGCGACCGGACGCGCGCGACGATCCAGTCGTTCTCGAATCTCGGGCTGCTCGAGTTCACGCGCAAACGCATCGGCAAGGACCTCGGCAGTCAGCTTCGCGGCGCCTGTCCGACCTGCGCCGGAATGGGAAGCGTGATGTCGGCGCAGTCCGTCGCAATCGAAACGTTCCGGCGGATTTTAAGCGAAGCGAGTAACGGCATCGCCGGAGACGTCGTCGTTCACGTCGCACCGACCGTCGCCGTGCAGATGGATTACTGGTACGAAGACGAGTGTGCGGAACTGGCCCGCTCGATCGCGCACCCGATCCACGTTCGCGTCGACCCGATGATCCATCCTGAGAAGGCCCGCGTCGAGATCGTCGCGGGATTCAAGGAACAGAAGGGTCACGTCGTGCGCGTCGGCGACGAGCACGAGGTCGAGCTGCTTCCCGGGCGTCTTCCCAACGCCGCCTCCGCAGCCGCGGTCGTCGACGGACACCTGGCCGAGGTCGAGAACGGCGCGAACAATGCGGGCAACTTCGTACGGATTCGGATCATCGACGTCGACGACAAAGAAGATTACGTCCTCGCCGAGCTGGTGACGGCCGGCGCGAAGCCGCGACGCAAACGGCGCGGGCGTGGGGAGATCTCCGCTGCCGAACAGACGCGCCAACTACGCGAACTCGCCGAAGATGCGGCTCGCCAATCGGCGGCGCGGGCCCCTATCGGCATCACGGCGATTACCGAAGAAGAGGAAGCCCAGGATAAGGCGTTGCGCGCCGAGCGCATAGGCGAGGCGCAGCCCGACGCGATTATCATTGCGGAGGGAGCGGTCCAGCACGCCTCCGGCGACGGCCGCCGTAAGCGGCGCCGGCGACGGCGGGGCGGCCGCGGGCGAGACGAAGTGGTCGCGGTATCGGCTACAGCGGCGGTATCGGCTCCTGAGGAGACGGCGGTTGCCGCAGCGCCTCTTGATATGGCTTCGACCGACGGGGCCCAGCACCGGCGCCGCCGGCGCCGCCGGCGCGGGCGACGGGGACGAGGGGGAGGAGCCGCCGGCGCGGCGATGCCCGACCGTCACATCTTCGAAGTCTCCGGCGACGGAGCGGTACATCCGACCGGTGCGACGGCGCCTCCCGAACCCTCTCGAGCGATCGCGTCGCGCAGCCGAACCTCCCCGCCGGCAGTCGAAGGACCGCCGCCGAGCCTCAGCGCGCCGGAAGAGGAGCCGAAACGAACGAGGCCGTCCCGCCGGCGTCGCGCGCCGCGCGCGGAGATCGCCGTGGAGCTAGAAGGAACCGGAAGCGCGCTCGCACTCCCCCCGCCCGAACCAAAACCGCGACGTACGCGCAAGAAGGCGGAACCCGCGAGCGAACCGGCAGCCGTTGAGGTGCCCGCGGCGAAGCGCAAGGCGGTACGCAAGCGAAAGACCGCCGCGACGGCCTCCCGGAAGAAGCGGTCCTAACCGTTCTCCTGGCTCATGTGTGCGAGCTTATCGTCGAGATACTGAATCGCGCGCGTTAGCTGGTCGTCTTTGGATGGCTGGCCGAACTGCGCGTGCTTGTTCTCGGTCACGACGATGTCGGGCGTGATGCCGAGATGGTTGATGTCCCGGTTGCGAGGCGTCAGATAGCGCGCCGTCGTGATCTTGATCGCGCTCTTATCCGGAAGGGGAATGATCGTTTGGACGACGCCCTTGCCGAACGTCTTTGTGCCGATGATCGTTCCCACGCTGCTGTCCTGGATCGCCCCGGAGGTAATCTCCGAGGCGGACGCTGTGTAACCGTTCACCAGAACGACGAGCGGCAGCGGCGTGATCGCCGTGTCGTCGGCGTCGAGCGTCGTGATGTTCGACGCGCGCGATTCGACCGAGACGATCGGACCGCTCGGAATGAATTTCGAGCTGACGGCGACCGCGGCTTCGAGATAGCCGCCGCCGTTGTCGCGCAGATCGAGTACGAGCGCGCGCGCACCCTCCTTCTGCAGACGGTCGAGCGCGGCGTTCAGCTCGTCGCCGGTATCGCGCCCAAAAACCGTCAGCGCGACGTAGCCGATCTTCCCCGGCAGCATCTTCTCGTACACGCTTAGCTGATGAATCTTCGCGCGCGTGATCGTGATCGGCGACGGAGCCGCGGCGCTCTCGCGCTCGACCGTCAGCGTCACCTTCGTACCTTCTTTGCCGCGGAGTTTTCCGCTCGCCTGCGGTAGGCTCATACCTCTGGTCGAAACGCCGTCGATCGCCGTGATCAGATCGTCTTGTTGGATCCCGGCCTTGTCGGCGGGTCCGTCGGGAACGACGTTCTCGACCGAGATGTACTTCGTCTTGTCGTCGAGCTGAATGACGATGCCCGTTCCGCCGAAGTCTCCACCGTCGAGGCCCTGATTGAGTCCGGCGAAGTCCTTGGGTGTCAAGAAAACGGTGTACCGGTCGTTCACCGACTTCATCATGCCGTCGAGCGCGATGTATGTAAGATCGTGAAGCGTAAACTTCGGTCTCGATTCCGCTGCGGCGCTCTCGACCTCGCGATCGATCGCGCGAACGTTGGCCGCCGTGGTCTCGCCCGCGTGAACGACTGGAAGTTCGGCGTGTTTGACGCCGGCCGTCCGCATCGCTGCGAGTAGCTGGGCGCGAATCGCGTCGAGAACGGCTTGCTGATCGACCTTCTTATAGAAGTTGTCGGTCAAATAGCCGTAGCTGGTGGCGATCTCGCCGGCGTCGACGGTCGACAGACGGCCGTCTTGCGCCGCCGATGCGGCCGAGAGCTGGATGAGGACCGCGCCGAGCGCGCCGGCCCAAAGAATCGAAAGGAAGCGTTTCATGGTCTCCACGTTAACGAATGGGGGCGAGGAATCGTGCCTTCGCCGCCGCGAGCTGCTTATCGGCCGGCGTGTCGATGAGCGCCGGGTTCGCGCTCTGGTCTACAACCATATCCGGTTCGATACCGTGATGCTGGATGTCGCGGCCGGCCGGCGTCACGTACCGCGCCGTCGTGATCTTGAGCGCGCCTTCGTCGGGAAGCGGAAAGATGCTCTGGACGACCCCTTTGCCGAAGGTGCGCGTGCCGACGAGCGTCGCGAGGTGGTAATCCTGAAGCGCGCCAGCGGTGATCTCCGAAGCGCTCGCCGTGTATTTGTTCACGAGCAGAACGAGCGGTTGAAGGCCGCCGATCGCGTCGCCGAGGGCCGATTGAGTCGTGCGCTGGCCGTCGCGCCGGATCGTCGAGACGATCGTACCTTGCGGTATGAAGAAGCTGGAGATCTCGACCGCCGCGTCGAGCAACCCGCCGCCGTTGTCGCGAAGGTCGAGAATGTAGCCGCGCGCGCCGTGGGCGCGCCCGTCCAGCAGCGCCTTGCGGATCTCGTCGGCAGAAGTCGTACCGAAGTCGGAGAGCCGAATATAATCGAGCCCGTCTTCCATCTTCGCGCGTACCGTCGGAACGTGGATGATGTCGCGCACGATCGCATACGAGCGCTGCACCGACGGTGCGTTAAACGCGTGAACGCGAAGGTGGACGACGGTACCGGCTTCGCCGCGAATCAGCTCCTCGACGCGGTCGATGTTCAATCCCTTCACCGACTTGCCGTCGACGCTCTCGACGATGTCGCCGGGTTTCATTCCGGCGCGCGCGGCGGGCATTGCTTCGATCGGCTGTACGATGATCCGGCCGTCTTTGAGCTGATAGATGTAGACGCCGATACCACCGAAGTTTCCGCCGGAGAGCGACTCGTTCAATCCCTGAATCTCTCGCGGCGAGAGATAGACGGTGTAGGGATCGCGTACGGAGTTCATCATTCCGCGCAGCGCCGCGTCGGTCAGATCGTCGCGCCCGTTTTGACCGACGTCGGCGGCATAATGCTGCTGCGCGTAGGCTAGCACGTCCGCCGCACGCGCGCCGTCTTGACTTGGGTTTCCGCTCGCGTTCGCCGGCGGCAACGCGGCGCCACCGATCTTCTTCTCGCTCAAGAGCGTGCGCAGACCCGCGACTTCGCCGGCGATCGGGGTCTGCGGATCGATCGGCTTATAGTAGTCGCTTTCGAGCTTGCGCAACGCGAGATTGACGAGGATAGAACTCTGGGCCTCGTGCGGGGCGAAGAGATCGCGAAGATCGCCGGTCGTCGCGACCTCGAGCACCGATTGCCGCGCGATGAGGCCGGTTCGATATCCGATGACGAGCGCGCAGGCGCCGGTCAGGGCGACGACGAGCAGTAGGGTCAGCAAAAGACGAGCGAAGCGACTCATAAGTTCCTTATAGTTAATACCCGGCCGGACGGCCTTTCAGTTTCTCTACGGTGAATCTTACTTCTGAAGTCTTAATGAAGCCGGGGGGCCGGGTCGACCGGCTTGCCCGCGATCCGGACTTCGAAGTGGAGGTGCGGTCCGGTCGACTGCCCGGTCGAGCCGACGGCACCGATTGCTTGGCCGCGTTGGACCGATTGCCCCACCGAGACGTAGATCGCGGAGAGGTGACCGTAGCCGGTCGAGTAGCTGCCGCCATGGTCGATGAGGATGTAGTTGCCGTAACCGCCGTACCACTGTGCCATAATAACGGTGCCGGTTGCCGCCGCCGTTACCGTAGTCCCGGACGGAGCCGCGATATCGAGCCCCTGGTGAAACTCGGGCCCACCTCCGAACGGATTCGGCCGCCAGCCGAAGGGCGAGGTAATCGTTCCGGTCACTGGCCACGAAAAGCTGCCGAGTGCTCCTTCGCTCTCGACGCCCCCCGCTATTCCGGCGGCGCGCCGTTGGGCCGCAATCTCGCGCTCGCGCTCGAGAATCAATCCTTCCAGCGCCGCCTCCTCGGAAGCGGAGAGGCTTTCGATCTCCGCAACTTGAGATGCGACGCTGCGCCGTTGGACCGCCGCCAACTCGACGAGATTCTGCCGCTCGTCGGCGAGGGAGCCGAGCTGACTGCGGGCCTCTTCTTGGGCCGTTTCTTCTTGCTGCAACTCCATCCGCGTGCGTTCGAGGTCGGCCTCGATGGCGGCGACGCGCGCTTCGGCGGCCTTGCGCGCGCGCACGGTACGCTGGTTGGATGCGATCAGCAGCCGCAGATCCTCCCAGCGCTCGACGAAGTCGCTGAACGAGTGCGCCGCGATCAGCGTGTTGATATAGGTGAGATCGCCGTTTTCGTAGATGTCGACGAGCCGGCGTTTCAGCAACTCGTCGTGGAGGCGCAGCGAGCGCCGGGCCGCGTCGAGTTGGATTCCGTTGTAGTCGATGCGGCGCTGCGTAGACTCTCGCTGCGTGCCCAAAGCTTCGATGCGCCCGCTCACCACGCCGATCGCCGCATTGGTCTCGCCGAGCTGATGCTGCAGATCGTCGTAGTGGAGCGTTACCGCGTGCAGCTCCGCGCGTTTGGCATGCAGGCGGCTCTGCGTCTGCTGCGCCTTCGCGCGCTGCGCGGAGATGCGCTGCTCGAGCGTCGATCCGGCGGCGATGACCGGGACGAGCGCGAGTACTGCAGCGACGAATGCGAAACGGGCGCGCATGGAACGAACTACGTCCGCAAATGCCGCCCGACGGAGACCCAGGATGCGAGGATCCCAATCGCCGCGCCTACTCCGAGAAGCTCGGTCGTCAAGACGCGGCCGTCGACGGGAACGACGGTGAGCTGCGCCCACGGGAGCGCTTCGAGCAGGCGCGGCCAGAGCGCGGCGCGCGCGACGGCGAGCAGCGCTACGGCGACAAGCGCGCCGATCAATCCGTCCAAGAGTCCTTCGCAGATAAAGGGCAGCCGGATGTAGGTGTTCGTCGCACCGACGAGCTGCATGATGGCGATCTCGCGCCGTCGCGCGAAGACCGTCAAGCGAATCGTGTTGGCGATGATGATGCCGGCGACGGCGAAGAAGACGACGATGACCGCGATGCTGATGCGCCGCAGCAACGCGCCGAGCTGCAGAAGGCGTTGCACGATCTTCTGTCCGTAAACGACGTTATCGACGCCGGTCAAACGGCGGACGCTTGCGGCGATTGCCGGAACGTCTTCGGCGACGCGCGCCTTGATGCGGAATTTGTCGGGGAGCGGGTTTTCCGTGAGCAGCGCGGTGTCGATCGTGCCTTTCGTGCGCGCGCGCAGCTCCGTCAATCCTTCTCGCTTGGGGACGTACTGCACCGAGGCGACGCGGGGATCTTGTGCGAGAAAGTGCGCGATCGCCGTCACCTGCTGTGGCGTCGCATCGGTCCGGAGATAGGCGGAAACGGAGATCTCGTCGAGGAGCTGGCGGCCGGCATCGGCAATCGCGGCGCGGACGAAGAGAAAGAGGCCGAGCAGAACGATGGTGATCGCCACCGTTCCGATCGCCGTGACTTGCATTCCGGCGTTGCGCGAAAAGTTGCGCAAGACCTCAGCCAGAAAGAACTTGACTTTCCCTGAGTCCAAGATAGTAGTAGCCTCGCTCTTCATCGGCGGCGATGCGCCCATCTTCCAATCGCACGACGCGCCGCCGCATGCGGTCGACGACCGCCTGGTTATGCGTTGCGACGACGACGGTCGTGCCTTTGAGGTTGATGCGCAGCAGCAGTGCGGTGATCTCGGTGGTATTCGCAGGGTCGAGGTTCCCGGTCGGCTCGTCGCAGAGCAGAATCTTTGGATTGTTGACGAGCGCGCGGGCGATGGCCGTTCGCTGCTGCTCGCCGCCGGAGAGTTCCCCGGGATACATCCGGCTCTTGTGCGAGAGCCCAACCAGATCGAGCACGCGCGGCACCTGACGCATGACGTCGCGCGTGTGGGCTCCCGTCACTTGCATTGCAAAGGCGACGTTCTCCCATACAGTCTTGTCGACGAGCAGCTTGAAGTCTTGGAAAACGACCCCGAGATGGCGGCGCAGTGCCGGGATGCGGCTGCGGCGCAAGCGGTCGACGCGGATCCCGTCGACGACGATCTCGCCCGTGCTCGATTTGGCTTCACGGTAGAGGAGGCGAAGCAGACTCGACTTACCGGTTCCGGAAGCGCCGACGAGGAAGACGAAGTCGCCCTTTGCAATCTCCAGAGTGACGTTATCGAGGGCGCGTACACCGTTGGGATAGACAAGCGAAATGCCGCGGAGGGAGATCATCGCTGAGAGAGGACTTTACGTCAGGGTCGGGGCTATACCTTTGATATGGACTTCGATTTAACCGACGAGCAAAAGGCGATCCAGGGCCTGGCGCGCGAGTTTGCGCGCGACGAGGTGCGACCGCGCGCCGAAGAGATGGATCGCAACGAGCGATTTCCATACGAGTTGATTGCGAAGATGGCCGAACTGGGCTTCATGGGCCTCCCATTTCCGGAAGAGTACGGCGGTGCGGGCGCCGATACGGTCAGCTACGCGCTCGCCGTCATGGAGATCGCGCGGGCCGACGCTTCGACCGCGATCACGATGGCCGCTCACGTCTCACTCGGCGCGACGCCCTTCTACCTGTTCGGCACCGAAGCACAGAAGCAAACGTATCTCGTTCCGCTCGCACGCGGCGAAATGTTATGGGGTTTCGGTCTCACCGAGCCGAGCGCCGGGAGCGATGCGGGAAACGTGCAAACCAAGGCCGATTTGCGCGACGGCAAATGGGTCATCAACGGCACCAAGGCCTTCATTACCAACTCCGGTACCGATATCACCGGCGGAACGACGATCACCGCCGTGACCGGCCGCCGGCCGGATGGCTCGCGCGAGATTTCTAACCTCATCGTTCCGCAAGCGACGCCCGGCTTTACGCGCAGCCGCAAGTACGCGAAGATGGGCTGGCGTGCGTCCGATACGCGCGAGCTCTCTTTCGCGGACGCGGAGATTCCGCAGGAGAACTTGCTCGGACGCCGAGGCGAGGGCTATCGGCAATTCCTCTCGATTCTCGACGGCGGACGCATCTCGGTGGCCGCGCTCTCGATCGGCTTGGCGATGGGTGCCTACGACGAGGCCCTTTCGTACGCGCGCGAGCGCCACGCCTTCGGGCAGCCGATCAGCAAGTTTCAGGCGATATCGTTCAAGCTCGTCGACATGCTCACTGAAATCGAGCATGCGAGGTTGATGATGTTGCGCGCCGCGTGGGAGAAGGACCAGGGACGCGACTACGTGCAAGCCGCGAGCTTCGCGAAGCTCTTCGCGGGCGAGCTCTCGCACCGCGTCGTCAACGAGGCGCTGCAGATTCACGGCGGCTACGGCTTCATGGACGAGTATCCGATTTCGCGCATGTACCGCGATCAGAAGATCAACGAGATCGGCGAAGGAACCAACGAAGTGCAGCGCCTCATCCTCGCGCGATTGATGCGTTTGTAGGCCTGGGGATCCGCAGGTGAGCACCGAGCAAGCTTTCGCCAGCGCTTCGATCGCGGTCTCGCTGATCGCGCTGGGAATCTCTGCGATCTTGCTCACGCGTCAGAACAAGCAGCTCGAACACGAACGCAACGCGCTGGCGATTTTGGATTCGATCGCGCGGTTGACGGATCCGGCCATCGTCGCGGCGTTCGCTCAGCTCGATGACATCGTCGCGCGTTACGCGGACGACGAAACGGTGCGCCGGGAATTCGACGGATCCCCGGACGACCGGGCGCTGGTGCTCGTGGCACAGTATGTCGAGACGGTTGCCTGCTTGGCTCGGCGCGGGGTGCTCGACGCCACGCTGCTCGTCGACGCGGTCGGGTTCATGCTCCGATCTCGCTGGAAGACGATTCGCCCCTTCGTCGAACGCTTGCGGCGCGTTCGCAGCAACGAGTATCTCTTCGAGAACTTCGAATGGCTCGCGATGTATAGTGCCTGGTGGAAGAATACGCCGAGGCCGCCTAACGACGCCAACTACGATCCGAAGCAGTTCGCCGGCGTCGAGTTCACAGTGTAAGAAAGGAACGACTACGATGAATCGCACGCTCTCTCTCTCGGTCGTCGCGTTCGTGCTCGCGGCCGCGTTCTGCCTCCCGGCGGCGGCGGCGCTCTCAACCGGAAGCAAGGCACCCGATTTTACGCTCCAGGCAAGTCAAGGGGGCGACGTTTTTACCTTCAGCCTCGCGGCCGCGCTGAAGAAAGGTCCGGTCGTGGTCTATTTCTATCCCGCGGCGTTCACGACCGGCTGCACGATCGAGGCGCACGAGTTCGCCGACGCGATCGATCAGTATAAAGCGCTGGGTGCGACGGTGATCGGGGTTTCGCACGATCCAATCGATAAGCTGCAGAAATTTTCGGTGAGCGAATGCCGCAGCAAGTTCGCGGTTGCCGCCGACACGAACCAGACCGTGATGAAGGCGTACGATGCGGTGCTCCCGCAGCATCCCGATTATGCGAACCGCACTTCGTACGTCATAGCGCCGAGTGGGACGATCGTCTACACGTACACGAGCCTCGATCCGTCGCAGCACGTCCAGAACACGCTGACGGCCTTGAAGGCGTGGGATGCCGATCACGGGACCGTTCCGGTCCCCGCAGCAAGTCCCTAGACGGCAAGTCCCTAGACGGCGTCGTCCTTCGCGAAGAGCTGTTGCGACCGCGGCAGCCGCTTTGGGCTATTGCCCGCGTCGAGCACGGTAATGCTGCGCGGCACGACGTCGATTGGTGGAATTTCCGCGAGCTCGTCGCCGCCGAGCGACGCCTCGTCCTTGAGCTTACGGCCCTGCGGCAGCAGCTTCGATTCATACGAGCCGACCGCAATGTTGAAGGCGTTGACCGAACGCTCGAGGTGCCGGCGAAGCTCGACGAGGTGTTCGGAGAATTTCAGCGCTCGTTCGTAGAGCACTTTGCCGAGCGTTGCGATGCGTTTGGCGTTCTCTTCCTGACGTAGCGCCTGCCATCCGATGGCGAAACTTCGCAAGAGGCTGATGAGCGCGAGCGGACCGCTGACGAGAACGCCTTTGTCGAGCGCGTACTCGATCAGCGCGGGGTCTTCGTTGCACGCCGAGCCGAGAAAGGCTTCGCCCGCGACGAACATCACGACGAAATCCACCGAACCTTCGGCGGTCTGATAACCGCGCCGCGCGAGCGAATCGACGTGATCGCGCAGCGCCCGCGCGTGCTGCTTGACGAGCCGCTTGCGTGCGGTCTCATCGCTAGCCTCGAGTGCGGCTTGCATCGAATCGAGCGGCGCCTTGGCGTCGACGAAGACGCGGCGCGCGCCGGGAAGGTTGACCGTCATGTCGGGACGGACGCGCGCCTCTTCGAGCGCGACGGTCTGCTGTTCGAGAAAGTCGCAATAAGCCAGCATCCCGGCCTTCTCGACCACGTTGCGCAGCTGCATCTCCCCCCACTTGCCGCGCGAAGCGGGGTTGCGCAGCGCGGTCACCAGCGTTGAGGTCTGCGTGGTGAGATTGAGGGTCGCGTTTTCGAGCTGATTGGTTCGTCCGAGTAGCTCGCCAAGCAGCCGGTCGAACTCGCCGAGCTTCTGCGCAACCGGCGAAACGAGCTCTCCGACGCGTTCGCTCGCGCGCATTGCGGTCGTCTCGCGCAGCTCGTTCTTTGCGCGCTCCAGAAGCGCTTCGATCGTTTTTTCGCCGGCCTGCTCTGCGTGCGCGAGGGCCGTCCGCAGAGCGGCGTTTTCGGAGCGTGCCGCCAGCCACGCGATCGCAGCACCGGCTGCGCCGCCGAGGATGAAGATCGCGAGCACTTCGACGGCGATCACGGATTGGGGACCTGCAAATACTTCGAATAGCAGGCTAACGTCCGCGTCCACGCGTCGGCAGCGGCCGACGCTACGTACGACGGACGCTGATCGTCGAAGAACGCGTGTCCGGCGTCGTCGTAGATCTTAACGTCGTTGGGCACCATCAGAGCGGCGGCGAACGCGCGAACGCCGTCGGCGGGAATGCCCGTATCGCGCGCACCGTAGCTGCCGCATACCGGAACGTGCATTGCTTTCGGATCGATATCGGCGACGGCGCCATAGAACGGCGCCACGACGGCAAAAAGATCGCCCTCTTCCACCGCCGCGATCAGCGCGAGCTTTCCGCCCATGCAGAAGCCGGTGATCGCGGTCTTGGTGCCGGGAAACCTCGCCGCCAACCACTCTTGCGCCGCACGCACGTCGCCGACCCAAACCTCGCGATCGAGGCGTTTCGCGTACGGGACGAAGATCGTATAGTCGGTCACGTCGTCGCCGCTCGGCGCGCCGAACCTGGCGTAGAGATCGGGAGCGATCGCGGCAAATCCCGCCTTTGCGTAGCGCCGCACCACGTCGCGAATCGATGTATCGACACCCCAGAGATGCATGATCACCACGACCGATGGACTCCCGCGACCCGCCGAAGCCGGCCATGCCGCGTAGGCGGGAAGCTCGATGCCGGGCCGGTCGAGCTTCACGTGCTCGACGGCGATCGCGGGATCGTTCTCGGCGACGAGCGGCGCGTGCGGTTTGCCGAGGGTTTCCTCCGCGGAACCGGCTGCGGCCGAGGCGGCGAAGGTCGCCGCCGCGGAGATGCCCACGAAGACCCGCCGATTCAGGCTCTCCGCCGGCGGCGTCGTCGGGTCGATCTCCACTCCGTCCATGCAATACGATAGTTTCGACCAGAGCGAGCGTCGATTCCTCGAACGCCTGTTTGGCCTGCCGATGACGGGAGCGAGCGATTGGACGTGGGAATATAGCGAGCCGTTTACCGGCCCAGAGGAAACGTACGTCAGTTGAATCGCAGAGGCTTCCTGGCGAGCTCGGCGACACTCGCCTCGGTGCCGAGCGTCGCGGTCGCGCAGAGCGTCCCGGGCGGCACCCATCGCGTGGAGCGGCGCGCCGACTTTGACGCCCAAGTATTTGCCTCAATCGTCGGGCGCCCGGCGCAGATCCGGCAACTCTACGAGGCGACCTCCTTTGTGCCGGGCGTGCTCTCTAGCATCAAGAACTCATTGAACGGCTTGCAGTTCGGCTTCGGCTATCCGGCCAAGGAGATTTGCATCGCGCTCGCCGGGCACGGGCCGTCCGCGGTCTACGGCTATAGCGAGTACGTATGGAGCAAGTATCGGATCGGCGAGTTCTTCAAGCTCGCCGACACGGCCGGCCGGCCGATTCAAACGAACGTCTACCTCGATTCGCACGCGCCACTCGACCCCACGGTCGACCCCGACGATGAACGGAGCATGTACCAAGACGCTTCGATCGCGATGCTGCAGCGCCGGGGACTTATCGTTTTGACGTGTCACACGGCGGTGGAAGAACAGGCGCGGGGTTTGGTACAAGAGGGCTTCGCGCCGGCTAAAATGAGTTCCAGTGAGGTCGCCGTCGACATTCTCACGCACCTGGTCGACGGAGCGCTGGTCGTGCCCTCGATGGTGGCGACGATCGCGGTCCTGCAAAACACCTACCGGTACGCATATCTTACGCCGCTATGAAGCAGTACGCGTTTGCGGCCCTCGTGGCGTTCGCGCTTGCCGCCTGTGCGAGCGGCGCCCCTCGCAACGATGCAACGCTCTACGATCCGCGGGCGCTTCCGTCGGGGCCCGTTGGGAAGTCGATCGCACGAGGTCACGCGCTCATCACGCAGACGCGCTGGCTCATGAAAGCGTACGTCGGCGCCGAGCTGAACTGCTCCGACTGTCACGTCGCCGCCGGAACGCAAGCCCGGGGCGGCAGCTTTGCCGGTACGTACGCGCGCTTTCCGCAGTGGAACGGACGCGCTCACCGCGTCATCACGCTGCACGACCGGATCGCGGAGTGCTTCCTTTACAGCATGAACGGGCGGGTACCCGCGTACGACGGCAAAGCGATGATCGCAATCGTCGCCTATATCGCGTGGCTTTCGCGCGGCACGCCGGTCGGCGCCCCGCAAACCGCATCGGATCGATATCTCGAGCCGTTGCCGACGGCCTCGCCGAACCTCGGCAACGGCTCGAGAATCTACACCGCAAAGTGCTCGACCTGCCACGGCGCCGCGGGAGCCGGCGTCGCAAACGTCTTTCCGCCGCTCTGGGGAGAGAAGTCGTTCAACAACGGCGCCGGTATGTCGCATATCGAACGCATGACCGGTTTCGTCCGCTACAACATGCCGCAGAACGCACCAGGCTCGCTCTCGCTCGCTCAAGCCTACGACGTCGCCGCGTTCGTGCTCTCGCACCCCCGTCCGCACTTTCAAAAGAACGTACTTCAGCAGACGCCTCCGCTTCGGGCGAAGTACTTCTAGCTGTAGGCCCCCGGCTCTCAAAAAGATAAGATGAAGCCTGCTTTGGAAGAGACGCTCGTCAGCGTGACGCTTCCCGAAATGGGAGAATCGGTCACCGAAGGCTCGGTCGTCGAGTGGCGCAAGCAAGTCGGCGAATTCGTCGGCGAGGGTGATCCGCTCGTCGAAGTGACGACCGATAAAGTCGATGTCGAGGTCCCCGCGACCGTCTCCGGCGTCGTCACGCGAATCCTGGCGCGCGAAGGCGAGACCGTCGCCGTCGGCTCGGTTCTCGCCGAGATCGATTCCTCAAAGAGCGACGGGGCGCCGGCCAAACCCGCGAAGGCCGCGCTCCGCGGTAATGGCGCGACTACCGAAGCGCCGGCGCGGAGCTCCGCTCCGGTTCGCGGCGAGGCAATTGCCGATGCACCCGCACGGCGCATCGCGCAACGGCTCGGCGTCGATCTTGCGCTCGTCCGCGGTTCCGGTCCGAATGGCTTGATTCTGCGCTCCGACGTGCTCGCGCAGGCGGAGAGTGCTCGGCGTCCTGCCGGCGTCGCGGCGCAGCCCGCGCCGATCCCGCCCGGCGCGACGCTGCGTCCGCTGCGAGGTCCCGCTGCGGCGCTCGCCGGGTACATGGAGCAGAGTCTCTCGATTCCGACCGCGACGAGCTTTCGTAGCGTGCCGGTCGACGTACTCGACGCGCGACGCAAGGAACTCAACGGCGGGATTCGCGCCGCCGGACGATCCGAACGCATCTCGTTCACGCACATCATCGCCTACGCGCTCGTTGCCGCCGCGCACGAACTCCCGTTCATCACCTATTCGTTTCGGCGCGACGAGTCGGGAGCGCCCGGGCGGCTCGAGCCGGGCATCCACCTCGGGCTCGCCGTCGACACCGAACGCAAGGACGGCACCCGTTCGCTCGTCGTGCCCGTCATCCGCAACGCCGACGCGCTCGATTTCGCCGCGTTTCGTGCGAAGTACGAAGAGTTCGTCGCAAAGGCGCGCGATAACAAGCTGGGCGCCGACGACCTGCAAGGCGCGTCGTTTACCTTAACCAACCCCGGTGGGATCGGAACGGTAGCTTCGGTGCCGCGATTGATGGCGGGCCAAGGCGCAATCCTCGCAACCGGCGCGATCGGTTACCCGCCGGGATTCGCCGGTGCCAACGAACAGTCGCTTCGGCTGCTCGGCGTCTCACGAGTGATGGAGATGACGAGCACTTACGATCATCGAGTCATTCAAGGAGCGCAGTCGGGCGAGTATCTGCGCCGGGTCGACGAGCTTCTGCAGGGGCGCGACGGTTTCTACGAAGCGATCTTTACCTCGCTGGCGTTGCAGGCCGCGCCCGAACCGCAGGTCGCGTTCGCCTCGGTCGGCGCGAAGAGCTCGCAGCCCTCGGACGAGATGCTGCGCGCCGTCGCTGCCGGCATGGCGATCGTCTCGGCGTACCGCCGGCACGGTCACCTGGCCGCGCACCTCGATCCGCTCGGTGCGCAACCCGTCGGCGACGCCTCGCTCGATCCGCAGACGTACGGGCTGACGCCCGCGCTCCAGAGCGCGATTCCCGCAAGCGTATTGCGCGTGAAAGTTCCGGGCAACACGCTCGCCGACGTGCTGCCGAGGCTGCGGGAGACGTACAGCTCGACGATCGCATACGAGATCGAGCATATCTCCAACGCGAACCAGCGCGTCTGGCTGCGCGATTACATCGAGTCGGGCCGCAACAAGATCAAGGAATCGCCACAGCGCCAGATCGATTTTCTCGAGCGGCTGACGCAGGTCGAGGCCTTCGATCAATACGTTCGCAAGACGTTCCTCGGGCAGAAGACGTTCTCGGGCGAGGGGCTCGACGTCATGCTCCCGATGCTCGAAGAGATGCTCGACATGCTCGCCGACGACGGCGTCTCGGATGCGGTTTTGGGAATGGCCCACCGCGGCCGACTCAACGTGATCGCTCACGTCGTCAATCTCCCGTACGAAGAGGTGATGACGGAGTTCGAGGCGGCCCAGTATCGCGGCAATCTCGGCGACGACGACGTCATGGGCGACGTCAAGTACCATCACGGTGCGACCGGCACGTTCGCGACCGCAAAGGGAAAGACGATCGGCGTCACGCTCGCGCACAATCCGAGTCATCTCGAGGCGGTCGATCCGGTCGTCGAGGGGAGCGCACGCGCGTTGCAGACGGACCATTCGCGCGGCATTCCCGCGCAAGACCATAAGCAAGCGGTGCCGATCCTGATTCACGGCGACGCCGCCTTCACCGGCCAAGGCATCGTTGCCGAAGTCTTCAACATGCAATCGCTCCCCGGTTACGAAACCGGCGGAACGATCCACCTGATCGCGAACAACCAGATCGGCTTCACGACCGATTCGATCGACGCGCGTTCGACGCGCTATGCGTCGGATTTAGCGAAAGGTTTCGACGTTCCGATCGTGCACGTGAATGCCGACGACGTCGACGCCTGCATCGCCGCGGTGCACCTCGTTATCGACTTCCGCCGCGCCTTTGGCCGCGACGTGCTGATCGACCTCATCGGCTACCGGCGCTTCGGGCACAACGAGCAGGACGAGCCCGCTTACACGCAGCCGCAGATGGCCGAACGGATCAAAAACCACCCGACCGTGCGCGAGCTCTTCGCCAACAAGCTCGTCAATATGGGCGTGCTTACGGCAGAACGCGCGCAAGCGATGGTCGAGGAGGCGATGGAGCGCCTGCGCCAAGTACGCCACGCGGTCAAAGGCGCGCTGGCATCGCACATCACCGGACGCAAGATCTCCGGCAGCAACACCTTCGACGGCACGGTTCTCGCGCCGGTCGCACGCGGCGCCCTCGTCGCGTGGAGCGAGGCGCTAACCACCGTTCCGCCGGGCTTCACGCTCAACCGCAAGCTGCAGACGCAGTTCGAGCGGCGTGCCGCGGCGATCGCGGAGAAGGGCGTCGTCGATTGGGGAACGGCCGAGTCGCTTGCCTTCGCATCCTTGCTGACGACTGGAACGCCAATTCGCTTCACCGGTCAGGATACCGAGCGTGGCACCTTCAGCCACCGCCACGCCGTCTTCCATAACGTCGCGGAGCAAAAAACGTGGATTCCGCTGCAGCATCTGGCGGAGCACCAGGCTTCGTTCGAGATTCGCAACAGCCCGCTATCGGAGTACGCGTGCGTCGGCTTCGAGTACGGCTACTCAACGAAGGAGCCCGAAGCGCTCGTGTTGTGGGAGGCGCAGTACGGCGACTTCGTCAACGGCGCCGAGATCGTCATCGATCAGTTCATCGCCGCCGGCCAAGCGAAGTGGGGTCAAACGTCACGCCTGACGCTGCTGCTTCCGCACGGCTACGAAGGCGGTGGCCCCGAACATTCGAGCGCGCGCCTCGAGCGCTTCCTGCAGCTAGTGGCCGAAGGAAATCTGCGCGTCGCGTCGCCGTCGGTTGCGAGCAACTACTATCATCTGCTGCGGATGCAGGCGCGTTCGCCGCTTGCGGTTCCGCTCGTCGTCATGACTCCGAAATCGTTGCTGCGCGCCGAGAGCGCCGCGGGAACGCTCGACGAGATGGCTGCCGGGAACTTCGCTCCGGTCATCGACGACCCGCGCAGGCTCGATCGCGAGCGCATAGATCGGCTCATTCTCTGCAACGGAAAGATCTATCACGATCTCGTCGCACACGCTGCATACGGAGCGCTTACGCGCACCGCAATCGCGCGCATCGAGCTGCTCGCGCCGCTGCCGGTCGGCGAGATCAATCGGATCATCGGCGGTTATCCGCAACTGAAAAAGCTCGTTTGGGTTCAGGAAGAGCCGAAGAACATGGGCGCGCGCGCCTTCGTTCGCCGCCGCCTGCTCGAGGGCAAGCGCGATGGCTTCGACATCGAGTATATCGGGCGCGGTTACCGAGCGAGCCCGAGCGAAGGATACGCAGGGCAGCACGCCGTCGAGCAAGAGCGCATTCTCACGACCGCGCTCGCCGAGTAGCCGGCGCTTACGGCAGGTTCTTCTCGGAGAAGAGCCCCTCGAGCAGCTCGCCGACCGTCGCGGCGTCGGTGAAGAGCGCGCGGGTCGCCGGCCCGATGAAGCCTTCGCTCACCATCGAGTCGAAGAGCGCGAGCAATGCGTCGTAGTAGCCGAGCACGTTGAGCAGACCGATCGGTTTGTCGTGGATGCGAAGCTGTCGCCAGCTCAGCACTTCGCAGAATTCGTCCATCGTGCCGAAGCCCCCGGGCAGCGCGACAAATGCGTCGCTGAGATCGTCCATCAAGGCTTTGCGTTCGTGCATCGTTTCGACTACGTGCAGCTGCGTCAGTCCTTGATGCGCCACCTCGCTGCGTGCGAGCGCGTGCGGAATGACGCCGATGACCTCGCCGCCCGCCTCCAGCGCCGCGTCCGCGACGATCTTCATCAAGCCGATCCCACCGCCGCCGTAGACAACGCCGTACCCGTCGGCAACGATTGCCTCGGCGGCCTCGCGCGCGATCCTCGCATAGGCTGGATCGTTGCCGGTATGAGATCCGCAGAAGACGCAGATTCGTTTCATCGCTGTGAGCTTGTCGGTGCGACGCGCGGTGCCTGCTCGTGAGAGTCGCGATCTGGGCCGCAATCGAATTCGGGCTTCTTGCCGTGCTCGCCGCCGTGCGTGCCAAACTCTGGACCTATGGTTCGGACACCGGCACCTTCGCGCAGATCGTCCACGACGCGTGGCACGGAATGCGCAACGGCGTCGAAGGCGGATCGCACTTTCGTTACCATTGGTCGCCCTCGCTGGCGCTGCTCTGGCCGTTGGTTGCGGCGACGCGCAGCGCGCTGGTCCTGCAACTCGTTCAAGCCGCCGCGACGGTTTGCTGCGCGCCGCTCGTCGCATCGATCGCCCGCCCGTACGTTGGAAAACGGCTCGCCGAGACGTTGGGGTTCGTCACGCTTCTCTACCCGCCGCTGCTCGCTCTCGGTTTCGACGAGTTCCACGAGCTCGGGCTCTTCACGCCGCTCGCGCTCGCGCTCGTGCTCTTCGCCGATAGCCGTCGGTGGATAGCCTTTGCGATCTGCGCGATCGTTGCGATCGGAGTGCGCGAGGATGCCGACCTGACCCTCGTGGTCTTCGGCCTCGTGCTGCTCGCGATCGCTGCGCGCGGCGCAATGCGCGGGCGTGGAATGCTCGACGGTTCCGCGGTCGCACCGCGCGAGCTGGCGATTGCAGGTGCCGCGCTCGCTGCCGGCGCGGCGGCGGCGCTCGCTCTCTACTACGGTATCATCACGCCACGGCTCGGCGGATGGACTCCCAGCCACTTTTACGTCTACCCATTTGCCAACGGCCCGCTCGCCCTCGTCCTGGCGCCCTTCACGCATCCGTTGCAGTTCGCGCGCGCGATCTTCACGTTCGGACGGCTCACCTATGTGCTCGAGGCGCTCGTGCCACTGCTCTTCCTGCCGCTGCGATCGCGGTGGGCGCTGCTCGCGCTGCCGGGCGGCGCGATCGTCTTGCTTGCGAACTCCGGTTACGTGTGGCGGATGGGCGACCACTATGCGGCGCTCTGGATACCGTGGCTCCTCGTCGCGACCGTGATGGGCGTCGCGTCGCTCGTGCGCCGGCGAAACGAGCGCGTGGCGGGGCGCTGGGTCGCGATCGCGGGCGTTCTCTGCGCGATCTTCTTGATTGCCTTCGACCCGGCCCATCCGCTGCACTATCTGCACTCGTACTACGGCGACCTCGCCGACGCGCGCCGCGCGCTCGGCTGCGTTCCTAAGGATGCGCCGCTCTCGACCCACGACGAATGGTTCTCGGCGATCGCCGCCCAGCGGCCACGCGCAACCATCGATCGCGCGCGCGGCGTCGACTATCTGGTCTACGCGCAGGATTATCCGAACGTGACGTACCAATCGCGCGTGCGCCCCACGGTTGCAGCGGAAGTCCAGCGCGGCGAGTATCGCATCGTCTGCAGCTTCGGAAACGTTGCTGCATATCGGGTCGTCGATGGCCGCTAAAATTCCCGGTCCGAACCGCTGGGAGACGCTGCGCGGTCTTCTACCGGTACCGTTCAAACGCTTCCCCGATTTCTTACGGGCGGCGACGCTCCGTTACGGGAATATCGTCGCGTTCGCTCTCCCCTGGCGTTCCTACGTCTTCGTCAACGAGCCCGCGTTGATCAAAGAGATCCTCGTTACGCAGCAGCAGGCCTTCTCGAAATCGCTCGGCACGCGCGTGCTTCGGCTGCTGCTTGGCGAGGGGCTGCTCACCAGCGAGGATCCGCTCCACCGGCAGATGCGCCGAATCGTTCAGCCTGCGTTCCACCGCGAACGCATCGCCGAGTACGCGCAAATCATGGAGAGCGACGCGACCGAGTTTGCCGATCGCATCGTCAGCGATCGCCCCTTCGACGCGCACCGGGCGATGACGGAGTTGACGCTCCGCATCGCGACGGAGACGCTCTTTGGAAGCGACGAGAGCGATGCATCGGAGGCGGTCGCCGATGCGTTGCGGCTAATGATGAACGAGTTTCCCGCGATGCTCACACCGCTGGGGGCGCTGCGCCAGCGTCTGCCGCTTCGCAACACCCGCCGCTTCTGGCGCGCGCGCGCCATGCTCGATGCGATCATCTACGGGCTGATCGCCCGGCGCCGCCGCGACGGAAGCGATCGCGGCGACGCCCTCTCGCTATTGCTAGCGGCGCGCGACGGCGAAACCGGGCATACCCCTGGTGACGAACAGGTCCGTGACGAGATCATGACGCTCTTCATGGCCGGTCACGAGACGACCGCGAACCTGCTGACGTGGGCGCTCTATCTCTTGGCGCAGAATGCGGCAGTCGGCAGGCGCGCCGCCGTGGCTGCACGTGACGGCGATCGAACGTATCTCGAGCGCGTGCTCAAAGAAGTCTTACGCCTCTATCCGCCGGCGTGGATCATCGGACGCGAGGCGCTACGCGATGTTACGCTGCGCGACGGATCGTTCATACCGGCAACGACGACGGTCTTTCTCGCGCCGCTCATCCTGCATCGCCGCGCCGAGTACTTTCCCGATCCGCAGCGATTCGATCCCGAGCGATGGCTCGGCGCCGAGCCGCCCCCATTTGCCTACGTTCCATTCGGCGGCGGAGCGCGGCGCTGCATCGGCGAGGAGTTTGCGATGCGCGAAGCGGCGATCGTGCTGCAGGCGCTCCTTCGGCGGTACCGTTTCAGGCTCGCGCCCGGTCCTGAGGTGAAACTCGCACCCCTCGTTACTCTCCGCCCCGCGGGTCCGGTGATGCTGATAGCGGAGACCGACTAGCCGCGAGGGCAGGACGCCACGGCTTTGGGCTCGGCATCGCGGCTCTGGAAGCTTTGCGTCCAGCAGGTTCCCGTTAGCGAGCAGTAGCACAGCGAAATCCCGACGCGCTTGACGGCGGGCTTGAAATACCGCACCAGCGCGGCGCCGTCGAGACGGACGACGACATGCTGCGCGTTTGCCGGAATGACCATGCCCGAAGTCGGCGTACTGGTGGTGATCTTCAGCTTGGCGCCTGCGCGTATTGCGGCGCGAGCCGCCGCCTGCGATTGGGGCTCGCCCGCAACGAACGCGGTGAGCATCGCCTCAATCGAAGGTTGCGGTTTGCCGTCGAAGGTTATGCCGACGGAGCGAATGATCGCGGGGCCGAGTCCGTCGTTGCGAAGGTCGAGCTCGACCGACCACGGCGAGTTGTTGTCCTCGAAACTGAGGTAGGGCCAGACCGTCGCACTAAATTGGCGGGCGATGACGTGAGTCTGATAGACCGTCGCCACGGCGGCGACCGTGCTGATCAGCAGTGCGCAGAGGGCGATGACGAAGTCGAGCCGGAGGCGCCGCTCGTTCATTGTGAGGGAGAGCTAGTGCTCGAAGGCCGTGATGCTCTCGTCGGGCCCGGCCGGCTCGACGCGTCCGCCTAAGTACTTGCCGAGAAAGGCCTCGACGGCCGCGTCGAAGCGTTTGGTATTCTCGGGGCGCGCGAAGCCGTGGCCCTCATCCGGAAAGACGATGTACTCGACCGGCTCGTTGTTCTTGCGCATCGCGGCGACGATCTGGTCGCTTTCGCGGCGATTCACGCGCGGGTCGTTCGCGCCTTGTCCGATCAGCAGGGGCACCTTGATTTGATCGGCCTTGAAGAGCGGCGACTGCGAGTTCAAGAACTCGGTCGTGTCGCCCATCCGTAGCGCAAAGGTCGCGCGAATCGTCGACCAGTACGGCGGAATCGCTTGCAGCAGCGTATTAAGGTTGGAGGGCCCGACGATGTCGACGCCGGCGGCAAAGGCATCGGGAGAGAACGTAACGCCGGCCAGCACCGCGTAGCCGCCGTAACTTCCGCCCATAATCGCGACCTTCGCGGGGTCGGCATAGCCCTGGGCGACCGCCCAGTTCTTCGCGTCGATGAGATCTTGGTGCATCGTGCCGGCCCACTGCCGGTTTCCGGCGTTGAGAAACTCCTTGCCGTAGCCGGTAGAACTGCGGAAGTTCACTTGCAGCACCGCGTAACCGCGATTGGCAAGCCACTGCACGTAGCCGCTGTAGCCCCAGCTGTCGCGCGCCCAAGGTCCGCCGTGCACGTATAAGACCATCGGGAGATTCTTCGGCGGGATGCCGACGGGAAGCGTGAGGTATCCGTGAATCGTGAGCCCGTCGCTTGCCTTATACGAGATCGGCTGCATCGAGGCGAGTTGATACTTCAACAACGCCGGACGTGAGACGAAGAGAAACGTGCCGCGTTTCGTCGCGCGGTCGTAGGAATAGTACGAAACCGGGCCGTTGTCGACCAAGTAGTCGACGATCAGGCGCCGCCCATTCGCAGTGCTCCCGAGAAAGCCGATATCGCCGGGGTGCAGCTTTGCAAGAGCGTCGAAATCGCTTTGGTACGAGGGATCGAGAACGTCCCACGTGGTGCGGTCGCGCTCGAACGAGACCGCGGCCAGCCTGCGCGTCTTGGCGTCGACGAGCGGCCCTCCGACGTCGTAGGTTGGGTCGGAAGCGACGACGGAATATTTTTCGTTAGCCAAATCGTAGAGGAGGAGGCGCGCCGAGTTCGCTCCGATGCTCGACGAAACGTAGAGCGATCGATTATCCGCGCTGAAGGCGACCGGCGCGATCTGATCGTCCGGCGACGCTTTGAGAAGGCTCCGCCACGGTGTCGACGGATTCGGGCGAACCAGTACCTCGGTCGATCCGTCGGGGTTGTTCTGCACCGCCGCCCGAACGACGAGCTTGTTATCCTCGGCCCATCCGCCGACCGTTCCCGGATTGCGCGTGTCGAGTGCGGCGATGCCGGTGCGCAGATCGATCCGGTAGACGTCGAAGAGGTTTGGATCGCGCTTGTTCGAGGTCACGAGCATCTGGTTCGGATAGCGCGGGTCGACCGCTTCGATGTCGGATCGCACCTTGTCGCCGAACGGCGTGAGATCGCGGGTATACTTCGTTGCGATCGTTGTTTGATAGACGTGGAAGTTCTCGTTGCCGCCCTTATCCTGTTCGTAGAGCACATGCTTCGAGTCGGGCTGCCACACGACGTTGCGAATTGGACGCGATGGGTCGGTTGCGACGACGCGATCGTCGTTCTTCCCCACGGTCCGCACCCAAATCGAGAGAACGCCGCCCGACGGCGCGAGGTAGGCGAGCATCGTGCCGTCCGCCGAGATTGCCGGTCCAGCCTTCTGCGGGTTTCCGAAGAGCACGGCGCGCGGAATCAGCGGCGGGAGGTCGGCCCGGGCCGCGGGCGTCCCGGCGAATGCGAGCGTGGCGAGGAGCGTCAGCGAGAGCGGGGTCCGGATTCTCGAAATCAGCATCGCGAGTAACCTTTCTTGTAAGCGATAACCGGCCATCGTTACGCCAAGACCAGCTGCTGCTCGCCGACGCCGGCTTGCCGGATCGCCTCGCCGATCATTTCGTCGGCGATCTCGCGCACGGCCCAGCGGGCTTGAACCTCGGGTGCAAGCTTGTCGATGGGATCGAAGTAGAGGAAGGCCTTACCGGGCTTGACGCTTGGGGCTGCGTAGACCGCGATGCCGTTCGTCCGGTCGTAGTACTCGTAGGAGTGTACGTCGCGCTTGCCGCCGCCACCCGGGGCGTCGCAGACAAAGGTCGGCGTATTGAAGCCGGCGGTGCTGCCGCGCACGAACTTCTCGGTGTCGGTTGCGGTGGCGATCGTCGTCCGAAGCTCCTCGACTCCTTTAACCATGTCGTGCATGTAGACGTAATAGGGGTGAACGTTGACGTATCCGAGCCGCTTGACGAGCAGCTGCATGCGCTCGCGCGTGTCGTTGACGCCGCGAATCAACACGGATTGGTTTCGCGTGAAGATGCCACGCTCGAAGAGCACCCGCATCGCCTTTTCGGTAATCCACGTAATCTCTTCGGGTGCGTTGAAGTGGGTGTGAAGCACGACCTCTTTGCCGAGCGAGCGGCCGCGTTCGACGATCGCCGTGACGGCGTCGAGCCACTCGGTATGGGTGAGCAGCTTCATCGGCATGATCGCCGGCCCTTTGGTCGCAAAGCGCATCCGCCGCACGTGCGGAATGTCGAGCAGCGCGTTGCCGATGAGCTCGATGTTCTTGGGCGGCAGCTGATAGACGTCGCCGCCGGAGATGACGATGTCTTCGAGCTCGGGGCGCTCGGAGATGTACTGGAATGCGTCCTGCCACTGCGTCGGCGTCTTGGCAAGCGCAACCTTATCGACGTTTTCGGTATCGGGTCCGATCGCGTAGCTGCGCGTGCAGAATCGGCAGTAGACCGGGCAGACGTTGAGTGGGAGGAAGAGCGCCTTGTCGACGTACCGATGGACTAACCCCGGCACGGGCGAGTCTTCCTGCTCGTGGAGCGAGTCGAGCGTCAGACGCGGATGGTCGGGCAGCGCGGTCGAGGCGAGCGGAATGAACTGACGGCGAATCGGGTCGTTGACCGGATCGTTCCAATCGATCAGTGCGATGGCGTAAGGTGAGACGCGCACCGCCATAGGGGCTTGGCGGAAACCCGCTTCGGCGTCGTGATAGAAGTCCGTCGAGCAAACCTCGCGGATCGTGTTGAGCAGTTCCTCCGCGGTCTTGACCGATTGGCGCTGCTGCCAGAGGTGGTCGAGGAACGTGGCTTCGCCGATTTCGGCGTAGGCTGGAATGTGCCGCCAAAACTCGCCCTGTTTGAGCCGCTTGTACTCGAACTGCTCGGGCGGGACGGACGGCTTGCGATGCGTAGTCAGTGACGTGGTGGTCATAGATATCCTCGTTTCATTCCTTCGACGAAGCTCGAGCCGGCGCGGTGCCGAACGTGGCTTTGAAGTGCGCGTGGACGGCAGGATGGTCGCGCAACGTCTGCAGCGCGACCTCGGCGTGTCCTTTGGTGTAACCGTTGCCGATCATCATGTTGACGTCGCGGCCGGCGCCCTCGGCGCCGAGGGCCGCGGCCGTGAACGACGTCGACATCGAAAAGAAATAGACGGTGCCGCCCTCGCGCGTGCAGAGAATCGACGCGAGCTCGGTTCCGGGCACGTTGACGCAGTTGACGACGAGATCGGCGAGGCCCGGTGCGATTGCGGCAATCCGATCGCTCGCCTCGAGCGCGTTTCGCGCGTCCGCGACGATCAAATCGTCGACGAGTCCTTCGCGCAGGAGCAGCAGTGCGGCGGGCGTCGACGCGTTCGGAACGAGTCCGAGTACGCGGCCGCTCGAACCGACGCGGGCTTTGGCTTGCGCGCACGAGAGTAGGCCGCTCTTTCCGTCGGCACCGATGATCGCGACGGTATCGCCCGGCGAGCAGAGCTTGCGAACCTGTGCCGGAGCACCGGCGACGTCGAGCACCGCTAGCGCGACGCCCTCTTCGATATCGCCGGGCAGGCGTGCCCAAAGTGCGCTTTCGAAGAGAATGGCTTTGCCGCGTATTTGAATGTGGCCGGTCGTGACCTCGACGCTCTCGATGCGCTCGATGTGCAGCGGCGTCAGCGTGAGCGAGACGAGGGATGCAATGCGATCTCCCGGCCGCAACTCGATGCTGCCGCGCAATCCTTCGCCGATCTCGACGACGCTTCCGACGAACATACCGCCGCTTCCGGTAACTGGATTGTGCTGCTTCCCGCGCTCGCGCACGATCTCGAGAACGCGCTCCCCGATTCGCCGCGCGTCGAAACCGCAGGCTTCGCCGAGCTGCCGGAAGGAGGCCGAATCGATGTTGAGCGCCTCCACCTCACAGAGAATTTCGTGCGATCCCGCAACGGGCGTGTTATCGATTCGCCACGCGTCTTGCGGCATCGAGCCGGCCGGCTCGATCACGCGATGGGCACCCAAAGGATGGCAAACCGGGCGTAGTGAGGCGTGCACCACTATCGAACCGTGACGCCGCCGCGCTCGAACGGCATGCTCAGTACGATCGTCGTACGCGTCCGTGCCATGCCGGGAGTCGCCTTGAGGCGGGCAAGTAACTCGTCGAGGTGCTGTGTCGAACGAGTAACGACTTTGCAAAGGAACGTCTCTTCGCCGGCGACCGAGTGAACTTCGCAGATCTCCGGCATCTCGCTCAAGCGCCGAGTAAAATCGTCGTACTTGCACTCGGGCGAGGTGTAGCAGCTCACGAAGGCGGTCAGATGGAGCCCGAGCCGCTCGGAATCGAGGTGCGCCGAGTAGCCGCGAATATAGCCGCGCTGCTCGAGACGCTTCACTCGGTCGTGCACGGCCGGCGCCTTCAGGCCGACGACCGCCCCCAATTCGGTAAAGGTCGAGCGTGCGTTGCGCTGCAACGCATCGAGAAGTTGAAGGTCGAGCTCATCGAGCTCGTGGTTGATCAGCGCCATATTCGACATAGGAGGAGTTTTGCCGAAGAATATTCGGCTTGACAACAATAACACCATAAATCCATTCGGCGCAAGCGCCCGGAGACGGATTGTTTTGTTTTTGGTCGCCATGACGGCGTTGCAGGGCTGCTCGCGCGGCTCGCAAGCCCCGGCCGATACCCTCCGGTTCGACCTAGCGGCCGATCCCCGCACCCTCAACCCGCTCTTTCTCACGCCGGATGCCGCTTCGGTCGAACAGCAGGTCGCTCGGTTGGTCTTCGAACCGTTCGTCGATCTCGACCCCTCCGGACGTCCGGTGCCGGTCCTCTTGCGGGAGATCCCGACGCGCTCCAACGGCGGCCTCTCAGCCGACGGCCGGACCATTCGGTACCGGCTTCGAGCTGGGGTCCAATGGAGTGACGGCAGGCCGGTGACCGCGCAGGACGTCCTCTTCACGCTGGACGCGATCCTCGACCCGCGCAATCCGGTCCGTTCGCACGACGGCTACGACCTGATCGATCGCGCGCAAGCCTCCGATCCGCTCACGCTCGTTTTTCATCTGAAGCGGGCGTGGGCTCCGGCGGTCATGACCTATTTTTCGGCGGGAATCTCACCGCAGTTCGTCCTGCCGGCGCACGTGTTGCGTTCGCAGCTTCCGCTCGACCGCGCGCCGTTCAATGCGGCGCCGAGCGTTGGCGACGGCCCCTACCGGTTTCTCTTTTGGCGGCGCGGCGAGTCGTTACGGTACGCCGCCAACGCTCGATATTGGCGCGGCAAGCCGGCGATCGCGGAGCTCGACGTACGGACGATCCCCGATCCGTCGACGAATCTGCTCCTGCTGCGATCCGGGGCGATCGATTGGAATTTGCTGGCGCCGGCGCAGCTCGCCGTGGTGCGCGGCGACCCGCGCATACACTTCCTCACCGTGCCGACGGCGGTCGTTGCGGGGCTTGCCTTCAACACCTCGCGCGCACCGCTACGCGACGCGCGCCTTCGCGCGGCGATCGCGATGGCGATCGATCGCAATGCGATCTCGCGCAAGATTACGCTGGGGTTCTATCCGGTGACGAATATGATTCAGCCGCAGTTTTCGTGGGCGTACGACCCTGCAGTGCGCGAGCCGGGATACGATCCGCGCGGCGCCGACGCGCTCTTCGATCGCGCCGGCTGGGTTCGCGGACCCGACGGAATGCGCCGCCGCGACGGTTCGGCGCTGCACTTGACGTACGTGCAGTTTCCCGAGAGCGCGACGGGAGTGCGGGTCGCAACGGCCGTCGCCGCGGCGCTCCGCGACCGCGGCGTCGACGTCACCATCAAGGCGGTCAGCAACGCGCAGCTCTTTCTTCCGCGTACGGGCGTCCTCGCGAGCGGTAACTTCGACGTCGCGTACGTGCCGTGGACGATGGGGGCCGATCCCGACGACTCGACGGTGCTCGGCTGCGGTGCGCCCTCCAATTACATGCGCTGGTGCGATTCGCACGTCGAGCGTCTCGAACGCGCCGCGCTCGCGACCACGACGGAGGCGCTCCGCAAGCGAATCTACGGCGAGATCGGACGCATCGTCGCGCGACAGGTTCCGGTGCTTTACCTCTTCAACGCAGAGTACGTCTACGCGTATAGCGGTCGCGTGCGCGGCTTCGCACCCAACGCCTTCGTGCCGACGTGGAACGCGTATCGGTGGCGATTGCAGGCGCTTTCTTCGAGCGCTCGGCCGAGCGCGTCAGCAAGGAATTATGCCCGGTAGCATCCGAACGCTCGTTACCGGAATGAGCGCTCTTTCGCCGGAAGCTGACTCTTGATCGAGTTTTTCCTGCGGCGGCCGCACTTTGCGGCGGTGCTTAGCTTCGTCGTGCTGCTCGCGGGCTTGATCACCATTCCGGCCCTTCCGATCGCGCAGTACCCGCAGATCTCGCCGCCGACCGTCACCGTGACGTCGCAGTATCCCGGTGCGACCGCCGAGATGGTGATGCGCTCGGTGACGACCCCGCTCGAAATCAACATCAACGGTGCCGACGGCCTGCAGTACATGCAGTCGTACTCAAGCGCCAACGGCACGAGCGTCATCACCTGTACGTTCGCACTGGGCACGGATCCGACCACCGATCAAACCAACGTGCAGCACGGCGTCGATCTGACGCTGGCGCAACTGCCGCAGGCCGTGCAGAGTCAGGGCATCAGCGTCCAAAAGAGCTCGGGGAACATCACGATTGCGGTGGCGATGCTCTCGACCAGCTCGGCCGTCTCGGACGTCGCCGTCAGCAACTACGCCGACCTCAACGTCATCGAGAATCTAAAACGCGTTCCGGGCGTCGGCCAGGTCGAGGTGCTCGGCGACCGCACTTACGGCATGCGGATCTGGGTCGACCCGCACAAGCTCGAAGCGAACAATATTTCGATCGACACGGTCCTCAACGTCATCAAGCAGAACAACGCCGACGTCGCGCCCGGCTCGATCGGCCAGCCGCCGACCACCGGTAAGCAGCCGTTCCAAATTCCAATCTCGATCAACGGGCGGCTTCAGACTCCAGAAGAGTTCAAACAGATCGTCGTCCAGGCGCAGCCGAACGGCGGCTACCTGCGCCTTGGAGACGTCGCGCAGGTCGAGCTCGGAGCGCAAAACTACATTACGTCGGCGCGATACAACGGCGAGACCGCCGTCGTGCTGGCGATCGAGGGCGAGCCGACGGCCAACTCACTGCAGATTTCCAAGGACGTCCGGGCGACCATGGCCCGCATCGCGCAGACGATGCCGACCGGCTATGCGTACAAGATTGCCTTCGACACGTCGGATTTCGTGCGCGCTTCGATCAAGGAAGTCGTCGTCACGCTCCTTATCGCGATTCTACTCGTCGTCTTGGTGATCTTCATCTTCCTGCAGAGTTGGCACAGCACGCTGATTCCGTCGATCACGATCCCGGTCTCGCTGATCGGCACGTTCGCTGCGATGAAGATCCTCGGTTTCTCGATCAACACGCTCACCCTCTTCGGCCTGACCCTCGCGACCGGTTTGGTCGTCGACGACGCAATCGTGGTGCTCGAGAACATCGTGCGCCACATCGTCGACGACAAAACGAACTCGTTCCAGGCGACGGTTCGCGCAATGAAAGAGATCGGCGGGGCGGTTATGGCGACGTCGCTGGTTTTGATGTCGGTCTTCATTCCGGTCGCCTTCCTGCCGGGCACAACCGGATTGCTTTTCCAGCAGTTCGCGCTGACGATGGCCGCTTCGATCGGGATCTCGCTGTTCACGGCAATGACGCTCGCGCCGGTGCTGACCTACGAGCTGGTGCACGGTGCCGAACCGACGACGAACCGCTTCATGCTTTGGTTCAACGATCGGCTGCACGCGATGACCGCGTGGTACCAGAACAAGGTGCCGGTGATGATCCGGCATCAGAAGGTGATGGTCGCGATCTTCATCGGCGCAATCGCGCTGCTCGGCCTGATGTTTAAGATCACGCCGACCGGCTTTCTACCCAACGAAGACCAGAGTCTGCTCTACATCATCGTGACGCTGCCGATCCAATCGTCGATCGACCAGACGACCGCGATGGTGCATCGGCTTGAAAAGCTAATGCTAAACATGCCGCAGGTCGAAGCGGCGACTTCGGGCATCGGCTTCGGTTTTGCCAACAACAGCTCGAATCAGGCGACGATTTTCCTGCAGCTCAAGCCGCTCTCGGAGCGGCACGGCGTCGAGAACTCGTCGCTTGCGGTCCAGTACGCTCTCTACCAGCAGTTCCTGAAGATCCCGAATCTCACGGCGATTCCGGCGAACCCGCCGGCGATCCCCGGCCTCGGCTCGACCGGCGGATTCGCAATCGAGGTCGAGGATATCAACAACCTCGGCTTGCCGACGCTCAATAAGGTTGGAAATTCGATTCTCGCGCAGGCCAAGCAGGATCGGACGCTGGCCCAGGTTCGTCTGCCCACGATCTTCACCGGATCGTATCTTACGACCGAGTTCAATCGCTCCAAGGCGCTCGCGTTCGGCGTTACCCCCAGCGCATTCTTCGACACGATGAACGGCACGACGGGCTCGACCTTCGTCAACTTCTTCGACTACGGAACGCGTTCGTACCAAGTCGTTTTACAGGCGAAGGCGGGCCAGCGGACGGTGCCCCAAGATCTGTCGCGGATCTACGTGGGGAACTCGGCGGGCAGCATGATGCCCGTGAGCCAGTTCCTCACGACTAAGATGGAGACGAACAACGTTGCCATCATGCGCTTCAACGAGTACAACGCACTCGAAATCGACGGGAACCCGGGCATCGGAGCGAGCTCGGGGCAGGCGCTCAGCGCGATCCAGAATCACGTTACGGCAAACCTGCCCAAGGGCATGGGATACGAGTGGAGCGGCATCGCGCGCCAGCAAGTGCAGAGTGGTCCGCAAACGATCGCCGTCTTCGCAATGGGATTGCTATTCGTCTTCCTCGTGCTCGTAGCGCAATACGAAAGCCTCTCGACCCCGTTCGTCATCATGCTCGCGGTACCGCTGGCGCTGCTCGGCGCGATCGGCGCGATCTACCTCCGTATGCTCTCCGAACTCGCGAGTCAGGCCATCCACTCGATCATGGCCGGTCACATCGTGCCGATTCCGATCACCTCTTCCGACATTTACGCGCAGATCGGTTACGTGATGCTGATCGGTCTCGCGGCAAAAAATGCGATCTTGATCGTCGAGTTCGCCAATCAGTTGCGCGAGCAGGGAATGGAGGCGATCGAAGCGGTCGCGCACGCGGCGGCGACGCGGTTGCGCCCGATTCTCATGACGTCGATCGCCTTCATCCTAGGCATCATTCCGCTGGCCTTCGCGCACGGCGACGGCGCGCAATCGCGCATCTCGCTGGGGACCGCCGTGCTTGGCGGAATGCTCGTTTCGACGATCATGAACTTGGCGATCGTGCCGGTGCTCTACATCGTCGTGGTCGAGCTCACCGAGCGCAAGAAGCGCAAGACCGGTCCGCCGCAGCCCGACGGGCCGCTCTCCGAAGGGGCCTCGGCTACAAAGCCTTGACCGCGGCGGTCAGGGCATCGACGGAGGCCTTCGCGTCGCCGAAGAGCATGGAGCAGTTCGGCAGCTCGTAGAGTGGGTTCTCGATTCCGGCGAAGCCGGATCGCATCGAGCGCTTGAGCACGACGACGTTCGCGGCCTTGTCGACGTCGAGAATCGGCATCCCGTAGATCGGCGACGACGTAACGGTGCGCGCCGCCGGGTTGGTGACGTCGTTGGCGCCGACCACGAGCGCAACGTCGGCGGTCGGAAACTCCGGATTCGCGTCTTCCATGTCGAGCAGCTGATTGTACGGCACGTTCGCTTCAGCGAGCAGCACGTTCATGTGCCCCGGCATCCTTCCGGCGACCGGATGGATCGCGTAGAGCACCTTGACGCCATGCTTCTCGAGTTGGTCCGCGAGCGCTTTCACGCTGTGCTGCGCCTGCGCGACGGCCATGCCGTAGCCCGGAACGAAGATCACCTTCGACGCGTAGGCGAGCATCACGCCGACATCGTCGGCGCCGGTGCTGCGGATCTGCTGGGGACCGCCGCTCGCGGTTGCGACCTCCGTTCCTCCGGCCGCGCCGAAGGCGCCGAAGAGCACGTTGGTCAGTGGACGGTTCATCGCCCGGCTCATCGCGACCGTGAGAATCGTGCCGCTCGCTCCGACGAGCGCGCCGCAGATAATGAGCAGCGACGAGTCGATCTCGAAACCGGTGATCGCGACGGCGACGCCGGTGAACGAGTTGAGCAGCGAGATGACGACCGGCATGTCGGCGCCGCCGATTGGTAAGACGAAGAGCACGCCGAGGAGTAGCGCGCCGAGCAGGAGTGCGACGAAGGCCCAGCCCGGAAGCGCTCCGAGCGTCGCGACGAACCACGCGGCCAAACCGAGAAGCGCGAGCAGAACGACGAAGTTAACGAGCTGTTGACCGGGATAGGTGATGGGTCGTCCGGTCATGAGCTCCTGGAGTTTGAGAAACGCGACTATCGATCCGGCGAAGCTGATCGCGCCGATGATCGCCGAGAGCACGAGCGATACCGCGACGACGGCATCGGAGCTGCCGGCGCCCCGCTCGATGAAGAACTGGACCGTGGAAATCAAGGCGGCGGCGCCCCCACCGGCGCCGTTGTAGAGCGCGACCATCTGCGGCATCGCGGTCATCTTGACTTTAAGCGCCGCGTAGATGCCGACGGCGCCGCCGATCGCGACGCCGATCGCGACGGCCCACCATCCGATCGCACCCGTTCCAACGAGAATCGAGACCAGCGCGACGGCCATGCCGACCATCGCGAGACGATTGCCGCGCCGCGCGGTTGCCGGCGAGTTCAGCTCGTGAAGACCGTAGATGAAGAGCGCGATCGCGACGAGGTCCGCAAGCGAGGTTCCGATCTCGGTCGCGGTCACTTGCCCGGCTCCTTGCGCTTGAACATCTGGAGCATTCGCTCGGTCACGGCGAATCCGCCGAAGACGTTGATGGCGCCAAGCGTCACCGCAGCGATTGCCAGAATCGTCAGTCCCGTCTCCGCGCTTCCGGTCAGGAGGCGCGCGACGATCACGATCGCACCGCCGAGTACGATTCCATGAATCGCGTTCGTCGCCGACATGAGCGGCGTATGGAGCGTCGTCGGTACCTTCGAGATCACCTCGAAGCCGACGAAGACGGCGAGCAGAAGTACGGTGAGCAACTCGATGTAATGAGCTGCCTCCATTACGATCCTCCTCCGATCAGCACGTTGCCGTCACGTGCGATGACGGCGCCCTTTGCGACGTCGTCGTTCGGATCGACGTCGAGCGTGCCGTCTTTGATCCAGGGCGAGAGCAACGCGAAGACGTTGCGCGAGTAGAGACGGCTGGCGTCGGCCGGCATCGTCCCCGCTAAATTCGTCGTACCCACGATCGTAACGCCGTTGGACGAACTCACGATCTCGTCGGCGACCGTGAGGGCGCAGTTTCCTCCCGCCTCCGCGGCGAGATCGACGACGACGCTACCGGGCTTCATCGCGGCAACGGCGGCTTCGCTGATAAGTATCGGGGCTCTCCGCCCCGGCACGAGTGCCGTCGCGATCACGACGTCGTTAGCGCCGATCTGCTCGACCATCCAGGCGCGCTGGCGCTCTTGCTGCTCGGGGGTCAGCTCCTTCGCATATCCGCCGGTCCCTTCGCCGTCGCCGCCGAGGTCGAACTCGAGGAAGGTGGCGCCGAGCGACATGACTTGCTCCTTCACGACCGCGCGTACGTCGTATCCGCTGACGACCGCCCCGAGGCGCCGTGCCGTCGCGATCGCCTGCAATCCGGCCACGCCGGCGCCGAGCACCAGAACCTTCGCGGGGGCGATCGTTCCCGCGGCGGTCGTGAGCATCGGAAAGAACTTTGGCAGCGCCGCGGCGGCGAGGAGGACGGATTTGTATCCGGCGATGTTGCTCTGCGACGAGAGCGCATCCATCGATTGCGCGCGGGTGATGCGCGGTATCATCTCCATCGCCAGCGCCGTCACCTTCGCGCCCGCGAGTTGACGCACGTATTCGGGATCGCCGAGCGGATTGAGAAAGCCGACGACCACGCAGCCGGGGCGCGTGGCGGCAAGTACCTCGTCGCTCGGCCGCCCGACTGCGACGACGGCATCGGCCTCGTGGGCGAGCGACGTCGCATCCTGGGCGAAGGTCGCGCCCGCCCCCTCATAGAGCTCGTCGGGAAAGGCGGCCGCAGTGCCGGCCCCGCGCTGGATGCGAATGCCGATGCCCGACTTGACAAATCGCGCGACGGTCTCGGGCACGAGCGCCACTCGACGCTCCTTTACCGCAGCCTCGCGAGGAACGGCAATAATCATACTCGGGGGCTTGTCATACGGCTCCGATACGACCGCGCCCTTCGTTATCTTAACGAAGCGGCCGCGCCGCTACGCGATGCGTACGGCGTTGCGAAGCGTGCCGATCCGTTCGATCTCGACTTCGAGGACGTCGCCGTCGGCCAGAAACTCGGGCGGAGTGCGCGCGAAGCCGACGCCTTCGGGCGTACCGGTCGCAATGACGTCTCCCGGAAGCAGCGTCATCCCTTTGCTCAGCTCCGCGATAAGGCGCGGCACGCCGAAGATCATCTTCGCCGTGTTGCTGTGTTGTTTCTCGATTCCGTTCAGACGCAGACTTAGCTCGAGCGAGTCCGGATCGACGGCCTCATCGGGGGTGACGATCCACGGACCGATCGGGCAGGTCCCGTCGAGGCTCTTTCCTTTGAACCACTGACCGTGCGCGCGCTGCAGATCGCGGGCCGTCACGTCGTTGAGCGCGGTGTATCCGAAGACGACGTTGAGCGCCTCGTCTTCGGGTACGTCCTTGCACTCCGCGCCGATGACGACGGCGAGCTCCGCTTCGAAGTCGTACTCACTCGAAATCGAAGCTTGCAAATCGAGCGTGGCGCCGGGCGCGGCGATCGCCGTTGAGGCCTTGGTGAAGAACGTCGGTGCCGTCGGAAGCCTTAACTCGCGCCCAAGCGCCCGGGCCCCCTCGGCCGCGTGTTCGAGATAGTTTCGGCCGACGCAGAAGACGTTGCGGGAGGGACGAACCGGCGCGTCGAGTGTGACGGTCGAGAGGGCGATGAGATCGTCGGCTGTGTGCCAGGCGATGCGCTCGTGCGGGGCGAGCTCGACATACTCGCGCAGCGTCGCCGACGCAATCGTCCGTATCATCTCACCTTCGAGCACTCCCGGCCGCGTTCGTCCGTCCGCGAGCCGGTAGGTGAGAAATTTCAGCGGCTTCTCGGCGGCAACGTTGCGGCGTTGGCCGGTTTTGGAGTCGGTTTGGGAGTCGGCACGCCGCGAATCTGGTTGAGGGAGGGAAGTTTGTTGACCTGTTCTTGTTCCTTGCGTTCCGTTTCGGCGGCTGCGGCAGCCTGTTTCTTTTCCATCTCGATCATGACGTTGGCCGCGCCCGGATCGTTCCCCCAGTTACCGCCGGCCGAGATCAGCGCGACGTGCCGAGCAACGTTTTGCGTCTTCGGATCGTAATCGTAGGTAACGCGGTAGAGCCCGACCTGCGCGCTGCCGTCGGGGCGCCGAATCCACATTTGCAGCGCGTTGCCATACGTCTGAAAGTTGAACGAAGCTCGTTTCGACGGTTTCGTCGACTTCACGCGGACGACTTGGCCTTTGGCATTGACTTCGACCACGACTTCGGAGTGCAGCGGGATCTTCGGCAATTGGATTACGACGCGCGTCGGCGCCGGTTTCGGCTTGGGTGAGGGTGTCGCCGCGAATACCGGAAGCGCGGCAGCGCAGAGCATTGCGAGCGTCGCGACTGCGACCGAAGCGCTCTTCACGCGGTCAGTTTCGCGCGAGAACGGCGAAGGGATGGCCGCACGATCCGCAGGCGACGACGACCTGAAAGTGCGCCTTCTCGCGCACGCTTCTCGCATCGTCGGCGCCCTCTTCGAAGCCGCAGAAGCGGCATCGCGTCGAGGTGGGGCGTTCTCCGGCCGCCTGTTCGTCCACGCTGCTGCGCTTTACGCGGGCCTCGCACTTCGACCTGCCGAAGCAGCGCAGACGCATGCAGCCCGCTCGTTTACTGGTCGCCGGTTTGATCGCCGTCGCACTCGGCATCGCGCCGGTGCGCGCCGAGCGTCCAATCGTCGACCTGCACCGCTTGGATGCAAACTTTCAACTCTTCGCGGGCGATTCGAGCGTACCGTGGAAGCCGACTACGGTTCGCTTGGATACCTACTCGAGCGCTCCGGTCGCCTTATCCGTCTACCAAGTCGATCCCGCCGACGTTCTGACCGCAGGCTCGAACTTTAGTCCGCGCGCGATCGTCACGTCGGGCAGACGAGCGACGCTTTCGTTTTCGTTCACGCCGCCGGGGGGTTATCAGTTCCAATCGAATGCGGTGAACGTGCCGCTGGGCACGCGCGAAGGCTTCTTCGTCGTCGAGGCGCGCCGAGGCGATGTTGGCGAGCAAGTCTGGATCAATCGATCGCGGGTCGGTTTGATCTCGAAAGAAACCCCGGGCGGACTGCTGATGTACGGCTGCGATCTCGGAACCGGCACGCCGCTGCCGCGGATGCGCGTCGAGCTTGTCGTCAATCGCAATTTCGTCACGGAGACGACCGATCGCGACGGTCTCATACGCTGGAATCGTTTGCCGCGCCCGGTTTTTGCGCTCGCGCAGTGGGGAAGCAGCTACGCTTTCTTAAGCTTGCTCCCGCAGCCGCCGCTGCCGGAGACGATCGTCGGCGTGCGGACTGATTCGGCGGTCGTCCACGCTGGAGATACGTTGCGCGTCGCCGGCTTTGCGCGAACGCGCTCGCGCGGCATACTGCGCGCGAGCACCGGCACTGCGGCCGTCTCGCTGCGCGACGGCGCGACGGCGGTCGCTGAGCAGCGCGTGCCGCTCGATGCCGCGGGCGCCTTTACCACGTCGTTCGTTCTGCCGGAGAGCGCGGCCGCCGGAGAGTATGCCGTGCTGGCGCAAGCCGCCGGCGGTATCGGCGGTGCGACGGTGGACGTCGATGCCAACGCGGGCGGAGTATCGCTGGAGGTTAACGCTGCGTGCGGAGGTTCGTGCGATCCCGCGCGGGACGTTCCGCTCCTCATCCATTCGTCTCGGGGCGGCGTGACCGTGCGCGTGACCGTCGTGCGCTCGCCGCACGTCTACGCCGGTGAGGTGCCGGAGAACGTTGCGTGGGCGACGAGTCCGTGGTTCGACGGCACCGTCACGACCGACGGCGAGGGCAATGCAACGGTGCAGGTTCCGCGTCCCAGCGACGAGTTCGGTTCTACCTATGGCGTGCGCGTCGAATCCGGCGGCGCCACAGCCGCGACGCGCGTCACCGTGCCGACGGCCGACGCGGCGATTCGCTTAGAGGTCGATCGAACCGAGCAGAGCATCGGCACGCCGCTGGATTTCGACGTCTATGCCGACACGCTCGACGGAAAGCCGCTTGCCGGTGCGACGGTAACGGTCGCGCTCGGGCACGGTGCTTCGCGCGCGCAGCAGAGCCTTACGCTCGATGCGGCCGGACACGCGCGCGGCACCTTCAGCGCGCCGGATCTCGGAACGAATTTCTTGCTGGCCTGGATCGATCGGGGCGGACGGGCAATCGACGCGGCGCAGGTGCGAATCGATCCGCAAGCCACGGCCCCCGCCGCCGAGGGGGGCAGCACGAACGTTCGCGTTCGGCTCGACCGCAACGTCTATCGGCCGGGCGACGAGATTGCCGTCGACGCAGAGGCTCCGGGATCGCAGGGCGTTGCGCTGATCACCTTTGAAAGCGCACTCGGTGTCGACCTTCGCGTCGTCGGGGTCGTGCAAGGACGCGCCGTTGCGCGCCTGCGTGCAAGCGATGCCGCGGGCGAGCTGAACGTCGGGGCCGCCTTCGTGCGCGACGGCGCAATCGAGTGGAACACCGCGCCGGTCGCGCTCACGGCGCCGGGCCGGCCAAACTCCGCGCAGCTCTCGATTCAAACCGGCGCCTTCGCGCCGGGCACGGCAACGAACGTTTCATTCGACGGCGCGCCGGCCGGCTCGGGGACGTACGTCGTGCGGATCAGCCGCGGCGCGCCTTCGGGCAGCGCGCTCTTTCGATCGGCTCCATCCTTGCTCGCGATCGGCGTGAGTACGACGCAGAACAGCGCGCCGGAGACGACTACCTGGCATCCGTGGGTACGTTCTACCGGGGATCGCGCGCAGGCGCTCGGATTCGTACGCCGGACGCAGCCCCCGCCGGAGTCCTCGCTCGCACAAGCCGAGACCGAAGCGGTCTCCTGGGACGTCGCGCGCGCCACGCACGGTACGATCGTGGTCTTGCTTCCAACTCGGAGCGGCCGTTACGATCTCTCGGTGCTCGGAATCGCCGACGACGGAAGCGTGATCGCCGGTTCGTCGACGGTCGTCGTTCGATGAACTCGGAAGCTTGACGCGATGGCGCTGATGCTGCTCGATACCTACGGGCTCGTCTACCGCGCGTTCTTCGCACTCCCCGGGTTGACGACCAGTAAGGGGATGCCGATCAACGCCGTCTACGGCTTCACGATGATGCTCAACAAGCTCCTCGCCGACGAGAGGCCGACCCACATCCTCGCCGCGTTCGACAAAGGCATGCCGGCCGAGCGCGTCGCGCTCTTCGCCGAATACAAAGCTCAGCGGCGCGAGATGCCCGACGAATTGCGCGGCCAGTTTGCGCTCGTGCGGCGCGTTCTCGATACCTATGGCATCCCAATCGTCGAGGTCGAGGGTCAAGAGGCCGACGACGTCATTGCGACGCTCGCGCGCCAAGCCGAAGAGGCGAGCGAAGAGACGATCGTCGTAACGGGCGATCTCGATCTCTTGCAGATCGTCGATGAGCGAACGACCGTGCTGACGACGCGGCGCGGCATCACCGAGCTTGGGCGTTACGATCCCGTCGCGGTGCGCGAACGATTCGGGCTGGAACCGGAGCAGCTTCCCGATTATCGTGGTCTCAAGGGCGACCCGTCCGACAATCTCCCCGGAATCCCCGGCGTCGGCGAAAAAACCGCGACTAAGCTTTTGCAGGCGGCGGGATCGCTCGACGCGCTCGTTGCCGACCCATCGCTCGCGGGCAACCCGAAACTTCAAGCGCTGATCGAGCAGTACGGGCAGCAGGCCTGCCTCTGCCGTGCGGTCTCGATCGTGCGCCGTGACCTTCCGCTGGCGATCGATTGGGAGAGCAGCCGATACGCCGTGCCGTCGGATCGCGATCTCTACCAGCTCTACTCCGAGCTCGAGTTCAAGACGCTGCTGGCGAAGTTGCAGCCGCCTTCCGATCTGCCGCTCTTCGAAACGAGCGCGAAGCTGGAGGGCACCTACCGGAGTTACGTGCATTGCGTCGATCCTCCGGAGTTCGCCCGTCTCGCCGGCGAGCTGCTCGCGCTGCCGGAAGGCGGCAACGTGGTCGTCGCGATGCGCGGCGACGAGATCGGCGTAAGCACACGCCCGGGCGAAGGTTTGAGTTTTGCACGAGGAGCGCTCACCGATGCCGGCGTGCGCAGTGCGCTCGAACGGCTCTTTGCCGGCGCGCCGGGCGGCGCGTACGATGCCAAACGGGTCCTGCGCGTCATGCGCGAGGCCGGCATCGAGAACGCGCGTTTCGGCGACGATGCGATGATTGCCGCGCATCTGCTCGATCCCGCGCGCGGCTTCGCCGATATCGAGGATGCCGCAGCGCAGTTTCTCGGCGTGGAGCTGTGCACAGATGCGGCCGCACATGCCGATGCGACGCTTCGACTGATCGCCAAAGCGCGCGGCGAACTCGAAGCGCGCGATCAACTGAGCCTCTACGCCGACCTCGAAGTGCCGCTCGCGCCGGTGCTCGAAAAAATGGAGGCGGCGGGCGTTACGATCGACGCGCGCGAGCTCGACACAATCGGGAAGGAAGTCGAAGCCACCGCCGCGCGCCTGCAACGGCGCATCTACGACTTTGCCGGCGAAGAGTTCAACATCGGATCGCCGCAGCAACTCGGCAAGGTGCTCTTCGGGAAGCTCGAGATTCCCGGAAGCAAGAAGACCAAGACCGGATGGGCGACCGGGGTCGAGGTGCTCCAGAGTCTCGCACGCGAGTATCCGATCTGCGCGCTGGTCTTGGAGTGGCGGGAAGTCACCAAACTCAAAAATACCTACGTCGACGTCATTCCCGCACTCGTCGATCCACGCGACGGACGGCTCCGCACGGCGTTCAACCAAACGGCAACCGCGACCGGCCGCCTCTCGTCGACGAATCCGAACCTACAGAATATCCCGGTTCGCGGCGAGTTGGGGCGCCGAATTCGCCGTGCCTTCGTCGCGCGCAGCGACGAGTACGTGCTGCTCGCCGCCGATTACAGTCAGATCGAGCTGCGGCTGATGGCGCACCTCTCCGGGGATCGCGCGTTGCGCACCGCCTTCGAGGATGCCCAGGATATTCACGACTTTACCGCCCGTCAGATCTTCAACGTCGGGCCGAACGACCGGGTCGACCCAAATCAGCGTCGCATGGCCAAGAGCGTGAACTTCGGGCTCTTCTACGGCATGTCGGATTTCGGGCTCGCCCAGCGCTTGGAGATCAGCCGCGCCGAGGCCAAGGAGATCACGACCGCATACTTCGCGCGTTTTCCGGACGTGCGCGCCTACATCCAGCGGACCATCGATGAGGGGCGGCGCACCGGCTACGTGGCAACGATTCTCGGACGCCGGCGGTACATGCCCGGACTCGTCTCCGGAAACTACATGCTGCGTGCGGCCGCGGAGCGCGAGGCAACGAACGCGCCACTGCAAGGCAGCGCCGCCGATCTGATGAAACTAGCGATGGTGCGGATCGACCGCGCGCTTGGAGAATCGGGGCTCGACGCGACGATGCTCTTGCAGATCCACGACGAGCTCATCTTCGAAGTGCACAAGAGCCGGCTCGCTGAGGCGTCGAACCTCGTGCGCGGCCACATGGAACGAGCGATCGAGTTATCCGTCCCGCTCGAAGTGACGCTCAAGGCGGGGCGCAATTGGTACGACGTCGAGCCGATCGGCGCGGAGTCTTTCGAGCGTGTCTAGGCTCGGCACGCTCTTACTCGCGGCGACGCTGCCCACCGTCGTAGTGCACGCGCCGCGCGCCGATCTCACGCTCGAGGTCGCACGCACCGAGGCGCAGCGCGAACGCGGATTGATGGATCGCACGAACGTGCCGACGCATACCGGAATGGTCTTCGTCTTCGACGCCGACGCACCGGTGGAGTTCTGGATGAAGGATACGCTCGTCTCGCTCGACATGATCTTCGTCGCCGCCGACGGGAGCGTCCGGCGCGTCTACGCCGACGTGCCGGTTCCCCGCGCGGGCGTCGACGACGGCGCGATCCCACGCGAGGGCTCGATGGCGAAGTACGTCATCGAGCTGCACGCCGGCGAGGCCGCGAAGGACGGCATCGCCGCGGGCGTCCGGCTCGATCTGCACGACCTGCCTTCGTCTATGTAGCGTGCCGGAGCTTCCCGAAGTCGAAACGATCGTGCGCGGCCTCGCAGGCAAGGTCGTCGGCAAGACGATCGCGCGCGTCGAGATTCGCCTCTCTAAAATCGCCGTCGCTCCGCGCAGAGTGGGGTTCGCCCGCGCCGTCTCCGGAGAACGGATCGCCGGCGTTGCGCGGCGCGGGAAGTATGCGATTCTCGAGCTGGCCTCGGGACGGTTGCTCGTGACGAGTCTGCGAATGACGGGGCGGCTCGTCGTCGCCGCCGACGGTCATCCCGAATTGCCCGGAACGCACCTGGTGCTCCACTTTGCCGAGGGGGGCCGGCTGCGCTTTTCGGACGTCCGGACCTTTGGACGGATGCGGCTGGTGGAGTCGGGTGACGCGTGGGACCGCGAGCTCGGCATCGAACCCCTCTCCGCAGGCTTTACACAGGAAGCCTTTATCGGTATGCTGTCGGGGCGGACGACGCCGGTCAAGGCATTGCTCCTCGATCAACGGCGCATCGCAGGCATCGGCAACATCTATGCATGCGAAGCGCTGTGGGAAGCTCGGATTCGTCCGAGCCGGCCCTCCCGGAGCTTGAGGAAACCGGCGATTTGCCGCTTACGTCGTGCCATCGTCGAAGTTCTGCAACGCGCGGTCGATCTGCGTGGAACCAGCATCGACGACTACGTAGACGCCGACGGACTGCAAGGTGGTTTCCAAAACAACCTCTCGGTCTACGGCAGAGACGGCGAGACTTGCCCGCGCTGCGGCGCGCGGATAGTTCGAACCGTACTCGCGCAGCGAGGTACGTGGTGGTGCCGGCGGTGTCAACGATAAAAATTACGAAAGTGGGAAAGTCACATCTCTACAACTGAAGTCGCTCCGGTTCACTACGAAGAAGATCAGTTAGCTTTCGAGCAGCGCCTCTACGAAGAATCGCTCAAAGTTCTCGACGAGGGACAAGTGCTCACCGGTACGATCGTCCAAAAAGACAAGGACGAAGTACTCGTCGACGTCGGCGGTAAATCCGAAGGCGTCCTTCCGTTCCGTGAGTTATCGCTCGCGGTGGATTCCAAATTGCTGCGAGTGGGCGACACCCTCGAAGTGATGGTCCACCGCATCGACGAGCTCGACGGAACGCTCTTTCTCTCGGAGCGGCGGGCGCGAGCGCTCAAGACTTGGGAGAAGGTCATCGAAGCGCACGAGCGCGACGAAGTCATCGAAGCGACGGTAACGCAGGTCGTCAAGGGCGGAGTGCTCGTCGACCTCGGCATGCGCGGCTTCGTTCCGGCCTCACAGATTCGCCGTCAGCCCGTCGGCAATCTCGACGAGCTCGTCGGCCAGCATCTGCGTCTCAAGGTGATCGATCTCGACCACAAGCGTCACCGGGTGGTTCTGTCGCAGCGCCTCGTTCTGGAAGAAGAGTTGCAGGCCAAGAAGCAGGAGCTGCTCGACACGCTCGAAGTCGGACAGATTCGTGAAGGCATGGTCGTGCGTCTCGCCGATTTCGGCGCCTTCGTCGACCTCGGCGGCATTGACGGTTTGATCCACAACAGCGAGCTCGCCTACGCGCGAATCAAACATCCCTCCGAAGTCGTCAAGATTGGCGATGTCGTCCAAGTCGAGATCATGAAGTTCGATCCGGAGGCGAAGAAGGTCAGCCTCTCGCTCAAGCACGCGCTCCCGGATCCATGGGATCAGTACGCGGATCGTCTCTACGAGACGAACAAGCTGAACGCGCAGGTCGTAAAGGTCACGCCGAACTATCTGCTCGTCGAGGTGATTCCCGGCATTCTCGCGATGGTTCCGAAGGGTGAGTTCGATGCCTCGGCACAGTTCAGCGCCGGTCAGGATGTCGAGGTCACGCTGCTCACCATCAATCACGCGACCCGCCGGATCACCGCTTCGATTCAGCACGTTGCCGACGTACCGCTCGAAGAGATCGAGCTGCTCGCCGTCGACGAGGAGATCGGGATCGAAGCGGCCGCGCCGGCCCCGACGGAGCCGCTCCAACCCGAGTAAACGAACGCCGTGCGCGTCGGGTTGACCGGCGGAATCGGGGCAGGGAAGAGCGCGGTCGCCGGCATCTTCGCAAGCCTCGGCGCACTCGTCGTCGATACCGACGAGATCGCGCGCGAGGTGGTTGCACCGAACAGCGACGGGCTGATGGAGATCGCCCGCGTGTGGCCCCAGACGGTTCGGAGCGGCGCGCTCGACCGCGCCGCCCTTGCCGAGATCGTTTTTTCCGATTCCTCGGCGCGCGAGCGGCTCAACGCGCTGCTGCACCCCCATATCCGCCGCATCGCCCTGGAGCGAGAAGCGCGCGCGAAACCGGGTCAACTCGTCGTGCACGTCGTCCCGCTCCTCTTTGAGACGGGCTACGACCGGCTCGTCGACCGATCGGTCCTGGTCGTCGCGCCCCTGGAGGCGCGCGTCGCGCGGGTCGTGGAACGCGACAGACTCGACGAGCCTCGCGTTCGCGCGCGCATGGCGGCGCAAATCGCGCCCGAACGTGCTCGCGATGGCGCCGATTTCATCATCGAGAACGACGGCAACCTTGCCCACCTGCGCGAGCGTACGCGCGAGGTCTACGAGCTGCTCTCCCGGCCATCCCCAACCTCGATTTAAGGGCCGACGGCCAATTTCTCAGGGAATCCTTAGTTTACCGAGCGCTTGTATGGGATATAGAGTAACTCGGACCTTTGAAACTAGAGAGGACAATCGAATGGCACAAGAGACCGGTAACGCCGGCGGTATGAGTGTACGCGAAGCGGGCCGCCGCGGCGGCGAGCGCGTGAAGGCGAAATACGGCTCAGAGTTTTACGAAGAGATCGGCCGTAAGGGCGGAGAGGCGACGAAAAGCAAGTATGGCCCCTCCTTCTACGAGGTGATCGGTCAAAAAGGCGGTCAGCGTCCGAAGCGTAAGGCGCCGGCGTCGTAACATCCATCCAACCTAGTTCGTTAGGAGACCGATGGCTGAGAAGCACGATCCTCCGTCAAAGCGCGAAATGTCGGTGCGCGAGGCGGGCAAGAAAGGCGGCGATACCGTTCGCGATCGCTACGGTTCGACGTTTTACGAAGACATCGGTCGCAAGGGTGGAAAAGCGACCCGCGACCGCCATGGCGTAGAGTTCTACGAATCCATCGGCCAAAAAGGCGGCAAAGTCGTCAAAGAAAAGTACGGCTCGGATTTTTACGAAGAGATCGGGCACAAGGGCGGTCAGAAAGTTAAGAGGCTGATTGCCGAAGCCAAGAAAAAACTCTCGGATGAGAAGGCCTGATTTGGCGCGGCTCGTTGTCAACGAAGGGGCTCGTTTACCGTAGTAAACGTCGCCCCCTCGTTTCCTAGAGCCGCATCCAAATCAGGGCCTTCTCAATCCTCTAACGCTTTTGGGGCGCTGGTTTTAAATTAGCGCTTTTCTATTCCGTGCGGTTAGTGGACGACGTTGACGCCGCCGCTGACTTTTCCGAGATGAATGGTGTTGTCGTCGAAGTTGACGCTGATACCGTCGATCCGCAGCGTTTGATTGCCGGAGTGCACGTACGCCGGATGCTGCATCCGTAAGATCTTCGCGTCGTTCGTCCACGTCACCAGATCGGTGTCGAACGAACGATGTTGGGGATCGTCGATGCGCTCGATGTGGACCTTTCCGACCGCGGTAAAGTCGAGCGTCTGAATGTTTAGCTGAACGTGTTTGGCCGAGATTCGCAAATACGGCTTGCCTTTGCGGAAGACAATGCCGTTGCGCACGCCTTCCACGCTCCCGCTCAGGCCGTCGGGCGAAAGTCGGGCGTGGTCGTAGTCGAACGTCCACGACTTCGTCGCGATGTGGTTGTTCATCACGTGCCCGCCGCGAAGGTCGATCGGCGCCTGGTTCGGCGGTGGCGGCGGAGCGCCGCCGCCGGCCAGAACGATCTCGACCACGACGTAGATTCCTAGTGCGACGCCCGCCCCCACGGCGAGACGCTTCCACATCAACGCTCTATTGCGCATCGGGCCACTCCGCCGGATCCGGTGGTAACGTGGTGCTCAGGGGCAGGAGCAGACCCGCATAGAGTACGCCGAGGAGCAGCGCGACGGTCGTCGGTCCGATTCGGGAAAAGACCGTCGCGACCCGAGGACCGACTCGCCCCGCGATGATCGCGCGTACGCCGACCCGGCTGCGGCGTTGCCACCGCCCGTCGGGCGCGATGATCCCGGTGATCCCAGTCGCGGCGGCACGCACCACGTACGTGCCGCTCTCGATTGCGCGAAGCTGCGCGATTTGGGCGTGCATGTACGGGCCCGAGGTCTTTCCAAACCATGCGTCGTCGGTGCTGATGACGAGCAGCTGCGCGCCGCGTCGTACCTGCTCGAATGCGAGATCTGCAAATGCGGACTCCCAGCAGATGAGCGGCGCGATGGGGAGCGCCTCCGTCTTATACACGCCGTCGACTCTTCCCGGCGTCAAGCCGCCGTTGAGCGCGGCAACGTACGGCAGCCACGAAAGAAACGAACGCCCCGGAAACCACTCCGCGAACGCGACGAGCTGCCGTTTGTCGTAGACCAAGTACCCAGCGTCCGGCGAGAAGATGTAGAGCGCGTTATAGAGCGCGTCCGGGCCGGCCGCGAGGCTGCCGGCGACGATCGTGGCGCGCGACGTGCGGGCGAGATCGGAGAATCGCTTGATGAGCTCGGGATTTGCGTCGAGCTCCGTCGTGATCACGGTTTCGGGCCAGACGATCAAGCGCGGCTTGCCGGCCAGCGCGCGGTGCGTCATCGCGGTGTACCGGCGTACCGCAAGATTCAATCCGCGCGGATTCCACTTGAACGTCTGCGCGATGTTGCCTTGAATCGCCGCCACCGGAATTGTCGGAGGCGGCAGCCGCCGTGCGGGCCACGCAACCCAGGCGCCGGCAGTCAGCAGCGCTAGCGTGGTAGCAACGACCGCAAACGGCCGCCAGGTGCGGCGGTGAAGCGCATCCGCCGCGTATGCGCCGATCGCGCAGAGCACGAACGTGATGCCGTAGGTGCCGGCATAGGCGGCGATCGCTCGCAAGGGCGAATCGGCTTGCGTGTATCCGAGCTGATCGAACGGCGCGGCGAGCACGCCAATCGAGCGCAGCCATTCGCAGAGTGTGAACGCGGCGGCGGCGCCAAGCGGCGCAACGTTCGGTCGCATATGCTCGTATGCAACGGCGGCGAGCACGCCGGCCAACGCGACGAACGGCGCTTCGATCACCGCCGGACCGAGGGCGAGAAACGGTCCGAAGATGCCGATGTAATGTCCGACCGTATGTCCGACCCATGCGAAGTCGAGCGCGAAAAAAATTAAGCCCGCAAACCAACCGAGGAGCGCGGCTCGTTTCCAGGAGGCACCTTGCCAAATCCAGAAAAGTGCAGCAGTACCGAATGGCACGAGCCACGCGGCGCCGATCTTCGGAAAGGCTGCCGCCAAAGCGATGGCAGCACCGGCAGCGAGGCCGGCGTCGCGCGACGGCACCGAGGAGATCATGATTCGCAGATTGAGTTTCGGTTTCGTAGTCGTATTAATAACGGCGTTCATCGTTGCGGCGTGCGGTCGTCAGGTCACGCCGAATCCTCCGGGCTTAGGGCCCGGTGGCGCGCCTCCGGGGTATTTTGCCGTCTTCTTCAACACGCAGGCGCCTTTCAACTTCAGCAACTACCAGTACCTGATCGTCTTGAACACCACCGGAAGCGGCGTTACGCCGTCTACCGATACGATTCAGACCAATTGGGCGGGGTACTCGTGGGCGATTGTCTCGCGCGGCAACGGCGTCGCTTCGTATGCCCAAGTCGTGCAGTTCGTTCGGAGTACTCAGAATCCGCACGTTCCGCCGGTGTGGCACCAACTGGGCACGACACCGCAGCAGTTCTCGTACAATCTCAACGCCAACGGCGCCGCGTCCGAGTTCTCAATCCTGGCGCAAAAGTCGGTCTTCAACCCCTCCCCCTCGCCTTCTCCGAGCTCCAGTCCACCGAATCTCTGGACGTTCAACGCATATACGACCGCGGCGAACAATCAGGGGCAATGGACCTTCGTCGATTCGATGGGCGCCGGCGGGCCGGTCGATCCGCAGTTCGTCTCGCCGCATTTGGACATGGCAACATGTTTCGATAACACGTACTACGCGCTAAACACCCAAATCAACGATCCGGCGGCGGAGATCGTTAGCGTCGAGATCGCGAACAATCCAGCCAAATCGCCCTGCTCTTCGCAGTAGCCTGCCGTGCATGAATCCCCGCTCGAGTGCGCGCACGAGATCTGCAACTGCTCGGTGACCGGACCGGTCGACGGAAGCGAAGTCTACTGCGGCAACTTCTGCCGCAACGCCGACGAGCAAGGCATCGAATCGGAGACATGCGCCTGCGGCCACCCCGAATGCGACACCCCATAGCCTAGCGGCGCGGACGTACCCCACTCGAAGCGTTCCAACTTTTCCGGACCAGCCATGGATGGCTGCTTCAAAACTTTGTTAGTCCGGAAAAGTGGACGAGCAGGAGCGAACAGGATGTGAGCGACGAGCGTATTCGAGTGGGGTACGTCCGCGCCGCTAGCTATCGGGATGCCTTACCTGCTATGAAAAGCTCCGACGCGTGGCGTTCGAGAGCGCCTGCATTAGAAGTTAAAGGTCGTTGGGACGACTTGTTGGGGTTGGCCGATGTTGAAGACTGCGGTTTGCGACGGGAAGGCGAGCAGGTTGAGGCCGACGTTGACGGCTTGCTGCGCTTCGTTGTAGAGCACGAGCAGTTGGTAACAGTTGCCGATCGTTCGCGTGTAGTAGATGATCTTGTCCGAGAAGAGTTCGCCGAGCCCGAGCGATGGACGCCAGTTGATGTTCGTCACGAACTGTAGCGAAGCGTTGCGGCCGAACGGCGTCGACAACTGAAGGTTTGTCGTTTCGAAGCCTTGGCCGGGGCCTGGAATGAAAGACCCACTGAGCAGTACGACCGATCGCGGCGACGGACGCGCCGACAACTGATAACTGAGCGGCTGCGCGACCCCGTCGAAGTTCGTCGTCCATCCCACGGAGAGCGCGTAAACGTCGTCGTTGAAGAGGCGGATCAAGTCTTGCGCGTTCTTCGTGTTCATCGTCGGTTGCTGGTCGAGATATTGAAACGGTACGAGCGCCGGACCGTTGTAGTTTGCCTCGTTGTACGTAATCGTGTTGACGATATGCTGACTGATCGGCGTCGTGAGACTCAAATCTTGCTGGACGGCGGCTTTGAGATCGCCGGTCCCGTAAGCGTACTGATCGACCGTCACGGTGCCTTGGAAATCGCTGCCGAAGACCTTCGCTTCGATCGGCCCGGCGACGACGTTGGCGTCGCCGCGCCAGGTTGCCAGCGCTAAGGGCTGACCATCGCCGGCTGGATTGCTGTATTCGCCGACGGTTAAGTCGGCCGAGAGCGGTATGACGAAATGCTGGAAGAAGCTCGTTGGACGGACTTCGAACTCCGGAATCTTGTTGATGCCGACCGCCTCCTGCGAGTAGATCTTATCCCACTCCATCTGGTAGTCGGCTCCAGAGGTCGTGTACTGCAAGAGATAGTCGAACTCGGACTGATTGCTGAATTGGTTTATGCCACCGAAGCTTGCGCTGCTGTTGCTGAGGTTGTACGTAACGGTTTCGTTGAGGTTTTCGTTGAACTGGCGCGTGTCGGTAAACGTGAAGCTGTCGCTGCTCGACTGACCGCCGACCGAGGTGTGCGTGTAGCTGTAATTTTGCGACGTTTGCGTCGTTTGGTGAACGATCGCCTCGCTCAGCGATTCGTTCGGCGGAATGCTGATGAGTGGGCCATAGTTGGACTGGTATGAGAACTGAAAGTTGCTGCGGAGGTGCTCGGAAATATTCTCCTGCTCGGCCAGCGCGGCGTTCGTCTGACGGCCGCCTGCTACGCGGTTGTTGATCGTGTAGACGTTGATGTTGGCGCTCCGGCGTCCCTTTTTGCTTGTGTAAAACGCGACGTAGCCGAGACCCAACCCTTCCAGGGTGTAGTAGTTAACGATGTAGTACCCGTAATAATATTGGTCCTTACCGAACGGAATTTGGATCTTGATCCAGGCGCCTTCGTACGAGTTGTAGCCGACTTCTGGGAACCAATGCTGCCGGCCGCGCTGATTCTCGAGGCTGCGCAGCGGAATGACGAGCAGCGGAAGGTAGAAGACCGCGGCCGCGCCCAGCCAGAGCACCGCTTTGTGAACCACGATTTTGTCGCCCGGATAGACCTCTAAGTCTTTGCCGGTGATGTGGTATCCGCCGCGCGGGTTCTCGCAGGTCGTGATGTACGGGTCCATACCCTTCGCGGTTCCATCCGGGTCGGTGTGCAGGTCGCTAGCGGAAAAGTGTATCAAGCCACGCTGCACGCCTTCGTCGCTTGCACCCTTGCCGTTCTCGAGCTTCGCCGTCTGCGCGACCGTGTCGAAGATGATCGCGTCGGCATTGAGCACCGAGTTGTGCTCGTGATTGACCAAGAACGGGTTGCCCGTGATCGTGATCGTACGGACGCCGTCGAAGTGCGCGTGGTCGCCGACGATCTCTTCGTCGGCGTAGTAGATGTGAACGTTGCCGATCGCGTCGCTCGGCTGTCCGCGCGCTCGGTTCCCCGTCCACTTGTCCGAGATGACCGCGATGTAACCTGGGGCGAGCGTCGGTACGCCGCTCGGCTCGGGCGAGGGTTCGGGCGTGGCCTGGCCGGCGGGAGGAATCGGCGGCGGCGTCTCGCCGCCGCGCACCAGGAAGACCGGCTCTAAGGAGGCTGTGGGCGCCGGCGTTCCGGTTGGAATCGGCGGCGGCGTGACCCCCGGCGTCGTTCCCGGCGCCGGCGGCGGCGTTCGATTGATCGTGTACGTTCCGTTCCCGACCCCGGCTGGAGGGTTGGGTAAGCCGGGAGTAATGACCGGCGCCGGCGAGGCGCTTGGATTTGCGGTTGCTTGTGCGAGCGTCGCAGAATCGTCGCGATAATGCTGCGCGCAACTCTGCGTATTGAACAGCGAGAGCGCGAGCTGCTGGCGGTCCTCGGCGGCGGCAGGGGCGAAGCCCGGAAAGACCGCGCTAACGCAGGCAGCGAGAGCCGCAATCGCGGCAACACCGCAACGTATGCGGTTCCCGAACGACACGCTTTAGCGCTCTTCCAGCCAAAGAAGAACCGCGCCCGCGGTTCCTATGAGGACGTTTGGCAGCCAGGCGGCGATATATGGATTCATCGCGCCGTTTCGGCCGAAGGCCGACGCCGCCGAGACCATGAGATAGTATATGAAGAAAGCAACGATAGAGAGTGCGATGCCCAGCATGCGGCCCCGCTTGCCGAAACGCATCGCGAGCGGTACCGCGACCAGGACGCCGATGATGCAGGCGAACGGCCACGCCAGCTTGTCGGCGAGATTGATCTGCAGGTTGCCCATGGCCGTCCCGCCGATTCCCTGAGATTGCAGCGCGTTCACTTGCGTGCGCAGCGATTTGCTGCTCATCGTCCACGGGTCGTTGTTGACCTGGCTGACGAACTGCGACGCCGTCTCGCCGAGCGGCAGGCCGATCGTGACGTTCTTGACGTGCTGCTGGTTGGTCACGAAGCCGTCGTCGTTGTAACGCGTGTCGATGACGTCGTGCAGCACGAGGCTGGCGCCCGCGACCGAGGCCGTCTTCGACTGCAGCGTCTCGTTCCACGGACCGAATTTCGCCGGCTTGAAGATCTGGACGTCCATCATCGTTCGGTTGTCGGGGGCGACCTGTCCGACGTAAAACGTGTTTCCGGTATCGGGGTCCTTGCGAAAGAACTGCGGCTCTACCGGAAGCGCGTCGGTGTGGTAGATGATTTGGTAGAAGGTCCGCGTCGAGAGATCGACCGACGCCGGGGCAACCCACTCGTTCATGCAGTAGGCGATTGCGAACATCACGATGCCGAAGAGCAGCGGCGCCAGCGCGATGCGCATCACCGAAATCCCGGCCGTTCGCATCGCGGTCACCTCGTTATCGCCCATCACCCGGCCCATCGCCAGCAGGCCGGCGAAGAGGCAGCCGAAGGGGAAGGCCATCGGAATCGCCTGCGGGATGCGAAAAACTACGAACCGGAGGACGAGAAAGAACGGCGCGTGCTGGTTGATGATGTAGTCGGCGGCCAGAAAGAAAATATTGAGCGCCCAGAAGAGCAGAAACGCGCCGAACGCAAAGAAGAACGGCACGGACATTTCGCGCAGGAGATATCCGTCGAGAATCGGCAGGCGCAATAGCGTCGAGCGCACGCGCGGTAGCGGTTGCTGGTACGTCAGCGTTGCCATCAGCGGCCGCGCTTCAGTAGTTGTGGTATGCGTTGAGTACGCGCGCGACGTATGCGCGCGTCTCCGGATACGGAGGGACGCCGTGATAACGATCGACCGCCCCGGGGCCGGCGTTGTAGGCCGCGACGGCAAGCGTGACGTTGTTGTGATAACGGCGAAGCAACGAATGCAGATATCCGGTTCCGCACTCGACGTTTTGGGTCGGATCGAATGGGTTTGCGATTCCGCAGCCGGCCGAAGTGCCCGGCATCAGTTGCATGAGCCCCTGCGCTCCGGCGACGCTGATCGCCGAGGGGTTGCCCGCCGACTCCGCCATGAGAACGGCGCGCACCAATCCGGGCGGCACGCCATTGGCCTGGGAGGCTCCGCTCACGAGCGAGTCGATGGCCATCGGATCGAGGGACCGGGAAGCATAGGGCAGGTACCCGCCGCTGCAAGCGCAGAGCAGGGCGACCAGACTGCAGACCCCCAGCAATCGACTCATCGCAGGGGCGCCTTTCTTCCCCGCCGGGGGCAGGGCCTGGCAGGCAGGCCATGGCTACTTCGCAACTTTCCGATGGTTTTGGCCCTCGAGCATTGGTAGAGTCAGAGTCATGTCAAAAACGAATCTCAACGCCGATCTTATACGCGACGTCTGCCGGTACGTCGAGGATCATAGCGAAGAAGCCTTGACGCTCGCTGAGCTTGCTGCGCGCGCCTCGATGAGCCGCTTTCATTTCGCCCGCACCTTCAAGCGCGTGGTCGGCGTCACGCCCAAACAGTATCTGGCGACGGTTCGCCTGCGCAAGCTCAAGGACGGCCTGGGGCGCGCGAAACCGATCGACGCGGCCGCGCACGATGCGGGTTACGGGTCGACCAGCCGCATCTACGAGAACGCGGCGTCGAACCTCGGGATGACGCCGCGACAATATCGTCGCGGCGGCGTAGGCGTGACGATTTCCTACGCGTCGTTTCCGACGCCGCTGGGAATCATGACGATCGGCGCGACCGATCGCGGAGTATGCTTCGTTGGATTCGGCGAGACGCGCGATGAGCCGCTCGCGCAACTGCGCCGCGAATATCGCGAGGCGCGAATCGAGGCGATGCGCGAGCCGTATCATCCGCACTTTCGAGTTTGGATCGACGCCATTGCGCGCTACCTTGACGGCGCCGGACCCTCGCCCGATTTGCCCCTCGATATTCGCGCGACCGCCTTTCAAATGCGCGTCTGGAAATATCTCCAGACTATCCCGCCGGGCGACGTCGAGTCGTATGCGGAAGTCGCGGCGGCGATCGGAGCGCAAAACGCGGCGCGCGCCGTTGCGCAGGCCTGCGCGCGCAATCCGGCGGCGCTGCTCATTCCGTGCCATCGCGTGATCCGCGGTTCGGGGGAACTCGGCGGTTATCGCTGGGGTCTTGCGCGCAAGCGCGGATTGATCGAAATGGAGCGCGCAGCGAAGTCTTCGGATCGCGCTCCCGCACTGCAGCACAAATAATGAGCCGGTGGTCGCGGCGGAGTGCACGCTGCGAAACACTACGAGTAGAGCCGTTAGCGCTCACCCCAAGAGAGTGCCGAGGGGTGAAATGCGGCGGGTTTACCTTGCCTTAAGGAAAGCTGGGGCGTATAGTGGTGTGAAGTAGTGCTTAGTGGTGCCTTCCGGAGGACTTTGTGCACGCGGAACTGCCGCGATTTGCGGGTTCGGAGCAGCATGCCCTTGACCATAAGGGCCGACTCATCGTACCGGCACGCTTCCGCGAGCGCCTCGGCTCCCAGTTCGTCCTAACGATCGCACCTCCGGACCCTTGTCTGGCGCTCTATCCGACCGCCACCTGGGTGGAGTTTTGCGGGCGGCTCGAGGCGATCCCGAAGAAAGACGAGCACTATAAACGCTACGTTCGCTACCTTTTTGCGCATAGCGAAGAGGTCGGATCCGATACCCAAGGGCGGGTAGTGGTGCCGGCGCGGCTGCGCGCCTATGCCGGCATCGAACGGCAAATAGTTTCGGTGGGGTTGCTGACGCGGATCGAGATCTGGGCGAAGGAGCGGTACGACTTTCAGACGCCGCCCGACGGCGAGATCCCCGGCTTCATCGCCGAGCTTGGCCTGTGATGTGGCGGCGTGACCCACCAACCGGTGCTGCTCCAGACCGCCGTGGAGTATCTCGCGATACGTCCCGACGGCATCTATGTCGACGCTACCTTCGGCGGCGGCGGTCACGCGCGGTCGATTCTGCAGCATCTCCAAGGTGGGCGCCTCATTGCGGTCGATGCCGATCCGCAAGCCGCGGCCCGGGCCGCCGCGATCGCCGATGCCCGCTTCACCTTTGTCCACGCCAACTTTCGGGAGATCACTCGCGTCCTCGACCGATGCTCGATCGCCTCGGTCGACGGCATTCTTTTCGATTTGGGAGTCTCGTCGATGCAACTTGACGACGCCGAGCGCGGCTTCTCACTCGGGAGGCCCGCCGCGCTCGACATGCGGATGGATCCGGGCGCGGGACGGAGCGCCTACGAGATCCTTGCGACCGCGAGCGAAGGCGAACTCGCGGACATCTTCTTCTATTATGGCGAGGAGCGCGCGGCCCGACGGATCGCGCGCGCGATCGTCGCGCGTCGTTCGAGCGGTAGGCTTCCGAGCACGACGGCCGAGTTCGCGCAGCTCGTTGCCGGCATCATGCAGCGGCGCGGCAGACGCGAGCGCATCCATCCGGCGACGCGAGCCTTTCAGGCGTTGCGCATCGCGGTCAACCACGAACTCGATGCTCTGCGCGAGGGCTTGCACGGCGCCGTCGGGCGGCTGCGCGGCGCCGGACGCATCGTCGCAATCAGCTTCCACTCGCTCGAGGACCGCATCGTGAAACAGAGTTTCCGCGAAGACGAGCGTCTCGAAGTGCTCACGAAGCGCCCGGTTCTTCCGGGCAGCCTCGAGATTACTGAGAACCGTCGCGCGCGCAGCGCCAAACTGCGCGCCGCGCAGCGTAAGGCGAGTTGACGTGATAGCGCCGCGTCTCATCGAGCGCTCGCCGCGAATCCGCAATCCTCGCACCGTGCGCGCCGCTACCCAGCGGCGGATCGTCCGCACGTCGCGCGCTCGTTATACCGGCGTCGTACGCATCGTCGCCGTATCGGCCGGCGTGCTCGCCCTACTCATGGGGTACGTACTGCTGACGTCGAGTTTGACCGGGCTCAGCTATGCGGTCGCGACGGCGCGTGCCGACCGCGAAGCGCTGCAGGAGGAGACGATGCGCCTCGACGATCGCATTTCGGCGCTCCGCTCCGACGACCGGCTCTCGGCGATCGCGGCGCGCTTAGGCATGCACGAGCCGCAGGCGCTCGCCGTCGTCAGGATCGAGGCGCCGCCTATCGCCCGCGAACGCCCGCGGTTCCCGGTGCTCTCGTCGCTCGCGGGACTCTTCGCTCCGGCGGCCGCGCGCCGGCAGTGAGCGTTACCGGTCGCTAGGGCTGAAGGAATGCATCAGCGGACCTTCGCGCGCGTCGCTCCGATGCGCGCGCGGCTCTCGTTCTACGCCTGCTTGGCCATCGCGCTCTTTCTCGCGTGGCGGCTCTACGACGTGCAGGCCCTCAAGGGCGCGCTCTATGCGAGGGAAGCGCTCGCGCAGCGTTCCGATACCGTCGAAGTCTTTGCGCGCCGCGGCAGCATTCTCGATCGCAGCGGAAACGTGCTCGTCCGTTCGCTGCCCTCGGAGAGCGTCTACGCCGTACCGCGCGAGATCGTCGATGCCGGGGCGACCGTCGCGAAGCTCGAGCGCGTCTTCGGCAAGCTCGACGCGGCGACGGTTGCGGCGCTGCACGACCGCCATCTCTGGTTCGTCTGGATTGCGCGAAAGGTGCCGCACGATCAGGCGGCGCGCATACGCACGCTCGGCTTGATCGGCGTCGACCTCAAGGAAGAGCAGACGGGCCTGCGCGTCGACACGGCGGGGCGTTTGGCATCGACGGTGATCGGCTTCGTCGGCACCGACGAGAACGGGCTCGACGGAGTTGAGTACGCGTACGACGACGTGCTTCGCGGGCAATCCGGCCGCGTCACCCTCGAAGCCGACGAGTTCGGGCGGCCGATCCCGTTCGGTCGCGAACGCGTGATCGCGTCGGCACAGCCCGGCTTGGACGTCGGGCTAACGATCGATCCATACCTTCAATTCGTTGCCGAGCGAGCGCTTGCGAAACAAGTGAGCGCCTATCACGCGCTCGACGGCACCGCGATCGTGATGGACCCATGGACGGGCGAGATCCTCGCGCTTGCGAACGTGCCGGACTTCGATCCGAACCGCTTCTGGAAGTTTGGCGGCGCGCAGCGCCGCGACCGCGCGGTGATGGACGCCTACGAACCCGGCTCGACCTATAAGCTCGTTACCGCGGCCGCCGCGCTCGAATCCCACAAAGTAACGCTAACGAGCCGCTTTCCGGCGCGAAACGCGCTCGAAGTGGGCGGTCAGACGATTCACAATGCGGAAGACGGTCTCATGGGCGCGGGGGGAAGTGAAACGCTCGAGCAGATCGTCGCGCTCTCGCACAACGTGGGAGCGGCGGAAGTCGGGCTTTCGATCGGCGGCAAAACGCTCTATGCGATGGAGCGCAGAGCCGGATTCGGCGAACCGACCGGTATCGGTCTGCCCGGCGAGAATCCCGGGATCGTACCGCCACCGTCGCAGTGGAGCGGATCTTCGCTCGCAACGATGTCCTTCGGTCAAGGCGTCTCCGTCACGCCGCTAGCGATGGTGCGCTATTACGCCGCGATCGCCAACGGCGGTCTGCTGATGCAGCCGCGCGTCGTTCACGGCGTCTACGATCCCCAGGGCGCGGTTCTCCGGCGGTACTCGCCGGCCGTCGTCCGGCGCGTCTTCTCGCAACGCACTGCCGCCGAGCTCCGCTCGTTCCTGCGCACGGTCGTACTGCACGGCACCGGAAACCCGAGCGCGCAGATACCGGGCTACGCAACGGCAGGCAAGACCGGCACGGCGCAGATGGTAATCGACGGCGAGTACCGGGCCGGATACTACGCCGCGTCGTTCATCGGAATGGTGCCGTACCCACACGCGCGCTACGTGATTTACATCAAAGTGGAACGGCCGATCGGCGCGTACTACGGAAGCATCGTCGCCGCTCCCGCCTTCGCCGAGATCGCGCGCGACGCGATGCTGCATGCCGGAGTCTTGCCGAGCGCTTCCGTCGCCCTTCGTGGTCACTGAACGCGGCGCCGCGCTCGCGACGCTGCTGAGCCGGGTCGCCTGGACGGAGATCGCCGGCGAGCGCGACGCCACCGTGAATGCGATTGCGATCGACTCGCGCGAAGTGCGGCCCGGCGCGCTCTTCGTCGCGCTCCGCGGCAGTCGTACCGACGGTCATCGTTACGTCGCCGAGGCCGTCGCCAACGGTGCGCGCGCGGTCGTGGTGCAGGACGGAGCGCGCGTCAACTTTCCTCCGAGCGTCACCGTCGTGGGCGTCCGCGACACGCGTCGAGCGCTCTCGTCGCTTGCAGCGGCGTTCTACGGCGATCCATCGCACGACTTGGCCGTGATCGGCGTCACCGGAACCAACGGGAAGACGACGGTGACCCACATGATCGCGACGATTCTCGATGCGGCAGGCACGCCGTGCGGCGTTGCGGGAACGGTCGGCGCCGAGTTCGGTTCGCGGCGATGGGGCTTGGGAAACACGACGCCGCTTCCTCCCGAACTCCATCGGACGCTGGCGGAGATGCGCGACGAAGGCGCCGAGGCCGTTGCGATGGAGGTCAGCTCGCACGCGCTCGCGCTCGACCGGATCGACGACGTACGCTTTCGCGTTGTGGCGATGACGAACGTGGCGCGCGATCATCTCGATTTTCACGAGACCGTCGAGGCCTATGCGGCGGCGAAGCGGCGGCTCTTCGAACTGGCGCAGCGCTGCGTTCTCAACGTCGACGATGCCTACGGCCGGCGATGGGCTGCCGAGCTGAAGAACGAGGCGCGAGAGATCGTCGCGTACGGCTTGGAACGCGAAGCAACGCTCGTCCCTAAAGAGATCGCCGTCGACGCCGCCACAAGCCGCTTCATCGTCGACGGCGAGCACTTCGAGCTTCCGTTACCGGGGCGTTTCAACGTCTGGAACGCCTTAGCGGCGATCGGCGTTGCCCGCTTCTTTGGCATCCCCGATGCGACGTCCGCGCATGCGCTGGCGCGTATCTCGCCCATTGCGGGTCGAATGGAGCGAATCGTCTCAGGTGACGTTGCCGTCGTAATCGACTACGCACACACTCCCGACGCGCTCGAGTCCGCCCTGCAATCGCTGCGCGAAACGACGAGCGGCGCGCTGGCGGTGGTCTTCGGATGCGGAGGGGATCGCGATCGCGGAAAACGGCCCGCGATGGGTGCGGTCGCGGCGCGCCTCGCCGATCGCCTCTACCTTACGAACGATAATCCTCGCTCTGAAGACCCGCAGTCGATTGCCGACGCGATCGCCGCCGGAATCGGCAACCGCGAGTACGTCGTCGAGCTCGACCGCCGGCGCGCGATCGAACGAGCGATTGCGCAAGCACGCCCCGGCGATGTCGTGCTCGTCGCGGGAAAGGGACACGAGAACTATCAGGTCGTCGGCGACCGCGTGCTGCCGTTCGACGACGCGGCGGTCGCTCGCGAAGCGCTCGCTTCGCGAGCCGTGCTGCAATGAATCTTCCGCTCGACGAAGCGATTGCGGCAACCTCGGCGACGCTCGCCGACGCGGCCGCCGCGCCCGCGTCGCTGCGCGTTAGCACCGACACGCGAACGCTGGAACCGGGCGATACGTTCGTCGCACTGCACGGCGAGAACCACGACGGTCACGATTTCGTAGACGATGCTATCCGGCGCGGTGCCGCAATGCTCGTTGTCGATGAAGAGCTGGCTCGCGTGCCTGGGGTCGCGGCGATGCTCGTCGCGGATACGAAAGCCGCGTACATGGCGCTCGCCGGCGCGTCGCGCGGACGCTTTGGCGGTCGAGTCGTCGCCGTAACCGGGAGTGCCGGAAAGACGACGACCAAAGCCTTCTTGGCGCAGCTCCTTGCGATACGCTACGGCGCGCGCCTGCTCGCCGCTCCGGGAAACGAGAACAACGAGATCGGCGTCAGCAAACTCCTGCTGCGTGCGTCGAACGAGGCGCACGAGGTGATCGTCGTCGAGATGGGCGCGCGCCGCTACGGTGATATCGAGGTGCTCGTCGAGATCGCGCGACCGCAGGTCGGAATTTTGACCAACGTCGGCGACGCGCACCTCGAGATCGTCGGATCGCGCGAACGGCTCGAGGAGACGAAGTGGGCGCTCTTCGGGCGCGGCGCCGGCGCAATCTTGAATGCCGGCGACTCCGTCTCACGGCGGCGCGCCGGCGCGCTCGATCGCAAGCCGCATTGGTTTGCCGCCGATTGGGGTTGCGTCGGCAGCGACGAGAGCCTCGATCCGCTGACCGCATTCGAGGGCGATCGCGTCCTCATTCATCGCTCCGGCGGCGATCGCACCGAGCTCCCGGTCGACGTGCGCGTGCCGGGATTACACAATCGCGCAAACCTCGCGGCGGCCGTCGCCGCCGCGCTCGAACTCGGGGTGCCGCTCGAGCAGCTTGCGCCCGCGATCCCGGCGCTGCGTCTGCCCGAGGGACGATACGATCGAATAGCGCTGCGCGGCGGCCTACGGCTCATCTACGATGCCTACAACGCGAACGCGAACGGGATGATCGCCGCGCTCGACGCGTTCGCTGCGGAGTCGGCGGCGCGTCACATCGCCGTGCTCGCTTCGATGGCCGAGCTGGGAGAGGAGTCGAGCTCGCTGCACGAACGCGTCGGCGCCCACGCGGCCCGGCGCGTCGACATGCTCTTGGTCAGCGGTGAGTATGCCGCCGATCTCACGCGAGGCGCCCATCGCGGCGGCCTTACCGACGGGCAGATCGTTGAGGTCGCGACCAACGCTCAAGCGGCGCGTTGGCTGCGCGAGCACGCCGGCGCCGACGACGTCGTACTTTTGAAAGGCTCTCGCAAATACAAATTGGAAGAGATCGTCGAAGAGTTGCGCACGTGAGCCTCGCAACGCGCACTCTGCTCGTAACGCGCCTGGAAGCGCCCGCCGGGCTGACCGCGATTCCCGTCAGAACGCCGCTCGTTCGTCCGGGCGACGACCTCGTCGCCGCGATCGCGCGCGCGGTGCGCGGCATCGCGCGAGCCGGCGACGTCATCGCGGTCTCGGAGACGGCCGTCGCGATCGCGCAAGGCGAGCTGCTTGCGGCCGAGTACGTTCGCCCATCGCGTCTCGCGTTCGCGATCTCGCGCCGCGCCGATCCGATGGCGACGATCAGTCAGCCCGAGTCGATCCAACTCGTTATCGACACGGCCGGCATGTGGAAGGTCGTCTATGCGACGCTCCTGCAGATCGGCGCTCGCCTCGTTGGCCGGCGCGGTGCTTTTTACGAGGTGATGGGCGAGGCGGTCGCTGCCTTCGACGGGTACACCGGAACGATGCCACCGTACGAGCGAGCGATCGTCTTCGCGCCGCGCGACGCCGGCGGCTTCGCACGCAACGTCGCGGAGCGAATCGGCATCGCGTGCGCCGTGGTCGATGCGAACGATCTCGGAAAGGCAAAGATCCTCGGGTACTCGCCCGGCATATGCGTGTCCAGCGTGGAAGCCGCGTTGCTCGACAATCCGCACGGCAATAGCGACGAGCAGACCCCGATCGTCGTGCTCAAATGGCGCGGAACCGGACCCAATCCGCTCGTCGAGGGCGGTACGCCATGAGCGGCTCGTCGCTATCGATCCTGGGACTCTGGGTGCTCGCCGGTTCGCTCATCGCCGCGCTCTTGACGGCCGGATTGCTCGCGATTTTTGGCCGGCTCGAGGTGCGCCAGCGCGCCTACGAGGACGCGCCGGAATCCCACCGCGCGAAGACCGGAACGCCGACGATGGGCGGGCTCGTCTTCGTTGTGGTGCTGCTCGCCGCGCTCGCCAGCACGCGCCTGCCATTGCTTCCCGAACTCGTCTTGCTCGTCGTTCTCTGCGCCGTCATCGGCGCCGTCGACGACGCACTGGCGATTCGCAGTGGCGCGAACCGAGGTTTGCGCGCGCGCACGAAGTTCCTCGCATCCGCACTTGCGGCGGTGATTTTCTTACGTGAAGCGGCGGCGTCGCCGAGTCTCTTTCCGCCCGACGTACTCTTGCACGCTGGGACCTTGACGCTCACGGCCCCGCACTGGCTCTGGCTGCTTCTCGGGGTTCTCGCGATAACGGGCACGACCCACGCCGTAAATCTCACCGACGGTCTCGATGGTCTAGCGGCGGGTACGATGATTCCGCCGCTCGTCGTGCTCGCGCTGGTCGCGGCGCGCGCCGCGCTGCCCGGCGTGGCGATCGGCGCGGCCGCGGGCATCGGTGCGTGCGTGGGCTTTCTGTTCTTCAACGCGCACCCCGCACGGATCTTCATGGGCGACACCGGCTCGCTCGCGCTCGGCGCATTGCTTGCGGGCTGCGCAATTCTCACCGGCGAGATGCTGCTGCTGCTCGTGATTGGCGGCGTCTTCGTCGCCGAAGCGCTCTCCGTCATCCTGCAGGTCTCGTACTTCAAAGCGACGCGAGGGCGACGGATCTTGAAGATGAGCCCGCTGCACCACCACTTCGAGTTGAGCGGGTGGCCAGAAACTACAGTGACGTCGCGCCTTTGGGTTGCATCGCTGCTCTGTTCGTTGGTAGGATGGGCCATCGTGCGATGAGTGAGGTTTTTCAATTCGGTGCGGGTGAAAAAATTCTGATCATTGGTCTTGGGCGAAGCGGCCTGGCGAGCCTCGAGGTATTGAGCGAACAGAACGTCACGCTCTACGCGACCGACGAAAAGCCGCTTGGCGAACTTGCCGGGGCAGTTGCGATCGCGCAAGCGTATGGCGCGCGCTTCGTCGAGCCGAGTTCCCTCGGTGCGATCGCACCCGAGCTCACCTGCGCGGTGCTCTCGCCCGGCGTGCCGCCGACCTCGCCGGTCGTGCGCGCAATGCACGGGGCCGACGTTCCGGTGCTTGGCGAGATCGAGCTCGCCTATCGGCTTTGCAAGGCGCCGATTGTCGCGGTGACCGGAACGAAAGGGAAGTCGACGACGACCGCGCTGATCGGACATCTTCTGCGAGCCTGTGGTCATCGCGTCCGCGTCGGCGGCAACATCGGCAATCCATTGATCAAGGAAGTGCGCGGAGCCGGTGCCGATGAGTGGGTTGTCGCCGAGGTCTCTTCGTTCCAGCTCGAGACGATCCGCGCGTTCAAGCCCCGCGTCGCCGTCTTGCTCAACATCGTGCCGGACCATCTCGACCGGTACCATTCGATGGACGAATACGCCGAAGCGAAGTACCGGATCTGCGCGAACCAATCGATGACCGATTGGTTCGTCGGCAACCTCGACGACCCACGCATCCGCAGCCTAGACTGGCACGACGGCAACCCGCGGGTTCAGGCGCGTCAGCTTTGGTTTTCGCTGGAGAACGCCGACCGCGCCACGATCTATCTGCGCGGGGACCTGGTGATGTACGCGCCGGTCGCCGGCGATCCGCGACCCGTTGCGATCCTTTCGCGCGATGATATCCCGCTCGCCGGCGAGCACAACGTGCGCAACGTTATGGCTGCGCTCCTTACGGCGCTCGCCATCGGGTGCGCCCCCGCTGGGCTGCGCGAAGCGATTCGAACCTTCGAGCCGATGCCGCATCGCCTCACAACGGTCGCCGAAATCGACGGCGTGCGGTACGTCGACGATTCGAAATCGACGAACCCCGCCTCCGTCATTGCGGCGCTGCAGGCCTACGATGCGCCGATCGTGCTGATCGCGGGCGGTCGTTCCAAGGGCACGGCATTCGATGCGATGGGTGCGGCGATCGGCGCGCGCGCGCGGGCGCTGGTAACCATCGGTGAGGCCGGCCCGGAGATCGCGGGCGCCGCGCACGGCGTGGAAACCGTGCACGCCGCGTCGATGGAAGAGGCAGTCGCGCGTGCCCGCGAGTTTGCAGACGCTGGCGCGATCGTGCTGCTCTCGCCGGGCTGTGCGTCGTTCGATATGTTCGAATCGGCGGAGGATCGAGGCGAGCAGTTCGCGGCGGCGGTCGCAGCGCTTCGGGAGCCGGCCGGTGCATAGCGCGGCGACTCTGCGCGGATCGGCGCGCACGCCGCTCGACACGGTGCTCTTTGCAACGGTCGCGGCGCTGATCGCGATCGGTTTGGTGATGGTCTTCTCGGCCTCGAGCGCGACGGCATACGCACAGCACGGCGACATCGCCTATTACCTTAAGCGCCAGCTTATCTGGCTCGCGGTCGGCTTAGGCGCAGCCTACGTTTGTTACCGCATCGATTACCGGCGACTGCGAAGCGTCGCGCCCTACTTCCTCGTCGCGGCGATCGCCGCGCTCGTACTCGTCTTTGTTCCGCACGTCGGCCTCGGCGTGAACGGCGGACGCCGCTGGATCGGTGCGGCCGGGCTGAGCATCGAACCATCCGAGTTTGCGAAGCTCGCGTTGGTGATCTATCTCTCCGCGGTCTTGTCGACGCGCGGCGAGCGCATCACGTCGCTCGTTCGAGGCCTCGTTCCCCTCTGCATTCCAGTCGCCCTCATGGCGGTCTTGGTGCTCAAGGAGCCCGACATGGGCACGGCGAGCCTGCTCCTTTTTATCGCGCTCGCGCTCTTCTTCGCCGCAGGGGCGCGGCTCGTCCACCTCGCCGCAATCGTCCTCGCGATGGTGCCCTTCGCTGCGTTTAGCGTGCTTGCAAGCCCATACCGGCGCGCGAGGATCTTCGCGTTCGTCGATCCGTGGAAGGACCCGCTCAATACCGGCTTTCACATCGTTCAGTCGCTCCTCGCATTGGGCAGTGGCGGACTCTTCGGAGTCGGCTTGGGTGCCTCGCGCGCGAAGTTCTTCTACCTGCCGGAGCAGTACACGGATTTCATATTCTCGGTGCTCGGCGAAGAGCTGGGCCTGATCGGCACGCTGGCCGTGATCGTGCTCTTCGTAACGTTTGCCTACCGTTCGATCCGTATCGCGCTTGCGGCGCCGGATCGATTTGGATTCTTTCTTGCGATCGGCTGCGCCGCGATGATAACGATTCAGGCGTTTATCAACATCGGGGTCGTCTCGTCGTCATGGCCCGTGACCGGAGTTCCGCTGCCCTTCATTTCGTTCGGCGGGAGCTCGCTAGTCGTCAGTTGCATCGCGGTCGCACTCATCGCGAACGTGGGAAGGTCGCGAAGGTCGCGCGAGCAGGCGTGATGGTCGTTTTTGCCGGTGGCGGCACCGGCGGGCACCTCTATCCGGCGATCGCGATCGCCGATGCACTCCGCGAGCGCTGCGCGAAGATCGCTTTTATTGGTACGGCCGACCGTCTCGAGGCAAGAATCGTCCCGACGGCGGGATATGAGCTGTACTCGATATCAAGCGGCTCGCTGCCGCGCGCACCCTCGCTGCAACTCCTTCGATCGATCGCGGCGAACGTTGCCGGCACCTTCCAGAGTTTGCGTCTGCTCGCTTCACAGCAGCCCGATCTCGTGATCGCGACGGGCGGTTACGTCTGCTTCCCCGTCGCCCTCGCCGCCCGCATCCGGCGGGTGATGCGCCTTTCTCGCGCGCCGCTCGTCTTGCTCGAACCTAATGCCGCGCCCGGCTTGACGAACCGGTTGCTCGGGCCGATGGTCGACGAAGTCTGGGTTGCGCCGTATGCGCGGCGCAGCCCCGATCCGAAGTATCGCGCGACCGGCATCCCGATCCGCTCGACGCTGCGCACGCTGCCGCGGCGCGAAGATGCGGTCGCGCACCTCGGACTCGATCCATCGAAGCGTACGCTCGTCGCGATCGGCGGGAGTCAAGGCGCGCGTTCGATCAACGACGCGCTGATTCGTTTGTTGCGCGAAGACGCACTGCCGGCGGGCTGGCAACTCTTCGCGCTGACCGGCGCGAGCGATTTCGAACGCGTCCGTACGGAGCTGCGGAATGCGCGGGAGTATCTCGACGACATGTCCGACGCCTATGCCGTCGCCGATTTGGTGCTCGCGCGGGCCGGTGCCTCGACGCTCGGGGAACTGGCGGCGCTCGGAAAGCCCGCGATATTGGTTCCCTATCCGCACGCGGCGGAGGGACATCAAGACGAGAACGCCGCGCGATTTGCGGCCGCGGACGCGGCCGTCGTGCTGACCGACGCCCGGCTGGCGGATGGAGGCCTGCCCTCCCTGCTCGTGCAAACGGTCGAACCTCGCCGGCTTGCCGAACTGGCGGAGGGCGCCGCGCGTTTGGGAGGAGCCGACCCACTGAGCACGATTCTTGCCCGGATCGATATGTTGACTGCTCGAAGAGAGAACGCGTGACGAGCTACCACTTCGTGGGGATCGGCGGCATCGGAATGAGCGCAATCGCGCGCGTCCTCCTCGCACGCGGCGAAGCGGTCTCGGGCTCCGACCTCAGCGTTACGCCGCTCGTCGAGCGGTTGCGGGCCGAGGGAGCGAGCATTGCGATCGGACATCACGCACGCAACGTGCAAGGAGCCCAGACCCTCGTCGTCAGCTCCGCGATCGATCGCCGCAATCCCGAGCGCGCGGCCGCGGCTCGCCTCGGCATCCCGGTCTTGCACCGCGGCGAGATGCTCGCGCGGCTGCTCGCCGGTCGTCGCGGAATCGCCGTCTGCGGAACGCACGGAAAGACGACGACGACTGCGATGACGCACGCCGTTCTGCGCCGCGGCGGTACCGACGCCGGCCTCGTGTTAGGCGGCATCGACGCCGCACTCGACAGCAACGCGCACGACGGAACCTCTCCGTGGTTCGTGACCGAAGCTGACGAGTCCGACGGATCCTTCGCATTGCTCGAACCGGTGATGGCCGTTGTCACCAACATCGAGAACGACCATCTGACGAGCGACGACGAGCTGCCCGCGCTTGCGCGCGCCTTTGCCGAGTTTCTCGCGAAGCTTCCCGAAGAAGGTCTGGCCGTCATCGGCACCGACAACGCGCTCGCGGCTTCGTTGACGGCGCACGAGCTGCGCGCCCGCGTGGTCACCTACGGACTCGACGGCAATGCGTCGCTGCGGGCGGGCAATCTTCGTTTCGCTGGTTTCGGTTCGAAGTTCGACGTGCTCGCCGGCGGTCGCCCGGCGGGGAAGATCGAGTTGCAGGTGCCCGGCGCGATGAACGTGCAGAACGCACTCGCGGCTATCGCGATCGGCATGGAACTCGGCCTGTCGTTTGCGGCGATCGCTGCGGCTCTGCGCGAGTTTCGCGGCGTGCGCCGCCGCTTCGACGTACTGGTCTGTAACGAACGCGCAACGGTCGTCGACGATTACGCCCACCATCCGACGGCGGTCGCCGCGACGATCGCGGCCGCGCGCCGCTGTTACGCGGGCGAGTTGATCGTTGCGTTCCAGCCGCACCGGTATACGCGTACCGCGTTTCTCGCGCGCGAGTTCGCCGCGGCGCTGCGGGGGGCCGACCGCGTCTATCTCGTGCCGGTCTACGCCGCCTCCGAGCCGACGATTCCAGGCGTGAGCGAACGTTCGATCGGCGAACCGCTCGCCGCGCTCGGCGGCAACGTCGAGTATGCGGGATCGATCGCGGAGCTCGAACGCCGGCTTTTTGAAGAACTCCCCGCTGGGGCGATGCTGCTGATGCTCGGCGCCGGCGACATCACCGAGGCGGCGGCGCGTTTAGCGCACCGATTCTCGGCACCCGTCGAGCGGCGGGCCGCACCGTTGCACGCATGAGCGTCACGACGGCGCGCGCGCTGCACAGCCTGCTGGAAGAGTCGGATCGCGAGTCGCTCCGCGAAATCTTCGGTCCACGGGTACGGTTCGACGAACCGCTCGCGCCCTTCACGTCGTGGAAGATCGGCGGCCCTGCCGACGCCATTGCGAGCGTGCAAGATGAGGACGAGCTCGCGCGGCTCATGCGTTTCTGTTTGCGACGCCGAATGCCGTGGTGGATTATCGGCGCGGGAAGCAACGTGCTCGTCGGCGACGGGGGCGTTCGCGGCGTCGTCATTCGGCTCGGCGGAGAGTTCGCCGCGGTCGAGGTCCGCGGTGAGCCCGATCGCGTGGTCGTCGAGGCGGGCGGATCGGCCGACATGGCGCTCGTCACCGCGAAGGCGGCCTCGGCCGGGGCCGAAGGCATTGGATCGCTCGCCGGGATTCCCGGAACGATCGGCGGCTCGCTGCGGATGAACGCCGGCACCGATCGCGAGATCGGCGAGTTCGTTCGCGAAGTCTGGGTGCAGTCGCCGAGCCGCCCGCAGCCGCATGCCGCGAGCGTACGGTATCTCTACCGCCAATCCACGCTCGACCGGGAGGTCGTCGTTTCGCGCGTCGTGCTCGACTTTGCGAGTTCGAGCGCGCGCGACGTGCGAAGCGAGATGCAGACTCGCCTGGTCCGGCGTAAGAAGACGCAGCCGATCGCGCTCCCCAACGCGGGCTCCTGTTTCCGTAATCCGCCCGGTTCGGCAGCGGCGCGGTTGATCGAAGACGCCGGGGCCAAGGGATGGCGCGAAGGAGGCGCTGAAGTTTCGCGACTGCACGCCAACTTTATCAACAATCTCGGCGGAGCTACGGCCCGAGACGTTGCGACCCTGCTCGCGCGAGTTCGCCGCGCCGTGCGCGATCGTTCGAACGTCGAGTTACAACTCGAAGTGCACTTGGTTGGAGTTTTCATCGATGCAACGTAATACCGGAATCAAGGAGCGCATTGCCGTCGTCATGGGCGGCAGCAGCGCGGAACGTGAGATCTCGATTCGTACGGGTTCGGAGGTCGTGCGCGCGCTCAACTCGCTCGGGTACGACGCGCAATCCCTTGACTACGACGATCGCTTTCTCGACGCCGTCCGTCAGCTCAAACCCGACCTCGTCTTCATCGCGCTCCACGGACAGGGCGGCGAGGACGGCCACGTCCAAGCGCTCCTCGAGTACCTTTCGATACCCTACACCGGAAGCGGACTCGAGGCGGCGGCACTCTCGATGGACAAACACCTCACGAAAAAACTGCTCGCAGCGGAGGGCTTGCCGACGCCGGTCTGGGATCTTTTCGATCTCGCGGGCGGCACGCTGCCGCTTCTCCCGGGATCGCTCGATCTTCCGCTCGTCATCAAGCCGCGCTTCGAAGGCTCTTCGGCCGGCGTTGCGATCGTGCGCACGCACGAAGAGTGGACGAGCGCGATGCTCGAGGCTTCGAAGGCGTACTCGCAAATTCTCGCCGAGGAGTATCTAGAGGGCCGCGAGTTCACCTGTGCCGTGCTCGGTGAAGAGGCGTTGCCGATTATCGAAATCGTCGCGAACCGCGACGGGTTCTACAGCTACGGCGCCAAATACGAGCCCGGCGGGAGCACGCACGTCGTTCCGGCGCCGATCGACGAAGATCTCGCCGCTCGCCTGCAGATGCTCGCTCTCTCGGCGCACCGTCTGCTCGGGCTTCGCGATTACTCGCGCAGCGACTTCATCGTCACGCCCGACCAACGGCCCCATCTCTTGGAGATCAATTCGCTGCCTGGTTTGACGCCGGTGAGTCTCGTGCCCGATGCGTGCGCTGCCGTCGGCATCTCGTTCGAGTCGTTGATCGACCGTCTCGTCGGCTACGCGCGCGCGCGGGCCGATCTGCGCGATGCCGTCGCTTGATCCCGGCGGCGTACTCGCCGAGATCAATCGAATCTGGCGCGAGGCGGCGGCCGATGAGATTGCGGAGCTGGTCGCGCCGCACTTCACCGAGGACGCAATCGTCGTGGCGCCGAGCCTCGCGCGCGTCGCTCGCGGACGCGCCGCGGTCGCGGCGAGCTATGGCGACTTCGTGCGCAGCGCGACCGTGCTCGAAGTCACCATCGACGAGCCGCAAATCGATTCGAGCGGCAACGTAGCGATCGCGACGATGCCGTGGAGGATGCGCTACGAGTTCGGCGGGCGGCGCAGCACCGAGCGCGGCTTCGATACGTACGTCTTCCGGCGAGAGGGCGACGCGTGGCAGATCTGCTGGCGCTTGATGATCTCCGCGCAGGAAGAGCCGGCTACTCCGGTTTCTTGAACGCCTCCGCGTCGTCGGCAGCGAGCAGGTCGAGCCGCGAAGCTTCCGGCGAGAGGGAGCGCGCGAGCGGATAGCGTTCGACGAACGTGGGATCGTTTAAACGTTCGGCGATCTTAAGGCCCTCGAACTTGGCGTTGATCTCGGCGTAGCGATGCGGGTCGCTATGATCCCGAATCCAACCCGCGATCTCCGCATCCGACTCGGCGCGCGCGATCGCCGTCCGAAGGGCGGCCTCGACGATTCCGAGCGAGTTGAGCAGGCTCGAGCTAAAGCCAGTGATCTGATACTCGCCGATGTTCCCGCCCGGAAGCGTCGCGCGCAGCTTGTCGACGGTACGGGCCGCCATCAACAGGTCGAGTCCGGGCAGCAGCTCGCGCGGGCTGCGTGGGGGGCGTTTCGTCAGATCGAGTGCGTCCATGGCAGAGTGCCAATTCAACCAAGCCTCCTGTCGATGCCTCTCGCCACAGGCCGACTTCCGGAGGAGTCGAAGCATTGCCGCCGGGGAAAACCCTGAACCGTCATACCCTTGCCGTTTATGGAGGAAATCCTTGCCTACCGTTGTCGACCGTGGTCTCGAAGGGGTCGTCGTTGGGACGACCGCGCTCAGTAATGTCGAAGGAACGATCGGCCGCCTTACCTACCGCGGTTACGACATCGACGATCTCGCCCCGAACGCGACGTTCGAGGAGATCGTTCATCTGCTGCTCTACGGTCATCTGCCGAACCGTCATCAGCTAGAAGTTCTCAAGCGCGAGCTGGCCTCGTGCCGCGCGCTCCCCGAGCCGCTCGTCAACGCCATGCAGAACGTCCCCAAGACGGCCTGGCCGATGGACGTTCTGCGAACGGTCGTCAGCGGGCTTGGGCTTTTCTCGCCGGTCAACGCGCAGGGCGAGCATCGCTCCGACGTGCACACCGCGATCGAACTGATCGCAAAGACGCCGACGATCGTCGCCGCCTGGGATCGGATTCGCCGCGAACTCGAGCCGGTCGCGCCGCGCGCAGACCTCTCGCAAGCCGGAAACTTTCTCTATATGCGAAGCGGCAAGGTGCCGCACGCAATCGAAGAGGATGCGCTCGACACGTACTTCGTGCTGCTCGCCGACCACTCGTACAACGCATCGACCTTTGCCGCGCGCGTTGCCGCGTCGACCCGCGCCGATATCTATGCGTCGGTCACGGCGGCGCTCGCGACGCTGCAAGGCGATCTCCACGGCGGTGCCGCGACTGCAGCATTTCGCACGCTGACCGAAGTAAAATCGCCCGAGAACGCCGAGCCCTACGTGCGCGACCTGCTCGAGAGCGGAAAGCGGATCATGGGCATGGGCCATCGTGAATACAAGGTGCGCGATCCGCGCGCGCGGCATCTCGAGGCGATGGCGAAGGAGCTCGCCCAGCACGTTGGTGGAGACCGCTGGTACGAAACGGCGCACGCAGTCGAAGAGGCGAGCCGCAAAGTTCTACAAGAGAAGAAGCCCGGCAATACGATCTACGCAAACGTCGACTTCTATACCGCGCCGGTGCTGGCAGATCTCGGGATTCCGGGAGACGAGTTTACCTGTCTGTTCGCCTGCGGCCGAATCGCCGGATGGAGCGGCCACATCCTCGAGCAGCTTGCCGACAATCGGCTCATTCGCCCGCAAGCGACCTACGAAGGCCCTTCGAACGGACCCTACGTTCCGATCGAGCAGCGCGCGGCGAACGGCGCGCGCGGATAGCGGAGTAGTACGTGCTGGTCCTTCCGGCGATCGACTTGCGCGGGGGCAAATGCGTCCGCATGAAACAAGGCGATCCCACGACCGAGATCGAGTACGACGACGATCCGGTCGAACGCGCGAAGGTCTTCGTGGATGCCGGTGCGCGCCGGCTGCATGTAATCGATCTCGACGGGGCCTTCGGCTCGGGCGAGAATCTCGCAGCGGTCGCGCGCATCTGCGAAGCGGTCGCCGTGCCGGTGCAGATGGGCGGCGGCCTGCGCGCCGTCAAGCACGCCGAAGATGCCTTTGAGGCGGGTGTCTCGGAGATCATCCTCGGCACGCTCCTCGTCGAGGACGAGCGGCTCGCACGGCATATCATCAGCCGCTTCGCGGGAAAGGTGATCGCCGGAATCGACGCTCGCGGCACGCAGGTTGCCATCCACGGATGGCAAGAGCGCACGCCGGTTGACCGCGATTCGCTCGTTCGCCGCGTCGCGCAGTGGGGCGTGTCGCGTATCATTTTTACCGAGATCCGGCGCGACGGGATGGGAGAAGGCTACGACGTCGAGGCGCTCAACGCGGTTGCCAACGCCGCCGACGTGAAGGTAACCGCAAGCGGCGGCGCACGAAACATCGAGGATTTGCGCGAGCTCAAAGGCTCCGTTCCGGTAGCCATCGATTCGTGCATCGTGGGGAGTGCGCTCTATAACGGCACGCTGGATCTTCAGCAGGCGATCGCGACGGTCGCCTAACTCACGAAAGTGGCGTAGACGCGCCGAAGTTCGCTGGGAAGACGCGTCACGATCTCGTAGTTGATCGTATCGGCCCATTGCGCCCAGTCGTCGGCGCCCACCGCCGCGTCGCCGTCGCATCCGATGAGCGTGACGATCGAACCGGCGTGTGTGCCGGGCGCGTCGGTGAGGTCGATCTCGGTCATGTTCATTGCAACGCGGCCGACGATGGGGCAGAGGGCGCCCTCGACGGCGAACGCGCCGCGGTTTGAGAGCGCGCGTGGTATGCCGTCGGCATAGCCGGCGGGGACGACGCCGATGCGCATTTCGCGCGGCGCGTGAAAGGTACGGCCATAGCCGACCGAAGCGCCGGCTGGAATCGTGCGTGTCACGACGATCTGCGATCGGTATGCCAGCGCCGGCCGCAGGTCGAGCGGCGCCGACGCCATCGCTTCGCGCGTTTGCGGTGACGGCATGAGACCGTAGAGCGCGATCCCGAAGCGAACCAAGTCGAGCCGCGTCTGCGGCCAGAGCATTGCAGCGGCCGAAGCGGCGATGTGACGCAACGGAGCCGTCGTCGTGCGCTCGATCATCGGCCTCGCTTCCGCGAGCGCGCGCTCGAAGGCGGCGAGTTGGAACATCGTGTAAGGTGAGTCGAGCTCCTCGGCGGACGCGAGATGCGACAAGATTCCCGCGATCGCTAGCTCCGGCATCGCCAAGAGCGCGTCGAGCGCACCGCTGAGCTCGTGCGGCTCGAAGCCGAGACGATTGAGATCGGTGTTGACCTTGAGGTGCACGGCAGCGATCGTCTCGCGTTTGCGAGCGCTCGCGCAGAGGCGCCGCGCGAAATCGCCCGCGCTCCAGAGTACCAGCTCTGTCTTCGCGGCGAGCGCATCGTCGAGTGCGTCGGGCGGAATCGGTCCCAAAACGAGTAGCGGTGCCGTGATGCCGCCGGCGCGCAGCGCAAGCGCTTCGTCGATGGTGTAGACGCAGAGCCGCGCCGCGAACGATTCGATCGCGCGCGCGACGGGGACGAGCCCGTGGCCGTACGCATTCCCCTTAACGACGAACGCGGCGCGCTGCGCGCCGACGAGGTCGCGTAGCACGCCGGCGTTATGCCGCAGTGCTGGAAGCGAGACTTCGATAGCGCCGATCACGTGCCGGTCCATTCGCGCAGGCGAGAGCCGGGCCTGGCAGAACAGCGTTTCATGGACGGGCTCGCCCCGCACGTACGCTGGCTCCTTGCGGCTCCGATCTATGCGGCGGCATACGCGCTCGCCGCGTACGTCTTTTGGCTAGCGGCACGCCGCCGCGCAATGGGCACCGACGGGATCGCACGGATCGCGGCGGCCGGGCTGATCGGCGGATTGGCGGGCGCAAATCTCTTCCAACTCTTCGCGACGGGTCTGCCGGGAAAAACCATTGAAGGGGGCATCGTCGGCGGCTGGCTCGCCGTCATCTGGATGAAGCGCCGTCTGGGCATCACGCGCCCGACCGGCGATCTCTTCGCGCTGGCCATCCCCGCCGGCGAAGCGCTCGGCCGAATCGGCTGCTTCATCGGCGGTTGCTGCTACGGGAAAGCGGCGAGCGTCGCGTGGGCCATCCACGACCACGGCGCACTGCGCCATCCCACGCAACTCTATCTCTCGGCCGCGGCGGCGACGTGCTTCGCCGTGCTGCTCGTCGTCGAGCGGCGGAGGATCCTGGCCGAGAACGGGCTCTTCTACTTGGGTGGAGTGCTCTTTTGCATCGATCGATTCGTCGTGGAGTTCTTTCGGCAGAACGCACCGGTCGCATTCGGCCTGACGCTCGCGCAATGGGCGTGCTGCGCCGGCGCCGTCATCTTCGTCTGGAGGCTTGCCAAGCTGATTCAACCATATGACGTGCGATCGCGGATCGTCGCGGCGTGCCGATAGAGACTCCGGATAATTGTTCCAAGTGTGGCACGATGGTGCCGGCCGGCGCCGTGTATTGCCCGAACTGCGGCGATGCTCGCGTGGCGATCTCGAGGGGCGCGACCGTTGGCGAGCTGCTCGTCTCCGGGCTGGGCGGCATGGTCCTCGCACTCCCTGCGTTTGTTGCGTTGAGCGTCGCCGGATCGGCGCTCTTCGCCGACGTCGGCGCACGGTCGTCCGGACCGGCGCAGGAATTTGCCGTCTCCAGGGGGTCGGCCGTTTTTTTTATATTCCTAACGCTGCTTACGCTGGTTGGTGTGGTCGTGGTCGCGCGGGCGCGCATGTCGCCGCCGCTGCGGGTATTCTCCCTCGCGTTTTTCGCCGTGATGCTCGGACTGTTCTCGATCTGCGACATCTTCGCCATCGGATCCTGATGGGGGCGTAGCGTGTCGCTGCCGGTTTACGATTACACGGTTCTCAAGAGCGTCCGCGCCGTCTGCCCGCGCTGCTTCTCCGAACGCGACGACTTCGATCCTGAGTTTCCGACCGATATCTGCGACGGCCATCTCGTCGAGCGGGAAGGAAAGGTCTATCTGCGCCGTTGGTGCCGCCGCGGTCACGGCGAGGTCTGGTCGCTCTACGAAGAGGACGCTTCGCTCTGGGGCTATCTGCAGCAGTGGCGCGTCCCGACGAAGATCATCAATCCCGACACAACCGACGTCTATCCGGTGCCGATGGGGTATGAGTACGGGCTCGGGCCCGCGCACCTGCAACACTCGTGCATCTATCTGCTCGATCTCACAACCCAGTGCAACTTAACGTGTCCGGCATGCTATACGAGCTCGAGTCCGGCCCTTAGCCATTATCTTCCGTTCGACTCGGCGGTGGCGGCCGTCGAAACGGCCATCGAGCGCGAAGGCGGCCGCCTCGACGTCGTCATGCTCTCGGGAGGTGAGCCGACCGTTCACCCGCAGATTCGCGAGCTGATCGAGCGGCTCTGCGAGCTCCCGATCACGCGGATTCTTTTGAACACCAACGGCGTGCGCCTAGCCAACGAAGACGCACTCCTCGATTTCCTAGCCGGTCTGCGCGACCGGGTCGAGGTCTATTTGCAGTATGACGGCCAGCGGAGGGCTACCCATGCGATGCTGCGCGGGCTCGATCTACGCGAGGTAAAAGCGCGCGTCGTCGAGCGCTTGAGCGCCGCTGGGATCTTCACCACCTTGGTGATGACGGTGGTGCCCGAGAACGCCGACCAAATCGGCGAAGTCCTCGACACGGCCTTTGCCACTCCGTACGTCGGCGGCGTGATGTATCAGCCGGTCTTTGCTTCGGGGCGTGCGCCGGCGGTCGATCCGATGTCGCGCGTGACGACGACCGGCGTGCTCGCGCGCATCGCCGCGCAATCGAGCCATGGGGTCGCTACCACCGATCTGATCGCGCTCCCGTGCAGCCATCCCGACTGCTGCTCGATCGGGTACTTCTTGCGCGGCCGGCACGGACGATTCATCGGCCTGGCCTCGGTGGTCGGCGAGCCGGCCCTTCGCGAGCACTTGAGCGTTTTCGCAAATCAGATCGCGTTCACCGAAACGCTCGAACACGTACACGAAGGGCTCACGAGCGTGATGTCCGAGACGATGACCCTCTCGCGCCCCGAGCTCGCCCGCCATCTTCGAACGCTCTGCGAGGCGTGCGACTTCGGCGGGATCGCCGATCTGATCCGATTGGCCTTCGCGAAGAATGCGACGGCGCGCTTCGTCGGCGAGCGCGTCAAGCGCGTGACGATCAAGCATTTCATGGACGCCGACACGCTGATCACCGAACGGTTGGAACAATGCTGCGTGCACGTCGCCGGCGCCGGCAACGATCCGGTGCGCATGCCGTTTTGCGCGGCCCGCCTTTTTCCGAAGGTGCGGGGGCGCGCGATGAAAGGAATGGTCGCCCGTGGAGAACTCGACCAAGCTACAACGCGGTAAGGAAATCGAAGGCTACGCGTTCACGCTATGCAAGGCGGCCTTCCTCGCACTGCTCTTCGCTAAATATGCGGTACTGGTGCTCTCGGTCGGGGCCGTCGTCCTCTACCTCGTTGCCTATGCGCAGGGCGTGCGAGAGTGGCGCTGCTGGGTGAAGCCGCCGTGGGTAGTCCTCTTCTTCGCCGCGGTCGCCGCCGCACAAGCCTACCTGCTCTTCGGGTCGTCCCTCCGGTGGGTTATCTAGGCGCAAAGCGCTCGCCCGCTTAACTTCCCGCCCGCGCGGAGCCGGAAAGGGTCCTTGCACTCACGCCCGGACTCTGCTAATATGGCACAGCTAGCGCTCTTGCGCTGAGAGTGCTAAATTGTGTTCCTCACCTAAAATAGCCCAAACTCGAGTGGAGGTTTACGTGAATCTCAAACCCCTGTTCGATAACGTCGTTATCGAGCACGTAGAGCAGGACGACAAGACGACCGGCGGCGTTTTTCTTCCCGACACGGCCAAAGAGAAGCCCCAAGAAGGCATTATTCGCGCGGTCGGATCAGGCCGGGTGACCGATAAGGGCACCGTGGTCGACATGCACGTCAAGGTCGGCAATCGCGTGCTCTATCGCAAGTACTCCGGTAGCGAAGTCAAGATCGACGGTACCGAGTATCTCATCATCCCCGAAAAAGACATTCTCGCCATCGTCGACAAAGTGCCGGCCGGCGTTTAAAAAGGAGTTCAAGTTTTAAATGGCTGCAAAGCAACTCGTATTCGATGAAAGCGCGCGACGCGCGCTCGAGCGCGGTGCGAACATCCTCGCCGATGCCGTGAAAGTGACGCTCGGCCCCAAGGGTCGCAACGTCGTGCTCGACAAGAAGTTCGGTTCGCCGACGATCACCAACGACGGCGTGACCATCGCCAAAGAGATCGAGCTGCCCGACGTGTTCGAGAACATGGGGGCCCAGCTCGTCAAGGAAGTCGCCTCGAAGACCAACGACATCGCCGGCGACGGCACGACCACGGCCACGGTACTCGCGCAAGCGATCATCCGCGAAGGCCTTCGCAACGTGACCGCGGGCAGCAACCCGCTGCTGATCAAACACGGCATCGATAAGGCCGTCGAGATCACGGTCAAAGAGATGGAGTCGTTCAAGAAGGACGTCGACACCAAGGAGAAGATCGCGCAGGTTGCGTCGATTTCGGCCAACGATCCGGAGATCGGTAAGTTCATCGCCGAGGCGATGGAGAAGGTCGGCAAAGACGGCGTGATCACCGTCGAGGAGTCCAGAACGCTCAAGACCGAGGTCGAGACCAAGGACGGCATGCAGTTCGACAAGGGCTACATCTCGCCGTACATGGTCACCGACTCCGAGCGCATGGAAGCCGTGCTCGACAATCCGTACATTCTCGTGACCGAGCGCAAGATCTCTGCGATCGCCGACATCCTGCCGCTCCTCGAGAAAGTCGTTCAGGTCCAAAAGCCGCTGCTCATCATCGCCGAAGACGTCGAGGGCGAGGCGCTCGCGACGCTCGTAGTCAACAAGCTGCGCGGCACGTTCACCTCGGTCGCGGTCAAGGCGCCGGGCTTCGGCGACCGCCGCAAAGAGATGCTCAAGGATATCGCGACGCTCACGGGCGCCACGGTTATCTCCGAAGAGCTCGGTCTGAAGCTCGACAAGGTAGCACCGGATCAGCTCGGCCAGGCCAAGCGCGTGACGGTCACCAAGGAAGAGACCACGATCGTTGACGGCAACGGCAAAGCCGATGCGATCAAAGGCCGCATCGAGATGATCAAGAAGCAGATCGAAGAGACCGATTCGGACTTCGATCGTGAGAAGCTGCAAGAACGGCTTGCCAAGCTTTCGGGCGGCGTTGCGGTCATCCAAGTTGGTGCCGCGACCGAAACGGAGCTCAAAGAGAAGAAGCACCGCATCGAGGACGCGCTCTCGGCAACCCGTGCGGCCGTCCAAGAAGGGATGATTCCCGGCGGAGGCGCTTCGCTAGTGCACGCGATCAAGGCGATCGACAAGTACGAGCCGCCGAAGACCAACGGCCACGCCGCGACTTGGGCCGATGAGAAGATCGGCATCAACATCGTGCGCAAGGCGCTCGAGGAGCCGGCTCGTCAAATCGCCGACAATGCGGGCTACGAAGGATCGGTTCAGGTGAACGCGGTTCGCACGAAGAACGCGCCGTTCGGCTTCGACGCGATGACCGGCGAGGTCGTCGACATGTTCGCAGCCGGCATCGTCGAGCCGCTCAAGGTGACGCGTGCGGCGCTGCAAAACGCGGCGTCGATCGGATCGCTGATCCTGACCACCGAAACGCTGATTGCCGACAAGCCCGAGCCCAAGAAAGAGACGGCGGGTGCGCCCGGCGGCGGCATGGGCGGTTACGACATGATGTAGCTGTTACCGCGCGCGGTAACAAACATCGGAGGGGCGCGTCGAAGGACGCGCCCCTCTTCTTTTTCTTATCCTGCCGAGGTGCGCCACATTTTTGGGCAGAGCAGGGTGTTGACCGGATCGCCCGCGAGCCCATCGATCATGTCTTCGGTTACGTCGAGCCTCACGCTCGCCGGCCACCCGCTCGGCGGTATCGGAAATGAAATCGGAACGCGAACGTAGTGATACTGATGCGTGGGCGTGCGAAGACGCAGCGCAAGCTGTTGCGAGCCCGGTGCGGCCGACGGATCGGGATAGAGCGAAACGTAGTATCCATCCTGATCGTTTTCGACTGAGACGTTCGTCGGCAACGGCTGCGGCAAGGGCTTGTCGCAGACGCTCTGACTCTTATCGAAGAGAACGAAGGTCGGCGTTACGTAGAGAAACGACTGAGGTGCCGTGCCCGAGAGCAGTACCGGTGCCGGCGCGGCCGGCGCGGACGCATCGGCGAGCTTCTCGGTGACGCTCCGGTCGTTACCCGCGATGAAAAACAGGTAATCGGTGGCCGAGCAGCGATAGCGCGGAGCCGCGACGTCGAGCCGATAGGTCCCAAACGCGCTGTCAAACTCGACGATTGCTTCGGATTCGTCGCCCCGCTGCCCGCGGTAGACCCTCTCCACTTGCGATCTGCCGGCGCGATCGGCGAGATGAACGTGCAGCGCCACGGTTGTATCGGACGGCATCCGAGCGATGGCGCCGCAAAACCCGACGTGTAGGATGACGTGCGAGAGTGCCAGCATCCGGGGCGTGCTTCTTGCGGCCCTTCTCGCAGGCCTCCGGCCTGCGGCGAGTAAACCAACCGAGTATGCCCGCGCGTAACGTTAACGATTTCACCATTCGCGTGGCGACGGTCAACGGCTCGGGAAGCCAGTCTTCCAACCTCGTACTGACCAACGCCGTCGCCCGCCTCGGAATTCCGGTCGCCCCAAAAAACGTCTTTCCCTCGAACATCGAGGGGCTGCCGACGTGGTTCGACGTGCGCGTTTCGGCGCTCGGGTATCAATGCCGCGCGCGCGACTTCGACGTGCTCGTCGCGCTCAACGCGCAGACGTGGGTGCAGGACGTTGCCGGTGTCAAGCCGGGCGGCGCGGTCGTCCATGAGGAGAGTTTTCCGTGCAAGGGCGATACGCTGCGCGAGGATCTCTCGTACTATCCCGTTCCGTTCACGGCGCTTTCGAAGGAGCACTTTGGGGATAAGGGCGACCTTCGCAAGTACTTGATGAACATGATCTACGTCGGCGTTGTGGCCCATCTCTGCGATATCCCGATCGCGACCATCGAGGAGGCGCTCCGAACGCAGTTCCGCAGCAAGGCGTCGGCGGTCGAACTCAATCTCTCGGCCGTGAACGTCGGCCTCGAATACGCGCGCGCGCACCTCGAGAAGCACGACCCATTCCGCTTCGTGCCGATGAACGGAAAGACCGAAGGTCTGATGTTCATGGAAGGGAATCGCGCCGCGGCGCTAGGCTGTCTGATGGGGGGCTGCACCGTCGCCGCTTGGTATCCGATCACTCCCTCGTCCTCGCTTTGCGAGTACTTCATTGGGTATTGCGATCGGTATCGCGTCGACAAAGAGACGGGCCGGCGAAACGTCGCGATCGTGCAGGCCGAGGACGAACTGGCCGCAGCGGGCATCGTCTTCGGTGCGGGCTGGGCCGGTGCGCGTGCGATGACGTCCACGTCGGGTCCGGGAATCTCGCTCATGGCCGAGTACGCCGGGTACGGATATTTTGCGGAAGTGCCGGGCGTGATCTTCGACGTGCAGCGCGCCGGCCCGTCGACGGGGCTCCCGACGCGAACGATGCAAGGCGACGTTTCGTTTGCCTACACGCTCTCGCATGGCGACACCAAGCACATCGTGCTCCTGCCGGCCACCGTCGCGGAAGCGTACGAGTTTGCAATGGACGCCTTCGATTTGGCGGAGCGCTTTCAAACGCCGGTCTTCGTGCTGAGCGATCTCGACCTTGGAATGAACGCGTGGCTGACGCCGCCGCTGCGTTATCCGGAGAAGCCTTTCGATCGCGGGAAAGTCCTCGGCGCCGACGATCTCTCTTCGATGAAGTCGTGGGGGCGTTACCGCGACGTCGACAAAGACGGAATTACGTATCGTACGCTGCCGGGGACCCAGCATCCAAATGCCGGTTTCTTTACGCGCGGCACCGGTCACGACGAGGAGGCGCGATACTCCGAGATGCCCGACGTTTGGCAGCGCAATCTCGACCGCCTCGTGCGCAAGCACGAGACCGCCCGTACCGCGGTGCCGCCGCCGGTCGTCGAAGAGAAGAAAGGAACGAAGATTGCGATTCTCGCCTACGGTACGACCCATCACGCGGTCGTCGAGGCGCGCGATTTTCTGCGCGATGCGGGAATCGAGTTCAACTACATGCGCGTGCGTGCGCTTCCGCTCGCGCCGGAGGTGGCGGCGTTCGTGAAGCGGCACGACCGCGTCTACGTCGTCGAACAGAACCGCGACGGACAGCTCTACGGAATCTTGCGCACCGAGTTGCCCACCCATCTGATCGGCCGGCTCGAGTCGATTCGCCACTACAACGGCGTGCCGATCGACGCGCACGCCATCATCGATCCGCTGCTCGAGGAAGAACGCCCTCCGGCGGTGGTCGCGGAATAATCATGACTGCACCCTTCGACAATCCTTCGACAGGCTCAGGATAACAAAATGACAGCCAATTTAAATATCATCGGGCTCGCGCGTGAGGTCTACAAAGGGCTTCCGACGACGCTCTGCGCCGGCTGCGGCCATAACTCGATCACGAACCATCTGATCAAGGCGCTCTACGAGTACGGCGTCGAGCCGCACAAGCTCGCGAAGATGAGCGGCATCGGCTGCTCCTCGAAGACGCCGGCCTACTTCGTCGAGCAGGCCCACGGTTTCAACGGATTGCACGGCCGCATGCCCTCCGCCGCGACCGGCGCGAAGCTCGCAAATCGCGATTTGCTCGTGCTCGGCATCAGCGGTGACGGCGACACGGCGAGCATCGGCCTTGGCCAATACTGCCACATGATCCGCCGCAACCTCGACTGCACCTACATCGTCGAGAACAACGGCTGCTACGGCTTGACCAAGGGCCAGTTCTCGGCGACGGCCGATGTCGGATCCACGCAGAAGGGCGGCAAGGTCAACGAGTACTCGACGATCGACATCTGCGGCCTCGCAATCGAGCTTGGCGCCACGTTCGTCGCGCGTTCGTTTTCCGGCGACGGCAAACAGCTCGTCCCGCTGCTGCAAGCTGCGTTTTCGCATCGCGGCACCGCGATTCTCGACGTGATCAGCCCGTGCGTGACGTTCAACGATCACGAGGGCTCGACGAAGAGCTACGCCTACGTCAAGGAACACGACGTCGTCCTCCACACGGCCGACTACATCGCCGGCGGACGCGAGATCACGGTCGACTACGAGCCCGGCACCGTGCGCGACGTCGAACTCGAGGACGGCTCGCACGTCCTGCTTCGGAAGGTCGATGTCGACTACGATCCGACCGACGGCATCACGGCGCTCAAGGTAATTCACGAATCGCGTGCGCGCGGCGAGTTCGTCACGGGGCTGCTCTACGTGGACACCAAGGAGCACGATCTCTGCGAGCGCGAGCATCTCACTCGCTCACCGCTCGCCCAGCTCGACGAGGAAGAGCTGCGGATCGACCGTGACGAGTGGCAGAAACTGATGAGTGTCTAAAGAGGAATAGCGAGCATGAACCGCGTTCGTTTGATCGCGCTCGCAGCGGCTTTTTCCGCGCTCCAGCTCCTGCCGGCGCGAGCCACCGTGATGCGCGGCCACGTTTGGGAAGCCACCTACGTTGCGGCCTACCAGCCGACGTTCGGCCGGCAAGGCTACCCACACTCCGGAACGATGAAGCTGAAGTTCAACAACGGGATCATCACCGGCACGTACACCTCCGACTCGATTCGCCCCGATCCGCTCTACGGACGTCCCATCGCGATCAGCGGGAACGTCAGCCAAGGAAACATCACGCTGATTCTCCAGGCTCCGGGCGGCTTCACCGTTCGAGGCACGATCGCCGAGAACGGGGAGATCTCGGGAACGGCGACGATCAAGGGCAGCTTCTACACCTTCATGGCGAAAGTCAAATCCTCACCGTAGCTCTATCAGCGCGAGCGTAGTGACCGCAGCGAACGGAGTCGAAGGACCAAAAATCTGGGTCGCGTTCTCGCTGTTGAGCGCGACCTTTTTCATGTTGCTCGTCGATTTTTCGATCGTAAGCATCGCGCTGCCCTCGATGGAACGCGAGCTGCATATGAGCGCGTCGCAGGGCCAGTGGATCGTCAGCACCTACGCGATCTTTCTCGCCGGGTTCCTGATGCTGACCGGCCGCTGCGCCGACATCTACGGGCGATACCGGTTCTTTATCGCCGGGCTGCTGATCTTCACGATCGCATCGTTTCTCGGCGGTCTGTCGCCAAACGGCGGCGTCTTAATTGCGATGCGCGGCCTGCAAGGGCTCGGCGCGGCGCTCGTCAATCCGGCCGCGTTGGCGATCGTGCTCTCGATGTTTCCGACTGGTCCGGCTCGCTCGCGCGCCATTGCCCTCTGGGGAACGATCGGCAGCACGGGAATTGCCGCGGGGATGCTTTTCGGCGGCGTGCTCGTCCAGTATCTCGGCTGGCGCTCGGTGCTGTACGTGAACGTGCCGTTTGCCGTCGTCGTGCTCGCGCTCGCATCGTCGCACCTGCCGCACGATACGGGCGGTAGCGCCCGGATGAAACTCGATGCGCCGGGAGCGGTGCTGCTGACCGCGATGCTGGTAACATTCGTCTATACGATCGAGTCGATTCCGGCCGGCGGCATCGGCTCGCTGCGAACGATCGGCGGCATCGTCGTTACGCTCGTGCTGCTAGCGGTCCTCGTCGTCGTCGAGCGGCACGCCGCCGAGCCCATCCTTCCGCCGCGCCTCTTCCGCTACCCCGATTTGCTCTCCGGCGCATCGATCGTATTGCTGCAGCCGATGTCGTACGCGGGCATCATGGTCTTTTCGTCGGTATACGTCCAGCAGGTCTCGGGCTACGATGCGTTGCACGCCGGCCTGGCGTTTCTGCCTTCATCGCTGATCATCTCGTTCGTCGCCGCGCCGCTGACGATGCCGATCGCGCGCGCAATCGGCGTGCGCACCATGTGCATCGTGACGGGGATCGTGATGGTTGCCGGCGAGGCGATTCTGCTCTGTATGCAGCCGCACTCGCCGTACTGGACGAGTATCTTGCCCGCCAGTTGCATCGGTGGATTCGGCGGTATGCTCGCCTACCAGAGCGGCATGATCGCCGGACTCGCGCACGTCGACGATGCCGACGAGGGCAGCGCCTCGGCGGCGCTGAGCTTCGCGCTCCAACTCGGCATCGGCTTCGGCGTAGCCGTCGGAGCGGCCGTGCAAGAGATGCAGCCGACGCTCGCCGGCGGTCTCCACGCGGCGTTTTGGACGTCGATCGTAATCGGCATCGCGATGCTGGTCGCGGCATTTGCCGGCTTACGCCACGCAGCCACTGCGGAGGTTCCGCTGCGTCACTACGTGCCGTTTGGGAAGCTGCACCATCGCGTTTCGGTAAGGGAGTAGCAGGTGGACGAACTCGTCGACGCGCTGCGCGCGGCCCGATCGGTCTTCGTGCTGACCGGTTCGGGCATCTCGGCCGAGAGCGGGCTGCCCACCTTTCGCGGCGTCGGCGGTCTCTGGCGCACGCACCGCGTCGAAGAGCTCGCTTCGCCCGAAGGTTTCGCGCGCGACCCGGTGCTCGTCTGGACGTGGTACAACGAGCGGAAGGCCGCGCACGCGCGGGCCGAGCCGAATGCCGGCCACGACGCGCTCGTACGGCTCGAGAACGAGGTCCCCGATTTCACGCTCGCAACGCAGAACGTCGATTCGCTCCATCTGCGTGCGGGTTCGCGGAACGTTTTAGAGCTGCACGGCAACCTGCGTGAAGCGCGATGCAACCGCTGCGGCGCGCGCCGGCCGTTCGAGGCGACCGGAATACCGCTCGATGCAATCGATCATGCCTGCGGCGGCCGATTTCGGCCCGAGATCGTTTGGTTCGGCGAGTCGCTGCCACCGGTGGCATGGCGCGAAGCCGAACGCGCCGCGGCGCGCGCTGACGTTATCATCGTGGTAGGCACGAGTGCGGTCGTCTACCCCGCCGCCGCGCTGGCGACCCACTACAACCGCCGCGCCTTCGTCGCGGAGATCAACCCGGAAGCGACCTCGCTCAGCGATCGCGTCGACTGCGTGCTGCGCGCGACGGCAGCCGACGCGTTACCGAGGGTTCTGGCGGCGCTGGAAGCGCACGAATAGCCAATAAACCGGCAAGCCGCTCAGCAGAATGCCGACACCGATAAGCGTGTCGTGCGGCGAGTTGAAGATGGTGTCTCCGACGATGTACCAGGCGGCGGCGAGAAAAATCAGCGTCGTCACGGGATGGCCGGGCATGCTGAAGAATGGCCGTGGCGCTTGCGGATCGCGCGCGTCGCGCTTGCGAAAGATGACCAGCGCGATCGCGGCCAATCCGAAGAAGATGTAGTCGTTCGAGGTGACGTAGTTCAGGATCTGACCGTAGTTGAAGAAGAGCGCGAGGACGACCGCGACCGCGCCCTGCACCACGATCGCAATCACCGGCGCGTGGGTCTTTGGATTGACGCTGGCGAGCGGCTTAAAGAACGTGCCGTCCGCCGCCATCTGAAAGTAGACGCGCGGGGACGTAAGAATTTGGTTGCTCAAGAATCCGAGCGTTGAAATCGCGATGACGATCGCCATCGCGCTTCTTCCGAAAGGCCCGAACGCGATTTCGGCGATGTCCGATGCCGGTGTGTTGGTCAGCGCCAGGCCATGAATCCCGAGGCCGTGAAGGCAGGCCGCGTTGACGGCGAGGTAGAGCGTCACGACGATTGCGACACCGGCGAGCAGCCCGCGCGGAAGCGAGGAGTGTGGGTCGCGCAGCTCGGCGGTCATGAAACTCGACGTTTGCCAGCCGCTATAGGCGAAGAGCACCGGTACCATCGCCAATCCGATGAGCGCAAACGTTCCCCCAGCGCCGACTGCCGGCGGCGCGGCTGCCGGCGCCATCCGGATTGCGAAGAGACCGACGGCGGCAAACGCTGCGATGGCGAGGATCTTGAGAACCATGAACGCATTTTGCGTCGTCGTTCCGGTGCGCACGCCGAGCGCGTTGATCCCCGTGAAGACCCCGATGGCGATGGCGGCAATCGCGCGAACTGGGAGTGGCGATCCGCGAAGCTGCCCGAAGTAGTTCGCAAACGTCACCGCCGCCGCCGCCATGCCTCCGCTCTGCGAGACGAGCAGCAGACACCATCCGAAGACGAAGGCGAGCGCGGGATGAAACGCATCGCGTATGTATGCGTAGAGGCCACCGTCCTGCGGGCGCCGTGCGGCGAGCTCCGCGAAGATGCCCGCGCCGAGTAGCGCAATCACACCGCCTGCAGCCCAGACGCCCATGACGAGGATCCCGCTCCCGACGAAGCGTGCGACAACCGAGGGATTCATGAAAATCCCGGAGCCGATGATGCCGCCCATTACGATCAGCGCAGCGTCGCGCGTACCGAGGCGGCGCAGCAGTTTAGGCGAAGATTGCTCCCATGCTTGCATTAGCGACGTTCTTCCTCACCACGCTCTTCAACACCGTGGCGCAGCAACCGCCGCCCGGACCGCCCCAGGCGGCCCCGCAGAATCCTGGGGCCATGACGATGCAGCAGCCGCTCCAAAACGGTCCGTGTCTCGACTCGCTGCGCGTCGTGCCGAAGGTGGTCCAGGCGCCGGTCTCGCGGGCGATGCAGATCGTGCGTATCGATCAGGTGCTTTCCACCGCGACGATGATACCGAGCGAGGTCATCGGCTTTCTCTACACAACGCAAGACGGTTCGACCTGGCTGGGCCAGCGCACGTCGGATTATCAGTCGGCGGCCGACGCGACGGCGATCAATCGCGTGCTCTCTGCGACCCACGTCCCCGGCTATAACGTCACCGGATTCCCTCCGACGACCGTCTACGGCGTTCCAACCAAACATCCGCAGATCTTCCGGGTGCAGATTCCGTCGAACGCGTGGGGACCGCTGCAGATCGGGATCGCTCCCTGCGTGATGTGGCCGTCCGATCGCCCGCTCCCCGACCCTGCGATGTAGCAGCCGCCGCATCCGACTGCTAATCCGAGGGGTTGTAGGAGCCAATGGAATTCGTATTGCGAACGCGCCTTGGGACGTTCCAGCCGAACGCCGACGTCTTCGTCGATGAGGAAGGGCGTCGCGTCGTCGTCGTCATCGAAGTTGCCGGCGCCGATCCCGAGTCGTTGCGCGTCGGCATCGACGAGCGCCACCTCGTCGCCGCGGGCCGGCGGCTCGAATCGGCCTCACGCCGCCGCGGCTCCTTCGTTCAGAAGGAGATCGTCAACGGCGAGTTCCTAACACGGATTCCCCTTCCCGTCCCGGTTGAATACGAAGGCGTCGCGGCCAGCTATGAAGACGGTCTGCTGATCGTCGTCGCACCGCTTGCGGCGACCGCGTATCTGCCGACGGCGCGAACCGAGCTCCACGTCATGATCAAGAGGACTCACTCCTAAGCGATGCCCCAAAAATCTGCTAACGCGATCGTACCCGTAAATTCGATCGGCATTCTGCCGCTTCAGGAAGCGGTGCTCTTCCCGCACACCGTGATTCCGCTCGCGGTCGTGAAGAAACCTGGAATCCAGCTCGTCGAAGAGGCGCTGCGCGAAGGCAAGCCGATCGGGCTGGTCGTCTTGCGCGATCGGGAAACCGAGGATCCCGGTCCCGACGACGTACAGCGCGTCGGAACGATCGGCATCATTCAGAAGATGCTGAAGGTTCCCGACGGAACGCTGCGGTGCATCGTCGCCGGCCAGCAGGTCTTCAAGGTCGAGCAGTTCACGCAAGTTTCGCCGTATATGGTGGCGGAGTATACCGAGCTGCCCGATCGCACAGTCGAGAACGAAGAGCTGGTCGCGATGCAGCGCAATCTCGCCGGTCTTTTCCAAAAGCTCCTCTCGTATTTACCGCAGGCTCCGCGCGAGATGGAGATGGAGGTCGCGAACATCAGCGATCCGGTCGTCCTAACCTATTTCGTCGCGTCGACGATGCGGCTGGAGACCGCCGATCGGCAAGCTCTGCTCGAAGAGCGGGACACCGCGAAGCGGATGCGCAAGCTCACGCTGCTTTTGACCAAAGAGCTCGAGGTCGTCGAGCTCGGGCACAAGATCCAAAGCGACATTCAGCGCGAGATGGAGAAGAATCAACGCGAGTTCTATCTCCGTCAGCAGTTGCGCGCCATTCAGGAAGAGCTCGGTGAGGTAGATCCGCAGCAAGCCGAAACGAACGAGCTGCGCACAAAGATCGACGCGGCCGCGATGCCCGAAGAAGTAAAGAAGGCTGCCGATCGCGAGCTGGAGCGCCTCGCGCGCGTGCCGCAGGCGAGTCCCGAGTACGGCGTGATCCGCACCTACCTCGATTGGCTCGTGACGCTGCCGTGGAACGCCGAGACCCCCGACCACATCGACATTAAAGCCGCGCGAGCGATCCTCGACGAAGATCACTACGATCTCGACAAGATCAAGGATCGGATCATCGAGTATCTGGCGGTCGGCAAGCTCAAGAAGAAGCTGACCGGTCCCATCCTCTGCTTCGTCGGTCCGCCGGGCGTCGGTAAGACCTCGCTCGGGCAGTCGATCGCGCGAGCGATGGGGCGCAAGTTCGTACGGCTCTCCGTCGGCGGCGTGCACGACGAAGCCGAGATTCGCGGTCATCGCCGCACCTACATCGGCGCGATGCCGGGGTCGATCGTGCGTGCGATCCGCGACGCGGGAACGCGCAATCCCGTCATGATGATCGACGAGATCGACAAGGTCGGCTCGGATTTTCGCGGGGATCCGCAATCGGCGCTGCTCGAGGTGCTCGATCCCGAGCAAAACATCCACTTCCGCGATCACTATCTCGATCTGCCGTTCGATCTGTCACAAGTGCTCTTTATCTGTACCGCCAATACGCTCGATACGATCTCGCCGCCGCTGCGCGATCGCATGGAGACCATTACGCTCTCGGGCTATACCGAGCTCGAGAAGCTGCAGATCGCCAAGCGCTATCTCGTCAAAAAGCAGCGGGTGAATAACGGCTTGCGCGATTCTCAGGCGCAGATCAGCGATGCCACGCTCCGCGCGATCATCAACGATTACACCCGCGAGGCCGGCGTTCGCAACCTCGAGCGCGAGATTGGGACCGTCTTTCGCAAGATCGCGCGCAAGATTGCCGAGTATCCGCGCTTCAAGGCGCGCGTCAAGCCGGAGAGTCTCGTTGAGTATCTCAGCAGGCCGCGCTTCTTCAACGAGGTGCGCAAGCGCGTCGCCTCGGTCGGCGTCGCGACCGGAATGGCCTACACGCCCGTCGGCGGCGACATTCTCTTTATCGAAACGCAAGGGGTTCCGGGCACCGGGAAGTTGGTGCTCACCGGTCAGCTCGGCGACGTCATGAAGGAGAGCGCGCAGGCCGCC